>OCZT010000011.1_pt1 | contig 150602 bp, 153 predicted proteins | sample 1539031 | NCBI WGS metagenome assembly OCZT01 (sample SAMEA3539308, study PRJEB22396) | soil metagenome | biome: tundra; feature: field; material: soil | place: USA | collected 2010-05 | depth 0.15 m
AAGAGTTAAGGTTCGCCATCCGTGAGGGCGGCAGGACCGTAGGTTCGGGAATAATAACAGAGATCGTAGAATAACGGAAGGGAGACTTATAATGCAGTTGGAAACACAGAAAATCAGGATAAGGCTTAAAGCCTATGACCACAAGCTTCTGGATAAATCCGTAGCCGATATCATTAAAAAGGTTAAGGAAACAGGGGCGCGTGTGTGCGGGCCGATTCCGCTTCCCACGAAGATGCACAAGTACACGATTCAGAGGTCTGTTCACGCCGACAAAAAGGCCAGGGAACAGTTCGAAATGAGGATTCACAAGAGGCTTATCGATATACTCGATCCGAACCATGAGACAGTAGAGAAGCTAAAAACTCTCGACCTGCCCGCCGGCATCGATGTAGAGATAAAGCTGTAAACGGAGGCTAAAAAGTGGTATCTAAACTTGTAGGAAAAAAGTTGGGAATGACTCAGGTTTTTAACGCTAAGGGCGAAGTAGTGCCCGTCACGATAGTCCAGGTTGACGATACTATTGTTGTCGACAAAAAGACTGTTGAACGCGACGGCTATGTAGCGCTTAAGCTCGGCGCGTTTGACGTAAAAAAGCCGAAGAAGATGCCCAAGGCATTAAAGGGCATATTCAAGAATGAAAAGAATAAGCTCGACATGCCTTTTAAAAGCGTGTTGTGCGAAGTAAGGATGACGCAGGCTGAAGCCGACAAATTCAACGTGGGCGACGTAATAAAAGTTGACTCGGTTTTTAAGGAAGGCGACTTGATCGACGTGGCCGGAGTTTCAAAAGGCAAGGGAACGCAGGGCGTTATGAAAAGACACGGCTTCTCGGGCGGTCCCGCGTCGCACGGATCCATGATGCACAGGGCCCCGGGTTCCATAGGTTCATCCACATATCCGGCGAGGGTTTTTAAGAACATGAAGATGGCCGGAAGGATGGGCGTTGAAAATGTAACGATCATGAATCTGTATGTGGAAAAGATAGACTCGGAGAACAACTATATGCTCATCAAAGGCGCGGTTCCGGGCGCCAGGAACGGCTATATAGAGATCAAGAAATGCGCTAAAAATAAGAAAATAGCGGTAAAGAAGTAAACATAAAAGGAGAAATCCAAAATGAAACTGGAAGTTTTAGACAAAGAAAATAAAAAAGTGTCGGAGTACGAGATAGACGACAGCTTTCTTGTGGTAAACGTAAAAGATGATATGATACACGATGTTCTGCTCGCGTACGAGCAGAACCAGCATACCGGTTCTTCCAACACGCTTGGAAGAGGACAGGTGCGCGGCGGCGGTAAAAAACCGTGGAAACAGAAAGGCACGGGCCAGGCCAGGCACGGTTCCATCCGCTCCCCGATCTGGAAAGGCGGCGGCGTAACATTCGGGCCGAAACCTTTTAAGTCCAGGATACTTGTGAATAAGGCCGTTAAGAAACAGGCTTTTTACGCGATTCTTGCCGGTAAGTTAAAGGACGGCGAGATAAAAGTTGTGAATGATTTCACGGTGTCGGCCCCGAAGACAAAAGAAGTCATCGCGAATTTAAAGGCCTTAAACCTCAGGGATAAAAAGGTTCTGCTTGTCATGGACGCTGTAAGCGATAATTTCATCAAGGCATCCAGGAATGTTGCAAAACTGACTGTGGTAAACCAGGACAATGTCAATGCTTTTGAGCTTATCTCGCACAAAAATATTCTGATGACCCAAAAGGCATTGGATGAAATTATCAAGAGAAAGGGATAAAAAGAATGGATATCTATCAGATCATTAAAAGACCGCTGCTAACAGAAAAAAGCGGGTTTGTCCGCGAGCACGGCAATTTTTACACCTTTGAAGTGGACAAAACAGCCACTAAAGAGCAGATACGCCAGGCAGTAGAAGCGCTTTTTAAAGTCCACGTGATTAAAGTCAACACGTGCACCATGCCGGGTAAGATGAAGCGTTTTGGAAAGAACACTTCCGAGGCAAAGCGCATGAAAAAGGCTATTGTTAAGCTCAAAAAAGATGAAAAAATTGATATCTTAGAAGGAGTTTAAAAGTCATGGCAATGAAAACATTCAGGCCTATAACACCAAGCAGAAGGCATATGACCGTCGACCCGAAAGACGACGTCACGCAAAATACGCCGGAAAAATCGCTTACAAAGGGTCTCCACCGCAAGACCGGACGCAACAGCTACGGCAGGATAACATCGAGATTCAGGGGCGGCGGATCCAAGAAATCCTACAGGACCATAGATTTCAAAAGGGACAAAGTGAATGTCCCGGGAACTGTTGAAACGATAGAGTATGATCCGAACAGGACGTGCAGGATCGCGCTCGTGGTTTATAAAGACGGCGAGAGAAGGTACATACTCGCGCCCGTTGGACTGGTAGTGGGCGACACAATAGTGTCTGGGCCTGAAGCTGAAATAAAAGTAGGCAACGCGCTTCCGCTGCAGCAGATACCGGTCGGAACCGTGATACATAATATTGAGATGAACCCCGGACAGGGCGGGTCCATAGCCCGCGGCGCAGGAGCTTTTGCCCAGATCATGGGTAAGGAAGCCGGGCAGGCGGTTTTAAAAATGCCTTCAGGCGAATTAAGGATGATACGCTCGGTCTGTTACGCGACAGTGGGCCAGGTAGGAAATCTTGAGCATGAGAATACGGTTATAGGAAAAGCCGGAAGATACCGCTGGATGGGATTTAAGCCGAGAAACAGGGCGGTTGCCATGAACCCTGTGGACCACCCGATGGGCGGAGGAGAAGGGCGTTCCAAATCAGGCGCGCATCCCCAGTCCCCGACAGGAGTCAAAGCCAAGGGCTTTAAGACCAGAAATAAAAAGAAATTGTCAAGCAAATATATAATAAGAAGAAAGAAAGAAAAAGGCTCAGGAGGAATACAATAAATGACCAGGTCACTTAAGAAAGGCGCTTTTGTAGAACCAAAACTGCTTGATAAAGTGCTGGCGATGCAGGGCAGCGGCGATAAGAAAGTAATAAAGACCTGGGCGAGAAGGTCGGCAATATCGCCTGAGATGGTCGGATTCACATTTGCGGTGCATAACGGCAGAAAATTCATACCGGTATATGTGAATGAAAATATGGTAGGACACAAACTTGGCGAGTTTTCGCCCACGAGAATATTTAAAGGACACGGCGAGGCCAAGAAAGAATCATTGGCTAAAACGTAATAAACGGGAAGGAGCCGGAAAAATGGAAGCTATATCAATAATCAGGCATCTCAGGATGCCCGCAAGAAAAGTCAGGGTTGTGGCCAAGGCAGTGGAGAAAAAGAGCGTTGCTGACGCTATGGATCGTTTGAGGTTCATTCCAAAAAATGCCTCACAGCATCTTATCAAGGCCTTAAAATCGGCCGTAGCGAACGCTACAAAGAATTATGGAGCCGACGCTGACAGCCTTTTTGTAAAAGGCATCAGGGTTGACCATGGACCCACCTTGAAATACGCGAGGCGTTTCATGCCGCGCGCCATGGGCAGGGCCGCCAAGATAAACAAAAGGTCATGCCATATCGAAATAACAGTGACCGATAACAAAAAATAAAAGGAGCGTCAATAGTTTATGGGACAGAAAGTTCATCCTGAAGGCGTTAGAATAGGTATTGTAAAGGGCTGGAAATCAAAATGGGTCGCGAAGAAAAATTTTAAAGACCTCGTTTTAGAGGATTTCAAAATAAGGAAATTCATTAAAACAAAATTATACAGCGCGGGCATTGCCAAAGTAGAGATAGAGAGAGCCGGAAACAAGGCGATCCTGAAAATCTACGCAGCCAAGCCGGGGATGATCATAGGAAGAAAAGGCGCGGAAGTTGACGTCTTAAAGAAGGAACTTGAAAAGTTGACCGGGAAACAGATCCTGATAGACCCGAAGGAAGTCGGCAAGCCAGAAATAGAAGCAATTTTGATCGCCGAGAATATAGCACAGCAGCTTGAAAAACGCATCTCATACAGGCGCGCGATGAAAAAAGCAATGCAGACCGCCATGTCGCCGGACTCGGGCGCGTTCGGAATAAAAGTGGCGTGTTCGGGCAGGCTTGCGGGCGCGGAAATTGCCAGGCGGGAATGGTACGTGGAAGGCAGGGTACCGCTCCAGACTTTAAGGGCCGATATTGATTACGGCACGGCTACAGCCTTCACGACTTACGGGACAATAGGCGTAAAAGTATGGGTCTTCAAGGGAGAAATTCTTCCCGGAGACAATAAAATTTAGCGGAGGATTATATAAATGTTAATGCCGGCAAGGGTAAAATTCAGGAAACAGATGAGAGGCAGAATGAAAGGAAAAGCGACCAGCGGAAATTACGTCAGCTTTGGACAATACGGGTTAAAAGCGCTGGAGCCGTCGTGGGTAACAGGCAGGCAGATTGAGGCGGCAAGGGTCGCCATCAACCGCAACCTGAAAAAAGGCGGAAAACTCTGGATCAGGATATTCCCCGACAAACCGGTCACAAAAAAACCGGCTGAAACCCGCATGGGTAAGGGAAAAGGCGCGCCCGAATTCTGGGTAGCCGTGGTAAAACCGGGAAGGGTAATCTTTGAACTTGACGGCGTAACGGAAGATATAGCACGCCTGGCTTTCAGAAAAGCCAGGGGTAAAATGCCTATAGCAATGCAGTTCGTATACAGGCACGAGATTTAATTAATTTTCGGAGGATTCAATGAAAGCACAGGAAATCAGGGATTTAAACGTCGAAGAAATAGACAGGAAAGTAAGGGAACTACAGGAGAATCTTTTTAAGATAAAGATGAAGCTCTCGACCAAACAGGTTGAGAACACTTCGCAGATTTCGGGCATAAAAAAGGACATAGCCAGACTGCTTACGATAGCCAAAGAGAAAAAGGCAGTTACAGGAGCCGTAAAATGAGCGAGAAAAATAACAGGCGCACGATCGAGGGCGAAGTCATCGGCAACAAGATGGACAAGACCGTCACCGTAGCAGTGGTAACAAAGGTCAAGCACCCGGCGTACAAGAAGTACATAAAAAGAACGACAAAACTCATGGCTCATGACGAAAAAAATGAGTGCAAAGTGGGCGATATAGTTTCCATAAAAGAAGTCAGGCCGCTTTCAAAGAATAAAAACTGGCTTGTCGTTGAGATCCTGAAAAAGGGCCTCGAGAAGATAGATCTTATTGATGACGGGGGCGAAAAAAATGATTCAACAGATGACAAGGCTTGAAGTAGCCGATAATTCCGGCGCAAAGAGCATAATGTGCATTAAAGTCCTGGGCGGAACACGGGCAAGATACGCCGGCTTGGGCGATATCATAGTCGCTTCAGTTAAAGACGCCATACCGGGAGCACAGGTAAAAAGAAAAGAAGTGGTAAAAGCCGTCATAGTCAGGTTAAGGAAAGAAACCAGGAGAAAAGACGGATCTTACATAAGGTTTGACACAAATTCGGCGGTTATTATAAATGATCAGAACCTTCCGCGAGGCACCAGAATATTCGGGCCGGTCGCAAGGGAACTCAGGGAAAGAAACTTTCTCAAGATCATATCACTAGCGCCAGAAGTGGTATAGGAGAAGAAAATCATGAAAATAAAAATTAAAAAAGATGATGTTGTCACGGTCATAACCGGAAAGTACGCGGGAAAATCGGGAAAGGTCCTTAAGGTATTCCCCGACACAAAAAAACTCATAGTTGAAAAGATTAATTTCGTTAAAAGACACACAAAGCCTTCGCAGAAAGTGCAGCAGGGCGGAATACTGGAAAAGGAAGCGCCTATCGCGGTATCCAAAGTAATGCTCATCTGCAACAAGTGCGGAAAAACAACCCGTGTAAAGATCGGGTCGCTTCCGGACGGCAAGCATGTGCGAATTTGCAAAAAATGCAGCGAAATGATCGACGAAAAATAGGAGGAAAAATTTAAATGGCAAGGCTTAAGGAAAAATTTGACAAAGAATTAGTGCCCGCGCTGATGCAGTCAACCGGATATAAAAATAAATATCAGGTGCCAAGGCTGCAGAAAATAGTGATAAATATGGGCGTAGGGGAAGCAACCCAGAATGTCAAGGCGCTTGACGAGGCTATCGAGGAATTGACCGCCATCACCGGCCAGAAACCGCTGACCACAAAGTCAAAGGTGGCGATTTCCAACTTCAAGCTCAGGGAAAATATTCCCATAGGCGCCAAAGTAACGCTGCGCGGGAACAGGATGTTTGAGTTCCTCGACAGGTTCATATCGCTCGCCCTTCCCAGGGTAAGGGATTTTAACGGTGTGCCGCGCACTTCTTTTGACGGCCGCGGCAACTACACCATGGGCATCAAGGAACAGATAATATTCCCGGAGGTTAAATTTGAAAAAGTGCTCGTGGTAATGGGCATGGACATAACTTTTGTAACATCGGCAAAAAACAACGAGGACGCGTTCCTGCTTTTAGAAAGCCTCGGCATGCCGTTCCGTAAGAAATAAGGAGGAATATAAGTGGCGACAACAGCGATAATCAACAAGTCAAAGAAAAAACAGAAATTTAAAGTAAGACAGTACAACAGATGTTCCATATGCGGCAGGCCAAGGGCCTACATGAGGAAGTTTGGGGTATGCAGGATATGCTTCAGGACGCTCGCGCACAAAGGCGAAATACCGGGCGTCAAGAAGTCAAGCTGGTAAAGGAGGAATAATGGATACTATCGCGGATTTATTGACAAGGATCAGGAACGCAAACCTTAAAAAGAAGGATTATGTGGATGTGCCTTCTTCAAAGATGAAACAGAACATCGTAAAGCTCCTGAAAGAAGAGGGCTTTATAAAAGGATACAGGTATATCGAAGATAACAAGCAGGGTAATATCAGGGTTTACTTAAAGTACGGCGACAATAAAGACAAGGCAATTCATTCAATCAGAAGAATAAGCAAATCGTCCCGCAGAGTCTACACCGGAACCGGTGAGATCCCCAAGGTAAAAAGCGGCATAGGCGTGCTCTTAATCTCCACTTCAAAAGGGATTATGACAGGCTCGAAAGCCAGGGAAGAAAAAATCGGCGGCGAGATAATTTGCGAGATCTGGTAAAAGGAGAACAGGGATGTCAAGAATAGGAAAAAAGCCGGTTGTAATTCCGGATAAAGTCAAAGTAACCAAAGAAGGAAACGCCATTAATATAGAAGGCGCGAAGGGCAAGGCACAGCATAATATGAACCCCGGATTTGAATATAAGATCGAGGGAAATACCATAACGGTTATCCCGAGGCCCGGTGTCGAAGCAAACAAAAAGTGGAACGCTATGTTTGGAATGGAAAGAGCCATTATCAATAATAAGGTCATCGGAGTATTGGAAGGGTATTCGAAGGTCCTTGTTTTAAAGGGAGTCGGATACAGGGCCACGCTTGCGGGAACAACCTTGAATTTTACACTCGGCTTTTCGCACCCGTCGGAATATAAACTGCCGGCAGGCATCACCGCACTTGTGGAAAACCAGACCAGGATAACAATTTCCGGTATAGACAAACACATGGTGGGAAAAGTAGCGGCTGAGATAAAGCGCCTGAAACCGCCCGAACCGTACCAGGGCAAAGGCGTTATGTATGAAAATGAAAAGATCAGAAGAAAAGCCGGAAAGAGCGCCGCTGGCGCCAAGAAATAAGAAATAATCTTAACGGAGGATATTATTTAATATGCGTATAACCATAAAGAAAAGGACAAACAAGGTAAGGGTAGGCAGGATATTAAGGCACGAAAGAGGAAGAAAAAAGATCATTGGCACCGCGGAAAAACCCAGGCTTTCATTATTCAGGGGAAGCAGCACGCTTGTAGCCCAGGTAGTTGACGATTTTTCTAAAAAGACAATAGTCGGGCTTGCCACCAACTCGAAAGAAGCCGGCATAAAAGGCAAAAATAAGCAGTCAGCCGTGGCTTTAGGAAAAAAGATAGCTGACAAATGCAAGGAAAAGGGCATCTCAGCCGTTGTTTTTGACAGGGGCGGATACCAGTTTCATGGTGTTGTAAAAGCATTCGCGGATTCAGCACGCGAAGCCGGCTTAAAATTTTAATAGGAGGTAATCTTTTTGAGACCCAGGGAAGATAGGACGAAATCGGATTTTAAAGAAAGAATTGTCAGCATAAACAGGGTAGCCAAAGTGGTAAAAGGCGGCAAAAGATTTAAATTTGCATGCCTGGCCATAGTCGGCGACGGTCATGGTTCGGTGGGTTACGGGCTTGGAAAGGCCAGAGAAGTGCCGGAAGCCATAAAAAAAGCGGTCTTACGCGGCAGAAAAAGCCTTAAGAAAATCCCTACAAAAGGCACAACAATCCCTTTTGAGGTAACCGGTAAATTCGGTGCGGCTGAAGTGCTGTTAAAGCCTGCATGTCCCGGCACCGGTGTTATCGCCGGAGCGGCGGTACGCGCCATAGTAGAGTCGGCTGGAATTCATGATATTCTGACAAAATGCGTAGGCAGGACAACCAATTCCTATAACGTGGTTTACGCGACATTTGATGCATTGGCACAGTTAAAGGACCCGGAAACAATCTACGCGCTAAGGAAGGGCAAATAAAATGGCAAAAGTCAAGGTTACACTAAAGAAAAGCACGGCCGGGCATATGCCGTCAAACAGAAGAACCATAGCTGCGCTTGGTTTGAAGAAAATCGGCGATTCGAAGATTTTTGAAAAAACAAAAGAACTCGACGGAGCGCTAAAAAAGATACATTTTCTTATTACAGTAAAAGAGCAATAAATACGCGGAGGATAACAAACAATGGATTTCAAGGATTTAAAGGTAAATAAAGCAAAAAGGACAAAAAAAGTAAGGAAAGGCCGCGGAACAGGAAGCGGCATCGGAAAGACTTCCGGAAAAGGCAATAAGGGTCAGCGCGCGCGTTCAGGCGGGGCAAAAGCGCCGTGGTTTGAAGGCGGACAGCAGAGGCTCGTACAGCGCCTGCCAAAAGTCGGGTTCAACAATTTCTTTAAAGTGGATTACGAAATAGTGAACCTGGAAATTTTAAATGAAAAATTCGAATCCGGCGCCGCCGTGAACAGGGAAACCATGCTCGCGATCGGCCTGATCAAGACAAAAAAGAAAAAAATCAAGATACTCGCGAACGGCGAAGTTACAAAAGCCCTGAACGTTACCGCAGATAAGTTCTCGGCCAAGGCGGCGGAAAAGATCAAAAACGCCGGTGGAAAGGCGGAAGTCACAAAATGATGGATTCAGTAGGGAATATATTCAGGATACCGGAGTTGAGAAAAAGGGTTTTATTCATGCTCGGAATGCTTTTTGTTTTCAGGGTAGGCACGCACGTGCCCACGCCCGGGATAAACACGCATGTTATGGAAATGCTCATATCCTCCCAGGCGGGCGGATTTTTGGGGTTTCTTGACGTATTTTCGGGCGGCGCTTTAAGGCAGTTCACAATATTCTCGCTTGGTATCATGCCGTATATTTCAGCTTCCATCATACTGCAGCTTCTGACTTCCGTGGTGCCGGCGCTTGAAGCGCTTTCAAAAGAAGGCGATGCCGGAAGAAAAAAAATCACCCAGTATACAAGGTTCCTGACGGTCGCGATCTGCATTTTTCAGTCCACTGCTGTTACGTTCTGGCTCAAGACCGTAGTGGTCGGCGGCGCGAAACTCGTGCCCGCATATGGAATGGGATTTGTAATAACGACTGTCTTGACCCTGACGGGCGGCACTATATTTTTAATGTGGCTCGGGGAGCAGATGACCGAACACGGCATAGGGAACGGAATGTCCCTGATAATCATGGCAGGCATAGTTTCGAACATCCCGGCGCAGATAGGCCGTACCATCGCGCTGATGCAGGCGGGAACCACAAGTCTTTTATCAGCGATCATATTCCTTATAGTCATGATAGCCCTGACCGCCCTGGCGGTTGTATCACAGCAGTCATTCAGGAAAATACCAGTGCAATACGCACAGAGGATAGTGGGCCGAAAGATTTACCGCGGCCAGTCAACGAACCTTCCTCTGAAGATCGATTATTCCGGCGTTATTGCTGTAATATTCTCGTCATCAGTCATGATCATACCTTCCATGGTGGCGAAGCTTATGGAAAGGCCGGGACAGTCAAATACTTTCCAGGCGATACTGACATTCATAAACACTAACTTTTCAGTCGGTCATCCGCTTTATGTCATATGTTACGTGGCCCTGATAGTATTTTTCTGCTATTTTTACACTGCTATAACTTTTAATCCCAATGACGTGGCGGAAAATATGAAAAAATACGGGGGTTTTGTCCCGGGTATCAGGCCGGGGCAGCCTACAGCGGACTACATAAATAACATACTTACGCATATTACACTCGGCGGATCCGCCATGATAGTTGTGATAGCGGTTATACCCGACATAATGAGCCGGTGGCTTGAAGTCGGTTCGTATTTCGGGGGCACAACACTTTTGATCATGGTTGGCGTCGCGATAGACCTCGTGCAGCAGATGGAATCACACCTGCTTATGAGGCATTATGAAGGATTTATGAAGACCGGGCATATAAGAGGCCGCCGCGGATAGTAATTTAGCCGGCCCAAGGCTCCCGGCTCAAGCTATGGCGGGGTTAAAGCCTGGAAAAATTTATGGAGGTAGAATATGATATTCATACTGTTAGGCCCTCCGGGCGCAGGAAAAGGAACTTATTCATCGAAGTTGATAGATATATATAAGATACCGCAGATATCAACCGGCGATATTTTAAGGGCGAACGTAAAAGAAGGGACCGACCTTGGGCGGCAGGCAAAGGATTATATGGACAAGGGCCTGCTGGTTCCGGATGAATTGATAGTGGCCCTTATTGAAGACAGGATCCAGGAGAAAGACTGCAAACCCGGATTCCTGCTTGACGGATTTCCGAGGACAGTTGAACAGGCGGATGCGCTGGAATTCATATTTAAGAAGAACAAACTGACGCTGGACAAAGTTGTCAATATAATAGTTGAAAAGGACGTATTGTTTAAGCGGCTCATCGGCAGGAGAATGTGCAAAAACTGCGGTGGAAATTACAATGTAAATACGCTTCCGCCAAAGGTCGAGGGAAAGTGCGATAAATGCGGGGGCGAGCTGTACCAGAGGACGGATGACCAGCCTGCTACCATAGAAAACAGGCTCAGCGTATATGATAAGCAGACTTCGCCGCTGATCGCGTATTACAGGAAGAAAAATATGCTCGCGGACATACAGGCTTCAAGCGGTTCTATAGACGATATTGTCAAGAACATTTCAGAGGCCGTGGGAAAGAAGTAATTTTTTATGGTTGAATTAAAAAGCAAGGCTGAAATACAAAAAATAGCGGAGAGCGGCAGGATGGTCGCCGCAGTTCTTAACAAGCTAAAGAGCATGGTAAAACCGGGATTAATAACCCAGGATCTTGATGATACGGCAAGAAAGATGACCAGGGATTTCGGCGCAAGGCCGGCGTTCCTGGGTTATCGCGGCTACACAGCCGCCGTATGCGTTTCTATCAATGAGGAAGTTGTCCATGGTTTTCCGTCAAAGAAAAGGGTGCTCAAAGAAGGCGACATAGTGTCCCTGGATTTCGGGGTGGAGTACGGTGGTTACTACGCAGACGCCGCGCTTACTGCCGGGGTGGGCCAGATATCGATAAAAGCCAAAAAATTGATGGATGTCACCGAGCAGTCTCTTTATAAAGGCATAGAAAAGGCCGCTGTAGGGTACAGGCTGCACGACATATCCTCCGCGGTACAGAAACATGCCGAGTCAAACGGTTTTTCCGTGGTCAGGGATTTTGTGGGGCACGGGGTAGGAAGGAAATTGCACGAGGAGCCTTTGGTGCCGAATTACGGCCGTGAAGGCACTGGGATCTTCCTTGAAGCGGGCACAGTGATCGCCATCGAGCCCATGGTAAATGAAAAGGGTTTTGATGTGGTGGTGCTCGCGGACGAATGGACAGTGGTTACAAAGGATAAAGGATTATCGGCGCATTTTGAGCATACAGTGGCAATAACAGAAGCAGGACCGGTTATATTGACGAAAGAGTAAAAAGAAATTCAATAACGAAAGAGGATTAAATGTCAAAAGAAGATATGATTGAGGCGGAAGGCTCCATAGTTGAGCCGCTGCCAAACGCGACGTTCAGAGTGGAGCTGGAAAACGGGCATAAAGTACTTGCGCATGTTTCAGGCAAGATGAGGATGAACTTCATCAAATTATTGCCGGGGGACAAAATAACGGTGCAGTTATCCCCGTATGATCTGACCAAAGGCAGGATAATATACAGGCACGGAAAACAAAGAGGTGAACAGAAATGAAGGTAAGAGTATCGGTCAAAAAGATATGCGACAAATGCAAAGTTATAAAGAGAAAAGGTGTTGTCAGAGTAATCTGTGAAAACCCTAAGCACAAACAGAGACAGGGATAAGGAGGCATAAATTGGCACGTATTTCAGGAACTGACTTACCAAAGAACAAAAGGATAGAGGTGGCGCTCACCTATGTTTACGGCATCGGAACATCGCTGGCGAAGTTGATCCTAAAGGATGCCGGAGTAAACCCCGACACCAGGGTATTTAACCTGACTGAGCAGGAAGTTTACAAGATACAGGATACCATCCTCACAAAGCAGGTTAAAGTGGAAGGAGACCTGCGCAAAGAGGTATCACAAAATATCAAAAGGCTTATGGATATAGGAAGTTACAGGGGACTACGGCACAGAAAAGGACTCCCTGTGCGCGGCCAGAGGACACGTTCAAACGCGAGGACAAGAAAAGGTCCGAAAAAGACAGTAGGTGCAGGCAAGAAGACAGCGGCACCGGCAGCAGCGCCGGCAGCGGCAAAAAAAGCTTAATTTCAAGGAGGAAGTAACTTGTCTACAAAGAAAAAAGGAAAAGTAGTACCGGAACTTGCGGTTGCGAGGATAAACTCGACATTTAACAATACCATAATCACTATCGCGACGAAAGAAGGCGATACGATATCATGGGCGTCCGGCGGAATGGTCGGCATGAAAGGCTCAAGGAAATCAACTCCTTTTGCGGCCCAGCTTGCGGCTGAAAAATGCGGCAAACTGGCTCTTGATATGGGCGTGAGAAAAGTTGAAGTTTATGTAAAGGGCCCAGGCGAAGGAAGGGAACCGGCCATCAGGTCATTGCAGGCCGTGGGACTGGAAATACTGTCGATCAAGGACGTAACACCCATCCCCCACAACGGATGCAGGCCGCCGAAGAAACGGCGCGTTTAAGAATAATTACTGATTTCTAATTACTAATGACTAATTAAGGCGGAAATAAAAATACAAATTAAAAGAAATAATCAGGAGGTTGTGAATTGGCTAGATATAGAGCGGCATTATGCAGGCAGTGCAGGAGAGAAGGCATAAAGCTTTACTTAAAAGGCGACAGGTGCATCACGCAAAAGTGCGCTTTTGAAAGAAGGCCTTATATCCCGGGCATGCACCATGACACGGCCAGGAGCAGAAAACTGTCCGAGTACGGAAAGCAGCTGAGGGAAAAACAAAAAGTAAAAAGAATTTACGGGGTCTTTGAAAGACAGTTCAGGAAGTATTTTGAAATAGCCAACCAGAGGCAGGGCGAGACCGGAGAAAACCTCCTTAAGATCCTTGAGAGAAGGCTTGATAACACGGTTCACAAGTGCGGATTTGCCGTATCGCGCAGGGAAGGCCGCCAGATCGTGCTTCACGGCATGATTAAGATCAACGGCAAAAGGGTAAACATACCTTCTTATGAAGTCAAACCGGGCGAGAAAATAACCGTTACGGAAAAAGGACTTGGTATGAATTCGGTGAAAAAAGCCCTTCTGGAAGCCTCAAAGAAAAGAACGGTGCCTACATGGATCGAAATGAGCTTTGAAAAAAATGAAGCGGCCATCAAAAATGAGCCGGTCAGGTCCGACATAGGGCTGCCGGTACAGGAACAGTTGATAGTCGAGTTATATTCAAAATAACAGGAAAGGGGTCACAAACGAATGAAATGGAAAAACCTGCAGAAGCCTAAAAAACTTGAAAAAGAGGAATTGTCGGATACGTTTGGAAGGTTTGTTTCAGAGCCATTTGAGCGCGGTTACGCCATAGCCATAGGAAATGCGATCAGGAGGATACTTCTTTCATCCATACCGGGAGCGGCGATCACATCGGTCAGGATCGAGGGTGTACAGCATGAGTTCGCGACTTTAAACGGCGTGATGGAAGACGTTTCTGAAATAATCCTGAACTTAAAGCAGTTAAACCTGGTGCTTGAAGGCGACGCCCCGAAAAAGATATTCCTGGAAGTTTCCGGGGAAAAGGAAGTAACGGCGGCTGACATTAAAAAAGACGCGGACATAAAGATATTAAACCCGGACCTTCACATAGCGACCCTGACAAACAGGGAAGCCAAGATTTCCATGGAAATGGAAGTTGACGTTGGGCGCGGTTACGTGACGGCGGATAAGAATAAAAGGGCGGACATGTCAATCGGCACGCTGCCCACGGATTCCATATTTACGCCGGTCACCAACGTGAAGCTTGAAGTTGAAAATACCAGGGTCGGACAGATAACCGACTATGACAAGCTTATACTTGAGATAACAACTGACGGAAGGATAAGCCCTGAAATAGCGCTTACCCAGTCAGCGCTTATTTTAAGGGAATACCTGAACATATTTATCAGCCAGGAAGGCGCGATAGACGATATCAAGGAAGAGAAGATCGACGAGGAGAAAGAGAAGCTCAAAAACATGCTTTCAAAGAGCGTGGAAGAGCTGGAACTGTCCGTGCGTTCATCTAACTGCCTGAAGAACGCGAACATCAAAACAATAGTCGACCTTGTCACCAAATCGGAAGTTGACATGCTCAAATACAGGAACTTTGGAAGAAAGTCGCTCAATGAGATCAAAGAAGTCCTGTCGGAAATGGGAATGGGACTGGGCATGAAGATCGATAAAGAAGTTATAAAAGACATCAAGAAAATCGCGAAAAAGTAATAAGTAAATCCGGCAATCATTAAAAAATAAGGAGTCTTGAAATGAGACACGGCAGGAAAGCTCAAAAATTCAGAAGGGAAAAAGGCCCGAGAAAGGCACTGTTCGTAACCCTTGCCACGCAGCTTTTGGAGCACGGCAGGATCAGGACAGGCCTTGAGAAGGCAAAATATCTGAGGGGAGTCGTGGAGCCCCTTATAACAAGGGCAAAATCAGGCACGATGAATGACAGGCGGGAAGTGGCAAGAATAATACACAATCCAGTAACATTAAAGAAGCTTTTTTCCGAAATAGCGCCGTTGTATAAGGACCGTAAAGGCGGATATACAAGGGTACTGCACATGGATGCAAGGCCCGGTGATAACGCTGAAATGGCTTTAATAGAGCTGATAGGCTCCGAGGCCCTGTACAAAAAAGAAGATCCTAAAGACGCAAAGGCAAAGAAAGAAAAAGAACCAAAGGCGCCGAAAAAAGAAAAGGTTGAAGTAAAAAAAGAAGAGAAAAAAGAAAAAAAGGAAGACAAAAAAGAAGTTAAAAAAGAAGAGAAGAAAGAAGTAAAAAAAGAGGCTGAAAAAAAGCATAAGAAATAGGCTGAAAAATCTTTAAGGAGGCTTGTGTATGCCGTTAGTCGGAACAAAAGAAATGTTCGCGAGGGCCAATAAAGAAGGATATGCAATAGGGGCTTTTAATGTAAATGATATGGAAATAGTACAGGGCATAGTTGATGCCGCAAAAGAGGAAAAAGCGCCGCTGATACTCCAGGTATCGGCCGGAGCGAGAAAATATGCCAGGCAGGGATACTTAATACACCTTGTACAGGCGGCTATCGAAGATTCAGGACTGCCAATAGCATTGCACCTCGACCACGGCGAAGATTTTGAAGTCTGCAAAGCGTGTGTTGACGGAGGATTCACATCCGTCATGATAGACGCCTCAAGGTTTGATTTTGCGGGAAATATAGCTGAGACCAAAAAGGTTGTTGATTATGCGCACTCCAAAGGCATACCTGTGGAAGCCGAGCTCGGAAAACTTGCAGGAGTGGAAGACGCGGTTAACGTATCGGCAGCGGACGCGTCATATACCAACCCGGCGCAGGCCGCGGAATTTGTGTCCAAAACAGGCTGCGACTCGCTGGCTGTAGCCATAGGAACAAGCCACGGCGCGTATAAGTTTAAAGGCGAAGCCAAGCTTGATTTTGAAAGGCTGGAACAGATCATGAAAGTTCTTCCAGCAGGATACCCGCTGGTCCTTCACGGCGCGTCTTCAGTACCGCAGGAGCTGGTGGATAAATGTAATAAATTCGGCGGAAAAATGCCAAACGCAAAAGGCGTTCCAGAGGATTTCCTCAGGAAAGCAGCGGCAATGGGCGTAGCCAAGATCAATATTGACTCGGATTTAAGATTGGCGATGACGGCAACGATCAGGGAAGTATTCGCGACAAGCCCGGGCGAATTTGACCCGAGGAAGTATTTGGGGCCGGCAAGGGACGCCATCAAGGCTGTTGTAAAAAACAAATTGAAAAACGTACTCGGCTGCGCGGGAAAAGCGTAAAGCAGCGGGTAATATATCAAAAAGGCGCGGATAATCTCCGCGCCTTTTTTGTTTATGTTGCATGTTATATGTTGTTGGTCTTTTTCCATTGTTTTGTAGTCGCACCCTCTGCGTCTCCTCGGGGTGCGTTCGGGGGCAGTTAATTGAACCGGTCTAAAGTTTTATTGGCAAAGTAAAGAATATAGTAGCGTGAACTGTCGGGTTCTTGCGCCCATCAATTCCGCATCTAGGCGTACCCCGGTAGAACGCAGGGGTGCGACTACAAATTCGTAATGTAATAATTTACAACGTTCAGTTATCAATTAAAGAGGCAAACATGGGCACAACAAAGTTTTATCACATCGCTTACTACAGGTCAGGTAAAAACAGCCCTATTACAGACTACATCGACTCAAAAAACGATGCTGAAAAGGCGAAAATCGCATTTTATATCGATTTGCTTGAGGAAAAAGGGTTAAAGCTAAAAAGGCCGTATTGCGCCTATATGAGGGATAAAATATGGGAATTAAGGCCTGAAGCCGGAATGGAAAAGAGCAGGTTGTTTTACTTTTTTAAAGGGAAACTCATAGTTTTTGTACACGCTGTTGATAAAAAAGATTTCAAACAAAAAGACATATCCCTTGCTGTTAACAGGATGATGGAACTGATATGATACTTTTGACGGAGGATGACAATGATGAAAAATAAAACCAAAGCGTGTATAGATACGGAACTGCACAAAAAGCACAGGTGCAAATGCGAGAAAAGCCCGGAGTTCAGGAAAGCATACGCCGCTGAAAAGCTCATGTATTCCATAGCCGGATCCCTGTGCCGGATGCGCCTTAAACAGAATTTAACCCCCCAAAAACTCGCGCAGCTGTCCGGCTTAACACATCGGGAAATTTCCATGCTGGAAAAAGGCGACCCAAACGCCACGATCAAAACCCTGCTAAAGGCGGCTGAAGGCATGGGTAAAAAATTGGTTATAAAAATACGCTAAATCGTTCTTGTTGTCGTATCCAGTAGAGCGGCTGCTTGCTGCCGCTCACAGTCGGCTTGACAAACCGGCTTTAGATTTGTATAATTGTATTACATTGTATTACAAAGCTTTACAGGAGGTTTTGACATGAGCAAAATGTATAATGTAAGGATACCTGACGAACTGGCCGATAAGGTTGAAGAAATCGCCGAGGAACTGGACAGGTCAAAATCGTATATAGTTAAAAAGGCTCTCGAAGAGTACGCGAGTGAGTATGCAGATGGTTTGATCGCATTAAAAAGGTCTAAAGATAAGAATGATAAAATAATTACGTTAAAAGAAATGAGGAAAAAGTTTGGCATATGAAGTATTCATCAAGGTTTCTGCAAAAATGGATCTTGAAAAGATTGATAAACATATTGCTGGGCGAATCGTAGATAAGTTGATTAAAGATCTTTCTAAAATCCCGCCTGATGGCAAGCCGTTATCCGGGGATTTGTATGGTTATTATAGTTATAGAGTCGGTGATTATAGGGTGATATATGAGAAAATACATGAAGGTGTGTTGGTTTTGCGGATAGGACATAGAAGGGAAGTATACAAATAAATATAAGTAAAAGGGGGAAGATATGAAATCACACACAGCGTACATGTGGTTTAATACAAAAAAACATCGCGAATTTATCCGCCTCACCGGTGACGTCGAAAAGGAACTTGCCAAATCCGGCATCAAGGAAGGCTTCTGTCTCGTCTCAGCCATGCACATAACCGCTGGCGTTTTCATCAATGACAACGAATCCGGCCTTCACCAGGACATCGAGGAATGGCTGCAGAAGCTGGCGCCCGAAGGCCCTCCTTACCACCACCATAACACGGGCGAGTCAAACGGCGACTCGCACCTAAAGAACCTGCTTATCGGGCACCAGGTGACCGTGCCTGTGACAGCTGGAAAACTTGACCTGGGGCCGTGGCAGGAGATATTTTACGCGGAGTTTGACGGGCAGCGCAGGAAAAGGCTTGTAATAAAGATAATCGGGGAGTAATATAAATAAAGAGGTAAAAGTTTCAGATATTAGAGACTGGAGCCGTTTGGCATAAAAGATCAAAAAGTGGGGGATTAATTGAGAAAAACGATAAGTATTATTATTGTTATGATGTTTGCGGGCGTTATGAATGCGGAATATAAAGTTGGGGATATTTATTGCCCCATACTCCAAAATGCCCGCTGGGTATACACCGTACACCATAAAAAAAACCTGGATCCGCCTTATGACCGCACCGCTGAAATCACCGGAAATGAATTGTATGACGGGCTGGATTATTTTTCTTATTACTCGCCTGATTCCGACGCGAAATACCTGATAAGAAAAGATGACAGCGGGCTTTACATAAAAGCAGCCAGGTACGCTGTGCCGTTCCTAAGTTTCTTTCATTTTGACATTATATTTGACCCGCCGGTTTATGCCATCAAATTTCCCATGACCAAAGGCGATACGTGGCACTATGAGGGTATTGCTTCTATAAAAGCCCTGGGTATCTTTAATTTCCCTACAAAGGTATGGGCGAAGTGCACCCATATGGGTATTGAAGTGATAGAGGCGGCCGGCAGGACCATGCCGGCATACAAGCTTTATGCGGAGTTAAACAGGGATGGAATGGATAAAACGTTTAAGGCAAGTTTTTGGTTTGGCGAGGGAGTCGGCCTTGCCGGATATGAATCGGAAAACAACTTACTTACCCTGAAATCTTTTGAGATCAAACCCGACGCCGCGCCTAACACGGTAAACGCTGTTGAAAAAAAGTAAAAACCGGAGGCAATATGTCGAATATCTTAAGGCCCGAAGCGTTTCAGGGGAGGGGCAGGAAAGAAAACTATTTTGAAGGCTGGTATTTTAAGTCCGTTGACAGGGATGAGAAAACAGCCTATGCCGTTATACCCGGCATATCCATATCAAAGGACGCGTCCAAATCACACGCCTTTATCATACTCGTGGACGCCCGGAACCAAAAGATGTATTATTTCAAGTATTCGTGCGCTGATTTTTGGGTGGATAAAAAGAGATTTGAAATGAAGATCGGCAGGAGCTATTTTTCCCTTAACCGCGTCCAGCTGGACATGGAAGACGGGATAAACAGGATCAGAGCGGAACTTAAATTCAAGAACATACATCCCTGGCCCGTTACGCTCTTTTCGCCGGGAACTATGGGGTGGTATGCATATGTACCCATGATGGAGTGTTATCATGCGACGGTAAGTTTTGACCATGATATAGAAGGGTACTTTGAGGTTAACGGAGCCAAAACGGATTTTACTCTCGGTAAAGGTTATATTGAAAAGGATTGGGGCAGGTCCATGCCTTCCTCGTGGATATGGATGCAGACAAATCATTTTGACGAGGATGAGGCCTCTTTGTTCGGCTCAGTTGCCAAAATACCCTGGCTCGGGAGTTATTTTACGGGTTATATCTTCGGATTTTATTACAAAAAGAAAATTTACAGGTTTGCGACATACACGGGAGCGCGTGTTGACAGGCTCTCGGTGTCGGATGACAGGATAGATATACTGATAGAAGATAAAAGACACTATCTTGAAATATCGGCGGACAGGGCTTCAGGTATAGACCTGCCTGCCCCGAAACTTGGCGAAATGACAGCCAAAGTCAATGAATCGTTAAAATCAAAAATAAGGGTAAGTTTCTATAAAAAGACCAAGCAGGGGCGTGATATTATATTCTCCGGTGAAGGCAGGAACGCCGGGCTGGAGTTTGTAGGGAATATTAAGGAACTTTTAAGGGGTTTCAATAAATAGAAAAGTGACTAGCATTAGCTTGTCATTGCTTCGCCGCTGAAAAGCGAGCTCTGGTTCGACTGGCTCACCACCCTGAACTTGTCGAAGGGCTCGTAATGACAATTAAAATAAAATCAAATTAACGCTAAAGGCAATTATGCCGGAATCTTACATCAGGTCTTTTATATCCTGCTCGAATAATTCCTCGGGTCTGAAACCCACATATTCCCTGACAATATAGCCTTCTTTATCGATCACAAAAGTAGTCGGTATGCCGCGTATGCCGCCGTAATTACCGGTTGTGGCCTGGTCTGCGATACAGACAAGATAGTCAACGTTATTCCTTTTTACAAAACTTTTTACCTTGTCGACGTCGTCAATCGCCGCGCCGATCATTACCACTCCGTCTTTGGCGTGTTTGTCGTGAAGGGCGATAAAACCCGGAACCTCGGCCTTGCATGGAGGGCACCATGTGGCCCAAAAATCAAGTATTATGACCTTCCCCTTGTAATCGGCGAGATTTATTTTTCCGCCCTTTAAGTCAGGCAGGGAAAAATCAGGGGCCTTGGCCGCGTTGGCCGGCCTTTTGGTTCTTGCGGCATAATCTGATGAAACAGCCGCAATTGCCTGGCCAACCGAGATAGCGGGGGTTTCCGCGCTTATTGCGGCTGCAGCGGGAGCCGGTGTTTCATTGGATTTTTTTTCAGGGCATGCCATGAAAAACACCGCGATTAATAAAGCCAGACCGATTAAAATAATCTTTTTCAACTTATTCACCTCGCAAATTTGTTTAAAGACTCTAATGCGCCGGCTATGACGCCTAACCCGCCGGTTATCATCAGGATGCCGATAATCACAAGCAGCAGCCCTGCGATCCATTCTATTATATTAAGGTATTTTTTGATTTTGTCAAATAATTTCAGGAACAATGTTATGGAATACGCTGTGATCATGAAAGGGATGCCCAGGCCCAGGGAGTATACTGCCAGCAGCCTTATGCCTTTCCATACTGTATTCTGGGCCGCGGCCACCGCGAGTATGCCGGCGAGTATCGGGCCTATGCAAGGCGTCCAGCCGAAAGCAAAAGCAAGCCCGATCACAAAGGAACCAAGCATATTCACAGGCCGGGTATTTATCTGAAAACGTTTTTCGCTGTAAAGCGCCGCGATCTTGAATATGCCCATGGTGTGAAGCCCTATTATTATGATGAAGGAACCCGCGACTATGGAAATAGGCCTGAGATACCTCAGCATGATTTTGCTGATGGCAGTGGCGGACGCGCCGAGCAGGATGAAAACCACGGAAAAACCAAGGACAAAGGCAAATGAATTATAGATTACTTTTCTTCTGACTTTGCTTATGTCATCGGTTCCCGTGAGTTCCTGCAGTGAAGCGCCTGAAATAAACGAGATATAACCGGGAATGAGCGGAAGAACGCAGGGAGACAGGAATGAAAGCAGTCCGGCAACAAAAGCGGTTATAAGTGAAACATTGGTGGTGAAATTACCTTCCATGCCAAACCTCCTTTATTAAACTTTCAAACATTTTAAGCGTTATTTGAACATGTGTCAATCAATCTTTACAAGTGATTTTTATACCTGCCAATGCACCTACATATTTACCTGCCTGACTACCGTACAACTAAACGTACAGCCAAACAATATTGACAAATTTCATCCAAGTGTGTATAATGACAGTAATAACGTTCAATATGGGCAAAAAGGTTGACAAGTTTAAAGAATCGGACGCATTGCGCGTCATTTTGAGTAAAGGGGTGCAAAATGAAAGTAGGCGACAGAGTAAGGGTAAAAAATCTAGATTTTTGGAAAACAAACCAGGGAGAGACCTTAAAAAGACCAAAAAAACTGCTGGATCAGGTAGGCAAGATAATCGACATTAATCTCGGTATTTTCAAGATTGAATTCCCGGACCTGGATAACGCATTTGATTATTTTGACGGCCGTGAACTTGGGCTTTTTGATACTTACTGTGAGCAGACAGTTGACCTTATTTTTGTATCGTGGCAGCAGAAGGGCAAGTCTGTATATGACAAGGAAGGCTTTGACTGGCTTTTCACAGGCGATCTGCACAGGGGAGTGATATTCAAAGCGGTTATGGAACTGGGAAATGAAGAAGTTGAGAGAATTAAAAGGGCGGAAAAAGAAGGCATAAAACCGGTATTTGACCTGATAATCAGGCCGGAAGACGACAGGCGCAAAAACCGCAGGGAATGCTAGATATAAAACAAAATTACTAATTACCAATTACTAATGGCTAATTAAGGCAAGCAGTCGTTGGCAGTTGGTATTTTTTTTATGTGAAAATATTATGTACATACAAACACCAAACCGACTTTGTAGAGCGGCTGCTTGCTGCCGCTCACAGTGGGTCTATTTGATTTTGCAGGCGGCTTAGCCTGCGTTTCATCGGCTAAGCGACTGCATGCGGAATTGACTACACGCACTTATGTTTGAGGAACAAGGGAGGGTATGATTGTCAATTATTGATTTGGATCCCGAAACAACGTCAAACAAGGGCGGCAAGAACCTTGTTGTTTTCGATATTGACGGGACATTGGTGAGATATCACAGAAAGAGGAACGACCTTGCTTACGTGCACGCTGTAAAGGAAACTTTTGGGATAACGGTCCGGGATTCCTGGTCCGATTACTTAAGTTCCACTGATTCGGGCATACTTTGCGAGATAATCGAAAAAAACCTGCGGCGCCCGTGTTCGCCTGCGGACATATCCGGGTTTAAGAAAAACATGGCTGCCTGGCTTGATATAGATTATGGCGGAGAACCGTTTGAAAGCATGCCGGGTGCGAAGGAATGCCTGACGCAACTGGCCGACAGCCCCCTTTGGTGCGCTGCTATAGCCACTGGAAACTGGGAATTTTCCGGATGTTACAAACTCAGGAGCGCGGGGTTTGATTTTAAGGATATCCCGTTTGCTTCCGCTGATGACGGGTCATCGCGCGAAATAATCCTGAAGTCCGCGTTTTTGAAAGCCGGGCAGAAGTCCGGGATAACCGGGTTTAAAAAGGCCGTATATGTCGGTGACTGGACCTGGGACGTAAAGGCAGCAGCCGCCCTTGGATGGGATTTTATAGGGATAGCGTCAGGCGATGAAAAAAAGGCCATTATGGATGCCGGCGCCAGGCATGTGCTGCCCGATTTTAACGGGCTTATACAGTTGCTCGACAGGGTTTGATAATAACGGGAACAAATGCAATAAAGCCCCCCGGAAGTCGTCTATAATATCAAGGAAGCTCCCAAAAACAGGAGGTGGCATCAATTGAGTCTTTGTACGTACCCGGCAACAGGGATATATTTTGAAAGAGAAAAAAATGGCACGGTCATTATTGCCAGGGTGGCAGCAAAAAATTAAAGGCTCAAGTCGAGTGCTGACCACTGCACCCTTTTGTTCCATAAACAACATTTGATAAAAATTACGCGCCACGGATTAAATATGAATTATCAGTTGACTGTTATCTTCTTTATCACCATGTTTGTCCAACTTGTATCGTTGCCTGCGATCACAAACTCCCCGCTGTTCTTACCCGCGATTATGGAATCGACTTCAACCATGCCACTCAGGATTATTTCCTTTACAAAATTTCCCGCAGAATCCAGGAGTATGATATACGGTACGGCTGACGCCGCGTTTATATTGCACGGTATCAGTATCCATTTGCCGTCCGTTGCAACGCCCGCGACGAACTCATCATCCGCGGTCCTGCCGTAAATATGCGACGCGGTGATCGTCCCGGCCGCGTTTGATGACAGCAATATTACGTCGTTTGTCGTCGTTGTAGAAACCGCCTTATAAGACCTGGCAGTCAAAAATCCTCCGCCCGGTACCGCGCATGACGGCGAATCATACGGCCCGGTCTGGCCGAACGTTCCAGGCAGAGTGTAATTCATCGCTCCAGCCCCTGTTCCTGCTGCGGAGATCATATCGGTAAAAGCGCCTGTGCCGTTTGTATTGGAATAAAAGAAACCGGAACCCGTCCACAAAAGGGACGGCATTGTGTAATTCACCATAGGCGCCGTATATGACCATACAGTGTCGCCCGATGCGTCACCTTTGTATTTTATGATCATGCTCTGGCCGCCTCCTATATAGGTAAAAACTCCGCCGTCATTGTCGGCCGTAACATCCGATCCAAAACTTCCCTTATCGTCTATGGTATGCCTCCATATTTCATTTCCACTGAGGTCTGTCTTTATGGCTATAAAGTCGTGATAATCGTTGTTTGAGACGCCGCCGAAAGGGTGCGAATCGCCTGTAACATAATATCCGTCGGATGCGGCCGCCACGCCGTAAGGCTGGTCCACATAATCCAAAAATGCAGCTCCCCTGTAATAGTTCCTCGCCCAGACGCAGTCGCCGGATGCGTCGGCTTTCATGAGCCACATATCCCCATAGTAATAATAGGATATAATATAACCGTTCGAGTCGTTCCTGATCGTGGGCATGTTGCCTGCCGGGTAGGACGCCATCAGCGAAATGCTAACGCCGGTAGCCGGAACCGGCGCAGTCAGGGTTTTAGCGCTTTTGCAGGAAGATAAAACAAGTACCACAACAGCGAGTAAAACTACAGTTTTGGAATACAATTTCATGTTAGCCTCCTTGAGTTTTTCTTTCTACTTATATGACAGGAAATGGCGTTAAAAAGTTCCAAAAAGTATCCGTCATATCAAAACCAACCAGCCTGTTTTGCGGCAGTCAGTATTTGAGTTGACAGCCGGCCTGTCCCCCGCAACAGGAAATAAATGATATAGAGCAGGGCAAAAGAAACCTAAAAAAGGGGGTCAGGGCTTGAAATGATACCTGATAAAAAATGAGTTTGAGAATGGGGGATTTGTCAGGTGTCAGTTCAAGCCCTGGCCCCAGTTTTAACAGGAAAACGCGCAAAAAGAGAAGTTAAGAAAATATCAGAATTATATGTCGCTCTTAATCAGGAAAAAGAAAAGATTATCAACTATTAACTCGAGGTTTGACCCCTGCCATTTCTTTAATCAAAAAACGCTCATCTGGATTCTGGAAAAGACAGCGGAGGGGGAGTAGCAAATAGACCTTGATAATAATTTTGCTAAATCATATAATATAGAAATAAAGTATACTAACCTATGAAATAGGAACTAAATTGAAAAATAAGAATCCCTTTGCTGAAGAATTGGGCCACAAAATACGGCAGTGACCCCGCAATTCTTTCACGGATGCTGTTTGGCAGTGATTTTGACGTGCTGTATTTTACTGCTGGTGGGATCACTTTACAGCAGTATAACGAGCATTTTGTTTTCCAATTTTCGAAGCCGATCCTTGACCAGATGATGAGGGAAAATTCGAACAAGTTTTTGGGGTAGAAATTTATTTTAAAAATATAATTGAAGGAGGCATTTTTTGGATACTTATAACGTAGGTCCGGGTACTAATCAAATTACAATTGAAGCAAAAGTAACCACAGTAGCCAGCGCACATACGCACGTAGTAATGGTTAAAAGCGATAAAAGCATAGAGTTTATAGAAGATTCTTCGTATTTAGACGGCTACATCCCGCCTGCATCAATCGGCAAGCAGAACGATATCAAAGGGAACAGCCTTCGTATCACAACAAGCATACATTACGCCGAAACTTCAGATCAGAATGCCGACACTTTTACAATCAGTTACATTCTTAATGGCGGTCCTGATCAATCAACTTTCAATTTAACAGATGCTGTTGTGAGTAAAATTAGTGCAGCAGCAATCACAGTGGTTGTTAAAACAATCGGACTTGCATAGGTAATCGGACTTGCATAGGTAGAAAACGGGGTCAGGCCTTTACCTGATACTTGACAAACCTACGACGGAACGCATATATGCGTTCCCTACGGGATCGGTAGATGATGCCCTTAAACAGACTGGTCTTTGTGTGAATGGACGGGCTGGCTTAAAGTTTAAATGATAGTTTAGCATGTATTAATATACGTTTATTACTCGTAAAAATACCTCCAAAAACCCTCAATTCCTCCTTTACAAAACGCCCCCTTTCCTTTAAAATATGACCTTGTAGCAACCACTGTTTCAGCAGCGTGCCCTCGTAGCTCAGTGGATAGAGCAGAGGTTTCCTAAACCTTTGGCCGGACGTTCGATTCGTCTCGAGGGCACCAGATTTTGCTTTGCAAAATCTGGAGAGCAGGTGAGAAGTTGAACAGGTGAGCAGGTGACAGACGGAAACGTAAGACTTTAGACTACTTAGATTACCAGACTTCTTAGAAAAAACCTAAGGCGGGAACATGATTGACCTTCATACTCACAGCTTGTTTTCTGACGGGGAGTTGTTGCCTTCGGAACTTATACAGCGGGCGCGGAAAAAAGGGTATGAGGCTATCGCGATAACCGACCATGTGGATATTTCAAATATAGATTTTGTGATAAAACGTATCGCACGAGTATGCAAGGACACTAACCGCGCTTATGCGGATATCAAGTGCTTGTGCGGGGTGGAGATAACGCATGTGGCTCCTGTGCTGGTGGCGGGACTGGTCAAGATGAGCCGTTTGCTTGGGGCTCAGGTTGTGGTGTTTCATGGGGAGACTGTTGTGGAACCTGTGGAGCCTGGGTCAAATAAGGCCGCCATACTGGCTTGCGTGGATATACTTGCGCACCCGGGGCGGATAACTGATGAAGACGCGGCGCTTGCGGCAAAGCTCGGAGTTTGCCTTGAAATTACTGCGCGCGCAGGGCATAATATAACGAACGGACATGTGGCTGTAGCGGCGAAAAAGGCCGGGGCAAAGCTTGTTTTTGATACTGACGCGCACGCGCCGGAAAACTTAACCGATGACCAGGGGCGGGAAAAAATACTGCTCGCAGCCGGCTTGAATATGGATGAAATTAAAACTGTAATTGATAATTCCAGGGAACTGGTAAAGAAAGCCATGGCAGATAAAAGAAAAAGGAGAAAAAAATGAAAAAAATGTTCCTGTTGCTTTTGATCATGTTTGCCTTTATAACTACCGTATCAGCCTATAAGTTCAATGTCGATTATTGGGTGCTGCAGGCAAGGGGTGGCGTGGGATACCCCATCCTGGAGTCGGGCAATCATTTAAATCTCGGCTTTTCGGGCGGCTTATCCGTGAGAAAGGGTTTTGACACTGAATTATCAGCCGGCGGCGGGGTATCATACGTGAATATGCCGTATAAAATGGCAGGCGTACCCGGGCCCTTTACGGCGACTATCATGCAGCTTGAAGGCGTTTACGCGCCATACCTTCCGGATTTTTTCATATGGCCGTATTTAAAAGCGGGTCTCGGCATGTGGATGGTAAAATACGCCAATCTGTCATCCGCTGAAACATCGCAGTTGTCGGACCAGACAACTTTTGGGTTCCAGTTTGGGATCGGGGCCAGCTATCCGATAAATAATTTGTTTGCGGCTAATGCGGAGGTTATGTTTAACCAGGCATCTATAAGCGGCGGAACAGGCGACTTGTATAATTTTCTCACGTTCTGCGCGGGAGTTACGATGCTGCTGAAGTAAGGCGAGTTCGGAATTCGGAGTTCGGAGTTCGGAATTCAAAAGTGCCGATGTTGGAGTGGAACGACAGGTTTATGAATTTAATGCAACAACAAACATATGAAAAAGGAGCACCACAGTAATGGAAAATAAAGCGAAACATCACAAGATGAAGCACAGGGATATTATTAAAATGGTAAAACGGAATGAGACCCAGGAATTCGTGAACGGCGCGGAACATTTTTTTAAGAAAAATATGGAAGGCATGGTAATAGGCGCAATAACGGTTTTGATAGTTGTAATTGCGGTGCCGCTTTTCCTGAATTTCAGGGCAGGCAATAACTTAAAGGCCGAGCAGGCGCTTTCAGAAGCGAATTACTACATAAACAGGCCGGTTTTGGACGATGCGCAGGCTGCTATGTACGGTTTTTTCAGGACAAACAAGGAAAAATATGAAAAGGCGCAGGCTTCTTACATGTCGGTCCTTCAGGATTATAAAGGAACGGACGCTGTCCCGGCTGCGTACCTCGGCCTGGCAAACTCATTTTATAATAACGGACAGTATAAAGAGTCGCTTGAGTATTATGCATCATTCATAACAAAGTACCCGAACGACCCACTTGTATCCGAGGCATACTCGGGAAAAGCATATACGCTTTTTCAGACCGGCCAATACGGGGACGCTGTGAAAGAATGGGAAATAGTGCAGAAAAAATACAACGGCGGCAATAATCCCGATGATATAAAGCTCAGGATCGCTGAAAGCTACCTAAAGGCGGGAAACAAACCTGCGGCAAAGGCCATATGCGATGAAATGATAAAAAGCGGCAAGGATAACTACTGGATGAGCGCCGCGAAAGACATGGCTTCAAGAGCACAATAAAAGGTGGATAAATATTTGAAAAAAACAATAATTTTTCTTGCGGGGCTGGCAGTAATGCTTGTATTTCCAGTTATTGCCCTGCGGGCAGCGGAAACAGACACGGTCCTTACCGTATGGAACATGCCGTCTTCCGCGGACGAAAAACAACTGCAGGTCTGGAATGAGGAAAAAGCGGCATTTGAAAAAATGTTTCCCGGAGTCAAAGTTAACGGGATATCCCGTGAGTACAAACCCCAGGAGTTTGTCAGCGTGATGGCTTCCGGAAAAGGCCCCGATGTGGTTCACGTGCCCATATCCGCAATACCTTCCATGGCCAAATTCGGGTTCCTTGCCGTTTTAAATGAAGAAACAGACACCTGGACGCAGAAAGACTACATGCCCTCGATAATGTGGGACGCGGTAAAAATGGACAATAAAATATACGGCATACCGTATGATTCATATTTTACCACCTTGTTTTACAGAAAAGATATTTTTGAAAAGTGCGGCATCAGGCAGGCCCCGCAGACGTGGCAGGACATTATCATTTACAGCGAGGCGATAAATAAAAAGATGCCCGGCACATGGGGCATGGCGCTGTCCCCGGACATGTCAACCTTCATTGATTTCATATGGCAGGCAGGTGGGGATATTTATGCGCGGGGAGAGGTTAACTTAAATAACAACGGCGTTGTGAAGGCGCTGCAGTTCTGGCACTCCCTGAAGTGGAAGTATAATGTAATGCCGCCGCAGAATATATTTTATGAAAGCGACGTGGAGCAGCTCTTTGCCGCGGGCAAGATAGCGATGATGCCCGGGGTCGCCAAAAGGCTCCCTGTAATGTCCAGACGGTACGGGCTTGACATGGCAAATGTGGAAATAGTGCCGCTGCCCCAGGGCGATACGGGGATCAAGGCATGGCACGCTGGAGGCGAAGCATTTATAATAAACGCAGGCATAACCGCTGAAAAGAAAAAGCTGGCATGGGAGTATGTCAAGAACACCATTTCGCCGCTTACGCAGCTGTCGCGTTTTATGAGGATGAAGGAACTGAACATGATAATATTCCCGGGGGATTTTTCATGCGCGACAAACCTCGTGAACAGGCCCGAGTTCGCGAACATAAAAGGGCTGATAACTTTCGCCCATGCGGAACCGACCTATCATAAATGGCCGATGATCAAGGAAGATTTTAACAGATATGTGCTTGAAAAAATATTCATAAACGCCGATGTCGATTACGGGCAGGTGTTGAATGATTTCATGGAAAGGGTGAAAAAAGAATACAATGAGTGATGATATATTCGGGAGAGTAGGGAACGACCTGTCAGAGAATGCCATAAAAGGCATGGTGGATGACGAACTCAAAAGCCATAAAAAGGAGGATGTTTCCCTCCCGATTATAAAGCTTAAGCTCGCGCCTACCGTTGATAATGTCGTTGACATAAAGAAAAAAGAGAAAAAAGAAAAGCCGAAGGAAAGCGTTTTCCAGGTGCCTGGCGCGCCGGGTCTTATAAGCGTTAAAATGGAAAGCACGGTCAGGCTTCCCGATACCCTGACGCCGTCACAAAAACTCAAAAAAGCTTTCCGCTACAGGCGGTATGGAAGACCTGCCAGGCAGACGCTGCCCAGTACAGTGATTGTAAAACCGCTGCCTGAATACAAGAAACAGGACATGATGAAACTTAAGGGATACAAATTGAAAAAATCCCTTTTGGGGGCCCAGATGGTGCTGCCGGCCCTGCTTGTATTCCTGCTTTTTTCCTGGCTGCCCATCCTGAAAACATTCACGATAGCGTTCCAGAAGTTTGAAACAATAAATAAGCCGGTATATGTCGGGCTTGCCAACTTCACGAAGATCCTTTACGATCCGAAATTCTGGGAAGCCTGCGCGCACTCGGGGATATTGTCGGCAATCGTAATAGCCATAGGCACATGGATACCGCTTTTTCTAGCACTGTACGTTTATGAAGTGAGGCGCGGGTCCAGCCTGCTTAAGATACTCTATTTCATCCCCTTTTTGACCCCGGCAGTGCCCGCGGCCATACTGTGGAAGTGGATTTACAGCCAGGGTTTTGGCCTCATAAATGGGTGCCTTTCATTTATCCTGGGCCACCCGGTTGCCATAGGATGGCTGACGGATTCAAAGCTTGTGCTTTTATCGATCGCGATAGTTTTTATATGGAAAAACACGGGCTGGGCCATGCTTATATACATGGCGGGCCTCCAGAATATACCCAAAAATCTTTTCGAGGATGCGTCCCTTAACGGCGCGAGCGTCTGGTCCAAGATAAAAAATATCATAGTGCCATCCCTGATCCCGGTGATCATGGCGGTGGTTTTCATACAGATCATAAACGGCATGCAGGTCTTTACCGAAGTATATATAATGACGAACGGGGGCCCGGAAGGCTCCTCCGAGGTCATAGCCACATATATGTATAAGAAGGCTTTCCTGTACATGGATATCGGGTACGCGTCGGGAGTAGCGGTATTCTTCCTGTTCCTGCTCGTATCCATCACGCTGCTCAGGATGAACCTCTCCGGCGGAAAAAGGAGCAACAGGTAATGGCGAAGAAAAAACGGAATATTCCCGACGACGGAACGTATATTTTTCCGGCATATGAATTAAAGGACCGGAATAACATGCTCATATACAGGATATGGGGGGCGGTTGTTTTTGCCGGAGCCTTCCTGACGGCCTTACCCTTTTTATGGATGCTCATTACGGCGGTCATGCCGACGGAACTCATATTTGCGCCTATTACAAAAATAGCCGCGGGCTTTAAGGTTGATTTCAGCCATTTTGCCAGGGCGTGGGAGATAACGCCATTTTTGGGGTACTTCTTAAACAGCATACTTGTCGCCGGCTCGGTAGTCGCCGGGCAGATATTGATATCGGCCATGGCCGCCTATTCGCTCTCAAAATTAAGGCCGCCCATGTACCAGGTTATCATGGCGCTTCTGTTATCCACCATACTCATCCCTTTTGAGACCATCGCCATACCTTTGTACCTTTTCATGAGGGATTTTTCAATTGCCGGTTTTTTCAAGCTGAACCTCATCAATACTTACTGGGCCCTGATCTTACCCGGGCTGGCGAACGCTTTTAACATATTTATTTTTAAAAGCTTCTTTGACAAGCTGCCGAATGATTTCATAGAGGCGGCGAGGGTTGACGGGTATTCCGAGATATCGATATTTTTCAAGATCATAATACCCATATCGCGTTCCATCATAACGGTGATCGCGATACTTAACTTTGTGACTATCTGGAATTCCTTTTTCTGGCCGTTGATCGTGACAAATGAACCGAATATTTACACACTCATGCTCGGCATATATAAGATAATAGAAGAGGGCCAGCCATGGAACGTGGTAATGGCGGCGGTGACAATATCCATGGTGCCGACCATAGTGGGATTTGCAATATTCCAGAAGCAGGTAATGAGAGGGATACTGTTTACGACGCTGCAGGAATAAAGGCAGGCACGGGAAATTAAAAATTCAAAATTTAAAATGTAAAATTAAGGTGTCGCTTTGCGACCTTATTATAATATTGCAAGGGCGATAGCCCGCAGCAATAGACGACAATTTTTAATTTTTAATTTTTAATTTTTAATTTTTAATTTTGAATTTTTAATTTTTAATTAAAGGGAGGTATTTATGGCAAAGGCAAAAACGAAAAAAATATCCCGCAACATAAACATGGTCGAGCATGAGTTGAGGCTGAAGTCGATCGGCTTGTCCGAGCGGGTAAAAAAACTTATTTTAAGGGCTGTTTTAATACTCATACCTGTCATGCTGGTTATTTATTGGTTTGCAAAGACAAAATAGGCATGAAAAAAAACCTGAAGTCCACGGCCCTTTGTGATGCGGAAAATAAGATAAAGGGTATGCTGGATGAAAAGCGTTTTATCCACAGCATAGCCGTCGCACAAACCGCTGTTATTATCGCGGAAAAGTACGGGCTGGATAAAAAAAAGGCGGAACTGGCCGGATTATTACATGATTGCGCCAGGGATCTAAGCGGTTTAAAGCAGCAATATTTCATAAAAAAATATAAGATAAGGTTTGATTCTGTTTCAAAAAAAATCCCGGGTTTAAGGCACAGTTTCCTCGGCGCATACGTTGCCATGGAGGAATTTAATGTAAAAGACAGGGAAGTGCTTGAGGCAATTAAATATCATACCGCGGGAAACGCCTCAATGGGGCCCATAGCAAAGGCGGTGTACATCGCGGATTATACGGAAATCAACAGAAAATACCGGTCTTCGGAAAAAATAAGGGCAAAAATAAAGACAAATATTTCGCTTGACGAAATGGCCGGACTTGTGTTAAAAGATAAGTTAGGTTACCTTGTAGAGGAAGGTAAACTGATACATAAAGACTCGGTCGATATGTGGAACCAATATAACCATAACATCTGAAATATGACCCTCTAATACTCAAAATCCGACTTTAATTTATTTGTGAATAATTTTATTGAACTTAAGCGTCTGTGTAGGTATTTTGTAAGAATTTAATAAACTTATAAAAAACTTGCAAAAAACTTGACACGGGCGCTCTGTGTGTTATAATTTGTATGTCGGAAAATTGATACAAAAAGGCGGCAGTTTATATGGATATGGATCCGAGGCACGTTCAGTTAAAAGAGCTGTTAACCACAAAAGAAGCCCTGGGTATCATATGCTATGGCAAGCATCATAACCAAAAACAGGTCAGTTGCACAAGGCTTTCGGAACTCCTCAAGGTTCCCATAAATAAAATAAAGGAAATATGCTCCAAACTTGAGGAACTCAATGTGGTCACTGTAATTAAATTGGGTGTTGATCTTGAGCTTGAGTTCATTGAACATGAAAATGACGATGTAAAGCATATCATAGACGAGGCCATCTGGGAAAACAAGCAGGAATACGGCAAAATATACAAAAGGCTGATAACTTCGGAACTGATGGATTTCATGGACGGCGACAAGTAAGACAGGTGTGTTTAAATCACCGGATATTCGGATATAATACGCATCCTGTAGTGGCGGAATATAATTCCGCCATTGGAAGGCCCGCTAACCACATTTGGCCGAATAATATTTGGCCACTACAATAATAATCCCATCCAGTACCCATGTTTTTGCCTTAACCCTTGACTTTGTCTTTCTATACGGTATAATCTTGTATATGTAACAGGGATAAAACCTAATTACGTGGAGGAAAAATGAAAAATAAGTTTTTAATAATTCCGATTCTATTGTCCCTTTTTGCCCATCCTTTATTATCCAAAACCACGATCACGCTCAATGAGTTCAACGGCGGGTCATTTTCCTTTAACCTGGGTTTTAATGCCGACTGGATGTACGGCTCCCGCGGAGACGCGCTCAGGATGGGAGGGGCCATGTCCACGCTTGATAATACGCCGAGTTTTACCTCCTATAATCCGGCGGTACTGTGCTATCTTAAATCAGGCACGGCATCTATGGGATTCGTGCCGGTGAGCATAATATCCAGTGATGTGTTTTACGGCATGGCAAAATCTTTTGCGGGCAACCAGCTCAAAGGCAATACTTTTAATGATTTTTTAAAAGGCACTGTAAATGACGCGTTAAACGGGAGCAATGGCCCTTTGAAGGATATCACCATAGCCCCGGGAGTGACCACAAACGTGGACAATGTGGATGCGTCGTTCGGCCAGACAACGGGTCTTATGGGGTTTGAAATAATGGCGCCTTTTGCCAAAGGGCAGGCGGCTTTTGCTTTTGCCAGGGAAAACAAGGCTTCGGTGGACCTTTCCATGATGCTCACAGGGCTCGATGCCCTTGTAAATGTTAAAGACCCGTCGCAGCCTTTATTAAATATAGACATGAGGGCAAAGCTGAACGCAGTTTTAAATTTTCGCGCCGATAACATCGTGACTTCATTCGGAGTGGGCAGAAAACTCACGCCCGAGTGGGGAGTAGGCTGTGTGGCCGAACATTATGACTCGCAATTCCTGCTTGACGGCAAGGCTGAAGCCGACGGCACAGCGACATACAGCGGCACCACCATGTCGTTTAACACAAACCCGGGCAACTCCCTGGAGCAGAGCGCGAACGCGGATATCAACGGCGAGGCATGGGGCTTAAGGTTCGGCACAAGTTATCATTTCCTGAAAGATTCAATTGAACTCGGCGCTGATGTGTCTGTGCAGCCGCAGATAAACTATAGAGGCACTCCCGAAGTCATGATGCATACCATACCGGACACCATAGACCTTTCGGATTTCACAAAAACCCAGTTGCAGCCAATTACCATTACCAGCGGCTCTTTACAATTAAAGCTCCCGTCCTTTATCAGGTTGACCGCGGCATTTAAGGGCAGCGCCGTAATAAACTACACCCATTATTTTGACAGCTACAGACTGAAGTACAATAACGGCACCGACAACATGGAATTTGACCTGCAGATGATGGACTCGGCCAACCTTGGTTTTAACTTTGGAGTATTCCAGATCGGAGCGGGCGCCATATATACGAGGGTGTATGAAAAAACAAACGGGGTCCAGAAAAACATAGCCTGGCTGGCCATACCCATGTTTTCAACGGGCGCGGTCATACCCATAGGAGATTACCTGAAATGGGAGATCGACCTTTTTGTTTTCCCGATGTCCGTCCTGAAAACCGCGATAACGTACACGTTCTTATAAAATATTCCGGGAGGAAACATGAAAAAAAGTATTTTACTTTCCTTATTAATAGCAGCCTTTATGGCGTCCGCCTTGATAGCGGCGCCGAGGGTGACAGTGTACCCCAAGACGCTGGTACAAAATACCGCGTCCATAACCGTCAACTGGGATGCCAACGGCTCCCCGTATCCCGCGACCGAAACAGCAAATCTCGTCTACGGGGTATCGCCGCTTAACTATTACGGCTCAATACCGCAGACCGGATCCGGCACCTCAACATTTACCCCGAACACTTCTGGTATGCCGGGCGGCGTGTATTACTGCAGGATATCGGACACGGTAAGCAACGAGACCTCATATGAATTTAAGCTGTATATCCAGGGAAGCAATTCAGTGCAGATGACCTCGCCGGCTAATGCGGCGGCTTTGGATACGTTAGTACCGCAGTTCCAGTGGAACCCGGTAGCTGGAGTGCCTTTTTACACCATCATGGTGTTTGATACGAACGCTGTCATTAATTTTTCCAGCGGGTCGCTGAGCATCACCGCAAATATCATCTGGGGCGCGACGACGGACCAGACGTACCTGACTTATGGAAGTCCCGACCCCAGCGGGTATTTTGACAAGCTCTCACCGCCGCCTTTAATGAATGGACTGACATACTCGTGGGTGGTCCTGAATAACTATGACGGAACGCCCGCCATGATGGCCGATAATTTCGCGGGCACCAGGATGTTTACGGTAAATCCGGCTGCGGCATGTTCCGCTGCCACGCTTACGGCGCCTGCAAATAATGTAACTATAACCGCCCAGCCCATTACGCTGGTCTGGTCCGCCGCGACAGGAGCGAATAATTATAAGGTAGTAATCATGAAAAACCTTACAGGCGAGACCCAGGGCGCTTTTGGAAGCGCCACTGTGCCGCTCTGGAGTGGGTACACGAACGGAACGCAGATAACAATACCCCAGAACATCGCCATGAACGACGGCTGGTACCAGTGGTATGTTATCGCGCTTGACGCGACAGGCAAGGGCGTGAAAAGCCTGGTCCGGGATTTCCACTATAGCCCGACCCCGGGAGACTCATCCGTGACCCTGCAGTTAAATGAAAACGGGCCGACCGGCGTTACTTCCGTTCCTAACGCAATTGTATTCATAGACACGACATTAGGCGGCAATGTAAATGTATACCCGCTTATAGCTTCCGACACGGGCGGATTTTTCTTCGACATGCAGCCGGCGCAATATACGTTCACGCTTCAAAAAGCCGGGTTCATAAATGCCTCATATACGCGTACTATAGGGGTTTCGGCTTTTGCAGATACTTTCATTATGACAAGATGCGCCTACGCGATACGCGGGGTTGTCAAAGACAACTTAAACAGCACAGTGGCGGGCGCTTTGGTCAGGGCGGGCCAGGCAGGAAATACTTATTCGACCAATACCATAGCGGACGGTTCGTTTGTGATATACATACCGGCAAGCGGCAATTGGGCAATTAATGTCACAAACGCGGGCTATCAGCCCCTGGATACGGTTGCGGTTGTGCCTGCGGGCGCGCTTTCGCTTAACGAATATATATTGCCGTCCACGCTGGTGATAACCAAAAATGTGAATACGCTTACAGGCAGGGTCACCAACGGCACAGGACAGGGGGTTTTTGACGCGCAAGTCCTGGTTAGCGAAAGCGGGAACCCTTCCAATTCATATCCGGTGAGCACTGATTCAAGCGGGAATTATGTGGTGGACCTTCCGGACGGCACATGGGTTGTCAATGTCACAAAACCCGGTTTTGTTTCTCCGCCAACAGCCGGAGTTTCCATATCAGGCGGCGGAGCTGCTGTGCGTGATTTCACCATGCAGCCCCAGGCAAATACAATATCAGGAAATGTGAAGGATAATCTCGGTAATGCCATGCAGGGGGTAACTGTCACAGCCGTATCAACAGGGAACCCCACGGTGCTGGTCCTCACTGACGTATCGGGAAATTACAGCTTAAGCGTAGGTACTGGAAGTTATAACGTAAATGCGGTGTTAAGCAGCTGGCAATATTTCGCGCCAAGCACACAGATAGTTGTAATTTTCGCCAATCCGGGATTGCCTCCGAGTTTAAATAATAATTTTGTGCTTATTAACAGCGCACCGTCCGCCAATGCTTCGGCTTTGGTATCCGTAAAATCAGGCGCATTACCCATAGCCGGCGCGAACGTTACACTTTCAGGAAATCAGCCCGCGACCCTTGGCTTCCTCGGCAGCGGCATCACGGACGCGCAGGGTTCGATCACGATAACCGCTCTTGCCGCGGGCCAGTACGCGCTGACCGTTGTTAAGACGGGATATGCCACGTTTACAAATAATGCAGTCGTGCTTGTGAACAATACTGTAACCACTGTTAACGCGGCTATGACGGCAAATCCGGCGGTGGGAACAATATCAGGCACAACAGGAGTCGGCGCTTCAACAGTGCAAATATTTGACCAGGCAAATCCGGGGACGGCGCTTTATACCCTGACCACGGACGGAACCGGAGGCTATACAAGCGCTTCAATATCTTACGGAAATTACATTGTAAACGCTTATAAGTCGGGGTATTCATCATCCCCCCAGCAGCTGTACGTAGCGCTCGCGAGCGCCGCTTCCGCAGGAAATAACTTCACACTTACAGCTGCATCAGGCGGAGGCATATTAATCACGGCCCCGTCAGTGCCTATATATAATGAGAACATAGGCGGGCCGTATCAGTTCACAGCCGCCTATATCGACGGCCTTGGCAACAATGTTTACGCGGTATTCGTATGGAGCGTGGCGCCTGCAGCCGGCGGCGTCATCAGCGCGACAGGCGTATTTACTCCGACATCCGATTATATAGGGCCGATCACCATTAATGCAGCGGCGCTTAATACCATAGGCTACTCGACAGTGCCGGTTTACCAGAAGATAAACCCGTCATACGCGGCAGTGACAGTAAAAGATTACGCGGGCATGATCCTATCCATACCCGCCAACGCAGCGTCCGCGTCCAATTCCATTGACAGGTTTACCGTGGCAAAAACCGATGTGGACAGGTCAAGAAGCAATACGACAACAAAAAGGGTTGTCGGGAAAGTATATAACCTGACTTCAGGTTTTACTTTTAACAGCAATCTTACGCTCACCCTGCCGATCACGGCAGGACAGGGCATAGGCACGGAAAAGGTCGGGTTATGGGACGTCCCGAACAATACCTGGGACGACATAGGCGGGACCGTAACAGGCGGCTCAGTGTACACAACTATCACACACTTCTCGGAATATACGGTGCTTGCGGCACTGGGTTCCATAGGATTGGCATACAATGACAATACGCCCAATCCGTTCTCCCCGGACAAAGGGCCGATATTGATAAAGTATGTAACTGATTCAAAAGTCGCATCGAGTGTCAAGACGACCATCAAGGTGTTTAACATGGCGGGCAAGTTTATCCGCACAATACTTGACAAAGGCTTAAGGCCGGTCGGGGTCCTGTACACGGATAGCTGGGACGGCAAAGACGAGCGCGGCAGGGTCTGCTTAAACGGCAGGTACTTCCTGCAGATAGAAGTTGAGGACTCTTCCGGCAAGAAGCAAAAAATCTACAGCATAGCGCTGGTTAAATAGGAGGCACCATGAAAAAAACATCCCTTTTCGCGGCAGTGTTAATATTCTCGGGAAGCATGATTTTCGCGGGGCAGCCCATGACTCCCGGCGCTTTCATAGACATAGGCCTTGCCAGGCCGTCTGCCATGGCCGGCGCTTTTACGGCGGTCGCGGACGACGCGTCCGCGGTATTTTACAACCCGGCGGGAATTGTAAATTCACAGTACAAGGATTTTACCTTTATGTACACCAAATACAAAGGCATTGTCCCGTATAACATATCATCGGTTATCTGGCCGATAAACGAGAACAGGGGAGTCGGCCTGGGCGTTATAGTATCAGGGGATTCTTTGTTCGATGAAAAAACACTGCTCTTTTCATACAGCGAAAAACTGGACTGGCTGATAGGCAGGTTCGGGGTGAAAGGATTGTGCATCGGCGCAAGTTTTAAACTGCAATTCGCGGGCTTTGGAAATAATACAGACGGCTCCCCCGACAGGGTGCAGGGAAGCGCGGGCGGCTTCGGTTTGGACCTCGGAGTGCTTTATGCAGTCAGCCCCGAGATACAGGTCGGCGCTTTTGTCAGGGACGCGCTGTCCGCGATCTGGTGGGGTTCAAAACTGGACGGCACAACGAATAATTATCTGCAGGGCGTGGGATTGACCACTGATCTGGGCCTGAGATACAAGATAAAGGACTTCCTGGTTTCCATGACCCTGTCCGATCTGGACAAACTGAAGATAGGGTTTGAAAAGACATTCTTTGATTATGTGGATATAAGAGGCGGCTTCAGCCAGACCATGGATATTGAATCATATCAGGAATTTATGGTGGGTTTAGGGATTGGCCATTTTGTTTTCGGCCAGAGAAAAGAATTCTCCATGAACCTGGACTTCGCGTACCTCTTTGAAAGGCTGGATAATACGTTCAAGGTGCAGTGGAGCCTCAAGTATAAGTAAGGCTTTTAAAGACGGAATTACCGGTTATGGATCAAGGTAGGAATGAATTTTTATTGAATTGTTTGAGGAAAACGAACCAAAGTTGTGTTATTTTGCGGTTCGTATGGGTTTTTCTATCTTGACAAAACCATTTTCGTGATGTAAAATCATGAAAAGTAAAAAATCTTCTCAGGAGGTTATTATGAAAGGAAAATTTTTTGGGGTAGTAGTAGTTCTTGCTTTGGTAATGGGTTTAATGCTGTCAATCTCAGGCTGTAAGTCGACGTCGCCAACAACGGCAGCAACGGCAACAACGGTTCCTACGGCAACAAACACAGCGACGCCGATTGTGTCTAATGCTTTTGCGGCAGGAGTTCAATCATGGTCCATACCGGCTCCGGCATCGTACAACCAGGAAAACGCATTAACAAACCTTGTTTGGGATTCAGTTAACGGTAATACCAATACAGCAAGCAGCGCTGGGTGCCTGTCAATGACAGGAACATTCGACGCAAGCGGCAACACGTTACACGCAAAGGGTAATATTGAGCTTTCATTCTCGGCTGCAACGGACGTAACAGGTAAAACCTATACAGCATGGATAAAAGTGCCTGCAGGGATGGCCAATGGCGCATATCATGCCATGATCTATTTAAAGACAGGCGCACCTGGCTATCATTATTGCAGCGCCTCGGATATCGTCATAGGTTCCACAAACTGGATTAAGCTTCAGGCTACCACTGCTGCTATGGCCGTGAATACAGGAACCACTTTTGCAGCAGGGGAACTCGCTATCGTAAGCGTAGTTGGCGTGAATTTCTACAGGGATCCAACAACAGCTACAGACTCTACAAAAGATGTGACCGCCCAGACAATACTTGTAGACGATATATCCATAAAGTAAAATATTTTTCAAAAAAGGACGGGCGAAAAGCCCGTCCTTTTTTTTTGTACAATTGGCTCGGCGCATTTGCCAAGGGATTAAAGTTTTCGGCTTAAATACTTAAACCACACGCTGCGGCAAAAAAGGATCCGATGACTAAATTATCCGATACATTCAGGGCCTTAAAATACAGGAACTACCGCCTTTTCTTTGCCGGGCAGGGATTGTCTGTTGTCGGGACCATGATGCAGCAGATGGCACAGGGGTGGCTTGTTTACCGCATTACGAACTCGCCTTTAATGCTCGGGCTTGTGGCTTTTGCAGGGCAGGTGCCGGCGTTCTTTCTGACGCCTATCGCGGGGCTTTTAAGCGACAGGCATGACCGCAGGACGATCATCTTAATCGCGGATATTGTCCAGATGGTACAGGCTTTCATACTTGCGCTGTTCATTCTCACCAAAACCGTACAGCCGTGGCATATACTTGTTTTGAGCATTATATTGGGCACAGCCGGGGCCTTTGAAATGACCACGAGGCATGCTTTTGTACCGGAAATGGTGGATAATAAGGAAGACCTTGGAAATGCCATTGCCCTTAATTCCGTATTGTTCAACATGGCGCGGCTCATAGGGCCGGCGCTTGCGGGAGGGATAATCGCGCTGACCGGCGAGGGGATCTGTTTTATATTGAACGGGGTGAGTTTCATAGCCGTGATCGCGGCGCTGCTGATGATGGACGTGAAAAAGCGGGCCCAGGTCGAACACAAGCGCCCGATGAAAGAACTCATAGAGGGCTTTAAATATGTTATTGGATCCGTACCCCTGCGTGATATCATAATGCTCATGGCATTTACAAGCTTAACCGGGTCGGCTGTGCTTGTGCTTTTGCCTGTTTTCGCAAGGGATATTTTGCATGGTGGCCCGCAGACATACGGGTTCTTAACCGGCGCAGTCGGGATGGGCGCCATGCTGGCTGCGTTTTATATAGCATCAAGAAAGACGGTAAGGGGCCTGGGCACGGTGATACTTGCCGGTATTTTTCTTTTTGGCGCCGCGCTTGTCGGTTCGGCTTTTTCCGGGAACTTATATACCGCGGTTGTGCTCCTCATGACCGCGGGCATAGGCACCATGCTCCATATGGCCTCTTCCAATACGATCATCCAAACAATAACTGACGACGATAAACGCGGGAGGGTGATGAGTTTTTATCTTCTTTCTTTTTCAGGCTTTGGGCCGATCGGGAACCTCGCCGCCGGATGGATGGCAAAGGAATTCGGTGTAAGGCCGGTCATCGCGTTTGGCGGTATTCTGACGCTTGCGGCAGGCGTTGTTTTTATATTCATGCTGCCGAAAATACGCGAACATTTAAGGCCGGTGTACATAAAGCAGGGCATAATCCCGCCGGAGATGGGGGCGGGAATTAAGTAATATATTTAAAAAAAGCACATTGCAGAAGCGCTGCCTGCTGCCGTTTTGAGGGAACAAATTAAACCATCCAACGGAATATGTAGTGGCGGCATATTATGCCGCCACCTGCCGGCTTTTTGTTTTACAGAAGCGATGCGGGCCTGCGGGTGGCCGAATGATATTCGGCCACTACGAAAACCTAAACTAAAGGATTAACCGCGTTCCCGCATCGCTTCAACGCAAAAATCCTACCCCCTGTTTTTATGCAAACGTTTGGCAAACCCGTTTTTTCTGCTTTTATTAGCCGTTGACATCGCGGGTGATTTTTACTACCATTAAGCAGTTAAATCCAAATACCCGGAGGCCTTATGTACCTGTTGGGATATGATATAGGCAGTTCGTCGATCAAAGCCGCCCTCATAGACGCTGAAACCGGAAAAACAGCGGCGTCAGCCTCGTCCCCGTCAAAAGAAATGGAAATAATCGCCAAAAAAGCCGGATGGGCCGAACAGGACCCGGAAATGTGGTGGGAAAACCTGAAATCCGCCACAAACCTCATAAAAAAATCTGCAGGTTCAAAAGTTAATGATATTAAAGCCATCGGCATATCATACCAGATGCACGGCCTTGTATGCGTGGACGCCGCGCAAAAGCCGCTCAGGCCCGCCATAATCTGGTGCGACAGCAGGGCAGTAAAGCTCGGTGAAAAAGCCGCGGGAAAAATAGGGATTAAAAAATCACTTGAACACCTCCTGAATCTTCCTGGAAATTTTACCGCAGCCAAGCTTGCATGGGTAAAACAGAACGAACCATCCATTTATAAAAAAATATATAAAATAATGCTGCCGGGCGATTATATTGCCATGAAATTAACCGGCGGGATTGCCACGAGTTATTCGGGTTTGTCCGAAGGTATATTCTGGGATTTTAAAAAGGGCTGGATATCCGGGATGCTCCTTGACGCTTTTGGCCTGGATAGGAACCTTCTTGCAGACGCGGGGCCGTCTTTTTCCGTGCGCGGCGTTGTGTCGCAAAAGGCCGCGTCCGAGCTGGGTATAAATGCGGGTATAAAAGTTTCATACAGGGCCGGGGACCAGCCGAATAACGCGCTGTCCTTAAATGTGCTTGAGCCCGGCGAACTCGCGGCAACAGCCGGCACTTCGGGAGTCGTGTACGGCGTCTCTGACAGGCCCTCCTATGACATCAAGTCCAGGGTCAATACTTTTGTCCACGTGAACCATACCAAAGACAATCCAAGATACGGAACCCTGATGTGCTTAAACGGCACGGGGATATTGAACAGCTGGCTGAGAAAAAACATAACGGACGGCCTTGACTATGCGGATATAAACGCGATAGCGGCGGGAGTCGCGCCCGGAGCTGACGGGGTCTTCATACATCCGTACGGCAACGGCAGCGAAAGGACGCTTGAGAATAAGCCTTCCTGCGCCATTATTTCAGGCTTGAGCCTTACAACGCATACAAAGGCGCATTTATTGAGGGCGGGCCAGGAAGGCATAGTTTTTGCCCTGAATTACGGCATTGAAATAATGAAAGAGATGGGCATAAAAGTAAAGAAAGTAAGGGCCGGACATGCCAATATGTTCTTAAGTCCGGTATTCCGCGAAGTATTCGCGGCTGTAACAGGCGCGGAAGTGGAATTATATGACACTGACGGATCGCAGGGAGCGGCAAGAGGCGCGGGGATCGGCGCGGGAATATTTAAAAATAACAGGGACGCGTTCAAAGGGCTGAACATACTCAGCACCACCGCGCCTGATAAAAAACTGGTGAAGTCCTACGTGGGTTTTTATAAGGAATGGAAACAGATATTAAACAATATTTTATTGTCAAAAGTATAAAGCATTCACCAACATGCCGCGTAAGAACAAAGTCCGCAACCTGAAGGTTGCGCCTACACGGGCAAGAAAGCTATAAGCAAAATGATGAACTGAGACAGGCGGGTTGGTTAATATTTGATTATGTAGGCGCAACCTTCAGGTTGCGGCTCTTGTACGAAATGCTGGAATTAATCCCGGCTTTAAAGCCGTACTTTATCAGGAGGAATAACATGGAAAAGAGTTTTCACTCTATCTGTAAATGGACCTTTAACTCGGGCAAGGGCGGTTTTGTGCCGTCAATGATAAGGCCTGCATGGTCTTCGGAGAATCTGGACACTGTCGGTATAATCGGGATAATAAAGGACAAGGTCGCGCCGCGGCTGCCAAAGAACATAACGCTCGGTTTTGAGGCGCATTACAACGGCGAATATAACGAAGATAACGCGGCTTATATAGCCGACGCGCTTGTGGACGCGGGCATGTATCTTGCCATGGCGACCCCGGGAGCGCACACGCAGTTCGCGTATGGGGGAATTTCGTCGCTCGACCCGGATGAACGCGCAAAGGCCTGTGAGTTCGGCGCGAGAGCGCTGGAACTTGCCTATGGACCGCTCAAGAAAGCGTGGCACCCGAAAAAGCAGCCTACGTTTGTCCTGTGGAACGGTTCATTCGGGTATGACGTGGCCACGGTGGGCATAGCAAAGATGTACGGGTATTTAAAGAAGAACGTGGCGGACCTGTGCAAGCTGGAAAAAAAGCTAGGCGGTAAAATGATGATAGCGATCGAACCCAAACCCAACGAAGGCCATCCTGCCATGCTGCTGCCCACTGTTGCAAGCGCCATAATATTCTGGAAAAAACTCGGGGAGGAATACGGCATAGACGTGAAACGCACCGGCGTGAACAAGGAATTCGGCCACTCCGAGATGATAGGGCTTGACCACGTGTACGACACGGTGGAAGAGATCGATAACGGAATGCTCGTGCATATGCACTTAAACAGCCAGGGCTACAATGACGGCATAATCATGGGCGGCCCGGGGAAATACGATATAGACAACGGCTGCAGGGTGAACGGCATGAACATCGCGATTGCCGGTCTCATACAGCAGGCAGGATACTCAAGGTGGAAGGGCCACGACATGCAGGCGCGCGCGTATGACAACGAGGAACAGGCCATAGACAGGGTGGTGCGTTCCGTGCTTTCGTGGGAAGCATGCGCTATCGCGGCGGAGAACATAGATTATAAGAACTTAAATAAAGTGCTTGAGAACAGGGAAACGGCAAAGGCTGAAGACGTCATGAGGAACGCCGTGGTAGAGGCGCAGAAGACGTTTAATAAGCTGTATAAATAAAAAATATACAGAGAGTAGATAGTAGAGAGTAGACAAGGCAAGGTCAAAAATATCCCGGGGGATGATAGTGAAAAAATTATTGATGTTAATATTGGCGGCTGCAATATCCGCAGGCTGTGCTGCTCCGGCAGTGATAAATACGCAGGATAAAAAGGAAGCTGTAATGACGGAACCGGTTAAAGACCTGGAAACCATCCAGCGGGATTTTGTGGAACTGCGATACGGCATGTTCATACACTTCGGTATCCTTACATACACCGGAGTCTGGTCGCAGGCCAACCTTGACATCACAAAATTTAACCCTGAAGAGCTCAACCCCGGCCAGTGGGCGGATACGGCCAAGGCCGCGGGTATGAAGTTCGGCGTATTGACAACAAGGCACCATGACGGGTTCGCGCTCTGGCCGACCAATGAGGGCGATTTTTCCGTGAAAAATATCCCGTGGCGCGGCGGCAAGGGCGATGTGGTGCGCGAATACGTGGACTCTTTCAGGTCGCGCGGATTACTGCCGGGACTGTATTATTCGGTTTGGGACAATACCCAGGGTGTGGGCAACCATCCTATAAAGCCCGGCGAGATAGAATATGTGAAAGCCCAGCTCAAAGAACTCCTTACGAATTACGGCCCCATTCCCATACTTGTTCTTGACGGTTACTCGTGGAAGATGGGGCATAAAACAATACCCTATGATGACCTGCGCGCTTTTGTAAAATCAATTCAACCGAACTGCCTTGTAGTTGACCACACGCACCTACAGTGCCTGTATGATAACGATCTTCTGGTATTTGAGGAACCTAAAGGCGTATTTGCGCCAAAGGGCAATATATTAGCGGCCGCCCAGGACAACAAGATAATAGGCGGCAATGACTGGTTCTGGGGCGAGCAGACCGAAAAAGAAAACCCCATGAGCGTGGATGATATAGTGGAAAAACATTTAAAACCGCTTGAGGAGCGCTATACGGTATTCATTCTGAACTGTCCTCCGAACAGGAAGGGCCTGCTGGACGATAAAATTGTTAAGGTGCTCACCGAAGCCGGCAAAAAGTGGAAACCAAATATGAAAAGGCCGCTTTTGCCAAAACAGCCGCCGCAAAATGAATATCCCGTGACAGCAGTATCAGCCGGGGCCACAAGCGGCAAAGCTGCCTTTGCCATAGACGGACAGAACGACTCATATTATTACTCCGTATGGGAAACATCGAAGGATTTACCGCAGTCGATAACGCTTGACCTTGGCAAAGATTATGACGATATAGGGATACTGTGCTATGTTCCGAAATATAAAACAGTTGAAACTCCGACAGACGAGGGCGCGGTCACATCATATGCGGTTTATGTAAGTGAAGACAATGACAAGTTCATAAAGGCATGCGAAGGAAAGTGGAAGGCCGACAGTTCTATGAAAACCGTTGTTTTTAACCCTGCAAAAGCAAGATACGTGAAGTTCGAGGTGCTGGAGGCGAAAGACGGTTTCGGAGCCGCCACGGAGGTTAGCGTGGGAAGGGTTTTGAAAAAATAATTCGTTGTATATATTTTTTTGCACGCGTAGGGGCGGACCTATGTGTCCGCCCCTACGCGGGCTTTGGATGTGCTGTTGCAATGCTGTAGTTCAAAAACCAACAGCGGGCGGACACATAGGTCCGCCCCTACGGTGAATGTAAATATTTAAGGACAAACTATCAGGGAGCACAACATGTCAAAATCAAAGAACATAAACACCGCGCGCGAGCGCGTCCTTTTCGATGCCGGCTGGAAATTCCAGAAGCACGACCCTGCCGCGCATCCACAGATGATCCCGATAACCAGGTGGAAGGTAAAGAACATTGGCAAAGACAGACCCTTGAACGACTCAATGGCCGCCTCTGACGTTTCAACCGGCGGCTGGCTCACCCTCAAACCCGGCGAGGATGCCTTTGACAAGACGCCGGGTTTTGCCTGGTTCAAAGCAGACCTTCCGGCACTCAAAGGGCCCGACCGCATACTTCATTTCACTTCAGTCAGCGACGCCGCGGCTGTATATCTTAACGGCGTCAAACTTTATTACCATGAGATATGGACCGAACCTTTTGAAGTGGACCTTAAAGCCGCCTGGAATGAGAAAGGCTTAAACCATCTGGCAGTGCTGGTGGAGAACTGGTACGGCATCGGTTACATAGATGAAGCAAACCTGGAACTGCATATCCCGGAAACGGTTTTAAGCGGCCCTGCGGCTATGAAATACGACGACACCGCATGGAGGAGCGTCAATCTCCCACATGATTTTGTAGTGGAAGAAAAGTTTGACGGAACGCTAAAGGAAGCAAGCCATGGATACCTTCCGAAGCATGTGGGCTGGTACAGGAAAACATTCGCGGTGCCATTATCCGACAAAGGCAAAGCCATATGGGTCGATTTTGACGGCTCGTTCAGGAATACGCGGGTTTGGATAAACGGGCATTACCTAGGCAGGCATTGGAGCGGATACACCGGTTTCAGGTTTGACATATCAAAGTATATAAATTACGGCAATTCAAATACCATAGCCGTCCGCGTGGACGCGCGCGGGCATGAAGGATGGTTTTACGAAGGCGGCGGCATATACCGCCATGTATGGCTCAATAAAGCAAGCACTGTTCGTGTGGAACCATGTGGCGTATATATAGTATCCAAACCGCATGGCAAAACCGCTTTGATAGACGTTGCTACAACAGTTATAAATGATACTGAAAAGCCCGTTGAAGTTTTTGTAACTCACGAGATAAAAGACGCGAAAAATAAGATTGTGGCAATTTTTTCGGCCAAGGGCAAAGTCAAGGCAAAAGCCGTGATAAAAGCAAAAAGGAAATTATCAAAACCGGCTTTATGGTCGGTGGACGCCACGAATTTATATAAACTCATAACCACCATCAGGTGCGGCGGCAAGATCATAGATAAAGTGGAAAACACTTTCGGCATACGCTCGATAAAATACGACCCTGACAAAGGGTTCCTTTTAAACGGCAAACAGGTATTTTTAAAAGGAACCTGCAACCATCAGGACCACGCGGGCATAGGCGCGGCAATAACTGATTCAGTCTTTAAATTTCGCATAGAAAAGCTCAAGGAAATGGGTTCAAACGCCTACCGCTGCGCTCATAACCCGCCTGCAACGGAACTTCTGGATGAGTGCGACTCACAGGGGATGCTCGTGATAGACGAGAACAGGAGATTAGGGGACGCGCCTGAGAATGTTTTCCAGGTTGAATCCATGGTAAAGCGCGACCGCAACCATCCTTCCATAATAATGTGGTCCATATGCAATGAGGAAAAAGAACAGGGAACGGGCCTTGGCAAAAAAAGGGCCTTAGTGCTGAAAAAAGTAATAAACAAACTCGACCCATCCAGGCCTATAACCGCGGCCATGAACGGCGGGTGGGGCGGCGGCATATCGGATGTAATAGATTTGCAGGGATTTAATTACAATATAGTCCAGTACGACCCGTTCCGCAAAAAATTTCCCAAAATGCCCATGTACGGCAGCGAGACCGGAAGCACGGTTTCCACAAGGGGAGAGTATGTAAATGATCTGGAAAAAGGTTATGTGAGCGCGTATGACGTCAATCAGACCGAGTGGTCGCATACGGCGGAAGAGGCATTGGGGCCAATAATGAAAAGGCCACACATATTCGGGACATTCATATGGACAGGTTTTGACTACCGCGGGGAACCAACGCCGTATGGCTGGCCGTGTATAAGCTCGCATTTCGGTATAATTGATACGTGCGGCTTTCCAAAGGATAATTTCTACTATTACCAGGCGAGGTGGGGTAATAAAGACGTGCTGCATATATTCCCGCACTGGAACTGGCCGGGAAAAGAAGGACAGGAAATAGACGTGTGGTGCCATTCAAACTATGACCAGCTTGAACTTTTTGTGAACAATAAGCCAAAAGGCTTAAAAGAAATGCCGGAAAACGGACATATTTCATGGAAGGTAAGGTATGAGCCGGGCGAGCTAAAAGTAAAAGCGTACAAAAAAGGCGTTTTTGCCGTGGAAAAAATAATTGCAACCACGGGAGCGCCTGCTTCGTTAAGGTTAAGGGCATGGAAGATAAAAATGAAACCCGACGGCCAGGATACTGTACCTGTGACGGTAGAGATCCTGGACGCGCAGGGAAGGATAGTGCCTATAGCGGATAACCTTGTGAAGTTCACAATCACGGGCCCCGCAATCATATCCGGCGTAGGCAACGGCAACCCGTCAAGCCACGAGCCTGACAAGGCGGAACAAAGGCAGGGATTTAACGGGTTGTGCATGGTTTTTGTGAGGGCGGGGTTTAAGGAAGGAAAGGTCGTTTTGAAGGCGGAGTCCGTTGGGCTGAAGGGCTGTGAAATGGAACTGATGATTTAATATTGGATCACGTTCGTTTTATAACGCGGCGTTTAAACAACGTGCGGGTCGCCCACCGGGCGACCCCTACGAAGTCAAATAAAAGGAGATCACATGCGTTTAAAATCTGTTTTGGTCCTGTTTTTGTTACTGCTCACTTCCATCTGCCTCGCCGACGCGGTTGAAACCACCATCGACATCAATGCCGCGGTTACGGTCAACACTTTCAGGCCTTTCAACATTTTCGGCAACAATGTCAACGGCTGGTCCAACCCTGTCCCGCTCAAGGACAAGATCCAGGGAGCGGGCAACTTTATCCTTCGCTATCCCGGAGGCTCCTGGGGTGACTCTTTTTTTTGGAACGGAAACGGGGATTATGACGCCTCCGGCAACTGGGTGGCGAGCGAAACCGAGTACACCAACAGCAAAACAATGAAGGATAACGGCATGCTTTACGACGCCGCGAAAATAATCGACGGCAAGGATGAGACAGCCTGGCGCTCGAACGCGGACACTGATTTCCCGAAGGCACAGTGGGTTTACGTGGACCTGAACAACAAGAGGATGCCCGACAAAGTAGTCATAACATGGGGTGACAAAACAAACAAGGAATATCCATATGCGAAGAGGTTCTCGGTGCAGTATTGGGACACTAAGGAACCGAGGCAGTGGATGCCATACGGCGCGCCGAATAATGCGTGGCTCGACACTTCGGCGAAAAATCTCACAAGCACCGGCGGGACCCAGGAAATTTCTTTTGAACCGGTGGAAGCGCATTATGTGCGTATTTTGATGACGGAGAGTTCTGCTGGAAAGAATGGGACATATTCCATGGCTTCGATCAAGGTTTACGAAGACGGCAAGGAACTTGAGATAAAGGATAATAATGCCATAGTGGCCTCGTCATGCAACAGCGCCTGTGAGCTCGGTGACAGGCAGATATTCGGGTTTGATGATTACATGAAATTCATGAAATCCTTCGAGCCAAAAGCGGAGCCGCTTATTATAGTAAATGTCGGCAGCGGCACGCCGCAGCTTGCCTCCTCATGGGTCAAGTACGCCAATATCACAAAAAAGTACGGCATCAAGTATTGGGAAATAGGCAATGAGAACGGCGGCCAGTGGGAAGTGGGCGGCCCTATGAACTATTATGATTACACGAGGAAGTTCATAAAATTATACGAGGCCATGAAAGCCGCTGATCCTTCCATCACGATAATAGCGCAGGGGCAGTTTGACGGCAACTCGCAGAACTTTGATGGAGTGCCGCTCATAAAGGCCATCGCCGACAGGCTGGCAAAAGAGAAAAAGGTCAAGTACCTTTCCGGCGGGATTGTAACGCACCAGTATCCCTCATGGGGCTCGACAGTCGAGGCCGTCCTCGCGTCGCCGGAAAAGAATTTTGACGACATGGACAAAGCCATAAAGGAACAGCTTAAGGGATATCCGGAGCTTGCCAATATACCCGTATGGATAACCGAGTTCAATTCTGAAGGCAATTTAAAACCCAGGAATATATCGACCCGCCTTGACAACGCGCTCTTTATCGCGAACTATATCGCCGAGTTTATAAAACATTTCGGGAGCCGCGGGCACACCAACATGTGGGACACGATAAACGGCGGCGATGCCCTGACCAACGTGAACGGCGGCGACCACGGTTATTTGCAGGCTGACGACGGCCCGTACAAAAACCAGGAAAGGGCCACATACTGGGCCATGAAAATGCTTACGAATTACTGGTCCAAGAGCGGCGACACGGAAGTACATAAGCTTGTGGATACAAAGTCATCGGAGAAATTCCTCGCGGCGTACACGGACCTAAAACCGGATGGAAGCCTGTCGTTAATTGTTGTCAATAAGGATCCCAAGGCCCCGTATAAAACAACAGTCAGCGTCGCGGGTTATAAAGCCGCGTCCGAAGCGAAAGTATACAGTTTTGACAAGTCAAACTACGACTGGAAAACAGACAATGCCCCATACCATGCTGACCCGGACAACGCGCCGTCGGAGTCGACGATAGGCAACGCCGGGGCAAAATTCGAGTACACATTCCAGCCGTATTCGATAACGGTGATAAGCATGAAGAAGGCGGAGTAGCAGGGGATTTGGCCCATGCCGCATGGCCCATGGTTTTGTATCTCAGATACGATGAAAGGTTTATCAGGAGGAAGTACGGATTTCGTAGAGAGGGGGCTTGTTCCCTATCTCAGTTGGATCTTACCGCATTGCTGCGCATGGATCATGAGGTGAGAGGGAGCATCCGCTTCCGCTAAAGCTTTCCGCCTCCGCAAATACGCTATGGCGGACGAGCCAGCGTACAAAATGCCCACTATATACATGTTCAAATGAGACTGTCGGAAAAGCCCGCAAGGTGCGGGCAGCATGATATGATGCCCCTGCAAATGCAGGCAGCTTTTGAATTTTTTTAACGTGACCGCTGAGATATCGCAAATACAGGGCCTGGCCCTATATTTGCGATAAAACGACAGTTTAATATAAACAGGTTAAAAAACACATTGGGCAAGCTTGTCCATGAATCTGCATTAAGGAGGCAAAAAATGAAAAGAACGACAATGTCCGTCATTTTAATGTTTATTGCGGTGTTTGGCGCTATGGCGGACAGTTCAGAGGTCTCTTCACCGGCCTCTGATTATTCAGCTCTTGCAATAGTCCCCGGCGGCACATATACCCAGACCGATGAAACCGGGATAAATAGTTTCCGCACTACGGTCTCCGCATTCAGGATGGGAAAGTATGAAGTGACGTATGAACTGTGGAACACGGTGTATCAGTGGGCAGTTGCCAACGGGTATGTTTTTCAAAATGCGGGCGTGGAGAGCCCCGGAAGAAAAGCCGGAGCCGCGCCTACGGACGCAAAGTATGAGCCTGTAGAGGCGGTAAATTGGCGCGACGCCATAGTGTGGTGCAATGCTTATAGCAGAAAATCCGGGTTGAAACCCGTGTATTATTTGGACCCGGGTTTTGCCGCGCTGATTAGAGATTCTACAAGCGGGGCTTATGCAGGCAGGACCTGCACGGCAGCCGGCTGTTATGATGATCCATATGTTAACTGGAACGCAAACGGTTACAGGCTGCCTACGGAAGCCGAATATCAGTATGCGGCAAGCTATAAAGACGGGTCAAACTGGACGCCGTATAATTACGCCAGCGGCGCAGCATCGGGCTATGCTGATGAGCCAGCAACAGGACTTGTCGCGTGGTATCACGCAAATTCCGGGCGCGTTCCGCATGATGTCGGCGGCAAAAAAGCAAATGCGCTTGGCATATACGATATGTCGGGTAATATGTGGGAATGGTGCTGGGACTGGTATGGGCCGTATCCAAGTGCGGCAACTGTGAATTACAGGGGACCTGCAAACGGTTCGAGCCGCGTGATGCGGGGCGGTTGTTTCAGCAATTACGCGGGCGGCATGCAGGTGGGCGAACGCGGCGTGAATCTTCCGTTCTTCCTGTTTGGCAGTGTAGGATTCCGCGTGGCGAGGATTAAATGATGGTGGCGGAAAATAATTTCATGGTTTTATAGGGTTCTCCTACAGTATATAAATAATATTTAGGAAGGCAAACACACCCTAAATTGGACGAAACTATCCTGCAAGAGATTTAAGGAGAATGAGGTGAGATTGAAATTGTTTATTTTGGCATATTATTCAGGTAATTTCTTAAGGATTATGGTTTTACCAAAGAAAATAAAGCACTGGTCTTTAAAAACGATACAGTTAAAGTTGATAAAGATAGGCGGCAGATTAATCAAATATGTTCGGTATTACTGGATGTTATTAGCCGAGGTTTCTATTACTGCGAAGATATGTTTCGGCTTAATGAATAATATCAGGAAATTACGCGCAACAAGCGGTTAGCAGAATTGACCCGGCAACATATTTATAGAGGAGCAAACAAAAATGATTGGACAAGTTTGTTTAAAAATAGGAAATTTAGGGATACTAGACCAAAAACTGGGCTATACGCACAGTTTGGAAGAAAATATTTCGTTAAAACCACGAAACAAAAATATTTTTCTTGATTTAAACATCATTTGGAGTAAAATTAGTGATGAAAACAGTCTGGTTGGTTTTGATGTGACGGATGCCCGTTTATAGTTGGATGAAAAGGAACCCCGGAACTTCGCGTGTTTAATTGACAAATTTTAATTTTATAAGTATTATTAGTCAAGGTAAATGAGGAGGGCAAATGAAAAAATTAGTAATATTTGTTATTTTTATATCATTACTTGTGGTAGCAATCGGATGCAGCAAAAGAAAGGGTATTCCAACCTCGTTCGATGAAAACAATTCACCGACCCTGACAATAACAAAGACTCAGGATGCAACGCCCACGCTGACAAGAACGCCTGCAAATACTTCAACGGCATCTGCTCAAATTACTGCAACGGCAACGCAAATAAATTCGGTTACATTTACGGTTACAATTACATACACTCCAACCGATGTTCTTGTACCTACAGGTACAATGACAGCAACAATTACATTTACTGCGGTCAGTGGTTCGGTTTGGGTACAGGCAACCGGCTCGGCGGCTTTCAGTACCAGGAGCGCTCATGCAAGTCTGGTATTTAATAATTTGATGTGGGTAATAGGAGGTTTTGGACTCTCCTCCTGGAAAAATGATGTGTGGAAAAGTAGTGATGGAACGTCATGGGCGCAGGTAACACCTGTGTCCGTCTTTACCCGCAGAGGCAATTTTGCGAGTTTGACATTTAACAATATGATGTGGGTCATGGGCGGAAACACACCGGCAAGTATTAATGACGTATGGAACAGCGTCGACGGAGCAACATGGACATGCGTGACAGGCACGGCGAATTTCAGCGGCAGACAGGGGCTTTCAGGCGTTGTTTATAATAATCAAATGTGGGTTATCGGAGGAGAGGATATGGGCGCAAATTGCCTGAATGACGTTTGGAACAGCAGCGACGGTATTACATGGACTTCTGTCACCGGAACAGCCGAATTCGGCGGAAGGCTAGATCATTCGAGTCTGGTATATAACAATAAACTTTGGGTAATAGGCGGGAATGAATGGGGCGTATTGAAAAATGATGTATGGAATAGTTCTGACGGGGTAACATGGACACAGGTGACAGGCGCAGCTGGTTTTAGGCCGAGATATGCGCATACCAGTCTGGTATACAATAACCAGATGTGGGTAATAGGGGGCTCTGATTATAATCCCAACGCATTCAATGATATATGGTACAGCAATGATGGCATAACATGGATAGAGGCAACTTCAATCGCGCCTTTTACAGCAAGAGGGTTTCATTCAAGTGTAGTATATAATAATTTCATGTGGGTAATCGCCGGATTTGATGGAAATGCCACGGATTTTAATGATGTGTGGCATTCCCAGTAAATACGAGAAAATTTGTATAAAACTGTAATCTTCAGCCAAACGTCTTTAAATCATTTCAGTTGAAACTATAAACGATATAAATGTTAATGTGTTCCTTGGTATTTGGGACCTGCTATTTAATGACGGCAATATTAATAAATTTTACTGAATCAAAAGGCAGGCCTTTTAGGCCTGCCTTTTTTTATGCTGACTTTTTGACAGATATCTATTTAACCGCCGGTATCTTCACAAGCATCATGGAACCCGCGGGCATTTTAACCGAGAACGTATTTCCCGTCACTACATCCATGCCGTCTCCAGGCAGGGAAGCAATCGCCGGGTCTTCTACTCCGTTTATCTTTATGTGCATGCGCTGCATGAGCGGCTCGTCTTTGCCGTACCATGTGCTGCCTGAGGGTTCGAAGGTCCAGCTCTTACCTTTAATTCCAGCGGTGAAACCTGCTATTGCCAGGTCTGCCTGTGCGTTGTTTTTCCAGTCGTTGTTTACCAGGAATACTGTGAGGTTGCCTTCGGCGTCTTTTGATGCCCAGGCCCTGATCCTGTTGCCTGCTTTTTCACTTATAACCCAGTTTTCCGGATACTTTCCCGGGACCGCGTTTGGCGTGTATTCAGGGTAGTTGCATTCCACAAGTTGTTTGCCGAATATCCTTGACAGGTACGGGTAAATATAATATGTCGGCCTGGCTGAGTCTTTTGGGTTGTCGTCGGCCACGTCGGCGTTTACTCCTGTGCGCAGGAGGCCGAAGTCTTCCATTTTTTTCTTGTCATAGCCGTTCTTTAGGTCCCATATGTTTGCTCCCCCCCATCCCAGCCTTGCCATTTCCAGTATGAACTGTGAGCAGAAAAGCGCGTCCACGTAATCATCATATTTGTATTCCAAAACAGACCTGAACTCCGTGCACCAGTAGGGGATCTTGCCCGCGTACTGCTTGCCCAGGTACTGGCCCAAAAGGCCGTCCTGTATCGTGGTGGCTGATACGGCCACATGCACATTATCCATTATCCTCGCGTCAAGTACCGGGCTTGCCCCGTATAATGTCTTGTCCCAGTTCGGCGCTTTTTCAACGGCGCGTTCGCCCATCCAAATGGGATAGATGTGCGTTATCATGAAATCGGGGATGCATTTCTTTTTTGCGAACGCCCGCAGGGCTCCTATAGTGAACTTCACGTGGTCATACTGGCACTGCGCGCCTATCTGTATCTTTGGGTCGACTTTTTTCATGGCATTGTAGAAATCCACAAAGTTCTTTCCGTATAAGTCGCCGCCTTCCTCGTCGTCGCTCCAGAAACCCTTTTCACCGCTCCCGAACTGCTCATTGCCTATTTCCCAATATTTAACATAATGCGCACCGCCATTGGTGACGTTCATGTACTTGACCCAATCGGCCGCTTTTTTGACCGCTGCTTCATGGCCCTGGTCCTTGTCGCACCAGTTGCCCGCGTAGTTCACTATTATCTGAAGCTGCGCGCCGCAGGCGTTAGCGAAATCTATCCCTTTTTGCATGGTGATCGGCACCCAGGAAAATTTGCAGGACGCCATATTTTCCCAGTCAACTATGTCGCTGTAGCTTCCCCCGGGGAAGCGGATGACGCCGGGCTGCATGGCGCGGACGGCTTCATTATAAGCCCCGTCCTTGCCGTCGGCTGTGCCTTCCCATACCGCGATGTTCTGGCCGAATATTTCCGGCGATATCGGGTGTACGGTTTTTGCCGCGTCAATACTGACGGCTACAGGCGCGCTTGTTGTTTTGATCGCGGCACCCGCGCATGACATGACGGCAAAAGACAGGACAGCAGCTAAAACAAAATAGAAAAATTTTCTGACGTTTTTTTTCATGATAACCTCCGTTTTTGATTTACGTTATAACTTATACTGAAACGGTTTTTCAGTCAAGATGTATTTGGGATTTATGGAAGATTTACTGAAAGAACCGCTTTTTAATGCACACGTATGCAACGCTTGTATGATTTTGTGCGCATTGCAATTGACTAAAAAGCGCCCGGGTGTATAATAATTTTAATATTTTATTGTGAAAAATGGCCGTGAAATTTTAACATAATAAAAATAGCGGGGCTTGCGACTTGAAAAAAACGATCATTCCGGCTTTACTTTCGTTAGTGTTCGCGTCTTTTATCCTGGCGTCCGGTGCCGGAAACATAATCCCCCAAAGCGACGGAATATATAAGGCGCTTGCCAAAATGGCTTCTTTAAACATCATAAAATCCGAAAAACCCGCTTACTTTGAAGTTAACGCCATGACAAACAGGGAAGCCGCTTCGTATATATATGAAGCCGGTGGAAATACCTTTGAGGCAAAGCTCTCTGCGGATCAATCAAAACAGTTTTCGGCCTGGATGAAGGAATATACAAAACGTTTCGCAACAGAACTGGCGGCAATAGCGGCCGGAACTGAAAAGGACGCGGCGCTGCCTGCTCCGGGGGAATCGTCAATAGAAAAGGCTGCGGCCGAAGTGGAAAATTTAAAAAAAGACCTGCCCGCATATGTGATGGGTGACGGCTCGCCTTTAAAGGTGACAGGCATTATAAACTTCAAATACCAGAACCTTTTCGCCGAAGGTATCACAAATTTTCATAACGATGCCTTAAGCGGAAGCCTGCTTCAGTTCACCATGGAGCGCGATTTTGGCGACGCAAAGATAGGCGCCGCGTTTGATCTTGAAATGAAAAAGAACGATCCGGCTGCGGGCACTTCAAACACCAGTTTCTACGGCACAGCCGGGCTCCTGGATTCATATGACCTTTACGCTACATTGTACGGGTTTAACATCACGGGCGGCATGTTCTGGGAGGACCTGACGCCATTCACGGCTTCGCAGGGCCCGTCAGACAGGCCTTCGCTTTTTGACCGCGACAAGTACGCGGCCGAATCCACGTCCAGGGATTATTACGAGACAATGTTCCGCAATTATTTCCAGTCGCTTGATTACAGATGGTCCATGCACCCCTGGATGGGGTTAAGCGTAAAAAACGACAAGCTTTTCGCATGGGGGGACTCGGTTGAGGTTGAGGCTGGAAAAGTCGAGCGCTTCTACGCGGATCCGAGCTACCTGTATGAGTTTGGCGCCCAATACACGCACAGGCAGGACCTGGTTTTTTTATACAACGCCGAATGGTCCGTGACCTTTTATAACGCTTCAAACGAAAAGACTGAAATGATGAGCCTTGGCAAGACGGAAAGCGACGCTTACAACTCGATGAAATCCGTGAATGTGGCGGGCGGGGGTTTAAAGACAAATATTTTCAGGCTTTTTAAGACCGATATCGAGTTTGACTCATCGCACACCAGCGCCAAATACGGCGCTTATCCCTATACGCTTTCAGGGAATGTAATTAACGTAATGACGTTCCCGACTTTCCTTCCCAAACAGGTCACGCTTGAACTTAAGTACACAATGATTGACGCGGGTTATAAGGCTCCTGCTTCGGGCGTAATTGACACAAATTATATAGCCATGGACCCGGCAAACCCGGCAAAAGTCAAGGTCCAGAGTATTTCCTATGCATCGGACCCGACCACGCTTTACAATAATATGAATAAAGTGGAGGCTTCGGCGAGGTTTGCCATACCCTTCGGCCTGCTGCGCGTGAATTACGGAGTGTCAAGCCAGCCTCAGGCCACGGGCAATATGTTCTATTCAAGGCATTATATACTCGGCAATGACATATATTCGCAGGGATTTTTCAGCAACTATGGCTATGTGGACACCACGACGAGCCAGTATTCGGCCATCATTAATTACGACAGGAACAGGTTCGGCTATACCGGGAACGGCATAGGGGATTATACGTACGACTATTATTCCAGGAGCGCAATCCTGTCGTCGGGCAAGGGCGGACTTTATGCCGATAACAACGGCAATGCCGAGTATATGGTCTCAAACGCGGTTACCGGGGAGACGAATAAATCCCTGGCGAGCGCGGTTTTTGACCTGCGGTTTGAACTGAGCCGCCTTATAAACTTTAAGCGCGATCTGCTTTTGCACGTATACGGTGAACTGAACAACTTAAGCGCGGATTTTAACCCCGTGGTCAGTTATGACCCGGACAGGATGTTCAGTCAGAATATAATTACATCAACGTTGGTATACAACGTGATAAACAGCGTAAATTTGTTGGGCTATTGGGGCATGGAAAGATGGGCTTCCAGGAGCGTCGAACCTTACGGCCTGGATTACCTTGAGAACATGTACGGTGTGGGCGCGGATTGGGATGTCGGGCCCAGGACAGGGCTTTACCTGAGGGTCAAGAATTACTTCCATAAGGATATGCAGGTGCCGGCGAATAATTTTCACGGCTGGATGTTTTATCTCGAACTTAAAAGTTTCTTTTAAAATAGCGGAGGTTATTTACACATGAAGAAATTATTATTGGCAGTGGCAATAGTTGTTTTGCCGGCCCTTATACTCGCGGCTGAGGCCGGATTGACAAAGGATGACCGGGCTTATACGGATATTAAGGCGCTTGTTGACTCCGGTGTTTCCACAATGCCGCTGGCCAAGGACCGCCTTACAAGGGGCGAGGCTGTTGCTTACGTGGAGAACGCGGTGAGCGTGACGGCGCAAAGCGGCTTCTTCGCTTCAAAAGACGACCTTGAGAGGCTTTACAGCCTTGTGAAAAGTTTTCAGACCGACATGATGGATAAGGGGTACAAGCTGGGAGACATAGAGGACACGCTGGCTTCCATAAAGGTGAAGGAAGCGGCGCTTGAAATAGGCAAGATCGAGGAAAAAGAGAACAATATCCTGGAAACATTCGGATTCAAAATAAACGGGGACGGCTATTATTACATGACCGACCTGCTTTTATACGGGAACAAATACGCGGGTAACGACTCAAGGTACAGGCCTATCACGTCGTACCTGGACCTGAAGTTTTCGGTAAAACCCGACCGCACCCTGTACGCGGAAGCGGTCTTCAGGGTAGAGGCGCTGGCCGGCGGAAGCTGGGGGCAGGACAATATTTACGGCGTGAGGAACTTTTTTGTGCGCGGCGATTACGGATATCCGCTGAGCTTTACGCTGGGCAGCTATCACGCGAAATTAACGCCCTTCACACTGTGGGCGGTCGATGATGACAGGCCTTTTGAATCGAATATCTTTTCGGACAAAAGGGATATGAATAAAAGGGAACTTGATATAAAGGATAACGCATGGCCTCTTGTCGGCGGTACTGCCTCGACAAAGATAAAAATAGCCGGAGACCTGGCGCTTGATGTCACTGCAATGGCGGCAAGAGTGGCCGCCGCGAACGGGACATATACTACGCCGTACTCAAGCTACATAACCGCTATAAATTACCTGACTTACACAGCCGATAACTTTGTCTACCCGCACGACAGGTACATGGCCGCAGGCAGGGTTTCATCGGATTTTACGCTCAAAGACATACTTAATGTCGGCGGCAACTTTATAGAGATAAAGGATGCGCAGGACACCGGGATAGACCACGGCTCGCCCGTTATGGACAATTACGTCTCTTCAGCCGACGTGGAACTGAAGCTTTTCGGTATAGCCAAACTTAAGGGTGAGTTTGCGGTCTCCAATTATTTTGTCTACACCACCCAATCGGCCCAGCAATGGAACAACCAGTACATCAGCGACAGCGCTTTCAAAGCGGTCCTGGAGGCCGAGTATTTTAATACGAAATTTGAAGGTACGTTCAGCGTTGTGGGCAACTCGTTTACGGCCTATGCGGCGCAGAGCAGGATATATGACGACTATGACAATTTTGATTACCTGACGCAGAACAATACCTGGAATGTTTCCACGGTGCCGGCAGGTTTTTTGCTTTATAACATGAAGTACCCGCTGACAAGGTACAACCCGTCCATAATTGCGGATTACCTTGCTGTGGGCCGCAATCTCATGCCTTATGTCTTCTATGAAAATAATGCTTCTCCGTACGGAGACTCCACGCCGAACAGGCAGGGGTTTACCGGGAAATTAAGCGGGAATTACCTTGACGGCATTATCGCACCGTCGTTTAAGTACACATACCTGACAGAGATAGTATCCTACCTTCCGGGCATCCAGTTTACCTGCCCGCGGGAATTTAAAGTGGCGGAAGCCGGTGTAAAAATAACCCTCGGCGACGTGAAGCTGACGGGCGGGTATAAGAATGAAATAACGGATAATACATACACCGGCGGTGGGGAGCACCTGGATTCCTCGGTGATAGACGCGGGAGCCTCCTGCACGTTCTTTAAAAAGCTCGGCGTCAGCATCGGGCTTAAGAACAACGCCTTTAAAGGCACCGAGTACCCCTACACATATTCCGGCGCAAGCTGGGGTTACCAGGCAAAGACAAATTATGACACGAACATCCTGGTTTACGGCGCGTCGGCAAACTATGAACTCTTGAAAAACGCAAACCTCGGGATATCGTTTACAAATACTTCGGTTGAAAACAAGCTTGCTGAAAGCACAAACTACAGCGCGCAGGAGATCGACGCGCGCGTGAATATGAGTTTTTAACAAATATAACCGGGAGGTTTCAAATGAAAAAGATATTATTTACGGCATTTTGCGTATTTCTTGCCATCTGCATGATAAACATTGCCGGCTGTAGGACAAGGGTGGCGTCCGCCCCTGGTCCCGAAATAACCCCGACTTCAACAATATATGTAACACCCACAATAACTCCGACATCCGGCCCGATCAACTTAACCTACGATTTTGAAGGCGGACTGAATGGATGGGTATTAGGCGGAGATCCGGGATTTACGGCGGCAAATGATGTTGCGGCAGCCTCGGTTCCCGGCGGAACCGTCATCTCTGGAAATTATTGCGCGGCTGTGACATGCAATTTTATCGGAACGAATGCGGGCGGGGAATTTGTCGTACATCCGTCCCCGATTGATTTTTCATCGGCTTCAAATATTACCGCGCATGTTTACGTCCCCGCCGACATCCCGGCTTCCTACAGCGCGCAGGTCTTTATACTGACAATGCCGGGTTACGGTTTTAAAGGGCAAAACAACGCCGCTTTGACACCGGGTGCGTGGAATACGATTATTCTGAATGTTTCCGGGACCACCAATATCAATGACGTGGATACGGTAGCCGTTCAATTGCTTAAGAACGGCGGGGTCGACTGGTCGGGTACCATTTATGTGGACGATGTCACGGTCAATTAATGGAGGGCAAATGAAAATAAAATTATTTTACCGTCTGTTTGCTGTTTTTGCGGCGGTTCTTTTACTGCTGAATGGCTGCGGAAACAACTCCGGCAGGATAAGGGTACTCCACTGGGGCGACCAGATTGAGATGCAGAACGTTAATAAAATAATCAAGGATTTGAAAGACACGAAAGGCATAACCGTGGTGCAGGAACGCGCGCCGGCCGGCAACGCCTATATGGAAAAACTTCTTACCGAAACCTCAGCTGGAATGGCCCCGGACATCGTGTTTGTGGAGGCCAGCAATTTCAAGGCAATGGTCGATAAAGGCATGCTGGTGGATCTTACGCCGTATATAGAGCGGGATAAAGGGAAGGGATTTGACATCAGCGAGTATTATCCGCAGATAGTGGATAGGTTCACCCTGGACAATAAACTTTACGTCATACCAAGGGACATAGCACCCATATGCACCATATACTACAACAAGAAAATGTTCGATGAAGCCGGTATCAGGTATCCGAAAGACGACTGGAACTGGGATGAATTTCTGGCTACGGCAAAAAAACTTACCAAGGTTGGCAAGGACGGGAAAGTCACGCAATACGGATTCCTTGACGAATGGACCATATGGGATCCGTGGGTTTACTCCAACGGCGGGGCCATCTGTGACGATATAAAGCATCCGACAAAGTGCGTGATGGATTCACCCGAGGCTATCGCGGGAATACAGTACAGGGCCGACCTTTCCCTGAAGTATAAGGTAGCGCCGTCTCCGGCTGTTATCGGGGCGACTTCGCTCGGCGAGGAAGGCACGGCATCGACGTTCATGAGCGGTTCGGTCGCCATGTTCTATACCGGGTACTGGAAAGCGGGTTTTTTCCGCTCCATATCGCAGTTTGACTGGGACGTGGTCATGTTCCCCAAGGGTCCCAAGGGCTTAAGGGCGTTCCCATCGGGCGGATCGGGTTATGCCATCACGTCGCAGTGCAAGGATAAGGATAAAGCATGGGAAGTGCTGAAAAGGTTTACAAATGAACAGGGACAGAGGGACCTGACAAGCCAGGGCGGCATGCAGCCGGCCATAATGAAGCTGGCGGATTCCCCGCAGTTCCTGGATAAAGAAAGGCCCATGAACAAAAAAATGATGCTTGAGGCTGTGAAATACATTAAATTCAACCCGCTCATTGAGCGCTGGGAAGAGATGAACTTAAGGTACATAGCTCCGGCGCTTGACAGGGTATGGAACGGCAAGTTGACTGCGGAGCAGGTGCTGAAAAAAGTGGTGCCTGAGATAAATAAGGAATTTTTTGGGAAGAAAACGGAAAAATAATAGGCAGGGTCGTACCCTGTAAATACAAAAGGCCCGCGTTTTTTTATCGCGGGCTTTTTGATATAAAAGGATAAAATGAAAACACTGAACTACTCATGGAAAAGCGTTGTTACAGGCGGAGGCGGGTTTGTGCCCGGCATAATCTTCCACCCGAAAGAAAACGGGCTTGTATACCTTCGCACGGACATGGGCGGCGCTTACAGGCGGGATAAAAATTCAAAGGACTGGGTTTGCATAACCGATATGTTCGGCAAGGATGAGGCGGGATACAACGGCGTGCTCAGTATGGCTGTTGACCCGGAAAATCCGGATACTGTTTACATGATGAACGGCAAATACACAAATGAAGACGCGTGTTTGGGAGCTTTCCATGCTTCAAACGACAGGGGCCTTTCATGGAGGCGCACCATACTGCCTTTTAAGGTCGGCGGCAATGAAAAAGGCCGCGGCTGCGGCGAGAGGCTGGCAGTCAATCCGGACAACACCTCGGAAATACTGATGGGTTCCACGACGCACGGGATGTGGAAGTCGGCGGATAAGGGGAAAAAATGGGCGAGGTTAAAAAACTTTGAGGCAAAAAATATAAATTTTATTTCTTACCGTATATCCGGCAATGAAAGCATTGCATTCGCGGCGGCCGCTGATATCACGGGAAAGAGCCTTTATATATCCCGGGATGGCGGTAAAACGTGGCAGGTTTTACCGGGCCAGCCAAAAGGTTTAATGGCGATCAGGGCGGACTTTGCCAACAGCCTGATGTATATTACGTTTTCCGATTCGCCGGGTCCTTATGGCGCAAAGATGGGCGCTTTATGGAAGTATGATATTGATAAAAAAACATGGACGGACTTGAAGCCTCCGGCAGGCACGGGTGGATTTTCAGGTGTGTCAATTGACAGACAAAACCCGGACAGGATAATTGTCAGCACATTGAACAGGGCGGAGCCTTATGATGAAATATTCAGGTCAATTGACGGCGGTAATACGTGGAAACCGATAATAGTAAATTCCATGTGGGACAAAACATATGCCGATTATACAAAAGCCATGACCCCGCACTGGATGGCTGACGTTAAGATAGATCCTTTCAACGGTGAACGCGCGCTATTTGTGACAGGATACGGCATATGGACAAGCAGAAAACTTTCGTCAGATAATGTGACATGGTTTTTTGACAACAAGGGCCTTGAAGAAACAGTGCCGATGCAGCTGATAAGCCCGAAAAAAGGCGCGCATTTATTGTCCGCTATGGGGGACATAGACGGGTTTAAGCACGACAGCCTCGCAAAATCCCCTGCCAAAAGATTTAACCCGCGGGTCGGGACAACGCTCGCGATAGCCTTTGCGGAAAACAAGCCGTTAAAGATGGTAAAAGCATACAATTCAAAGCAGCCGTATGGCGCGTATTCATATGACGGCGGCGAAAATTGGGTTGATTTTAAAACATTCCCGCATGGTACGCAGAAGGGCGGTTTAAAGAGCCTGGCAATATCATGCGACGGAAAAACAATAGTCTGGGCGCCAAAGGGCGCGGATATTTGTGTTTCACATGACAGCGGGGATACATGGGCCAAATGCAAAGGATTGACGCTAAATGAACTGTGGCCATTCGCGGACAAAGTAAACCCGCTAAATTTTTATTTATATGACGGCGTAAAGGGCTGTTTGTTCATAAGCCGGGATAAAGGCGTTTCTTTCAGCGGGACAGCAGCGGTTCCGGGTAAAGAAAAGAAATATCCCAAAGGCGACGGCATGGCCGAGTATTGCGCAGCGTCAGCGCCCGGCCATGAAGGCCACGTATGGATGGCCGCGGGCAAAGGCGGGTTATATCATTACAGCGGAAATAAGGCGAAAAAAATACAGAGAGTGTCCTCGGCTTTCAGGATAGGTTTTGGAAAGGCAAAAAGCAGGGGCGCGTACCCGGCTTTATATCTTTGGGGAACGATAAACAGGATAACAGGATTTTTCAGATCGGATAATACCGGCAAAAGCTGGATGAGGATAAATGACTATTTACACCAGTACGGCTGGATTCATGATATTATAGGAGACCCGAGAGTTTTTGGACGCTGTTATATAGGGGTGGAAGGCAGAGGGATCCTTTACGGCGGGGTTAAAGTTTAGGCTTTGAATTTAAAATCTTTTCAACGGAAAGGGAATATTAAATGAAAAAAAATACGATGTTTTATGTTCTTGTTTTAATGTTTATCGGTTCCTTTGCTGTCGCGGCTGCGGCGCCGGGCAGGGAAGTTATTAATTTTGACAAAGGCTGGAGATTCGCCAGGCTTGACCAGGCAGGCGCCGAGAAACCCGGATTTGACGACTCAAAATGGAGGGCGTTAAATGTGCCCCATGATTGGGCCATAGAAGGGTATGTAAAAGAACCGGCTTTGGCGGAAGCGGCGCCGGAAATACCGGTTGTGGAAGGCGAGTGGATGTTCAGCAAAGGCGACGACCTTGCGTGGAAGGCGCCTGAATTTGACGATACCGGCTGGCAAAAAGTGAAACTCCCGGCCAAGTGGGAGGATCATTCGAAATATTACGATGACAATGTTTTTGGTTGGTACAGGCGGGAAATAACCATCCCTGATTCAATGAAAGGCAAAGATATTATTATTAACGCAGGCATGATAGACGACGCGGATGAAACTTATTTAAACGGCGAATTTATAGGCGCAACCGGCTCTTTCCCGCCAAATTATAAATCCGCGTGGAACGCGCTGAGGGAATACAAAGTCAAATCATCGCTCATAAAGTACGGGCAAAAAAATGTTATCGCAGTCCGGGTTTTTGACGCGTATGGCAGCGGCGGCATCTGGGCCTCGAAACCTGAACATCTGCTGGAAGGGCCATTTGACCGCGGCGCTGACAGCGGAAGCGGCGACGGTTATATGTCCGGAGGGATTGGCTGGTACAGGAAAGTTTTTAAAATTGATGAAGCATACAAAGGTAAAACAGTTTCAATGGATTTTGACGGGATATATATGAATTCGGACGTATGGATAAACGGTGAGCATCTGGGCAATCATCCTTACGGTTATACGGGCTTCAGTTATGATATAACCCCTTATCTTAAATACGGCAATGCGGGCAATACGATTGCGGTGCGCGTGAACGTAAAACAGCCGTGCTCCAGGTGGTATTCGGGCGCGGGTATTTACAGGCATGTAAGGATGACGGCAGTTGAGCCCCTTCATTTGGCGCGCTTGGGCACATACCTGACAACGCCTGAAGTATCTGAAAAGCAAGCAAGGATAAAACTTGATATTTCCGTCGAAAACTCCGGCCCTAAAGAAACGCGCGCCACGGTCGAGACCGTCATATTTGACGGCAATAACAGCGTCTGCGCCAGGGCAAGTTCGGAAGAAAGCTTTGGGTTGGACGGTGTCAAAAAGATAACGCAGGAATTTAAGGTGGAAAATCCGGCGCTGTGGTCGCCTGATTCTCCCGTGCTTTACAGGGCCGCGACACGTATAATATCCGGCGGCAGGGAAACAGACTCTTATGATACCGCGTTCGGGATAAGATATTTTGAATTTACCATGGACCAGGGATTCTTCCTGAACGGCAAACACGTAAGGATAAAAGGCGTATGCCTGCATCATGACCTCGGCTATATCGGAACTGCGGTGAATAAGAACGCGCTGGAGCGCCAGATAAGGATACTCAAGGAAATGGGCTGCAACGCGATAAGGACGAGCCATAACCCTCCCGCGCCGGAACTCCTGGAGTTTTGCGACTCAATGGGAATGTTGGTCATGGACGAGGCTTTTGACGAATGGAAGCAGAGTAAGACACAGTACGGTTACGGGCTGTTTTTTGACGATTGGAGCGAAAAGGACCTTACATCAATGCTCCGCCGCGACAGGAATCATCCGTCCATAATACTGTGGTCAATAGGAAATGAAGTTCTGGAACAGTGGTCGGATGATTACGCGGCGGCATCGGGCATTGCTAAAAAACTGGCTGATATTTGCCGCAAAGAAGACGCCACGCGGCCTGTCACCTCGGCATGCAACGGCCCCGACAATGTCATTAAGGACGGCATTGCGGATCAGCTGGATATTTTGGGCATCAATTACAATATCGGCGCTTATTCGAAATATAAAGGAAAGAAGAAATTATTTGGAAGCGAAACGGCTTCGGCTTTAAGCACGCGCGGGGAATATAACCTGGTAGAGAATGACGGGGAAATATACCCGGAGGCAAAGATGAATTCCCAGTGTTCTTCATATGACGTATGCAAACCCGACTGGGGCAATTCCGCGGAAGAGTCATTAAAAGCCGTGAAAAATTCGCCATGGCTTGCCGGCGAATTTGTCTGGACCGGCTTTGATTACATAGGGGAACCGACCCCATATGAATGGCCTTCCTGCATTTCCTATTTCGGCATGACGGATTTGTGCGGATTCCCCAAGGACAGGTACTACATATACCAGAGCCAGTGGTCCGATAAACCCATGGTGCACATTTTGCCGCACTGGAACTGGCAGCAGTTCAAGGGAAAAAAAATAACCGTCAATGTTTATTCGAACTGCGATTCGGTGGAGCTGTTCTTAAACGGCAAATCTCTCGGCGAAAAATCCTTCAAAGGAACGCAGGACATACATTTGTCCTGGGAAGTGCCGTTTGCCAAAGGTACGCTTAAGGCATCCGCGAAAAATGATGGAAAGGTCATATGCGAAGACACCGTGACCACCTCGGCTTTCGCGGCAAAGATAGCCCTGTCAGCCGACAGGGAAACAATTGACGCCGACGGGCAGAGCCTGATCTATGTAACGGCTCAAGTGACCGACGTGGACGGGGTAATTTATCCGGATGCCGCGAATATGCTGAACTTTAAAATAAAGGGTCCGGTTGAGATAGTTGCCACAGGCAACGGGGATGAGACGAACCACGCGTTTTTCGGCGCGAAAGAATGTAAAGCTTTCCACGGGAAATGCCTTGTGATACTCAAGGCCGGGAACACCCCGGGCAAAGTAAAGTTGACCGCGTCCAGCAATGGGCTAATGACAGATGAAATCAAGTTTGAAGTCAAATAATATGGAGGCACACATGAAATTGAGCAGTCGTTTTTTAACGGTATTTGCCCTTCTGTCGGCTTTGACCGCCGGGATCATGTTCCTCGCGTCCTGCGCCAATAAGCCGGCGTCAAACAAACTCAAAATAGGGTTCATAGTCAAGCAGCCGGAGGAGCCGTGGTTCCAGTACGAATGGAAGTTCGCGGACTTAGCCGGAGAAAAGTACGGCTTTGAGACCGTAAAGATAGGCGCGGCTGACGGCGAGAAAGTGCTCTCGGCCATCGACAACCTGGCAGCCTCCGGAGCAAAAGGCTTTATCATATGCACGCCCGACGTTAGGCTGGGGCCCGCGATAGTTGAAAAGGCAAAGAGCGCGGGCTTAAAGCTCATAGCCGTCGACGACAGGTTCATAGGAGCCGACAAGAAACCCATGGAAGACGTCTGCTACTTGGGAATTTCAGCCAGGAAGATCGGCGAAAATGTGGAAAAAACGCTCGCGGATGAGATGAAAAAACGCGGATGGGCCGCCGCTGATACGGCTGTGTGCGTGATATCCTTTGACGAGCTCGATACCGCCAGGGAAAGGACTTCGGGAGCCATAGACGGCCTGCTCGCTTCGGGCTTTGATAAAAAAATGATATTTAACGCCCCCCAGAAAACCTCCGACATACCGGGCGCTTTTGACGCTGCGAACGTTTTACTGACCCAGCACGCCAAAATAAAAAATTGGCTCGTATGCGGGATGAACGACAATGCAGTGCTCGGGGCGATAAGGGCCATGGAAGGCAGGGGTTTTACCGCAAAAAATTCGGTTGGTGTCGGGATAAACGGCACGGAAGCGGTGGCGGAGTTTGAGAAAAAAGACTCCACGGGTTTTTATGGGTCCATGCTGCTCTCGGCCAGGGAGCACGGCTACAAGACCGCTGAAATGATGTATAACTGGATAACCACAGGCAAAGAGCCGGAGAAAGACACAAGGACGACCGGCATATTGATAACGAGGGATAATTTTGTCAGCGTTTTGAAAGAGCAGGGGTTGACGAAATAGGTTTTTTTCGTTTTTGGGGATGTAGTTGTCATTGCGAGGAGCCGTTCTTGATTTACGGCGACGAAGCAATCTCAGTTCCACCGATAAGCCTTTTTAAACGCAGGTCCAAGTACAGATATTGCTTCGTCGCTGAGGGGCTTGCTCCCCGCAATGATAGGCAAGAACCGGAGCTCTGATGGCTGAACCGTTTCTACAGTTTGAATCCATAACCAAGTCCTTCCCCGGGGTCAAAGCCCTTGATAATGTTTCCATCGGCTTTGAGCGCGGGAAAGTCCACGGCATAGCAGGCGAGAACGGGGCCGGCAAATCCACGCTTTTGAACATATTAAGCGGCATTTACAGGGCTGATTCCGGAGCCGTGCGTATAGGCGGCAGGGATTGTTCCTTTGGCTCGGCCCATGACGCTTTTATGGCCGGGGTGGCAAAGATACACCAGGAGCTTTTCCTGGTGCCTGAAATGACCGCTGCGGAAAATCTTTTTCTCGGGCATATGCCCCAGACCTGCGGGGTACTCAATAAGAAACGGCTTTTGGAAAGCGCCCGGGAGGCCCTGTCCGCGGTGGGCGAAGAAATGGACCCTGCAACTGGGGTGAAGGACCTTTCAACCGCCCAAAGGCAGATGCTTGAGATCGCCAAAGCGCTTTCCAGGAACGCCGAAATAATAGCTTTTGACGAGCCCACCAGCTCGCTGACATCCAGGGAAACAGAGAAACTCTTTTCCGTAATTGATAACCTGAAAAAACACGGCAAGGTCATCATCTACGTGACCCACCGCATGGAAGAGGTTTTCAGGATATGCGACAGTCTGACGATCATGAGGGATGGGAATAAAATAGTGACTTTTGACGACTTGTCCGGGATCACTACGGGCGATATTATAAAGAAAATGGTCGGCAGGGATATCACGGACATATTCGGATATATGCCCAGGAAAAAAGGCCCGGTAATGTTGGACGTTGACGGCGTCATGGGCAGGGGGATAAAAAGCCCCGTATCTTTCACGGCCTCGCAGGGCGAGATAACCGGGTTATTCGGCCTGGTCGGGGCCGGCAGGACGGAACTTCTTAAGCTTATTTACGGCGCGAATAAGGCATCTTCGGGAACGGTGAAGATAAACGGCGTCCCTGTCAGGATAAACAGCCCGATCGACGCAATAAAAAATGGCATAATACTCCTGCCTGAAGACAGGAAAAAAGAAGGTATCATACCGGTCAGGTCCGTCAAAGAAAACATAAACTTAAGCGCCAGGAGGAATACAAGCTTCCTCGGAATTGTCATTGACGGGAAATGGGAGGAAAAAAACTCGCGCGAAATGGTTACAAAACTGAAGGTAAAGACCCCTTCGCTGGAACAGCTCATACAAAACCTCTCCGGGGGCAACCAGCAAAAGGCGATACTTGCCAGGTGGCTTTCAGAGGAGATAAATGTGCTGCTCCTGGACGAACCCACAAGGGGAATAGATGTTGGGGCCAAAAGCGAGATCTATTCCTTTATATATGACCTGGCGCAAAGCGGCGTGGCTGTCATAATCGTTTCAAGCGACCTGCCCGAAGTTCTCGGCGTGTCGGACAGGGTTTTGGTCATGTGCGAAGGCGCGATAACCGGGGAACTTTCCAGGCACGAAGCCACAAGCGAAAAAGTGATGAAACTGGCGCTGCCGGGCAAAGCCGGAATGCATTAAGATCAAGAACGTTCAGATAGTAGAAAGTAGATAGTAGATTTTGCAAGCTTGGTAACTATTATGATACTGCCAGTAAAGCCCGCAAGGGGCGGGCAGCATGATATGCTGCCCCTACAAAGACAAAGACAGGTAAATTCTTGTAGGGGCCGAATATTATTCGGCCCACAACGATGGTTTTTAAGGGTTTTCGGACTCAAAGAGAAAAATGAAAGGAAAGGGAACACTTTATGAAACCGATCAAAGAACGTCTTGCAGCGCTTTTGGATAATGCGGGTATGCTCATTGTTTTCATAGTTTTATTTACGGGGCTGTCCATATTTGTGCCGAATTTCTTTTCCGTCGTCAATATGAAAGGGCTTGCTTTGTCCGTTTCCATGGTCGGGATGGCCTCCTGTACCATGCTGTTTTGTCTGGCTTCAGGGCATTTTGATCTTTCGGTTGAAGCTATTGTCGCGGCGGCCGGGGTCCTTGCCGCCGTGGTCATGAACGCGACCGGGTCTATAGCAGCCGGCGTTCTTGCCGGCCTTGGCGGCGGCGCGCTAGTCGGCGTGCTAAACGGCATTGTAATAGCGAAGTTCAGGATAAACGCCCTCATCACCACGCTTGCCACAATGCAGATAGTGCGGGGGCTTGGATATATAATTTCAGGCGGGCAGGCTGTGGGCATTCAAAACAGCGCTTTTTATGCGCTCGGCAGCGCGGCTTTTCTCGGCCTGCCGGTCCCGGTCTGGGTAACGGTGGCGTGTTTTATCGTTTTTGGCTTCATTTTAAACTCAACGGTATTCGGCAGGAACACGCTTGCCATAGGCGGCAATGAAGAGGCCTCCAGGCTTGCCGGCATAAACGTCGACAATACGAAAATAATAATATTCGCGGCGCAGGGGATCATGGCGGCTTTTGCCGGCATCATCCTTTCTTCGCGCATGACAAGCGGACAGCCCATGACTTCCCAGGGTTTTGCCCTTGAGGTCATGTCCGCATGCGTGCTCGGCGGCGTTTCCTTAACCGGCGGCATAGGCACCATGACGGGCGTGATAGTGGGCGTCCTGATAATGGGGACGGTCCAGAACGCGATGAACCTGATGAACATACCTTCTTTTTACCAATACGTGGTAAGAGGACTGATACTGCTGGGCGCGGTGCTTTTTGACAGGTTGAAGCAGGGAAACAGAAAATAAAATAAAATAAAAAGGAGAACAAAATGAAAAAGAGTTTACTCGCAGTTTGTCTGGCTTTATCGGTTGTCCTGATCTCATCCTGCGCCGGCGGAATGGTCAAAAACTTCGCCCCGGCGGCAGGCGAAACGCCCTACGCCTGGAAATCTGTTGTGACAGGCGGCGGCGGCTTCGTACCGGGGATCATTTTTCATCCATCACAGAAGGATGCGGCTTACCTGCGCACCGACATGGGCGGAGCTTACAGGTGGAATGCCGGCACAAAAGCCTGGGACTGCGTTACGGACGCCTTCGGCAAAGACGAGTCGGAATATAACGGGATATTAAGCCTGGCGCTTGATCCGAATGACGCAAACCGCGTATACATGATGACCGGCAAATATACCAATGCCTGGGCTGGCAAAGGCGCGTTTCAAATATCCAATGATAAAGGCAACACCTGGAAAACTATTCAGCTTGAATTGAAAGTGGGCGGCAATGAGAACGGCCGCGGCGCAGGCGAGAGGGTTGCTGTGGACCCGAACTTAAGTTCCATAATATATATGGGAAGCACAAAGGACGGTTTGTGGAAGTCGTCTGATTACGGGGAAACATGGTCGCGCGTTATGCAGTTTACGCCGGTAAATGTGGATTTTGTGGCGTTTGACGGTTCGTCCGGTAAAACAGGAGCTGAAACAAAAAGGATATTTGCGGCTGCGGATGATAAAGCCGGAAGTTTATATGTTTCAAACGACGCAGGCGGGTCATGGACTCTTGTCCCGGGACAGCCACAGGGGCTTGTGGCTTTAAGGAACGCAATCGCTGACGGATGGCTTTATATGACTTATTCCGATTCAACCGGGCCGAACGGCGCGTCAAAGGGTTCTGTGTGGAAGTACAATATGGAAACGGGCGCATGGGAGGATTTAAAAGTCCCGGAGGGCCAGGGCGGGTTTTCGGGTATATCGATAGATCCGAAAGACGCAAAGCATATTATTGTGAGCACTTTGAACAGGTGGGCGCCCATGGATGAGATATATTTAACTCACGACGGAGGAAAAAAATGGCTTCCGCTCCTGGCAAACGCGGTGTGGGACAGTTCATACGCGCCTTATTCAAAACCGTCGGATAAATTCAAGCCGCACTGGATAGCGGACGTGAAGATGGACCCATATAACCCCGACCGCGCCTTATTTGTGACAGGTTACGGCATCTGGGAATCAAAGAACATTAATTCAAAAAAGGTTACCTGGTCATTTAACGACGGCGGAATAGAAGAACCCGTGCCTTTACAGATAATAAGCCCGCCAAAAGGAGCGCGTTTATTCACGGCGCTTGGCGACATAGACGGTTTCAGGTATGAAAGCGATCCGTCCAAATCCCCGGCAGACCGTTACCAGCCGGCAAAAGGGACCACCTTATCAATAGCGGCCGCGTGGCAAAACCCGCAGCTCATGGTAAAAACATTCAACAGGCCGCCATTCGGCGCTTTTTCAAAAGACAACGGAAAAACATGGGAGGATTTTTCAAATTATCCCGGTGACACAAAGCGCGGTGGCAGCAGGTCGATCGCAATATCCTCCGACGGCAAAGCTATAGTCTGGGCGCCGGAAAAGGGCAAAAGCTGGAAAGCGGAAAACAACAAGCTGTATTATTCCATAAATAACGGTGTTCAATGGGACGTGTGCGCTGGTTTGCCCGACGGAGAATATCACCCCGTGGCTGACACAATAAACCCGGAAAAATTCTATGTTTTCAGCGGGGCTGAAGGCGCGATGTATGTGAGCGCGGACTCAGGGGTTACATTTGTAAAAACAATGACCGGGCTTCCCGTTCAGAAAGACGACGGCTGGCAGTTTGCCAACTGTGCTGCCGCGCCTGACAGGGAAGGCGACATATGGTTATCCTCCAATCAGGGTGGGTTTTATCGTTCCTTAGATTCCGGCAAAACAGCCTCTCTGGTGTCGAGCGTGGACGAAGCTTACAGGTTCGGTTTTGGAAAATCCGCCTCCGGCGCCGGGTATCCGGCCATATACCTTTGGGGTACCATCCACGGCGTCACAGGCGTATTCAGGTCGGATGATACGGCGGCCACATGGACGCGCATCAACGACAACAGCCATCAATACGGCTGGATACACTCGGTCACAGGGGACCCGATGCAGTACGGAAGATGCTATATTTCTGCGGAAGGCCGCGGAACGTTCTACGGCGATCCAAGGTAGAGCAAGAATACCGATGAGTTTTAGAGACTAAGAGACTGGTTCAGCCGGCAAAAAATACCCGGCTAAAGTTCTGTGCAAACGTTGGAAATGCCCTGTTTTACGGCCTTAATATTTATGGACAAAGGTATTTTAAGTAATATAATAAGGTGGAATAAAAAATCACAGGAGGATGAAAATGAAAAAAGGGTTGATGTTTTTGGCTGTGGCAATGATGTTTGTGTTTGTTTTTGCGGGCTGCGCGAGCGCGCCGGCGGCTGATGCGGGCAAGGCAGGGGCGGTTGTCACAACAGGTTCGGCCGGAGTACCCCTTTGGAACTTTGAATCAAACACCACTGACGGCTGGCACGGCAACGGAAAATGGGGAAAAAGGATGACGGTTAACGCCGACCCCAAATTTGTAACCGAAGGCAAATATTCCCTTAAGATCGACGCGACAGGCTGCGTCGGCTGGAACCAGGATGTCGCCATATTTGACGGGCCGTTTAACGACAGTTTCGGGAAATTTACGTCGATATCCATGGACGTCATAGTCCCGAAAGAATCAATAGCCGGTATTGACTACGCCCAGATATTCGTCGTCATATCGGGCGCCGCGAATTCGTGGTACCAGGTGCCGCAGGGCCTGAAAGAAGGCGTGAACAAGCTGGTATATGCCATAGATAACTCGAATACAAGCGGGGACCTTTGGCATATGTACCTTGTTTTCAATTCAGGCAAGCCTTTTACCGGGCCGGTTTACATAGACAACGTAACAGGAAAATAATATATAAATATACCCTGGCAAAATAAGCGCCCAGGGAAATTTTGCTGTGGCAGGGTACGGCTTTCAGGGCCGTATACTGCATGGCATTTACGAAAACCTTCTAATTCTAATAATCAGGAGACCTAATGTCCGAACTCAGATGGAACCCTTTGCTTGGCACGTGGACCATGGTGGCGTCTTCGCGGCAGAACAGGCCGCACATGCCGGAGGGCAATTGCCCTTTCTGCCCGGGACAGGGTAAACTGAAAGACTATGATGTCTTAAAATACGACAATGATTTTCCCGTACTTTCCCCAAACCCCGATACAGTTAAAAGTGCAGGCACGGGCGTATATAAATCCGCCGAAGCCCGCGGAAAATGCGAAGTAATACTGTATTCATCCGACCATAAACAAAATCTTTATGAGATGAGCCTTAAACACATTGAGAAGATTGTCGGCCTGTGGGCAAAAAGGGATGAGGCGCTCTCAAAGGATAAAAAGATAAAATATGTTTTTGTCTTTGAAAACAAGGGCGAAGAGGTCGGGGTCACCATGACGCATCCGCACGGCCAGATATATGCCTATCCGTTCGTGCCTTTAAAGCTGAAAACCGAGCTTGATAACGCCAAAACATACCATAAAACAAACAAGTCATGCGTCATTTGCGACATGAATGAGGCGGAAGCAAGGGCCGGCAAAAGGATTATTTATGAGAATAAAAGCTTCCTTGTTTACCTGCCGCATTTCACCGATTACCCATACGGTGTTTTTATATCAAGCAAGGCGCACATCGCATGTATTTCAGGCCTTGATGAGGCCGGAAAAAAAGACTTGGCAGAGGCCCTGAAAATAACCGAAGGCGCCTTTGACAAGATATTTAACAGGCCGTTTCCTTTCATGATGTGCGTGCACCAGCGGCCCGTAAACGACAAAACATACAAAGACAGCAGCAGGTATTTCCACCTGCATATAGAATTCTACCCGCCCCTGCGGGCCAAAGACAGGATAAAGTATTACGCGTCTTCCGAGTCCGGAGCCTGGGCCGCCGCAAATACGGCGCTTGTGGAAGACACAGCCAGGGAAATGATATCGGCAAAGCTGAAATACCTTTCAAGCTGGGATACGCTGCGTTTTAAGGATGAGTTCAATTATGAGTTCATGAAAGTTTTCGGCATGTCCGGCAATGCGTCAATATTTGCCGCCCCTGCCAGGGTAAACATAATAGGCGAGCATATAGATTACAACGGCGGCATGGTCATGCCGGCCGCTTTAAGCCTTAATTTTTACTGCGCCATAAGGAAAAGGAAGGACAAAAGAATAGTTCTTAAGGATGTTAACGCCCCTGAAACTGCTGTATTTACGGCAAATAAAAAACCTATTTTTAACAAAGAACTCCTTTGGCCAAATTATCCGGCAGGGGTTCTGGACACGCTGATAAAACAGGGCCACATGCTGGATTCAGGTTTTGAAGTTTTGTTTTTCAGCGAAATACCAATAGGCGCGGGTATATCGTCATCCGCGGCTTTTGAAGTGGCATTCATGTCGGCCATATCCGGAATATACGGGCTTAATATGGATATGAAAGAAATTGCGATCCTGTGCCAAAAGGCTGAAAATGATTTTGTGGGCGTCAAATGCGGCATCATGGACCAGTTTGCCTCGGCCATGTCCAAAAAAGGCAGCGCTTTGCTTTTAAACTGCGCGACATTGGAACGCAGGTATATACCTTTTAAATTTGGGGATTACTCCATGGTCATAGCAAATACAAATAAAAAAAGGGAGCTTGCCTCGTCCAAATATAATGAAAGGCTCTCCGAGTGCCGTAAAGGCCTGCGGCTGTTAAAGAAAAAATTGCAAATTAAGAACCTGTGCGGCATGGATATAAATACTTTTGAAAGGAACAAAAAGCTGATCAATGACGCTGTTATATTAAAGAGGGTAAGGCACGTTGTGACTGAAAATATAAGGGTTAAAAAGGCCTGCGTGGCCATGGAAAAGGGTGATTTAAAGTCTTTAGGAGAGCTTTTGAAGGAATCACACCTGTCCCTGAAAAATGATTATGAAGTCACAGGGCAGGAGCTTGATGCATTATTTGAAGAGGCTATAAAAGTGAAAGGCTGCATAGGCAGCCGCATGACAGGCGCTGGCTTTGGCGGCTGCACCATAAACATAGTGCGTAAGGACGCAGTATTTGATTTTAAAAACAGCGTAGGTGCGGCTTATAAAAAAAGGACGGGTTTAACGGCGGATTTCTATGTGAGCGGCGCGGAGGATGGGGCACATCAAATTTAAATTTTAAAATTATATTGGAGGCGTTATGAAGTACGTCAGAAAGGAAAATAGTTTATCCATAAAACTTGGCAAGGCTGTGTTAAATCTCGAGGTATTTTCCAAAGATATTATCAGGGTTAATTACCTTAAGGCAAACCTCGCGAAAAAAAGGCAGAGCCTTGTTGTGACATTGGTCCCGGAAAAAATATTCTGGACGGTTTCGGAAACCGCCAAGGGGCTGGAAATCAACACAGGGGTTATTAAAGTTCTGGTCAATAATGCAGGTGGAGCTGTCAGCTTTTATGACGCTGCAGGAACGGTATTGCTCGCGGAAAAGCCGGCTTCAAGGGTTGTGATGCCGGCCATAGTTTCAAAGGAAAAAACCTTTAACTGCGGGCAGGGGTTTATCTGCACGGATGATGAGGCTTTATATGGTCTGGGCCAGTATGAAGAGGGTTTTATGAACTATAAGAACTGCGATGTTTTAATGATACAGGCAAATAGGGTGATAGTGAACCCGTTTTTGACCTCTACCCGCGGTTACGGGCTGTTGTGGGATAATTACTCCGAGTCAAAATACCACGCCGACAGCGCGGATTTTTCATTCTGGTCAGAGGTCGGGGACGGTATTGATTACTATTTTGTATACGGCGGGTCCGTGGACGGCGCTGTAAAACAGTACAGAAAATTGACCGGCTCGGCGCCCATGTTTCCGAAATGGGCATTCGGATTCTGGCAGTCAAAAGAACGCTACCTGGACCAGGATGAGCTGGTGAATATACTTAAGGAATACCGCAAACGTAAAGTGCCGATAGATAACATAGTGCAGGACTGGAGATATTGGGGCGAAAATGATGTATTCTCAGGGCTTATGTGGAATGAAAAAAGGTTCCCTGACCCCAGGCGTATGATGAAGGAAATACACGCTCAGCATGGGCATCTCATGGCCTCGTTCTGGCCGTCTTTGGGGCCCGAATCAAAAGTACACAAAGAACTTGATGCCAAAGGCTATATGTTCCCTGGCCCGCACTGGACCGGGTCCAAAGTATATGACGCTTTCAGCAGGGAAGCAAGGGCCATATACTGGAAGCATGTTAAGAGATCCCTCTATGATATCGGCGTCGACGCGTACTGGATGGACGGCACTGAGCCCGAGTTTGTGTCCGCGGAGGACAGGTTTATACTCGCGGAAACAAACAAGGCAAACGGCAGGAATTCCATGGGGACATTCGCCAGGTATTTAAACGCTTTCTCGCTCATGACCACAAAAGGCGTTTATGAAAATCAACGCAAAGTTTCCGGTGACAGGCGCGTATTTACGCTGACTCGTTCGTCATTCGCGGGACAGCAACGGAACGCGGCAGCGTCATGGTCGGGCGACACGTTCGCGGGATGGGAAACATTAAAAGCCCAGGTAGCCTCGGGTATAAATTTTTCCATGGCGGGCGTGCCTTACTGGACGTCGGATGTCGGCGCTTTTTATCCGTTCTTTAAGTATAAAGAACCATTAAGCGATCCGGCATACAAGGAATTATATTTACGCTGGTTCCAGTATGTGGCTTTCTGCCCGCTGCAGCGCGTGCATGGTACGGCCATACCAAGGGAAATATGGAGGTTTGGCGAACCGGGTTCCATCCATTATGATACGCAGGTTAAATTTATAAAATTACGCTACAAAACCATGCCTTATGTGTATTCTACGGCGTGGAAGGTGACGAAAGAAGGATTTTCTTTTATGCGGCCGCTTGCAGCTGATTTTTCAGCGGATAAAAAAACATTTGGTATCGGTGAACAGTTCATGTTCGGCCAATCTATGATGGCCTGCCCCGTGACAAAGGAACTTTATACAAAAACAAAGAACACGGGCGACTACATATACCTGCCGAACCTTTTTACACCTGACGGCAAAGAGAACGGGCTGATTTACGAGGGTTTCAATAACATGGACCTCACGGACTGCCGGGCAAGGCGCAAACTTGATACTTCAAGCATGGGCTGGGCCGGCAATATACCGGCGGGTATTGACAGGGAATATTCGCAAAGGTGGACAGGCAGGATACTTTCAAATGAAGCGGGCATGTATGATTTCACGGCCATAACCGACGGCAGTTTAAGGATATGGTTTGACGGCAAGCTTGTTGTGGACGCGTGGGACAACAGGGAGGAAAAAAGATTTGATTTTAAAGTGAAATTAAGAGCGGGTACAAAATACAGCCTAAAGCTCGAGCACCAGCAGTTCAGGATGAAACAGGCGATCATGAGGATGAACTGGTACACGCCCGCCATGAAAAAAAGCGACGCGGTAAAATCAATAAATGTCTACCTGCCGCAGGCGGCAAAATGGTTTGACTTCTGGACGGGAAAAACAATAAAAGGCGGACAAACGTTAAAACTTAAGCCCGCCCTGGATACAATGCCGGTTTACGTGCCGACGGGATCTATAATACCGATGGGACCCGATGTGCAGTATACGACCGAAAAACCCGCGGACCCCATAGAACTGCGCGTATATGACGGCGCAGACGCAGCCTTTGAACTTTACGAGGATGAAAATGACAGCTATAATTATGAAAAGGGCGTTTATTCGGTAATCCCGGTTAAATGGAACAACGCGGAAAAGACGCTTACCATAGGAACAAGGCAGGGAACATTCCCGGGAATGCTGAAGAAAAGGACGTTCAAGGTTGTGTTTGTAAGAACAGGGCACGGGACCGGCATTGAGGACACGAAAAAAGCGGATAAGAGCGTGAAATATACGGGAGAAGAGATAAAAATAAAAGCGTAATTAATGGTTTGATTGGTCTTAGTTGTTATAGGTTTTAGTTGTCATTGCGAGGAGGCGTCTTTGTATTATGCCGACGGACTTCGGCTGAGCTCAGTCGAAGCCAAGCAATCTCAGTTCCACCGATAAGCTTTGTTTGTAATGTGGCTATTTACGCCGCTCCGCGGGTAGGCTTTCGTCGCGGAAGGTCTCGCTAATGTGATTTTACAAATAGAACAAACATGTTTATATGTGTTGTAGAGAGGGGGCTTGTCCCCCTCTAAAATGCTGGCCCCAGTTATCCGCCCAGCCCAGATTGAGAAGGGGACGAGCCCCTTCTCTACGAAAATCGTTTTGTTTATAACTATTGTGTTTAGTTACAATAGTGGTTGTATATAGTTCGACAGGCTCACTACATGACGGTTGGGTGTAAAACAAAGACAAAATCCCGGGAGGCTTTCATGATAACGTTTGACAAAAAGAGATCCATGTTCTGCATAGCCACAAAGGATTCGTCCTATGTTTTCGGCATAAACTCAGCCAAAGAACTTTATAACGCGTACTACGGGAAGAAACTCACGCCTAAAGACCTTAAAAAAGCCGGAGAGCCAAAATTTAAGGAGATAGGTTACCACAGTTCCGACAATAAAAAGTCCAACTTCATGCCGGAATTTAACGCTTACGACGGTTACAATATTTTTGAAAACACGGTAAAAGCCTCTTTTTCCGACGGCAACAGGGCCATTGATTGCGTTTATAAGGGACACGTAATAAAAGATGATACGCTTACAGTCACGATGAAAGACAAAAAATACGGGTTTTATATCGACTTAAACTACAAAGTCCTTTCCGGGTATAACCTCATAGAAAAATCCATCCTCTACAGGAACAATGAAACGAAAATATCCGTGAACCTGGAAAGCTTTAACTCGGGCGCCCTTGTTTTGCCGCCCGGAAAATACAACCTCGGTTTTAATCACGGGGGATGGATAAAGGAAATGTCCCTGCGCTTTGAGGAAATATCGCATGGCAAAAAAGTCTTGGAAAGCAGGACGGGAAATTCGAGCCATATTTTAAACCCGTCTTTTTTCATAACCAGGGATGAAAAAATATCGGAAGACTCGGGAGAGTATTACTACGGACAGCTCCTCTGGGGGGGCAACTGGAAATTCACCTTTGAAAAACGGTTCTACGACGCGGTCACTTTTAACGCCGGTATAAATAATTTTGAAGGTTCGGTTACGTTAAAACCCGGCAAAGAATTCCAAACACCTTCCCTTATACTTGGATTCTCCGGAAGCGGACTGGGTCAGATGAGCCGGGATTTGCACGATTTTTACAGGCATAACGTGATGCCGCAGTATAAGTTAAATGACCATAAGCGCGTGCTTGTTAACAGCTGGGAAGCTTTTTATTTTGATATAAACGAAGAAAAGCTTTTAAAACTTGCTGATACGGCCGTAAAGATCGGGGCAGAGATACTTGTCGTGGATGACGGGTGGTTCAGGGGCAGGAACGACGACACGTCCTCTCTGGGAGACTGGGAGCCGGCAAAAAAGAAATTCCCGCAAGGCATGAAAGTTTTCAGGGACAAAGTAAGGGCAAAGGGGCTGAAATTCGGCATTTGGCTGGAGCCTGAGATGGTAAACCCGGACAGTGACCTGTACAGGGAACACCCTGACTGGTGTTATCATAATAAAGGCAGGAGCAGGACCCAGATGCGGCACCAGCTTGTCCTTAACATAGCACGCAAAGATGTTTTTGCTTATTTAAAAGAAATGATACGCCGGGTCATCACTGCGTACGCGCCGGATTATGTAAAATGGGATATGAACAGGTATATATCGGAAGCCGCGGCTGAAAATATAAAAGATTCCACGGTATGGATAGAACACATGAGAGCCGCGTATGAACTTATGGCGTACTTAAAGAGTTTAAACCCGCAGATAATCCTTGAAGGCTGCGCGGGCGGGGGCGGCAGGTTTTCCGGAGGCGTTTTAAAATACGTGGACCAGATGTGGACCAGCGACAATAATGACCCGTTTTGCAGGCAGTTTATCCAGTACGGAACCTCGCTTTTTTACCCCGCAATTGCCATGTGCTGCCATGTTGCCGACAGCCCATACGGGCTCACGGGAAGGGCGTCAAAGACGCTGTTCAGGATACGCACGGCAATGGCAGGCAACTTCGGGATAGAAGCTGGCCTTTTAAAATGGAATGATAAGGAACTTAACCTGCTCAAACAGGAGATCAAGTCCTATAAATCCATCAGGGAAACCGTATATTCAGGGGACCTTTACAGGATGGATTCGCCCTATGACGGCGACAGGGTTTCGTTTATGTACGTTTCAAAAGACAAGGCTGAAGCGGTTGTATATATATATTTTACCGGCAGACAGGCGGGAAAACCGGGGAAATTAAAATTAAAGGGATTAAACAACAGCTTCACATATGAGTATTCCATAAATAACAAGGCGCAGCGAAAAACCGGGAACTTCCTTATGAAAACCGGAATTTCACTGCCGGGTTTGAAATTCCAGGACAGCATGATACTGCGTCTTAACAGGTTGTTTTAAACCTGTTTGGCGTTTTTTCCATTTGAAAAAATGATTATTGACAAAAGCGTTTTCGCAAGTTATTATCTTATTTATACCGTCAGAAGAAACAAAATAATAATATAAGGAGAATTCGCATGAAAAAAGTAAGAATCGGCATTATAGGCGCGGGAAAGATCGCGGAGAGGCTTCACCTTCCGGGATATAAGGACGTTGCGGAAGCTGAAGTTGTGGCCATATGCGATTTAAAAAAGAATAAGGCCGACCGCCTCGCGGCTATGTTTAAGATCCCGGCGGTATACACGGATTATAAAAAAATGATAAAAGAAGCGGGTATTGACGCGGTTTCAGTATGCACTCCGAACTATCTGCACGCTGAGATGGCCATATTCGCCGCAAATAATAAAAAAAAGGTGCTTGTCGAGAAGCCTATGTCAATATCAATACCGGCTATGAAAGCCATGATCGCGGCGGCTAAAAAGAACAAGGTACTCCTGATGGTCGAACAGAGCCAGCGTTTTGACGCCGCGCACCAGGCTTTAAAGGAAATATTGGACAGCGGTGTACTGGGAAAGTTTGTTTCTGTCAGGGGCAAGATAGGCCACTCGGGCCCGGAATACTGGTCAGACGACTCCCCGTGGTTCTTTGACAAGAAATCATCAGGCGGCGGCGTGTCCGTGGACGTGGGGATACATATTCTGGACCTCATAAGGTATGTCACGGGAAGGGACGTTAAAAGCGTGGCCGCCACCATGGCCAATTTGGTAAAAAAACAATACAAGCTTGAAGACTCTGTTGAAGCTGTTATTAATTTTAAAGACGGTACAATGGGCGTGTTCTCAACTTCGTGGTGCACCAATCCCTATGAACAGACTATTACTGTTTACGGAAACAAGGGCCGCGCAACCGTGTGGCACGGCGGCACAGAAGGCGGAAAAAGGTTTTCCGGATGGTATGTGGACGTGAAAAAACCGTACTCGGGAAATAACGAGATAAAATTAACCATCCCCGAGAAACCCAAAACAGGCGGCCCCATACAGCATTTCGTAAACTGCTGCCAGGGCAAAGCCAAGTGCATAAGCGATGGAACCTCGGGAATGAAGTCCATGGCAGTCATGCTCGCCGCGTTTAAGTCGGCGAAATCAAAGAAGTTTGAGAAGATAACAGTTTAGTAGCCGGAGTGATACAATAATTTAATTCCCGCAGGCGCACCCCGGTGGGACGTAGAGGGTGCGACTACATAACAATTGAAAAAAACGGAGGTACCATATGGCATTCAAGCTTTCCGCAATAACCTGGTCCCAGCATTATTCCTATGAACTTAAAAAGATCGACGATTTCGGTCTTATCGACCTTTACGCGAAAAACGGCCTCGGCGGCATTGAATTCATCATCGAGCACCTGGCTTCCATGGATAAGGCGCACCTTTTAAAGCTGAAAAAATACGCCACGGACAAAAATCTCGCCATCACCTGCATCTCGCCCGGAAATAACTTCGGCAACGAGGACGATGCGGCGCAAAGATCAAACGAGGATACTGTCGCGCGTTCAATCGACGCCGCGGACATCATGGGCGCGCCTGTGGTCAGGGTATTTGCCGGATGGCCGCCTGAGGGGAAAAGAGAAGCGCTTTGGGGCAAAGCAGTCGCTTCCATGAAAAAGGCGGCTCTTTACGCCGAAACAAAAGGCATAACGCTTGTTTTGGAGCCGCATAACGGCGGAGGGTTCCTTCCTGATTCAAAATCCGCGTTGAAGTTTTTAAAAGATGTGGATTCGCCGTACCTTATGCTCAATGTCGACACGGGAAATTACCATGATAAGGATATTTACGCGGCGATAAAGAAGACCATTAAGTACGCAAAATACGTCCACTTCAAGATACACACAATTTCCAAGGACGGCAAAAAGACCTCGGATTTTGACCTGAATAAGACCATGGCCCTGCTTGCGGAATCCGGGTATAACGGGTATATAGCCATAGAGTACGAGGGCCAGGAATTCATCAAAGCAGAAAAGCCGGCAAAGGCGAAGAACGAGATGGAATTTTTTCCTGTTGCGGTGAAAAGGGTGAAGGAACTGATTAAAAAATATTATTAAAAGTCATATATTTATTGACGGACGGATCGAAAAAAAGGACGGTAGAAATACCGTCCTTTTTTATTTTGTGGCTGTTAGCTTTGAGGAACTCGAGCGACGAAAAGCTTACAGCCACAAATATCCGATCAAGTCCCGTAAGCTACGGCGTCGGGACAAGCGGTATTTATCGCTTGTCAAATACACGGCTTGATATATAATATGAGGCACTTTATAAAACAGGAGCGTATTTTTGAAAATCAGGGACATTTTAAAGGCGAAGAGGTTTGTGTTCTCGCTTGAGGTATTTCCGCCCAAGCCGGATACGGACATACGGGTGATATACGACACCATAGAGCAGCTTAAAGAAATAGACCCTGATTTTATCAGCGTGACCTTTGGCGCGGGCGGGTCAACCAGGGGCAGGACCGTGGAAATAGCGGATAAGCTGACTAATTATTTTAAAATACCCGCCTTGGCGCACTTAACGTGCATAGGCGCCACTTACGGTTCGATAATGTCCATACTTAAGGAATTCAAGTCAAAAGGCGTTGAGAACATAATGGCCCTGCGCGGGGATATGCCGGCGGGGGAAAAAGAACCGTTAAAGGATTTTAAATACGCGGCTGATCTTGTGCGGTTTATCAGGAAAAGCGGGCATGATTTTTCAATAGGCGTGGCATGTTATCCTGAAAAGCACCCTGAAGCCAGTTCCCATGACGCGGATCTGGAACACCTGAAGGGAAAAGTTGATGCCGGCGCTGATTTTGTCACGACACAGCTTTTTCTCGAAAATAACCACTTTTTAAAATTCAGAGACAGGATGGAAAAAGCCGGGATAAAAATGCCGCTTCTTGCCGGCATAATGACCGCGACCAAGCTTGTCAACCTTGAAAGGATGGCCGATATGTGCGGCGTGGAAATACCGGAGCGGTTCAGGAAAGCGACCTCCAGCTGCGACATTAACGCGTTAGTCTGCGAGGATACGGTGAAATACACAGTGGGCCAGATAAATCATCTTATAGCCAACGGTGTAAAAGGCATACATTTATATACCATGAACAAAGTGGAGCAAAACAGAAGGATATATGAGGAATCAAAATTAAGGCAGGCGAGGCAGGCAAATGTTCATTAACTTTATCCTGGTCATTATCGGCGGGGGACTGGGTTCGGCCGCCAGGTTTGGATTGTCCGCCTGGGTAAACCAGTTAATGCAGGTAAGGTCCGTATTTCCTTACGGCACATTGACGGTAAATCTCGCCGGCTCTTTCCTGGCCGGGTTGGTATGGGGGCTTTCCACGGAAACAACCATGAAGCCCGAGACAAGGATATTCCTGCTGGTCGGTTTCTTGGGCGGGTTTACCACGTTTTCATCCTACGCGCTTGAAAGCTATAACCTGTTCAATAACGGTGAAATAAAAAATGCGCTTATCAATATTTTTGTGAACAATATCGGTTCCTTATTGCTTGTAATTGCCGGTGTCATACTGGCAAGGTATATATTAAAAGGATCAAGAGGAGGGATATAATGGAGCTTCCAAGAGAGTCTGCCCTGCTGAGGATAATCGTGGGTGAAAGCGAGAAGTTCGAGGGAAGGCCGGCCTATGAAGCCATAGTCATGAAAGCCCGCGAATTAAACATGGCGGGCGCGACCGTCACCAGGGGCATCATGGGATACGGCAAGACAAGCAGGATACACTCGGCAAAGGTCCTTGAAATGTCGGGGGATCTGCCCATGGTGATCGAGATCGTGGATATTGAGGACAAACTTGACAATTTCATCCCCTTGCTTGAGAAGATGATGAAGGGCGGCCTTGTCACGATGGAGAAGGCAAAGGTAATACATTATAAACATGAGGTAAGGTAATTCAAAAAGGAGCCTTGTTTGAAAATAATAGACGTGCATACGCACTTTTTCCCAGATGAGATAGGCCCTAAAACCATAGAACACCTTAAAGGTCGCGCCAATGAAGAAATCGCTTCATACGGCGACGGTACCTTAAGATCGCTAAAAGAATACATGAAGAGGGACGGGGTAAGCATATCGGTCAATTCGCCTGTAGCCACCAAACCCGCGCAGGTAATACACATTAACCGCAGGATGATAGAACATAATAAGAATGCCGGCAACGTCATATGTTTCGGCGCAATGCATCCGGATTTCGTTGATATAGGAAATGTCGGGGAGGAACTGGAATTTATAGCAAAAGCCGGCGTTAAAGGCATAAAACTTCATTCTGAATACCAGCAGTTTTATCCCGATGATCCAAAACATTTTAAGATATACGACGCTTGCAGGAAAAACAACCTCATTATTCTTTTTCATGCGGGTCTTGACCTGGCTTTTCCCGGCACGCATTCCACGCCGCAAAGAATGGCTGAAGTGGCGAAGATAACCGGCTTAAAATCAATTTTTGCGCACATGGGAGGCTACAGGCTGTGGGATGATGTAATGAAATACATAGCGGGAAGGGATGTTTATTTTGATACTGCTTACTGTACGGAAATGGACGACGAACTTCTCAAAACAATGATCGTAAAACACGGGCCGGAAAAGGTGCTTTTTGGCACTGATTTCCCGTGGGAAAACGCGGCCAATATAAAGGCAAAACTTGAAAAACTTCTGCACGGTGATATACAGGAAATGATATACCACAAAAACGCGGAAAAACTCCTGGGGATATGATGAATATAATTGACATGCATGCCCATTTTTACACCTGCGAGAGGACGGCAGATGACGTAAAGTATCTGCTGGGGGCGGGTCTTATACTTCCCGGGCCCGAAGGCGCCATAGATGGCCTGAAGAAATTCATGAAGCAAGACGGTATAAAAATATCCGTAAACGCGCCGTCTGCCCTGTCGCCCAAACAGGCAATTGAAACAAATCGGATGATGATCAAATACAATGAAACACAAACAAATGTAATATGCCTCGGAACACTGCATCCCGGCATGGAGGACCCTTCTGAAGAGGCGGCATACATGGCGTCAAAGGGGATAAAAGGCGTTAAAATGCACCCTCAGGTGCAGGGCTTTTATCCTGATGACGAGGCAATGAAAAAGATATATAAAGCCTGCGATGACGAAGGCCTGTATATCCTTTTACATGCGGGCGCGGGTTCCGAGACTGTTTACGATTACGATACCATAAAAGGCACCCCCAAAAGAATAAGTTATGCAGTTGATGAATTTCCGTCGCTAAAGTTTGTCATAGCGCACTTAGGCGGGCTCAACATGTGGGACGAGGCGAGGAAGTACCTGATAGGAAAGAATATATACCTTGATACGGCCTACTGCACGATAATGCCCGATGAAGAGGTTAAGAATATAATAAAACTCCACGGCGCGGATAAAGTGCTTTTTGGGTCTGATTTTCCGTGGATAAGGCAGGCTGACATAAAGGCATTGATAGAAAGATGCGTGCCGGATGAAGGCAAAAGGGAACTGATTTTCCACAAGAACGCGGAAAAACTACTGGGATTGTAAGGCGGTTTTTGTATTTTTTATTTTAAATCGTGGAGGATTCTACCATGGGCAAAAACAAAGGCTTCATCATGACGAAAAAATCAAAGAGCACAATAAAAACCGTGACTAAAACCGTGACCGTTCCCGCGCAGCAAAAAGGCGAGGATATTTACGCGTATTATTTGAGGCTGAAAAAATCGGGGTTAAGGCTGCCGAAAAAGCAGTGAAAGATTTAAATACAACCACTATTGTGATTTTACAAATAGAACAAATATGTTTATATGTGTTTTTTAGAACTCGTAGAGAGGGGGCTTGTCCCCCTCTAAAATGCTGGCCCCAGTTATCCGCCCAGCCCAGATTGAGAAGGGGACGAGCCCCTTCTCTACGAAAATCGTTTTGTTTATAACTATTGTGTTTAGTTACAATAGTGGTTGTATTTAAATTAAGGCGTCAACCGGCGAGCACCCTGAATTTCCTGCAATTATCCACGATGTCTGTGCCTGGGGAAAACAGCCCTCCCCCCATTAAAAATACCGCGTCATTTCCGTAGAACTTTTTCATGTAAGGTATCCTGTCAAAGGTCATGCCCCCGCCGGGTCCCGGCAGGGCGGGTTTTAATATGCCGAGTTTTTCCCTGCAGCCTGAAGCGATATGCGCGCATTGCTCTTCCGAAAAAGAAAACCTTCCGCCAAAATTCGGGAATATAACCGCGTCAGCGCCGCACAAGCGGGTCAACTGGCCGAAGAAGGCATAGTGCGAAATGCCCGAGTCCGGGCTTACAACGTATGACCCGTGAAAAGCAGGGTGATAAAACAGGGGGAGCCCGATGGAATCGTCTTCCGCTATCATTCTCATGTTTTCAAACCCGGCAAGACCGGGTGAGATTATCAGGCTTTTCGCGCCGGATGCCTTTGCGAATTTGGCCCGTTTGAAGGTATCCAAACCGTCGGCTGTTATATTAGGGGCATAGAGCGTCTTGAACCCTGTTTCCTTATTTGCCTTGTTTACGGCTTTACAGACTGCCTCTATCCTTTTCTCAAAAGGGGAGAAAGGCTGGTCCGCGAGCCCATGGTCGTCTTTTATGATGTCAATGCCGCCCAGGGCAAATTTGTATGCCAGGCCCGCAAGTTCTTTTACGGACAGCCCCATGGGTTTTAAGGCCGAGCATAATAAAGGCCTGTCATAAATTCCGGTAAGTTTTCTTATGCCTGATATACCAAAGCGGGGGCCTTTTAGTTTTTTTAATAATACGGTGGGAGGTAACATGCGTTCAACCCTGATGCCGGGTTTTATGGAAGTGTTGCCGAAGACGACATTGAGGAATTGCGTGAGTTCAACGCCTGCGGTTTCGTTTGCGTAGCTGATCGTGGCGCTGTATTTTTTGCCGAAGGTCTTTATCGATTCAATCCTGCCGACGATTGAGTCCCTGATGTATTTGTCGGCGACAAGGTTGTATGGGAATTCAATGGTCTGTTCGACACAGATGTTTTTGGCCTTTTCAGCGGCTTCTTTTTTTGAGCCTGTTAAGGAATAAACCACTGTAAATCTGTTCTTGGATGGCATTGGATTCTCCGTTTGTGTATTTAAAACAATTACACCGCGAAATACAAAACGTTATTGTTTAAAGATCTTCCGGCTTGAATATGCCGTGCATTACATCCAAAGACACGGATTTAAAATCATCGGCTGTTATGCCGAGTTTTACCCCGGTAACAGACTCCACTTTCGCTGTCAGCGCAAGCGCGTCAAAGCCGTATTCCCTCATAAGGTATTTTTTGCCTGCACCATGGCCGAATATATCCTGCAGGCCAAGTTTGTATATTTTTTTGCCTGAACCTGCTTCAGCCATGGCCTCGGATATTATAGTGCCGAGTCCGCCCATGACAGTATGGTTTTCTATGGTTATCACGCCGTACTTTGAAGCGGCAATGGAATCCATGACCTGTTTTGCGTTAAACGGTTTTAATGTGGAAACATGATAATGTTCTATGGACAGGCCTTTTGATTTAAGAACTTTTATGGCCTTGATGGCCTCTTCAGTGCATATGCCTGTTGAAAATATCGTAAAATCGGTCCCACGCGACAACAAACGGCTGACGCCTTTTTTAAACGGTTCATTTTTATCAAATAACCTCGGCACGTCGCCGCGCAGCATCCTTATATATACCGGCCCGTTAACTTCCATGACAGGGTCAAGTATGGTCTCTATGTCCGTCGCGTCGCCCGGTTCAAATATGGTCATGTTGGGCAGGCTGCGAACCAGCGCGATATCGTCCGTGGCCTGATGGGTGGCACCACCCGGTGTTGTGATGCCGGGCAGGAAACCGAACATCTTAACAGGCAGGTTTGAATACGCGATTGACATTGCCAGCTGGTCAAAAGCCCTGCGGTATATGAATACGGCGAATGTATGTATGAAGGGCACAAACCCTTCGCGCGCGAGCCCGGCAGCTACGCTTAACATATTCTGTTCGGCTATGCCAGCGGATATGAACCTGGAAGGAAAGTCAAATTCAAACCTGTCAATCTCGGTTGAGTTTGTAAGGTCGGCGGAGAGAACGAGGACATTCGGCTTGTTCTTTGCCCATTCCGCCAGGTTATGTGTGTGAGGTTTGCTGACTATTTCCATATCAACCTCACACTACCCCGGGAATACTCAGCCGGGGCGCATCCATTTTTTTTAGTTCAAGTTCAAATAAGTTCTTTTCCTGTTCGCTTTTTATCCTGACATAATGATACTTTGGCGCGAATTGCTTTAAAAGGGGGATGCCTTCGTACGGGTTTGAGTATGACAGCACCACTGTCGGCCTTCCGTCAGTCGGCGTCTGCGCGGGAGCGGCAAGTTCGCTGAAATTATGTCCGTATACTTTATATACCCTTGAATTAAAGGCCTCAAAACGTTTGTCTATTGGTTCTATATTCATGACGTCGATCATTTTGCCGTCACACTGGTAGCCGTTGACGTCCACGTAAACCATCATGTTGTCGAGTTTCCAGTGGGCCATAAACTGTAAAGCTTCCCAGGTCTGCCCTATCTGGAGTTCGCCGTCGGACAGGAATACAAATACGCGGCCGGGTTCCTTTTTTAATTTGCGCGCAAGCGCAATACCTGCTGCCTGGCTTAAAGCCTGGCCCAAAGTGCCGTTGGTGACTTCCATACCGGGCGAGTGCTCGGCGCCTATCATCTCGACGGATGAACCGTCTTTGTTGAAATAATCCAGCCCGCTCTCATCCATCCTGCCAGTCTCAATAAGACAGGCATATAAAGCCAGGGCGTAGTGGGCGGGGGAGAGGATGAACCTGTCGTAATCCGGGGTATGGGGCCCGTTGAATTCTCCGCCGGTAAAATAATCCTTATTTAGCGGTCCGGGAACGCCGGGAAACGGCCTGGGGATAATTGGTTTTGTAACGGGGCCAAGGTTCATTATTTTTGTGTATAACGCGGCTAAAGCCTCGGCAGAAGAACATGCCTGGCTCAAATACCCGCCGCTGTTCTTAAGGGTGTGTATAAGCACCCTTTTCCTGATGCCGTTGGCTGTTTTTTTAGCCGTTGCCTGCCAGTCTGGGTTTGTCATAAGATTATCAAACAATTTAAACCTCTTGGATGCGGCGCCAAAAACGCGCGCTTAAAATATATTTATAAAACGTAAAAATTTTACATTCTTTCAGGGTTAAAAGCAAGATATATTTGAGGGTTTGATGCTTTGATGAAAATAATAGTTGTGTTATAATATCAGCCATAATACCGGCTATAAAGATTGATTCAGGAGTCAAATGTATTTTTCTATGGACCGCGGATTGTCAATAAAAATGCATAAGGGAGAAAAAATATGTGGATGTTTTTAAAGCTTGCTTACGGCAACCTGATCAAGAACCGCAGGACCAGCCTTACGATCCTGCTGGTGGTTTTTATCTGCGTATTCGTCATGGAGTTCGGTGTGGCGTTTATGGACGGGTTCAAGCAGAAAATCCTTGGCGATTACCTGAACGATACCGGGCATATAAACATTTATGATTCGCGATTTTATAAGGAAATGGATTTCACCATGAATGAATACAATATAGAACTGAAACCCGGGCTGATTGATTCGCTGAAAAACCAGCCCGGCGTGGCTGCGGTCAAGCCCGAGATCAATTTCGGGGCGATCGCAAATACTCAGACAAAGAACCTTGACTGCATGGTAACGGCCATAGACGCTGAAAGCGCTGCGAAAAAATACGCCAAACTTGCGGCGTCTGTCATCAAGGGAGGGTTTATCACGAAAAAGGACGATATTTTGGTGGGTGTCCGCGGCGCCGCGCTGCTCAACGTCAATGTCGGGGATAAACTTATCATCCTGTCCGTGGACCAGTTCGGGTCCGTCAATGCCGCGGAAGGGACCATTGCCGGGATATTCAAAACATTTTCCGCGCAAAAAGACGAGCGCAGCGTTATTTGCGCACTGCCTTTGGCCCAGAAACTTTTGGGTATGGACAACAGGGTCACAAAGATAACGGTAAATCTCAATGACCCGCTCTCCGCCTCGGGAGCCTCCGCGGCAATTGGCAAGATCCTTCCTCCGGGCGCTGTCGCGGTACCATGGCAGACAGGGCAGGCGTTTTTGGTGTCTTACATTAAATTATTGGATGTGTCCGGCCTTTTTATATGTTTCCTGATAATTTTCGGGGCATCTATGGGAATAATAAATTCATTCCTTATGAATATCATGCACAGGCTGCCGGAATTCGGGGCTCTAAGAGCCATGGGGCTTGGAAAATTGCAGATGTTCCTTATGATCATAGCTGAGTCATTTATTCTGGGAGTGACCGGGACCGTGCTTGCGATAATACCCGGGACGGCGCTTGTGCTTTACGTACAGGCCCACCCGTTTAATTATGAGAGGATGTTTAAAACCATGCAGGGCACTCCTCTGGGCGGCATGGACGCTTCCATGGGCACGGTACTTGTGCCGCTTTCAATAGGGGTGGTAATACTCACGGGCATATTGATATCAGTGATTGCGTCTTCCTATCCGGCGTGGATCGCCATATCAAAGAAGCCTTCCGAGATAATGAGGGTGCTCGAATGAGAACACAACTGGCCGGGATAGCCTTAAGGAACGTATTTAAAAACAAGCGCAGGTCCATTCTTAATATGATGACCTTTGCCGTGAGCGTATTTGTGCTCCTTATGGGTTTGGGTATGGTTAAGGGGCAGTTTAACGCCATATATGAAAGGATAATCGACCTGCGGACCGGGCATTTGAAAATATATAATAAGGCTTATCCGGCTGTAAAGAGCACGCTGCCGCTGGATTTGGCCATAGATGATCCAAACGCAGTGGTGCTGGCCATAAAAAATGTCCCGCATATTAAAGGAGCTTCCCCGCGCCTGATCCACGACGGGCTGATAAGCAACATGAAGAAAAAAACAGGGGTTTTGATTAACGGAGTGGACGAGGCGGCGGAGAAGAATATTCTGACTGTCTATAATAACATTGAAGGTTCGCCCCTTCCTGTTGACGGCGGGCAGGTGCTTATAGGACGCGCTCTGGCAAAAATACTGGATCTAAAGCCGGGGTCTCCAGTGCTTCTTTTTTCACAAACAGTCGGGAACATGAATAATCTTGTGGACGCGGGCGTGTCAGGGGTTTATTCAATAGGTTTTGATGCCATGGAAAAATCGGAATTGTATGTGCCGCTGGCTTTCGCACAGCGGCTGTGTGATATGGAGAATAAAGCCACGGAAATAATAATCAGGCTTGACAGGACAAACTCAACGGCAGAAGCGAAAACAGCGGTTGCCGCGATACTTGCCGCCAAATTTCCAGGTCTTACAGTAGTGGACTGGAAAGAGGAAAACGCCGATCTTTTTGAGCTTGCAAAGGCAAAGATGTCGAGTATCGGCACATTCGCGGGAATTCTTTTGTTCCTGTCTTTCTTTATAATAGTCAACACCATGACCATGAGCGTATTTGAGCGCACTCCCGAGGTAGGTACGCTCCGTGCAATAGGTTTTGACAGGAAAAATGTGCGCGACATGTTCATGATGGAAGGTTTTTTCCTTTCGATATTCGGGGTGCTTTTGGGATATGTGCTTGCGGCGCCTTTTATATATTATCTGAATGTGCACGGGCTGGTGCTTGACGTGATGAAAGTTGCAAGCAACAGCAATATGCCTATGACAGATGTCCTGAAAGCGTATAATACACCTTCTGACTGGATCATGTCGGGCCTGGTGTGCATTATAGCGGGTGTCTTGGGGTCGTACTTTCCGGCTAAGATGGCCTCGGATACGAATATCGTAAAGGCGCTTCAGCGGGGAGTAAGGTAGGGCAGTTCGGAGTTCGGGATGCCGAATGCCGAATGCGGATTGATAACAAAAGTTATTATAAGGAGAGCGGACATGAAAAAGTTATTGTTGTTTACAGTTGTGATGTTGCTTGCGGCAGGGGCCGGTCTTTTTGCTTTGGATGCGAAGTTTGACAAGGCTTATGCGGAAAAACTTTTAAAGACTGTTGACAAGTCATTGTATCCGCAGATATTCAAGTCATCGCTTACCATGACCACTTTTAGGAACGGCAGGGAGCCGCTGGCTTATAAGTATGAAATATATTCAAAAGGGGCCGATAAATCGCTTATGAAGATAGTGTCGCCTGCAAGGGATAAGGGCAAGAAGATCCTTTTGAACGGCGACAATCTTTGGATGTACATGCCGGACGTTTCAAGGCCCATCAGGCTCTCGCGCAAGCAGGCTTTCATGGGGTCCACTTTCTCGAACGAGGACCTTGCTTCTTCGGGCTGGGCCGATAATTATAATGCGGAAATTACGCAGCAAAAAGGCACTCTCATACTGCTTGTTTTATCCGCGAAAAACAGGGAAGTGGCGTACGCGAAGATTGAAATGTGGATCGACGACAATGCAAAGGTCCCGACAGAAGCCGTGTACTTCGGCTTATCCGGGAAAGCGATAAAAAAAATGGAGTTTTCAAACCCGCAGACCATAGGCGGGTTGGTCAGGCCGCTGGATATGAAGATGGTGGACCTGATTGAAGAAGGGGCCTACACCGAGGTGAAGATGCTGACCATGGAGGAACTGCAGTCTGTCCCGGAATATATGTTCGACCAGTCGCAGATGGGACGGTAGGGCGGAGTTCGAAGTTCGGAATTCGGAGTTATGTTGTAATTGAAAATGATGTGAAATTTTACACGCAAATGAGGTGGAAAATGAAAAGAATTTTGTCGGCAGGTGTTCTGGCAGCGTTGGTATCTTCGGCCGCGTACGGGATGGATTTTAACCTGGTTGCGCTGACGGACATGACATATACTTCGTATATAAAGAATGACGCCTATAATATTATGGCGGAGCATATTACGCCACAGGCTGCGGGAGCATATGAGGAGCTCAGGCTGAAGGCCAAACAGCAGGTGGAACAGGTTAAGTTTGATTTTGTCGGGTGGATCAAAGGTTACCCTGGAAGGGAAAGCGTGGATTACGCCATAGACAGCGCCTATTTTTCCGTCGAGAACGGGCCATTTGTGTTGTACGCGGGAAAGCAGAGGATAAAGTGGGGGACCGGTCTTTTCTGGAACCCGGTTGACTCCCTGCAGCCAAATCCGCTGGATATATACAGGCCCACGGAAGACCTTGAGGGCATCTATGCGCTCAGGGCGGAACTATCAAACGATATTGTCACGCCGTCCCTTATCATAACCCCGAAACCCGGGGCTGCTTACAAGGGTCTGGACGCTGCCATACAGTTGTATAAACTTGTTGGCACGTGCGATATATTTTTAAACTATATCTATGATACGGACATACAGAACATCGGAGCCGCCATATCCTGGGACTTGGGTTTTTTTGTGCTCAACTGCCAGGCCGCCTTAAAGCAGGTGCCGGGAAGCGGGGAATTTAAGCTCGCTAACAGGGGGTTTAATTCCAGTTACATGGCCGGTTTGACCAGGACCATAAGCAATGAACTTTCGGTGGTGGCGGAGTATTACAGGAACAGCGCGGGCATGTCAAACAACGATTACGTAGCCTCAGTCACATCGGGGACGATCCCGGTTTTTTTGGGCAAAAAAGACTACCTGGCATACACGGCATCGTATACGTGGAATAATTTATTATCAATCAGTTTTACGGGGCTCCACGGGCTTGACGACGGCACGTCTTTTTTGTTCCCGGCAATAAGTTATGTTGAAAATACGGGCTATGACGCGCAGCTGGCCCTGCTTCAAAATATATCGGCCCGTGGCGTAAAAGAGGGGATAGATTCCGCGCCCATATACAGCACTGTGGAGTTGAGGATAAATGCTTACTTTTAAATGCAATTAATTTACAGGAGGTTAAGAACATGGCAAACATAGTAGAGGTCAAGGACGCGAAAAAGGAATATCTGCTTGGAAAAACAAAGGTGCACGCTTTGAACGGTGTGAACCTTGATATCCATGAGAAGGATTTTATGTGCATCATCGGGCCATCGGGCTCGGGAAAGACCACGTTATTGAACCTTATCGGCTGCCTGGATTCCCCAACGACAGGGGAGGTGCGTCTTTTTGACAAATACAACGTTTCCGTCCTGAACGACGGCGACGCGACACGCTTAAGGCGCGATAATATCGGTTTCATATTCCAGACCTTCAACCTTATTCCCGTCCTGAATGTTTTTGAAAATATCGAGTTCCCGCTCATAATCCAGAACGTGGCGGAAAAAGAGCGTAAAAAACGGGTCGACGTTTTGATAGATGATGTGGGGCTCCAGGAATTCGTAAAACACAAACCCGACGAACTTTCCGGCGGCCAGAGGCAGAGGATTGCCGTGGCCCGCGCGCTTATCACGAACCCCAAGCTTATCCTGGCCGATGAGCCGACCGCGAACCTGGACAAGGAAAACGGCCATAACATCATGGAGATCATGAAACGCTTAAACGCGGAACACGGCGTGACGTTCATATTCTCCACCCACGACCAGCGCGTCATGGAAGAGGCAAAGCGGATAGTGGTGCTAAGCGACGGGGTTGTGGAATCCGACAAGTAGGCCGGTCCGGCCGTAACCCCGGCCGCAACGCAATGGCCTGGAAATTGCATAGAGTTAAGAACACTGTACCTGATGACCAAAAATAAAAAAGAAGGTTAAAACATGAAAACAAGCACACTGACACCGGAATTGCTCCACAAGATCGACGCCTACTGGCGCGCGGCAAACTATCTGTCCGTGGGCCAGATTTATCTTTTTGACAATCCCCTGCTGAAGCGCCCGCTGGACCTCACGGATGTGAAGCACATGCTGCTTGGGCACTGGGGCACAACTCCGGGGCAGAACTTCATATACGCGCACTTGAACCGTGTGATAAAAAAATACGGTCTCGACATGATCTACGTTTCCGGCCCCGGACACGGCGGACCCGCTGTTGTGGCAAATACTTATCTCGAAGGCACTTACAGCGAGATCTATCCGAATATAAGCCGTGATGAGGAGGGTTTGAGGAAACTTTTTATACAGTTTTCATTTCCCGGCGGTATCCCGAGCCACGCTTCTCCCGAGTGTCCGGGTTCGATACATGAGGGCGGGGAACTGGGGTATTCGCTCAGCCACTCGTTCGGCGCGGTGTTTGACAATCCTGAATTAATCGTTGCCTGTGTCGTGGGCGACGGCGAGGCGGAAACCGGGCCGCTGGCAACCGCATGGCATTCAAACAAGTTCCTTAATCCGATTACCGACGGCGCTGTGCTTCCGATCCTGCATCTTAACAGTTTCAAGATATCAAACCCGACCATCCTCGCGCGCATCCCGCGCGGGGAATTAGAGCAGTTGCTTTGCGGATATGGATGGACGCCGTACTTTGTCGAGGGCCATGAGCCTGAGCTTATGCATGAGGCCATGGCAGCGGCGCTTGACACGGCAGTTGAACAGATAAAAAAATTTCAGCAGGACGCCCGTATTAACGGCAATCTGGAACGTCCGCGCTGGCCAATGATAGTGCTTAATTCACCAAAGGGCTGGACCGGCCCGAAGATGGTTGACGGCCTGCAGGTTGAAGGCACGTTCCGGTCGCACCAAGTGCCGCTTTCAGATCCGGCAGCTCATCCCGAACACTTGAAACTGCTGGAGGATTGGCTGAAAAGTTACAGGCCCGGGGAACTTTTTGATGAAAAGGGACGTTTAAAACCCGAACTGGCCGAACTGGCGCCAAAAGGCGAAAAAAGAATGGGCGCGAATCCCCACGCTAACGGAGGCATTTTGCTGCGCGACCTTAGGATGCCGGATTTCCGTGATTATGCGGTTGACGTACCGTCGCACGGAATACTCGGCATAGGCGATACCCATGTGCTCGGACGTTTCCTTCGCGACATTGTGAGCCTGAACAATGAGTACAGGAATTTCCGGGTATTCGGCCCTGACGAAACACTTTCAAACGGGCTCGAAGCCCTTTTTGAAGTTACAAAACGCCAATGGGAAGCCGCAACCGTTGATAATGATGAATTCCTGGCCCCGTCCGGGCGCGTGATGGAAATGCTGAGCGAGCACCAGTGTGAAGGCTGGCTCGAGGGATATTTGCTCACCGGTCGTCACGGGCTCTTTAATTGTTATGAGGCATTCATCCACATAATCGATTCCATGTTCAACCAGCACGCGAAGTGGCTGAAGGTGACTTCAGGCCTGCCGTGGAGGCGCAATATTGCCTCTTTAAACTATTTGCTTGCTTCTCATGTATGGCGGCAGGACCATAACGGCTTTACGCATCAGGATCCCGGTTTTATCGACCATGTTGCGAACAAAAAATCCGGGATCGTGCGCGTTTACCTTCCGCCGGACGCAAACTGCCTGCTTTCGACCATGGACCACTGCCTGCGCAGCCGTCATTATGTCAATGTGGTGATCGCGGGCAAACACCCGGCGCCGCAGTGGCTTACTATGAGCGACGCTGTCAAGCACTGCACAAACGGCATCGGCATCTGGACCTGGGCAAGCAATGATCAGGACGCGGCGCCCGATGTTGTCATGGCCTGCTGCGGGGACGTGCCTACGCTGGAGACACTCGCGGCCGTATCGATCATCCGGGAGCACCTGCCGCAATTGAAGGTCAGGGTTGTCAATATTGTCGACCTGATGAAATTGCAGCCGCAAACCGAGCACCCGCACGGGTTGAGTGACGCGGATTTTGACGGGCTTTTCACAAAGGATAAACCCGTGATCTTTGCTTTCCACGGCTACCCGTGGCTGATACACAGGCTGACCTACCGCCGCACAAACCACGAGAACATACATGTCCGCGGTTACAAAGAAGAGGGCACTATCACCACGGCATTTGACATGACTGTATTAAACGAACTGGACCGCTTTCATCTCGTGATGGATACCATAGACAGGGTGCCGCTCTCCGGGGAAAAAGGCGTTTACTTAAAACAGCTGCTTAAGGATAAGCTTATAGAACACAAACTTTACATAAATAAGAACGGGCAGGATATGCCGGAGATACTTAACTGGAAATGGAACGGCGGAGGAATGCCCGGCACGGAGGTAAAATAATGCGAATAGGTATAGCCGCAGATCACGGCGGATTTGAGTTGAAAGTACAACTGACTGCGGCGCTCAAGACCGCGGGTTATGAGGTTGAGGATTTTGGGGCCCATGAATTGGCTGCGGATGATGACTATCCGGATTTTGTAGTGCCCCTGGCCAGGGCAGTGGCAAGCGGTAATGTCACCAGGGGTTTGGCCATCTGCGGCAGCGGGGTCGGGGCCTGTGTTGCGGCAAACAAAGTACCCGGCGCGCGGGCTGCGCTGATCACGGACCCATTTTCCGCCCATCAGGGCGTGGAGGATGACAATATGAATATTATGTGCCTGGGCGGCAGGGTGACAGGGTATGCCTTATCCTGGGACCTGGTCAGGACGTTTTTAAACGCAAATTTCAAAGGCGAAGAACGGTTTAAGCGCCGCCTTGCGAAAGTGGCGGCATTGGAAAAATAAAAAGATAGTGTCGGAAAACATGCCATGTACCTGAGCTACAGCGAATGGTACATGGGCGCTTAAAGTTGTTGGGCGCGAATATTGTAAACGTTGAAAAGGAGTCTCAAAAATATGTCAAATAAGGGTTTAGGAAGCATTTGGATACTGTCGGAAAAGCCTTAATGATAGGTCGTGTCCGGCACGGATGAAATTTTTCTATGGATTGTGCGCTTGTATTATAAGGGTTTTAGTGGCGCACAGGCCATAGAAAAATTTCATCCGTGCCGGACACGATAAAGAATTTCATGGATATATAAGGTGTTCAGGCCGCGTTAAAAAGAGTTTTAATTGCACGGCTTCTGCTTGACTTTCCTGCGCCGATTATATATACTTTGATTACCTAAATATTAGGAATATGAAATAACGGAGACAAAATGTTCAAACTTTTCAAATATTTAAAACCATATGCGGGCGCGATCTGCGTGATCGTCGTGCTTTTTTTATTGCAGGCGCTTGTTGACCTGTCTTTGCCCACGTTTCTGGCCGAGATAGTGAATAAAGGCATTGTAAAAGGCGACATTAATTTTATATTGAAAACCGGCGGCATAATGCTGGCGCTCAGCCTGGGCGGCGTATTATGCGCTTTTTCAGCGGGATTTATGTCGTCCAGGACCGCCCTTGGGTTCTCTCGCAAAATCAGGTCAATAATATTCACTAAGATCGAGAACTTTTCGCTGTATGAATTTGATAAGATCGGCGGTTCTTCGCTTATCATAAGGACCACGAACGATGTGGTCATGATACAGCAACTTGTCATAATCATGCTCTCCATGATGCTCAGGGCGCCGCTTATGTGCGTGGGCGGGATAGTCATGGCAGTATCCCGCGACCCCCAGCTGTCCCTGGTGCTGGCGGTTGCGGTGCCGCTTTTAGCCGTCATTATATTTTCCGTCCAGCAGTTCATGATACCGCTTTTTAGGATAATCCAGAAGAAACTTGACGCGCTCAACCTTGTCATTAGGGAAAAACTCTCCGGGAACAGGGAAGTGAGGGCTTTTGACAGGACGCTTTACGAGAGAAAAAGGTTTGATAACGCGAGTTCCTCGCTGATGGACACGTCGTTGCAAATGGTTACGCTTATGTCGGTAATAATGCCCGTTGTCATGACGATCATGAACTTCACGATGATAGCCATAGTCTGGGTCGGGGGCTTAAGGGTGCAGGCGGGCCAAATGCAGGTGGGTGACATCCTTGCCTTTATACAGTATGTGTCGCTTATTTTATTTGCCATTATGATGGTATCCATGCTTTTCATATTCATTCCGCGCGCGCAGGTGTCGGCCGACAGGATAAACGAGGTCCTTGATATTGTGCCGGAAATAAATGACCCGGAAAATCCGGTCAGCCCGCCGTCGGGAGGGAACATAGAATTCAAAAATGTTGATTTTAAATATCACGGCGCCGAACAGCCGGCATTAAGCGGGGTTTCTTTCAAGGCCGGGCCCGGCGAAGTAACCGCCGTCATAGGCGGGACAGGTTCGGGAAAATCCACGCTTGCCAGCCTGATATTGCGTTTTTATGATGTTGACTCGGGGCAGGTGATGGTTGACGGGACCGATGTCAGGGAAATTACCCAGCAGGACTTAAGGAACAGGATAGGATATGTGCCGCAAAAAGCCATGCTTTTCACCGGCACAATAGCCGATAATATAAGTTTTGGTTCAAAGGAGCATGACGATGAAACAGTGGACGAAGCGTTAAAAACATCGCAATCCGCGGAATTTGTGGACGCGATGGCTGAAAAATCCATGTCAATACTGGCCCAAGGCGGGAAAAACCTGTCAGGCGGGCAGAAACAGCGCCTGTCGATCGCGCGCGCCCTTTTCCGCAAACCCGGGATATTTATTTTTGACGACAGCTTCTCGGCTTTGGATTTTAAAACAGACGCGGCATTAAGGGCCGCGCTTAAAAATGAAACCAAAAAATCAACCGTTATAATCATAGCACAAAGGGTTGCCACTGTTCTTGACGCTGACAGGATAGTGGTCCTTGACGAAGGCAAAACAGCGGGCATAGGCAGCCACAAGGAACTTATGAAAACGTGCGGCGTGTACAGGGAAATAGTTTACTCGCAGCTGTCGCAGGAGGAACTCGCATGAGCGATGACGGACAGCAGCGGCCTCCCGTAATAAGGCCCGGCGGGTTTGGCGGCGGAGGCGGCCACAGGGGCGGCCCCATGGGCGCTTTGGGCAGGCCAGTGGAAAAAGCAAAAGATTTTAAAGGCACCATAAAAAGGCTGGCCGGATATTTAAAGCCGTATTATTTCGCTCTCACTATGATGTGCGCGCTTATACTGGTAAATACTGCGATAGCGACAGCGTCCCCAAAGATACTGGGAATTGCGATAAACGGCATGTTTAAGTTCGTCTCGGGCGCGGGGAAACTTGATATGCCGTTCATAATAAGGATGCTTTCTATCCTGGCGGGGTTATTCGTTTTTAACGGAATTTTTACCTACATTATGCAGGTAAACCTGTCGGTTATCGCGCAAAAGACGGTTTATAACCTGAGAAAAGAAATGGATGAAAAAATATCCCGGCTGCCGCTGAAATTTTTCGACACCCGCACTTCCGGCGAGATAATGTCCAGGATAACAAACGACACGGAAAACATAAATAACGCCCTCCAGCAGGGGCTCCCGCAGATATTGAGTTCCCTGGCCGGGATACTCGGCGCTGTTGTTATGATGCTGGTCATAAGCCCGCTGCTTACGCTTTTAACCATCATAACCCTGCCGCTTTCATTCGGGGCCACCATGTTCATAGCAAAAAAATCACAGAAATATTACATGACGCAGCAAAAGTCTCTTGGTGAACTGAACGGGCACGTGGAAGAGATGCTTACCGGGCACAGGATAGTCCGTGCTTTTTGTTATGAAAAAAAATCCATTGACAGGTTCGAGGAAATGAACGGCACCCTGTATAACGCGGGCTGGAAGGCGCAGTTCATATCAGGGTTCATATTTCCGATGATGAATTTTATCAACAACCTCGGCTACGTCGTCGTATGCGTGGCAGGCGGGGTTATGGTGGCAAAAAAGGCCATTGAGATAGGCGATGTACAGGCGTTTATCCAGTATATAAGGATGTTCACCCAGCCCGTGGCGCAGAGCGCGAGCATGATAAATACACTGCAATCGGCAGTGGCCTCGGCCGAGAGGATATTTGAGATATTAAACGAACCCGAAGAATCTTCCGATGAAAACTCGGCTGTCGCCCCGGCAAAACCCAGGGGCGCGGTGGATTTTAACGGGATTAAATTCGGGTACAGCGCGGATAAAATACTGTTTGACGGCCTCAGCCTGAAGATAGAGCCCGGGCACACGATAGCCATAGTCGGCCCCACAGGCGCGGGCAAAACAACGCTGGTAAACCTGCTAATGAGGTTTTATGAGCTTAATGCAGGCAATATAACGGTCGATGGGCTGGATATAAGCAAGCTTAAAAGAGGGAGCATGCGCCGCATGTTCGGAATGGTTCTGCAGGACTCATGGCTTTTTAACGGCAGCATCAGGGATAATATTGCGTACGGAAAAGACAATGCCACGCAGGATGAGATAGTGAGCGCGGCAAAGACAGCGCGCGCCGATCATTTTATCCGTGCGCTTCCGGACGGGTATGATACTGTGCTCAATGAGGACGCCTCAAACCTGTCACAGGGCGAAAAACAGCTGATCACCATAGCAAGGGCCATACTTGCCAACCCGCAGATACTAATACTTGACGAGGCCACAAGCAGCGTGGATACAAGGACGGAACTGCAGATACAAAAAACTTTTGCCGAACTTATGAAGGACAGGACGAGTTTTGTGATAGCACACAGGCTCTCGACCATACGGGACGCGGAACTGATACTGGTTATGGACCATGGAAAAATAGTGGAAACAGGCCGCCACGAGGACCTGCTGAAAAAGAACGGTTTTTACGCGGAGTTGTATAAAGCGCAGTTCGCGGGTCTGGCGGTATAGGGAACGCATAGGATCAAAACGGCGGGACTGCGGTTCATCGGCCCGTTTCTGCACGTCCCGGCATTGTTTTTATTGATTTTTTACAAAAAACATAATACACTGTTATATGGATGGCAATTAATTAATAAATACAATGGAGGTTTATAATGAAGAAAATAGCGGTAATTCTCTCGGCAGTCATCATTTCACTGGTTTTATTATCTTGCGGCTCGGGCACAAAAGGTACTACAGGGCCGTCAGGCCCGACAGGGCCGGCGTCTATAATGTTCAGGCAGGGAAGTCTGCCAACCAGTACTTTTGCCGGTGCTTATGATACTTTTCTGTACGCGTACAGCTCGTCAACAAATTACGGGACGGCAGCGTCCGGTTATGCAGGCGACGCTGGCGGGGCAGAACACATGGCAATACAGTATGTAATAAACGGCGGATATCTGCCTTCGACGGCAATAGTTTCATCCGCGTATCTGACCATGTATTGCAGTTCGGCAGGTACTCCGGGCAATGTCATAGCTTATTCCCTCAATGAACCATGGCTCGAGGGAAGCGATACATGGAACTCCCTGTCGGTAGCGGGAGGCTCGCTGTCAGCGTCACCCATAAGCGCCGCAGTTAATGTAACGGCGCCCGGATATTATGATTTCAAACTTGATAACAGCATAGTGCAGGGATGGCTTAACGGCACAGGTTCAAGTTACGGCGTTGTATTGAGGTCGCAGACCGAGAGCGGTTCCCAGCCGGATGTCGTTTTTCAAACAAAGGAAAGCGCTACAGTTTTATACAGGCCCATGCTCACGATTTATTATAATCTCCCGTAAATAGAATATTTTATTTATCTTGTTTTATAAGACGCCCTTTTAGGGCGTCTTTTTTTTGCGCGGAGAGGGAACCCTTCCCTGCGGGAAAGGTTTATTTTTACATTTGCCGTTTGTGTGTTATAATAATGATATAAAATTTCAAGGAGGAACATATGAAAATTAAAAATTTATCCGTTCTGTTTATTGCTTTGACCCTCGTTGTTTTTACCGCGTCGGGCTGCGTGAGGGCATATCACGTCCAGATCGATTCCATAAGCGACCGCACGGTCCAGCTTAACAAGATCTACCAGATCGTGCCGGGAAATAAGGATACAAACGTGAACGACCTTCAGTTCAAAGAGTTCGCGGGCCTGCTTGTAAACGCCATGTCATTGCAGGGCTATAAACTGGCCAATGATTCACAGGCGGCGGAAATAGAGGTTTATCTTTCATATGGCGTCGGGGAACCTGAAACCCACACATATTCATATACCACACCTGTATGGGGCCAGACCGGTGTGAATACCTATACACAGACAAGCGTGCTCAGGAGCCCGGATCATACAGGCTCAACGCAGTATACCACGACATATGAGCAACCGCAGTACGGCGTTACAGGTTTTACAAATCAGACCGCGGAATACACGGCATATAAAAAATTTATCATACTTGACGCTTTTGACATAAAGAACGGCAGGCAGGGGGCAAATTTAAATGAGATATGGAAAACCTCGATAACCGGGACAGGCAAATCAAAGGACCTAAGAAAGGTATTTCCGGCATTTTTAGCGGCCGCGTCAACATACATAGGGGTAAATACCGGGTCTGAAATTACAGTTAACATTGAGGCTGATTCGGTCCTGATAAAGCAGATCGCGGGTAATTAAAGGCGTAATCACAAATTCCGCTCAAAACGGGAATTTGTAGGCGCGGCCTTTAGGAATTTTATTAGTAGCATGGCTCATGTCCCAAATGTCGCGTAGGGGCGGCACACTGTGCCGCCCGCTGTTGGCTTTAAGAAACGGTTTTGAAGGATCTTGTTGCATGGGATTAAAATATATATTTTAAACTGGCATATTCTCAGTTCCCGCAATAACCACGTTTTACCTTGACCTCCCCCATAAAATCGTCTAAAATATCATATTCCTTATAGTTTCACCGGAATTAAATCCTGAAAATGCGGTTTATACCCAATTTAAAGGAGAAAAATGAATACTTACAAAAGGCTTCTGGTTTACATGAAACCCTATATGGACAGGATCATAATAGCAATGATTTTTATGATTTTTACATCCGGTTTAACTGCGGCTTCCATGTATATCATCAAGCCTGTCATAGACAAGATACTGGCAAACCCGGACAAGACCGAGGCCATGAAGTGGATCAGCATACTCCCGCTCGCTATTATTATAATCTTTGTATTTAAGGGCGTATGCGGTTACATACAGAACTATCTCATCAACTACGTTGGAAGCAAGATAATCCTGAACATGAGGAAACAGCTTTATGACCACATAACCGGCCTTTCCATGAACTTTTTTAACAACCAGAAGATCGGTGTGCTTATATCCAGGATAACCAATGACGTCCAGATGGTGCAGGGCGCGCTTGCCAATTTACTTGGCAACCTGGTCGGGAGCGTTTTGACCATTGCCGGATTGGTCGGGCTCCTTTTCTTTTTAAGCTGGAAATTTGCCCTGATAACCATGGTCGTTTTTCCACTGGCTGTGCTGCCCATTTCCAAATTCAGCAAAAAGATAAAATCAGCGGCCGGCAATGTTCAGATGAAGATGGGGGACATGACTTCGATCTTAAACGAAACATTCAACGGCATACGCATAGTAAAGGCTTTTGGCATGGAAAACTATGAACGCAGAAAATTCAGCTCCGAGCTTTCCGGCCTTTTTGACCATACCATGAGGGGCACGAGGGCCTATATCATGTCTTCGCCGGTAATGGAATCCATCGGGTCGATAGGCATAGCTGTACTGGTCTGGGTTGCGGGTACCGCCGTTATCAAAGGCGAGCTTACGGCCGGAACGTTCTTTTCTTTCATCGGCGGGCTTATTGCGCTTTACCCGCAGATAAAAAAATTAAACGACATCAACAACGTCGTACAACAGGCGCTGGCGGCCGCTGAAAGGGTATTTTCAATCATTGACACAAAACCGGAAATAATCGAGCCGGAAAACCCGAAAGAGGTAAATGAATTCGCAGCGTCGGTCGAGTTCAAGAACATAAGTTTTAATTATATTGAAGACCAGGATGTGTTAAGGGATGTGAGTTTTAAGATAAACAAAGGCGAGATATTCGCCGTTGTAGGGCCGTCAGGCGCGGGAAAGAGCACTCTCGCGGACCTCCTTGCCAGGTTTTATGATGTAAAAAAAGGTTTGATAACCATAGACGGCACAGACATAAAGGACATAAAGATCGCGTCCCTCCGCAATCTAATAGGCATAGTGACGCAGGAAACCATACTTTTCAATGACACCATAAAAAATAATATATCATACGGACAGGAAAGCAATGACATGGCAAAAGTCGAGATGGCCGCGCGCGCGGCAAACGCCGCGGAGTTCATTGAAAAAATGCCGGACAAATACGACACGCTTATAGGCGACAGGGGGGTAAGGCTCTCGGGCGGCCAGCGGCAGAGGATGGCGATAGCCAGGGCCATACTGAAAAACCCGCCCATACTCATACTTGACGAGGCAACCTCATCGCTGGATTCGGAATCCGAGATACTCGTGCAGGAAGCCATAAATAACCTGATGAAGAACAGGACAACATTTGTAATAGCCCACAGGCTGTCCACGGTAAGGAACGCCGCGAATATAATAGTCGTGGACAATAAAGGTATAGCTGAAGAAGGGGACCACGAGGCGCTGATGAAAAAGAACGGCGTGTATACCAAACTTTACAACCTGCAGTTTAAGCTCCATAAGGAAATTAAGGCCGATGAGACATCGCAATAAAGCCGCGTTCATAGACCGCGACGGCAACCTCATACATGAAGTGGGGTATATAAGTTCTCTTAAAAAGGTTAAGTTTTATTCCAGGTCCATAGAAGCCTTAAAGCTGCTTAAAGATAACGGTTATAAAGTAATAGTGGTCACAAACCAGTCAGGCGTTGCGAGGGGATACATCACCGAAGCTTTTGTTGAAAGCGTCCACAAATACATAGACGGGCTGCTGAAAAAATACGGGTTAAAAATAGACGCTTACTATTACTGCCCGCATCATGCGAAAAAAGCGGTTATAAAGAAATACCTTATTGACTGCGATTGCAGGAAGCCCAAGATCGGCATGATAAAAGCGGCGCAGAAAAAGTTCGGCATAGAACTTAAAGAAAGTTTCATGATAGGCGACAAACTCACGGACGTCCATATGGGAAAAAATGCGAAAATGAGGACCGCGTTGGTGATGACGGGGTACGGCAAAAAGGAAAAGTTGTTAATAAAGGAAGCATACGACAAACCGGATGTGCTTGCGAAGGATTTTTATCAGGCAGTTAAGTTGTTAATAAAATAAAAAGGTTTTGTAGAGAGGGGGCTTGCCCCCTCTCACAGCGGGCTTTAATTGCGGTTTTATGTAGTCGCACCCTCTACGTCCCACCGGGGTGCGCCTGCGGGAAAGCAAGCAAAGCATAAACAGTTCTGTGAACAGTCTAATACGTGAGGATTATTATCCGTATCTAGGCGCGGGCCGGTGGAACGCAGGCCCGCGACTACACGAGCGGTTTTGTGTAGTAAATATTTTTAAGGAGATGTTATGAACAAATACGCGGCAATAATTGAAAAATTCAAGGGCAAAAAAATCCTTGTTTTGGGCGACTTCATCCTCGACGAATACTTATACGGCGAAACAGAACGCATTTCGCGTGAAGCTCCTGTGCTTATTTTGAAATACAACAAATCCACCTACCTCGCGGGCGGCGGCGCAAACCCCGTCATGAATATTGCCGACCTCGGCGCTTTGGCGGTTCCGGTTTCGATCGTTGGAACCGATGAATATTCCGAAATATTATTAAGGATGATGGAAGAAAAAGGCGTTGACCCGTCGTTTATAGTACGGACAGGCAGCTACAGCGTGCCCGTTAAAACCAGGGTCATGGCCGGTTCGGTCCATACCGTAAAGCAGCAGATAGTCAGGATAGACAGGTATAATGAAGGCGTGCTGGATAAGAATACCGAGGCTATGCTTATCGAAAACATCAAAAGGGCCGCAGAAAATATTGAAGTCATACTTGTTTCTGATTACGGCAGCGGCATGATAACCGACGGCGTTATAAAAGCCATAAACGCCCTGGCTAAAAAGGGTAAGAAGGTGGTTGTCGATTCCCGTTACGGCCTTAAAAAGTTCAAATACGTCGCCACGGCAACGCCGAACGAGACAGAGGCGGGCCCCGCGGTTGATTATGAAAAGTATGAGGAAAAGGATGTGGAGTATATAGTGAAACAGCTTGGCAAAATGATGAAGGCAAAAGGCATGATAGTGACCCGCGGAAGCCGCGGCATGATAGTGTTTGAAAATAAAAAACTTGTCAAGGTCGCGCCGTTCGGAAGCGACGAGATAGTCGATGTTTCAGGCGCGGGCGATACCGTATCATCCATTATTTCCATAGCCTTAGCCTGCGGCGCGAAACTCTCCGACGCGGCTTACCTGGCCAATATCGGCGGAGGGCTTGTGGTAATGAAACGCGGGGTGGCTACAGTCACGGTAAATGAACTCAAAGGAGCGCTTAAAAATGTCAAAGCTTAAAAAAAGGGAAGAACTCGCTAAAATAGTGGCAAAGCTGAAAAAACAGGGAAAGAAAGTATCGTTTGCCAACGGTTGTTTTGATATAATTCATGTGGGCCATGTGAGGTTTTTGAAAGCGGCCAGGGAAAAGGGCGATGTGCTCGTGCTCGGCTTAAACTCGGATGCGTCCGTCAGGAAACTCAAAGGTGAAGGCCGCCCGCTTGTGAACCAGCGCGAGAGGGCGGAGATAATGTCAGCCTTTGAATTTGTGGATTACATAGTGATATTCAACGAACTGACCGTTGATAAAACACTGCAAATTCTTTTACCGACATATCACTGCAAGGGGACGGATTATACTGCGGATACTGTGCCGGAGAGGGAGATGGCGAAGAAGTTCGGGATAAAGATCGCCATAGTGGGGGATCCGAAGGATCATTCCACCAAAGACATTATAAGGACGATATTGGAAAAACACAAAAAGTAATGCCGGGTGCAGAATGCCGGATAAAAAAGACAGTTTGAACTGTAAAGGGGTTTATGAATAAAATATTGATTTCAAGGACAGACGGCGTAGGGGATCTGTTGCTTACAACCCCGCTTATACATGAGGTGAAAGCGAAATACCCGGAAGCAAAATTAACCGTGCTGGTTTCCAAATACGCCGGAGAGCTTCTTTTAAACAATCCGGATGTTGACGGCGTCATAGCCTATGATAAAAATGATCCCAAGTCGCTCCTGTCAAAATTAAGATCAGAAAAATTCGACGCCGTGATCGCAGCCTATCCGCGGCCCGGGCTTGCGTGGCATTTTTTCATGGCAGGGATACCGCAAAGATACGGGACGGCCTCTAGATGGTATTCCATATTTTATAACAAGCCGGTTTGGATGAGCAGGAAAAAATCCGAGAAAAGCGAAGCTGACTATAACATAATGTCCGCAGGCAGGCTGCTTGACGGGGCGCGGGCAATTAAAGAATACTATTATATCACTGAAGAGGAAAAACAAAAGGGCCTGGAATATTTGCGGTTAAAAGGTTTAAGCCCTGGTTTTATCATAATCCATCCCGGAAGCAGGGGTTCTGCGTGGAATTTAAGCGAAGCAGCCTATGCCAAACTTACCAATGAACTGCTGAATAATGGTTATACCGTGTTGTTGACAGGCGGTAGCCCTGAGAAGTGCATGCTGTTCAGGATCAAAGATTACGCCGTGCAGGTCGGAAAACCTGTCATTATGGAAGAGGAACTTTCTTTGAGGGAATTCGCGGGCGTCATATCACACGCGGCTGTTTTGATCAGCGGTTCCACCGGGCCCATGCACATTGCGGCGGCGCTTGGCGTTAAGACCCTCAGCTTTTTTCCGCCGGATATTGCCGCGGCGATGAAACCGAAGCGGTGGGCGCCGCTCGGGAACAAACAGGCCATAATACAACCGGACTCAAAATTGCCGAAAGTCCGGGCAATGGATTCAATCGGTACGGAACTGATATTATCAAAACTAAAGGAACTCATGGCAAAATGAAAAAACAAATCATGCTTTTTGTATTGGCGGCGCTTATTTTCGTGTCATGCGCGTCTGCCCCGAGAAAGGTATCCGTGCTTGAAGTCACAAAAAGCGAAAAAATAGTCAGGGCCGCGGCGCAGAAGGAAGTTGAAAATAATCCGCCCGGCGACTTAAATACTTACTATACGGTCAAAAAAGGCGATACTTTATGGAAAATATCAAAGACAGTTTGCGGCAAAGGCTCTTACTGGGAAAACATTGCCGCTTTAAACGCGCTTAAAGTCAATGCCGTATTAAGGGCGGGGATGAAGCTTAAAACAACCAATGTGTGCGGCCCGGCGGAAGATAAAGGAAATACAAAAAATGCCGTAAAAAAGGTTTTCACATACAGGGTTACAGAAAACAAGGCATTTGGAGCGGGTGAAAAGCTTACTTTTGGGATTAAATACTTCGGGGTAACGGCGGGTATTGCCGTCCTTGAAGTCAAGGGAATTGAAAAATATAATGACAGGCAGGTTTACCACATAGACGCGACAGCCAGGACGGCCCCGTTTTTTGAAACGTTTTACAGGGTGAAAGACGTCATATCAACCTACATGGATGTCATGGGGCTGTTTTCGTGGAAGTACTCAAAGAAGCTCGAAGAAGGCGGATACCGCAACACCACGATAATGGAATTTAACCACGAACAGTCATATGCCGTTAAAAAAAACGGGGACAAGTGCGATATAGTGCCGTTTGTGCAGGATGTACTGTCGGAATTCTATTATTTCAGGAGCATTTATAAAGGCGAAAATGAAGTCAGGATAGACGTGGCGTCGGACGAATGCAAGACATATCAGATAGTTGTAAAAAAATTGCGTAATGAGAAAATAACAACCGATGCGGGAGAATTTGACTGTATAGTTGTCCAGCCTTTTTTAAAATATGAGGGTATTTTCAGGCAAAAAGGCGATGTCTGGCTATGGCTGACAAACGATAAAAACCTGATGCCGGTGCAAATAAAAAGCCAGATAGCGATAGGTACAATAGACGTTATACTGCAGGAAGCGGTCGTGGTGAAGGCGGAGTAGTGCTTTGTTTGTTCTAAGTTCTATGTTATCTGTTCTTTGTTCTCTGTTCTCTGTTCTCTGTTCCAAGTTCTACGTTCTATGTTCTGTAACAAAGAACAGAGAACAAAGAACCGAACAGAGAACAGAGAACAGAAAACAGAGAACAGAGAACAGAGAACAAAGAACAAAGAACAAAGAACATAGAACATAGAACAAAGAACAGAGAACAGAGAACAGAGAACAGAGAACAGAGAACAAACAAAGCTCTTCGTTTTTCTGTTGACTAAACCAGCCCAAACCTATTATAATTATATATCCTAAGACAAAAGGGAGCTGTTATGCCGGATTACTTTGAGAAGTCAATTAAGGAAAGCTGCGCTGTAAAGGTGAAAAGCTACAAGGCAAACAAGTCAAAACTTCAAAAAGCGGTAGACTCCCTATTCACCACCTTCAAAACAGGAAATAAAATCCTCATATTCGGAAACGGCGGTTCAGCCGCTGACGCTCAGCATATCGCCGCCGAATTCGTTGTGCGTTTAAAACTCGAGCGCAGGGGATATCCCGCGATCGCTTTAACTACGGATTCTTCGGTACTTACTTCATGCGGAAATGATTACGGGTTCGACAGGGTGTTTGAACGGCAGGTGGAGGCCCTGGGAAGTTTTGGGGATCTGGCTATCGCCATATCCACTTCGGGCAACTCCAAAAATGTCGTGCTGGCAATACAGGAAGCCAAAAGAAAGGGCATGCAGGTGATAGGGTTCACCGGCAAAGGCGGGGGAAAGATGGGCAAACTTTGCGACATACTCGTAGACGTGCAGTCATCCAACACCATGAGGATCCAGGAAACTCACATTACTTATTTCCACGTGATATGCGATCTTGTGGAAAAAAAGCTTGCGGGGGAAATATAATTTGAACAGGATAAGCAGGAAAACACTGAAAAAATTGGTCGGTAAATTCAAAAATAAAAAAGTGCTTGTCGTAGGCGACCTTATGATAGACGAATATATATGGGGAAAAGTGTCCAGAATATCTCCGGAAGCGCCCATACCGGTTGTGGAAGTGCAGAAGGAAGATTCCAAACCCGGAGGCGCCGCAAATGTCATCTTAAACTTGGTGTCCCTGGGCGCAAAAGTCTTTGCCGCGGGCGTGACGGGCAGGGATGACAACGCGAAAAGGCTTAATGCGTACCTGAAAAAAGTGAAAGTGAATACGTCGGCTGTTGTTGCGGATAAAACCAGGCCGACCACGGTTAAAACAAGGGTTATTGCCCATCACCAGCAGGTTGTACGCATTGACAAGGAACATAAAGCGGACATTTCGGCCGCCACGGCCCGGAATATTATCAGGAAAGTTTCAAAGATAATAAAAAAGATAGACGCAATAATATTTTCCGACTATGACAAAGGGCTGCTGACCGGCTGCCTTGTCGACGGCATCATGAATATGTCAAAAGGCATGATCGTCACGGTTGACCCGAAGCCCGGCAACGTGGGCATATTCAGGGATGTGACGCTCATATCGCCGAATAAAAAAGAAGCGTCGGAAGCGGCGGGCATACAGATCACAAACGAAGAGGACGTCTTAAGCGCGTCAAAAATACTAAAAGACATTACAAATTCACAGGCCATACTGATTACCCGCGGGGAGGAAGGCATGTCCTTATATGAGGACGGCCGCATCCGTTCGGTGCCGACAGTGGCCAGAGAAGTGTTTGACGTGACCGGCGCGGGCGATACCGTTATCTCCGTGGTTACGCTTGCGCTCGCCTCGGGCTCGACATTTGACGAGGCGGCAGTGCTTTCAAACATAGCCGCCGGCGTAGTGGTGGCTGAAGTCGGGGTAGTGACGCTTAATCCAAAGGAACTGGAAGCGGCGGTCGATGAAAGGCACTGATAAAGTGATTCTTGACAGGAACAAACTGGCTGCAGCCGTCACTAAACTAAAAAAGCAGGGTAAAAAAATAGTGTTCACAAACGGCTGTTATGACCTTCTTCACGGCGGGCATATAAGGTTCTTAATTGCCGCAAAGAAGATGGGCGATGTTTTAGTGCTTGCTTTGAACAGCGACGCTTCGGTTAAAAGGATTAAGGGCCCAAAGCGGCCCGTGACCCCGCAGGATGAAAGGGCGGAAGTCATGTCAGCCCTGGAATGTGTGGATATAGTGACTGTTTTTGATGAAAACGACCCGTATAATATAATAAAGGACATAGTACCGGATGTGCTGGTTAAAGGCGGGGACTGGGGACTGGATAGGATAATTGGCGCGGATATTGTAAAAGCTGCGGGCGGAAAAGTAAAAAACGTCCCATATGTCAAGGGTAAGTCGACTACGAATATAATCGAGAAGGTTTTGAAGTACTATAAATAATTTGTTCTCTGTTCTTTGTTCTCTGTTCTCTGTTCTAAGTTCTGTGTTCTATAACAAAGAACAGAGAACAAAGAACAAAGAACAAAGAACAGAGAACAGAGAACAGAGAACAAAGAACAAAGAACACTCACGGAGAAACCATGAACATAATCGGCGTAATCCCGGCCCGGTTGAAGTCGACCAGGTTCCCGGAAAAGATGCTTGCGAAAATAAAAGGCAGGACTTTGATAGAGATGGTATATGCCAATGCAAGGAAGGCAGGTTCCATAAAGCAGTTATACGTGGCAACCGACAATTTAAAGATAAAAAAAGTCATAGAGGCGGCAGGCGGCATGGCAATTATGACCCCTGCCTCATGCAAGTCCGGCACTGAACGCGTCAGGGAAGCCTTAAAATCGATACGCGCCAACATGAATGATATAGTGGTCAATATACAGGGGGATGAGCCCCTCCTGGAGCCAAAGCTTATTGACAAGGCTGTGAAAGCCCTGATAACTGATAAGTCCTGTGATGCATCCACGCTGGCCGCGGTTATTACGGATGAAAAAGAGGTAAACAATACTTCCGTGGTCAAGGTGGTGATAGATTCTTTTTCAAACGCGATGTATTTTTCCAGGTCTGTAATACCCCATAACCGTGACGGGGTAAAGGCAAAACCGGGGGCATACTTAAAACATATAGGCCTGTACGCGTATAAAAAAAGCGTGCTTGACAGGTGGCTAAAGCTTGACAGCAGGTATGAAGGAATAGAAAAACTTGAACAGTTAAGGATGTTGGAGAACGGATGTAAAATGAAGGTTGTTGTTGTCAAAAGCAGGAGCATAGGGATCGACACAAAACAGGACTTTGCGAAACTGAAAAAATTGCTATAAAATACAAACGGCTTTTAGAAAAGCGGGTTGAAAATTCGCTTTTCTAAAAATCCGCAAACCGCAATCATAAAAGAGGTGAACTATGGCAGAGAAAAAGTACATTTTTGTAACCGGCGGTGTTGTTTCCTCGCTTGGCAAGGGTATTGCGGCATCATCGATCGGGGCGCTTTTGGAGGCCCGTGGAGTCAGGATTACCATGCAAAAATACGATCCTTATCTGAACGTGGATCCGGGCACCATGAGCCCGTTCCAGCACGGCGAAGTTTACGTGACCGAGGACGGAGCGGAGACGGACCTTGACCTGGGGCACTATGAAAGGTTCACTAACGCCGTCCTTACAAAAGAAAACAACGTCACAACCGGCAAAATCTACAGCACCATCATAGACAGGGAACGCCGCGGCGATTACCTCGGAAAAACAGTACAGGTCATCCCCCACGTGACAAACGAGATAAAAGACAGGCTCAAAGCCGTTACAAAAGGCAGGGATGTGGATGTTGCCATCATAGAGATAGGCGGCACGGTCGGGGACATCGAGAGCCTGCCATTCCTTGAGGCGATCAGGCAGATGCAGAAGGATCTGGGCCGCGATAATGTCCTTTATGTCCATCTGACGCTCATTCCTTACATAAAAGCCGCAGGCGAGATCAAGACAAAACCGACCCAGCATTCTGTAGCCACCCTGCGTTCCATCGGTATCCAGCCGGACGTGCTTTTATGCAGGACCGAGATGAAGATATCAAAGTCCGAGAGGGACAAAATAGCGCTTTTTTGCAACGTTGACGACAATGCTGTTATCCAGGCTTTGGACGTGCCCAGCATATATGAAGTGCCAAGGATGTTCCATCACCAGGGCCTGGATGATCTGATTGTCGATAAACTTAAATTAAAGGCCAAAAAGATCAATTTAAAAACATGGGATTCCATCGTAAGGAAAATAAAATTCCCGTCAGATGAGGTTACGATAGCCGTGGTCGGAAAATATGTGGAAGTACAGGACGCGTATAAATCCATAAAAGAGGCGATACTTCACGGCGGCATAGGCAACAACGCAAAAGTTAACATAAAGTGGGTGGATTCGGAAAAAGATATAGAACCATTGATAAAAAAGAACCAGGTCGGGAAAATATTAGGCGGAGTAAGCGGGGTGCTTGTTCCGGGAGGGTTCGGAACCCGGGGTATTGAAGGCAAGATAGCTTCCATTAAGTATGCCAGGGAAAAGAAAATACCGTTCTTCGGGATATGCCTTGGCATGCAGGTTTCTGTCATAGAGTTCGCGCGGGACGTGCTGGGCATGAAAGGCGCCAATTCAACGGAATTTGACGAAAAAACCCGGTATCCCGTGATATCAAAACTTGAAGAACAAAAACATATAGAGTATATGGGCGCTTCAATGAGGCTGGGCGCGTATCCGTGCAAGGTAAAACCGGCCACAAAATCACACTCTGCGTACAGGGAAAAGTTCATATTTGAGCGGCACAGACACAGGTATGAGTTCAACAGCCTATATAGGGACAAGTTTGAGGATAAGGGGTTCATGATCACCGGAACATCACCGGACGGATTTCTCGTGGAAATGATCGAGTACACAAAGCATCCGTGGTTCATAGCTGTACAGTTCCACCCGGAATTCAAGTCAAAAGCCAGCTCGCCGCACCCGCTTTTCAGGGATTTTATAAAGGCGTCGCTGAAAAAAAAGAAGGGCAAATAAATGGAACCGGATAAACCCGATAGGGATATGCAGGAAGACCTTTTAAAGTTTGCGAAGGCAAAGTTCCTGTCCTCGCAGGAAAAATACAATGCAATGCAGACCCTGGCAAAGAAATACAATATGCCGCTTGAGCAGATGATAAAGAAAATAATCACGGAATGGATGACGGAGGCCAAGAGTGAAAAATTCAAGAACGCGGGGAAAAATGCGCCCTTTAAAAAGGTACTCTGAGATAACAGGACAAGGGCTTTTTCTGATCGCGGGCCCCTGTGTCATAGAGAATGAAAAGATGGCTTTTGCCGTGGCTGCAAAGCTTAAGGAAATAACGGGGCGGCTCGGCATTCCTTTTGTTTTTAAAGCGTCATATGACAAAGCCAATCGGAGTTCGATCGGGAGTTTCCGCGGCCCGGGGATTAAAAAAGGCCTGGCTCTGATGTCAAATATAAGAAAAACCCTTAATGTCCCGGTATTAACGGATGTGCATGAAACCAAGGATGTAATAGAAACGGCGAAAGTCGTTGATATCCTGCAGATACCGGCATTTTTATGCAGACAGACGGACCTGGTGGTTGCAGCCGCAAAAACCGGAAAAATAGTGAACATCAAAAAAGGCCAGTTTCTATCCCCGTTTGAAATGGATAATATAATAAAAAAAGCGGTTTCAACCGGAAATAAGGAAATTATGCTGACTGAACGGGGTTTCTCGTTTGGATATAATAATCTGGTTGTCGACCTGAAATCCATAGCCTACATGAAGAACACAGGTTATCCGGTTGTTATCGATGCCACGCATGCCGTGCAAAGACCCGGAGGAGCCGGCGACCGCAGCGGCGGGGACAGGGAATACATAGAGACAATAGCAAGGGGCGCGGTGGCAGCGGGCGCGTCAGGTGTTTTCATGGAAGTCCATCCCAACCCGGCAAAGGCAATGTCAGACAGGGATTCACAGTACGCGTTGGATAAGGTGGAACCGGTATTGAGGAAGTTAAAAGAGATTTATGATCTGGTGAACGGATAAAATAAAATACCAAGGTTTTCGTAGAGAGGCTGCTTGCTGCCTCTCTGACGCGGGGTTTTAAACCGAGGGGTGTTTGAAATTGAAAAAAATAATAGCAGTGCTTTTATTGTTGGTTATATGTTCGTGCAATAGTAATAAACCAGAAAATACAATTCTACGAACGTCCGGACTAAAATTAACCAAATTTTTGGAATATTTAAATAAAGCGTATACAAACACCCCTGTTGGATATGCCGAAGAGAATGCATTTAAAGATACTATTCAAATAAAAAGAACCGTCAATTCTTTTAAAGGTAAAGAATATCAATTGAAAAGCGGAAAAAAATATTACAAGCATTTATCACTGGTTTATGTTGTATATGATTCAGCCGATAAGTGTGATGCCGAAATTAGGGGGTTTTGTAAAAACAGGATGGATTATTGGGACATAGACAGTTTGTTAAAAGGAAAGGAGATAGAACAAGGAAAATCGGTGCCGTTAATAATCGTGGTAAATAAACAGGAAATTGTATATATGGATACGTATTGCGAAAACACTCCGAAAGATTGGACTGATATAAAGAAACAATTTGTTGAATGTTTTTTAGATAAAAATACCGGGCAATCTTATTTTATAGAAGCGGAATGCGCCGGTTCCGTTAAGCTGATTAAATCTAGAAATTGAGATTAAACGATATAGAGACACTATTTGCTGTTTCTCTGACGCTGATTTTAGACCGTAGTTGGACTGAAGAACTTAACCATGAACGACAACAAACAGTTATTGTGAAAGACGGGAACCGTTTTATAAAGCCACTGTAGAGCGGCAGCAAGCAGCCGTTGAAACATGCAAAGGCCGTTTATTAAGGCCGTGGTGAGCGGCAGCAAGCAGCCGCTCTACGGTGAGTGTAATAATTTAACACAAAAACTGAGGGGTTTTTATGTCTTTATTTCAAAACAAATACCGTATCGAAACGGCACATCTAAAAGACTATGATTATTCGTCCGAAGGGGATTATTATGTCACAATATGTACAAATAATAAACAGAACATATTTGGCTTTGTCGAAGACAAAAGAATGGTTTTGAACCCGGCAGGCATAGCCACCGGAGAACATTGGCAACACCTGCCGGAAGACTTTAAAAACATTACGCTTGGAGATTTTGTAATTATGCCCGACCACATGCACGGGATTATCAGGATAAACAAAAAAACAGTTAAAACCCTGCATAATATGATCAGGGTGTTTAAATCAAAATCAGGAATACAGATTAACAGAATAAACGGGACACAAGGCTCAAAACCATGGCAGACTGGTTTTTATGATAGGGTTATAAGAGGGGAAATCGAATACTTCTTCGTGACAGAATACATTCTGAATAATCCTTTGGTTTATGAATTTGGAAAAGAAGGAAAAGAATGGTATGAGCTGTTTGAAGAAAGAAATAATCAGCAAAACAAACAAAACAACAACGAAACCGCGTAGAGAGGCTGCTTGCTGCCTCTCTGACGCGGGTTTGTAACGCAGGATGTGAAACTGTGGGATTAATGCAATGAAACGGCAGTAAGCAGCCGTTGAAACATGCAAAAGCCGTTTATTAAAGCCGTGGTGAGCGGCAGCAAGCAGCCGCTCTACAAAATCTTATATTTTATTGGGGTTTTGTGGCAAAACAACATTCAAAATCCTCCTTTTCCCTGTTGCCTTAAGCGGTTTTATCTGTTATATTCTAATGGAACAAAAAACAACAAAAAACAAGGAGTTTTTATGACTGAACATGAGAAATACACCGCTTTTATTGACGGTGCGTCCAGCGGCAATCCCGGGCATGCGGGCATCGGCGTTGTCATTTATAAAGGAAAAGACCAGGTTCTGGTTGAATCCAAGTACATTGGCACGGCTACCAACAATGTGGCTGAATATACGGCTTTGACGCACCTTCTGGATATGGCAAAGAAACACAAGATCAAGGAACTTCACGTTTTTTCCGACAGCGAGCTTATGGTAAAACAGCTGTCCGGTGAATACAAGGTGCGGGATGAAAAACTCCAGGAGTTTGTAAAGACGGCTTTAACCTTTAAAAAGGACATCAGGTTCGAAGTAACCCATATACCGCGCGAAAAGAATAAGGAAGCCGACAAGCTTTCCAAGGAAGGCTCAAAAAGGGGAGGCAATATAAGAAATGTATGAGTTTTTAGCCGGTTTATTTTTTATTGTACTGGGTATGGCCGTGTACGGCATGGCCAGGTTCGGCTTTAATATAATTTTTTTATACATCCTTTTATTTTCACTGGTTATCGTCATCTGGTCAATTGCCGTGATACGCGAGGATAGAAAGAAAAAAGATGACAGTTCAATACGGTAACATAGCCCGCAGGTTTGAAAACGCGGGTTTTCAAATATGGGACATCTTTGAGGAAACGTCCACATCCACAATAATAACTTTTGAAGATAACCGGGTTGATAAGATCATGCCGGGTCTGGATTTCGGGGTGGGGCTCAGGGGCATAAGGGATTTTAAGACTGTGTACGGTTATACCAATGACTTAAGCGTCTTGGATAAAACAGCGGAAACCATCTGCGGCGCTGCAGGAGCGGGCGAAGATATTGTTTTCAGCGAAATAAAGCCTTCGATAATCCATGAAGTAAAAATACAGCCCGATTCCGTCTCCATGCAAAAGAAAATCGATCTTTTAAAAGGGATAAATGACTCGGTGAGGTCGAAAAGCGGCCTTATCAGGCAGGTGACAATAAATTATTCCGAGAAAAAACAGCAGGTTGCCGTCTATAATGATAAAAAAGAACTATCCCGCGAGGACCGGGTTTACACCAACTGCACCATAATGGTCATCGCGGAGAAAAACGGCCGCATAGAAACAGGATACAGTGTCCTGGCCGCGCGCAGGGGTTTTGAGGTTTTTGAGCTTGAAGATGTATTTAAAAAAGCCGATGATGCGGCAAGCCTTGCTTTGCGACTGCTCGACGCGGATAAAAAAATAACCGGCCCCATGACCGCTGTAATATCGTCCAGCGCGGGCGGGACCATGATACACGAGGCTGTCGGGCATTCTCTGGAAGCAGACCTGGTGCAAAAAGGCCTGTCCCAGTATCAGGGAAAAAAAGGGAAAAAAGTGGCTTCCGGTATTATCACCGTCCTGGACGACGCGACGCTGCCGAACAGACGCGGGTCCCTGTCATTTGACGACGAAGGAACACTGTCGCAGCGCACTGTACTTATCGAAAACGGAATATTAAAGAACTATATGTATGACAGGGAAACCGCGTTAAAGGATAAAACAGAATCGACCGGAAACGGCAGAAGAGAGTCATATAAATTCAGGCCCATACCAAGGATGAGGAACACCATGATAGCGCCGGGGACAGGCTTAAGCGCGGACTTGATAAAAGACACAAAAAGCGGCATATTTGTGGTGAAGATGGGCGGCGGACAGGTAAATACCGTAACCGGAGAGTTTGTTTTTGAAGTCAAAGACGGATACATGATTGAAGACGGTAAAGTCACATATCCGGTACGGGGCGCGACCCTCATGGGTATTGGAGCGGATGTCTTAAATACCATAGACGCCGTGTGTACTGACCTGGGGTTTGACTCGGGAACCTGCGGCAAGGACGGCCAGGGAGCTCCGGTTTGCGACGCCCAGCCAACGCTGAGGATACCGACAATACTGGTGGGGAGCAAATAAATATCACGCTGATGCAATACTAAAAAATTATTTTTGGAGGTATAAGATGAAAAAGACGGTCTTTGTTGTGTTGGTAACATCATCTTTGTTAATGGCAGGCTCTGTTTTTGCTGCGGATAAAGCCGCTGCAATTACAAACACAACCGTGACAACCGCCGCCGCAATTACAATTACACCCATGGCGGCCGCAACTGTTGCCGCCGCAATAACACAAACCGCATCTCCCGCCGCAATAACGGCGACTGCCGCGCCTGCAGCGGGCCCTTTTATACAGGGAGTAATGCCGCCGTCAATAGAAGAAGGCGCGTATGAGGAACCAGGGGAACCGGCGCCCACGGCCGAAGAAGCCGGCCAGGCTGTTGAAAAGAAATCTGAAGTCAGGAAAAAGAAGCATTTTACAATAGAACAGACCCTATACACCCCGAGTTCAATAGGCACGAAAATAGGGTATTTTATAAATGAAAACTGGAGGGTAGCTGCCGAGTACTCGACCATCTCGGGGCTGATCGCCAATTCAAACCATGAAAAAAACGCGTCATGGGCAATTTCCGGGAACTATTCCCCGGCTGATGATGACTGGTCGCCGTTTTACGGCGCCGGCATTGCCATGATGGACCTTTACTATCACGACACGGTGAACAACGACAGCATTTATTTTACGAAGCAATTTACGGGCGGATATATAGACGCGGGCGTTACCTGGATAACGGATTCTATATTCATGGCTTCTTTGGAATTTGACCTTTACGCCGGAAAGACCAGGCTCAAACAGAAGGATATCACAACTCCGTCAAGCAGCAATGATGTGACAACCGCGACACTTTCTGTCATGATAGGTGCGACAGTCGGGTTTTGTTTCTAAACCCGCCGGGTAATCTGAAAGCGCAGCGCGTGCGTCTAATATCCGGGAAACGTACAATTGACACAATATATGTTATTATGATAATCTGTTAAGGCTCGACTAAAATTACGGAGGAAAAATGAATAAAATTGCGACTATTACGGCTTTGATCTGTGTTTCCCTGGCCGTATCCATAATGGCTGCCGGACCGGTAAAACCGGAAAATACGGTTAAACCCAAGGCGGAAACTGCGACAGCAGCCGATGATTCATATATGTATTATCCCGGGCATGTTGGAAATATTCTTTATCTTAAGGGCACTAAAAGGAGCGCCCCTGACAAGCTCCTTTATGTGAAAGCTGAGACAAGAGCCATGGAAAAAAGGGACGGCAGGGATTATTTTTACTTTTACGCACCCCAGGTTGAAATAAGGTACCTGATCGACGTTGACAGGGAAAACGGCATCTCTATGAAGATCATAAAATATCCTTTTCCGTTTTTCGGCATGTCCATCGAAGTGACTTTAACTCCGGAGATGACCTTCATGAAGTTCCCGCTTAAAGTCGGAGAAAAGTGGACCTATACGGGAAGAGGCGAAGCAACCCTGCTGGGTTTCATAAAAGTGGGAAGGGACTTAAGAACTGATTTTGAAGTTATGGGAAAAGAAGTTATCAAGACCGAAGCCGGGGATTTTGACGCTTATAACATATTGGCAAATGTTGATGAAGGCGACGGCAAGGGTGTAAAAGCGGAAAAGTACTGGTATGCCAAAGGCCTTGGATACGCCATTGCCGATACAACCGGGCACAGGGCTGATATCGTGGGTTACAAGCTTTATGACGAAGCAACAGGCACATGGAAGGAAAAGCTGCCTGAAGGAGTTGAAAAATATGAGTAGGATCCATAGAGTTGCAATTATAATCACGGCTGCGGCTTTACTGCTTGTTGTATCAGGCGGGTGTTCGCTGAAGAAAACAGTCATTAACTCAACCGGGCTTTTCATGGATGACGTGGTTGATGAGTTCTTGGCCGAGTCTGATCTTGAGTTTGCAAGGCAGGCAGGGCCGGCAAACCTGAAACTACTGGACGGACTTATCAAAGGCTCAAATTATGAAAACGACGGCCTGCTTATAAAAGGCTGCAAGCTTTACGGCATGTATGCCATGGCATTTTTTGAGGACGACGGCCAGGATAAAAAAACGGAAAAAACAAACATGAAAAGGGCCTCTAATTTCTACAAGAGGGCCATGGACTACGGCATGAAAGTAATGCTGAAGAACCCGGATTTTAAAGCTGCGGCGGCCGGCTCGCTTGATGATTTTGTAAAAGTCATGCCTGCCTTTGGGAAAAGCGATATAGACGCGCTTTTCTGGACAGCCTTTGCGTGGGGCAGTTACATAAACTTAAACAGGAATTCAGCGGCAGAGGTTGCCGACCTTCCAAAAGTGATCGCCATGATAAACAGGGTCATAGAAATTGACACCGGATATTTTTACGGGATCCCGCACTTGTTCCTTATTGTTTCATATTCCATGCCCGCCATGTTCGGCGGCGACCTGGAAAAAGCAAAAGCAGAGTACCAGAAGATCAGGGACATATCAGGAGCCAAGTTCATAATCGCGGATTTTTTCATGGCCAAGTTTTACGCTGTCCAGGCGCAGAACAAGGAACTGTTTGAACAGCTTTTAAAAGGCATCCAAACCGCGGATGACGACCTGATACCGGAACGCATGTTCACGCAGGTCGCGAAAAAGAAAGCTGAATTTTTGCTGTTAAAGGAAAATGACATATTTTAATATGAGTTCCATGGTGAAAGTATAAAACAAGGAGGATTCATGAAAAAGATAATGATAACAGTAACTGCAATGCTGCTGGCCGCTGTCATAGCAGCCGCCCCGGCGAAATACGAGATCAAGTTCGCGTCCGTCGCGCCTGACGGGTCCACGTGGATGAACATTATGAATGAATTAAATGACGAGATAGTCGAAAAGACCGGCGGTGAAGTGAAGTTCAAGTTCTATCCGGGCGGCGTCATGGGCGATGAAAAAGATGTTTTAAGTAAAATGAACTTCAAGCAGCTGCAGGCGGGCGGATTTACATCCCAGGGTTTGGGCGCGGTACTGCCTGAGATCAGGCTATTAAACCTTCCGCTCATATTCCAGTCGTACAGGGATATTGACAGTGTTATGGCGAAGATGGCGCCGGCCCTTGAAAAAAAGTTCGAGCAAAAAGGCTTTGTTGTCCTGGGCTGGCCCGAGATCGGGTTTGTTTTTGTGTTCACCAAACATAAGGTGGAAACGCTGGCTGAACTGCAGAAAACCAAGATGTGGATATGGGGGGATGACGTGCTGGTAGGCACACTTTTTAAGAACTTAAAGATCGTTCCCATTCCATTATCCATAACAGATGTCCTGCAGTCGCTTCAGACGGGCCTGATCGAAGGCGTATATTGTTCCTCGTTATCGGCCATAGCCATGCAGTGGAACACAAAGGTAAAATACATGCTGGACTTAAAGATAGCAAATGTGCCGGGCGGCATCCTCATCAATAAAACCGCGTGGGATAAGATGCCGGTAAAGTTCCAGGTTATCCTGAAGGAATTATGTAAAAAGTACTTTGACAGGCTGACACAGATGTCCAGGAAAGAAAATGAGGACGCCTTAAATGTGCTCAAAAAGCAGGGCATAGTATTTACCAAGATCCTCAATCCCGAGGATACAAAGTTTTTCGAAGATGCAAGCGTAAAAACCGGCAATGACCTTGTCGGCAAATATTATACCAAGGCCATGCTGGATGATATGTTAAAGTGCCTGGCGGACGGCAGGAAGGCAAAGTAAATCTTGAAATTACTTAAGATAATCAATTACAGCATTTACAGGGTCATAAAAACCGCGGTGGTCGTGCTGTTCCTCGTATTGCTCGCGTTGTCGGCAACACAGGTCCTGCTTAGGCTTATTTTTCACAGCGGGATAAGCAATGCGGAAGGCATGATGCGCTATCTGGTACTATGGGTAGCGTTCCTGGGCGCCTGCCTTGCGACATACAAGGGCCGGCATATAAATCTTGACGTTGTTTCCAAATCCTTAAGAAAACTCAACAATAACCTCATAGTGCTGCTGATAAGCGCGGCTTCGTTTGTTGTCCTTGCGTTCCTGTTCAAGGCTTCTATAGATTTTATCCTGTCCGAATTCCCGAACAACCAGTATATATTTTTCATACCGGTCTGGGTGCTTGAAACAGTGATCCCTTTCACCTTTTTATTCATGACGCTTGTCTACCTGCAGGGCATTATTTCCGCGGCCGCGGCCATGATAAAAGGCGGTAAAAAATGATCTCCATATTGATAGGCCTGGTGCTTGTCGCGCTCGCGCTTATCGGCACGCCTCTATTCGTGGTTTTCGGCGGTTTGGCCATAGTGCTTTTTGCCATGGCCGGAATAAATATAGCCGCCGTGGTCATAGAAATAAACCGGATCGCGACCAATTCGGTGCTGATATCGATACCTCTTTTTACTTTTGCGGGGTATATGCTGGCCGAATCAGGAACGCCAAGAAGGCTGATAGCTCTGTCGCGCGCGGCCGTGGGATGGTTCAAAGGAGGCACGGCAATTGTGACGCTTTTAGTCTGCGCGTTCTTTACCTCTTTTACAGGGGTATCAGGCGTGACCATCATAGCGCTTGGAGGCCTGCTTCTCCCCATGCTTATCAAGGACAAATTTTCGGAGAGATTCTCGCTTGGCCTTCTCACCACATCGGGAAGCATAGGCCTGCTTTTTCCGCCAAGCCTGCTTCTGATACTCTACGGGGTACTGGCCAAGGTTTCGATATCAAAATTATTCATAGCCGGCATAGTCCCGGGGCTCATCCTTATAATCCTGTTTTCAATATACTGCGTAAAAGAAGGCCTTGTCGCGACCGAGGTGGAGCCTTTTTCATTTAAAAAATTATTGGAAGCCGTAAAAGGCGCGATATGGGAAATACCGCTTCCCATACTGGTTATCTGGGGTATTTACAGCGGGAAATTCACCCCGTCGGAAGCCGCGATACTCACGGCCGTATACGCTTTTGTAGTGGAAGTCTTCATATACAAGGATCTTAATATCAGGCACGACGTCCCCCGCATAGTACGCGCGTCCATGATAGTTGTAGGCGGGATATTTGTCATCCTGGGTTCAGCCATGGGACTTACCAATTACCTGGTGGACGAGCAGGTGCCCATGAGGATACTTTCATGGATGAAGCTGTACATAAAGGAGAAGTGGCTTTTCCTGCTCATGTTGAACGTATTTTTAATCATAGTCGGCGCAGTGCTTGACGTTTTTTCAGCTCTCATAGTCGTTTTGCCGCTTATGGTGCCGATAGCGAAAGAATTCGGCATAGACCCGGTGCACATGGCCATGATCTTCCTGACAAACCTGGAGATAGGCTATAACGCGCCCCCGGCCGGCATTAATTTATTCATAGCAAGCTTCAGGTTCCGCAAGCCGGTCATGTCGCTGGCCAAATCGGCCTTTCCATTCCTTATTATAATGCTCGCTGTCCTTATGCTGATAACGTACGTGCCTGATATAAGCCTTTTCATGATAAAACTGCTGAAGGTGGAATAAGCAATCCGCAGCTACCCTTATAAAATCATGGTTTAAGTTTTTACGTGCAATTTAAAATTGTGTGGAAATACTTTTCAAATTGACCTTGCGTCCCGTTGTGTTATCCTGTATAAAACTTTTTAAAGGAGACCTTATATGCAATTCAGACCGTTTGGGAAAGATGGATGGAAAATATCAGCCCTCGGGTTCGGAGCCATGCGGCTTCCTATGCTTAAAGGAGATAAGGAAGTTGATGAGAAAGAAGCCATACGCATCATGCGTTACGGGATTGACGAAGGCATAAATTATGTCGATACTGCCTACTTTTACCATAACGGGATAAGCGAAGTTATAGTCGGCAAAACCCTAAAAGACGGCTACAGGAAAAAAGCCAGGCTGGCGACCAAGTCGCCGATCGGACTGATAAAGGAAAAAGGCGATTTTGACAAATTTTTGGAATTGCAGCTTAAAAGGCTGAATGTGGACCATATTGATTATTACCTGTTCCACGGCATAGGCGACGGCGGGCTGGAAACAATGAAGAAGTTCGACCTTTTCAAAAAGATGGAAGACGCGAAAAAGGCGGGCAAGGTCGGGCATATTGGTTTTTCATTCCACGACAAAGCTGACGCTTTTATCCGCGTTGTTGACAGTTATGACAAGTGGGAGTTCTGCCAGATACAGTATAACTACATGGATACGGAAAACCAGGCAGGTACTGCCGGGCTGAAATATGCGGCGGCAAAAGGCATATCGGTTTTAATAATGGAACCGCTTTTAGGCGGCAAGCTGGCAAGGCCCCCAAAAGACATCGCGGCCATATTTTCAGATACCGGAAAGCACAAGACCCCGGCGGAATGGGCGCTTGCCTGGATATGGGACCACCCTGAGGCAGCATGCATATTAAGCGGCATGAGTAATTTCGCGCAGGTTAAAGAAAATCTGGCATCAGCCAAAAAATCCAATCCAAACCAGATGAGTTCATCCGAGCTGGATGTTATTTATAATGCCAGTCTGGAGTTCGCAAAGCGAATAGTCATACCCTGCACGAAGTGCGATTACTGCATGCCGTGCCCGCAGGGAGTGGCCATACCGAGGAACTTTGAACTATATAATGAAGGCGCCATGTACGGGGACCCGGGTTCGCCGCGCTACACCTACGCGATGTGGGTAAAACCGGAAAACAGGGCCGCGGTCTGCACAGCATGCAAAGAGTGCGAGCCCAAATGCCCGCAGGGCATAGATATAAGCGGCTGGATGCCGAAAGTGGACGCGGTGCTCGGCAAGGGCCAGGAATACCCGGAGTAAAAACGGATGCGTTGAACCGGTTCCGACTTGACTTATACGTATAGTTTTGTTATAGTATACGTATAAAGGAGGTGTTTTATGACGAAACTTACCTTGTATCTGGACGACAAACTGGTTAAAACAACAAAGAAATTCGCGAAACGCAGCGGAACATCCCTGTCCAAACTTACGGCCAACTATTACAAAGCAATCACAAAAGGATATAAAAAACCTGATGAAGAAATACCGCAGGTCGTTAGGGAAATGATAGGAATACTTAAAGATGACGGCAAGAGTTACAAACAGATTCGCGAAGAATATTACGAACATATTGCGAACAAACATAAATGAATAAAGTCCTGTTTGACGCCAATGTGATCCTGGATGTCTGGCTGAAAAGGGATAATTTATATGAAACATCCCTGAAAGCCGTCGCAAAAGCCGCGAAAATGGAAGTTGTAGGTTTTATTCCCGTGACAAGTATTCCGGTTATTTTTTATCGCACCGAAAAGCAAAACGGCAAAAAAGAAGCGGAAAATTTACTGAGATCGTTGATGTCCTTTATCGGTGTTGCCGCGGCGGACGAGAAGACCGTTTCGGATGCTTTAAACGCCGGGTTTGATGATTTTGAGGATGCTTTGGTATATGCAATAGCGGTCAATAATAAGATGGAATGCATTGTAACACGGGATAAAAAGGGGTTTGTCAAAGCCAAAGAAGTTGATGTGCATACACCGGACGAATTTATAAAGCTGATAAGGTGAAATGATGAAGAAACCCAAGGTTATTCTTCTGTGTGACAGCCCCGAAAACATCGCCCGCGTATACGGCGAAGGCCGGCTTGAGCGTCTTGAAACACTCGCGGATGTCCATGCTCAGATCATATCAAAGGCAGATTTTGACCATATGCTTCCCGTGGTTAAAGACGCTGAATACATTTTTTCCACCTGGGGAATGCCTGTTTTGACCCCTGTCCAGATCAAACACATTAAAAAGTTAAAAGCCGTATTTTACGCTGCGGGGTCAGTTAAATATTTCGCCGAACCATACCTGAAAGCCGGCGTCAAAATCATAAGCGCTTGGGCCCAAAACGCTGTACCTACCGCGGCGTTTGCCTTTGCCCAGGTTATACTGTCATGCAAGGGCTACTTCAGGAACTCGAGGGATTATAAGGAATCAAAGACAGGCGTTTGGAGCATTGTAAAAGATGGTATTTACGGGACCAAAATCGGCATAATCGGCGCGGGCCAGGTTGGCCGCAGGCTTGTTGAAATGCTCCGGACGTACGGAGTTGAAGCCTGCATATCAGACCCATACCTCACGGCCAAACAGGCAAATCAAATGGGCGCGCGCAAAGTTGGGCTCAAACAGTTATTTAAAGAGTGCCCTGTTATCTCGAACCACATGCCTGACATTGAAGAAACAAAAGAAAGCCTGGGCAAAGCCCTGTTTGCCTCAATGCAAAAGAACGCCACATTCATAAACACGGGACGGGGCGCGCAGGTCAATGAAAACGATCTTATAAGCGTATTTAAGAAAAGAAAAGATTTAACGGCCCTGCTGGACGTAACCTTCCCCGAGCCGCCGGATAAAAGCTCCGAGCTTTTTAACCTGCCAAACGTGATTGTAAGCCCGCACATAGCAGGCGCTTATGGTAAGGAACAGTTGCAGCTGGCTGATTATGTTATAAATGAGTTTGAGGCAATGCTCAAAGGAAAGCCCTTAAAGAACGAGATAAAAGCAGGCATGCTTAAAAACATGGGTTAAGGAGATCGATTTGATATATTTTTTCGCTGATAACCACTTCGAAGCCAGGCCGGGGTTCCATCTGCACGAAAAGCTAAAAACTGATTTTGAAATCAAATTCTTCGAGGATGACATATCCGTATTGTCAAAGCCGGGATGCTTGGACGACTGCAGCCTGCTGATGATAAACATGATCTGCGGCATAGGCAAACTGCCGCAGCCAAGCCCGGAAGCGGAGGCAGAAGTTAAAAAATACTGCGTCTCAGGCAGGCCGTTGTTCCTGATCCACGCAGGCAGCGCTGCGTTCACGCAGTGGGATTGGTGGCGAAGGTTGACAGGGTTGAGATGGGTGAGGGAAAACGACCCGGAAGGACTGGCACCTTCGGTGCATCCGGTGAAGGATTTTATGGTAAGGAGAACGGAAAAGGAAATAGTGAAGGGCTTGAAAGCGTTCACCCTAAAGAACGACGAGATCTACACAAACCTTGCACAAACAGCGGATATTGACGTTCTGCTTGAAACGGAAATAGACGGCAAGACCTGCCCAATGGCGTTTAAATCGAAGAACGAGTGGGGAGGGAAAATAATGGGTTTTCTTCCCGGGCATTTACCAAAATCTTTTGAAAATCAAGACATGTTGTATGATATTGAGTTGCTCATAAAAAGCGTACTATAGAATATAGACGGTGTAGTTAAAGCATACTGCTATCGAAAAGGAGAAAAATGCATTTAAATTCACGTGAACAGGATGTACTAATAGGTTTACAGAAGGAAATAAAGGAATTGATGGCGTCAATTAAGGCAATTGGTGACAGCAAATGTACAAAAAAAACTAAAGTCAACTTACTGTCCCTATTATACTTAACAAGTAAGGAACTTGAAAAAATGTATTTACAACAAAAACTTCTACCGGAAGATTTATTTGTAATTCTGACTGCATTAAATGCAAGAAATATTTTTGAATTATATTTGAAGACTAGATATGTATTGAAATCCGAATCAAATAGTTCAAATTTTAGCGGTGAGGAATCTCGGGATTTCATTGAATGTTGCGAGGGAAAACTTGAGTTATTAAAATCACTAAAATTTGACGAAAAAATAGTAAACGAAAATGAAGAGCAATTGAAAAAAATAAAAAAGACTCTTCCTGATAGAACAAAAAAAATCCCCAATATTTGTGACTTGGCAAAATTATTTGGAAAAGATTCTGAATACAAAGCGTTTTATAAAGTATATTGTAAGTATATTCATCCAACGTTATTTGGAGTTAAGCATATTATTTCAAAGCAGATTGTGGAAACTAAAAAAATATTCATAAGTCAAACATTTTATAAAATTTCACAAATAATTACGACAATTAAACTTAAGTATGAACTTTAAAAAATGGCTATATAATAAAATGTACTATATGTTTTGGATTCAAAAGCAGTTTATTATCGCTGGTTGGTGTTGAAAAAACATTGCAGATGTGATAAAGTTACATAAACACAGGGGGACATATGAAAGAAAATGAAATTGACATATTTGTGAAAGAAACGAAAGGAAAACAAATAAGATCGGTTATCTTATTTGCCGATATTATGAATGCGGCTGAAATATCTAATAATACATCAACTATTGAATACGCATACATACTTGAACAATTCCATTCTTGTGCTGAAAAGATTATCCGTTTTCTTAAATTGCATATTTATCAAGATACGGTATTTGAATTAGATAAAAGGGGCGATCAAATATGTTTGATATTACATTCGTACGACGTAACTAAAAACGAAACAGAGGAAAATGTAATAAAAAGAGATGTTACAAATGCAATCCTTTTTGCTGTGGCAATTAAATTGTTATGGAGAACCTCTGATTATAATAAAAATAGAATTGATCAGGATTTATTTCCGAGGGATATCGGAATTGGCATTAACGAGGGGTTGATTTATTTTTGCAATACTAAAACAGGCAATAATAAGTCAGAAGGATATTCAATTAACTTAGCGAAGAGGATTGAATCGGAATCTAGAAATGGCAAAAAATCAAAAATTTTAGTTTCGGGAAGTGCGAAGTTTTGGTCGGAAAAGGCTGAATTACCAGTTGATTTCTCAGAACACAACATTAAGGATCCAATCAAAGGAATTTCCACGGATTTCTACCTATATGAAATTTCTGAAATAAAAGCTGGCATCTTTACATATATAAATGACTTGGCGAATGTTTTTGAATTTTCGAGTATGGCGTTGGATAAATACGAACGATTATATAAAAAAAACCCTAATGATTTTTGGACAAGGTTTCTAATTTATTTTAAAAACAATTGTATTGCTAAGGATCAACAAGAAATTGCTAAAATGAATGATGATAAGAGCGATGGAAGTATTGAGTATTTGATAGCTGAGATAGCTCGTTTTATGAATATTGGTAATTTTGATCAAATAATTGCTAGCTGTACAAAATTGATTGAGTTGTCGCCAAATAATGCTATAACTTATAATAATCGCGCTTATGCATTTAATAAAAAAGGGCTTTTTGAAGACGCTATCAATGATTTTACAAAATATATTGAATTAGCTCCAAAAGATTCAATTGGATATTTTAATCGCGGATTAATGTATCATCAAATAAAACTTGATGATAAGGCAATTATTGACTTTTCTAAGGCTATTGATCTAAATCCGAATAATTGGAGCATATACTGTAGCCGCGGTACTTCCTTTGTGGAAAAAGGAATGGACAAGGAAGCGATGGACGATTATGATAAATCAATATTAATAGATGCAAACGCATATATTAGCTATAACAACAGAGGTAATTTATTTTTTGCGAGAAAGGAAAACGATAAAGCGTTAAAAGATTATACAACCACTATTAGAATATCTCCAACATATAAAATTGCCTATGTTAATAGAGCTAATGTGCTTGCGAAACAAAGTAGATTTGAAGATGCGATTGCAGATATTGCACGTGCAATTGAAATGGATTCGAATTTTGTTGAGGCGTATAATTTTAGGGGAATTATTTATTATATAATGAAAAAATACGATGATTCGTTAAATGATTTTAATAAAGCTTTGTCGTTGAAGGCTGAGAACCAAATAAAAAGTGGAATTTATAACAATCGGGGATATCTTTTTATTGATTTAAATAAAATAGAAAGTGCTATCAATGACTTTAAGCTTGCCATTGGTTTGAAGCCTGACAGGGCGGATGCTTTTTGTGGTTTAGCTATTTGCGACTATAAAAATGGAGACATTGATAATGCTAAAATTTATTATAAAAAAGCAATAGAACTAAATCCCAACTATTCAATATCTGCCGACAAGTTAATCGGTGAAGGAAAGGTATATTCGGAGGAAGTGATTGAAGCTATTGACAAAATAATACAGTTAAGTATTTGAGTCTTAAGTTTTTTTGCTCTAAATACTATTTGACTTTATTACTTTATTTTGTTATAAATTAGATACAAAGGAGGACGTGCACAATGGCTAAGAACACCGGCTTTAACATCAAAAGCAACACTGCCATAGTTACGTCCACACCTGTATTACCGGTAGTACTTCTTCTTACCGTGCTTCTTGTAGTCGTACTCGCCTAAGGCGAGCAACGGCGCAGGAACCCGGGAATCCAAGTAATAAACCCCAAACACAAGGTTTCGAGCGCCGTGATAGGTCTATATTTTTATGCACTTATCTGCACTTCTCCTCCCCCTCGAAGGGGGAGGATTGAGGTGGGGGTGAGGGATTTAAGCGCGGGATAAACGCGGGTACCCTCTCCCTGACTTTCTCCCTATGTGGGAGAGGGGAAGTTAATGTTTTAAGAAAATAAATAAACAAAAAACCGTAAGGAGGGCACTATCATGGACAAGTGGGACGCTCAGGACTACGTGGCTGCCTTACACGCATTTGGTGCCGGTTTCACTAAGGGAGACGTTTATAAGCGAAGCCGTTGACAAGTTTACAAAAGCAACAAAACAGGCCGGAAATAAGTTAATTAATATGCCTATGATGAGGCTTCAGGTTGAAGCTGTAAAACCCCTGTAATATAAAGGGCTTTTTATGGTGAAACAGAAAAAAAGCCATAGTTTTAAGGGCTTTTTCCATTGAACCAAAGTTTGATTTTTGATATACTCTTTACGTTTTCTGCGTATAGGGAAAGTTTTTAATATTTGCATCGGAAAAACATTTAAAGGAGATAAAATATGAGATCAGACGCGATGAAAAAAGGAATCGAAAGGATGCCGCACAGGTCGCTTTTTAAGGCCATCGGTTATACCACCGAACAGTTGAAAAGGCCCATAATCGGGGTTGTGAATTCATTCAATGAAGTTATCCCCGGCCACATACACCTGAACACCATCGCCCGCGCCGTAAAAGACGGCATCCTCATGGCGGGCGGAACCCCCATGGAATTCCCGACCATCGGCGTCTGCGACGGCATTGCCATGGGTCATATTGGAATGAAGTACTCTCTCGTGTCGCGCGAATTGATAGCGGATGGGGTGGAGATAATGGCGAATGCTTATCCTTTTGACGGCTTGGTTTTTATACCCAACTGCGATAAAATTGTTCCCGGGATGCTAATGGCCGCGGCACGCGTCAATGTGCCTTCCATATTCATCAGCGGCGGCGCCATGCTTAAGGGTAAATACAAAGGCAAAAATTTTGACCTTATCTCCGGCGGTTTTGAGGCTGTCGGCGAATACAGCAATGGAAAACTGGATGAAAAGACACTGGCATGCATGGAAGATTCCATATGCCCGACATGCGGATCATGCTCGGGCATGTATACCGCAAACACCATGAATTGCATAACCGAGGCGCTCGGCATGGGGCTGCCGGGCAATGGAACTATACCGGCCGTTTATTCTGAAAGATTACGGCTTGCCAAGGACGCGGGCATGCAGATAATGCAGCTTGTGAAGGACGACATAAAACCGTCGGATATCATGACCACGAAAGCTTTTGAGAATGCCATAACTGTCGACGTGGCCCTGGGCGGTTCGACAAACACAGTGCTCCATATCCCGGCCATCGCCAACGAAGCCGGCGTGAAATTCGAGCTCAAGACCATAAATGAAATATCAGGCAGGACCCCGAACCTGTGCAAACTCTCACCCGCAAGGCGCGCGGACGGAAGCCAGCATTATATCGAGGATTTAAATGACGCGGGCGGCATCCCTGCCGTGATGAAGGAACTTTCAAAAATAAAACTGATCAATATGGACGCAAAGACCGTGGCCGGGCCGATAAAGGAAATTATAAAAAACGCTGAAAATGGCAATACCGATGTTATAAGGACCGCGGAAAACGCATACTCTCAGCAGGGCGGGCTCGCGATACTTTTTGGTAATATCGCTCCCGATGGCGCTGTTGTAAAACAGTCTGCTGTCGCCCCAGAAATGATGAAAAGGGAGGGCAGGGCAAGGGTTTTTACGTCCGAAGAAGACGCTCAAAAAGCGATCCTCGGCAAAAAGATCAAGCCCGGTGATGTAGTGGTCATCATATACGAGGGACCCAAAGGCGGGCCGGGCATGAGAGAAATGCTTGCGCCGACAGCGGCTATAGCCGGAATGGGGCTGGATAAGGACGTTGCGCTGATAACTGACGGCAGGTTCTCCGGCGGCACGAGAGGCGCGGCCATAGGACATATATCTCCTGAAGCAATGGAAGGCGGGCCTATAGGATTAGTGCGCGAAGGCGATACAATAGCCATAGACATAAAAGCGCGTTCGATAAATTTGGTTGTCACGGATGCGGAAATGGCAAAGAGAAAGTCCGGGTGGGTTCAGCCGGAACCTAAGATAAAGTCAGGCGTCCTTTACAGGTACTCGCAGATGGTGACGTCGGCTTCTACCGGCGCGATCTTTAAGAAATAGTTCGGAATTCGGAGTTCGGAGTTTCAAACATCCGGCAACCGGAACGGCCTTTGGATTGAGTTGAATTACAAATCCAACCCGGAGAGGGGTTGCGGTTTGAACAGAGCAAAGCGGATGGATCAAATAACAACAAGGAGATTGACATGAATGGCTCACAAATATTGCTTGAATGCCTGAAGAAAGAAGGCGTGGATATTGTGTTCGGATATCCGGGCGGGGTAGTCCTGCCGCTTTTTGACGCTTTGTACGCTGAAAAAGCCATCAACCTTGTTCTCGTGCGGCACGAGCAGGGCGCGGCGCATATGGCTGACGGTTATGCGCGTTCCACTGGTAAGGTCGGGGTATGCCTGGCTACATCGGGGCCCGGCGCGACAAACCTTGTGACCGGGATCGCGACCGCTTACATGGATTCCATACCAATGGTGGCATTGACCGGACAGGTAGCGACTTCATTGATCGGTAATGACGCTTTCCAGGAAGCGGACATCACGGGGATCACAAGGCCGATCGTAAAACACAATTACATAGTAAAAGACATAAAAGACCTGGCGCAGACGATAAAGAACGCGTTTCACATAGCGTCCACGGGAAAACCCGGGCCGGTTTTAGTGGACCTTCCCAAAGACGTTTTTACGTCTGAAATGGATTTTACGTCGTATCCGTCGCATCCAAACCTGCGCGGGTATAAACCGGTATGTGAAGGCAATAAACTGCAGATAAAAAAAGCCGTTGAGATGATAGAAAAAGCCGAGAGGCCGCTTTTATACGTGGGCGGCGGGGTTGTTCTGTCTGGCGCTTCGGAAGAGCTCATGAAACTCGTTGAAAAAACCGAAATACCGGTTACCACAACGCTCATGGCCATGGACGCGTTCCCTTCGGACCACAAGCTCAACCTGGGCATGCTGGGAATGCACGGCACGCGCTGCGCAAATTACGCGGTGCAGGAATCAGATTTATTGATAGCGGTGGGCGCGCGTTTTGACGACAGGGTGACGGGCAAGGTGGCTGATTTCGCGCCGCACGCGAAAATAATCCACATAGACATAGACCCAACGTCCATATCCAAGATAGTAAAAGTGGATGTGCCGGTCGTGGGCGACGCGAAAAACATATTAAAAGAAATAACATCGCAGATAAAAAAGATGGAGCATAAGGACTGGGTAAAACAAACCGAAGAATGGTCAAAGGAATTTCCCCTGACTTACAGGGATTCGGAAACCGAGATCAAACCGCAGTATGTTGTGGAAAAAATAGCCGAGCTTACAAAAGGCGAGGCCATAATCACGACAGAAGTTGGCCAAAACCAGATGTGGGCCGCACAATTCTCGAAATTCAAAAAGCCGAGGACGTTTTTGACGTCAGGCGGACTGGGCACCATGGGCTACGGATTTCCAGCAGCCATAGGGGCACAGGCAGGGAACCCGGACAAACTGGTCATAGACATAGCAGGCGACGGTTCCATACAGATGAACATACAGGAACTGGCGACAGCCGTAAAATACAACTACCCGGTCAAGATAGTTATATTAAATAACGGATGGCTTGGCATGGTAAGGCAGTGGCAGGAGCTGTTCTTTGGCAAGCGCTACTCTTCAACGTTTATAGAAGACAGCGTGGATTTTGTAAAGCTCGCAGAAGCATACGGCGCAAAAGGCTACAGGATAGAAAAAAAAGCCGATGTTGAAAAGACATTGAAAGAAGCATTCGCGCACAAAGGCCTGGTCATAATGGATTTTAAAACATCCAGGGAAGAGAACGTCTGGCCCATGGTCCCGACCGGCGCCGCGCTGCATTCGATGATAGACGGCGGGCTCGCTTAAGATGATAGTTTTAGTGAAATAAACCGCATCTCTCCTCCCCCCTTGAGGGGGAGGATACAGGTGGGGGGACGGGTTTAATTGGATTCGCTGCATAACCCTCCCCTTAATCCCCTCCCATAGAGGGAGGGGAAAGTTAAGGAGTAAAACTATGGAACAAACAAAGATAATAGCGGTAACAGTTGAGAACCAGCCGGGCGTACTTGCCCGCGTTGCCGGCCTTTTTTCCGGCCGCGCTTTTAACATCATCAGCCTCGCCGTCGGCGAGACAGAGGACGAGAGCATGTCGCGCATGACCATTGTGGCGCGCGGGGACGAGGGCGTGCTGGAACAGATACTCAAGCAGCTCAATAAGCTCATCGACGTCATCAAAGTCGTGGACATGTCTGTTGAGAAATGTATTCAGCGCGAGCTGGCCCTGATCAAGGTCGGCGTTGACGGCAAAAGCAAACAGGAACTCATGACAGTGGTCGACATATTCAGGGCAAAGGTTCTGGACGTTTCAAACGAATCGTTTACCATCGAAGTCACAGGTACTGACGAGAAGATAAACGGGTTTATCGACATGGTTGAGAGTTTCGGCATCAAGGAAATGGTAAGGACGGGAACAATCGCCCTGACACGGGCAAAGAAAACTAAAAAACAGGAAGCGAAAGGAGAAAGTAAATGATCAAGGTTTATTACGACAAAGACGCTAACTTGGCGGTATTGAAAGGCAAGACGGTCGGTATCATCGGATTTGGTTCACAGGGGCACGCGCACGCGCAGAATCTCAGGGATTCAGGAGTTAACGTAATCGTGGCCCAGCGCGAAGGTTCGGAAAATTATGATCTCGCGGTGAGCGCCGGATTCAAGATATACACGCCCACAGAACTGGCCCAGGAAGCGGACATCATAATGATGCTCGTCCCGGACGTCATGCAGGCTTCAATCTATAAAAACCACATCAAAGACAGCATGAAAAAGGGAAAGACCCTCGCGTTCGCGCACGGGTTTAACATCCACTACGGCCAGATAGCGCCGCCCAAGGACGTTGACGTTATCATGATAGCCCCTAAAGGCCCGGGACACATGGTAAGGAGGCAGTACCAGGAAGGTCGCGGCGTTCCTTCGCTCATCAGCGTATATCAGGACGCATCGGGCAAGGCAAAAGACACTGCGTTGGCTTATGCCAAGGGTATGGGTGCGGGCAAGATGGGTATTATTGAGACGACATTTAAGGAAGAGACCGAAACAGACCTTTTCGGCGAGCAGGCTGTCCTTTGCGGCGGAACAAGCGCGCTTGTCAAGGCGGGATTTGAAACTCTCGTGGAAGCCGGATACCAGCCGGAAATGGCATACTTTGAATGCCTGCATGAGCTCAAGCTTATTGTTGACCTTATGTACGAGAACGGGATAGCGGGAATGCGTTATTCCATCTCCGACACCGCGAAATACGGCGATATTACGCGCGGGCCGAGGCTCATCACGGCCGAGACCAAGAAAGAAATGAAGAAGATACTTACCGAGATACAGGACGGCTCATTTGCCACGGAATGGATACTCGAAAACCAGGCGAATAAGCCGAAATACAACGCGCTCCTGAGGAATGACACGACCCATCCCATAGAGGTCACAGGAAAAGCGCTCCGCAAAATGATGCCGTGGCTCAATGAAAAGAAAGAAGCGTCCGCAGCGGTCAAACCGGCAAAAGCAGCGAAGAAAGCGGCAAAAAAAGGAAAAAAGAAATAAGATCATATATGTTTTAAATCAGGGAAAAGAGCCCGGGTTAAATCCCGGGCTCTGGAACCTGAAAGTGCAGACTGTCATTGCGAGGAGGCGATTTTTATTTATGCCGACGGACTTCGGCTGAGCTCAGTCGAAGACAAGCAATCTCAGTTCTACCGATAAGCCTTAAGTTCTTGCAATGCGGCGCTCCGCAGGCTTTGATTTAGACCAGATTGCTTCGTCGCGGAAGAACTTGCTCTAGTTCGACAGGCTCACTACCCTGAGCTTGCCGAAGGGCTCGCAATGACGATTAAATGAAACGGAATTAACCAGCACTAATATTGAAAGGCGGTGTTTTATGAAAAACGAGAAGATATTCATCTTTGACACGACTTTAAGGGACGGCGAGCAGGTACCGGGCGCATCGCTCACAAAAGCCGAGAAACTTGAGATAGCAATACAACTTGAGAAATTGAACGTGGATATGATAGAAGGCGGATTTCCCGCATCTTCTCCCGGTGACCTGGAATCGGTCCAGGAGATTTCCAAAGCTGTTAAAAAACCGATCATAGCCGGCCTTTGCCGGGCCGTTAAAAAAGACGTTGACGCATGCGTCATAGCGCTTAAAAAGGCAAAGCGCCCCAGGATACACACATTCATAGGCACATCGCCGCAGCATGTAAAGTTTATAACAAGGACCACAAACGAGGAAGTTTTAAGGCGCGCTGTTGAATCCGTTAAGTACGCCAAAACTTTCTGTGACGATGTTGAATTCTCGGCCATGGACGCAACCCGTACGGGTTTTGATTATCTGTGCAAGGTTGTGGAAGAGGTCATAAAGGCGGGAGCCACGACAGTGGATATACCTGATTCCGTGGGATATACGACGCCTGAGGAATTCGGCGCGCTGATAAAAAAATTAATGAACACGGTCCCGAACATAAATAAGGCAATAATCGCGGTTCATTGCCATAATGACCTGGGAATGGCCACGGCCAACTCGCTTGCGGCTGCCATGAACGGCGCCAGGCAGATAGAGTGCACGATAAACGGACTTGGCGAAAGGGCGGGCAACGCGGCCCTGGAAGAAGTGGTCATGGCGTTAAGGACCAGGGCCGATATTTACGGCTTTGATACGAATATTAAAACAGAGGAAATTTACAAAACTTCAAAGATGGTGTCTCGCCTGACCGGAATGCCTGTACAGCCGAACAAATCAGTCGTTGGCGCGAACGCGTTCGCGCATGCGTCGGGGATTCATCAGGACGCGATACTGAAGAACGAATCGACGTTCGGTATTATGACCCCGTCCACAATAGGGATCCCGGGACATGAGTTGATATTGACCAGCCGTTCGGGCAGGCACGCCATATCGCATAGGCTGGCTGACCTCGGGTTTAAAGTCTCTGATGCTGAAATGGCGGCCAAGCTTTATCCCAAGTTCCTGCAGATAGCGGACAAAAAAAAGGAAGTTTTTGACGAGGATCTTATCGCCATGATGGAAGGCGAGGGAAGAAAAGGCAAGGAAACCTATCACCTGGAGTCCATCTACTCGGCAACAGGAAGCAAGATAATACCGACAACGACCATTGAAATAAGCAAAGCGGGAAAAATGTATACGCAGGCATCCACAGGCGACGGCCCGGTGGACGCGACATATAAGGCGATTAACGCTATAGTGAAAGCCGATCTAAAGCTTGTTGATTACCAGATAAAGTCCATCACCAAGGGCGAGGAAGCTCAGGGCGAGGTGACGATAAGGGTAAGAAAAGGCGATAAAGAAATAACAGCCAGGGGCGTTTCAACGGATATAATAGAGGCCAGCGCAAAGGCGTACTTGAACGCGGTGGGGAAGTTTGAAGGGAAGAAGAAGTAAGGCTGTTTGTTCTCTGTTCTCTGTTCTGTGTTCTGTGTTCTGTGTTCGAAGTTATTTGATTTAAGAACAAAGAACAGAGAACAAAGAACAAAGAACAGAGAACAGAGAACTCAAAACATCGGAGGTTTTATATGCCCATGAACATAGCTGAAAAGATACTCGCCGCCAAAAGCGGAAAGAAGTTCGTCGAACCCGGCGAATTGATAATCGCCGATGTCGACCTTGTTCTGGCCAACGACATCACGGCCCCTATCGCCATCAGGGAATTTAAATCTTCCGGCGCCACAAAGGTTTGGGATAAGACCAAGATAGCCCTGGTGCCCGACCATTTTACGCCCAATAAGGATATTAAATCAGCGGAACAGGCTAAGATACTCCGTGATTTTGCCCGTGAACAGAAACTGACGCATTATTATGACCAGGGAGAAGTCGGAATCGAACACGCTTTGCTTCCTGAAAAAGGAGTGGTTGTGCCCGGGGACCTGGTTATCGGCGCTGATTCGCACACCTGCACTTACGGGGCTTTGGGAGCGTTTGCCACGGGCGTAGGTTCGACTGACGCGGCTTTTGCCATGATGACGGGCAAGGCGTGGTTTAAAGTTCCCACGTCAATTAAGTTTGTATATAAAGGAAAGCTGAATAAATGGGTCAGCTCAAAAGACCTGATACTATATACTATAGGAGACATCGGGGTTGACGGCGCGTTGTATAGGGCCATGGAGTTCACAGGCCCTGTAATAGATAAAATGTCAATGGACGCGAGGCTTACCATGTCAAACATGGCCATTGAAGCCGGCGGAAAAGCGGGGCTCATGAACCCCGACGAAACAACAATGGAATATGTCAAAGCGCGCGCTGAACACAAATGGAAAGTCTACACAAGCGATAAGGACGCCAGATACGAAAAGGTGATAGAATACGACTGCGCGAAGATAGAACCTGTCGTATCATGTCCGAGCCTGCCGGAAAATACCAAGCCGGTATCAAAGCTCGGCAAAGTTGTAATAGACCAGTCGGTCATAGGTTCATGCACGAACGGAAGAATGGAAGACTTAAGGATAACGGCAAAGATATTAAAAGGCAGGAAAGTAAATTCCAGGGTGCGCTGCCTGATATTCCCGGGAACAAGGGACATATACAGCCAGGCCATGAAAGAAGGGCTGGTTGAGATATTCATGAAATCAGGCGCGGTATTTTCCATGCCCACATGCGGCCCGTGCCTGGGCGGCCACATGGGGATACTTGCCAAAGGCGAAGTGGCCGTATCCACGACAAACAGGAACTTCGTCGGCCGGATGGGTTCCACGGAATCGTCTGTGTACCTGTCGAGCCCGGCAGTGGCCGCGGCAAGCGCGGTTTTAGGCAGGATAGGGACGCCGGAAGATTTATAGATTGTTCTATGTTCTGTGTTCTCTGTTCTGTGAAGAACCAAATAACAGAGCCGGGTTTTAAAAAACAGAACACAGAACACAGAACAGAGAACAGAGAACAGAGAACAGAGAACAGAGAACAAAAGGAGCCCACAAATGAAATTCACAGGCAAAGTATGGAAGTTCGGCAACGACGTCGATACCGACCTTATAATCCCGGCCCGGTACTTAAACACATCCGATCCCGCGGAGCTGGCCAAGCACTGCATGGAAGACGCGGATATTACATTCGCCGGCAAGGTAGGCAAGGGTGATATTATTGTGGCGGGCAAGAACTTCGGCTGCGGTTCATCCCGCGAACACGCGCCGGTAGCCATAAAAGCGGCAGGCGTATCGTGCGTGATAGCCAAGGATTTTGCCAGGATTTTTTACAGAAATTCATTCAACATCGGTTTGCCGATATTTGAGTCCGAAGAAGCCTCTGCCAAGATAGCTGAAGGCGATGTGGTGGAAATCGACGCGGATAACGGTGTAATCAAAAACACAACAAAGAATGAAACATACAAAGTAAAGGCTATCCCGGGTTTTATGCAGGAATTGGTCGCGGCCGGAGGATTGATAGCTTACGGTAAAACAAAGTTTAAAATAAAATAAATCATGCCCTGTAGGTTTCTGCAACCGGGGACTAATTCTAAAGGAGAACGGAAATGGGAAAAACGTATAACATCGCGGTAATGGGCGGGGACGGGACAGGCCCGGAAGTGGTAGCGGAAGGCATCAAAGTTTTAAAAGTCGCGGCCGAAAAGCACGGCGTAGGGCTGCATTTTGTGGATTATGATTTCGGCGGGGAAAGATACATTAAAACGGGCGAGATGATGCCTGATTCGGCTATCGATGAATTAAAAAAAGCCGACGCCATCTACCTCGGCGCCATAGGGCATCCCGACGTAAAACCGGGCATACTCGAACTCGGCATTCTGCTCAGGCTGCGTTTCGCCCTTGATCAGTACATTAACTTAAGGCCCGTTAAGCTTTATCCTAATGTGGAAACGCCGCTTAAAGACAAAGGGCCTGAACAGATAGATTTTGTGGTTGTCAGGGAAAATTCAGGCGGTATTTACACGGGGATGGGCGGAGTGGTAAAAAAAGGGACCCCGAACGAAATAGCGACGCAGACCATGGTTTACTCCAGGTTTGAAGTCGACAGGTGCATAAAGTACGCTTATGAACTTACGCGCAAGCGCAATAAAAAGAACATGCTGACGCTTGTCCACAAGTGCAATGTCCTGACGCACACAGGCGACCTGTGGGTAAGGGCGCACAAGGAAATGGGTGACAGGGATTTTGAGGATATAAAACAGGATTACGCGCACGTGGACGCGACGTGTATGTGGTTCCTAAAAAATCCGGAATTTTTTGATGTAATAGTGACGGAGAACCTGTTCGGCGACATCATAACAGACTTAGGCGCCATGATCCAGGGCGGCATGGGTATCGCGGCGGGCGGGAACATCAACCCCGACGGCGTGTCAATGTTCGAACCGATAGGCGGCTCGGCCCCGAAGTACACGGGCAAAAATGTTATAAACCCACTGGCGGCGATAAACGCGGCAGCCATGATGATGGACACGATAGGCGAGCCCCAAATAGGCAAATCAATTGACGACGCGGTAACAGCGGCGTTGTCTTCGGGCAGGATAAAGTCCATGTCGGCAGGGAAAATGGGAATGGGAACGATGGAGATGGGGGATTTTGTGGCAGGGCTGGTGAAGTAACGGGCAATCCGAATTCCGCAATATAAAAGGAGTACTGTTATGAATAAAGAATACAACGTAGCGATCATGGGCGCGACCGGAGCGGTCGGGGAAGTCATGCTGGATATAATTCAGGAAAGGAAGTTCCCGGTTAAAAGCCTGAAACTGCTTGCATCCGAGAGGTCGGTCGGGAAAGAAATGAAGTATCAGGGAAGGGCCATAAAAGTCGAGCTTTTGGACGGGAATTCCTTTAAAGGTATTGACATAGTCCTGGCGTCTGCCGGCGCGTCGATCTCAAAACTGTTTGTAAAGGACATACTTGAAGCCAAAGCGCTTATGATAGATAATTCATCCGCGTTCAGGATGGATGAAGGCGTGCCTTTGGTTATTCCGGAGATCAACCCGGAAGACTGCAGATGGAACAAAGGAATAATCGCGAACCCCAACTGCACGACCATTATCGCGCTTGTCCCATTAAAGCCCATCCATGACGCGGCAACGATCAAGAGGCTGATCGTTTCCTCATATCAGGCAGCGTCAGGTGCAGGCGCAAAAGGCATGGCAGAGCTCGAACAACAGGCCAGGGACTGGGCCGCCGGAAAGCCGCTAAAAGTGGAAAAATTTGCGCACCAGATTCTTTTTAACGTGATCCCGCATATTGACGTGTTCTATGAGGACGGGTATACCAAGGAAGAGATGAAAGTAGTGCACGAAACCCATAAGATCATGCATGCGCCTGAAATGAGGATCACGGCAACAACGGTCAGGGTGCCTGTACTAAGGGCGCATTCTGAATCGATAAATATTGAAACCGAGAAAAAGCTGACTGTCAAAGAATGCCGGGAACTTCTCGCAAAAGCGCCGGGTGTAACCCTGGAAGACGATTTCCACAATAAAAAATACCCCATGCCCTTAAACGCCGCAGGCAAGGACAATGTATTTGTCGGCAGGATAAGGGAGGACTTTTCAATCGATAAAGGCCTGAACATATGGGTGGCTGGCGACCAGATAAGAAAAGGCGCCGCCTTAAACGCGGTGCAGATAGCCGAGATAGTGGCGAGGGAAGGGTTGAAGTAAAGCAGGTAAACTAAAAGCCAAGAGACAAAAGTTTAAAATAATAGAGCAAGTGTTTAAGTAAAGAAAAGAACCAGGGGTTTAGTGCTTCTGGTTCTTTTTGTTTTAAAGAATTAAAGACAAAACACTTAAAATACGGTATAATAGTTTTACTCAATCAACTTGCCTTATCTTGATCTTGGTTCACTTAACTTTTGTCTCTTGGCTTTTGGCTTAAAAACTTCATCAGAACAACCGGTATCTAAACAAACGGGAGGGTAAGAATATGATCAAACGCTACACACTCGAAAAAATGGGCTCGCTATGGACCGAGGAAGCCAAGTACCAGTCCTGGCTCGACGTAGAAATAGCGGTATGCGAAGCCTGGGGTAAAAAAGGCAAAATACCACGGAAAGACCTCGCTATAATAAAGAAAAAAGCCGCTTTTAACGTGGCCCAGATAGACGAGATAGAGTTGCGCACAAGGCATGACTTGATCGCCTTCACTGAATCACTCGCAAAACACGTGGGCCCGTCATCGCGTTACATACACATGGGTATCACATCTTCAGACGTGGTTGACACAGGATTTGCCATACGCATGGTTAAAGCATGTGACATAGTCATGGAAGATACCAAGAAGTTCATAAAAACGCTCAAAAAAGTCGCGGTAAAACACAAATATACCGTCCAGATAGGCCGCACGCACAATGTGCATGCCGAGCCCATAACGTTCGGGTTAAAGGTCCTTGTATGGTATTTTGAAATGAAAAGAAATTTGGAAAGGCTCAAATTGGCAAAAGAGGAAATAAGGGTGGGCAAGCTGTCGGGCGCCGTGGGCAACTACGCGAATATCCCGCCCGATGTGGAAAAAATAGCTATGAACCATCTGAAACTTAACAGGGCTGAAATAGCGAACCAGGTCATCCAGCGCGACAGGTACGCATACCTGATGAGCGTGCTGTCGATTGCCGCAGGTTCGCTTGAAAAGATAGCCACTGAGATCAGGAACCTGCAGCACACTGAGATACTGGAGGTTGAAGAACCGTTCGCAAAAGGCCAGAAAGGTTCTTCAGCCATGCCGCATAAGAGAAATCCGGTCGTATGCGAGCAGGTCACGGGCCTTGCCCGGGTTATCCGTTCAAACTCGATAGCTGCCATGGAAAACATAACACTGTGGCACGAACGCGATATATCCCACTCGTCGGTTGAAAGGATAATCGTGCCGGACAGTTTCATACTGCTCCACTATATATTGAATAAGATGAACTGGGTTATGGAAGGCCTGCAGGTGTACCCCTCAAACATGAAACGTAACCTGCACTACTTAAAAGGCGCTATTTTTTCGCAGCGTTTATTGCTTGCGCTCGTCCAGAAAGGCTTATCCAGGGAGAAATCATACGAAATAGTCCAAAGCAATGCCATGAGGGTATGGCACGGGGATTCGCCGGACTTTATTACGTCGTTGCTGGCGGACAAGGATGTAAAGCAGTACTTCAAGCCTAAAGAACTCGACGGAATATTTGATGTGAATTACTACCTGAAGTATGTAAACGAGTTCTTCAAAAGGGCAAAGTAGAGAGGCTGCTTGCTGCCTCTCTGACGCAGGATTGAATCGCCGGGTTAAAACAACGATGAGCGGCAGCCTCCGCTTCCGCTAAAGCTTCAGCGGACATGAGCAGCCGCTCTACGAAAAGCAGCGGCGATGAATATAAAACAAAAGGAGAAAAACAAATGCCTTTAGTCAAGGTACACATGCGCGGTGGAAAGTCAAAGGAACACAAAAAGGTTGTTTTAGACGGGGTACACCTGGCGTTGATGTCAGCGTTTAAGATACCTGTAAACGACAGGATATTGTTGTTAAGCGAGTATGACGCCGAACATTTCGACGGAAGGGATGAAAATTTTACCATAGTTGAGATTTTAGCCTATAGCGGCCGCACTAAGGATATGAAAAAACAATTATACAGGGATATAGTCAAGAACCTCTGCAAATCCGCCACCAACCTCCAGCCAACCGATATATTTATCATACTGAACGATATACCCAAGGAAAACTGGGGAATACGGGGCGGCTTAATGGCAAGTGAGGTTGATATGGGATTTAAGCCGGACGTATACATCAGCCCAAAAGTTGATACGACAAAACCAAAGCCAAAGGCGTAAATAAACCCAATCTCAGGCGCAGTCTTTATGACGCAGGCACCTTTTCGTAAGGCCAACGATGAGAGGCAGCATCCGATTCCGCTAAAGCTCCAGCGGACAGGAGCAGTCTCTCTACGAAAACCGTTAGGGGCCCAAAAATTGTCAACCAAAACCCCTTTGAACACGTCCAATATAATGTTATAATACCATATATTAACCATACATACTAAAGGAGACAACAATGAAGAAAATAACGGTCCTTCTTATCCTTACGCTTTTAACCGTTTCCTGTTTTGCCGGGATGACAGCCGTTCAAACAGAAAATTCAAAGGTTTTTTACGACGGTGTAACAAAGGTTGCGCAGTGGACATATGTAAACGGGAACAGATCCTCCATGCAGGGTGTTACTATAACCGGAGATGTTAAGATAACCACAAACATTGACGGCAACGACAGGTTTGCTGTTTTTAAATATTTAAGGAATGGCATAGTGGACGGTGCTTACACCTGGTATTTTTCCGTTTCGGGGAATGCCGGCAATGCATCGGCAATAGAGAACTACGCAGCAGGCAGGATAAACGGCCCTTTTAAGGCTTATTTTAAGGATGGAAAACTTTCAAAAGAAGGCGCGTATAACGCGGGAAGGAAAGACGGGGAATGGAAGACGTATTATAATAACGGCGAAATTGCGGAAACAGTCACTTATAAAAATGATTCAAAAGAAGGGGATTATATTAAAAATTATGAATCGGGCGCGAACAATGTGGCGTGCAAATATGTCAACAATAAGATAGAAGGGGATTATATTGAGCTGTACGACACCGGAACAATGAAACTTGCAGGAACTTATAAAGCGGGGCTCAGGGAGGGCAATTTTACCATGTATTATGAATCAGGCGAAAAACAATATGCCATGCGTTATAAAACCGGAAAAGTTTTGGGCGCAATAAATGACGCGGGCAAGGAATTTGAGCCCGTGGCTGTTGAAAAATAAGTTAAATTCCATCAAAAAGAATTATTAAAATAAATGCATTTGGTTGTTGACACGTTCCTGTTTTTTGTTATACTGTATCCACTTCGATGAAAGAAAATCGAGACGCTCTTAAAAAGAATCAGTGAATTTAGACAAAAATACGGAATGAAAGAAATGTTTCCGTGAAGACGCGAAGTAAATAAAAGTTGCGTAACACGGAATTTTTTATTGCCCAAAAACGCCCGTGAAATAAGGGAATTTTTAGCGATGAAATAAGGCGAATAATAATTTGAAAATAAATTAGAATTTTGCTTGACAGAATCTTGCAGATTTGGTATATTCTATTCACGGTTAAGAAAAACCAAAAGTTAACCACAGGTTCTTTAAAAAGCCAAAAGTTAAATAGGGATATTTTTTGCTGTTTTTTGATGTTTTAAGAAACTTATAATAAAGTAAATAAGTTTTTAGAACGAAGAGAACCCAAAGCAAATCCGAAGCAGTTCACGGATACAAAATTATCAAAAATTCCCGATATAAAATTCGACGGGATATTATTCACTCTAAAGCAGCTTAAAAGCGGCTTTAGGGATAAAAATTGTTCTTTACCAATTATCAGAGAGATAGAAATTGAGTTTCGCCTTGGCCAAGATAATAGCTCTTTGGAGAGTTTGATTCTGGCTCAGGACTAACGTTGGCGGCGTGCCTAATACATGCAAGTCGTACGAAACTACAGTAGCAATATTGTAGTTTAGTGGCAAACGGGTGAGTAATGCATGGGTAACATTCCCTTAAGACCGGGATAACTCCTCGAAAGAGGAGCTAATACCGGATGTGGTAACGGTGCCGCAAGGCGCTGTTATTAAAGGGCGGCCTCTATTTATAAGCTGTCGCTTGAGAATTGGCCCATGTACAATTAGCTAGTTGGTGGGGTAATGGCCTACCAAGGCTTCGATTGTTAGCCGGCCTGAGAGGGTGTTCGGCCACACTGGAACTGCGACACGGTCCAGACTCCTACGGGAGGCAGCAGTAGGGAATTTTCCACAATGGGCGAAAGCCTGATGGAGCGACGCCGCGTGAGGGATGAAGGTCTTCGGATTGTAAACCTCTTTTGACGGGGAATAAGTGTAACAAAGCTAATATCTTTGTTGCTTGACGGTACCCGTAGAATAAGCTACGGCTAACTCTGTGCCAGCAGCCGCGGTAATACAGAGGTAGCAAACGTTGTCCGGATTCACTGGGCGTAAAGGGCTTGTAGGTTGCCAAATAAGTCAGATGTGAAATCGTATAGCTCAACTATACAACCGCATTTGATACTGCTTGGCTTGAGTGCAGGAGGGGTAATTGGAATTTCCGGTGTAGCGGTGAAATGCGTAGATATCGGAAGGAACACCTGTGGCGAAAGCGGCTCACTGGACCA
>OCZT010000012.1_pt1 | contig 148004 bp, 143 predicted proteins | sample 1539031 | NCBI WGS metagenome assembly OCZT01 (sample SAMEA3539308, study PRJEB22396) | soil metagenome | biome: tundra; feature: field; material: soil | place: USA | collected 2010-05 | depth 0.15 m
ATCTCAGCCGCGGAAAATCCCGCCTTTTTCAGGCTGCGAGTGACTCTTTCCGCGCATTTTTTGGTGCGTGTAAATATCAGCACAGAACCCGGATACTGCGCAAGCAGTTCCGCAAGGATAACGCTTTTCATATCCTCCTTTACAACAAATATTTCCTGCGATACAAGTTCCGCAGCCGTGCCCGGCAACGCAACCTCGATACTGATAGGCTGACGCATATGTGTTGAAGCTATCTTTACTATGTCAGACGGCATGGTTGCGGAAAAAAGAAGGGTCTGCCTGTCTTTGGGCACTGACCTTAGTATCTCGGATATTTCAATTGAGAATCCCAAATCAAGCATGCGGTCAGCCTCGTCAAGCACGAGAAAACGGACAGTGTCGAGTTTGACGGTGCCCCTGTCCATGTGGTCTAAAAGCCTGCCTGGTGTGGCAATGATTATATTGGGATTGGCGCTTAAGGATTCTATCTGCGGCGGCATAGGCACCCCGCCTATTAAAACCACACTTTTCATTTTGAAAGCGCGCGCGAGCAGAGCCATGGTTTCATTAACCTGCAAAGCCAGTTCCCGCGTTGGCAAAACTATAAGCCCGCTGCCTTTGTTCAGCGCAAGACGCTGGACCATGGGGATGCCGAAAGCAAGTGTTTTCCCTGTCCCGGTCTGCGCAATGCCGATAACATCCGTGCCTTCAACAGCGACAGGTATGGCCCTGGCCTGTATAGGCGTAGGCACTGTAAAATGTAGTTTTTCAATAACGTCCATAAGGCCCGGGACTATCCCCAGCCCGGAGAATAAATTATTTTTATTTGTCATATTGTGGATTATATCACGATAACAGCGGCAGGTCAAACATGACCACAAACACCGTCGCGTAGAGCGGCTGTTGAAACATGAGCTTGTCGAATGTTGCTGCCGCTCATCGTAGGCAGTTTAAATCAAAAACAACAAATGCCCGTTCCTACGCAGGCTTTATGAACTCATCCTTTAACAGCCACAGCTCCTCCATCCTGTACATGTGCGACCCGTCGTGGAATAATATATGGCGCACCATTGTCTCAAAATTATACTCGCTGTATTGCGGATGTTGTGCTGTTTTGCCCCATACATCGTCCGCACATCCTTCGAGCAAAACAACCTGTTTTGCGCGCAGTTTTGAAAAATCTTCCAGCAGTTTTGTAATAGTCCGCATCTTTTTGATTACGGGTTTATCAGCCGGGTTATAAGGTTTAACCACAGGTTTTTCTTCCTGTATGAAGTTTTCTATCCTTCCGCAAAGCATCGCCTGCGCCGAGGCAAGGTGGTCCAGGTGTTCATAGATTGTCCAAAAATCCTTCCGCCTTTTCATCATAGCTTCTTCAGGTATGGATTTGATAAACCCGCTTAGTACCTCTGCGTTCAGCTTTAAAGCCTCCACTATCATTTCATTTTTCACTTTATTACTCCTTTTATTATTTTATCCAAATATTAACAGCCTTTCGCTTTCAAACCCTGCGACAACCGCATCTCAAATCCTTTTTTCGAATTCCCATTAAACCCAATTTTTTCATAAAAAATATGCGACCCGGTTCTTTTCAGGCTGCTCAGCAGCAGGATTTTATAACAATCCTTTTTTCTCGCATAATCAATTGCCATTCCCACGACAGCTTTTCCCAGCCCTTTCTTCCTGTACGCAATGTCGGTCCCCACATTTTCTATCACGCCAAAAGAACGGCCCTGCCTTGTAAGATTCGGGATGATCGAGATATTGCAGGTTGAGACAACTTTGCCATTGTCAACAGCCACAAAATATTTGTACCCTGGATTTGCCTCTATCTTTTTCCATATTTCCCCGGCCTTATCGGGAGACAACTGTTTTTCTTCCGGGTTTATCTGTGAATATACATTCAAAATGCCTTTTAGATCGGAAACTGAAGCCTCGCGGTATTCCATTTTTCCTCCGGACAATTAATCTTTGGTTTTGTTTGTTATTCTTATGATTTTTTGCGTTCCACGGCGGGCGGGCACATAGGCTAAACCCTACAGATACAAATCCGGTTCACAAACAAAAATAAATGGATTTCCTTTACAACAGCATCTTTATCATTAAAAACGGCACTGCCCCGGATATTGCTACCCCGTATACCAGGTCGATCCAGAAAACAGAACCTGCGGCACCCAGGTATATAAGCCCGATTATGAGGATGCCTGCAGACGCTTCATAAAGGCGCTTTATTATTCAGCTTAGAACGCAAATCCCAGTTAGTGCATCCGTATTATACATAATTTCCCAAAAGAATACTACGCCTCGCACCGCTTCATTTTCACATGGTAAAACTGCAATTTTGCCTAAAAAAACAACCGGGAAAAGTTACCCGGTTATTTTTCCGTTCCAGTGTTTATTTTACCGGGTCCTTCATGGCCTCATGATTTTGAATCGAGACAATGGAAAGCTCTCCGTTTACTTCGCTTGCAGTGATTGTTACCGTCAATTCGCCGTATTTCTTTTTCAGTACATTTTTCTTTTTCAGGAATGTGACTATTTTCTTGTTGCCGGCCTTGTCAAAAGGCATTAGTTTCCCGTCAGGCAGGTAAAGGGAGTAACCGCTGGCCACGCAGTTCGGCATCAGGGCGCATTTTTTTTTGTGAGTCTTTACAAACTCGCCAAGATTTGCTTTGTTCGTTGTAGCGCACAGATTGTCGATTATTGTTCCCATATAAGTCATGACCATTGCGCCTTCCGCCGGCTTTGCCGCCTGTTCAACTGAGAAAACGATTCCCGCCAGCAGCATAACCGCTATGGCTGTGAAAAATATCTTTTTCATGATGTTTGCCTCCTTTCCTGTAAGATATATAGGGCCGTAAGAATACAACTACTTGCTTATACCCTTAATAATCGCGATGACCAGCACTATCACCACCAAAACACCTACCACCGTCCAAAGCTGCGTTCCTGCGTTGTTCGACATGCCGTTCATCCATCCGTGAATATAATCCATCATAAAAGTTCCTTTCCCGGGCCGTAACAGGCCCGCCACCCGGTAATCCGGATTGGCTCAGATTTTATTGCTTAAAAATTTTACAATTCTTCTTTTATTTCCCCGCATTTTGGCATTTTCTTCCCCAAATAGGGATTTTGTATTTCTTTATTCCCGGTTATCCAGTAAGCGCCTTTCCCATCAAATGCCATAGGGCAAAACACGGCGTATAGGCCGCCTTTTTTCAATCCGAAACTTTTAATCGTACAATACATGATCTCTGAGATATGGCTGAAATACGACCTTTTATTGTCCAGGCCCTTGATTTGCCGCATCTCTTTCAGCTTTGTTTCATACAACGCCTGATGATTTTTCCAGGCTTCAAGGCCTTTGTCTTTCAGCTGTCCCGGGTTAACAGCAGCTGTTTTTTGAGCCAATAAACCGGCCGCTTTATCCGCAGCATTTTCATCATCCATAACCAGAGCGTCCTTTAACTGTAAGTAGGCATTTATTACACCTTCCATCTCCGTTGCGGCGGACCCACTTAATTGATATGGGGCATTAAGGATAATAATATCCCTGTGCGCAAAATTATCTGCAAGGCTGTTGTGCTGATCGCTATTTCCCCCGCAGGACGCCAGTACAAAAATAATCGGGAGTAATGCCGGAAAATATATTTTTTTTAATCCCATGACGGATCTATTTTTCATGATTATGCCCTTTCATCGCTGCTTCCGCTGTTTTTTGAACATGATTTTCATGCTGTTTCGTATTACCCAAAATCTTTTGTTCTTGTTGTTCATCTGCCCGGCCATTTTTCAGCCTCAATAATTGCGCATTGACGGCCACAATAACTGTGCTCGCCGACATCAAAACCGCGCCCATCGCCGGAGTTAGCAGAATTCCCCATGCGTAAAGCGCCCCGGCGGCCAGCGGAATTGCGAAGGCATTGTAGCCCGTGGCCCATATAAGGTTCTGTACCATTTTTCTGTAAGTGGCGCGGGAAAGCTTCACGATCGCCACAACATCCAGTGGATTACTCCGCACCAGGATCACATCGGCGGTTTCCACCGCCACATCCGAGCCCGCTCCTATGGCTATGCCAAGGTCCGCCTGCGCCAGCGCCGGCGCATCGTTCACCCCGTCGCCTGTCATGGCCACCAACACGCCGCGTGATTGAACTTCTTTGACTTTGGCAGCCTTGTCCTGCGGCAGAACTTCGGCAAAGTATTCATCAAGCCCGACCTGGTCAGAAACCCATTTGGCCGTCGCTTTGTTATCACCGGTGAGCATCATGCAGCGGATGTTTAAAGCCTTAAGGGCGTCAATAGCCTGCTTTGCCTCGGGCCTGACAATATCGGCCAGGGCTATAGCGCCCTTCAAATTTCCATCTATAAGGACAAACACTACCGTCTTACCCTGTGCCTGTAGTCCATCAATACGCTTATCGGTGAAAGTAATATTTTGTTCACGAAGGAAACCCGGGCTGACCACCCTGACTTCTTTGCCATCAACCCTGCCTTCGGCCCCTTTGCCCGGGATGCTTTTAAAATTTTCAACCGCAAGTTTCTTTTCCGAAGAAGCGGATATGGCCCTGGCTATAGGATGTTCGGAATTTACGTCCACAGAGGCCGCATATTTGCGGAGCGTTTCTTCGTCGATGTCCTGCGAAAGGATCAGCGTGTCAGTCACGCCAAAACGGCCCTCAGTCAGCGTGCCGGTTTTGTCAAAAATGACGGCCCCCAGTTTTCGCGCGCCTTCGAATGAAACGCGGTCACGGATTAGCAGGCCATTTTTCGCGGCCAATGCCGTGGATACGGCAACGACAAGCGGCACGGCAAGACCGAGCGCGTGAGGACAGGCGATTATCATAACTGTAACAGCGCGTTCTATGGCAAAGGCAAACTCGTGTTTCATGAAAACCAGCCAGATAATCAGTGTGAGAACCCCGCTTGCAAGCGCAATTATGGTGAGCCACATCGCGGCTGTGTCTGCGAGTTTCTGGGTCTTTGATTTACTTTCCTGGGCTTGTTTGACCAGGCCGATAACCTGCGACAGGAACGAATCCCTGCCTGTGCCTTTGACCCCGATAGTAAGCGAACCTTCACCGTTGATGGAGCCGCCTATTACCTTTCCGCCGGCCTTTTTGGCAACCGGAGTCGATTCCCCGGTGAGCATTGCTTCATTGACCGAACTTATCCCGTCAACAATAACGCCGTCAGCGGGAATTTTTTCTCCCGGTTTTATGAGTACTTTGTCATCCAACACAAGTTCGCCAAGCGGCACATCCTTTACACTGCCGTCGGGCATGAGCTTATGGGCATCCGAGGGCATGAGTTTTGCCAGTTCCTCCAGGGCCCTTGAAGCGCCCATTATAGACTTCATCTCTATCCAGTGCCCCAGCAGCATTATGTCAACAAGCGTTGCCAGTTCCCAAAAGAACATCATACCGGACAGGCCGAACACAACAGCGCTGCTGTAAAAATACGCCGTCGTAATGGCGATACAGATAAGCGTCATCATCCCGGGCCTGCGGGATTTAAGTTCCTCAACAAATCCTTTAAGGAACGGCCAGCCGCCGTACCAGAAGACAGCGGAAGAAAATCCGAACAGGACATATATGTCGCCTGGAAAACGAATGATGTCACGCAATCCCACAAGCGTCTGGAGTATAGGTGAAAGTACAAGTACAGGCAGGGTCAATATCAGGGATATCCAGAAACGTTTTTGAAAATCTTCAGCCATGTGGGCATGGTGGCCTGCCCCGGCATGTTCGTCCTGCATTGTTTTGGACTCAGAACCTTTAGATTGGTTGTGATTATGTTCCATATGCCCGGTTCCTTTTAAAGGAATAAGTACCATGCCGCATTTCGGGCAATTACCCGGTTTGCTTTCCCTTATTTCACTGTGCATGGAGCATGTGTAATAAATTTCAACCATTTTGTCACCCTTTGTCCGGCCGAAAACCCGGCCAAACTCCGCTGTTCTATACGTATGTTAACATCCGGATAGAACAGGTAACACCGCATTTTTCTTTATCTTTTAGACTTTTTTCCACTGAGCCGGAGTTTCCTGTATTTCCGCTATATAATATTATCCCTCCAGCAAAGCTGGATACAAAGGTAAAAACGCAAAATGTTAATTGGTCCTCGCAAAGCGGAAGCCGTAGTTGATGTCCGTGATATATGGATAATCGTAGCCACGGTAACCAAGCTCCAGGCTGTACGCGCCAAAGTCATAGCTCCCGCCCCGTAACACGCGGCTGGAGCCGCTCGCAGGTCCTGTATAGTCTGCAGATGCTGTAGTCGGATAAGTTCCATACCAGTCCCAACACCATTCCCACACATTGCCCGACATATCATAGATTCCAAGCGCATTTGCGGCTAAACTACCTACAGCGTTTGTGCCTCCTCCTCCTCCTGAATTTACAGTATCCCATCCTACAAGATCCGTTGCCGCTTCATAGATATAGGCTGCTGTGGCTCCACTGGCATAGTTATACGGCGTCCAGGCTGTTCCGTCGTTATAGCTTGACGCATATTGATATTCGCCTTCTGTTGGTAGCCTGTATCCGTTTGTATTCCAGTTCACATGCGGATTATCAAAACTTCCTGCCGTTGTATTTATACTGCTTCCATACGACCCATTTGCAGAACTCTTAATCGCTGTGTTAAACCCTGCATCCGAACAATAAACAGGAGTCAACCCGGTTTTCTGGCTATATGCATTGCACCACACTATTGCGTCGCGCCAGTTTATAGTTGTTACAGGCTGGCTCATAGTGCCCGGTGTAGCGCCCGCCGTTCCGTTAGAACCCTCTGCACCCGCGTTTTGAAATGTATAACCGTTGGCAATGGCCCACAGATAAACCTTGTACCATAAATCATAGGTCACTTGATATTTACCCATCTTAAAAGCAGAAATTATGTGGCTGAAACTGTTTGTTCCGTCAGTCTGTGTAAATGTCCCTATTGGTACTGATACAAAATCAGTGTAAGAAGCTATAGGCGTCGGAACGTTTGTCGCAGCCGGGGCTGCCGGTGATGAAAGCTTTTTACATCCTGTAATAACACTAAATGCAACGACTACTGCTAAAATAAAAAATATAACCGACTTTTTCATTGCTGTTTCCTCCTTAAAAATAATGTTGGAAAAAATAAGAATACTCTTGGTTTAATGACAACTACCGCCGGAACTGCCGTGGCTGCTTTTACTTTCATGTTTTGGCGCTTCATTTTCCACAATCAGGTATTTTCCGGTATTTTCCCTGAAAATATTCTCACATTTGGCGCAGCAGAAGTAATAGGTCTTCACCCCATATTCCGCTGCCGTGGAATTTGCATCTGGTGTAAAAAGCTCATCTTTCACCGTACAGAAATGCTTTTTGGACGATTCATAGCCTGACATGGACCTGTATTTGACCTGTTCCGTTCCGCACCCGCTCACAAAAACGGATATTGCGGCAACTATACACAGCGCCATTCCTTTAAGAACCGGATTAAATCCTCCTGATTTACCCATGAATTTATTTTCTCCTTCGTTTTATATTTTCAGCATACTGGCGTTTATAGCCACTATCACCGTACTCAAAGACATAAGTACCGCTCTTCAGCGCCATTTCCCGCAAATAACGACGCCAAAATAACAATCACCGCCATTGACATACAAACTGCCTTTCCAGAACTCAAAATTCACCTCCAAAAAAAAAGGCGGGCGGCAATAAGGGGTTTGGGAGGGGTAAAAAGCTTGCCGCCCGCCGGTTATTATTCCTGTTTTTCTTCCTGCCCTGCATCGGGGCGTTTGGGAACATATTTTTGGACAGCTGTAAACCTTGTCAGGGACTGCATTGCCCTGCTGTGAAATTGTATATTGTTGTACGTTCCCGAGCAGGATACCTCACATGCATCCGCCCCTTTTTTCGCTGTATACCGCATTCCGCATATTCCGCAAACGTAAGTTTGTTTAGCCATTGCTCTCCAATATTTCAAGTGGTTCCATATTTGTAATACTTTATATTAAACGAAAAAGCGCGCGAAAACTTGCGGTGTATTTTAATGTTTTTCGTTTTTAAGCGGATTTTGGAAATTGGCTTTATACGGCAAACGGATTTCTATCGCCCCGACAGAAATTTCTTATATAAATTTTAACCTTGCAAAAATATAGTACCCCAAGGGATTATTTCCATAAACAGAGCTTATACTTTCAGGAACAAAATTAACATCCATTGTGCCTCCAAGCCCACACTGCACATGGCCCAATGAAGGGAATTCGTATATATATCCGAACGTAAATTTTTTGAGATCATAAACACTTTCATGCCTCGGATCGCCTTCAGGGAAAAGTGCGTCTTTTGCAACGCTTTCAGCTCTCGCCATGACGGTATGGGTGTTGCTAAATTTAAGTTCGGATTCCACCAGATAACCGTCAGTTACGCTTCCTCCGATATTATTATTTCTTCCCCACGAACCCATTGTCTGCCAATTAGTATTTTCAAAAGAAACATTATAGCTTATAGAAGCGGTCGTTCTCCTTACATCGGTTTCCGGATTTAACTGTTCAGGGCTTCTTATGTATCCATAGCTGGTCTGCATGGAAAGCCCGTTTAAAGGGTTGAAAGTTATCCGGCCGGAGGCAGAATCAAGCGCCCCTGTTTCCAAGTTCCACCTGTACTGGTCCGGTTCCCTTCCGCGGAAAGCCGAGGCGTCCACTTTCAGCCTATCCCATACATATCCAAAAGTTACAACTCCGAAAGCCACGTGCGTCGAATCCAGCCAGTGATGTGTTATCGATGCCGTGGGAAAATCCATACCGGACGCGCGGTGCATAAAAGCAGGGGGCCCGAGCGCAGGCTCTCCCGGCAGGCCCGCATATATAAATACAGAACTGTCGCTTAATATCGGGAAACTGTAAGTTGCCGCTAATTCCATGAGAAGATCGTGCGGGTGCTGCCTGTCAACAAGTTCTGTTTTTCCATCCGCTGTCTCTCCTGTCTGAAATATGAGAGGATATCCAGTCGGGCCCATTAAAGGGTCAAGTGAGAACATACTCCGGAACCCGAAAGTTCCGGACAATACCGGAACCTGTGCCATGAACATGAACATGCTCGTACTGAAAATTTCTGCTCCACCCCTGTTTCCCTGCTGAAAATCGTAAATCCCGTTTACTCGGGCTTCGCCCATAAGCATCCAGTCGCCCTGCATGACAGCAATTGCTTCGAACGGGCTCTCCTCAGGCTGCCACGACGTTCCTGAAGACTCGCGCGTTATAGTATACTGCCCGTACATGCCGTTCATAACCATGTTTTCCACGGCAATTACGCCGGGATCAATGATCAAAAAAGCAGCCGCGAAAATTAAAATAACCGTCCAAAGCTTTGATTTCATTCCTCACCTTTTATGTTCCATTTGCGGCATAAAATAAATCTTTACAAAAATTTTCCACATATGAAGCGGAAAAAATGGGGCGGGTAAAATACCACCCGCCCCGATTTTTGTTTTATCCTTTTTTGATCATTGCCGAATATAGCGTTAATACCCATGCCGCGATCATACTTAATCCGCCCAACGGGGCTATAAACTCAAACTTCATACTGATCCCGTCCAAAAACAAGCCTAACGGAAATACCAATACCCCGACTACAGCCAAAATACTTCCAATTTGCATTGCTTTGCCGTCCAATTTTAAATTGATGATCAGCAGGCCAATGATGATATTTAGCACGCCAAACAAAGTGCCGTGCGCGTGAGCCAATGACCACATGCCTCGTGTCATGCCGCCAACCCATTTTGTCAAATGGTTCATTTCAAGAAAAGCGCCAAGGCACATAAATACGATGACGCAGGCCATCCCTACAATCAAGTTCTTTCGTTCCAAGTTGTCCACCTCCTTTCGCTCATAACTTCAGTTTGACTTTATATTTACTTCGTGTATTTTTCCGGGTCGCTTAAAAAAGGCATTTCGCATTTGCTGCAGCAAAAGTAATACTTTTTTCCTTTGTATTCATAAACCTTAAACGCATTTTTCTTCTTTATCTTTTCCTTTGTGACCGGGCACTGTACTATTTCCTCGGGGTCCCCGTCCATTGTCGTTTCTTTTGCGTCCGACGAAACTACTGCCGCAGAACCCGTTTTTTCCATTCCCCCGGCCATAGTGCAGGTTGAGGCAAATTTGGCGCCCTTTTCCTGTATAGCTTTGGCCGTGTCTTTGTTTGCCGATGTTACCAGCACCTGTATGCCGTCTTTGGTGTTCACGACCTTTACAACGGCGCCCTTGACGCAAAACGGACAGTTTGCCTCGTCCATCATTTTACACGAGCCCATTTTCATGCCTTTCATGTCCATACCTTTCATGTCCATACCCTGCATGTTTCCCATGCAATCCGCGTACAATGCAAATGCTGCTGTAAAAAACACGAACAATACTGCCAATGCCGTAAATTTTCTCATCGTCTTCCTCCTGTTTTTTTATATTTCATCAATCATTTCGTTTACTTTTGTTTATTGTCTTGTGCCTTAACAACTTTCCCCGTAATTGAATTCATCTCCCGCGACTTCCATATAAGGTATATTGCCGGGTATACCAGCAGTTCCATGATAAACGATGTGAGTATCCCGCCAACCATTGGCGCGGCTATCCTTTTCATCACGTCAGCTCCGGCCTCTGACGACTGCGCCCACATGATGGGCAAAAGTCCCATGAACATGGTCATGACCGTCATCATTTTCGGCCTGACCCTTTTTACGGCCCCGTGATGTATGGCGTCTTTTAAGTTCTTTACTGTTTTCATCGCGCCTTTGTCTTTGGCCTCATTATAGGCCAGGTCAAGGTACAGCAGCATGAATATGCCGGTCTCCGCGTCCACTCCAAGCAGGGCGATTATGCCGCACCATACCCCAATCGACATATTATATCCTAGTATGTGAAGCGCCCAGACAGCGCCGACCAAAGAAAAAGGCACTGCAAGCAGTATTATGAAGGTCTTGATGTAGGACTTTGTATTAATGTATATAAGGATAAAAACTATGAACAGTGTAAGCGGAAGTACCAGGCCCATCCTCTGCTTAACCCTCTCCATGAACTCGTACTGGCCCGAGAACGTCAGCGAATATCCCGTGGGCATGCTGAGCTTTTCAGCAAGCAATTTTTTCGCTTCTTCCACATAACCGCCTATGTCCCGGCCCGCTACATCCACATACACGTATCCGCACACCCTGCCGTTCTCGTCCCTTATCATACCCGGCCCCGTGGCAAGGCTTATCTCCGCAACCTGGGAAATGGGTATCTGCTTCCCCATCATTGTGGGTATGTAGGTTTTTTTCAGCTTTTCAATGTCATCGCGCAGGTCGCGCGGGTAACGAACATTGATTGGGAAGCGTTCCCTGCCTTCTATGGTCTGGGTTATATTTTCCCCTCCTATGGCCGACATGACCGCTTCCTGCACGTCGTCCACGGACAAACCGTATTTCGCGATCTCTTTTCTCAGAATATTGAAATTGACAAAATATCCTCCGGCTGTCCTTTCCGCAAAAACGCTCCTTGTACCTCTTAAACCGGTTAAGTGCATTTCTATCTGCTTGCCTATTTTTTCTATTTCCCCAAGGCTGTCCCCGTATATTTTTATGCCGACCGGCGTGCGCACGCCCGTTGTCAGCATGTCTATCCTGCCTTTTATCGGCATGGTCCATGCATTGACCTGGCCGGGGATCTTTAACGCCGCATCCATTTCCGTTATCAGTTCGTCCCAGGTTTTGTGTTCGGGCCAGAAGGTCTCAAACGGGCTCTTTAAGAACCCGGGAACTATTCTTGAGTACCATCTGTCCCTCTTCCTCCACTCAGCCTGCGGTTTTAAAAGCACCGTGGTTTCCATCATGGAGTACGGCGCCGGGTCCGTTGATGTGGCAGCCCTGCCTGTTTTCCCGAAAACGCTGGTTACCTCGGGAAACGACTTTATTATCTTGTCCTGCAGCTGCAGAAGCTTTGACGCTTCGGTGACCGATATTCCCGGCAGGGTCGACGGCATATAAAGGATGGAGCCTTCGTTTAGCATTGGCATGAATTCCTTGCCCAGGGTGAAAAAGAAAGGCAGAGTGATTATCATGATCAAAACCGCGCCCGCTATTATTTGTTTCGGGTATTTCAGGACAAAATCAACGGCAGGGCCGTAATATTTGAACAAGAATTTAGACACGGGGTGTTTTTCTTCGGTATGTATTTCCCCGACAAAAACCGCGTTGATGAATTTTCCGATGCGCGAACCTTTAAAATCAAAATTTTTAACGCGTATAAATGTGGTTATCAGCGCGGGTGCGAGCGTGATGGCAAGGATAGCCGCGAAGAACATGGCGAAGTTTTTTGTATAAGCCAGCGGCTTAAAAAGCCTGCCTTCCACAGCTTCGAGGGTGAATATAGGTATGAAGGAAACCGCTATGACAAGAAGCGAAAAAAACGATGGCCCTCCGACTTCCTTTATAGCCTCGAGCATTACAACTTTGTAATCGCCCTTGCTTCCGTCTTCCCGCCAGTGCGCGAGTTTTTTATGCGTATTTTCCACCACCACTATGGCGGCGTCCACCATGGCCCCTATGGCTATGGCTATACCGCCCAATGACATAATATTTGTGGTCAGCCCCATGTAATGCATCGGAATAAATGATATCAGCACGGCTATCGGAAGCAGAAGTATCGGGATCATTGCCGAAGGGATATGCGTCAGGAATATGATAATGACAAGCGACACGACTATCATTTCTTCTATCAGTTTGCTCTTTAATGTATCAACCGACCTTTTTATCAATTCGGAACGGTCATAAGTCGTGACTATCTTTACGCCTTCAGGCAATTGGATCTCTTTCAGTTTCTTTTTCACGGCCTCGATCACGTTATAAGCGTTTTCCTTATACCTCATTATTACTATGCCGCCGACTGTCTCGCCTATGCCGTTGAATTCCGCCACCCCGCGCCTGATGTCGGGTCCGAGCTGTACCTTTGCCACGTCTTTTATTGTAACCGGCACGCCCTGGTCCGTAACTTTTAACACTATGTCTTCGATATCCGCTTTATTTTTTATATAACCGCTGGCTGTTACCATGTACTCTGCGCCTGAAAACTCAAGAAGCCTGGCTCCTATTGATTGGTTGGCGCTTTTGACCGCCATCACAACCTGTGATATGGGGATATTGTACGCAAGCAAAGTGTTCGGGTTTACCACAACCTGATATTGTTTTGTGAACCCTCCGACTGACGCAACTTCAGCCACGCCTTTTACAGACTGCAGGGCGTATTTCAAATGCCAGTCCTGAAAAGTTTTCAGGTCTTCCTGCGAGTTCTTTCCCGAATAATCCACAAGCGCGTACTCATAAACCCATCCCACGCCTGTCGCGTCTGGCCCGAGTTCGGTCTTAACACCCTGCGGCAGCTGGTTCTGTATCTTTGATAAATACTCAAGCACGCGCGAGCGCGCCCAGTAAACATCAGTGCCGTCCTCAAATATCACATATACATATGAAAACCCGTAATCGGAAAACGCCCTGACATCTTTTACATTAGGCGCGCCAAGCAGGGCGGAAACTATGGGAAAGGTCACCTGGTCCTCTATTATCTGCGGCGGCCTGTCCCAGGTTGAATAAACTATAACCTGCGTATCTGACAAATCAGGTATGGCGTCCAAAGGAACATTCTGTATGGACCATATCCCCCAGATAACGGCAAACGCCGCGCCAAGGAATACAAAGACCCGGTTCTTTGCAGACCATTCTATAATTTTATTAATCATGGTTACTCCTTTTATTAATCGTGCTACGAATTTCTATCAGCTCGTGTAGGCGCAACCTTTAGGTTGCGGCCTTTGTTCCATCGTTGTTTTTAATTTTATCTTTTGTGTTCCGAACCTGTATTTTAAAACCCGAAACATCACGTTTCCTTCAAATTCCGCAACCTGAAGGTTGCGCCTACAAAATCTAATTCCGAACTCCGAACTCCGAATTTCCATGGACTTTGGGCTATAACTTAATGTTTATGCCCCTGGCTCATCTGCCCTATCGCGGCTTTCAGCTGGCTTTCCGAATCTATCAGAAAATTCGCATTGGTCACAACTTTCTCGCCTTCGGCCAGTCCGAGCTGCACAACGTAAAAACCGCCGATCTTTGCACCTAAGACCACATACCTTGGTTCAAAGTATCCGTCGCCTTTGTCAACAAACGCTATCTGCCTTGACCCTGTGTCCATTACAGCCTCTTCCGGCACTGAAAGGAAGCTTCCGGTCGCTGATTTGATGCTCACGTTCACGTACATCTCGGGCTTGAAAGCGCCTTCAGTGTTTTTCACAAGTATCCTGACGCGCACGCTCCTTGTCTCGGGGTTGAGCGCCGGGTCTATGGCCACCACTTTGCCTTCATAAACCGTATTTGGCGCGGACGAAAGCGTAACCTCAGCCTCTGCGCCGCGGTGCACATATTTCAGGTCGTCCTGGTATACCTGGGCGTAAACCCATGCGGAGTCGCCATTGCCGGATATGAGAAGGGACTTGTCAGGCTCGGCTTTTGTCTTAAGTTCGCTTATCTGCTGGTCGGAAAGCCCCATGACTTTCAACCTGGTTTCCGCGGAACTTAAATTTTCTTTTGCTGAAGCAGTCCCGCTGTCATCCCCGGTTGCTTGGGCCTGCCGTAAGCTCAGCAAAGCGGAAATAAACTGCTGCTGCGTGTAATAAAGTTCGGGGTCATACGCGACAACAGCCGTCGCAAACACGGTATTACCGAGGCTTCGTTTTGTCACAATATCAGTCCTTACATTTATCAATTGCTGTTTTTCCGGGTCAATCTTAACCACAACCCTGTCGGCCGGTATTGCCGATTTTTGCACAACTGCGCCTTTCATACCGGGCATACCGGGCATATCAGCAGACATGTTTTCATCCGCTTGCCCGCCCGCCGGGGCCTTAGATAAGGCGGGTTCCACTTTCACAAGTTTCATTCCGCAGATAGGACAGTCGCCGGGCTTATCCGATATATAATAAGGATGCATTGGGCAGGTCCAGAGCTGTTTCTCCCCGGATTTTTTGGAACATGATATGAACAAAGCTCCGGCGATCAAGGCCAGTACAGCCAATAATATGATTGCTTTTTTATTTTTCATTTTAATTCTCCTTTTTCCTTTCGTTTATAAGTGCCGTGTTTGAGAGGGGGCCTCCTTCGACAAGCTCGGATTTCATCCCCCTCTCTACGCGTTTCATTCGGATTCTTTACGACTTTTTCACAACAAGTGTCATGCCGCATTTCGGGCATTTGCCGGGCTTATCTGAAATAATTTCAGGATGCATGGGGCAGGTGTACTGAACCGACTGCACTGCCGCGCCTGTCGTCTCCGCCTTTGCCGCTGGTTTTGCGTTTGAACATCCAGCCATTACTGCTGCCACGCTTAAAACCACAGCCAACATTAACACAAATACTGTTAAATTTTTCATTTTTACTCCTCCTTTCAAATTTTTAATTGGTAATCGGTGATTTTCCGGTAAGTTCCTCGAGCATCCTGAGATGCATCAGGTATTCCGTGAGCCTCATATAGTAATCCTTTTTCATATCAAGCAGCATCCTTTCACTGTCTAACAATGTCATGAACTCTATTTTCTTGCTTTGATATGAGGCAAGCGCAGATTTTAAGCCAGCTTCCGCCTGGGGTATCAGCTTGCTTTTATACAGGTCTATGAGCCTGTAATCCGATTTGATGGTTTCAAAATGGTCCTTTGCCTCGAAAACCACCCTGTTCTTTTCGTCTTCAAGTTCACTGCCTTTTGACGCTGCCATTTCCCACTTCTCGCCTATGTCGGCCTGCTGGTTGTTCAAAAACCACAGCGGTACCTCCGCTTCCACCATGAACTCGTAATTCGTGCTGCCCGGGTCGATTGATTTCTTGTAGGTTAAGTTAAAGTCGGGCAAATAGTCCGCGATCGCCATGTTGCGCATATTATCAGCCGTATCCCTGCCGGCCCCGGCGGCTTTTATCGACGGTGCTTCTTTTAAGGCGCTCGCCTTTATTTCTTCAAAGGTGGTTTTCAATTCCGGCACCTGCGGGTCTTCCAGGCTGTACGCGGTGCTGGTCAATAAGGAATCATCGGCTGTGATCTGCCTTAGACGCTGAAGGTCGGATTCCCTCTGCCTGTTCAGCGTAAGGAGTTCGTTGTCAAGAAGGGCTGTTTCAAGGTCGGATTTGAACACATCCTGCTGGGAAACCATTCCCTGGTTATACCTGGCGAACGCGATATTGGAAATCTGTTTTAACACGGCGGAAGCCCCGTTGGTTATCTCTATGTATTTTATTGTCTTGTACAGTTCATAGTAAGCCGACCTGACATTGTTTACGGTTTCAAGCCTTTTCATTTCATACATATACCTGTAAAGATCGGATTCGGCGACCGCGCCTGAGGCTTTCCATATATATTTCAGGGGGAAGGGTATTTTCTGCGTGATCATCACATACTTCTGCATGGATGAATTTATATCAAGCGTATTATCTTTGACGCCCATGACGTCAAATCCGAGCATCGGGTTTTCCAGGAAAAACTGTTTGTGGCTTTTTGCGTCAAACGAACGCGCCATCTTTTCAGCCGCAATAAGCCCGGGATTGTTTTTAAGCGCCGCGTCAACAACCGCATTTTCGGTTATAATCCGGGACTCGGCGGCAAGCATTCCGCCGAAAGCGGCCGTTAAAAGCCACACGATAGCAATTGTTTTTTTCACGTTATTTTACCGTCATGCTCTGTATCATCCTGATAAATTCCGGACCCTTGAATATAAGTAAAAGCGTAATGACCACTATGTACAAAAATCCGAGTATTATGCCCGCGTATGCCAGGTTTCTTCCGGTTTTACCTTCCAAATCTATTTCTTTAAGCGCCAGCCATCCTGCCGTTATCGCGAATGCGGCCTTTTCTATGCCGAGCAGATTTAAAAAACAGGCTATTCCCCCGACCAATGCTAAAACCGCTGCCTTGCTTTTATTTCCCATGTTTGTGACCTCCACATTGACATATATGATTTGGATCTTTTGCCATGCAGCTTTTACACATGTTTTCACTGCATTTGCCGCATAATGCCGCATAAGCGGCCGGTGCGAATACAGAAGACGTCATGCAGGTTATAACGGCTGACTTGACTGAATCCGCAGCCTGCTTTGAGGCATCCTGTCCGTCCCCGGCATATATATAAGGAGAAACTATCATTAAGGCCGAAGCAAACAGCACAAAAACCGCAAGCACAGCGCTTGCCGGTATTAACTTTAGTATGTTAAATTCAAAACGCCTTTCCTTGTTTTCATTAAGTTTTCTCACGATGTTTTCCCTGAAATACGCAGGCGGGCTTATTTCCCCGGCATTTTTCAGGTATGAATCCACGCCTGATAACGCCTCGAATTCTTCCAGGCACTGCGGGCATGACGCTATATGCTGCGCAATCTCGTCTTTTAAATCGGATTTTACTTCCCCATCCATAAAAGCCATTATTTTCCCCTTAATTTCCTCATGTTTCATGATAAACCTCCTTTATTTAAGATATTGTTCACATAGATATAAACGCAGGCGCAGCCAAAAACTTGCGGTAAAAAATACGGAATTAACAAAGCAATTTTATATATTATACTGAAATATGGCGGTTTTTTTTAATACTTATTTCCCCTTTTTATCGACGTGTTTTTCCCTTAAGCATTTGCGTTTTTCTGCAGCTATCTTCTATCTTTTTATCCTGTCCTTTAAAGCCTGCCTGGCCCTGAAAATCAGCGACTCAACAGCCGGAACAGATACGCCCATGACCGCTGCTATTTCAGCATAGGACTTTTCCTCATATATTTTCAGGACTATTGCCGCACGTTGGTTTTCAGGCAGGGACAACAGCGCTTTTTGTATTTCCATATCTTTTTCTGCTTTTTCCGCTGTTTCAAGCGCGTTGCGTATATTCTTATCCGCTATCTGTTCCTTGAACTTTCCATCCCCTGTTTCAAATTCCTCATCCAGGCTTGTTGGATTGCCCGAAGCCTTTCTCCTGCGCAGATAGTCTATGCTTATATTGGACGCTATGCGGTACAGCCATGTGGTAAATTTTGCGGATGCTGTGTAGTTTGGCGCGGCATTATAGACTTTTATGAAAGTATCCTGGGCCAGGTCTTTCGCGTCTTCCTTTGAACCCGTGAACCTGTATATATAATTTATTATCGGCTTCCCGTATTTTTCGAGAAGCAGGTTAAATGCTGTATTATTGCCTGCTTTAAGGTCAAGCATCAGCTTTATGTCTTCGTCCAATTAGCACACCCCGGTTTTTGCGATTTAATTATAAATCAAAACATAAGCGCCCCGCTGGTGGCGGCATAATATACCGCCACTACACGGCAAAACAGGCATGAAATTTAACCCTTTTGCTTTTGGAACCACGCTTCAATATCCGCAACCTTATCCCCCTGTATTTCAATTCTCCCGTTTTTTACAGTGCCTCCCGTGGCACATATGCCTTTTAATGTCCTTGCGATATCATTTAAACGGAATTCCCCATAAGTAACCAGCCCTGAAATTACAGTCACCTTTTTTCCGCTCCTGTTTTCCAGACGGATTTCCGGTTTGGGTGATTGCGGATTGTTTTTTTTCATTATAAACAATTTCTTTTCGTCAAATTTGAATTATTCAACCACCACCGCCGTGCCGTAACAAAGCACCTCTGTCGCGCCTGCCGCGACTTCTGACGCGTCATAATGTATCCCGATTATCGCGTTCGCTCCCATTTCCCGGGCATGGTCTATCATCAGGTCATAAGCCTGCTGCCGCGCCTGTTCGCACATTTCAGTATAAGCCCCTATTGTACCGCCGAGTATGGATTTTAAACCGCCGAAGATGCCCTGGATAATGGTCGGTGAGCGTACTATGATGCCCCTTACAATACCCCTGTATTCCTTCACCGCGTGTCCCGTAATTTCAAAAGTTGTTGAAACAATAATATCGGTTCTTTTCTGCATATAAACCTCCTTATATGATTTCCGGCAATAAATATTTCACGCTACATTTACGGAAAACGGCAGTGGTTCAACCTCAACCACCGAGCCTAAGCGTACAAGCTTCGCATCTCCGGGCAGCACCGAGTAATTCAATTCCTGTTCCTTGTCTTTCTTGCAGTAATGCGCGATTATCCCGAGCGCCTTTTGTATGTTTTCTTCATTTACATCCCCGCGGCCTATTGCGGTCGGGCCTTTTGATGAAGGGATTATGAGCAGGTCCCCCGGTGAGGCGAAATTCATCACTATTTTATTCTCGGCTTCGTCGCGGCCTACCGCCATTTTAAACTTATCAGTTACCGCAAAATACCTTCCGTATACAAAAAGCCTGGCGTTATTCAGGTTCAGCATGTCCGACTTTCGCAGATCCTTTATTTTCATGCTGAAATTCTTGTCCGTAAGCAGGCATCCGCCTGCCGGGCAGGCGTGATTTTCTATCTTGAATTCATCAACCAGGTCAAGCTGCTTTTCCCTGCTCCTGCCTTCTATGGACATAAGCTTGCTTCTGTCTATCCAACCTTTTTCTTCGGGTATGGACGGTTTCATATGCCCGGCGCATAAAGGCCGGACTATAAGCCCGTCAAGCCCGCTGTCCTTTTCTATAATGTCCATTGCGCGCCTATTCTGGCTCATAGGCCGCTGCCCCACAACCTCGCCGGTTATTATGAAAGAAGCCCCTATTTCTTCCATGTATTTTTTAGCGGTTTTAAATTTCAGTATCCTGCAGTCTATACATGGATTGGCTCCACTGCCGTAACCGTATTTGGGATGTTTTATTATTTCTATGAATTCCGCCGAGTTGTTCAGCATCTTTAATTCAACGCCCAGCTGTTCAGCCATTTCCTGCGCCTTATGCTTGCAGCCGTCCTTATGTTTGCCCCCGCACTGGCAAAAAGGCGAAGTAAAGTTAAGGGCTATAACTTCAATGCCCATGTCCTTTATTATTTTCGTCGCGAGCGTGCTGTCAAGCCCGCCTGATAAGAGGGATACTGCTTTCAATTTTGTTTCCTTTCATGGCGCCGGTTAATTTGTTTAACGCGTATACTATAGCATACTTGCCCCGTAAATAATTACCCATAATGGTTTTTAATACAGGCTGGGGGTCACTTATTATTTGAATTTTGGGATTGGAACTGCATGGGTTTGTTATTGCGCAAATCCCGCCGTGTTTCCTGATCTAGACTTTGCTTTTTTTAACTTTGGGCTTTAACTTCAGGTTCTGCCTTTCCAGCATATCGGCAAGCGTGATTGAATTCATGAACTCCAGAGTGCGCAGTTTAAGCTCCGACCACACGTCGCGCCAGGCGCAGGTTCTGCTGCGGGTGCAGCCGGCCGGGTCGCTGACACAGAATACAGGGTCTATGGAGCCTTCGGCTACGGTTACTATCTCGCTTAAAGTTATTCCCTCGGGGGCCTTTGCCAGCACAAATCCGCCGTTCTTTCCCTTGGTGCTGCTGACCAGACCCACGCCAACAAGCAGGCGCATTATGTTTTCAAGGTATTTAACCGATATTTCCTGGTCCAATGAAATTACTTTCAAGGATACGGGCCCCTTGCCATATTTTGCCGCGAGGTGTAAAAGCGCCCTTGAAGCATATCTGCCTCTGGTTGAAATTCTCATTGCATTCTCCTTCAATATTCCGCATTTTTTAGGCTAAATATCATTAATACGATATTATTATAACCTAATCAACGCAGTAAGTCAAAAAAAATTTTTCATGTGCTTTTTCCGTTTTTCGCATATATTTGTAATTTATCCAAATAATTATTGAAAGTTTTAATATTTATGCTATCATACAGCAATGAAATATGGCATTGCCGACTACAAGTCAAAAAAAAAAGGAGCATACTAAAATGGCTGCACCAAAATACAACGCTTCATTCATCTCAACAATTCTTAAGAGGTCTATTTACACGTCTTTTATTACCATAACCAACGGAATTATAAACTCAAGAATAATGGTCTTTGCCGCAGACCCTGATTTAAAGAACTTTTACTGCGTAACAAATAAGACAAGTGAAAAGATAGCCGAACTCGGCAGGAATCCTGTCACAAATCTTTTGATACTGGGTACAAGCGATACGCTTGACGGATTATCCGAAACCCAGGTTCGCGGCACCTCGCAAATATTCTCCAAAATTTCCGACTCCGAAGCAAAACACGGGCTTGACCTGCTCTCTGAAAAAGCCTCGATTATAAACACGCTTAAAAACAGCGGTTCTCTCGGCGATTTTTGTATACTAAAGATCAAAACTTCCGAGATCAGCTTCAGGATATTTAAAGACGTGCTGCAAAACATCCCAAAAACAATCCTCAACTTCTGACATAACCGGCTATTACGTTCCTGTATCGGGAATTTCCTTAAGAAGTTTATCCGGCATTTTCTGGCCCGATATTGCTTCAAGACTGATTGATTCAAGATATTTTACGGTTACTTCCCTCAGATCCTGCCACATTTTCATGGACTTACAGCTTTCCTTAAGCGCGCATATCCCGGGATTATCCAGACAGGGAACCGGCGACAGGGTTCCTTCAGACGTCCTTAATATGTCTGCCATTGTTATTTCTTTCGGGCTTTTAGACAGTATAAAACCGCCGCTTTTACCCTTTGCACTGATTACAAACCCCGCGGTAGCAAAAGTTCTCATAATAGTTTCAAGATATTTTAAGGATATTTCCTGTTTTTCTGATATTGCGCGTATGGTAACCGGCCCGGCCCCGTAATGCTCGGCGAGCATTATCATGGCGCGTAAAGCATACCTGCCTCTTGTTGAAAATTTCATGTTTTAACACCTCGCCCATACTTTCATCCGGCTCAAATACGTGACTCGATTTTAATTGCTACCGTTATGGTGGTATTATACACTAAAAAAAACTTTTTTCAACCTTTTTCTAGGCAAACTTGCCGTAAGTTTTACCCTGGAAAGACCGGAACAACTTACTTGAATTTTTCCTGTTTCATGTATTCAGGCTGTTACTTTGCTTTAACAATTGTCGTAGACCCGGCAAGCCCTTCGGAATAATATATTTTCTGGTCCTCTGTCACCACTACGGCCTCAAAATACCCGAGTTTTTTCGCCAGCGCAAAGCCTTTGTCCTTGCCAAGGATAAATACGGTCGCAGACAATCCGTCCGCCATCGCGGGGTCGGAACAAAATATAGTCGAACTTGACAGCCCTCTTGCCGGGTATCCTGTAAAAGGGTCCATGATATGGTGGTACCTTACGCCATCCTTCATAAAAAACCTCTCATAATCGCCCGAAGAGACAACGAGCATGTCCGAAACGTCAAGTCCGCCTATTACGCCGTCGCCCCTGGGATCCCTTATTCCCACTCTCCATGGTTTCCCATACAATGTGCCTATGGCATAAATATCGCCGCCCGCATCCATAAGCGCGGATTTAATGCCTTCTTTTTTCAGAACTTTTGCTCCTTCTTCCACAACATAAAGTTTGGCTATCCCGCCTATATCGACGCCCACCCCTTTTTTTAATTTTGTCATTTTCCCGTCTTTTATGACAAGATATTTATAGCCCACAATTTTTAAAGTTTCCCTGATTTCCTCTTTTGTCGGCAAATGCTTGGTTGCATAAAATCCCCACAGCTTCATCAGCGGGTAAACCGTAACATCGAATTTTCCGCCGCTCAATTCACTCACCCGGATCGCCCGCTGCATGACTTTTATTATTTCCGGGTCAGTAACAGGCGTTCCCTCATTGTTAAATTTATAAATTATGCTGCCGGGGTCCAGTATGGAAAATTTCTTGTCAACTTCCTCCATCCTGTCCATTGCCTTTTCAATCGCAGGCAGGACACTGCGGCCGCCGGGCACCTGGATCGTAACGAGCGTATCCATCATGAACCGTGTTTGCTTTTGCACTTGCGGCCTGATGAATTTCCTTATTAGAAACGCACAAACCGTCACGACAGCTGCCGTTATAAAAAAAATCAAAAGCAGTTTCTTTATTTTCATATTGCACACCCTTTCATTTTTTTATATCAAATCCAGCGTATCGTCTTCTGATTTCATATACAGCATGACAATCAGGCTTGACAGCGCAAGTATCAGCCCTTTTACCTTCTTCTTCCCTATTTTATAATTTTTTATGAACGCGTGGGCATTTTCCCATAAAACCGGGATTGCTAAGAGCGAGGAAGTCACTATCCTGGAAACCCTGTCACCGGATATACCCGTGAATTTAAACGGCCTTAAAAGCGATTTTATGCCTGACGCAAGTTCCTGAGGGCTTGTGGTCCGTATCAAGACAGCCGCTCCGATCATCAGCAGTATGAGCCTGAAAGCAAACAAGGAGCCGTGATAAAGCCCGTCCTGCGTTATCCTTAATATGCCAAAGTTCATTACAATTACCCCGCCGTAGGAAAAGAACATTGGGATTGCAAATGAGAACGCGATAAACAAATACAGCCTTTTTACCCCGTCAAAAAACCTCATTACCGGTATCTTAGTCATGGCTATAACCAGAATAAGCATTGCCAGAACAATAAAATACTCGTAAAAGCCTTCCGAGATAACCACGATTATTGCCAGCACTATTATGGCAAGTATCTTTATTTCCGGCGACAACGAATGCAAATGTGAATCTTTGCTGATATACCTTCCAATGTTAAATTTAGGGGCTACAAACGGCCCTTTTTTGCTATACGCGGCCGGGACCTTAAAACCGCCTTTTGTCCTGTTTCGTTCCAACCTTGAACATACCTGGGAAGCAACCACGCCTGTTACCCATCCCGTAATTACCGAGCTGATGCCGAGCCATGGAAGCAGCATGAAAACACCGGTGTTTTTAATCAGCAGCAGGTAAACAATGCTTATTTGGGTTAAGTTATGCGCCATTGCGCCAATTATGCTTATGCCTATGAGGCTGAATAATGGTTTACCGCCGCCTGATAAAAGTTTATAGACAAGTCCCATGGCAAGTGTGCTTGTGATAGCGGATGAAAAACTCAGGATGAAACTCGGTGACAAAAAAGTTCCAAGTATGAGAGAACTAATGACAGTCCTCATAACTGCGATTTCAATAGCTGACCGGAACCCCATATCGACAAGCGCTATCAAAACTATCATGTTGGCCAGCCCGAGCTTCACTCCCGGCACCACCTGCGGAAAAAAAGACTCCGCAACCTGGAGTATCGTTGCGCAGGACACAAGCAGCGCTATTTTTTTCAGCTTTTTGTCTTCATCCGGCATGGAAACCACCTTAATAACTGACGGCATCATACTGACCCGCGCCGCCGCCTGGGATCTCGACAAGCACTTTATTTGGAACACAGACAATGGTCTGCGCCGGGCTGGATATCCAGCCGGTATTCACGCATACCTGCCTCGCGCAATCTGATTTGGCTATCCTTATCCTGTGCCGGTTTACTTCTACTTCCATATTTTTGAATTTATAAACCGAATCCTGCCCCAAAGCGACCTGTTTTACCAGTTTATTGTCCTGATAAATATTCGCTATATTGGCTGCGGCTGATTTTTGCCGTGTGAAAGAGTACAACAGGGGCGTGATAGACACGGTTATTACAATAGCGGCAATTACTATATCCGCGGTGTTTAGCCTATATAACCCGTTCCTTTTCATAACGCCCTCCTAAAAAGTCATTTCTTCCCACAGATCAAAACTGTCCTGCCGGGACGTTGCTATTATCGCTTATTAGTATATGACACCATTTTACTAGTATTATAGTTATAGACCCACATTGCCTGTTTGTCAAGTGATTGTTTTCACTTGTTTTTTTCATTTATCATTCATTATCTTTAATTTATAGACATTTCAAAATATCGATGTGCTTGATTTCACTTAAAAACGGGAAACCGCTATTAAACCGCTTGACGCATTCCACAGGCCCCGGGCGCATAAAAAGCAAAAGAGGAAGGTTTTACCCTTCCTCTTTTAGCATATGAACAAAGCATTTTTGATTATTGTGTTAATCTTTACTTTTTCTTTGGATTTTTTGAGAATAAATCATATATCATAAGCGCCCTTTTTACCGCGACGCATACTGCTTTGGAAGATATTGTCGCGCCTGATATCCCTTTTATATCCTCTCCAACTTTGCACGCATCAGTCAAGCTTTTATCTTTAAACTGATTTTTAAAATACCCTTCCTTGACTTTAACGCCTCTTTTTTCGACCATATCAATAAACCCGATATCCACGGCTTTTTTTGTCTCGGTATTTATCAGGATTGCCATGTAAATTATGCCCCATTTTCCCATCTGCTCTTCAACAACAACAGCTTCTTTTCCGGTAACATAAATCTGGTATGTATCCCGGACCGGCTTATCGCTGTCAAGCACCTTCTGCACGCTTGCTATGTCAGCTGCGGTAAGACTGTAAACCTGCGGCTTCAAATCCGTAGCCGGCATCAATTCTTTTACGATCTTGTCCTGATTTTCGGCCCTGGTTGCCATAACAGCCGATACAAATAACACCGCCAAAACAATCATTAAGATTTTTTTCATTTTCCTTCTCCTTATTATTTTTAGTACTTTCTGCAGCTCTGCAACTATATAACTCACCGCTCCCAATTAAAACCCCTTTTTTTGTTTTAAATCCGATTTTATCAGCCTGCCACCTCCTAAAATTATAATCATTAATAGCGCATGTTATTTCAACTTAAATCATTGAAAAACTTTCCTAAACAGATAATCCTGCCTTAATTGCAACTTGTGAATATTTTCACTTATTAAGGCGTAAAAAAAACTGCTACTGCTACTTAAACTCGTTAAGACTATACATATTGCTTTACTGTTTGTCAAGGTTTAATTTAAAATCGAGTGCCGGCCTGAAAATAAGTTTGCGGTTTTGATTTTACGCGCATATGGCGGCATAAGCAAACAGCCATTTTAAATTTTATTATTATGCTTTTTCCTTGTTTTCGTAACTGCGGGCAAGCGTGATGTTCCTGTTTTTCCCTGCTTTTCCTTATAAACAAACCGGGAAAAGAATACGCTTATTTCAAATAATAAATAAGTCGACATAGCCATCATAAACTGTGAAAAAACATCCGGCGTAAATATCGCGCCCAAAACGAAAACCCCCACCAACACATATTTCCTGCTTTTTGCCAGGCCTTTTGGCGAAACTATGCCCATCTTTGCGAGAACCAGGATAACCAGCGGCAATTGAAAAATCAACCCGAACGCAAATATAAATATCATTAAAAAATCTATATATGAAGAGACCGATATCAAAGGCTGGATATTTTGCGTGCCCATGCCTAAAAGGAATTTAACGCCCACAGGCAGCACAAAATAAAATGCAAAAGCCGCGCCTGCCAGGAACAGAACATAGGAAAATATCATGGCAAAAGAAAGGTATACCTTCTCCATTTTAAACAAACCCGGATTGACAAACTTCCACACCTGATAAAGAATTACAGGCAGTGATATAAGCCCTCCGGCCAGCATTGAAATTTTTAAACGGGCAAAAAAAGCCTCGGCGGGCTTTATAAAAATCATCTTCCCGCCCGGGGCTGTCAGGATTCCCAGGATTTTATCAATGAATAAATAAGCGATCAGGCTGCATAAAACAACGGCAATCAGAATGATAATTATTCTCGTCCTTAATTCTTTCAGGTGTTCCGTCAGGGTATATCTTTCTGAAGAACTCATTTTTTTCCCTTTTTTCCTTTTTTAACCTTTATTTCTTTTTCATCATCTTCCGTTTCTTTTCCTATCTTTTTGATCTCCTGTTCGGTTTCCTTTAACCCGTCCTTGAAAGCATGGACGCTTTTACCTATGCCCTTTGCTATGTCAGGCAGCCTGTCCGCACCAAAAACAAGTAAAGCCAGGACAAGCACTACCAGCAGTTCCGGTAATCCCAGACCAAACATATATACACCTCCTTGATTTTCTTAAAGAACCGATTTTTTTCTTTTTTTAACTTTTTTTTCTTTTTCCACGTCTTTGGTTTCTTTTCCCGTGCTTTTAATTTCCTGCTCGGTTTCATTTAACCCGTTCTTGAAAGCATGGACGCTTTTACCTATACCCTTTGCTATATCAGGCAGCCTGTCCGCCCCAAAAACAAGTAAAGCCAGGGCAAGCACTACCAGCAGTTCCGGCAATTCCAGACCAAACATATATATACCTCCTTGATTTTTAGGATTTAATTTTAATTCTTCATTCAGTCAGTATTGTACATAACAACCGGACATTATTCAACTTCTTTCTCTTCAAATTCAATAAATCTCTCCGTCAATCCTGCCATTTCCCTGTAAAACGGGCTTTTGGTTTCTTTTTTGACTGTTTCACAGAATTTCCGGACCCAATTAAACATATATTCATTTAAAAAACGTTTTTCGTATTCCGCGCAGCTTGACGCTGTTTTGTTATCCCCGGTTGCCAGTGCCGAGGTTTCTTTTTCAACCAGTTTTTTCATGAATTCAAACAAAACTCCGATATGATCCGGGAGCCCGTCCCAGTTGTCCTTGTAACTCAAGCCAACCGACTCTATAATTTTTTTTATTCCCGAGGTCGTTTCTCCCCAGAGTATTTTATCTTTATCCAGCCAGACTGAAGCGTACATCGAAATATGGACAGGGGGGATAATAAATAATCTGTTGTATTCCGCCGCCAATTGTCCGGACAGGACGTTTTCGCCGGTATTCAAAAATTTTTTATCGGGATTAAATCCCATTCCTTTAAGATTATTCAGCACTTCGGGTTTTTTAAATGATTTTATGGACTCAGCGCTTAATTCCTTCAAATAAATAATCGCTAAAAACCCGTAAATGCCGCTTCTAAGTTGCGCTGTTTTAATGGCGTCATTGCCGTATTTTTTAACTTTTTTCACTTCTTTCCGCCTGTCCATAACTTCAAAAACTTACTTTTAGAAAGATTAACCGGCTAAGCCTTGGTTACGGTTACTACAGTATCCATAGAACGCTGCTGGCCCGCGATAGGGTCGGGTGAATTGGGTACAACCCAGTTGGGATGAACGCCGGTTTCTTTCCACCATTTTGTATTGCTGTCGACATCGGCGACAAATACGGTGGATTTTTTACCCGACGCGAATTCACCGTATGCCCAGTGCCCGACGTATTGTGAAACCGCGACTATCCCCGGTACGACTCCGTTTGTCACCTTGGCTGTGGTAAGTATTTCATCCACCCCGGACTTTATTTTTATCTTTTGCCCGGTCTTTATGCCAAGATCGCCGGCGGTTACCGGGTTGATCCATGCCGGATTATCATGATATATCTCGCTTAACCACTTGCAGTTCTGTATTTCCGGGGTAGCCTGCACATTTACTTTATAAGTTGTGAGCACAAGCTCCTTGTCTTTCATTTTTTTATGCTCAGGTATCGGCATGTAGGAAGGCATGGGCTCAAAATTTCTCGCTTTTAACAGCCCCGAATAGATCTCAAATTTACCGGATTTGTTCACCCTGTCCGGCGCGAATCCTCTATAAACTAAACCGCCTATTTTCTGCCCTTTATAGCCTTTATAGGCATTTTTTGTGTCCGTGTAACCCGAAGCTGCGGCCTCCTCGGCTGTTTTCGCGTCTGATTTTTTCCAGTCCCAGTACACGCCTGTGCCGGCGTCATAAATAACCGTTTCACCGCCGTAATTCGCCTGCTTTGCGTAACCTTTATACAACGGCTTTGCCGACGGATCCGCGTATATGCCGTGTTCCTTCAAATATTCAAACGAAACTTTGGTCATTGCGCAGGACTGTTTTATAAAATCAAGGGTCGAATCGTACCCGAGATTGATACCGAGCCTTTTTGACAGTTCAATTGTTACATCCTGGAACTGCCTTGCCTCCCCGAGCGGTTTGATTATAGGCTGACGCAGTGAAAATTCCGGTATCATTGCATAAGACATAGTATCCTCTAAAGACCATCTTTCAAGGTACGTAACGTCAGGGAGGATCAGATCGGCAAGCACGGCTGTCTCTGTCATGGCAAAATCAACCGCCACAAGATATGGAATGAGCTTCTCATCCTTTAGAATTTCAATATTTTCCGCGCATTCCCCGTTCACATACGCAGGGTTATAAAGGTATGTCATGTAAATCGCAGGCCTTCCGGCTTTTCCGCTCTTGATCATTTTTAAGACCTGATTATTGACGTTATGCGTCGGAAAGGCCGCGGTTCCCTTGAACCCGTCAAGAATATCCAGCTGTTTTACGCGGCCGTTTATCTCCGGGAATTTCCATTCAGGCATTACGGCGTGGTTTGTACCGCCCTTTACATCTATGTTGCCGCAGATAGCATCTAGGGTCTTTATAGCCCTCTCATTTTGCACTCCGTTGTAATGCGCGACAGCGCCCCTGTAGGACACGATGGTCCCGGGTTTTGCCTTCGCGAACGCGATCGCAAGTTCTTTGATCTTATTCGCAGGCACGCCGCTTATTTGTTCCGCCCATTTTGGGGTATATTGCGACATGTGTTTTTTCAGCTGTTCCAGGGTAACATTTGTCCACGTTTTGATAAATCCGTCATCCTGAAGATTATTATCCAGGATAACATTGCACATCGCGAGCGCTATTGCCCCGTCTGTTCCCGGCTTGACCGGTATCCACTCTGTGGACCTTGCGGCGGTATTTGACAGCCTGACGTCAAAGGTGTACAGCTTAACCCCTCTTGACATCGCCTCCACTGTCCTTTGCGCGAGCTGGATGTGGGAAGTATGGTCCTCAAAAAAATTACTGCCAAAATTCAGTATCATATTCGTATTTTCTGTGTCATTCACATCGTAATATTTACCCCAGGTAAGTTCCTGCGCCGTCCATTTACCGCTTTCTCCGGTCGATGTGTTGTTCCCCACCGTTCCTGTGCCGTAACCCGTAAGGAAATTATTTATTATCTTCTCGTCCGAACCATCAACTCTCCCGTGATGAAGCATGAACTTCTCGGGCGTGCCCGCGTCTTTCAGTTTCTTAAGCGCGGCTGTCAGCTCATTTAAGGCCTCGTCCCATGTTATCCTTTTATACTGGCCGTCTCCGCGCTTGCCGATCCTCTTTAAAGGGTAAAGCAGCCTGTCGGGATTATAAACCTGGTTCACTCCCGACTGTCCCTTTGAGCAGATTTTCCCGCGGTTCCTGTTTGACTCGACATTTCCTTCTATTTTCACAAGGCGTTCGCCTTCAGTGTAGCACGTTAAAGCGTCCCGTGACGGGCACTGCCAGCAGGTGGAAGGAATTGACTTGCGTTTATCCTGGGTAATAGGGGAATAATCCTTCCCGCCCAAACCTAATTTCACCTCGTCATCAAGCGCGAAAAGCTTGTCCGCCCTGCCTATTCCCGCCAGAAAAGCTATTCCCGCAGCACCAAGCTTAACAAAACTCCTGCGATTTAATTTAGCCATTTAAGAATCGACCTCCTGTTTATATTCCATAATTAGATATTCTTACACCTATTTTTTAACAACCCACCATATGGTCAAAGCACAAATGACTGTAAGAATTACCGCGCACGCGATAATTGTAATACCGCCCGTTCCCGATGTGTAAAAGAAATTCATTTTTTCTTCCGCCTTTCACTAATGTTTTTTCTATTCCTCGTCATGCAAATATGATTTGATTTTTTCCATTGCCGTCGGCACAGCTTCCCTTGCTTCCCTTAACTCAAGGATTGAAATGACCGGGAATAATTTCACAAAGATAAAGTAGCATAATATAAACCCCGCCAAAAGAGCGGTCGTTATAAATATCTCCGAAAATGAGACGTGATAAATACCGCCTTTGTGCCCTTCCGATAACGGCTGCGTCAAGGCAGGCACGATGATAAGGAACCTTTCAAGCCAGACCGCGATCGTGATAAATACTGCCGCGATAACGGTCCTTGCGATCGGGTTGATCTTTTTTATGATAAGCACCACAAAGGAAGCCGCAACGCAGAATATCATGCCCCAGAACGGGATTGCAAAATCCCCGTATAGTTTTGAGGTAATAACGTACATTTCGTCCAGATGCCCCGCGAAAGCGGATGTGAGAAACTCCGCAAAGGTGAAATAAAGCCACAAAGCCGACATGATGGCAAGCAGTTTTCCCAGATTGGAAAAATGCGCCGGCTTCAGGTAATTTTCCAGCTTAAATACTTTCCTCAATACGGCCAGCGCCACTGAAATAACGGCTAATCCCGAAAAAAGCGCGGTAACAACAAAATACGGCCCTAAGATCGTGGAATGCCAGCCCGGCCTGATCGTCACCCCGAAAATAAACGCCGTTACAGTGTGCACCATTATGGCCACCGGCATTATCAGGACAACTATGATACTGACTGCTTTTTTATATTTTCTTTTTTGTTCAGCCGTGTCTTCCCATCCCAGCGCCAAAATTTTATATAATATGCCCCGCCAGCTTTTTGCCGGGAACACATCCCTCATTATGGCAAGGTCCGGTATCATGGATAGATAAAGATAAAACGCGCTGCTGATCAAATACATGGTAACAATAAAAATATCCCATATCATAGGCGACCCGGCAGGGCCGAAAAGAAATAAATTCAAAAACCTCTCGGGATGTCCTATGTCAACAAGAATTGATATCATGGCAAAGATCAGAGCAAAAACCGTAACAGCTTCAGCCGCCCGCGTAATGGGCCTGCGCCATTCGGCATGCGTAATATGCAGCACGGCTGAGATAAGAGTCCCGGCAAGGCTGATGCCGATAAAAAAAACAAAATTAGTTATATAAACGCCCCAGGCGACTGAATTGCTCATGCCCGTGACGTCCAATCCCTTCATTACCTGGTTGATCCAGACAATAAGCCCGAAAAATGCGATCGCAGCCAGAACCGCAACTGCGGCATAATAACGCGGCCCGGTAACAGTCAATACCCGCACAACATCCTTGACTAATTTATCATTATTATTGGGCACAGCCATGTCAAACCTCCTGAAATTTATATCCGGCTCCGGTGCTTACCCGGATCCGCAAAACCGTTAAATCAAAACCCGGAAGTTTTAAATCTCCGTGGGAGTCTGCCTTGTTCCGACTTCAATCGCTTTTTCAGCCGTATCCCAGTCAAGCCCGATATAATAAACATGCGGGTCAGTTCCCAAGTCCGGCAGCAGGCGCTGTGTCGGGTTCTCATCGATGAGTTTATATACTTCGCTGTTCTTATCTTTTATGTTGCCTATTATCCTTGCTTTTGCGGGGCAGGTATTCACGCATGACGGCACCATGCCATTTTCAAGGCGGTGAAAACAAAAATCACATTTGTCGGCCACTCCGTACCTTCTTGCCGGATAATCCTCTTTGCCTTTGTCGTAACCCCTGCGCCATCCGAAAGAACGCATCCCGAACGGGCACGCGTTCACGCAGTACCGGCAGCCGATGCAGATGCTTTTATCGATCTCGACTATTCCGTCAGGACGCTTGTATGTGGCCGTTGTCGGGCAGACCCTCACGCAGGCGGGGTTCTCGCACTGGTTGCAAAGGCGCGGTAAAAAATCCCTTTCAGCTAACGGATATTGCCCTTTTTCCACCTGGACCACCCAGGACCTGAAATTCCCAATTTGCACATTGTTCCCGCTTTTGCACGCAGCGGAACAGGAATGGCACCCATAGCACTTTCTCAGGTCAATAACCATTGCCCAGCGTGTTGGGGAAGCTTCGGGTTCTTCCGCAAAAACTTTTTCCGTAATTGCGGCAGCGGTTACTGCAACCGCACCCAGGCCGGCGAGTTTTATAATATCCCTCCGCCCGTATTTTTTTTCATCTTTTTCCTTTTTAACGTCAGGCGTTTTCATTGAAAATTAACCTCCTAATTGCTACCGATTAAGTAGCATTATCTGAGAAAAAAATTTTCCACCGTAGTGTTTCGAATTATAGCCACGAATTATTCGTTTGTCAAGTGATTATTTTCACAGTGATTATTTTCACTTAATTACCGTGTCTTATCACAGGTCTTTTAACCTCATTATCCACGCCTTAAACACAGGCAAACAACACAAAAACCACATCAATTAATTTATTTACAACTTCTATTTTAAATGTTTCGACAGGAAAATATCATAAAGAACCAGCGCTCTTTTTACTGTAATTGTCACCGCCCTGGACGAAACCGTGGCGCCGGAAATTGCCTTTATATCCGAGCCTAACGCGATCGGATCCAGCAATGACTTGCCAATATACTGTTTTAGAAAAATAGGCTTCACAATACCTCTTCCCCTGCGTTCTTTCATTGATATGATAATAATATCCTTGATCTTCTTTGTGGCGGCGTCAATAAGTATCGCCATTTCTATCATCCCGTGTTTTCCCTGCTCTTCATCAAGTATAACAGCCCCGGTTTTTGAAGGATATATGATATATACCCCTTTTACAGCTACCAGTTCCCCGACAATTTTATTGACTTGTTCAATATCCGCGTCTGCCAGGATCAAGGATCTGGCCTTTAAATCAGAGTCCGGCAGCAGTTGTTTTACGATGTCGTCGGTTGATGAAAATGCCGGCGTTGCAAGGAAAACAACCGTCAAAACAGCCATAATCAAAAAAAGCGTTTTTTTCATAGTTCATTTCCTCCTTGAATATTTTTTCACTGAATACTTTACAACTGCAGCTTTAAAATTGCTTCTTTACCTCTTTAAATTAGCGCCGGTAAATCCCGCATTTTATATCCTACTATTCTTGTAGCATTATACTTCACAGCATCCATATAGTCAAATTATTTTGTGGATGTTTCACAGTAAAAAAAGCTGAAAGGGAGGAGAAAAAACACTTTGGAGGGCATTTTTCATCCTCCTCCGCTGTCAGCCTTTTGCATCTTGTTTTTCTTATTTTCCGGCAGGTATTGCCTCGCCATATACAAGCAAAGCCCTTTTTACGGCCGTACATACCGCCTTGGAACTAACCGTGGCTCCGCTTACTGCTTTTATATCTTTGCCTACTTCCACGGCATCAGCCGTGCATTTGCCGGTGTATTGCCCCAAAAAAACGGGGAGTTTTACCGCAACTCCTCTTTTTTCCTGCATTGCAAATATTTCTATTCCTTTTACTTTTCTATCCGCCTTGCTTATGGCTATCGCGAATTTTATCGGACCCCATTTGCCCATCTGTTCTTCTATTACCACTGTCTCTGTCTTGCCTACATAGAACGTATAAGCTGTTTTTACCGGCTGTTTTGTTCCCATGCCGGCCTGTATCTTTGCCGTCTGCGCAGCCGTCAGCGTTACCGCGGTTGGTTTTAATCCCTCTTCCTGTGTAAGGTTCTTTACTGCATCTGTTTCTGACGCCAAAAGTGCTGCTGAAAAAACCACTGCTAAAACAGTAACCAAAAACTTTTTCATGACGCATCTCCTTATATTTTAACATTTTTATTTCTATAAGTCCGTATTACATCATACGAAACATAAAGGGGGTGGGGCGCCTTTTTCAAGGCGCCCCGGCCCTTTTTGTCACCGGCACGGGTTGGCTTACACCACTACCCTGCGGGGTTATATTTCCTTAACTTAGAAAGAACTTCTGACAGCTATATTCGGCCTTGTGAAAACAATCGATTTCGCTCCGTCTGACTGTCTCCAGTCCCCAATATCGCAGTTAACCTGCAATATAGTGCTGTCGGACAGGGATATTTCCGAACCAATCGTATTTGTGAGATAATTAACAGATAACGACCTGGTCGCCACGCTTGCGCCTGCATATTCAACAGCGTGATCGTGGTGTATCATGAACTGCAGCCACGGCAGCACCCTGTAGAATAATTTTACATAGTAGCCCGTGTCTGTCTTGTCGACGCCTTTGACTTTTACGTTCTCTATTTTGTCCGTTGCTATTTCGCTCCTCAGCGTAAGTCCGCCCAGGCTTACATTGATACCCGCAAGCAGCTTCTGCTTTGCGTAAAGTTCCTTATCGTCCCAGCGGGAAGCGAAAGCTGATAAGTAAAGCTCAACTGGACCGTAATGCGGTTCAACATGCAGCATGACGCCCGGCTGATTGTTGTTTTCAAATACAAAATCCCCGTCCGCCCCGCTAAGGACATAAAGATTTACAGGCAGTGACAAGTCGCCGAACGTAAAACTTTTTGCGACTCCGAAACCGTAATCTTCAAGTACCATGATGTCATGCGTTGCTTTTCCTGTCGTCATTTCCTCGTCAAAAAACAGTTCTTCGCCGTAATCCATGGAAAAATGCGGCCTTAGCGCTCCTACCTCAAGAGTAATGTCATGCGGCAGGTTTAAGATCATTTCAGCTACTCCGTGCCCCCAGTTGCTCGCCGCTATGGCAGTTTGGGTAATTCCGTTCGGGATGGCCGGTTTGGCCGTTGGGAGGGATACCTGCCCCAGTTTTGGCGTCGCGCCCGTGCTTGCCGACCAATTTGGTTCTAACAAAAAGCTAACCAAATCATTACATTTTACGTTGAGAATCAGATCGAATTCGCTAAAAGACACGCCGTAGCTCTTTGTTATATCCGCTTGTTTTACAGGGGCGCCAACATCTCTTCCTATTCCTGCCGGGCGGTCAAATATCCACATTTTTAACCAACCACCGACCCTTACTGAAGGGCCCGATTCATCTGCTGCAGTTGTTGAGGCAACTGCCGTGTCCGCTGCGAAAACTATTGCCGAAATTCCGGCCATAAGAACAAGCACTACTGTAAGAACAAAAAATTTCTTTGCCATGACTTCCTCCTAACATTTTTTTCAGCGGGCTCATGTCCGCTGTTGTGCGGGTTTTTTTCGCCTGCACCTCCCTGGTGTTATTTTTTTTTTTACTTTTTAATCCTTCTGAGCCACATTTCTTTGATCCACATCTCGTAGAAAGGCACTGCTATTTCTATCAGCGCGCATATCCCTATGGTCATCCCGGCCAGCAGGATCGTTATTGCAAACTGCGGCAGCACAAACCTGACCAGGAACATGGATGATATGTCCAGAAGTATGGCAAGGAACGATATGGCAGGAACTACCGCTTTATAAACAGCAGGCACACCGGTGAGCATGAACACGATGCCGAGGGTGAAAAACATTCCTGTCATCCCCAAAATATGGGTATGGGCGTGCGCAACCAGTTCGTTAAAATCCGGCGCGACAATCATGTTTGCTTCGTTGCCCCTGTAATGGTCAACTATGGAATTGTAGTTTAATCCCACATTGCTCAGCACATTCAAAATAGCCATAAGGTAGCCGCAGCCGATACAGACCAAGAACATGGATATAAATACCTTTCCGTAGAAAGGCAACTTTTCCAGTCCTATTTCAGCAAAAATCGATTTTTCCACTTTATTTGCCTCCTTTCTTTTTTTTATGCCATGGCGCCCGGCAAACAGGCTTTTGAGCCATTTTTCTATTTATGATACCCCGTTTCACTTTCAACTGCCGTAATCCTACTCCTTCAGTAGCAATATAGCATAATAATTTGTATTGTCAACTATAATAGTGGTATTAAAACAGCATTATAAGCCAATGTTTATGCTTGTTTTTAAAAAAGGCATAATGTATGTGAAAGTTTTCTTGCTTGTTGCGTATATTTGAATGGTTTTTATGCAGCATGATATTACTAATAGTGTGGGTGTGAAATACTTCATTTGAGCCCAGTTTGAGAATTCACCGCCTATGTGAAAGTTTTCTTTTTTATAGCGCCTGCAGCAGTATTTTACAGCGGAATAAAATTATTATAGTGGCGGGCGTGAAATATTTCATTTGGATTTAATTTCATATGATACTGTGGGGGAACCTCATAAAACCATGAAATTTTTTATCGTGTCCGGCACGGATGAAATTTTTCTGTGGCCTGTGCGCCACTAAAACCTTTAATATGTTTTGCGACCGGTCAGAGAGCATATGAAAATCAAGGATTTATCTACCTCTCATATCAAGCTCCGCTTATAATACAAGCGCACAAACTTGTCCGCCGAAGCTTTGCGGAGGCGGATCCATAGAAAAATTTCATCCGTGCCGGACACGACCTATCATTAAGGCCATGTACCATTCGCAGTAACTCAGGTACATGGCATGCTTTTCCGCCACCATCCATATTATATCAACAGTGAATTATCCCTTGATCATTGTCAGAAGCATTTTGAATTTAACGTCCGCTTTTACAGCATGTGAAATATTCGCCGGCATTATGATAAGTTCTCCTTCTTTTACTTCATTTGCCTCTCCTCCAATTATTATTGCAGCGGTTCCCTCTGTCACCTGAGCCATGGCGTCAAAAGGCGCCGTGTGTTCTGAAAGCGACTGGCCCTTGTCAAAAGCAAATAATGTGACTGTGCCTGTTTTTTTGTTCAGGATCTGCTTTGAAACTATAGAACCTTTGGAATACTCAACCCCTGTCTTCAATGAAATTTTCTCAGCCATGATCATCCTCCATTTTGGTTTTGTGCTTCATCCGCAAATCCGCATTCCGCAATCTCCGATCCGCAATGACCTAAAGTCTCTTCTCCCCCTGCAGTTTTGTGATCTTTGTAACATCCTGTGTCATTTCAAGACATCCCAGGTATTTGCCCTGCGTGTCCTTTACCGGGAAATAACTTATCATTACCTTTTTCCCCAGAAAATCTATCCAGAATTCCGACTCCTTTAAAGTACCGCTTTTAAAGCCGTCCAGAATTGTGTTAACCTTATCCAGGCTCTTTGGCGGATGGCAATTCTGCACCTTCCGTCCCAGATCCATTTTCGTACGCGGAAAAATCCTTCCCCCCCCGGGCGTATTAAAAAATTTGACAGTGTCATTTGCGTCCACAAACGACACATCAACGGGCAGCGCGTCCATGACAGCTTCAATTGTTTCTATTGAAAGTTCTTTTAGATTCATTGTTCTTCTCCCCCTCTTGAACTTTTGGATTTTGGGTCCTGGCTTACAAACCCGGTTTAAAGTACCCTAAATTATCGCACTCTTCCTTAATATCCTTCCACTCATCATCGGTTATGACTTTCATTGCCGTCACATACAGTATGTTTTCTTCTTTCTGGGTATGGGAACCGAATTTTTCAAGCAGAAGCATCGCTATCTGCGCAAGACGCCCGAGAAAATCCGTGAAATTTTCCGCGTTCACGGCTTTAGCGAGCTTTATTATGGCTTTTTTCAGTTCTTTCATTTCAGTATGGTCGTGCCACATTATTGCCGGCGGCTGTTCTATGCCGTGTTTTTCAAGTACGGGGAAAAGAGTGTTTTCCTGCCTTACATTATGGTTCTCCGCTTCCATGATTTTGTCCGCGAGTTTTCCTATCATTTTTACCTCAGTGACGGCATCTTCATAGTTTCCTATTTTCTTTGCTTCCTTGATCTCGTCTATAAGTTTTTCCATAACGGAAAGTATGTTTTTATGGTCCTCCTGAAATGACGCTATTGGGTGCCCCTCGGGCACTTTTAAGTTCGGGTTCCTTATCACATCCCTGAACATTTCCAGGTGCACGTCGCAGGCTTTCATGAGGTCGTCTATGGTCGATCCCTCTTTCATAAGTTCGGCTTCCGCGGCCGCGATTATAAGCGGATTGGCATCCTTTATGGTTTCCTTGAAATCCTTCTTAATAATCGCCATTTCCTCGGGGCTTGTTTTTTCCGATACCTTTTTCAGGAGTTCCTTTATCTTTTGCTTTGATTCATCAAATTTCGCGTCGCCCATGATTTACAACTCCTTTTACTTTTTATGAAAATAAACCCTTACTTCATCTTCTGTTTTTTTGTCCACATATGATTCAAACCCCTGTGTCTGCAGATAATTTATTATAGGCGCGGGTTCAAATTTCTGTATGAGAACGAATCCGTTGCCCTGCTTTATGCTTCCAGCCTTATCCATTATGAAAGTAAAGGGCTCACCGTCAACCTTTCTGGCGTCAAACTCCTCAAACGCACTGCTTTGCCCCATCCATTCTGGCTTTTCTGCGCCCTTTTCCGCGCTGCCTGTTCCAAACTGTTTTTTCAGGAACTCTTCCTGCATTTTCGGTATCTGGCTTTTAAAAAAATTCAGGAATTCCCCGCCCTTGCCTATCGCCTCATTGAGTTCGTAAAGCATTTCCTTTATGTAAATATTCCCGATCTTTGAGGCTTTGCCAAGCGATGTTATCTTGGCAACCGTATTAAACATCACAGGATTCTGCAGGTTCTTGAATTTAGGAGATATCCTGATGAGTACCTCCTTAAGTCCGGGATATTTTGTCAGGACGTCATATACCGTATCTTCCTCTGTAATGATCCCTTCGGGTTTTTCCATATTCTTCTCCTAATTTGGTTTATTTCAGCCTTATAACTGATTTCCCAATCCGCAATCGCCAACCCGCGATCATCAGGCCCATTGTTCACTTAAAACATCGCCCTTTAATCCGATCACTATCACTTTTATGGGCACTTTTCTTTTGGAAAGCGACACAGCCTGCTTTGCCGCTCCTAACAAACCACCGCAGCAGGGAACTTCCATTATCATAACGGTTATTGTATTTACCATGGCGTCATCGATCATTGAAGTAAGTTTTTCCACATAAATATCCATACCTTCATCAAGCTTAGGGCAGGCAATAGCCAGTGATTTACCCTTCAGATAATCCTTGTGGAAATTTCCCATGGAAAAAGCCACACAGTCAGCAGCCAATAAAAGGTCTTTCTTCTGAAAGTAAGGCGCATTTGGCGACACTAAATGCAGTTGTATTGGCCACTGTTTCAGTTCTGACGGCTGTTTTCCCGTATTATCGTTACCGCCATTATCATCTTTGTCCGAAGAAAAATCAAGCGTTCTTGAACCCGGGCATCCTCCTCCTGCGTGAGCATGCCCCGCTTGATGCCTGGGTTTATCAAGGTCAGGGACGCGCATATTATTCTTTTTTAGATAAACAACTGCTTCATTATAATAGACCGTTTCCCCATGATCTTTTAAGTGTTTTAAATGGGCAATTATTGTATTTTCACCCTGTTTTGAGATATTTGCCATGACTTTGTTTTCTTCGTATTTTACCGCTTCCCGTTTTTCAACTGTGATCGCGTCAACCGGGCATTCCCCTATGCAGGCCCCCAGTCCGTCGCATAGTAAATCAGAGACCAGTCTTGCCTTTCCATCTATTATTTGCAGGGCTCCTTCAGGGCATCCCGGTACGCAGTTCCCGCATCCATTGCATTTATCATCATCTATTACCACGATTTCCCTGAGCATTCCTGTTCTCCTTTGTTTTGTAGTATATCACCTTCATTGTGATATTCTACAAGACAAAGGAGATTTTGTCAATATGTTTTTTAATGGCTTAATTTTGTCACCTGTGCCGGATACGACCTGTCATAAGGACTTTTCCGCCAGCACCATAAGGCGATAATACTTTACTTTGCTTGTATCCTATCCTTGACGCTTTATTATATATACCGCTTGTCCCGGCGCTTTAGCGCCGGGACTTGAGCGGGTATTTGTTTTGGACGTTAACCCCATGCTTTGCTTGTATCATGTCCTTGGCGCTTTATTATATATACCGCTTGTCCCGGCGCTGTAGCGCCGGGACTTGAGCGGGTATTTGTGGCTGTAAGCTTTTCGTCGCTCTAGCTCCTCAAAGCTAACAGCCACAAAAAAAAAGGCCCGCATTTCTGCGGGCCTTCTAAGATATGGGTGTAGGACGATATAAGGGGTTTTGGGAGGGGTTAGGGGGAAACCTACACCCATATTATCTTAGTTTATCTCTCATCTGTTTTGACTGCCTTGTTTAAAGAACGTCTTATATACCACTCTTTCAGTAGCATTATAACATAACAATTTCAAAAAGTCAAGTTTCAGGGGTATGGTCCCAATTACGGATTTGTTCCTGCTACCGGGTTCCATACTTCCTGTTAGTTTTATTTTAGTCTTAAACCCGTTTCTTAATTACTCATTGTTTATATCAAATATGTTTTACTTTGTCAAGTTTCATAAAAAAATATCTTATTTGAAGCGGTCTTATGTGCCACACGCTGTATTGTAATATATTTTTACTTTTTAACTGTTTTTCCGTTCCTGAAATTGTCCACTTTTTTCACAGCACCGCTGTTGTCATAATTAATCCATTGACCGTCTTTTAAACCGGCTTTATAATAACCTTTTGACTTAATGATCCCGCTGTCCATATCGTAAAATTCCGTGAATTCCCCATGCAGAACACCCATTTCATAATTAGCTTCCACGTACAGGTTCGTATCAGGGTCAAAACTGACATATAACCCGTGGTATACCGCCTTTTCTCCGCCTGAGCAGCCGCCGCTGCACCCGCATTGCGCAGAACAGCCCTTTTCCTTTTCCTTTTTCTTTTTTGCCATAAAATCCTCCAAAAAACAAAACCCCGGTTTTTAAAGACCGGGGTTTTATATTGATAAAGGCTTGAATTATTTCAGCCTTTTTCTTCCTCGTCATCATACATAGTTCTCTCAAGCAGCTCGCCTTTGTTCCATATCTTTACGGCCTCTATAGAGCCTTTTTTGTCAAACTCCGACCAGACTCCCTGCTTCATTCCGCTTTCATAATGGCCTTCCATTTTCATCTGTTTCTTTTCTTCGTCATAATACTCCTTATATAGGCCGTGCATTATGCCGTTTTCGAACTTCACCTGTTTGTGGATTTTTGTATAAGGGTCGTATGCGTCATAAATACCGTTTAAAGTACTGACAATGAATTCATTCTGACTCTGTTTTTTTTCAGCCACGGTAAATTACCTCCTGAAATTGAAATAATTTAACATCAATATTATTATACCAGTTCTATTTGTCATTTTCAAGCATTTTTTGGATTTTCAGTGCTTTTTCAATATTTTCTTCCGGATTTCAATGGTTTAAAACGCCTTTACCGCGTCCGCTGTGCTTTTAAAATACTGGAATATGTTCGCAAAATCCAGAAGTTCAAATATCTCAAGCACTTCTTTTTTCATGTCCGTAATCTTTATGTCTCCTTTGTTCATCCTTGCCTCGTGCAGATATCCGACAAAGAGCCCCCATCCGGCGCTGCTCACATAATCAACCTTGCCAAGGTCCATTATGATCTTATAGGAACCGCCCTTAAGTAGGTCTTCTATGACGGTTTTAATCTGGCCGGAATTTTCTGAATCAACATATCCGGTGCATTTAACAACCTTTACCCCGTTTAAGTCCTCAACATTCACCGAGAGTGCCATAAATGCCCCCTTCTTATTTTCCCTTGCCCTTTTTAAACGACAATACCGCGCTTTCTGTATCCTTATAATACTCCAGTATGTGCGTAAAATCCAGCACCTCATATACTTCCAGTACTTCATTTTTCATATTTGCGAGTTTAATGTCGCCTTTGTTCTGCATCAGGGACTTCTTTATGCCCACAAAAATTCCCCAGCCGGCGCTGCTCACATAATCCGAGCCCTCAAGATCGAGAACCACTCTGTATTTTTTATCCTTCAAAGCAGCGTCAAAAATTTTTTCAAGCCCGCCTGCGGTAGTTGTATCTATGTAGCCTTCGGTCTTTACAATAAACACTCCGTCGCGGTCTTCGGTCTTAATATCAAGGCCATTCATTGTTTGTTCTCCCGTAATAAGATCCGTATTAAAACAATTTCAGCATATTAATGCCCGTTTTTTCATCAATCTCTTTTCTTGCCTTTATGCCTGTCAGTTCAATTAGAAAAGCTTCTATAGTGATGAACACTTCCGCATTTTTTCTGACGCACCCTATAAGGGTTTTTGTTTTTTTTTCCATTGATGCATGCATATGTATCTGTGGAGAGCCTTTTCCTTCAAAAACCGAACCCGTACCGAAAACTTCCCAGCCATCCCTGAAAGAAACCCAGTTAGGTTCCGGGGGTATGACAGGTTTTTTCGGGCCGCAGACTATGTCGCCTTTTTTTAACCCACCCAGGAACATGAAAAAACCTGTTTTGACTTTCTCCTTCTTTATAAGTTTTTCCAATTCCATTATCAAATTATCATTGTTTTCGAATTTAATGACAAAGGTCCTGTTAATTTTAGCGCTTGTATATATCATTTATTCTCCTGCGGTTTTCCAGCCGTATTTTCCGGGCGTTCATTAAGGCCCGCACCGGCTGTGATATTTTCCGTTTTGGGCCGCATTAGAATCATAAAAACCAGTATGCCGGCAAGGCCGAAACCGCAGCCTGCGTAAAAATATAGATCCTGCCCCGAGCCTGACAGGGCAAAAGATATGAAAACAAGCAGGAACGGCACAATAAATGACAGTGCTTTTATTATAATTTGCAAGAAAATTCTCCGGTAAGCCTGTAAGATCGTATCAGCTTTCCACTTCACTCACTGACAGTTCCCTGGTTAAGAACATGCTTCCGTCATTGTCAGCGGTTTCCTGCCTCGGATTGATCTGCCCCTTAAAACGTATAATAACCCCGTCCCTTGACATAATTACAGCTTTTTCCAGGTCTGACATAAGTTTCCGGGCTTTTGCGGTGCTTAAGTATATGTTTGGAGTTTCCGGAAGGACCAAAACCGAGTTTGGTTTTAATACAAACATATTTACATCAAGGTCAATTATCTGCCTGTCAATTGTTTCCTGTTTTACGGCGTCCGTTCCGTTTTTCTTCTTCTTGTCTGCCATTTTTAATGCCCCCGAAAGCTGGATTAATTCATATTCACATTATACCTGCTAAAAACCATATTTTCAATAAAAAAAGATTTCAGCCAATATTGCCGTGCGATTCATCCGTGCTTCTCCGGGTTTTCTTTGAACTGTTCCCTGATAGCTTTAATGATGTCATATATTTCAAAGAAAGCTTCCACGACTTCCGGGTCAAAATGGGTTCCGGCACTTGCTTTCATGTATTCCAGTACATGGTCTTCATCCCACGCGTCCTTGTAAACCCTTTTTGATATGAGCGCGTCATATACGTCAGCGACTGCCACAATCCTGCCGGTAATGGGTATTTCCATATCTTTTTTCCCGGCGGCCGGCACTATACAGGATGACGTCATCATGCCTTCCATTTTTCCGGGATATCCCGAACCGTCCCATTTTTCATGATGTGACAGGGCTATCTCCGCACACATGGCGTCAAGTTCCGATTCCTTTCCGGAAAAAAGCCTGTAACCAAAAACCGCGTGCATTTTCATTATATTAAATTCATCCTCGTCAAGCTTGCCCGGCTTTTTTAATATTTGGTCTGATATAGCTATTTTCCCCGCGTCATGAAGCATGGCCGCGATTTTCAACTTGTCTTTAAACCTGCGTATGAGTTCAGCGGGAAAGCCGCGTTTTTCCGCCCATCTCTGGTATATTTCCACTGCATAAGTTCCAATACGGTTTACATGCCCGCCTGTTTCCTTCGGATCGCGGTACTCCACCATCCTTAGCATGCGCAGTACCATGGCCCTGGTGGATTTTGCTTTTTCTATGGCTATTGTGGCGTCATTGGCAAAATATGATATGAACAGTTTATCCTGGTCTGTAAAATGCCCCACTTTCCCATTTTCGTCCTTTGCGTTTATTATCTGCATGACCCCTATGACCCTATTGCGCGCGCTTTTTAAAGGTATGGATATCATGGACTTGGTGCGGTATCCTGAATCTATGTCAAACTGCTTATTGAAACCGCAGGCGCAAGACGAGCCTAACTTGTAAACATCCTTAAACTCAAGCACATCCCCATTTATAGCTGTCGCGCCTGCAATTGATTTTGGATCAAGCGGAATCTCCTTATTGAGATATTTGTACCTGTTTGCGGGATTTTCCTCGAAAAGAATATCATTTTGGGTATAACTCATGCGGAGTTTGTTATCTTCCACCATAAATATTGTTCCACCTTCAGCACTGGTAAAACGCCTGACTTCGTAAAGTATTTTATCAAGAAGAATGTCTATGTCCGATATATTAAGTATGTCCTCGGAAATTTTTAGAATCTCTCTTAGAATTTCCTTGTCTGTTTTCTTTTTTGACCTTTTGGCAAGGACTTTTTTCATCACAACTCCCGGTTAAATGGGCGTCTAAAAAACTGCAACCTTGTATATTTTTATATATACAATTGTGCATCACTAAATTATACCACATTTTCCAGCCATTTGTGAAACTTCTTTGTTTATGCCATACTACTGCATACGCTCACATTAATGAAGGGCTTCTCTTTATGCCCCTAAAAGCCGGGTATTGGCGCCGCATTACTCTATAAACCCGGACCCTATGACCACATCCGCCTTATAGATCACTGCCAGCTGGCCTGGAGTCACGGCAAACTGGGGTTCTTTAAATGTTATTTCCGCCCTATCGCCTGCCTTCCTTATATAAGCTTCCGCCTTTTTCTGCTTATATCTTACTTTTACTTTGGCGTAAAATCCGGATTTTTTTTGAGGAACAAGCATGTTCAGCGAGGAAACCGTAAATCTCCGGGCGAACACTTCATTTTTATCGCCTACCACAACCCTTTTATTTTCAGCGTCAATTTTAACCACATAAACGGGCCTGCCCGCGCTTATGCCGAGGCCTTTGCGCTGCCCCAAAGTATAATTAAAGTACGCCGAGTCCTTTATGGCGGATATTTTCTCGCCGTTGCTTTTGTAAAAAGCGCCTTTATCTATCATAGAAATATCCGAGTTCCTCTTTATGAATTCAAACGGCGTCTCGTTCCTGCGCATGAAGCACACTTCCTGGCTCTCGGGTTTTTCCACGTAGACACCGAAGTTTTTGGCGAGCTTTACAACTTCACTTTTTTTATAATCCCCAAGCGGAAAAATAATGCTTTTTATTTCTTCGGGAGCGATGCGGGCCAGAAAATATTCCTGGGTTTTTGTTTTATCCCTTGCTTCTTTAAGCAAAAATTTTTCGTTTTTTTTCACAATACGGGCATAGTGGCCCGTAGCCGCGTAATCAAAGTTGTTTTCTTTCATTTTTTGGATGAGGGCCTTGAACTTTATCTCCTCGTTGCATATCACGCACGGGTTCGGGGTCATTCCATTTATGTAACTTTTTATGAAGTAATCAACCACGCTCTTTTTGAAGTCATCTTTCAGGTTTAAAACATAATGCTTTATGCCGAGCTTAAAACAAGCCTGCCTGGCATCCTGTATGTCCTCCAGATTGCAGCACCGCGAAGCTTCGTCCCATAATTTCAATGTAACCCCTACAACCTCATGACCTTCATCCTTTAAAAGCGCGGCTGCGACAGTTGAATCAACCCCGCCGCTCATACCGGCGAATATACGGGACATATAAAAACTCCTTTAAATTATACTTTCTCGTTGTCGTGATCATGCTCGTGTTCGTGGTCGTCTTCTTCTTTTTCAGGAAGCGGGGATAAACCCTGTTTCCTGCGGTTATAATCCTCTATGGCCCTTTTGATCCCGTCTTCAGCGAGCACCGAGCAGTGTAGTTTTTCAGGAGGAAGGCCATCCAGCATTTCCACTATGTTTTTATTGGTTATTTCAAGCGCCTCTTTCATGGTCTTTCCTATAACCAAATCAGTGGCAAGCGACGAAGTGGCGATGGCGGCGACGCAGCCGAAAGTTTCAAACTTGCATTCCGTGATGATATCATTTTCAACTTTTATGTATATCCACATGACATCCCCGCATTTGGCGTTCCCTACCTTGCCTATGCCGTCTGCGTTCTCTATCCTGCCCATGTTCTTTGTGTTTTTAAACCTCTCCATTACCTTGTCGGAATATTTCATGACACTCTCCTTTTACAAAGCCACCATTTTTTCTATGGGCTTTATGGCGTTTTTTATTATGTAATCGTCCAATATTATTTCCGGGGTCTCGGTTTCCAGCGCTTTAAGCACGTCTTCCAGCCTTGTCTTTTTCATGTTAACGCATATTTTCGCGCTGCCCAGCGAGAAGAACTGCGCATCGGGCCTTTCTTTTTTAAGCCTGTGCAGGTGGCCCTCCTCGGTGCCTATGATGAATTTATTGTCCTTGCTTTCCTTGACAAACTTTATCATTCCTGCGGTTGACGCAACCGAGTCAGCCAGGTCGACCACTTCAGGCGGGCATTCGGGGTGCACTATTATTTTCACTCCAGGATGCGCCTGCCTTGACTTGATTACGTCTTCCTTTTTGAACATCTGGTGAACTATGCACGCGCCCTGATGGATTATTACTTCTTTTTCCGGCACATTTTTCTGCACCCAGTAACCGAGGTTCTTGTCAGGCAGAAAAACCACCCTTTTTGAAGGCAGTTTTCTTACTATGTCAATCGCATTTGCCGACGTGACACAGACGTCAAGCAGTACCTTTACTTCTGCGTTTGTATTCACATAACCCGCTATCATGGCGTCAGGATACTTGGCCCTGTATTCCTTCACTTGTTCGGCTGTCACGCAGTCCGCGAGCGGGCATCCAGCGTCCATCCTCGGTATGACCACCTTTTTATGCGGGGAGAGTATTTTTGCCGTCTCCGCCATGAATCGCACGCCGCAAAAAATTATGAGGTTTTCCTTTGCCGCAGCTGTTTTCCTGGCAAGTTCAAGCGAATCGCCGGAAAAATCAGCCAGGTCCTGTATTTCCGGGATCTGGTAATTATGCGCCACAATAACCGCGCCTTTTTGCGTCCTTAATTCCTTTATTTTTTTTATCATGCTTTCTTTGTCCATATGTGTCTCCTTTTAATCAAGATAAGTGCGGTTTCAAGTTTATTTGTTTTTCTCTTTCCAGAACGGCGACATACTCCTTAATTTTACAACAGCCGGAGGCAGAACCTCAAGCACTTTATTTACGTCTTCATCCGTGGTGTACTTGGAAAGCGAGAACCTGATCGAGCCATGCGCGGTGCCGTGGTCCAAACCTATGGCCAGCAGCACGTGGGACGGGTCCAAGGACCCCGATGTGCATGCCGAACCCGATGAGGCGCATATACCCTCGAAATCCATGTGTATGAGCATTCCCTCGCCTTCTATATACCTGATGCTTACGTTTGAAGTATTATCCATCCTTTTATCCGGGTGCCCGTTTACGATCACTTCGGGTATTTTTTCTATTATACCTTTTTCAAGCCTGTCGCGCAGCGCTTTGATCCTCGCCATGTCCGGGGCGTCATCCAGGTGAGCGGACGCTATTTCGCATGCTTTTGCCATGCCTATAATACCCGGCACATTTTCAGTGCCCGCACGCCTGTTATTTTCATGATGACCGCCCTGCGAAAGCGAATGTATCCTTACGCCTTTTTTCAGGTAAAAGATCCCCACGCCTTTGGGTCCGTGGAATTTATGCGCCGACAAAGACATCATGTCAACATTGAGTTTTTTTACGTCAAGCTTGACTTTACCCGCTGCCTGCACCGCGTCAGTATGAAAATACACATTATTTTCGCGCGCGATTTTTCCGATTTCTTCTATGGGCTGTATGGTGCCTATTTCATTGTTGGCAAACATGACGGAAATCAGTACAGTATCCTTTCTTATCGCCTTTTTTAATTCTTCCATATCAACTATGCCGTATTTGTCCACCGGAAGGTAGGTCACTTCCCAGCCGTGTTTTTCAAGGTATTTGCATGTATTAATTATGGCATGATGCTCGATCTTAGTCGTAATAATATGCCTGCCCTTGTCGGTATTGGCGTATGCTGCGCCTTTAACAGCCATGTTGTCCGATTCCGTTCCGCCGCTTGTGAAGATAATTTCCTTTGGGTCGGCGTTTAAAAACTTTGCCGCAGTGGCGCGGGCGTTTTCCACGTCTTTTCTGGCGTCCTGCGCGGCCGAATAGACGCCGGAAGGATTAAAATAATTATCGGAAAAATAAGGCAGCATTGCCTTTACAACTTCGGGGTCTGTCTTTGTTGTTGCGTTATTGTCCAGGTAATATACTTTGTCCATAGGTCTTCTCCTTCATTAATTATTATTATTGGGCTTTTTTGTTCATGGCAGTGTGTGAACCTGTCACTTCGCTCAGCGTTGTGTCCTTCAGGTATCCGCTTACCAGCTTGTCAAGCCTTACCCATACTTTCCTTATGCCGCATTTGGGGGCGTTGCCGCAGAAATCAAAATCAGCCGCACATTTTGTGGTGGCAGTGCCTTTTTCCACGGCCTGCAATATGTCAAATACAGTGATCTTATCCGGCGGGACCGCAAGCATAAAACCGCCTTTTTCCCCCTTTAGGCTTTTTACCAGATTTGCCTTCCTCATGGCGACGAATATATTCTCCAGGTACCTGTTTGAAATGTCCTCTTTGGAGGAAATTTCCTTGATTGAAACAGGGGTGTTATTCTTCTCATCAAAAGATATGGCCAGATGGGTTAAAGCCCTCAAAGCGTATCTCCCTTTTGTGGAAACATTCATATAACACCTCTTTTAAACGGTTTTGTACAATATCACCTGTCGTGTGATAATTATAACAATTTTCAGCTCCGTTGTCAAGCAGGTTGAAAAATAATCGCAAAAATGTTATATTAAATTATAAAAAATACATGTGGGGTGAACCATGAGATACATAACTACCGTGCTTTTGTTTTTACTGTTTAATACTTCCTGTGTTTCTACCGGCCCGTTTAAACAGGACTTAGGCGGCACAAGAGCCGTCATAACCGGTGTCGGAGGGGATCCTGTTATCATTGTCTGCCGCCAGATTGATCTAAACGCAAACTCCGCCGTGGGAACGCTTAAACCCGGGGACAGCGTAAAGGTATTAAAAAAGACAGCCACAGCCGCGCTCATACAGCTGGATAACGGTAATACGGGATGGATTGATATAAAAGCGGTTAATAACAACGAATAGAGTTTGATGCGGGTGGTGCCCCGAGCCTGCAAACTGGTGTGCCACCCATGCACGATTTTGCCCTATCTACCTTCTACTTTCTGTATGTTTTGACCTTCTTCTACTATAACCTATATACTCTCTGAATGTTTTGACTATCAAAAAAACCGGGCTTTCACCCGGTCTTTTTGCTTTTTATCTGAGCCTCAATTAATCCTGGTAATTTGTAATTGCCTTACCGTATTACCGCGACCTTTGCCTTTACCGTATAAGACGATGTCTGTATGGTTATTATATACGTGCCGCTTGCCACCACTTTGCCGCCCGCGTTGAAGCCGTCCCATATGGCCTCATCCTGATCCTTACCGCCGTCAACGGTCCCGTTAAAGAGTTCCTTTATGAGCGTTCCGTTTATATTGAACACTTTGATTTTAACCGTGCCTGCCCCGTGTATGTTGTAAACTATCCTTGTCCTCTCTCCTTTGCCGGGATCTATGACGTTTTTATATATCCTGATTTCATTGTCGGGTATTTCCGCTTTCTTTTCGTACGTTCCGTTCGTTGTCCCTGAATTGCCGCAGACATCCGCATAGGCAACCTTGATCGTGTCTATATCCCCGTAACCAGTCTGCTTCGGATAAACAAACCTGTAAGTCCATGATGTTTGAGGCACTAAAACCGCCGTGAACAGCTGTGAGGGATGGGCGCTGTGCGGTTTTACGGATGCCACAGGATTAGAGACAAAAGGTATATTGCTGATAACATCTATTGTTACGCTGCCGTTTGGCCAGTGATTATATGTTGCAAATACCTTTATCACAGGCGTCGCACCCGTGCATATGACTGTTCCTGTGCAGCAGGCCGTGAGGGTCGCAGTCAAAGTCACTGTTGGGGTGAATGATTGTGTTCCGGGAACCCCCAAAGTGCATGTCGGCGTGGGCGAAAATGTCTGCGTAAATGTTGCAGTTCCCGGAGGCGCAAACCCTGTCGGGGTTGCCGTTTGTGTCACTGTCTTTGTCGCTGAAGGAGTCAGTGTCAATACCGGCACGGTCAGTGTAAGAGTGGCGGTCGCCGTGAATTCCCACAGGCAGGCATTGCCTGTCAGGTTGCCCGTGCTGTCAGATGCCCTGTTGCATATTGTCATCATGGTAGTGTCGGTTCCTATAACCTGCGCTGTAAACATGACATTGCCTGAACCGCCCGGAGGTATGCTTCCGAGGTTCCATGTGTATACTGAACCGGTTGAAGAGGTCGGAGCCGGTAAAGATGACACAAATTGTATTTGTGTGCTTAAAACTCCCGACAGGTTGTCAGTTATCGTATAGGCATTTACTGTCGCCCCTGAAGCGTTATTGTAGGAAAGCACATAGGAAAGGTTATCCCCGTTATTTGCGTATGGGGGGTAGACTGATTTGCTAAGCGTCATCCCTGATGGCGTCAAATTTACTGTTATTGTTATTGTCATTGTCGGTGTCGGCGAGAATGTCTGTGTAAATGTCCCGGTCCCGGAAAACAGCGTCATTGTCGGTGTAGGCGAGAATGTCTGCGTAAATGTCCCGGTCCCGAAAAACAGCGTCATAGTCGGCGTAGGAGAGAATGTCTGTGTAAATGTCCCAGTTCCGGAAAACGACGTCAGGGTCAATGTTAGTGTTACTGTACATGTCGGTGTTACTGTATATGTAGGTGTTACTGTGCGTGTTACTGTCGGCGTAAATGTCGCAGTCCCGAATAACAGCGTCATAGTCGGCGTAGGAGAGAATGTCTGTGTAAATGTCCCGGTTCCGGAAAACAGCGTCATTGTCGGTGTCGGCGAGAATGTCTGCGTAAATGTCCCGGTCCCGAAAAACAGCGTCATAGTCGGCGTAGGAGAGAATGTCTGTGTAAATGTCCCAGTTCCGGAAAACGACGTCAGGGTCAATGTTAGTGTTACTGTACATGTCGGTGTTACTGTATATGTAGGTGTTACTGTGCGTGTTACTGTCGGCGTAAATGTCCCGGTCCCGAAAAACAGCGTCATAGTCGGCGTAGGAGAGAATGTCTGTGTAAATGTCCCAGTTCCGGAAAACGGCGTCGGGGTCAGTGTTAGTGTTACTGTATATGTCTTTGTTACTGTGACGGTTGTTGTCGGCGACCAGCACATCACATCCGCGGCCACCCAGTTTGAGGCGATTGGCGCGGAACCTGAGGCGTAAAATATCAGTGCCTGGTTTGATATGGTGGAATTGCAGGTATTTGCCGTACCCCACCAGGTGAACGAACCTGACTGAAGAGATACTGAGCCTATATCGCAGTTTACTACTCCTCCGGTCTTTGTGCAGCCTCCGGCATTTCCAATATAATTCACTCCTGTGGGTACCGTGTCATAGATTGCCGTGCTCGCAGCCGTATTCCTTGGCGCGTAAACCGTGAAGTTATCGTATGAGTCCTGCACTCCGGCGCCGTCTCCGGTTTGCTGGCCGACTCCCGGCCTCCAACCGTCATTGGATATTGCTCCTGTTCCGTTGCAGTCCCAATTAGTATCTCCACCCGGGCCTATATTAGGCACTGTATAATCCAGATCCCACACAGCCGGTTCAGGATCGCCTCTCGCCCAGACCTTTGCCTGTATGCGCTGGCCTGTCCCGGCGTTAGCCGCAAGAATCCTCATCCTGTACCATTTTTTTGGTGAAATCATTCCTATGCTCGGCGTATTTGTATAAGACCCTGTAGCTCCCGAGATAATACTTCCGCATCCCAACATATTTCCCGTGCCGCACTGGGAAATAAATAAAACCGCCGGGTTGACATCTATTGAAGCCCATATACCTATGGATCTTCCCGCAGTTCCGGTCAAGTTATTTGACCTTATTATTATCGCCGCGTCAGCGCCGCTGTAAGCCGAGTCTTCTATATAAAAATCAGAAATAATCATGCCTGTGCAAAACGCGTCAATCGCGTTGCCGGAGATTCCGTCATCAAGCAACAAAGCCGGATATGTGGTCGCGGCACCGCTTCCTGTAATGTATGCTCCGCCTGTAGCGCACGGGTCCTTTACTGTCCACGTTCCCGGCCCTGTTCCATTGTAAGGAGAATACTGCCATCCCTGAGGAGGACCTGTGGAGGAATCATAAATTCCGGCCGGTATATTATCAAACGGTGCGAAATCCTTTAAGGCAAATCCGTTGATATCATATGAAAGCACGTAAGTTATGTTGCTGCCCGCCAGAAGCGAGGCCGCACTTTCTGTTTTTAATATTGATATTGCGGGAGCTCCGACCGTAACAGCCGCGGACGCCATAGCCGTTGTTACTCCTGGCTGGGTCGCTGTCGCAGTATTTGTATAAATTGTTCCAGTAGCACTTAATGTGTTCGATTTTAAAAGCATCCACACCGTGCCTGTTTGCATTCCCGCCATGCCGGCTCTATCAGGAAAGTTCCATACCCCTGTCCCTCCTGCCACAGGCGCCGTGACTGAACCTCCGGGTATGCTTGTGGGTCCGTATGATACGACAGTGAAATCTGTTCCACCAGGCACAGGATCGGTAATAGAAAACGCTCCGGGCCCGCCATAGCTGTAATCCATGGAAAATAATATTTCATCCCCTGCCGCGGCTAACGAACCTTCATACCTATTTGTAATACTATTGGAAGCCGGCGGCACAACAATAGGAATCGGCACAGACACATATCCCTGGTCAGGGCTTGTGCAGCCAGGCGCAAGATTGGACCAGTCGCTGGCTCCCAGATTATTGCCTCTTTGCCCGACTATTAAATAAAAACTAGTGGGATTACAAACCGATGAAAAATAATCAGCTGTCGGCATATGGACAGTAAATACATACGACAGCGGCAAACCTGCTGCTACTGCGCAATCCAAGCATGTCAGGTTTGTGTATGGATATGGTTCGTTAATCGGGGTTTGCATAAGCCCTACTTGGGTTGGATCCGCGAAAGTAACGTCTTTCCTGTCTATACCATATCCGTCCACCACAAATACCTGCCCTGCAGTACCCACTGCTTCCGGGGCTGGCTGGGTTGATATTGCCGCAGACAGGAATGGTGTGTCATTGTTTGACGCGCACAAATTAACCGTAACCTGCACAAGGTCGCCATAGCCTGGGTTTGTAGGAACTATACTGACGGATGTTATTTTTGAAGCGCTGGCAAATAACTGCCCGTAAAACACAAACGCAGACAAAACAACCGCAAGCCTGAACAGATTTATCTTTTTCATTTCAGATCTCCTTTTTTAATCCCTCGCACTACATACGACAGAAACAGCCTTAAATAAGTTCCATATATTTACTCTTTTTTCTTGTCCTGGGACCCATCAAACAAGGCCACGTCAAGACTTATCCTGTTGGTCGCGCCGAGCACGTCAAAAGGCTGGTATGAATATGAAAAAGTAACCCTGTCCAGCAGGATGCCTATTCCCATGGATACGCTGGATGCGTCATGCCTGAAGCCATATCCCGCGCGAAGGCATAACACTTCGAATAGATTAAGGTCCGCACCCAGGTCAAGGGTGGGCAGTTCGTCTTTGGAAACCAGTCGGTTTACATCGAGCCCCATGGTAAGTTTTGCCGCGTCCCCGATCTTTAGTTTCATACCCATGCCTGCCTTAAAATTCGTGGGCATGGGATCGACAACAGATATATAAGCCGACTGGCCTCCTATGTTTTGTATCACCAATCCCGCGTAAGTGTCGGGGTTCTTGGCAATGGCAAATAGAAGGCCCAAATCCGCGGCAAAACCGCTCTTGTTATAAATAAACAGCTTGCTGTAAAAATATTTAAGGTTGACCCCGGCGCTTAACCATCCAAATACAGGATAGGCATATGAAACCGTGGCTATGACGTCAGAATTATCCACATTTCCCTTCTGGTCCCCGTAATCGTTATAATAAGGAAAATCAAATGTATAATCCAAAACAACCCCCGCGCCTATGACCCCGTATTTACCATTTTCGATTGGGAACGCAGACGCGACATATTCGCAGTTAGTGTCCGCAAATGAGGAAAAATGCGTGAAAGAAACAACAATATTTTTTAATGAAGCAAGCCCTGAAGGGTTATAAATGATGGAATTGACATCGTCGGATATGCCGGCAAAAACATCCCCCATGCCCGCTGTCCTTGCCGGAGGCGCCAGCCGTAAAAAATCCGCGCCCACCCCGCCTGAGGCCCGCAAACAAAAAGGAATTGACACGATTAAACAAATAACCACAATTATCCCGCTTAACCTTTTATCCCGCACATCATCCCTCGCAAGTTGGAGTCTTAAATCACAAATCCCATTAGGCATCCGGCACTTGACATTCGGTGCCCACCCTTCAACAATCCGCAATCCACAATCCGCGCTCCGCAATTCACTTTATGCTCACTTCACCACCGCCGCCTTTATCCGCCTCTCTATCATGTCCGTCTTTATATAAACTATGTACATATCCGCCGCGATCATGGACCCGCTGTCATTTGTCCCGTCCCAGCTGACTTCGTATATGCCGGGCTGCCTTGTTCCTTTAAAAATTGATTTTATTGATTCTCCCTTTTTATTGTAAACCTGCACTATAACCGGCGACTCTGTCTTTACCTGGTATTTCAGCGTCATTTTACCGCCCTGGGCCGGATTAAAGACATTGTTCCTTATTTCCACGGGGCCGCTCAGTACTTCTTCTTTTTTAAAAGTTTCCCCGGTATTTTTACTGATGCCGGCTTCTGTCACGCCTGAAGAAACAGGGGCGTTTTTTGCGGTCTGAGGCTCCGCGTTGGCCTTATTAAATTTCATTGAAAATATTTTTGGAGCTGTTGCGGGCCCTTTTCCCGGGGATGAAATTCCTCCGGTCTCCGCATCAATACTCCGGATCTCTCCGGACTTATTCACAGGAACGCTGTTTACGGCGACTTCCGAAGCCGGCGCTGTTCCTTTATTCACATTGGGTTCCGCGCCAGCGGGTTTCCGGATATGTTTTGCTGTCTTTGCGACAACTGTCTTAACCTGCGCCTGCGGGCTGACTGATGCCACGGTTTCGTTTTTTACAAATGAATTCCTGGCCATGACAACCATGAATATAATTGCCGCAAAAGCAGCCGCTGTTTTGAAAATAAAAGAGACCGTTGGCCGCGCCCCAAATATCCTGTCGAGTATCGACGGCGAAGGCCTGTTAATCTTTTCCCACACGCCCACGTTGAAATCCGCGGGTATCTCTGTTTTTTCCTTAAACGATAAAGCGTTCTTAAGGGCTTTTATCGCCTTGTACTCTTTCGCGCAGTCCGCGCATGACCCTATATGTGAAATGACGTCTTTGTCATCCATCGCGTTCCCGTCAAGAATTCCCTGTAAATACTTTTTGGCCTCTGCGCATTTCATTCCAAGTCACCCGGCTTTCTTAAAAGCTTTTCTTTCAGTTTTTCCCTTGCCCTGTTGAGCTTTGACTTTACGCTTCCCAGCGGCATCTTTAAAACTTCGCTTATCTCGTCGTATTCAAGCCCCTGCATGTCCCGCAGTATTATCACGTTCCTTGATTCCGCGTCAAACCCGTCCAGCTCGTCCATGATCATCTTCCTTGTTTCTTTTGCCACAAGCAGGTCATCCGCGGCCATTTGCTTGTCTGCTATCTGTATCTCCTGCCTGCCTTCTTCCTCATCGCCGTGTATTGAATCAGTATCAAAGTACTTCCTTCGCTTCAGCAAGTCCAGCCTGTTTATGCACAGGTTCACCGTCACCCTATAGAGCCATGTCGAGAACTTTGACTTGAACCTGAACTTATCCAGACCCGTATAAGCCGCGCAAAAAACTTCCTGGGCCATATCAAGCGCCTCTTCAGCATTCCGCATGTACCGCCTGCAAAGGTCCGTCACATGCCGGCTATTTGCGGTTATTATCGCATCAAAAGCGGCCTTATCGCCTTTTTGCGCTTTCCTTATCACATCAGATTCAGGTTCCTGCATTTTCTCCCTCTCAAGTATAGGACATAATCCGGACAAAATAAGTTCCAACTTTTTGTATTTTTTAACTCAAACCCATGGGCCGGACCAAAAGGTAAATACATTTGTACATCAGTCCCGTACAATGCGTATATTATAATAGGAAGGAACTATATTTTCAATTTGTATTTTCATTTTTTTCGCGTGCAACCGGCCTTATTCGTTTGGTTAGGCTTTTATAAATATTCTCAGGCTTCATCGTGCCGTCTTTGCCGTAATACAGGAACATAAAGTGCAGGTGCGTCGCTGACCTTCTTGGGAAAGCGCTTTTTCCTGTCCTGCCCACAGTACCGAGCTCCTGGCCCGGATTTACTATATCTCCGGTTTTAACGGATATTTTATCCATATGCGCGTAGTAGTAGAGCCCTTTTACGCCGGGGTCATATACCCAGACAGTATTTCCTCCCCGTATTTCACTGCCCGGCTCCCAGCCGGTATTGACCGATACCACCACTCCGTCCGAAGCGGATAATACCCTCACGGGTTTTCCGGTGCGGTCATCCTTTAAATCATGATTCCTGTCCCTGATGAATATATCATGCGCGGGATGCCCGCTATGTTTGTTGCCTTCAAAAAAATCATATCTGCTCGCTATATACCCGCTGCCTTTTTTTCCGCCTATGGAGTCCGGCCCGTATCCCTCAACCGGAAATACAAATACAGCCGGCGTGGTATCACAGGCTGCGGCATAGTAATATGAATCAAGCAGGGGCCGCATTGCCTTTACAAAGGCTTTTGCCCGTGGTTTTTGTATGGTATTATCGCGTATCTTTTTTTCAAATTTATCCCAGTTTTGGGGGGCTGTACCGGCAAATACGCAGGCAGGCGCGGTAATAAAAACGCAGAATATAACAAACAGGGTAAATTTTTTCTTCAAACGCCCCTCCTGATTATTTACTCCCGCCGGCCGATTTTTCCAGCCTTGCCTTATCCTCATCCGGCAGGTTCTTTCCAGCTTCCGCCAGTATTGTCGGCATTATCACTATTACTATGTCGTTAGAAACCGTTGTTTCCTTGTCGCTGGAGAAGAAGAAACCCAAAAGCGGGATATCGCCCAGGAACGGGACTTTGTCCGTACTTTTTACCAGCGTGTCTTTTTTCAGGCCGCCCATCACGAATGCTTCGCCATTCTTTATCGTTATCGTGGAGTTTGCCGAACGGTTTGTCACTATGGGGCTGCCAGTGGGGGACCAGCCCGCGAGGTTGTTTATCACGGCAACTATGTCCAGGGTCACGAGGTCGCTTGAGACTATGTGCGGGGTGACGTTTAAGTTTATTCCTGTGTTCACAATACCGTTGTTCATGTTTCTGATAAATGATGTCCCCAGATTTTCATTTACGTTGATATTATCATTCGGGTTTATCACGGCAGGGGTCGGTGAATAATACACGTTTCCGTTCAAATATGTGTTCGCGTTCGAGCCTGTATTACTGTACCGGGTGTCACTGCTGTAAAATATCTGGTCCCCTGTATTTATAAACGCCCATTTGTTGTTTGAGGCCACTATCCTGGGGCTGGCAAGGAGTTTTGCCTTGCCGTCCTTTTCAAGCACTCCGATTATGGAATCTATGCCGTTCATGCTGAATGTGGCCTTTCCCAGCCCTCCGCCCGCACCGGTCAATTTCAGGTTTGGCACAAGCCCGCCTATGACGGCAGTGTCGCCTATGGCCTGGGCAGACTGGAATATATAACGCCAGTCAACGCCTGTTTTGGCATCCCTGTCATTTTGTAGTTCTATTATTTTTGCCTCTATCATTACCTGCCTGGCCGGGATGTCGAGCAGCTTTATAAGCGCCCTGGCCTGGTCGATCTTACTTTTTACATCGGTAATTACCAGCGCATTTAAGTCCGCATCAACCTTTATGGACGCGCCCGGGCTCAGTCTCGCTCCGAGCATTCCTGAAATATCCCCGGCCTGGACATTGTTCACCTGCAGGACCACGGTCTCGGTCTTTAAAAAATTATTCAGCCCCTTCACATCGAGCTTTTTCGCGACCTTGATCAGGTCAGCCACCTTGTTTGCCATATCGGTTATGATAAGCATATTCAGCGTATCATTTACCTGTACTGTGCCGTATTTGGACAGCCTGAAAGTGATGAACGGTTCTATTTCCGAGGCGCTGATATTTTTCAGGATAACTGTATCAGTTACGGTGTCGGTGCCTCCCGGGTCCGTGAGCTCGAGATTTATGCTCATACTCCCTTTCTGCGGCGCTGTGGACGCGGCAAACGAGGCGGAACAAACAAGGACAAGGGAAACAATAAAAGTTGTTGCTTTTTTCATGTATTACCTCCGTTTATATTTAAAATATTTCTTCAATCATTTACTTATTTTTATGACATTCATCCCGGATATAGATATATATTGCGCAGCCTGCATTTTTTGCTGCTGCTCAACATTGCTGATAAACTGCGCGGACATATCCACAATAACCTCATGTTCTGAATTGATTGACAGCCCAAAGCTCTTTAGCATGGGTAAATCGCAGTTAATAGCCTTGAAACCGAGCGGGTTGCCGTAAATATTCACATAGCAGTTCCAGTAAGGAGCCCTGTAAGCGCCGGAGTTAAAACTCTCCATTACCGGCGTAATGTCAGTTATTTTATTGTGTCCTAAGTCCAAGTTTTTAAGGCTTGCCCAGTTGGAAACAACGTTGATGTCGCTGATATTACAGAATGACGCGTAGAACTCAAGCATTACCCTGTTGTTTGAAAGCGGGCTTAAGTCGCTTAAATCCCTGTTGTTGTCTATTCCGCAAACAATAAGGTTATTCATACTTGAAACAACGCTTATATCCCTGACATTATTATTTGATATGAACAGGTGTACAAGTTTTGTGCATGAGATGAGCCCTGATATATCGCTTATTTTATTGTTTTGCATATACAAAGCGTCAAGAGCAGGTTTGTTGGAAAAAACCGGTATATCAGTGATATTGTTGTTGCCCAGCCAAATCCTGACCAGCGCGGGCATGTCAGCGCCGGCTAATACAGAGATATCAGATATATTGTTTGACTCCAGGTCCAAGCCGGAAAGTTTTTTCAATTTGGTAACCGGCGTTAAATCCGTGAAACTGTTGTTTCTAGCAACGAGGACATTTAAGTTTTCCATGACATCAATGCCTTCAAGGCTGGATATTTGTTTTGAACTTATATCAAGATATCCTATGGAATCCAAGTCACTTTTCGTGATTGACGAGCCTTCAGGCTTGCCAAGCCATACAACAACCGCTGCCTGCAGGTTTGGGTCCGGAAAGTAAACAGCAGTGTAATCTGTGCTGTTTTCCGCTGCCGGTGTTGCATATGACGTATAAACCGGGGTGGCATAATAGTCCGGCACCTGCGGCGCTTTTTTCCTGCACGAACAGAACAAAGCTATAGCCGCAATTGTGAGTATAATTAAGTATCCCTTTTTAATTGTCATGTCTCCCCGTATAAAATAGTTGCTGATAAGCCATACTATCACGAATACATTATGGAAACAATATCAAAGTAACCTGCCGCAGGTGGCGGAATAATATTCCGCCACTATCTACGTAACAAGCAGGTATTGTTTCACATCATGATACCGCAGTGTAAATAACACTTCTATCACCTGTCCTTTTGTGATAAAATAATCCAATCTTTTTACCCAAAAGATATTAGTCAATATACCCTAATATCATGCAGGCAATTTCAGGAGGATTTTAATGAAATTCAGGGAAATAAACGTTGTACCCAATCTGCCGGAGATGCTAAAGCCGCTTTTAGGCCTGGCAAATAACATCTGGTGGGCATGGGATGCCGACGCTTTCAGCCTTTTCCGCGATATAGACCCCGACGCATGGTCAATGAGCGCGCACAATCCCGTAAAACTTTTGTATACGGTCTCACAGGAAAGGTTGAACCAGGTTGCCTCGGACGAGGGCTTCCTTTTCAGGATTGAAACAGTAACAAAACGCCACGACCAGTACATGTCCAGGCCTTCATGGTATGATAAAGTTAAAAACAGCATGCCAAATGATTTTCTCATAGCTTACTTTTCCGCCGAATACGGCCTCGCCGAATGCCTGCCCATATATTCGGGCGGGTTGGGGGTCCTCTCCGGCGACCATTTGAAATCAGCTTCAGACCTGGGGCTTCCCTTCATAGCTGTCGGGCTTTTATACGGACGCGGATACTTTCACCAGTATCTCACAAACGAAGGCATGCAGCAGGAACGTTATGTGATCCATGATTATCACATAGCCCCTATTTCCATAGTAAAGGACAAAAACGAAAAACCTTTGCTTTTATCCGTAAAAATGCCGCACGCCGATGTCAAGTTCCACGTATGGCAGGTGACAGTCGGCCGTATTTCCCTTTACCTGATGGACACCAACATTACGGAAAATTCGACCGAGGACCGCGAAATAACCGACCTGCTCTATGGCGGCGACCACGACATGAGGATTATGCAGGAATATTTGCTCGGCATAGGCGGCATGATAGCCTTAACTGCCCTGGGTTTAAAACCGACGGTAACCCACATGAACGAGGGCCACTCCGCGTTTTTATCTTTGGAACGCGTAAGGATGTTAATGCAGAATAACGGTATGAACTTTGCCGAGGCCCGGGAAGCTGTGGCTGGTTCCTCCGTGTTTACCACGCATACCCCCGTCCCTGCCGGCAATGACCGCTTCGGATATGACGTCATGGAAAGATTTTTCAGGGGATATGTGGAACAGAACTTAAAAATACCGTTTAATGATTTTATCAGGCTCGGGCGCGTAAATCCCGACGATGAGAACGAAACATTCTGCGTCACGGTGCTTGCCCTTAGGATGTCTGATTTTAGCAACGGCGTGTCAAAACTTCACGGCTATGTTTCGCGCAACATGTGGAAAGACATATGGAAAGGCGTGCCTCTGGGTGAAGTGCCTATCGGGCATATTACAAACGGAATACACATGAATTCCTGGATTTCCAAGGAAATTTCCGACCTTTTCTCAAGATATCTCGGCACGCGCTGGATTGACGCTCCGGATGATAACGCCATATGGCAGAGGATCGGCGAGATACCCGATATCGAACTCTGGAGAACCCACGAGCGCAGGAAAGAACGGCTTGTCGCTTTTGTAAGAAGAAAACTGAAAAGATCCATAAGCGAACGCGGCGGTTCCAAGGAAGAGCTCGACAGGGCCAATGAAGTCCTCTCCCCGGAAGCTTTGACCATAGGGTTTGCGCGCAGGTTCGCCACTTATAAACGCGGCACCCTTATTTTCAGGGAAATAGACCGAATAACAAAAATACTTACCAACACAAAAATGCCCGTGCAGATAATCTTTGCCGGCAAAGCGCACCCCAAGGACAATGCGGGAAAGGAATTCATAAAGGAAGTTTTCCGCATAGCCCAGCATGACAACCTGCGCAACAACATTGTATTTCTGGAAGATTATGACCTGAACAGCGCCCATTACCTTGTTCAGGGAGTGGACGTATGGCTCAATAACCCTATCAGGCCGCTGGAAGCCTCGGGCACGTCCGGTATGAAGGTCAACTTCAACGGCGGATTGAACTGCTCGGTAATAGACGGATGGTGGGCCGAGAAATCAAACGATGACAACGGCTGGAACATAGGCCACGGCGAGGAATATGAGGACGCGGAATACCGCGACAGCGTGGAAGCCGGACAGTTATATGACATACTTGAAAATGACATGATACCACTTTATTACAAACGCGGCAAAGACGGGCTCCCGCATGACTGGGTGAACAAAATGAAGATTTCCATGCAGACGCTGTGCCCGGTTTTCAACACAAACAGGATGGTCATGGAATACTGTGAAAAGGCCTACAAACCCGGAGGCCTGCAGTTTTTAAGCCTGTCTGCGGATAACTTTGCCAAGGCAAGGGCTCTGGCAAAATGGAAGGAAGAACTGCGCAAGAACTGGAACGGGGTAAAAGTAAACCAGATAACAGCGGAAACATCCGGCGATATAAAGGTCGGCGGCACCATAAAGATACAGGCCATGATAGACGGCTCATGGCTAAAGCAGGAAGACCTTCTCGTCGAGATTTACTACGGCTACTCAAGGGGCAGAAAAGAACTTGAATCAACAGCCGCGGTAAAGATGGATTATAAGGGAAACAGGGACAAAGATTTCATTTTTGAAGGCGTAATAAAGACGGAAGCGTCCGGGACCGTGAGCTATACCGTGAGGGTGTTGCCGAAAAACCCGGACTTAAACGTAAAGTTCCAGCCGGGTTTGATAAAATGGAGCGAAGTGTAAACATTAAGTCAAGTAGCAGGAGTTGTGGAACCAGGGTTTTTTATTGTCAATAAAAAAATGTCGGAGGGAAAAACTTATGGCAATGCGCACGCCAAAAGAAATGAAACTGCATGAGACCATCATCAGGTCTGTCGCAGGGATCTATGACAGCCGGAAAATCGCCCACCAGCAGATCTTAACCAACCTGGAAAGACCGGACGCTGTTTTAAAGGGCATCACAGTGGACATAATCGTAAAAAACCCGATCACCCTGATCTTTAAAGTTGAAACAGAGACGTCAGTAACCGAGGGGGAAGCCATAGCCTGGAAAGCCATATCAGAACAGTTAGGCACTTTCTTTTTGCTTATACCCCACCCGCTGAAAGCCGATGCCATGAAAATAATCGCAAAGACAGGATTAAAGAACGTCCGCCTTTGCTACTACATGATAATGGACAACAAATTAAAGTTTATGTCGCTGCCGTAAAAAAATCAAATATGAATTACAGAGTTTGTCTTGATTGGTAATTAGTCATTTGTAATTAGTAATTAGCAGTTAACCCTTAACGCTTAATAACGGGTGTTTATCACGACACCAGTTCCGTTATTTCTTTCCTCGTGGCGTAATCAAACTCGATCCTGTTCGGCAGGGGCTTATATATTTTTTTGTACTTTGCGGCGAGCTTCCTCATTATGTCCTGCGGAACAGCTTCATCCCATGTCATAGCCAGCCTGCTTTCCTTAACCGCAATCTCGTATAATTTCAGTTTGCGGCCCATTACCTTTAATTCCGCTACATATAATATGTTCTTCACTTCTTCAGGCATGGTGCCCCAGGCGTCCCTTAAATATTTTTCTATTTCTTTAATGTCTTCGTTGGACCTTGCGGCAAAAAGCCTCCTGTACACCCTGATCTTTTCACCTGAATCCCATATGTAGTCCTCGGGTATGAAAGCCTTGAAATCAACTTTTATCTTTGTATCCACTTCCTCTTCATAGTGCCCGTTCGAGAGTCTGGCCACCGCTTCTTCAAGCATTTTACAGTACAGTTCAAACCCGATTTTTTCCATGTTGCCGTGCTGCTTCGTGCCAAGCAGGTTTCCCGCGCCCCGAAGTTCCATGTCCTTCATGGCTATACGGAACCCGGCCCCGGGATCCACATAGCTTTCTATGGTCTTTAACCTTTCTTTCGCTATGCCTGTCAGGAATTTGGCGTCTTTGACCAGAAGGTAGGCGTATGCCTGTTTGTCGCGCCTGCCTACCCTGCCCCTGAGCTGGTACAGCTGCGACAGTCCGAACCTGTCGGCTGAGCTTATGATTATCGTGTTGACGTCAGGCAGGTCAAGGCCCGATTCAACTATTGTCGTGGATATCAGCACGTCGAACTTGCGCTGAAGCAGGTCGCGCATTATTTTTTCAAGCTGCTCCTTTTTCATCCTGCCATGGGCCACCCTGAAACGTATTTCAGGCAGATTTTTTTCAAGGGTTTCCTTGAGTTTGAATATGGTCTGGATGTTATTATGTATATAAAATACCTGCCCCTTGCGCAGCACTTCCCTGAGTATTACCTCCTTTATGGTGGAAAGCCGCTCTTCAGCTATGCATGTTTCTATAGAACGCTTTCCGGGCGGAGGCGTGTTTATGTTGCTTATGCTCCTGATGCCTGACATGGCAAAGTACAGGGTCCTTGGGATCGGCGTGGCTGTTAAGGTCAGTATATCGGTTTGCGGATGCTTGTCGCGCAAAAACTCCTTGTTTTTTACTCCAAAGTGCTGTTCTTCATCTATAATTACGAGCCCCAAGTCATGGAACCCGACCTTTTCGCCCAGTACCGCGCTCGTGCCTATTAATATATCCACCGCGCCTTTTTTATTTGCTTCTATTGTTCCTTTTTTATCCCTAGCCGAAACCAGCCTGGACAGCATTTCTATCCTTATGGGATAGTCTGCCATGCGCTCCTTGAACGTGAAATAGTGCTGCTGCGCGAGCAGGGTTGTTGCCGTCATAACCAGCACCTGGCGGCCCGCGTTAACGGCCTTAAAAGCCGCGCGCATGGCCACTTCAGTCTTTCCAAACCCGGCGTCCCCGCACACGAGCCTGTCCATGGGCTTTGCCTTCCCCATGTCTGCCTTTACTTCCGAGATGGCCCGGTCCTGGTCCTCTGTTTCCTCGTATATGAAAGCCTGCTCAAAAGCCTTTTGTTCTTCATCATCCGCCGGATACCGTATGCCGCCGGACGTCTCGCGCTTGGCATAAATATTTAAAAGTTCCGCGGCCATCATCTTCAGCTGATTTTCTATTTCTTCCCTGGTTTTCTTCCATGAGCCGCCCCCGAGTTTTGAGAGTATCGGCGAACCTTCGCTCCCTACGTACTTGTCTATCATTGAAATCTTATATATGGGGAGATACAGTTTATCGTCCCCCAGGTATCGTATATAAATAAAATCCGAGTTTATTCCGTCTATCTCCATGGCCTTTACGCCTTCAAAAACCCCTATGCCGTGTTCCCTGTGGACCACATGGTCTTTTTCCTTAAGTTCCATGTAATGCTTGACGGGTTTTAAAAACTTTTCCCTGCGCCGTCCCGTTACTTTTCCCTTGTACCTGGCGAATATTTCCCTGTTTGAGATGAATGACATTTTTATATCAGGCAGCACGCAGCCCGCGCTGTTATTGGCTGACAGAAATTTCGTGTTCTTAAAAAGATTTACCCTGTGTTCCACGTCATACTCTTCGAACATTTCCTTCAAATGTTTTGTCTCGGCGTCATTGTCTGATATTATATAGTTGAAGTAACCGTTGTCCTCAAGTTCTTTCATGTATTCAAAAAAAAGTTTGAGATCCCTGTTAAAAGGCGGGTTTGACCGTATCTTAAACTTGATCCCCGCATGGGTCTTTGATATGGAGTAGGTTTTAAGCTTCTGAAACAGCGCGAGTTTCCTGTACACGGCCGGGAGTTTGAAGAGGTTATCCTTGATCTCGGCGTTTTCTATGTATTTTTCTATCTTTTTTATCTTTTCAAGTATTTCCCCCTTTATGGCGTCGGCGTCGTCTATGATTACCATGGTCTTATACGGCGCGAAATAATCTATGATGGACCCTGTTTCCGCCTTGAATTTATTGCCCGGGTTGAAAAGAAGGAGTTCCACGCTTTCCAGGTGTTTTGTGGTGGAGTAGGTATCAAGCGAAAAAAAACGAAGGGATTCTATGGTGTCGCCGAAAAGTTCGATCCTGACCGGATAATCATAATCGGGGGAGAATATGTCTATAATACTTCCTCTGACAGAATACTCAAACACGTTCTCAACCTTTAACACGCGTTCGTATTTATTTTCCGCCAGTACGTCCGTTATTTCTTCAGGCTTTAATTTCCCTTCTTTTTTCAGGGTGTAGAAAAATTTCTTCACTTTTTCAGGCGGCGGGATCTTCTCGGCCAGGGCGTTTATGTCCGTTATTATTACTTTCCTGTCTTTTCTGAATATTTCCTCATATGCCTTGGCCCGCGCCTTGGATACTTCCCTGGAAGCCTGCAAAGACCCGTACATGAGGGAATCATCTTCGGGATAAAACAAAACCTCGGCCTTTATGCCGAATTCTTCCTTTAACCCGGAAATTTCAGCATACAGGGAATATAGGCTGTCGGAAGAGGTGATTATGAAGATATCTTTGTCAATTTCAGAGATTATTTTTGAGTAGAGTATCCCCCTAAAGCAGTCGTTTAAAGATTCTGCCAGGATGTTTTTATGCCCTGATTTTATTAGGGATAAAATCTTCTGTATTTCAACTGATTTTGACAAATGTTCTTTCATGATCTATAAGTGCTTATATAATTAATTATTGTGCAGGAATCCCATAAGCTGGTCAATGGCCCTGCTGACCAGATACTCCTCATAATTTTTGAAGGCATATCCTTCACCGAAATCTGAATGCGTTCCGTCAAGGCGCTCTTTAAGCACAATAAGGTCCAGTTCGCATATTCTTGTCATGTCAGACTCATTATAGAATACGACGTTTATCAGCAGGTTTGCCGTTTGCTCTTTGCTTGATACGGCAATATCGCCAAGATTAAACATATTGGAATAAACAGAACCGTCCAGGATGACAAAATAATCATTCTCATTAAAATCAAATTTTTTGATCGTTACATCCATAAAGAGCTGGGCCCTGGGGCCTTTTTCATCATAATCATAAACTTTTGAGAATTTATTTTCAGACATAAGCCTGGATATCAGCATGGTCTTTACCATCTGTCTTTCTGCGGATGTTGCCTGGATGGTCTTATATCTCTTTTCGATCAATACCGCCAGTTTGTTTGTGCTAACGTTGTCGGTTACCAAAATGCCGGCGGTTGAGAATTTTCCGAATTTTATGCTTGGAGCCTGTATTATCCTTAACCCCGCTGTGGCGCATCCCGACATAAAAACGGCCAGCATCACAGCCACAAATATCTGCACCTTGTTTTTTTGCAGCACATCACCCTCCTGTTTTTACAAAAACAAAACTCATTACAGCATCTTAAAATGCACAAGCACGATCATAAGTATCCATCCGTAAACGCCCGATATGGCGTCGTCGATCATGATGCCGTTCCCGCCGCGCAGGACCTGGGACTGGTATGCGGGGAACGGCTTTATGATATCAAGCACCCTTGCAACCACGAAACCGATCATCATGCGCTTAAAGGAATACGGAATGAGGAACATCGTTATTAAAAATCCCACGACCTCGTCTATAACGACTTCCGACGGGTCTGTTTTTTTAAGGATGGCTTCTACATAGTTGGACGCCCATACGCCCACAAAGTACAGCGCTATGGTTATGCCCGCATATAATAACGGCGGCATATCCCTGAATAAAAAATAATAAAACGGCAGGAAGCAGGCCGTGGCAAACGTACCGGAACCTTTGGGAAAGTACCCTGTGTAAAAAAACGTTGCGATGGTCAAGTAAACATGTTTCATATAAAACCTCGGTTTCTTTATATCTCCTTGTCAAATATCTTCTTGTTCCTGAAAAAGTAGTCCAGCCCTGAGACCAGGCTCATCACTGTTGCGGCGAACATCAGCCAGTACGGCGCACCGTAGGCGAACTGCACCAGTATGTCGCCCCAGTTGCCCAATCGCATGAAAATCTGTTCCCAAGTCTGCGTCTCATTATAATATTCTATGGTATCCTGTATGACTTTTAAAAGAAGCACTGTGGTGATCGCTGTCATTTCAACAACGGTTTTTAATTTACCCAGGTTTGACGCCATGATTATCTTGCCTCCCTGCGCGGCCATCATGCGTATCCCCGATATCATGAATTCCCTGCCGATTATTATCACGACCATCCATGCCGGCACCACCCCGAGCTGGACAAAGCATAAAAGCGTGGATACAACGAGTATTTTGTCCGCAAGCGGGTCCATGACCTTGCCGAAATCGCTGACTATATTATACTTCCTGGCGATATAACCGTCCAGCCAGTCGCTGATGCCGGCGATTGCAAAGAGGAACAGGGCTATGTAATTAAAAACCACATTGGACGCAAGCAAGGACGGTATAAAAACAATTACGATCAGCATCCTGAACATCGTTATCCTGTTTGGAAGCTTTTTTAGCCCTTCGCTTATCAAATCGCATCTCCTAAAAGGTCGAATTTTTCATATCCCGTGACCTTAACCCGCGCAAAATCCCCGGGCTTGAATAATTTCCCGCTGTTAAAGATTATGTAGTTGTCTATGTCGGGCGCGTTTTCCTCTGTCCTGCCCATATATATTCCTTTGGCGCGCTTTCCTATGACAAGCACTTTTTTAGTCTTCCCTGTTTCCATGGAGTTATTATAATAGCAAACCTTTGCCGATGCAAGGGCTAATCGTTTTTGCCTTTGTTTTATGACGCCGGGATTTATTTTTGGCTTAAGGGTATAAGCATGCGTGCCGGGTTCATCCGAGTACGCGAATATGCCGGCTTTTTCCACGTAACCAAAGCCTATGAAATCTTCAAGTTTTTTAAGATCATCCTCCGTCTCACGGGGATATCCGGCAATAAAGGAAGTCCTTATATGCACCCCCGGCAGCGACGATTTTATATGTTCAATCACTTTTTCAATATGTTTTCCGGTATAGCCGCGCTTCATGCTTTTTAATACGCCGTCGGAAATATGCTGAAAAGGAATGTCCAGATACCTGCATACCCTTGTATCTTTTGCCATAACTTCAACTATGCCTTTTATAGCCGCAAGATCAGGGTAAAGATATAAAAGACGCAGCCAGAAGAATTTTTTTGTCCTTTTCAATATTTCTTTCATAAGCCGGCCTATCATGGGCCTGCCGTAATTATCCCTGCCGTAGCAGGTCAGATCCTGGCTGATCAGGTTTATTTCCGATACCCCGGAATCCACAAGCCCCTTTATTTCCCCCGCTATATCCCCTATCTTCCTTGACCTGTACTTTCCCTTGATGGACGGTATCACGCAGAAGGAACAGCGGTGGTTACAGCCGTCGGATATTTTCACATATGCCGAGTATGGGTTGAGCAGGGTTACATGTTCCATGCCCTTATACACGCACGGCGCCGAGTCGGTATAAACTCCGCCTTGTTCCACGGCCTTCCTGATATTTGAAATATCATTGACACCGACCCAGGCGTACACTTCTTTGAATTTTTTCCTCAATTTTTTGAGTTCCTTGGTCACAAAACAACCGGCAACTATTACTTTGCATTTTCTATTTTTAAGCATATCGGAAATCGCCCTTGTGGATTCAATTCTGGAAGCCTTTAAAAATCCGCATGTATTTATAAGGATATAATCAGCGTCAGCCGGGTTTTTTGTTATGGTAAAATCACGGAGATATGACATCATGACTTCTGTGTCCACGGTGTTTTTCGGGCATCCGAGGTTGATAACGCCGAGTTTCATTGTGGAGCCCTGATTGCGGACTGCGGATTTTGAGATCACAGCGGAAAGCCCGGCCTTTGGCATTGTATCAACGATAGTTCGTAAACTGCATGTCTATGCCGAAATCATGCCCTTTTAACAGCTGCATGACATCCTGCAGGTCGTCTTTTTTCGGGCTTGTAACCCTTATCACGTCTTTTTGTATTGAAGCCTGTATTTTTTTCAGGTTCTGTTCCTTTATGAACTTCACTATTTCTTTGCCTTTTTCCTGCGGTATGCCGTCCTGCATCTTGATCTTCATGATCATTTTGTTCATGCCCGACTGCACCGCAGGTTCGCTGGTTAAAGCCTTAAGAGGCACCCCGCGTTTTACCATTTTGTTCCTTAACACTTCTTCCGATGCTTTTACCTTATAATCATCGGTTGTGGTTATTATTATCTCCCGGTCTTCCTGTTTTAACTCGATTATTGTGTTGGTATCCCTGAAATCATACCTCGTCGAAATCTCCCTCATTGCCTGGTCTATGGCGTTGACCACTTCCTGCATGTCTATCTTTGAAACTACGTCAAATGAACTGTCTGATGCCATAAAAAGCACCTCCAAATGTAATTATTTTGCAGTCGTGGTCGCCGCAGCCGGTGTTGATGCCTGTACTGCCGTAGGTTCCGTTGTTGGTGCTTCCGCGGCCGGTTTCGGATTTTCCCTCTTGAAGCCCTGAGCCTTGTCTATGTACCAGTTCTTGCCTGTTTCAAATACAAGCCCGTTTATGACTTCGCCGGACTCGCCTATCACGCCTATTGCGTCCCCGTTAACCGTAAACTCCACTCCGCCCGCGTTGCCTACCATAAAAACTATCCTGTTTGTGTCCTTCCACTTTTTTTCCTCGCCTCTTTTAAGCATGAAATCTTCCTCTCCGCCTTCCAGGCGGGCCCTCATCCATACGTCTTCCTTCGCGCGTACGGAAACTTTCAGGCTTGTCGGCGCGTTTACAGTAGCCACATATATGTTGTTATTCGCGTTCTGGCCCGGTTTTCCTTTACCGGCAAAAATCATGATAAGGATGATAACAAGTATGAGCCCTGCCACGGCTCCGCCTATGATCATCATATTTTTCTGCGTCATTATGGTCAGGTCTATGCCTTTTGCGGTTTCCAGTTCGGAAGTCCCCGGTTCTTTTACAAAATCGCCGATAAACATCTTATGCCTGGGTTTTTCTTTTGTGTTTTTGTCGGATTCCTGAACCTCGGGAGAAAAATCATAAAGGGCTAGAACTTCTTTCACATCCACCTTTAAGTGCTTTGCATAGGTTTTTAAAAAGAACCTCATGTAAACATGTTTTTCAAAAGGCGCCACATTTTCCTCCTCCAGCGCCTTAAGATAAGCCGGGTCCATTTTCAGGACCTTCTGCAGTTCCAGGTGCGTAAGTTTCCTTGCTTCTCTTGCTTTTTTCAGTAATTCCCCGTATCCTTTTGTTGTGGTCATGCAACTCTCCTTTTGGATTATGCCTAACGGCTTTTTTTATTTGGTCAGGCCCTGCATAAGGTCGGCGGCCTCTATCTCTTCCACATCCGCCGGTTTTATAAACGTAAAATTTTTGTCAGCCAGTTCAGGCGCATTTTTCGCTTCAGCTTCCGTATAATTCACAATGTCCGTGAAAGTAACTTCGGTCGCTGCGCCCTCATACTTGAACCCCATGAAAACCGGGACAAGCGTTTTTTTGTCTATCCTGGCGGTTATCTCGTCATACATTATATTTTTATCTTTTTCAGGCAGCATGACGAGGTTATAAGACATATCGTCTTCGGTCAGCGCCGCCTTGCTGTGCCGGGCAAAATGCGCTATGGAATTGCCCATGTCGGTGTATAATTTGACGTCAACATTCGCGCTTTTCACGGTCTGCTTTATAACCTGCTGCATGGCCGGCGTGTAAACCCATATGGTCTTTCCGTTTGATATTATGAACTGTTCCTGCGGTTCGGTGTAATGAACCCTGAACTTGTCCTTTTTCTTTATTACAGCGGTCCCTTTTACAATTTGGGGAGAGGCTCCCGAGTAAATGGTTTTTATCATCATATCCGCTTTTGTGGCCGCTTTATCAGCCTGCGCTTCATTCATTCTGTCTATCAGAGCATCTACCTGTTCATTTCCGGTCAAAGATTTTTTTACCGCAGCCGTGCCCGGCGTTTTTTTCGCTTTTGTCCTTGAAGCTGTTTTTACGGATCTCTTTGCCGCTTCTTTTTCTTTTGGCTTGACAGCCGCGGGCTCCGCCTGTATTTTTTCTTCAGCGCTTTCTTCCTTTTTTATTTCCACTGTGGCTTCAACCTTTGGTTTTGCTTCTTCTTTTTGTACTTTTACAGCGCCTTCAGTTTTTATCCGGCCAACGGGTGTTTTGCCGCCTGAAACAACTGCTTCTGTTTTAACCTCTGCTTTTTCTTCCTTAATAACCTGGTTAGAAGCGCAGGAACACGCTAAAAACGCAGCGCCAAAACAGGCAATCACCGCATAAACCTTTATTTTACTGTACATAATGCCTCCAGAAAATTTTTGAGTTTGCAGTTTTGCGCCCGTTTTTCTTCATTATAATACCCAAACTTCCATAAAACCCGTGCAAATCAATATTGTATTAGAAATAGGGATAATTGCAAGGAAAAAAAACGGAAGTTTACTCCTGTTAAGGCTAAAAACTCCAGCTATAGCCGGCTGTTATCCCGGGTGTTTTGACCTTGTCGCCGGTCACCCCGAAATAGCCTGAATCATAGAAGAGGTACGAAACGTCAAAATAAATTGACGACCCGTCCCTGTCAGCCTGAAGCGGTATGTCAACGCCCAGGCCCAGCAGGACGGAAAATGTCTTGGCCGCGCCGCTGAAGCCGCTCAAATACATCACCCTGGACATGATCTCGTGGGTAAAATACGGCCTTATATTTTCCATTGTGTTTAAGAAAACCCTGATGCCGAAACCGAACGCAACCGAGGACAATTTTGTCCCCGCGAAGTTTGTGCCATATGAACCGTCTATGGATATTTCGGTATTAACGGGGTGCTTGTTGTCTGACACTTGGAAAGCCGCAGCTATTTTTGCCTCTTCCGATAAATACTGTCCGCCGCTTAAACCGTTCACAAGGTCATAGCCGGTTGTAAGGCCTATCCTTATTTTATGTCCGGCATTTACAGTGCAAGGCACGCACATTGTCGCGGCCAATAAAACCGCAATAAATGATATTTTTTTAATTTTCATTCTCCTTTAAAAAGTTTATATACAAATTATACCACGCCCTGCGTACCAGTCAACATTCAAACATTCTGCCGATAAATGCGCATTTGACATTCCCCCAATTATGCTGTTTAATGATAGTGCAAGGATAATTTCCGCCTTACGGCGCTCATAAAATAATTTTAACAAATTTTAATATGGGGGAACTCATGCCTGTGAAAAAATATGTAGGTGCAGTGGACCAGGGCACCACATCCACCCGCTTTCTTTTATTCAACCATAATGGTGAGATCACAGCCGGCCACCAGATGGAACACAAACAAATCTACCCTAAAGCAGGTTATGTGGAACACGACGCCATGGAAATATGGGAAAACACCGCGCAGTGTATACGCCAGGTGTTAAAAAAATCAAAGATCAAGCCGTCGGAAATAGCTTCCATAGGCATAACCAATCAGAGGGAAACAACGGTCATTTGGGATAAAAAAACAGGCAAACCGCTTTATAATGCCATAGTGTGGCAGGACATGCGCACCGCGGATATCTGCAATAAGCTGGCTAAATCAGGAGGCAAGTACAGATTCCAAAAAACAACGGGCCTGCCGTTGGCAACATACTTTTCAGGTCCAAAAATCAAATGGTTAATAGACAACAAACCTGTTATCGCAAGGGCCGTCCGGGAAGGCAGAGCGCTTTTTGGGACAATCGATACCTGGATAATTTGGAACTTAACAGGCGGCAGCCATGTGACTGATCCGACAAACGCGAGCCGCACCATGCTCATGAATCTGAAAACTTTAAGCTGGGATGATGGCATGCTCAAAGTTTTTAATATTCCAAAAAATATTTTACCTGAGATCAGGCCGTCAAGCGACCCTAAAGCATATGGCATGACGCCAAAATCCGGCCCGTTTAAGGCTGAAATCCCTGTTATGGGGGATTTAGGCGACCAGCAGGCCGCGCTTTTCGGCCAGGCGTGTTTTGCCAAAGGCGCCGCGAAAAACACATACGGAACAGGATGCTTTCTCCTTCTGAATACAGGCAGCAAACCCATAACATCAAAAAACGGCCTCATAACCACAGTCGGGTATAAAATAGGCGCCTCCCCAGCTGTTTACGCGCTTGAAGGCTCAATCGCCGTGGCTGGTTCGCTTGTCCAATGGGTCAGGGACAAACTGGGGATCGTAATATCAGCGCCGCAGATTAATGACCTGGCCGAAAAAACAGAAGACAATGCCGGTGTATACTTTGTCCCGGCCTTTTCCGGGTTATTCGCCCCCTACTGGCGCTCTGACGCGCGCGGCCTGATAATAGGCCTCACGCATTACACAGGCAAAGAACACATAGCCCGCGCCGCTCTTGAAGCCACAGCTTACCAGGCGCGGGAACTCTTTGACGCCATGGAAAAAGACTCGGGAATAAAACTTACATCGCTGAAAGTGGACGGCGGCATGACCGCCAGTGAGCTTTTGATGCAGTTCCAGGCTGATATATTGAACGTAAAAGTTTTGCGCCCAAAAGTCGCCGAGACAACAGCCTTAGGCGCGGCATATGCCGCGGGTTTGGCCGCCGGATTCTGGAAGGATATGGACGAGTTGAAGGAACACTGGGAAGTATCAAAAACATGGAAACCGAAAATGGCAAAGGCGAAACGCGAAAAATATTTCAAGGGCTGGAAAGAAGCGGTACAACGGTCTTTGAACTGGGCGTAAATTACGTTTCCAAAAGTTCTTGGTTATGTAGACGCGATCATCTAATCCTCCTGTTTTTTACATTCTATCAGGAGGCTGGGCCATACACAACTCCTATCCCTGCTTTATTGACACCATCGCTAAATTTCCGCGTTATACGAACAAACACCCCAAATCTAATTTCGTATAAAATACTTTATACGAAATTAGATTTATTCTTCTTTCAAATCCTTCTTTACCAGTGCCAAAAGTCCTTCAGCTTCCTGTACGGCCTTTTCCGCTTCTTTCTGCTTTACAAGCCGTTCTTCGTACTCGGCCATATTCTTTATCCTGATAATGCTCATAAATTTCTTTGAAACTATAGTTTTGTTGGAAAACATGGTTGTTTCAATCAATTCTGCCGTGTCTTCATGGTTGGATGATGAGCACCTTTTTGATAATCCAGACACGCAATAAGCGTCAGCTGCGGAGATTGCGGCATGTACCGCGCTCACAGCTGCTGCATTATATGCCCCATCGCCGAGTGCCTTTACTGCCTGCTTGCAATTCTCAACCGCTTTCACCAGGTAATTGGAATACATCACCTTGTCGACAAGTTTTGTGCTTATTTTCTTTGTCATATTAAAGTTATCCCCTTTTCAATATTCTTGATTACAGCGAGGTTTTTCCTTTTTGCCAGTTCGTTTTCGGTCAAAAGATAAAATCCCAGTACGTTCCCGTATAATTTAATGCATTCAGATGAGAGATCTTCAAGCAGTTTTTCCATCTTTTTCTTTTCCTTCATTCCCTCAACCAGTACAAAAAGGTCAATATCACTTGAAAGCTTTTCAGTTTCTTTGGACACGGAACCAAATAGTATGGCCTTTTTTGTTATCTTTTTAGGCAATTTGTGGACAATCATTTTTCTAAGATGTTCTAAAGGTATATATTCCTCTTTTTTACCGTATAATTTATTGCCTATTGAATACGCATAGCTGTCAATTTTCGGCTGCCAAATGACTGATTTACCGGCCCTGAAATTTGACACCAGGTTTATTGACATAAAATCCTTTAATATCATATCGGCCATGGTATGCGATATTCCGCAAAGCCGGCCAAGTTCCCTTCCGGTCATCCTAAAACCCGGATTTAGCACGTATTTGAGTGCTTTTACTTTTGCCTTTGATGAAAGTTGTTCAATAATGTTAATATGAAATTGCATAGCGGCTCCTTTATTTTCTTAATAGTAATTATAAATCATTACTTGCCATATGTCAATAAATACTTGCCATAGATTGTATTTAGATTATTGTACGAAATCGTTCGCGGACATCCGCCGTCCAAAATTATCATGCAGGCAGGCTTTAGTCCTGCGCTACCGATAGGTGACCTCTTTCAATTATTTTGTGATAATTAATTACCCATATGATGCCGTTTAAAACCATACCCTCTTTGTCTTAACCAGTTTTTTCGTAGTCGCACCCTCTACGCTTCACCGGGGTGCGCTTGCGGGCATTAAAAGTTGTTTTTTAATTCCGCCTTCTCGACCCTTGATCAATTCTCCCCCATCACCCTTCTATAATCCGCGTCTTTTTTGTCGTGTACCACCTTCATCCGTTTCGAAGAAAATTCCCCTGCAACAGCCGTCGAAGTCGAAGATAAATAAGCCGAAAACTCCCCGCGCTGAGCCGCGGGAACGTATATCTTAGCCAAAGCCTTGTTGCCGACAGTAGTGCAGGAAATCTCGATCAACGCGTCCGGAAAATCCTTCAATATGGTTTGTGTAACCATAGGCGAATCCTGGTAAGTCTCAAAATAAATAACAAAAGGAACCTCCATCAAAAGAGCCTGCGGTGGACAAGGAGTAGCAGAACCCGCCGGCGAAGAAGACGCGCTGTAAACGTAAACCACAGATGTCAAAAACAAAAGTGTGGCCGCAGCAATTTTTTTAAGCATATACAAAACCTCCGTTTATTTAATTTGCGTTCAAAATAACTTTATCTGGAATCAACTCTACTTTCGAGGTCCGACCCCTTTTCATTTTAAATTACAAATGTCACGAAACACAGATCAAAATATATTTAAACACGATTTAAAATATTGCCAAAAACAATAATTTTCAATGGTAAGTGTTTTATTTGTGTCATTTTAATATCCTCAGCAAGAACCAAAACAAAATAATGTTCAGACAAAAATATATTGCAAACATCAAAACCATCAATACCGCAAACAAATTCAGTGTGGTTGTGCAAAAAATTATATTGATATATGTGTTTGTCTTTTAAATAGATAACTCTATTATTTATCATCCTTGCAAAAAGCCCATTAAAAACAGAAACCGGATTACTATAATCATCTATGTCAAAGATCGTTGACTTTTTAAGCCCAATCAACAACTTTTTACCATTCTTCATTAAATAGCGTTCATCAGAAACTATAATTTTTGAGTCCGAAATGATTTTTCCGTTTTTCGCATTAAGCACAACCAATTTTGAATCACGTTCCGGTTTGGTCATTAAAAAAAATATATCATGGTCAACTACTATATTTTCAGGATTATTAAATGATACATCCTTGAACATTTTCCGCCATAAGATGTTCTTATTTTTCGTACTTATGCAGTATATTATTATGTCATTTTGCAATATTTTTTCATCCATCAAGGAAATATACATGTACGCATAGTCATCCCTTATGGCAAAATCAATAATTTCAGATGCCGCAAATGTCATCACCTTCGTCATTTTGTTGTTTTTTAAATCAATCAAATTGAGCGAATCGTTTTCGCCTGTTTTCGTTATACAATAAATCAAATTTGAATTTACTCCAACAATTTTTCTAACAGGTTCACCCACTGTATATTTAAGAGACTCTTTATTGTCTAAAACATTCCTTCTAAAAATCGTATTGTTTTTGATATCCTTTATAAAATATTCACCGCCCTCAATCATGCTAAAGCAATCTTTCGAGCTAAATCTCAATTTTTCAATCATTTTTCCATTTAACAAATTATATACTCGCACATCCCCTTCTTCATAAATGCACATCAACGAATCGCTGTCGTAAATTTTCACATCACAAAAGTCCTTGCCAGTTGACTTAAGGCTTAAGCTCCACTGTTCCAAATATATTGCTATTAAATTATTTTGCAAAATCAATAAAAATATAACAAAAAATATTTGTTTCAAAATCGTCATTGTCTTCATTTCTTTTTTACCGTCCTGTCTTTATCTTTTGTTGCATCAATAATTTCGAGAGTTCCAAACTTAGTTTGCGGCTCCCATGGCAGTATCCCCTTCACGAAAGGGTTCATGCTTTTATTTTTTACAAATGACACACCTTTAGACGTTACATTTAGTTCTTTAGCAAATTTATTCGAACCTTTTTCGTCATACATCGAAACGCAACCAAAAGTACTTCCGCTACCTTTAGGGTGTATTCTAATAGTATAACCATCTGGCTGGCCTGGAAAATTTGCTTCATCATCTCCATAATTTCCATCAACAGCTTCCAACCTATTGTACGAACTCAAATCAGATCCATCATGGCCTTTGACTCTATCTAATATATTATACTTACCAAATGGCGCATTGTTCGATTCTTTGTCACCAATACCTCCAGACCTGACATCCTTAACAATAAAACTTTGTCCCGTATCATCATTTCTCCCAACTATGAACCCTATTGCAGTCTGTCCACCAGCACCTGTTGGAACTATTTTTTGTACATAAAATTTTAAAGTCACCATATTTCCATCAGGATCAACTAAGTTAAGTGGATTATTGTGTGAATAAATATATAAATTTATATTTGAAGAATTATATACCCCACCCATTCCTGGTAATTTCTCATCATCTTTACCAACTGTCGGCAAATAGGCATTTAGTGCTTGATCCTTACTTTGCCACAAGCTCGTCTGCGGGTCGTAATACCTTGCTCCGAAATAATACAGGCCTGACGCGTCGAGTTCCTTGCTCGTGAACATATAATTCGGCATTATGATCTTTACGCCGTCCAGCATATCCTCATTTTCCCTCTCCATCCACGTCTCTCCCCACGGCGTGTACTCTATGTGCTCGCGGATGTTCCCTGCTTCGTCCGTCATGTAACCTGTGGAACCTAAGTGGTCGGTGTGGCTGGCCTGGCTGGCATGCTCAATGGTCAAAAGGTCAATTTTCAATAGTACATCGGTCAAAAGGGCAGCGTTATTGCGCTCAATGTTCAACGGTTCAATGGTCAAACAGCTCGTGTTCATTACCTTTTTGCTCCTTTATATCCGGACTCCTTATATATCCACAATTCCTCAAATCTTCCTTCATCCTTTTGCATTTAATCCCTTCCTGTTTTTCGTATTTAACATTTTAACTCTTAAACGTATCAGTTTGAACATTGACCTATTGAACTTTTGAGCTGTTTTATGGTTTGTGCCCTATAAATTTTTAAAAACCATAACATCCAGGTCTTTTATCTCCTTAAAGTCCTTATAATTTCCCGTGCATAAAACCATTTCCGTTTCAGCGGCCGTTGCGGCGATTAAGGCGTCCGGCAATTTCATCCCGGTTTTTAATGCATACTCTTCGATATATATGCACGCCCTATGTCCTATGTTTTCGCTTAATGGAATAATGTTAATTTTCAGGTCGCTCAAAAACTCTTTTATCAACTTTAAATCTTCCTTGTTTTTAGCTCCCTGTAAAAGTTCCATGTACGTTGCCGCTGATATGAGCAAAGAATCGGCCAAATCAAGGGTTTTTGCTGCAGTTGCGCTTCCCCTCATTGCCCAAATTAACACGTCAGAATCAAAGATCATGCCGCAGTTTCCTCCTCATATCATGTATGTACTTCGTAGGATCTTTCATGTCTTCTCTGTCCTTCCACATGCCAAAGGCAGGATGGTCAAAAACAGACATTCTTTTCTTTTTACCCGCTGTTTCGGGAATTAAAACACCCTTTTTCTTCCCCCTATAATAAACCTCAACAGATTCATTTAATTCAAGAGCCTTTAAAATACCTTTCATGTTCTTCCTGAAATCAAGAAAATTTGCTTTCATATGTCGCCTCCGTGAGTGTTCACTCCAACTATACACTGCATTAATAACAAAATCAAGGTTATGTTTTTGAATTTTTTATGGTTTTATGCGATAATAAGAAAGGTGATCTTGTAGGCCTGCAAAATCAGCAACAAACATAAATAAAAAGGACAAAAATGCAAAATAAATTTGACTTCATCATAATCGGGTCCGGAATCGTCGGGTCCCTGCTTGCGCGGGAACTTTCGCGCTATGAAGTTTCCGTGTTGGTTGTCGAAAAAGAAATCGACGTGGGCATGTGCCCGAGTTCGGCTAATTCCGCCATAATACACGCGGGTTATGACCCAAAACCCGGGACCTTAAAAGCAAGGATGAATGCTGAAGGAAACAAGCTCTGGCATGAAATCGCGCCTGAACTTTGCATACAGTTTAAGGAAACCGGCAGTTATGTCGCGGCTATCGGGCCCGAAGAACTTCCTGATTTAAACCGGTTATACGAACAGGGTATTAAAAACTCCATTCCCGGCATCAATATCATAAACCGTGATGAAATGCTGAACCGTGAACCCCTTATAAACCCCGCTGTAAGCGGCGCTCTCTGGGCGCCGTCAGCCGCTGTTATAGACCCTTTTGGAGCCGTTCTTGCCGCTGCTGAAAATGCCGTTGTGAACGGGGTAAAATATATTTTCGAAACAAAGTTCCTTGACTTTATACTTGAAAATAATGCCATAATTGGAGTCAAGACCGGCAAAGGCGATTTTTACTGCGATTGGGCGATAAACTCGGCCGGGCTTTATTCCGACGAAGTCGCGCATAAAGCCGGGGTCAGGAAAGATTTTGAGATCATGCCCCGCAAGGGCAGTTACATGGTATTTGACGCGGCAAAATTCTCGATAAATAATGTTTTGTTCCAGGTCCCGACTGAAAAAGGCAAAGGCGTGCTTGTTTCAACCACAACTCACGGCAACGTCATGATAGGCCCTGACTCGCAGGCGTCTGAAAATAAAGATGATTCAGCCACGACGCGCGAAGGCCTCCAAATGATCGAACTGGCCGCGAAAAAACTTATCCCTTCCATAGACGTAAAAAATTCCATAGTTATGTATTCTGGGGTCAGGGCCGCAGGCAACGGCAATAAGGATTTTATCATAGAAATCCCAAAAGAAGTCAAAGGCCTCGTTAATTTACTCGGCATAGATTCCCCGGGTTTTGTATCGGCGCCTGCCATAGCAAAACGCGTCATGGAACTTTTAAAAGAAGCGGGCGTGAAGTTCATTGACAAAAAAACTTTCAGCCCGGTCAGGAAACCTTCCCCTCATTTTCATCTCATGTCATATAAAGAAAAGGCTGAACTGGTTAAAAAGAACCCGGCCTATGGCAGGATAGTGTGCCGCTGTGAGGAAGTTACAGAAGGCGAAATTTTGGACGCCATCCACTCCCCCATCCCCGCGCGCACTTACGACAGCATCAAACGCAGGACATGGCTTGGAACGGGCAGGTGCCAAGGCGCTTTTGATTATCCGAGAGTGATACAGATACTTGCGAAGGAACTTGGGATTTCTGAACCCGAAGTTACAAAAAAAGGCAGGGGCAGCGAGTTGGTTTTTAGAAAGACCAAGGAAGTAATTCATGAATAAAACATGTGACGTTATAATAATCGGCGCCGGTCCGGCAGGGTTGGCCGCCGCCATAGAAGCCAAAAAAAACGGGGCAAAAAACGTTCTCATTATCGAACGCAACGATGAACCCGGAGGCATACTGCTCCAGTGCATCCATAACGGTTTTGGCTCGGTCCTGTTTAAAAAGGATCTTCCCGGCCCGGCTTATGCCTCAAACTTCATAGAAGAAGCCAAACAACTCGGCATTGAAATGCTCTTCGACACCATGGTGCTGGACATTACTCCCGGCAGAAAAATATACGCGACAAACAGCCGTGAGGGGTTCCTGGAATTTGACGCCGGATCAATAGTCCTTGCCATGGGCTGCAGGGAGAGGACGCGCGGCCAGATAAGGATACCGGGTACAAGACCCGCCGGGGTCTTTACCGCGGGCATGGTACAGCGGCTGGTGAACATAGACGGTTTAATGCCCGGAAACAACTTTGTAATCCTTGGTTCCGGCGATATTGGAATGATAATGGCAAGACGCTTAACGCTTGAAGGCGCCAAAGTCATTAAAGTGGTGGAACTTATGCCCTACTTAACCGGTCTGCGGCGCAACTATGTGCAGTGCCTGCAGGACTTCAATATTCCCTTGAACCTGTCCACGACCATAAAAAGGATCATAGGAAAAGACAGGGTCGAAGCAGTCGAAACTATAAGGGTTGACGAATATCTGAATCCCATAACCGGGACCGAAGAAATGATTAAATGCGACAGTGTGCTGTTATCAGTCGGATTGATACCGGAAAACGAGCTTTCTAAAAAAGCCGGTGTCCTGCTTGACCCGCTCACAGGCGGGCCTATAGTGGACGAAAACATGGCGACAAGCGTTGAAGGCATATATTCGGCAGGCAATGTTGTGACGATTTACGACCTGGTTGATTATGTTTCAAAGGCCGGTTTTATAGCCGGCAGGAACGCGGCCATGTACGCGGCGGGGCAGAGCCGCCCGGTTAAATACATGGAAGTCAAACCAGGGGAAGGCGTCCGGACGGTAATTCCCCAGAAGATAACGATTGAGGACGAAACCATTCGACAGGCTCATGGTGAAGATAGCCCCCTCTCTGCGGAAATCCTGTTTGAGTTGCGCGTTACAAAAGAATTCCCGGCAAGGATTTCCGTGGATATCATGGCCGGGGATACGGCGCTGTTTTCGCACAAGGAAAAATACGCGCGTCCGGCGGAAATGATAACCATGAAAGTTGATCGGGATGCATTAACGGCAAAACTGCCAAAAGACGCAAAAGAACTTGTTGTAAAGATTTCAAAGGCATAGGGAACGCTATAATAAAAGGAGCTTTATGGAACGTAAATTCATCTGCATCCGGTGCCCTCAGGGCTGCGAAATTACCACAACGCTTGACGGCAATGGCGCCATTACGGAATTGACAGGCAGTTCATGCAAACTCGGGCCTGAGTATGTAAAACAGGAACTGTCGGACCCAAGGCGCACTTTTACCACCACGGTCATGGTTGAAGGCGGCAGTCATCCCCTATGCCCTGTCTGGACGGAAAAACCCGTTCCAAAAGACAAGGTCATGGAACTTGCGATCGCGCTTCGCCATATAAAATTAAAAGCTCCGGTAAATACCGGCCAGATAGTGCTTGAAAATGCCCTAGGAACTGGTATAAATATAGTAACGAGCCGTTCAATCCAGGGAGGTATATAAAATGGCTAAAAAACTCATACTGGCGGTTGATGATGAACCGTCGATATTATCCGCGTTAAAAGACTCTTTAGAGGATAAGTTTGATGTTATCACCGCAAAAAACGGAAAAGAAGCCCTTGCAATGATAGACAGCCACAATCCGGACCTGGTCATCATGGACGTCTCGATGCCGGAAATGGACGGTTTTGAGGCTGTAAGGATACTCCACACAAAAAGGGCGCCTTCAAACCCGCCTGTCATATTCCTGTCCGCAAAAACCGGGCTTGCAGACATAGAACAAGGGCTCAAGATTGGAGGATTTGAATACATGACGAAACCATTTTCCCCCTCAAAACTGGAAAAGAAGGTTGATGAACTTTTTGACAGAATGGAAATGCGCAGAAAAATGCAGCAACAGAAAAAAAAGTGACAAAAAAAATGCGGGTTTAAATTACGGCTTTTCTTTTCCCATCTTTTTCTCAATCCAACTGAAAATATCCTTAAAAACTTCCTTCCTGTTCTTCTCTATGGTCAGCGCGTGGTACGAACCCTCGTAGAGCTTATATTCCTTGTCAGTTTCCAGTTTGTTATAAAAATTCAGTGTGAACTTCGTGTCGCCCAGAAGGTCTTTGCCTGCCACCAGGAACAGGACCGGTATTTTAATTCCTTTTGGTTTTCCCAGGGCCCTTAACTGGCTCAAAAGAATATTCAGCAGCAGCCCGGCTGATGCTATTTTAATTTCCCTTTTATCCTTGTTTAATCTTTTCACCACACCCAGGTCCCTTGACAGTTCCTCTGATTTAAACGGCATGAGAATTGGTTTTTCAGGGTTAAAAAGCGCAGACCCGGCTATGGCGGCCCTTTGCAGCAGGCTGATTTTCATGACGTCCTGGTACACGGGCACGATCTCCACGAGCCCGGCGTAATCTTTGTCATAATCCAGGATATTTATGTGGGATATGACGGCGCCCATGGATTCACCGAGCATAAATACAGGTTTACCCTTGTTTTCCGATTTGATTATTTCTTTAAGGGCGGCAATGTCTTCATGATAAAGTTTCATGGACTTCACATATCCGGGTTTCTGCGCCAACTCGCCATAGCCGCGGAGCTCAATGGCATAAGTGGAAATACTTTTTGTTTTCAGGAATTTTGCCATGTCATCAAATCTCTCGGATTGCGCGCCCATGCCGTGAACGGCTAAAACCGCCGCTTTTGCCCTGCCTGCCGCCCATTTTCTGAAATAAATACCGTTTGTATTTATCATCATAACCCACCTCCGCTTTTTCATCTATGGTACGGGGGCTTTATCCCTTAAAATCATTATATCATTTTTCAGGACATGGTTCAACTTTAACGGTTCGTAAAAAGACACGATCTATCATTAAGGCCATGTACCATCATGTACCATCATGTACCATTCGCAGTAGCTCAGGTACATGACACGGTTCGCAGTAGCTCAGGTACATGGCATGCTTTTCCGACAATATCTCTTTTATAACAAAAAGGGCCGGCATCAAGCCGGCCCTTTTTAATCCGCGCGCTTTATCTGATAACGCTTACTTTTTCTTTGGCCGTATAGTAATCACACTTTACGGTCACAATATATATCCCGCTGGCCACTTTTTGTCCCTGTTCATTTGTGCCGTCCCAGTAAACATAATACTCTCCGGCCTGCTTTGCCTCATTTGAAAGTAAAGTCTTAACCAGGGCGCCTGCCTTTGAATATACTTTTATCTCCAGCGTATCTCCGGCGTAGACTTTATAGTGGACCGTCGCGCGTTCGTTTAAGTCCGGGTTAAACACGTTCTTGAATATCTTCACATCCTGCCCCGGGATTGTTTCCTTATCAAAATCGCCGTTGCTTATACCCACGATCCCGCATAGATCCGTTCCCTTAACAACAATTTTGTCAATATCCCCGAATCCGGTCTGTTTGGGGTAAAGCACCCTGTACTTCATCGTTTCCGCGGGAATCAATACTGATTCAAATTCAAGGACAGGCTTATTGGCACATATTCCGTGCGGATAGACCGTGATATGCGGCGGTGCGGTGAGCATGACATTGCTTGTTATCTCAAAAATAATATTATTGGAATTCTCGGGGTCAAGGATCATCTTAACTGTAAATTTCGGAGGATTTATCCCGTCGCACGCTGTGGCTGTAAAAGTAGGCGAAGGAGTCGGGCTAAAACTGGCGGTTGACGTAATGGTCGGTGTTGCTGTGGCGGTAAAACTCGGGGTAAAGGTTGGTGAGGGGGTCTGCGTGTCTGTCGGAACCTCCGTTGATGTGCCCGTTGCCGTCTGTGTCGCTGTCTGTGTAACGGTAAATGTCGGCGTCACTGTAAAAGTCTGCGTGAAAGTCGGGGTCATGGTCGCTGAAAAAGTCCCGGTATAAGTTGGTGAAGGTGTGATTTTTGCCCCGTCACATGAACAAGGGCATGCTGCTTCACATTTCCCCACCGCGTACAGGTATCCGTCATTTGAAGTAAAAAGCAGGGTTCCGTTTGAGTATGAAATACTTGTAAAATTGGAGCCCTGGGTATTGCATGTGTAGTCCCAGCTGCCGGTATTCGCGTCCAGCGTCACCAGTTTATTCACGCATCCCAGGATGAAAACCCTGGCGCAAATCACTATGCATGACATCTTTGCAAAATTATCGCCGGTAAATGCACTTTTCCATTTTAAAATTCCCGTGACTGTATCAACCGCGTAAACCATCCTGTCATCGGATCCTATATAATAAACTCCGTTAGACAGGGCGCCTCCGCTGTTTGTCCAGCTCGTGGTAAGATATGTCCACATAACCGCGCCTGTTGCCTTGTTTAACCTGTATATTTTTCCCAGGCTTGACGCAAAATACACGCCGTTTGTATCCACTGACGCGGGCCCTAAAAGAGGGCATGTTATATAGCTTTTCCATTTCAGAGCCCCGGTAGTGCTGTTTACAGCGTAGAAATAACCGTCGTTTGAACCGACATAAAGAGTACCGTCCGTGTCAATCGCGGGCGACGCCACTATAATATCTGATGCCACCTGGAACTGGTTTTCCACATAACCCGTTGCCGAATCCAGTTTTATTATTTTTCCGGCCCTCGTCCCGATATATATTTTACCGTTTGCCAGGACAGGCGCCGGATCATTTACGTAATAATTCATAAGGTCGCTTGACATATTTGTGGCATAGGTCATGCCGGGTATTATCTGTGTCCAAAGCAGGTTCCCTGTATTCCTGTCATAGGCATAAAATGTATAGGCATCATTTATGATTATCCTTGTGCCGTCAATCATAGGGGATGTATTGCTGTAACTGGCATATTTGGACCAGATCACCTGGCCCGATAATATCCCTACTTTCTGCAGCCTGCCTCCGCCTATGATATAGGTATAACCTTCATCATCCGCGACCGGCACTGCGCCGTGCGTTGTAGAGCCTATATACGCCCTCCACTTAATGCAAAGAGGAAGGTCGATTGCCACATCGCACTCCCAGCCGCTATGACGCTCGTCTTTCTGATACTGTTTCCAGTCCGCAAACGCCGGCGGCGCCATGATTACGAGGCCAAGCATCAGGACAATGATTTTTTTCATATCAGCGCCCCCCTTTACTGCTGTAGGTAATATCGGCTTCCTGTTCTTTGCCTGATGTCATGGGGAATTTGATGTTGTTTGCGGCAATAGCAGCCTCAAACTTGTCCGCGATTGCTGCGTAATCAAGGCCTAAAGCTTTGCACATATCGCCCCAGCATTTTCCTTCAGAACGCATCTTTATCAGGTCTGCCACAGGAACAGCCGCCTCCCTCGCTATAAACAACATCATCATGGAGAAAAATGAGCTGTAACCGGCGTCCTTTACAGCCTTAATATCGGTTTTTTTGAATTTTATTTTTGATTCCATGTTCCCGTAAAAATTGTCCCTTTTGACTTTTGCATCTTTCTGCGCTAAAACAGCGTCATCCCCTTTTTTGTGGTCATCATTGGCGTAAACCGGCAATCCAAGCAATAAAGCCGAAAAAACAGTTAGAATTAGAATTTTGATTTTCATTGTACCCTCCCTTGTTTGTTCTTATCTATCTGACATAATACGGCCAAATAAAGTTCCATAAATATTACAAGATAAATTAAATGATGGCGGCGGAAAAGCATGCCATGTACCTGAGCTACTGCGAACCGTGTCATGTACCTGAGCTACTGCGAACCGTGTCATGTACCTGAGCTAATGCGAACCGTGTCATGTACCTGAGCTACTGCGAATGGTACATGGTGGTACATGGCCTTAATGATAGGTTGTGTCCGCCGCAGGCCTATTTTATGAACCGCAGCCCTGCGACTAAAAAGACTTTTTTGTGTCAACCAGTTTTTTCGTACTCGTACCCTCTCGCTTCATCGGGGTGCGCTTGATGGTATTAAAAGTTGTTGATTAGCGTACATCCGCCGTCCAAAATTATTATGCAGGCAAGCTTAAGTCCTACGCTGCCGATGGGTGGCAGAAACCGGATTATTCCGGGTTTCTATATATAAAAAAATGGACGGCCGAATAAGATTAACAGATGGTTTGGAACCGCTGACGTGATACGTGTATTTATTATTGACAATCACTTAAATGGCTGACATGCTCTGCCCTATTCAAGTCTTTTTTCTTACAATCCACTCCTCGTTTTCTGCAGCATTCGTGTTTTTAAAAAAATCAATATTCCTATCCCTCAAAACCCACATCATTTTTTCCAAAAAAACCGAGGCATCCTCTGGCGATATCAGAATTTCAAACTTGTAGAATGTTGACGTTTTTAAAAAAATAGGTTTCTTCCAAATTGAATATCTTAAATTAATCGCAACACGAGAAAGAGCCTTAAAAGCAGTATAAACTCCAAACGAAGTCAACTCATTAAAATGGATTTTAATTAAAGTGAGTTTTTCAATAAATAGAGATACCTTAATGTCATTATCGCTAATTGTATAAATTAATACATGCTTGCCTAAATAATGAATTGCAATAAAACCCATCAAAACAAATAGCGGAAAAGGTAAAAAAATAAGAAAATTCAACAACGAATTTAATATATTCACCAACTTACCCCCGCGCCAAAAGTATATGTCCCGTATTTCCTCGCCCCCACCGACAATCCCGCTGAAAGTCCCAGTTCAATTTCATTCAACTATGCAACAATTTTTTGATCTTGATTATTTTTCCCGTTGATCTTTCAATTACATTAATCTTTCGTTCCATTACAATTTTATCGAGAATCGCCATCAGTTCCGTTTCTTTACCTAGATTAAAAAAAGTTAAAATTTTTCCACTAAAACTCTCACCAATGGAATCAAAGCCAGTTCCTTTATATAAGTCATTAAAAAAATCTAATTTTTTAAAATAAACAGTAAAAGTACCGTCAGAATTGCACTGAATTACAATATTTTCAACCTCGTTTAGATTCATAAAGAACACTCTATTTTTACCTATTTTAATAGATTCAATCAATCGCTTGTCTGTAATAAAGTAAGTTATATTTTTTCTTACAATATACGCAAGTTGATGACGGCCAATCAATTGGTAATATGGCACTATACAAAACAAGCATATGTAAAAAATATCAACAACTAATTCATTTTTGTTAATCTCGGAGATATTGTAAAAATCAAAAAGCACTTTTATTCCATACATGTTAATTATAATCATCACTATTCCAACCGCATTCAAAAACCATTCAATCTCATTAAATAGCACAAAGGTTTTAGGACAACCTTTCCATAGAAGCTTTTCATCACGCATTAAAATTTTCATAATACTTGCCGTCCTATCTTTTATATTTTTCGTTATTGCACTTGCAAATTATCCACGTCACCTTTGCATAAATTTAGTACCTTCTCGCCGTACTTCCAGACATTCAGATTATCTAGCATGATTCATTTGAAAAGCTGCCCCTCCAATTGTTAATATAAAATAACATGGGAGCGAACCAAAATATGGCTCGTTAGTTGTGCCTTGTATAAGCCAAGCAAAAAGAAAAAATCTAATTTTGTATGGTTTTATATCATCTCGTCCACCGGGATTATATCCGTTATCTTTTGCAAGCTGACGTTCAAAAATTCTAACTGCTCTATCTTCATTAATAAATAATCCTTCTTGAATATAATAATTATGTGAGATTCCAGAATATATTAAAAAAACCAGTATACACAATGTGAATCCAAGTAACGCTTTATTTCTTTTGAGCATCTTTTCACTCCTCGCCTTCTAACCTATATCGCCACCAAGTTTTCCACCGATAGTATCATTCATCCATTTTTTTCAAATCAAACACATAATCAATAAAAATAAAAAAAATAAAAGAAATAGCGCTTGACATCAACGAATAAAAAATATCTTTAAATATTTTCACGCTAATTTCAAAATCTTTAGACACAAACAACGATAATGAAAACACAAAAATAATAATAGTTTTTTTAAAACTGCTCATTATTGCTTTTTTTATGAACGAATATTTCTTTTCTGCTTTTTTTTGATCTAGATTGTTCATTGTATTCACTCCTTCTTATAAGCAACTTTATTTGAAATCAACTGCATTTTCGACCTCTAGCACCTTTTCGTTTTTTTTATTTTATTATTGATATTTTTATTTCGTTTGATTTTACAGAGCCATTCCAACAATCCTTTATATTATTGCTTTCGCCAAAATAAGCATCGTCGCTATTACTAACGTCATAAAAACCCCTTATTGAATAACTGCCACAACAATCAAAATCATAAAAGCTTGTTAAATCAATTTTCTTACCAAAAAAATTTTCCGATTGTAGCATAAAACTTTCTTTTGGCACAAAGCCCCATGGTACAAATCTTTGTTTTTCAGAAACCAGTTCATTTTTTTCGTTTCTTACTTCTATTCCTAAAAACTTATATTTGACAATGAATCCGTTAGGAATTCTAATGTCATTGTTGCCAACATTGCAAATACTAATATTTAGGAACACTTTTTCATTTATTTTAAAGATATCTTTATCCGTTGCTATATGTAAACTGATTGTGTCTTCGTCATTCGATTTTGCGCAACAAAAACAACTTGCAAAAGAAAGTAAAGAAATAACTAAAATCACAATGTATAGTCTTTTTTTCATATCAACCTCCCTGTTTTTTACCTTTAAATTTTTCTATGGTTTCTTTGAAGGCGCTGTCCGCTTTATCTATACCCTTATCCCCAATTGTTTTACGATTTGCCGTTTGCCCCTTGGTTTTAAATATACCTTTTCTACATTTATGTATTAGTTCTTGAATCCAATTGTTTGAATATTCGGAACTGTCGCAACGGCACAAAACTTTGGTTTTGAAATCGCCCCTTTATTATTTCCATCAGCAACTTTATTGCCTGCATTAATAACATCCGCGACTCAATCTGCCGAATCAAATGCCTGCGGCGGGCGGACACATAGGTCCGCCCCTACATGAAATTATAATTGATAATCCGGTTAATTACTCGCCCTTCCATTCCCTGGGTTTGTTGCCGTCGGCCTGGGTTATCAGGCCCTTGTCTTCCAGCGCGTCTATGATGCGGGCCGCTTTTGAGTATCCTATGCCCATCTTGCGCTGTAAAAATGACGTGGATATTTTTCCTTTGTCCTTTGCCAGGTCGCACGCGCGCTTGAATATGTCCGGGTCCACGCCTTCGTCGTCGGTAAAACCGTTTGATTTTGGCATGTCCTCTTCTTTTATGTTGAACTCGTCGGAGAATTCGGCCTTGCGCTGTTTTTTGATGTATGCGACTATCTTGGGGATCTCGTCGCGCACAAATGCGGCTTGTCCCCTGATGGGTTTTATCAAATTAGCGGGGTTGTATAGCATATCGCCCTTGCCTAAGAGCGCTTCTGCGCCTTTTGTGTCAAGTATGGTGCGTGAGTCTATCTGGGATTTTACCTTGAATGCTATCCTCGACGGAAAATTGGCTTTGATAATGCCGGTTATGACGTCAACCGACGGCCTTTGTGTGGCGAGTATGAGGTGTATGCCCACGGCGCGCGCGAGCTGCGCCAGGCGCTGCAGGGACTCTTCCACGCTTTGCTTTGCCATGGTCATCAGGTCCGCGAGCTCATCTATGATAAGCACTATGAACGGCAAAGATTTTTTGAAGTCTTCGGGCTGTACATCGGGGTCTTTTCTTATGTCCTCGTTAAACTCCATTATTTTTCTGTTGTATATTTCTATGTTCTGGGCGCCCTCGGCCGATAAAAGGTCGTACCTGCTTTTCATTTCAGCCACAAGGCGCTTTAATACATAAGCCGCGTGCTTGGGGTCGGTAATCACCGGCGCCATCAAATGCGGCATGTCATTATACTGGGTCAGCTCGACTTTTTTGGGGTCAACAAGCAGCATTTTTACCTCGTCGGGCGAGGCCTTGTATAATATGGAAGTTATTATTGAATTGATGCAGACCGACTTGCCCGAACCTGTGGAACCCGCTATCAAAAGATGCGGCATTTCCTCAAGTTTTGCGATCACGGGCTTGCCCGAGAGATCCCTGCCGATCGCGAGGGTTAAAAGCGATGATGACCCGGTAAACAGATCGTCTTCTATGAGTTCTTTCAAATATATTGTCTTCTTGTCCATCTTAGGCACTTCGATGCCGAGCAAAGACTTGCCCGGCACAGCCGCCACCCTGACCATCTCGACTTTCATAGCAAGCGCAATATCCGCAGCCAGGTTCTCGACCTTTGCCACTTTCACGCCCGTGGCCAGCTCCAGGTCAAAACGCGATATTACCGGCCCGTCCACCACATTGACAATCTCAGCCTCTATGCCGAAGTCTGACAGGGTTTTTTTGAGCCGCGCCGCGTCCGAAGTGTAATCATATTCCTTCTCATCTGCCGGGGCCTTTTCCGATTTTAACAGCGACGTCGGAGGCAGCGTGTAATCGCCTTTCATTATTACAGCCTGCGTGGCCCCTGTTTTCCTGGAGGGTTCCTGCTGTTTTGTTATTGTAAGTTTTTCTTTTTTTCTTGGTTTTTCTTCTTCGCTCGTTTCCTCATCCTTTTCCCCGTCTTCATCCTTGTTTTTAGCCTCTTCTTTTGTTTTCTTGTTGTCTTTTGGGGCCTTTGTTTTCTTATTGCCGTTGTCTTTATTATCATTTTCTGTTTTTGCCTTCACCTTCTCCGCCGTTTCCTTAAGCGACCCAAAGAGGACCGTTCCTGCGTATGCAAACGCCTTATATACCTGTTTTGCGCCTTCCGTGCCTATCTGCCACAGGGCGATTAAAAGTTTTTCCTTGCCAAGCAGTACGATTGACACAAGGATTATAACCACGGCTGTTATATAAGCTCCGACCGTGTTAAACCAACTGGACATGAACTTGGCAGACAGCTTGCCCAATATTCCGCCTGTGTAAAATACCGAATCCCTGTCGAATATCCTGAGCATTTCAGGCGTCCTGCCCCAGAATGCTGTCATTTCCTTTGAAGAATAAAAAATCCCGACTTTGGCCAGCTTAAAGACCTCGTTATCGGGCCTGTTAAACAATAGCGCGAGAAACATGGAAATACCGGCTCCAAGCATTATGAATCCGAGGAGTATACCTGCATCGTGGTTTTCCCTGTTTTTCTTGAGGATATTAAGGCCGAAAAAGCCTATTATGAAAGGAATTATATACGCTGTTTTGCCTATGAGGAAATACAGCGACCTTGATATGACCTCGCCGAATACGCCGAGCAGGTTTTTGTCGTTCACTGAAATAAAGGAAAGAAGTATAAGAAGGCCTATAATAAGGCAGCCAAAACCCGTGAAAACCTCGTTGTTGTTTTTAACCTCTTTTGTTTTGCCTTTTTTGACAGCGCTTTTTTTTGCCATATAGAAACTCCCTTGGAAAATATAAGGACTTTACTTGCTTAAACCCTCAAGAGTTTAAACCCTGCACTGTTGCATGTCAAGACGGTAGTTTGCTTGTATCCGGTCCTTGGCGCTTTATTATAAGATACCGCTTGTCCCGTCGCAGTAGCTCCGGGACTTGAGCGGGTATAAGTGAGAGTAATACTTTTGTTCGCTCTGGCTCTCAAAAGTATAACTCTCACTAAATAAAAACAACGTGGAACTTTTAAAAGCTCCACGTTGTTTTTGATGTTACCCCTTTTGCTAGTTCCATGTAACGTCTTATTTTTTTTTCTTCTTTGCTGCTTTTTTCTTTGCCATGTGTCGATCACCCCTTCCAGTTCTAGATTTTTTGGCTATAAAGCCTTATTTTCTGCCTCTTGTGTCTACCAAACCTTTCTGCAACTATATGTAGTATACGGGTTTTATTTTTTTTGTCAATGTTTTTATACATTCAGATACCCGACTATGGCTGTTTTTGTTCTTTTTTTATCACTTTTTTTCATTTTTCGCGTGTTTTTATAAGTTTTTATTGACTTTTTTTCCACATATTATGCACAGTAAGTGTTAACTAACATTGTTAGTTAAAACTTAAGGTTCCAGGAGTCAAGGCTGAGTTTAAGAGACTTAAGACTGAAGCTTAGAGTTAAATTCAAGACAAGGATCAAATACTAATACGTATAAAACAAAATATCCGCAGCCGGCTATTTAACCTTTGAACTTTGAATTCTTAAAACTCCATTCTCCAGTCTCTTATCTCTCTAATTCTTTGCGTACAATTCCTACTGTGTTACAAACTTTTCGCCTTCTGTCATTATATCATCAAGTGTTTTTTTATCTTTTGCTTCGCCGTACAGCCTCACTACCGGTTCTGTCCCGGAAAACCTTATCATGATCCAGATATCCTCGCCAAGCATGAATTTATACCCGTCAACGGTAATTGTATCAAGCACATCGTATTTTCCTATCTTTAATATTTTTTCGGTCTTCAATTTTCTGGATAACGCCGCCTTTTTTGCATCGCTGAGCGTGAAATTTTTCCGTGTATTTACGAACGGGCCTGTCTTTTCTTCAAGCTCCTTTAGCAGGGTTTTCATGCTCTTTTTTGTTTTGGCCACCATTTCCGCCACCAAAAGACAAGCTATGATACCGTCCTTTTCCGGCACATGCCTGTATACTGTCAGGCCGTTTGATTCTTCCCCGCCTATAATGATATCTTCTTTTGTCATTATCTCGCCTATGTACTTAAAACCTACGGGCGTTTCATGCAATTTCAGATGGTGCAGTTTGGCGACTTTATCGATCATATGGGATGTTGCCACGGAACGCACCACGGAACCGTGCCAGGCAGGCCTTGATTTTACGAGATAATCCAGCAGCAGCGGCAGCACCTTATTTGCCGGCACATATGAACCGTCTGAATCTATTATGCCGTACCTGTCGGCGTCGCCGTCTGTGGCTGTTCCCAGCATGGCTTTTTCCTTTTTTACCATACTGATCAGATCCTGCAGGTTTTTTTCAGCCGGCTCAGGCGGGAACCCGCCGAAAAGAACGTCTTTTTTATCGTTTATAACCTTTATGTTTGCCCCTTCTTCGGATAAAAGCCGGTCCAGGTATCCGCGCCCCGTGGAAAAAAGAGGGTCGACTATAATTTTAATCTTTGACTTTTTTATGACCTTAAAATCAACTATCTGCCTTATCCTGTCCAGATATTCCTGGGACGGATCAAAAACCCTGATCAAACCCTGCTTTTCCGCTGTTTCTTTTTCCATTATTTTCACAACTTTGACCTTTTTAATGTTTGCCTCTATCACGTCTGTTTCATCCGGTGTGGCCGGGCCTCCCCATGAAGGGGAAAATTTCAGCCCGTTATATTCAGGAGGATTGTGTGAAGCCGTAAAATTAATGCCGCCGGCGGCTTTTTTTCTTAGTATCTGGTAGGCAATAACCGGTGTGGGCGTGTCCCTGCCGCACAGAAGCGATTTTATCCCGTTTCCAGCCATGACTTCGGCGGCTGTCTGCGAAAACTTGTCGGATAAAAACCTCGAATCCCCGCCTATAATGACCGGTTTTCCGTCAAGTTCTTTCTTTGATTTTATAAATACGGCTATGGCCTGGCATGTTGTTTTAACGTTATCAAAAGTGAAATCATCGCTTATAATACCTCTCCAGCCTGATGTACCGAATTTAATATCCGCCTTGCTTGCCATGGAAAACCTCCTGAAAGTATTTAAAAATAACCGGTTTTATCTGCGGTGCCTTCTGTTGCTTGGATTTTTGTCTTTTTTCTTTTTAAGCGCCTCTTTTAGATCAGCCACTTTGTCCATGCAATCCTGGCAAAGCGTGCCTTTTTTCAGGTCCTTTCCGCACATCCTGCATTTGTAGGGGTCCGGCGCGTCGGTTATGCGCAGGCTCCCTGACTTTACAAACCTCAATATCTGCATGGCGTCAACTCCCGTACGCGTAGCAACTTCCAGGATGCCCGCCAATGGATAATCGTGGAGGTATTCATTTATAATTTTTAAATCATTATGGTCCTTGGCAAGGCACTCCGCGCATACGGGCGTATATGTATCCGGCAGGAATACTTTTCCGCACTTTGCACAGTTTGATATGGCCAAATTTTTTCTCCTTTTTTCAATTACAGCCTTAACCTGCATTATATCCGATAATTCCGGTTTTAAAAAGTTTTTTTAGCTTAAAGTTTCATTATTCTTTCCAGAACTTCTTTCAGCGTATGTTCCGCGTTTATCACGAATTCTTCTTTTATTTCCACCTCTGAATTGTCGGCTTTCATCACAGCTTCCGCTTTATATGTGCCCGGCATATTTACCTTTATCACAAGCGGCCCGAGCGTGAATGAGCTTTCAGGGCTTATAAAATCCATGGAGTACAGCACCGTGGCGGAATTTCCGGTCCTTATTATCGAGTAATACTGTTTGGGTGTTATTATTACGGCTGGATCCATCTTTATGGCAAGCACCGCGTTTGTCGCCATAACTTTTCCAGGGTTTTTTATTTCCACCTGGAGCTCCCTCGCGTCGCCTGATGAAATAACCAGCGGTGTAAAAGCCGATACCTGCGTGCCGTCAATAAGAAGTTTCAACTCCTTTATCCTGGCATGGGCGGGATTATCCGACAGCGCTTCCATGATCCTGACATTCATGGCTTTTGATTCCCTGTCAGCCAGGCGGCCCATTTCTATGACCACGTCAAACAGCCTGATGAGCACAAACACCGCGAAAGAAAACGCGATGAAGGCCAAAACGGCGGTTTCAATTTTGTATGCGGGGAGCACCATGAAATATATCAGCACTGCCGCCATGGAAACGGCAAGCGGCACAGCCAGTCCTACGGCCACTTTTCTCATGTCAAGATATGACATGCGGGAGTTTGCCGTGCGGCGGACCGTTTTTTCCCTGATCTCCAGTTCCTTGAGTTTCTTTTTAAAATCCTTGAATTCTTCTTTATGAACGCCGCCTGCAGTAAAGGCATCCAGAAGGTCTCGCCTGGCTTTTTCAGCCTCGGCTTTTTTGTTTTCATATTTAATTTTTATCCTGTCTATACCCCCCTGATACACGGTAAATAACAACCCGAGTACAGGCACTACGAATCCCAAAAACGCTATTACCATATATCCGAAAAGTGTCATGCTTTGGTCCATGTCAGGCTCCTTTTGCTTGTCTGCTGCTTATAAAATTAACAAGGCCGTACGCTACAAGGGAAAGACCGGAAATAAGCATGACTTTTTCCTCGTTTATAAACCTGATGAGAAACCCTGCAAGGCCCGCGGCTATAAGCGGCCCCGTGTTCCTGAAAACATAATAAGCGGAAAATATCCTTCCCCTCATGTTTTCCGGGGTTTCCTTCTGAACCGTTGTTTCCGCGATGCTCAGGACCATGACCCCGGCAATGCCGCCGAAAAAGGCGCACGCCAGCAAAAATAAATAACTGGGGAAAAAATACAGCCCCGTTATCAGCAGCCCGAATATCGGGAATATGAATTTAATGAGCCTTTCTTCTTCCACCCTTTTGAGTATTTTTTCGGTCAATATGACCCCGGCAACCAGCCCGGCACCGAGTATGGCCTGCATGATGCAAAGCGCGATAATGGTCTCGATCTTTATGCCTTCTGTGGAAATCATGCGCTCCAGAACCCCTCCGGTCAGGCTTATGTAGAACACTATTACCGCTATCATCATGAAAAATACGCGCCGGGTCACAAATTTTATCTTACCGTGCCCGCGCATAAAATTAAACCCGTCCCCCAGGTCGTCGGTAATGTGCTTGAAAGACTCTATCTGTTTTTTCTTATGGACCTGCCCGGATTTTATCAGCAATACAAGCAGCACAGCCGGCACATAAAGGCATGCCGAAATAAACATCACATTTTTTGGTCCAAACTTGGCGATCACAAACCCGGATACGGCGTAGGTGGTTATCTGGGTAATGATCATGGCTGTGGCGGAAAGCGAATTTGCGCGGACAAGCATATCCTTGTCATAAACAAGATCCGGCACAAAAGCGGATTTCGCGGGTGTGAAAAACTGCGTGGAAAATGATTTCATGAACACGAAAAAATAGAGCAGGGGTATCAATTCCCTGTACTCCACGCACAAAAATATAAGGAATATAAACACGCCTTTGGCAAAGGTCGAGACGGCAAGCAGTGTTTTTTTACTAAACAGGTCAATTATGACCCCTGAAAACGGCCCAATGATGATGATAGGCAAACCGATCCAGAAAAGCAGTATTGTCATGTTCGCGGTTTTGGACCCGGCCTCCATGCCCATGACCCAAGCTATCAATGCCATGAGTATAAGGCTGTCCCCTATCTGTTCTACGGTCTGCACGAGCAGCAGCAGTGAGAAGTTTCTGTTAATAAAAGCGTTTTTCATGCGTTTTCCTTCGGTTGCGGTTAGTTTAATCCAGATATTGATATTATCACAGCCTGTAGGAATTTTCCATATCTAATGTTGGGTCCCGCAAAAAGTTATAGAGACGGGAGCCTGGAGTTGTTTTAAACGGTCTAAACCCCGGTTTTTCAACGCACTTCCGGCTTTTGGACCCCGACTTTACCTGGGCCTCAAAATCCCCTTGCTTTACCCTCCCCTATTCTATATTATTATTATATGGACACAAAACTACTAAAACGTTTGGGAACCGCAGTTACAGTCATTTCATTTGCCGCGTCTTTTTTTGTCCTTGCAGGATTTTTTAAGGGACATGGGACACAGGGCATAATATCCGGGTTTTTTGCAATATCACCGGGCAACATAGCCATGTCTTTTGTTTTCACGGCTTTAAGTTACTTTTTTCTTATATTTTCCGATTATCTGGCCGTGCGTTACACGGGACATAAACTCCCGTTCAGGAAATACGCGGCTGTTTCCTTTACAGCCAATGCATTTGGAAATTCACTTGGCTTGTCCATCTTAAGCTCATCGGCCGTGCGATTGAGGCTTTACTCGCTGTGGGATTTCTCCGTGTCTGAAATAGGCCGCATAATCGCGTTCTGCGGGGTTTCGGAAATAACAGGCTTTGCAGCGCTGTCCGCAATACTGCTGGATTTAAACATATGGCCCGGGTCCTTCCATCCTTTTGTAAAGTACGCCTCCTTTGCCGCCGCGATAATACTGCTGCTTATACTGCTCTCGTACCTGATATGGGCCTCTTTCTACAAAAAAACATACGCTGTTTTAGGCAACACCTTCCGCCCGCCGGGTGCTCCCCTGGCCGCGCTGCAGGTATTGGTTTCCGCCCTTGACTGGTTTTTTGCGGCAGCCGCCTTCTATGTGCTTATACAGGACCCTTCCCTGACTTTCACGTTGTTCTTTGCGTCCTACCTGGCTTCGGAAATACTCAGTATCATAAGCAATGTGCCGGGCGGCTTCGGGGTATTTGACGCCGCCGCCATATCTTTGATGTCCATGGATAAAAGCAGCGGCACGGGGGTCATCAGCGCGGTAATATTTTTTCGTATAATATATTTTTTCATTCCGCTTGCCGTTTCATACATCGTGTACGGGCTGGCAGAGGCCGAATCTGCGCGCAAAAACATTTTTTCAAAAGCCGGGGAGATAAAGGACCTGCTCTCCTCCACGCCCGGATATATTTTCTCGTTTTTTGCCTTCATTACGGGTTCGGTAAGCCTTCTGATATGCTCCATTCCCGCACTGCAGCCCAGGGCTGCCATGATATCCGGCATCATGCCTTTATTCCTTTCCGAATCAGCGTCCCTGCTTGCCGCGCTTTGCTGCGCCGGTCTTATCATGCTTACCCGCGGCCTTCAGAAAAACATTTACTCCTCATATGTTTGGTCGCTCGCGCTTTTGGTTTCAATTGCGCTTTTTCTGCTTGTTCAAAGTTTCAGCTATGAAGCGTCTTTCCTGATCTTCCTGCTCTTCGGTATCATGCTTTTTTTCAGGGACAGTTTTTACAGGCGCACCGGGCCTTTCACGGAAAAACCCACCACAGGGCTTTTATTTGTGACTGCCGCTGTCATGGCCTTTTGCGCACTGATCGCGTACCTGTCCGGCGGCCCGGAAAACATCTATGTTTCAAGGGGTGTGCGTTCCCTCGTGGTTTCCGGCATTGCGCTCGCTGCCTGGATCGTCATCAACATATTCAAACCGTACAAACCCATGCCCCACGCGTCCTCGGATTACGACATACATACCGCGTCAAAAATTGCGTTTAACGACCCTGACACCACGGCGCAACTCGCGCTTTCAGGCGACAAGAAAATGATCTTTTCATGGTCCCGCCTGTCTTTTCTCATGTACGCCCAGTGCGGGGACCATTTTGTAGCGCTCGGCGACCCGGTTGGGCCGTATGTGGAGATGGAGGAACTTATATGGAAATTCAAGAAAATGGCCCTGCAGAACAAGGGCACTCCGGCTTTTTTTAATACCACGGACGACAACCTGCACTTTTATGATGATTCCGGGTTTAATTTTTACAAAATAGGCGAAGAGGCAAAGATCGCCCTTGAATCCTACCCGCAAAATAAAAAGAACGGCGATATGCTTGCGGGCTTAAGCTTAAGGATGCAGGCGCAGGGATTTTCTTTCAGGGTTTTTCCGAAAAGTTCCAATACGGCCGTCATAAAGGAAACCGCGCCGGTCTCATCAGAGTGGCTCAGGACCATGAAAATAAAGGAACCGGGTTTTATCATAGGTTCTTACAGCCGGGATTACCTGAAAAATTTTTCCATCGCGGCCGTATATAAGAACAACAGGCTTTTCGCCTTCGCGAATATATTCGCGTCAAACGACAGGGATGAGTTCAGGATAGACATGCTCCGCCACTTAAAAGGCGCGCCTGATGATTTTGAGGAATACTTCAACTGCATGCTGGTGCAGTGGGGCATGGAAAACCACTTTGCTTTCTTTAACCTGGGCCTGGCGCCCCTGGCCGGCCCCGAACTTAATTCTTTTTCGCCTTCATGGAAGGACGCAGGCGCGGCCCTTTATAACCACGGCGCGAGGTTCCAAAGTTCAAAAGCGTTAAGGGATCAAAAAGAAAAATTGGGCCCGTCATGGCACCCGCGGTACCTTGTGTGCGCGAACTTCATGGACGTTCCTTCCATACTCTCTGAAATATCCCTGCTGACCACGGACAAAAAACAGTTTTGACCGCCCTGCGGCAAGCCGGGTATTAAGCAGTTTTCCGCATCCGTAGGTCTTTTCCATTTCTATGCGTATCTTTTTACCAGCCCAATTGCGCGGCTATATTCGCGTCGATCCAGGTTTTGAGCGCGAGCGCGATCTTTGTGTGCGCTGCAATCAGGGGATGGGTGTTGTCCCCCGCATATTCAGTTGTCAAAAGCGGGAAACCCGCTGCAGCCGGATTGTTTAAGGGTACGTAGAACATTTTTGCATCAGCTTTATTTGTCACTACCTGGCTTATGTACTGGCCTGCGGCAACGTTTACCCATGACGGCACGGGTTCGGTGCATAATATATATGCGTTTGGATAATCAGCCCTTACATCCGTCAGGAAACTTGAATATGCATCCTCAAAGGCTGTCTGGTCAGGCACGCCTGCGGAGAAATCATTTGTTCCGAGCGCCAATACCACAACATCGGCCTGCCACGATGAAAAATTCCATTTTTGCGATGAAACCGCAGGCGCTGCTTCAAAATTCATATTTGGATAAATTGCCGCAATAGTAGGCGGCGGATCACATCCCGGGCAGTTCCTATATACACCTATACCACCCCTTGATATTGTCCTGCCTTCCGCATTATACATCCTCGCGAGCTGGGGGCCAAAAGCCATGTACCCGTTTTGGATACAACCGCCGTACGGATCCGAACAGGGGTTTGACCCAGCCCATTCATTCCATGAGCCGCAGGTAATCGAGTCCCCTATGAATTCCATTTTTCTTGTTGTCTTAGGCGCGGGGCTGGATAATATCTTCCCCGGATCAAGGCCAAAACCGGTAAAACTGATTACGCCCGAGTTGCCTTCATTCCTGCGCACTATCATCAGAGTGTGGGTGGTATCAGCAAGTCCGATTATGATTAACGGAGTTGGAGAAGGCAGTGCATGATTTGAATTGTACTGGTCAAGCACCTCGAATTTCGTAAAACTTGCCTGGTTGTTAAAATCACCGTCTATGGCGTAGGCAAACCACACATCCCAGCCTGATAAGTTGAATTTTATGCTCGTACCGCTGAAATTTGTAATTATATAACTTGTGCCCCAGCCTGTCTTGGGGACAGTCGGGCTTGTGAGATCCCACCTTCCGTAATACTGGATGGCGGCGTTATCTGCCGTGCCGTTTGTATACTGAAGCACCGGCGTATATGTATAAGTCGGAGTAATCGTGCTTGTCATGGTGATAGTGCTTGTCATGGTCACGGTGTCGGGGGTTCCTCCCGGAGTTTTGGTCTGGGTAAAGGTCGGTGAAGCCGTGTTCGTAGCAGTAGGAGTCCCAAAAACAGTTATATCAATCGAGTCGATATATATTGAACCCGTGTAAGCCGTGTTGGGGACATATTTAACGCCCAACCTTGTTACATTTGCTAGGTCTGTCGGGTTGGTCGAGTCCACGTAATCAGGATGCATTGGATCATAAATCAACGTGTTCCACGCGCCACCAACAAGAGTTACTGTCGGCCCGCTGGACCAGCCCCATCCTGTCGCGCCGGATTGCAGACTTTGCATATAGACCTGAGCCGTGCCTCCCGGAAAATCCGCAGGTACCCAGACCCTGATCGTAACATATTTTCCGGTAAAATTTGTAACGCTTGGCGGGCTTATGGCGATGCCGTTCATCGCGGGAGTGGTAAATGAACCGGTAACTTTTAAAGAATGTGTCCCGTGATAGGCCCTGTCCGTGGAATTTGAAGAGAGCAGTATCCCTCCGATATCTACCCAGCTAGCCGTTGTCCCGTCCTCAAAAGAATAAGTGGCCGTGTCCGCAATAACAGCGGTGGCGGTTTCCCCAGGTGATAAATGCGATTGTTTTTTGCACGAAATGGCCGAGAATAACATTACAAACGAAATAAAAACCGCGAACAAAACTTTTTTCATTATCAAACCTCCCGAATTTATAAGCGCTTTCGTAAGCGCATTTTGATTTTTATGCCGGACAACTTCAAAGCTATTTTTTATGCGATTACCGATATATTATAATACAAAATTTAAAATTTGCAATTTGAATTTTCACGTGTAAATTTTGGCTTGACCCTGACTTTTAATGTTGCCGGAGGTAAATCACCTTACATACGCGCCGATAAGCAATGCCCCTGCTATGAAATGCGCCGCGAGCGTCAATGCGCAGGCCGGTCCCAGTTTTGAAGGTGTTTCATATTTTTTCCACAGTTCAAGGCATGCGGCCGCGGATAACAACCCTGCGCATCCAGCCAGCAGGCCTTTAGCAGGCATAATTCCCCAAAATATCCCGACAGGAATGGATGAAAAAGCCGCAGCTGTTATTGCGGCGTATAAGATCCTTGACCTTTTTCTGCCGAGCCTTACAACAAGATTATTCTTCCCTGTTTCCCTGTCGGCATTATAATCCGGGAATTCCGCCATGACAACAAAAGCAGCCGTAAGCAGGCCGAGCGGCAGGGAAATAATCATAGGTTCCAGGCTTGGCGCATTGGTTTGTGCGGTGTAAGACGCGAACGCGATCAACGGCCCGAAATTCAGGAACACGAGGGCCTCGCCAAAACCGGTACGCGCTATTTTGAACGGGGGCGCCGAATAAAAGATGCCCGACGCCATGCCGAGCATACCCGATAAAAGTACAAAACCATTGGACTTTAAGGACGCGTAAGCCAGGCACGCGGCGGCAAGTACAAAAAATACGATTCCTTCGGCCCTAACCTCGATCAAAGTCAATACACTTGACTGCAGCAGCCTGCTTCCCCCGGTAAAAGGCCCTATAAACTCCTTATTAATATTGTCAGTGCCGTCTAAAGCGTCAAAATAATCGTTTATGACATTTGTCCCGAGATGTATGAAAATAAAACCCAGAAGTACTGCCCAGAATATGCCGGGTTTGAGCGTACTGCCGCGATATGATGCAAGGACGCTGCCGAGTATCACGGGAATAATTGTAGTGCTTAATATGCCCGCCCTGGTTTCCAGAACATAAGCCAATATTTTTTTCATTTATATCCTCCGTTGTGTTAAAATTTATTATACCATAAAGCCATGCGTAGAGAGGCTGCAGGAACATGAGCCTGTCGAATGTTGCTGCCTCTCTACCGGGGCGTTAGGAACAGAGCCGTTGTCAGAGAGGCAGCAAGCAACCGCCCCGCATTATCCGGCATTGATTATAAGCGATTTTTTTGATACTATATATACTTGAAAAGCAATCCTAAAACAATTGACTGCAAATTTTTTAATTACATTAACCGGAGGTAAGCTGCCATCAACATACTTATTTTAAACTTAAACCCCGACAAAAAGGACGATGAATTCGAAAAGTACGCGCAGGAATTCAAAGCCGGACTTGAACACAAACTTCACAGCGTGGAATACGTGGTTGCCCGCGACATGGACATAAAACCCTGCATAGGATGCTGGGACTGCTGGGCAAAAACCCCGGGAGTATGTGTCCTGCAGGATGATATGCACCTGATACTTAAGCACATCAATCACAATGACCTCCTGGTTTTTGCCGCGCCTTTTAGCATGGGATTCTTTCATTCTTTTGTCAAAACAGTGCAGGAACGCATGATCCCGCTGCTTTTGCCTTACTCGGAGCTTGTTATGGGAGAGATGCATCATACGCTGCGCTACGGGACCTCGCCTGAACTTGCTTTCATTTATAAACCCGAACCCGACACTGATGAAGAAGACGTGCAGATTAACAGGGATGTTTTTGACAGGTTTGCCCTGAATTTCAGCAGCACCGTGGTATTTTTCCACTCAATAAAAAAATCCGCAATGGAGATCATACATGAAACTGTCGATTTTTAACGGTTCACCCAGGTACAAGGCAGGCAACACAAAAATATTGCTTGAAAAATTCATTGCCGGATTCATGGAAACCCCGGGCAACTGCTTTGAACTTTCATACCTGGCCGCGAACAGCGACGCTGCCGAGTATAAAAAGTTATTCAGGGGATCCGAAGCTGTGATAATAGCCTTCCCTCTTTACGCAGATTCCATGCCCTCAAAAGTCAAGATGTTCATGGAATCGCTGAAAGAATTCAAGGGGAAGAAAGACAATCCGCAGCTCGGATTCATCGTGCAGTCCGGTTTTCCGGAAGGCGTACACAGTTCGTACGTGGAAAAATACCTGAAAAAACTCTGCGTAACGCTCGGATGTTTTTATCTTGGCACAATAATAAAAGGCGGGGTTGAAGGCATACAGATCATGCCGTCTTACATGACAAAAAAACTTTTTTCGGATTTTACCGCACTCGGCAGGATATTCGGCAGGACCGAGTACCTGGATAAACCCATAATTTCAAGGATGAAACTCCCCTTCAGGTACAGCCCTTTGATGTACCCGCTGATATGGCTCATGAAAACGACGGGTTTGAACGACTGGTACTGGAACAGCTGGCTGAAACGGAATAAGGTTTTTGAAAAACGGTTTGATCAGCCGTACAAATAATAATTAAATGATACTGCCTGAAAACCCTTAAAAACCATCGTTGTGGGCCGAATAATATTCGGCCCCTACAAATATCTGTCTGCACTTGTAGGGGCAGCATATCATGCTGCCCGCCCCTTGCGGATTTTTCCGACCGCTTCCAAATATCATCCCAACACATGTCCAATAGAATACCACACGTTTGACTTGCTTTTTTTGTGTATAATCAGAGCATCCAATACCCTTCTACTATCTACTCTCTACTATCTCAAGCCCTTGATCTCAAAAAAAAGAATCCCCGGGAGCTATAAGGGGTTTGGGAGGGGTAGGGAAAACTCCCGGGGAATAGGTGTTAACCTACGACAATTAGACGGTGCAGGCTTGGGGAAAGTTCCATTCGTTTAAGGGTGAGGCATTGTTTTTCCTTGACACTTCTCCCATTATCCCCTATAATTATGGACGATTTTTAAAAAAATCATATAAAACTCAATGAAAACGGAGAAAAACAATGCCAAAAAGGACTTTTCAGCCCAATAGAAGAAAAGCAAAAAAGAAACACGGCTTCAGAAAAAGGATGCTGACAAAGAACGGCAGAAGAGTCATCAATGCCAGGCGCCGCAAGGGCCGTAAAGCCCTGACAAGGCCAAAATAGGACTAATTTTATTTACAATATATACTATATTTAACACGGGGTTACATACATCAGACGCCAGACTCCCAAGACAAAGGATATTAAATTCATCCTTAAAAACGGCATCAAAGAGGGCAATAACTGTTTTTCCGTTTACATGATAAAACCCGTGGATTCTAAAACAAACTTTTTTGTGGCCAATATTGCGAAAAAATCCGTAAAGCTCAGTGTGGATCGCAACCGGTATAAACGCTGGATCAGGGCGGCTTATCACAACCATAAAAGTTCTCTTACAGATTATACCGTGCTCATAATGCCCAGGCGGGGAATGCCCGCTTTAAAATCTTTTGCCGAGATCGACTCAAACCTGTCCGGCCTTTTTGAAGGGACAAAAAGAGGTTTTAAGTGAAAAAAATACTTACAGCCTTGATCGTTCTTTATAAAAAAACCGTATCTCCTTACCTGCCGCAATCATGCAGGTTTCACCCGACATGCTCGCAGTACAGCATACAAGCAATAGAAAAATACGGTTCCATAAAGGGAGGCTTTATGGCAATAAAAAGGATCCTGCGGTGCAATCCGTGGAACAAAGGCGGGTTTGACCCGTTGCTTTAGATCTATGTTCTATGTTCTGTGTTCTATGTTCTGTGAACAGAGAACAGAGAACACAGAACAAAGATCTTAAATCTATCCGGAGGTTTTTTTAAATGAACAACGATTCAACAAGGCTCATAGTATTCGTGCTGATTGCGGGCGCAATACTTTTTGGTTCTAATTACTTTTTTGGCCCCAAGCCGAATCCGCAGGGTTTAGCGCCGGCGGCGGCTGCACAGAACGCAGCCAAAGCCCGCTCCGCGGGTTCTGCCGCGCCCGCGCCGGATGGGACAGTACAAATGAAGCATTCCACGGTCAGGTCGGTGGAAGAAAAATTATATACCATGGAAAACAGCCTTGCGGTTATTTCCTTTTCAAACATAGGCGGTTCTCTTTCAGGCTTTAAACTTAAAAAATACAATGATATGAAAAACGGGAAAGATAAGCCGCTGGAAATGCTGCCGGCCAGATCAGTTGCCACGTACTTAAGCCTTTATTCCTCCGAATTAAACCTTACGGACTCAAGCTGGACAAATGACGGCGTAAGTTCGTTAAACGGCGCGAAAACTATTTCTTTTTCAAAACAGGTAAAACCCGGTATAAAGATAATAAAGGAATTCTCGGTCCCTGATGATTCTTATACGGTTAACGTAAAACTGAAATTTGTGAATAAATCCCAGGCACCTTACGCTTTCAAGGACCTTCAATATTCATGGGGTCCGAACGTGCACTATCTTCCGGGAGAATTAACCCTTGTAAAAAGCGGCACCGGCGGCGGATACAATAAGGTTGTTTACACTTACGACAAAACCTACAAGGTCATTACCACAAACTTAAAAAGCAAGGAAAACAAAATAACGGCATTGGACGCGATTCCCGACTGGATAGCCGTAAAAGACCTGTACTTTGCCTCGGCTTTAAAACCGGTTTTAAAAGCGGACATAAAAAGCGCGGTAATTAAGGATGAAGCAGGGGGTTTTGTATATCTCGGCATGAATCTGCGCGACATACTGGTCAATGCCGGCTCCGAAGAAACAATCGCGATCGACTCATACATAGGCCCCGCGGAATATTACAGGCTTAAAAAACTCGGAATGGACAAAATAGTCGATCTGGGCGGCATAAGATTCCTGGGCGAATGGATGTTTTACGGGCTTGATTTTATATATAAACTCACAAAAAATTACGGGGTGGCCATACTGCTCCTTACGCTTATAATCAGGCTTCTTTTGTGGATCCCCTCAAATTCCAGTTTTAAGCAGATGAAGGAAACACAGTCAAAAATGGCCGTCATCAAGCCCCGCATGGAAACCCTGAAAAAAATATACAAGGATGACGCGCAGAAACTGAATGAAGAAACCATGAAACTTTACCAGGAATACAAAATAAACCCTTTTGGCGGCTGCCTGCCCATGCTCCTGCAGCTCCCGGTATTTATCGCGCTCTACGGCACCCTGATCAACGTCGTGGAATTAAAAGGCGCTAATTTCGGTTTTTGGATCAAAGACCTTTCCAAACCCGACCCGTTCTACATACTTCCCGTATTCATGGGGTTAACCATGCTTTTGCAGCAGAAGATGTCGGCGCAGCCTTCCATGAACACGGAAAACGACTCTACCCAGAAAATAATGATGTACGGCATGCCGATATTTCTTACATATATGGCATTTCAATGGCCTGCGGGGCTGATGTTGTACTGGAGCATATCAAACTTGCTCGGCATAGCGCAACAGCTTTTAGTCAACAAATCCAAAAAGTAATCACAAATCCCATCCGCCTTCGCCAAGGGTTCGGCGGACTGCATCAGGAGGTCATATATGAACAGCGTCAGAAAAACAGCCGCGACAGTATCTGACGCGGTTAAAGAATATCTTGACGAAACAAAAGCCCCCCTTGAGTCTGTTTCCTTAAATCTAGTATGTGAAAAAGTCTTCACGGATAAAAAAGAATACACCGTGGAATGCAGTTTAAGACCGGTTTTAAACGCAGTTTCAAGGCCCACGGTTATATCCGATGACGACGCGGCTTATGCCGGTGATATAGTGACAAAACTTTTAACCCTCATGCGTTTTTCAGGATTTAAAATTGAAATCATAAAGAACAAGGACGCCGCCATACTGAAGATAACAACTCCGGGCAAAGACGGCCTTTTAATAGGCAAAAACGGACAGAATATCATAGCAATGCAGTACCTGCTGTCCTACGTGCTTGACAAGGACCTTCGCCGCCACTCCCAGGTCATCATAGACGTGGATTCCTATGTCGACAAACGCGCAGCTTACCTAAGGGGTGTTGTCAGGACCATGGCTGAAAAGGCGGCCGCCGCGCAGTCCGAGGCTATCACGGATTTCCTGCCTTCCTACGAGAGAAAACTCATCCACGAAGAGATAAAGAACTTGGATAATATCAAAACATTTTCCATAGGCAGGGGTTCCTACAAGAAGGTAGTAATTACCTCGCTGCTATGAAGATACAAAACGCCACCATAGCCGCCATAGCAACCGGCACGGCGCGCACGCCTCTCGGCATAATACGCTTATCAGGCCCCATGACCTTTGAAATCATGTCAAAAATTTTTGAGTTTAAGAATAAATCCAGGAACATTACTAATGCCTTCACCGGATCGCTTTCATTGGGCTCAATTCACGGTGATTCGGGTATAATAGACGAGGCCATACTTTCAATATTCAAATCCCCCGATTCATACACGGGAGAGGATATGGCCGAACTTTCCTGCCACGGCAACCCCCTGATACTGCGCAAAGTAATGGAAACGCTTGTCAAAAACGGGGCTTTACCTGCCGGGCCGGGTGATTTTACAAGGCGCGCTTATTTAAACGGAAAGATGGACCTTACAAAGGCGGAAGCAGTATCGGACATCATTGACGCGCGTACCGATGCCTCCCTGAAACTCTCCATCAGCCAGCTCTTTGGCGCGGAAAAAAAAGTCATAGAAGGGCTCCGCGAAGGCATTATCGGCCTTCTCGCGCTCCTTGAAGCTGATGTGGATTTTGAGCATGATGAAGATCCGTCAAACCAGGCTGATGTTGTTCCCGGTTTTGAATCAATAATAATCTTGATCGAAAAGCTCATCAAAAGCGCGGACTTGGGGTTGCTGATAAAAGAAGGCGCTATGGTTGCCATCACAGGACGCCCGAATGCCGGAAAATCAAGCCTGCTTAACGCGATCACGGGCTTTAACCGGGCCATAGTAACCGACATCCCCGGTACAACCAGGGATACCATAGAAGAGTCCGTGGTTATGGACGGCATCCCGGTTTTATTGACAGATACGGCCGGCATAAGGCATTCGTCCAACCCTATAGAAATAGAAGGCATAAAACGGGCCAAAGCAGCCGTGAAAAGTTCTGATGCGGTTATTTTTACAGTGGACCTATCCTCGCCTTTTACAGAAGAAGATAAATCCCTTTACGCGGAATTGTCGGGCAAGCCCCATGTAATAGCTTTAAATAAGACCGATATGAAACACTCTTTTGAAGCGGCTTCCCTAGCCGGAGCGTTTCACCCCGGTGCGCCGGTCATATATATATCAGCGCTGAAAAACGATAACATCAGCAGCTTAACAAAAGCCGTTAAAGATATTATAATGAGTTCCAGAGGGTTAGACGACCCGGCTGAACCTGTGATATCGGCGCTGCGCCACAAAACAGCGCTGGAAACCGCGCTTCGTGAAATACGGGAAGGCCTGCTTTCCGTCAATCACTCGCTAAGTTATGAAATAGCAGCGGAACACGCAAAGGCGGCCGCAGCCGCCGTGTCGTCAATAACCGGTGAAATAGCCGTGGAAGATGTGCTGGAAAAAATATTTTCAAATTTTTGCATAGGAAAATGATGATGGATAAAAAACCTATACTAATTTTACATTGCCTGGCCCTGCTGTTTATGTTCACAGCCGGCTTAAGGGAACCAGAGGATGCAATAAACAATAAAAACATTATAAAGAACGGTTCTGGTTTTTCGGACTTCATCATAGGCATGAAGGAAAACACGGTTTACAGGCTGCGGGACCTTTTGGGCAGGCGTTTTATAGTTCTGGCCTTTTTAGACTCATCAGCCGCATCCGGCACGTTAACCGCACGGATCATAAAAAATATCGGTTCAATTATTGCCGTGAAACCCGGATTGCTCTGGCTCAACATCACCATGGACAAACATCACGCTGAAATACACGAAATTACTTCCGTGCTGAAAATACGGTACCGGACGCTTTCTGAAAACATACCGCGAGGTTACTCATCCGGAACCCGGCCCGCCGTGTTTATTATGGACCCCAACGGCATAATACAGTTCATATATATCGGTTATTCCCCAACAATCATGAACGATATAAAAAACTGGCTAAGGGGGACGGTATAATGCGCAGGGAACTAAGCCCGCTTCACGCAGCACTTGCTTTATCAGCGCTGCTTGGGGCAGCCGGCTTATACCTGACAGTCGACTCTTACAATACCAGGATGGCGCTGCTTGCCGCTGAAAACCAGCTTGAATTCCTGCGTTCCATACCCCAGATCGCGGGCAATTCAGCCGAACCCGTTAAACTTCCGGCTTACAAGTCAAACATGATCCTTGAGCAGGATGAAAATCTAAAAGGCTGGCTGTACAGTTCCTACTACAAATCAATTTTTTCAGTGCGCCAGGCAGCCGTATCCGTAAAAAAAACCGGGTTTAGGCCTGTGGTCCTGGAAACGCTGCTTGACGCCAGGGAACGCAGGTAACTGCCGTGAAAAAAACAATATTTTTTATTTCATGCGCGGCTACTGCGGCTGTATTGGCTGTTTTTTTCTCATATGTCTCAAAGATAGCCGCCTATGACGGGTTTATGTCTGCCCGGTCCAAAATATCTTCCGCTGCCGGACTTGCCTGCGCCTTCGAGGTTAATCTACAGGCCTTAAGCGCCAACGAAAGCACGGCTATAATAAAGATACCGTCCATAAATTCCGACGGCATGATAGTACCGGATTTTTTTGATTACTGCGCCGTCACTATGTCCAACCGCATACTGATGTTCTCGCTCATACCGTCGCCTTCAACCGCAAGGAAACACAAAACACTTTATTACAAGAACTTTCCCTCCTGCACTTTTAACACGTCCGGCAACATGCTGGAATTTACCTACTCTATCCACGGCGTTAATTTCCAGCATTACTCTTCGGTGATACCGGATTTTCTGCCAATACCCGAAAAGGGAACGGACATATTCCAGTGAGAAAACTGCTGATATTTTTTACGAGCCTGCTTGTCATCACATTGAACCTTTTCATCTTCATTTACGGCGTCGCTTCAGAACTTTCAACCGGTGCTTACTATGATAATATCAAAGTCAAGTGGCTTTTAAACTCGGCGCTTACCCTTGCCGTGCATGACTACGAGGATACGGGCAGAAAACCTGAATTATCCGGTGAGGATGCACTCGGCCGGGACGTGCTGTACCATACCATAAGCGAAATAGACAAGGACAGGATATACGTAAAACTCAGGATAAGGCATAATGGCAGGGATTATACGAAGGATTATGTTTGCAGGAAGTAAGAACCGGTACATGTCCTAAAAGACCTGATCCGCATTACTTTTTTTTATTTTCCATCCACTTTGTCATCTGTTTTAACGTCATTGTATTGAGTATATCGGCCCTTGTAGCCCAGCCGCGGCGGGCATTGCCTATGCCGTAGCGCATATGGCCAAGATCCTCTGCCGCGTGCGAATCTGTGCCTATACAGAGCTTGACGCCCATCCTCACCGCTTCCTTGACCCTTATGTCAATCAAGTCGAGCCTTTCCGGATTCGCGTTTATTTCTATCACCGTGCCTGTCTTTACGGCTTTCTTAAACACCTCTTCATAATCCAGTTCATACGGGTCGCGGTGGTTTATAATCCTTCCGCTTATATGGCCTATGATGGTAAGGTATTTATTATCCATGGCGCGAAGCAGGCGTTTTGTCATTTCTTCCCTTGTCATGTTAAAATGACTGTGCACGGAACCAATGACCATATCCATTTTTTGCAGCACGCTTTCAGGATAGTCAAGCGACCCGTCTTCGAGTATGTCAACCTCGCTGCTTTTAAAGATTTTAAAACCCGTGCTTATTTCATTCAACGCGTCTATTTCCTTTTCCTGTTTTAAAAGAGCCTCAGGCGTCAACCCCCGCGCCACCTTTAATGACTGCGAGTGGTCGGTGATGGATATGTATTCATAACCGCATTTTACCGCGGCCATTGCCATAATATCTATGGAGCTGTAACCGTCTGAATAATTGGAATGGCAGTGAAGGTCCCCTTTTATATCCTTTAATTCCACAAGCACGGGTATTTTATTTTCCGCGGCCATCTTAATCTCATCAGAGCCTTCCCTTAGTTCAGGCGGTATGTACTGCAAACCTAGTTCGCGGTAAATATCAGCTTCGGTTTCTCCAGCAATAAGCTTGCCTGTTTTTGCCTTATAAAGGCCGTATTCATTTAACTTTAAACCGGCTTTAACCGAAATCTCCCTGATGAAAACATTATGTTCCTTACAACCCGTAAAATATTGCAGGGCCGCTCCGTATGACTTTGTATCCACAAGCCTTAAATCAGCCTGCATGCCGTATACCGTATAAATGGAGGATTTTGTTTCTCCCTTTGCTATGACCGCGCTTACATCTTTTAAGGAGCAGAATGTGTCCATAACTGATTTGTCGTCTGAAGAGACGAGTATATCTATGTCTCCCACTGTTTCCTTCATGCGCCTTAAAGATCCGGCCGCTTCGATTTTCTCTATTTTATGCCTGGCTTTCAGTTCCTTAATCATGGCTTCTGCTATCGGGTAAGCGTAGCCGAGTAATTTTCTTTTCTCCCCGCGCTTGTGAATTTCTATTCCCTTCAATATTTTTTCCTCTGTTTTTTCGCCGAAACCTTTCAAATCTTTAAGTTTGTGCTCTTTTAAAGCTTCCTCAAGTTCTTCCACAGTCTTAACTTTTAGCGTGTCAGCCACAAAAAACGCGGTCTTTGGCCCCATACCCGGGATTTCCAGGAATTTTTCCACCCCCGGCGGCAAACTGCTTTTAAGTTCATCCAGGTATTTTAATCTGCCCGTGTCTATCAACTCCGCTATCTTTCCGGCAATGCCTTCGCCCAGATTGGGAACTTCCACGAGGCCTTTAATGCCGTCCTTTTTATATATATCCCCGAGTTCATGCTCATATCCTGACAGGAACTGGGATAATTTTACGTACGCGCGTATCTTGAATTTGTTCTCGTTTTTGAGTTCAAGCAGTTCGGATATCTGGTATAAAACTTCTATGATCTTGCGGTTTGTCATAACGCGGTCCTTTGAGGATTTATTTATATATAAACAAATTATCCCTGTTTATCACTTCTTCGTAGAATAGATCCCCGAGTTCTTTTTTTATGTCCGCGTTCCTTCTTCCCTTGATCGCGGTTATGTCTGCGGAAGAGTAGTTTGTAATTCCCTTGCCTATATTATTGCCGTCATCATCCACTATCTCCACCGCGTCACCGAAGTTAAAGTCACCGCTGACAGACTTAATGCCGACCGCAAGAAGGCTCTTTCCCGAGTGCAGCAGCGCTGTTTTGGCTCCTGCGTCCACTTTTATTTTTCCTTTTTCTTTCAACGACATAAGTATGTATGTTTTTTTTGGTCCGACCTTTATATCTTTCTGCCTGACAATCGTGCCGCCGTTCTTTCCAGAGACGATATGTTCTATGACGCCTTCGGTGTTTCCGTTGGCGATCGCGAGCGGTATGCCCACATAGTTAAGCTTCCGGGCCGCTTCAAGCTTGGTTATCATGCCTCCGATGCCCATGCTGGTAGTGCCGTCGGTATTTATATTTTTTATCGCGTCATTTATGTCACTTATTTCTTTTATAATTTTCGCATCGGCGTGGATATCCGGATTCTTGTCATATATGCCGTCAACCGAGGTAAGTATGATAACCATATCGGCAGAAACCAGGCTTCCGACTATGCCGGCCAGAGTGTCATTATCCCCAAATTTTATCTCATCTGTCGCCACTGTGTCGTTTTCATTTATAACAGGTATTACTTTCCACTCCAGAAGTTTATTCAGGGTGTTTCTGGCGTTTGCGTTTTTTGTTTTATTCTTTATGTCATCCTGACCGAGCAAAATCTGCGCCACTGATATTGAATTCAGGCTGAAAGCAGCTTCATAGGCCTGCATCAGGACTATCTGGCCGACTGCTGCCACAGCCTGCTTTTCGGAAATTGCGGTGGGTTTTCTGTCCATGCCCAGCTTTTTTATACCCACGCCTATAGCGCCTGATGACACAAGTATGACATCCTTGCCCTTGAAATGAAGGTTGGACAGCTGGTCAACTAAAGATTTCATAAAGGCTTTTTTAATGCCTTTCCCGTCTGTCAACAGATTCGTTCCGACTTTAACAACGATTCTTTTGTACATGATGCGCTCCGTTAATTTATCGTTATAACAAATTCCGCAACCCTATAGTCCGTAGAATACGGATAAAGGTTGCGGCTTTTGTACTAATGCGTTCTTGCTCTAATCACGAGTATTTCATTGTATTCCGGTATAAAAACTATCCCTCTTCGTAAATAAATTCCTTATCCCCTATAACTATCGTGTCGCCTGCTACCACGCCATTTTTCCTGAAGAAATCATTTAATCCCTCTTTTTCCAGGTATTTCCTGAAAACCAGCAGGGTTTCGTCTGATTTAAAATCAAGCATGGCCACATACCGCTCCACTTTATTACTCCTTAAAATATATACGCCCTCTTCTTCTTTTTCAAGCCTTAATTTATCCTGCACTTCCGGTATTACCTGCGGCTTTTCCTCAGGCAAAGGCTCCAGTTTTTTGAAAAGTTTGTAAACTTTGTGCAGCACCTTATCCAGGCCCACATTGTTCTTTGCGGAGATCATATCTATCTCGATCTTCTTTTTCTTAAAATCCGACTTTATCTGCTTTATTTCCTTCGGGCTGAGCAGTTCCGTCTTATTGATTACAACTATCTGCGGCCTTTTCACAAGTTTTTTATCATATGCTTTCAATTCCTTATTGATCATCGTGTAATTTTTATACGCGCTGCCCTGCGTCGGGTCCACAACGTGTATGTACAGTCTGGTCCTTTCAATATGCCTCAAAAAGTCAAACCCAAGGCCTTTGCCATGGGACGCGCCTTCTATCAGGCCCGGGATGTCCGCCACCACGAACGAATCCACATCCCCGTATTTCACTATCCCAAGCACGGGTGACAATGTCGTAAAAGGATAGTCGGCTATCTTGGGATGTGCGTTTGATATTTTTGACAGAAGAGTAGACTTGCCCGCGTTTGCCATGCCTATGATGCCGACATCGGCCATTATCTTAAGTTCCAGGCTGATTTCTTTTTCCTCAACCGGCTCGCCTTTTTCATAAAATGTCGGGGCCTGCCTTGTGGATGTCCTGAAATGCCAGTTCCCCTTGCCTCCGCGCCCGCCTTTCACAACGGTAAATAATTCCTTATGCGTAGTCATGTCCTTAATGAGCAGCCCTGTTCTTGTATCCTTTATCATTGTCCCGAGCGGGACCTGCAGAACAATATCCTCCGCGTTCCTTCCGTGCATTTTGGAGCCAAATCCCTTGCCGCCTTCTTTGGCGCTAAACTGTTTGTTATTATGAAAATCAATCAGGGTTGTTAAGTTCCTGTCGGCTTCAAATATGATATGCCCGCCCCTGCCGCCGTCGCCACCGTCAGGCCCGCCTTTAGGCGTGAATTTTTCATGACGGAACGTGTTTGCCCCGTCCCCGCCCCGGCCTGATGTAAGCTTTATCTTTACGTGATCTATGAACATAAGTTTTCTCCATTACGAATTTTGTAATATTATACCATATTTTAACCGGCACGAAATGCATTGTTTTATATCCTAGGGACATAGGGACGGCGTAGTGGCCGAATAATCCTGTCAACACACTTTGTGTGTCCGCCTTCGCTAAAGCTCCGGCGGACTTGTTACCGGACTTCGTATCCGGCCACTACAAAAACACCAATAAAAAAAGGCGGGCCGTAAGGCCCGCCTTAATATATGAAAATAATTAAATTATTGTGCCGGTGCTACTGGAAGAACGCTTACAAACTTTCCTTTTCCGGTCTTTTCGAACTTCACAATGCCGCTGATCTTCGCGAAAAGCGTGTGGTCTTTTCCCATCCCTACATTAATCCCGGCATTGATCTTTGTGCCTCTCTGCCTCACAATGATAGAGCCACTGGTAACCAGGTTCTCTCCGTATGCTTTTACGCCCAGCCTCTGGCCGGCTGAATCCCTGCCGTTTCTTGAACTACCCTGTGCCTTCGTGTGTGCCATTTGAACTTCACCATCCTGTCATAAATTTTTAACTGTTGATTACAGTTGTATTGATTTTACTTTTAAAACTGTGAACTTTCTCCTGTGGCCCATGCGTTTTTTGGAGTTCTTCCTGCGTCTCCATTTGAAAACCATGAACTTCTCGCCTTTTACCTCGGCGTCCAAAACCTGGCAGACTATCTTGACATTTTCAAGTTTGGGCTTGCCGACCTTGATCTCGCCTTCTTTGGCTATCAAAAGCACACTGTCAAAAGTGACTTCTTTGCCGACTCCGATGATCTGTTCCACCTTAACTACCTGGCCTTCCGACATCTTATACTGCTTGCCGCTGATTTCAACAACTGCGTACATTGTAGATCCTCCTTGTGTATGTTACTTCATGCGTTTTACGGTTAATACAAAATCTGAACCTGAGCAGATTGAACAGGTGAGCAGTTTGACCGCAGGTTCGCCGTTGCCTTGATTGTCAACCTGCTCAACTGTTCAATCTGTTCACCTGCTCTGAAATTTTCGCGAAGCGAAAATTTCTGGTGAGCCGGGCGAGAGTCGAACTCGCGACGCCCGCCTTAAAAGGGCGGTGCTCTACCAACTGAGCTACCGGCCCACCTGTAAAATTTTGCCCAGCAAAATTTTACGGAGCAGATTGAGCAGGTTGAACAGTTGAGCAGGTTGACAACCCGGGCAAATGCTCAATCTGCGGTCAACCTGTTCAACCTGCTCAATCTGCTCAGGTTCTATGCTCCAAATCTGCTGTAAATTTCATTTTCAAATAACAAAATAAATAATAATGCTTGTTTTGTTTTGCTTTTAAATCAGGAAAACAAGGGATTACCTTAACTTCCATGATTCTACAGCTGTATCAAGACAGCAAGGCTACATTTTACACTTTTTATCCGTTATGTCAATATTATTTTGGGAATTAGATACTGTTTTAATAGGTGTTTTTTGCCTTAAAAATATAGCCTTAATATTACTACGACTATATGGACTTTCTGTTTACATATATTTTAATCTTTAAATTTCCCCTGTTGCCGCTGTTGGATGCTCCCTGCAGCACAGCTATATACAATCCGTTTGAAACCTGATTTCCCTTGGATGTCGTGATATCCCACATGGCCCTTCCTGTTTCAAGCTTTTCGTTAATAACGCGTACAAGTTCGCCCTTTATATTATATATACTTATCACCACGGTTCCCGTATCATTTGCGCCCCAGCGCAATTCAATGCCATTCCCTGTGCCGTCGTACGGATTTGGCACGGCTTTAATGTCGCTTAAAAAACCGCCGTCCAGCTTCAATACGGTCACATTGCTTGACGCGACCGCTATCAGCATAGATTCTGTCTTAATAAGGATCTTCGCCACATAAACCCCGCTGGAAACTGCCATCCCACTGTTATTTTTTCCGTCCCATAACATGAAATCATTAACCGGCGTCCCAAACCTGATCTGAACCGGAGCTGAAACGCCCTTATTTGACAATATGAGCGCGGGAACGTCCATACTCACTCCTGTGGCCGGCCCGGCCCCTGCAGGGAACACAAAATTATAATTAATTATTGACCTAACAAGTTCTCCGGCGCTGTTATATATATTCAGCTGAACATATGTTTCGTTCCTGATCACTGTCACGGGTATTATCACTGCTGTGTCGCGGTGGTATGTGTCAATCTGGTCAATCCTGACAGTATACGCGCCTGAAGCGGCTAACTGCCCGCCGTCTGTCTTTGAGTCCCATGCTACGCTTAAAGCGGAACCGTCAAGCTCCACTCCGGGTATTGTTATATTCATCAAGTCGCCGTAACCGAGGGTTGTAACTGCCGGGTTGCCGTTAATATCGGTCACGACATTTCCCATCGGGTTATTCGTTCCCGCCACAATTATGGTGCGCACCACTTCACCCGCTGAATTGTAAACCCTTATTGTTATCATGAATTCGGGTTTTATCGGCGTATCTGTGATAGTAGGTGTCACGGTCATCGTGCAAGTTTCTGTAAAAGTAGGAGTGGCTGTATATGTAGGAGTATATGTTTTTGTCGCGGTACTCGTAAATGTGGGAGTGTCAGTCACGGTAAATGTGGGCGTATCAGTGACGGTCCGGGTATACGTAAAAGTCGGCGTCGCTGTAAACGTAGGCGTTGCCGTAAACGTGGGAGTAAATGTGCGTGTATCTGTGAAAGTCGGCGTCGCTGTGTACGTGACTGTAAATGTGGGTGTATCGGTGACTGTATAAGTAGGAGTAAATGTCGGCGTCGCTGTAAACGTTGGAGTGAACGTGCGTGTATCAGTGAAAGTCGGCGTTGCCGTAAACGTGGGCGTATCTGTAAATGTAGGCGTGAATGTGCGTGTATCAGTGAAAGTCGGCGTAGCTGTAAACGTAGGCGTGAATGTGCGCGTAAATGTGAAAGTCGGCGTCGGCGTAAATGTAGGCGTATCTGTAAACGTAGGCGTAAATGTGCGCGTAAAAGTGAAGGTCGGCGTGACCGTAAAGGTCGGCGTGAATGTTTTGCTTATTGTCACGGTTACAGTGGGCGTCCTTGTCACTGTAATAGTCACGGTAACCGTGAAAGTAAATGTCGGGGTAAAAGTCTTTGTTGGGGTCACGGTAAAAGTCGGTGTAGGTGTTACTGTAACCGTAAACGTCGGCGTACGCGTTATTGTTATTGTTTTCGTGAAAGTTTTGGTCGGCGTTAAGGTCTTCGTAACCGTCGGCGTGTTGCATGGAAGGAAATTCAGGTCGTCAAGATATGCGTAAGAAAAATGCTGCTGCTGGGCGCACTTGTTCGCTGTAAAAGAAATGACAATTGTCTGCCCGGCAAACGCAGACAGGTTTATCAATATCCTGGTCCACGGCAGGAATTTGAACGGCCCTCCCGAAGACAATCCTGTTATCTGGTCCCCATCAACAAGCAGCGGCTTTAACGCAGGGTCGCCGAACCTGAATGTCTGTGAAAACAGGGTTGCCCCGCCTGTGGAATACACGTTGAATTCCACGTATGGGTCGTCAAGCGGCGCTCCTTGTGACAAATGATATCCGGGCAAAACCATGGCAAGCCATCCTTCCAGATAGCACATTCCCGGTGGGATGGTCACTGTCTGCGATATCCTTGCCCAATCAACCCGTCCATCCTCTCCGTATCCGGAGAATAGCTTGGCCGCGTAAGAGCCGCCGTGAATCATGTTAAGCAGGGCCCCTGTCGCTGAATTATAGGAATACGGCGCGGTCCCCCCAGTTGTGGCAACTACGAATGGCATCTTGTCCAGAACGGAATTTTGGCTGAGCAGGGCCGCATTCACATAACCTAATGTAACGGTCCAGCCGGTAAGCCCGTTCTCAAAATTACCGTTTGTAATGCCAACTGCAGCTGAGGCTGCGGCCGGCAATAATAACAACAAAAACATGCAGCTAAATACAGCCCTCATGTTCGTCTTTGGTTTTTTTCCTGTATAATTCACATCCGCACTCATATAACCACCGTTTCAGAACCAGAATTTATCCGGAAAAAACAAGACTCACGGATAATTGAACTTAATATATTAGACAAAGAGATTACTATTATGTTTCGTTTAAACGTTATATTAAATACTACTATTAATTGCATAAAAAAGCCTCCACACAATTTAAAGAAAGTCCGCCTGGTTAAAGCATAACATTTTTACAATTAAAGTCAAGTTTTTGCCAACTTACAAAATACTTACCCCCAATATTTAAACGTTAAAATAAGCTAAAATTGACGTGAAAATTTGTTTAACACACACCAAAATAGTGGGTATTGCTTAAGCGATTAATCAGCCCCTGTTATTTTCGCTTAAGCGATTAATCGAAAATAGGGAATGCGGTAAGCACTGTATCGCCGCATAATTAGGAAGTGCATTCCAATACACCGTTCCGTATACCGGTAAAAACACAGATTGGAAGAAATATTATAAACCGATGCTATTGGAAATGTTGCTGATTTTTGCTGCGTAACGCAGCCGGGGTTTTGTTTCCTGCCTGTAAGGGTTAAAAATAATGAGGAAGAAATTTTTCTGATAATTTGAGGGTAGTCAACCGTTTTCCTTAATCCTCACCCTTACTCCTTACCCTCCCAAATTTTCATCAGAAAATTTGCCCTACCAGCTCAGCTCGTCAAAATATATGGCCCCTGACCATGGCGCCGGCAGCGTTGGGGAGGTGTTGTTTTCAATTGCAAAATACATAATACTAACGTCATGATAATCGTGTGTGCTGTTGTTTGTATCTGTGGAATAAGCAGGGATAACATATTTGACCTGGTTCCACCCTGCCGTATTAAGCGCAGGGCCGTAAAAGGTGTCCTGGTTTGTCATACTTGCCCTTTGAATAATAAGGTCCATATTATAACAACTGGGGGTAAGGGCCGCAAGATCTGCGGGCACATATACCCATATGGTAACGGTCCTGTTTGTCAGGTTCTGGTTGGAGCTGAATTGCTGGAAAAAAATCCCTATTTGTTGCGGGTTTGACGTTTCCGAAAGTGAACATGCACATTTTACGGAACCCGCTCCCGCCTCTATGTAAAGCGGATCTGTGTTGAAGAATGAGAGTGTTTCGTTGGTTGGGACCACATTGTCCCAGTATGCAAGTTCATTCGGCGCGTCAAAATGGAAAAAAACCGAGGCCGCTATAGGCTCGGCCTTGGGAGCCTTGCATGACGCAAATACAACCAGCAACGCCGCCATTAATATTTTTTTCATGCCATACCCCGGGATAAATGACAGTATAAAACCGGAATAAAAGGATTGTTTTTTTGAAATACAGCCGTATTAATCAAGGTTTCACTTCCTTTTAAAGTTCAATTCTTTAAGCCTGTATAGAAGATATATCATAAATACAGGCATGTTTCAATGCCTATCGAACGGATTTTTTTCATCCCTTCCAGTGCGGATCATTCAAGCCGTCAAACATATATCATTTTTTTTGTCATGCCGCCGTCCACGACATAATTCTGCCCCGTTATAAAACCCGCGTCCTCTGACGCAAGAAAAAGCGCGAGTTTTGCTATATCGTAGGGCGTGCCTACCCTGCCTGCGGGATGCTGGGATTTGTCTTCCTCGGTGTGTAACGGCTTTTTGAAATCCTTTTTCTTTTTCCAGTCCGAGACCTCTATCCATCCCGGGCTTATGCAGTTTACCCGTATACCCGGCCCTAAGCTTACAGCCAGCGCGTGGGTCAGGGCTACAATACCGCCTTTGGTGGCTGAATATGCTTCCGTGTTTTTTTCCGACATTATGGCCCTTGTAGAGGCTGTGTTAATTATAACACCGTTGGTTTTTTCAAGATATTTAGCGGTGTATTTGGCGCATAGGAACGTGCCGGTCAGGTTTACCCCTATAACGCGGTTCCACTCTTTCAGGGACAGGTCTGTGATTGGTTTGTTTATTCCTATACCGGCGTTATTTATGAGCACATCTATATCTTTAAACTTTTTGACCGCGGCTTCAATGAATTGTTCCACGGATCTTTCAGAGGATACGTCGCACGCGGAGTAAAACAGACTTTTACCCGCCTTTAATCCGGACATAAGTTCCCGCCCGGCTTCTTTATCAGGGTCGGCGCACGCAACGTTGTAACCGGCCTTTAGAAATTCCTTTACAAGACATAAACCTATCCCCTGCGCGCCGCCTGTGATGACAGCGGTTTTTTTAGCGTTTGCCATGTTTACTCCCTTATTATTGTTTTATAAAATATGATTGCTATTTTAACACAATTATTGGTATTTTCGGAAATATTCGGCATCCGGAATTATTAAGTACTATTATAGGCATACCACGGGCCATCCCCGCCTCTACGAGGCCGGCTGTGATGCATCATGCCTTTATGTCTTACTATAATTAAGAGCAACATAAACCCTTCTACTCTCTACTATCTACTCTCTGAAAGCCTTTGACCTTCTACTTCAAAACATACACCTTCCTCACCACGCTGTTTCCTCCGCTCTTTATGTGCATGAAGTATAATCCCTGGCCCACTATTTTTCCAGCAGCGTTCTTCACATCCCAGTCAAATTCATTCCATCCCGCCGCAGCGGCCCTGTATTTTATTTCCCTCAGGAATTCACCGGTTAGATTATATACCTTCAGCGTGACTTCAGCCCCCGCCGCCGATACTTTCAGTTTTATCCCTACAGTTCCGCCTTCCAAAGGTTTAACATAATTTTTGTCAATGGCTATGTCGATATACGGCGTAGGCGTGGTGGTAAAGGTCTGCGTGATCGTGGATGTCATCGTAATGCTCGGGGTTGCGGTTATGGTGGAAGTGTCCGTGGGCAAAGGCGTGTCAGTGTTTGTCAGCGTTGCGGTTGCCGTGCCTGAGAGTGTCGCCGTAAGCGTATATGTAGCTGTTTCAGTAAATGTCGGCGTGAAGGTAGGCGTGCCTGACTGCGTGCGTGTGGGTGTGCAAGTCAATGTGTCTGTTATTGTGATGGTAGGCGTGAATGTTATTGAAGGAGAAACTGAGTCTGTAGCGGTCGGCGTTTCCGTGCACGTAGGAGTATTTGTTACGCTTGGCGTATATGTCCCCGTAAACGTGCCTGTCGCGGTTTCAGTTATGGTCAATGTCCCGGTTTTTGTTGCAGTCTGTGTTATGGTTCCTGTTACTGTACGCGTTACGGTCGGCGTGACGGTCCGGGTAGCTGTCTTTGTCACAGTCCCGGTTACAGTCTGTGTAACGGTCGCAGTTACGGTTTGTGTTGTGGTCCGGGTTATTGTCTGTGTGACACTTTGCGTAACTGTGGACGATATTACGGCAGTCTGCGTCCATGTCGCTGTTCCTGTAGGCGTCACAGTTTTTGTCACAGTCGCTATGTCCGTCGGTGTCACGCTTGATGTCTCAGTAATGATAGCTGTTTCAGCTACTGCGCAAACCGGCACTGCTATGGTATCCGTGTCCAAGCTGACTGTTCCGCCATAGGCTAACGCCCTTCCAGTCCACGAAACCGCATTGCCTACACTAATGCCTGCGTCATCAATAACAGTTCCTACGAACGTGCTGGTCGCGCCAAGCGTTGTGGCCCCTCCAAGAGTCCAGAATACATCGCATAACTCTGCGCCGCCCGTTAACGAAATTATTGAATTGGCTGTTGTATTTAAAGCGGCTGCGGACCTGAAAATATAGATTCCCTTTCCATTAAGGGTAATGTTTCCGACTATATTCATCGCGGCATCGGAGCAATACACTCCCGGTGTATAAACCCCGATACTGCCGTATGGCGCAAAAGACGCTAAATCAACGGCTCCGGTCGGAAAAGTGTAAGTACATGCCATGTTATTCAACGAAAGAAGAGCAGCCGCCTGATCTGTTCCAGCCTGCGTAGGAGCGATGTGGTTTGTACCGGTGACCGTATGTAACCCGGATACGGTTGTATATCCGGCATCTCCTGTAATAGCCGATGTCCCTCCAATGCAAGTGAAGGTGCTTGAAAGAACGCCATAATTACCGGCAGTTCCAAGATCCCCTAAAGAAACCGGAGTGGGCGTTGGAAGGCACGGTGTGGGTTCCAGCCCGGTATTCGGGTCAATTGTTGAGCTGTTGTTCCACTCCTGCACGAGAACATTGTTATAATAAAGCACGGCCTGCCGTACGTCTGTAAATGCCGGAGAAATATTGTCCACCCGGGTGTAATCATCCGTATAATCCATGTTTGCCGAGTCGGACCTGCTAAAATATATTGAAGTGCCTGAGCCGCAGTTTAAGTATCCTCCACCCGGCGGTATCTGACTGGCATTTGAAGGGTTCATGACGCTGTTCATAAGCGTGTATGTAAAAAGCCGGTTCCCGAGCTGGGTTCCGCAGCCCGCGATATAAGTGAGGTTTGTCACTGAACAATCGGATAAAGTATTGCCGTTGCTGCACAGCCCGGTGCCGGAGGGCAAATACACATAGAACGGGTTCGTAGTCTGCATGATAAAAGTGGTGGCGTTTTCATTGAACCAGTAATTGAATTTAAAAAGGGTTATCGGCGCCCCGGCTTCGCCGTTATTGTAAATCGTGTAGCGCATGTTGACCTTGTTGGGCAGTGTGCCGGAGTTGCTGAGCTTAAGGTCAAACTTGTACTGCGGTGTCCCTGAAATATTTACTGGCCTCACCAGCACCGCATCCTGGTTCGGAGCAAAGCTGCAGCTGGCGGTCAGGTTGGCGTTTTCTTTTGCAAGCACATAAATGTAATATAACCCGGAGAACTCCGGTGGTATATGGGTTATCACATCCACATTTTTCCAGCCCAAGCCGCTGCCGGCTGCCAGGCCAGTGCTTGGCCCCTGTATATCGGTGAAAAAAAGAGGCGTGGCTGTCTGCGAAACGCCCGCGAGCCAGTAAAAGGGCTGATTCTTATATATCCCGGTATCGTCGGCCAGCCAGTTATAACTAATTGCATTATTTATAAAAACCGGGTCCTGCCCGATCCCGACGGCGAATTTAAGCGTTCCTGACGAACCCTGTACCTGAAAACTGACCGTTATATCCGACCCGTTGGAGGGCGTCGGTGGTGCGACGGTTAAGTTCTGCAGCTGCGCCAGCGCAAACAGGCAGTTCCCGAACAGGACGATTGCCGCGGCCGTAAGAAGTGTCTTTTTCAATGTTATTATTTTGTTTTTCCCCATATAGTTTCCGGTTTTATGCATTGAAATATATACCTCTTTTGTTTCCCTTTGAACAACCCATCATTTTAGACCGCCTTTTTCACTCAGCATCATTTGATCACAATGATTTTCCTGATTGTCCTGCCGCCTGGCTGTGTGACCGCTATAAAATACACGCCTTTTCCGACTTTCGCTCCTGCTTTGTTTGTGCCGTCCCAGTATGCCTCGTAAGTACCGGGCGCGAGCGTAAGTTCGTAAAAACCCCTTATTTCTTCCCCGTTAAGATTATATATCCTTATATAACTCTTTCCATAAGACTCGACAGTGTACATAATTTCCACTTTATCGCCCGCCGTAAGGTTTATGTAATTCCTGTCGGTCTTTACTTTTTCAGGAATTGCGGGTATTGGTGTAGGCGTAACAGGAGTCACGGTAACGCCCGGTGTTATTGGCTGTGTGATTACGGGCGTGGCCGACGTAGTGAAAGTTGCCGTAGGAATTACGGTTGTTGCGGCGGGTGATGGCGTAGGAGTATATGTGGGGGTAGGATCGGTAATGTTCACGTAATCCGTCCCTGTCGACTGGGATGTCACAACAAATGCGTTTTCCTGACCCCTGGCTTGCCCGGAAAAGTGCACTGTCCCCGCTGTCGTGCCTCTATATATCCAGGTGAACATTACGGTTGCTCCGGCGGCAAGGGAATTTACGGAATAAGGCGACGGGCTTATGTACAAAAGCGCGTTGCCGCTGTCCGCTATAACCTGCGCAACCCCGCTTACATAGGCTGCAGATACGTTGCCTTCATTGGTTATGCCCATAACCAGGGTAATATTCTGGTTTGTGACTATACTGGATGGAAAAGCCGATAAAGTTGCGGTAAGCCTGACGCCGGTCACCGGGATTTCTTTTTTTGCGTCCATTGAAATAAGGTTTGCTGTCGGATGGCTTGCCGATACGGAAGCGTAATTCACACAATTGTCGCCAAAATTTATAATGCCGGCGTTTGCTTTTGCCACTACAGTTATCCTGACCGCAGCCGACGATGAAAGAACGGTGCCGGGATTCCATGATAAGACATTGCCGTTCACGATAGCCGTAGGCGCTGAATAAAACAGCGACATGCCCTGCGGCAGCGTGTCCCACGCGGAAAAACCGCTTAAATTATTGACGGCATCAAGGTTTTTGTAGTCAATATAATATGTCACTGTGTCGCCTGCTTTTACGGATAAGGCCTGGGAGGATTTGTCTATCTCCACATAAGTCACATAAATATATGGCTGCTGGTCAAGCGCCGTGAAAGAAACAGACGTGTTTCTCATTTCCGCCATGTTGAAATAATATTTGCCCTGCGTTGACGGCGGGTATATGCCACCCGCTCCCGAGTTCCCATACGTCACCACCAGTACCTGGCCGGGGGTTAACGTCAAGGCGTTTATTGTCACCGCATACCCGTCAATCGCTATATCCTGCGCGCTCACCACTTTTACGGTCACGCTTCCCGACATAATCACTGCGGTAAGGTTATTGTTCGCGGTTGACGGCGCCGGAATAAATTCCTGTGGAATTATTATTTCCAGAGAACCCGAATTAAAAGCCGTGAATGTGCCGGGTTTGTAGGTAATATTAATTACCGGGTTATAAGCGTTTAAGGATATGGCAGTTGGTGATATGTCCGCGCTGCCTGTCTGGGCCGAAAGCGCGCAAACCATGAGGGATAAAGCCGCCGCCAAAATAATTTTTTTCATTTTAATTCATCGCCTTTTGAGATCGCGGATTTCAATATATTATTTTTGAAATAAAAAGCTGTTCCCGCGCCGTAACCCGCCTCAATAATGCCTGTTTTCTTTACAAGCATACCGGAGAGCGCGGAATAAACTTCCGCGCCGAGCCCCTGTTTTACCGAACAAAGCCTGAGATATAAAAGAGCGCTTAATGCCTCTGCTGCCGTCTGGTTGGCAATATTTTTGTCCGGGCATAGACCCATGTTTTTTATCATTCTTGCCGTGTCTATCGCGCCGTTGAGCCTTAAGTTCCCATCCGCACCCCAGTTTGTGTTTTTCAGCACACGGTGGGAGGCGGCTGTTTTTTCCAAGGTCCTTAACATCATGTTTTCCAGAATTTTCCTGTCAATTTTAAGTTCAAGTTCGGAAACCATAAACTTCCTTATTTCTTCAAAGAATTCCAGCACCCTTGCAGGCTCCACGCCTTTTGCGTCAGGCGCGGGAACATCCTTCTTTGCTTCCCTTTCTATTTCTTCCGCTCTTCTTACAAGCTCGTCAACGTCTGTATCGGGGACTTCCCCGCCTGCATTTATATCCCGGCGCCCGGGTTTGTCCATTTCCGATGATCTATCAAGGACAGCGGGCGTTTTTGTTTCCCTTGCCGGCGCGGTTTCAGTCCTTTGCGCCTGAATTTTTGGTCCTTCCTTTTTCGCAACGGTTAAAGATCCAAAAATCTCCCCGATTTCATCGCTGCTGAAAGTCACATCTTCGTGTGTCATTTTTTTCCGCCTTTGCCCTTAAACTTCTTTCTTTGCCTCTATCAGCGCATCTATTATCACTCCTTCTATCATCCAGTTCACGTATTCCATGAAACCGCGGGATTCTTCATCATTGTAATTCCTGACGGCCTTGATCAGCCCAGCGTTGCCGGCCACTATGAGGGCGGCAAAAGTAAGCCCCGCTCCCCTGTAACGGGTAGCTATTTTGATCACCAGTTTCAGGTTTGATTCTATCAGAACCCTTTTTAACGCATTCTTTGAGTCTTTTGTGTCCTCTTTCAGGAGTTTCCCGGCAATGTCGGACAATTTATCATGGCTTAAATCCTTTATCTTTGAAGTCACAACGATATAATCCTTCAGCTGTTTTTCTTCTATCCCGACCAGTTTGAGCCTCATTTTACTTCTCCTTGTCCGCGCCCTTATGGGTGCTTTCTTTCTCAATAGGTTCTTTTAATAATATAGCAATAACCGTGCCTTGGAATTATGCCCGATAAATATAGGGGATTTACAGGTAGTTTCATAAGGCGGTATTTTAATGACAGGTTTATTGACATCAGTGATGATTTGTTGACAGGGGGAGAAGTTCAAAGGTCCGATGGAAAAGTAGTTCGATACATTCGGAAAAGCCCGCAAGGGGCGGGCAGCATGATATGCTGCCCCTACAAATGCAGGCAGATATTTGACTATTTAACTGCTGCCTTTACTTCATCCCGTCAATCATTCCCTTTATTTTGCTTTTCATCTTTTCCAGTTCCTGTATTTCCCTGCTGTTCTTATCCCCTGTTTTTGCGCCTTCCATAATTCCAGCGGCTTTAGCTTCCTTCAAAATGTTTTTTTCTTCCTTCAAAAGATACAGCCTCTCGTCCGCCTGCACTATCTTGCTTTCCATATATTTTTTCAGGTCGTCTTTTGCGTCCGGCTTTAACCCGCCTATCATTCCCCTGAAATCAAAATCTATCTGCAGCATGTCCTTATACTCATCCAGCGATGACATCCACTTTTCCAGCCTGCCAAATAACCCCGCGGCCTGCGGGCATTTGGACTTAAAGCAGTCTTCAAGCGTTTTTGTGTACCCGTCGATTATTATCATTATGTAGCTTAATCTTTCGTCGCGCAGTTCCCTTATTTCGTCATTGAGTATGTATTGCCTGTAGCCGGTTATATTCCCGGTTTTCAGGTAATAACCCAGTTTCATGGAGGAAATTGCGCCGCTAAAACCGCCTTTTGCTTTTTCTTCCTTAAGCTCGTCGATCTTTTTCGCGGTGTACTCAAATCTTTTTTTCAGCCTTATCCGCTCCGTTTCCTTTTTTGCCAGGATTTTACCCGTGTTTTCAGCCTTGGCAATAAATTCATCCGGAAATTGCGCGTACGCGAGAACGAAAATTCCAAGCATAAAGCATACAAAAATTATTTTTTTCACTTTTACCGCCTTTTAAATCCTGAATTTTTTTATTTTAGCCAGGAGCGTTACGCGGTTTATTCCAAGTGTCTCCGCTGCCCTGGCTTTGTTTCCTTTTGTTTCATTTAAGGCCTCAAGTATCATTTTTCTTTCATATTCGTCCATTTTATGGTTAAGCCCGCTGCCTGCCGCCGTACCGGGCAATGTTTTTGAATGCACCTCATATGGTATGCAGGATTCCCCTATCATTTCGTCCGTGCACATTACCATGATCCTTTGGATTATATTCTCCAGTTCCCTTATGTTCCCCGGGTAATCATAAGCGGCAAGCACGTCAAGCGCCTCCCTGCTTATTCCTTTTGTTTTGAAATTATTATACTCCGCGTATTTTTTCACGAAGTATTCCGCAAGCTCCGGTATGTCCTCCCTGCGTTCCCTTAAGGGCGGCATGCATATCTCCACAACATTTATGCGGTAGTAAAGCTCCTGCCTGAAAGTACCGGACTTTACAGCCTCTTTAAGGTCTTTATTGGTCGCGGCTATTATCCTTACATCCGCTTTTATCGTCTTTTCCCCGCCCACGCGCTCAAATTCCTTTTCCTGTATCACGCGCAGCAGTTTTACCTGCAGTTCAAGCGGCAGGTCCGCTATCTCATCCAGAAATATGGTCCCTTTATCCGCAAGTTCAAACCTTCCCTTTTTCGCGTAGGACGCGTCCGTAAAAGAACCCTTTTCATGCCCGAACAGCTCGGATTCCAGGATGCCGGGAGAGAGCGCCGCGCAGTTAACTTTGATCAGCGGGTTTTCGCTCCTCGGGCTTTTCCTGTGTATTTCCTCCGCTATGAGTTCCTTGCCTGTGCCTGATTCGCCTGTAATAAGGATAGTCGCGTCGCTTAAGGCGGCTTTAGCCGCGGTTGCCAGAATGTCTTTCAGTTTGCCGCTCCGCCCTATTATGTCTTTTTTAACCAGTGACTTTAAGTAGCTGTTTTCTTCCTTTATGTTTTTTGACTTTATTATTTTCAATACTATCAGGCGTATCTGATCTATGGAAAAAGGTTTGGTGATGAAATCAGCCGCACCCTTTTTCATGGCGTCCACCGCCTTATCCACAGTGCCGTAAGCGGTGATTATTATGACGTCGCAATCCGGCATTTCAGCTTTGGCCGCTTCCAAAACCGCTATCCCGTCGGCCTCGGGCAGCTTTAAGTCTGTTATGACAATGTCAAAAACCGATTTTTTCAGCTTTTCCATGCCCTCCTCGGCGGACGAGGCTTCACTGACCGAAAAATTTTCCGTGGAAAGCGCTTCTTTTAAAACTTCCCTGAGCCCGTCATTGTCCTCTACTACAAGTATGTCTCTCATTTTTATCTCCCGTTTGCCTAAAAGATAACCTTAACTTCCGTGCCTTTACCCAATTCGCTCTCAACCGTTATTTCGCCCTTGTGTATCTCTTTTATTATCCTGTACGCTATGGCAAGCCCCAGCCCTGTGCCCTCTTTCCTGCCTGTGAAAAAGGGCTGGAATATTTTTGCCTTCATGTTGCTGTCCATTCCTTTGCCGTTGTCTTTCACTATTATGACCGTCTTTTGCCCGTCGCGTACAACGTACAGATCCACGATGCCCTGCGGTTTGTCAAGCGCCTGCCATGAATTAATAATTATGTTGTGGAAAGCCTTTTTTAAAAGAAAAAGATCAGCCTTTATCCTTGCGCCGTGCTGTTCATAATGTCTTGCTATAGCCGGCCTTGCTTCCTTGGGCATCTCTTCCACTACGCTGTCAAGCATCCGGGACACTTCTTCTTCCTGCATGTCAGGGGTGAATTCCTTGGTGTAAGCCAGGAAGTTGTTTAAAAATTCACTCATCTTATAGCAGTTTTTTACTATGTCTTCGGAATATTTTTTGACTTTTTCATCAGCTGCCTTTTCCCTGATCAGTTCCGCGTAGCCTGATATGGCGCCGAGCGAGTTCCTTATCTCATGGGCCACGCCTGCCGAGAATTCCCCGACAGTCGCCATCTTTTCCCTGTTTTGTATGTAATCTTCAAGCTCTTTTTTCATAGAGTCGAGGGTATCAGCCAGCACTGATATTTCCTCCTCGCCGCCCACTTCTATGTTTTCCCTGAAATTTCTCTTTGCTATCTGCTCTGCTTTTTTCTTTAAAGCCTCGAGTTTTTTTGTTATGCCGCGTGATAACAGTATGGAAAGCCCGGCCGCTATGGCAAAACTGACCAGGCCTATCACCCCGAGCAGGTTTCCATACTGGGTTAAGTACCGTATATATTCCACGCTTGCTTCCACAGCCACCACATACCGGACTTTATCTCCGCCATCCACCGGCACATAGCTTGTTTTATAATACATCCCCTTGGCGCCCTTGTAAAGCGGGGATGAAGCTTTCCCGCCTTCAAAAGCCTTTTCTATCTCATAGCGGTCAAGGTTCAGGAAAAACTTTTCATTGTCTTCAAGTGTTGACAGTATTATTTTCCTGTCGGGCCCGATTATAAGTATATCCCTTACTTCGGTGATTTCCTTTAATTTCCTCAGTCTTTCCCGGTAATTGTCATAAAGCTTTCCTTTTAGTTTCAGGTATTGCAGTTCCCCCGGAACGGCAGACTGGGCTATTATTTTTCCGGCGGTTATCAGGCGGTTTTCCATCTCTGTTTCGAGATTTCCACGGATCATGTTGTATGTTATAACGCCGTATATGCTGATGACAACGGCGGAAGCGAAGATAAAGTACAGCAGGACTTTCGTTCTTAAAGTCTTTATGAACATTTACGCTCCTTAAACCGGGATAAGACATCTTGATAGTCATTATATCACTAAATCCTGTTTTGTGTTCCATGGTGATGGGCGCAAAACAAGGCCCTGCGTTGGGATGGGGCGACTTGTCCGTCGGAGCTTTAGCGGAGACGGAAGCCCCCCTCTCTACGAACCCTTTTTAAAAGCCTTTAAAATCATGTCCTTCTGTTTTTTATTCAAAAAACCCGTCCTTTTATCCGCTGTTTCAATGGACTTAACCAGTTCCTCCGGGTCCTTGAATTCATTGTAAATCCTGTATTTTGTTTTATCGCCTACGCCTTTAACATCGTCAAACACCGATTTTCTCATTTTCTTATTCGTCAGCGTTGTCCTGAACGCGTTGGCGAACCTGTGCGCTTCATCCCTTACGCGCATTAAAAGGAACCGGCCCTTTTCTTTTATAGGAACCGGCTTGTTCTCATACGGCCTGAAAACCTGTTCTTCCTGCTTTGCGAGACCGATAACATATATATCCACTCCAACCCTCTTTAAAGCCTCTTTCGCCGCGTTGACCTGTCCTATGCCGCCGTCTATTAATATCAGGTCGGGGAAATACTCGCCTTCCTCTTTCAGCCTTGAATACCTGCGCTCCACAACCTCGTCAATTGACGCATAATCGTCTATTTGGCCCACTGTTTTTATATGGTAATGCCTGTAATTTTTTTTGTCAGGCTCCCCGTTCTTAAAGACCACAAGCGACCCGACCATCTCGGTGCCCGAAGAATGGGATATGTCTATACCCTCTATGCATTCGGGCATGTATTCTATACCGAGGGATTCCTTCAACTCCTCCATCTGTATCAGGTATTCCCGCTTTATGCTTGTCTTTTTTTCCTCAAACTTTTCCTCGGAGTTCGCCTTTTCCGCGAGGTTTTCATCCACCAGGTTCAGAAGCGGGCTTGCTTTTTCAAATATCACCTTTATATTCTTCCCTTTGAATATGTAGTTTTCCAATATGGATGGGTCCACTAAATTTTCCGGCAGTATGACTTCGTCGGCTATTGAAATGTTCCTTCCGTAATACTGGGCGAGGTACAGTTCCAGCGGGTTCTCATTCTCGGGTATGTCCTTGAATATGTTGATGGTCTTGCCGGTGAGCCTTCCCCTGCGGATATTGAACACCCCGAAATAGTACGCGCGGTTCTTGTAAATGTAGCTCACGACGTCCGTGTTTTTCTCCTCGCGGAGCACCATCTTCTGCTCAATCATGATCTCCTCGACAGACTTGATGGCGTCGCGCGCCTCGGCCGCTTTCTCATATTTCTTCGCTTCGGAATATTCCTGCATCTGCTTTTTCAGTTCCTTTATCACAGGCGCGTATTCCCCCTCGAGGAATGATTTGACCTTTTGAATGGTTGCCGAATACGCCCCGTCGCTGATGAACCTGACGCAGGGTGCGGTACACAGCCCGGTGTCATAGTATATGCAGGGCCTGTTCAGTGGTTTCCTCGAAAGGTCCAGCGTGCACTGCCTGACCTTGAAAACCTTGTATATCATGTTCATGACTTTTTTCGCGTCAACGGCAAAGTAGGGCCCGAAGTATAGTATGGATTTGTCTTTTGTGTTACGCGTGGTGTAAACCCCGGGGTATTTGTCGTTGATGTTTATCATTATATAAGGATAGGACTTGTCGTCCTTGAGGAGGATATTGTATTTGGGTTTGTGTTCCTTGATCAGGGTATTCTCGAGGATGAAGGCCTCAAGTTCGTTATTCGTAACTATGAAATCGATGTCAGCCACCCTGTCCGCCAGCTGCTCGGTCTTCAAGTCCTTCTTCCTCTCGCCAAAGTAGGACTTGACCCGGTTCTTAAGCACCTTGGCCTTGCCAATGTAAATTACCGTGTCCTGCGAGTCCCTGTATATGTAAACGCCCGGTTTTTCAGGAAGGGAATTTATCTTATCTTTATCCATAATAAACCCGGCTCCTTTATTGACTTCCGTTGGTTTGCTGCTTTTCGCCTTGTAGTGGCCGCATATCATGCGGCCATCTGTTGGACCGCGAACCGCGTCTGGCTACAAAGTCGATTTTCTGCTTTTCGCACTTGTAGTGGCCGCATATCATGCGGCCATCTGATGGACCGCACGCCGCGTCTGGCCGGATGATATCCGGCCACTACAAACAGGATTGCGTTTGAATATTTTACGCCAAAAACGGCTTTACAGACTCCATGACCTCGTCCGCTATTTTCTGCCCTTCCTCTTCCGTTTCAAAACCCGTTACTTCCACCCGGAGGTTGAACAATACAGGGACGCTTGTCAGGTTTACCATCAGCCCCATGGCGCCCTTGGTTGTTTCTTCGCCGTTAAAAAAAAGCTTTACCTGCCTTTTTTTCTTTTCATACGCATCCACCTTTTTTGCCAGTGCTGTGCAGAATCCCATCGGGTTGGCGGGCGATACCGTCTTTTCCGACTTTGGGATAGTGTGTGTGCCCATTTTTTTCTCCTTAACTGTCAGTATTTTACCGTCATCCCCAGCTTCACGCCGTCTCCGGTAAAGGCCACGGACGCTTTGAAAGCGCTGTGCAGCCAGAAATAATCAAGCAGCGTATACGCTACGGCCGCTCCTGCCGCTGAACAGGCTATAATGGCAATATCCCCGGCTGAGTTTACCTTTTCCTTCTCATAAAGCAGCCTGTAATAATTGGCTTCCGTAGTATTGTCTATCTTGACCCTTAAGTTCTCATAGTCATGTGCAAGTGTGTACTGCTGGACAAGCGACATGATGGAAGCCGCAACCAGGAGTGCGTCGGATGATACAAGTACAACCGGCGCCCAGTTAATGCTTTCGTCCTTTGTATCTGCCGCAAAAACAAACGAAACGCTCAAAAGGCAGGCTAAGACCGCAAAAATCATGATTTTTCTCATTTTTCTCTCCCATGTTGATATTATTAAGATTGACATATTATAAATCAAATACCCCGCTGTTTCAATATGTATTTACCGCAGGGAAACCGCAAAATGCTCTTCCTTTTTTTTTTTAATAGGTTATAATATATAAATGAAAGTCAAGGAGGTGCCTTATGGCAGAAGAAAAAAAGATCGAGTTAAAACCTGTGGACGCCGTGGAAGTCCCGGGCGAGGAAAAAAAACCGGCATTCAAACATGTAAAGCCCTGGGAACAGTTCAAACAGTCCTCACACTTCAAAAACGCGAACAAACGCGGTAACTTTTCGCAGAGAAAGATGGGCGGAAAGGGCGGATAGAGGGCAATTACTAATTACCAATTACTAATTAAAACATTGGGCAGATAAAACAAAAAGCCGGCCTTTCGGCCGCCTTTTTGTTTTATCCAATCGCTAAAAACCGGCCTGTCTGACGGTTTAATTAGTAATTACTCGACTTTGGCAAATTTACCTGAATAAGTAAAATCCAACAATTCTAATTCAAATTATGTTGTTTTAAATCAAAAAAAATGCCCTGCGGGCTTCCGCTTTCGCTTTTGAGGGACGAAGCTTCAGCGGAGTACCTTGCCTTCGGCAGCCACGCATGGCAAAATAAACACACAAACAAACGCACAAAAAAAACAATTCGAAATGTAAAAATTTAAAAACCCAAAATGTTAATTGGTCCTCGCAAATCGGAATCCGAGATCGTCGTACGCGTACTCCGGGTAGCTGTAGTTTCGATAGCCCACCTGCAGGGCGCCCGCGCTGCTGCCGAAGCTACCGCCCCGCATCATGCGGTAGGAGCCGCTCGCAGATCCTCTATAGTCTGTAGATGTACCTGGATAAGTTCCATACCAATCCCAACACCATTCCCATACATTGCCCGACATATCATAAATACCCAGCGCATTTGCTGTTTTTCCGCCTACTGCCTGCGTACTACTACAATTTGCACTATACCACGCTACAAGCCCGGTTGCCGCTGCATTGGTATAGTCCGCTGTCGCGCCGCTGGCATAGTTATACGGCGTCCAGCTTAACCCGTCTATATAACTTGCCGCATATTGATATTCACCTTCTGAAGGCAATCTGTATCCGTTATTTGTCCATGCACAAACCGCATTATCACAAGCTATTACATTTGTTGAATCCTTTATCACTGCACTTGCGTATGTATAGCAGGGTGTCAACCCTGCCTCCTGACTATATGCATTACACCACACTATAACATCCCGCAAACTCACAGTTGTTACCGGCGCATACCCGCTGCCCGCACCTGCATCGGCAAAACTGTAACCGTTGGCAACAGCCCACTGGTACACCGCGTTCCACAAATTATACGTCACTTGATACTTTCCCATCTTAAAAGCAGATATTGTGTGGATAAAACTGCTTGTTCCATCTGTCTGGGTATATGTTCCACCGGGTACGAAAATTACAACAGTCTGAATTGCGACTGCTAATGCGGTTTGCGTTGCCACCGCGGCTACTGCGGTTTGTGTTGCGTTCACCACTGCTGTCTGTGTGGCAGCGGTTATCGCCGTCTGCGTAGCCAGGAACTGTACCCTTGCAGCCGTTGCAAGAGCCTGAGCCGTCGCTGTCGCCTGCGCTGTAGGTCCGTCTGTTTGAAGCGCTATTACTGTCAAAGCTATTTGTTCCACTGCCGTCTGCGTCGCGTAAAAATTCTCGCTTGCAATGGTTGCCGCAGCTTGAGCCGTCGCAGTCTGCTGGGCTGCCGGCCCGGCCGTTTGTAACGCTATTGCCGTCAGTGTAGGATTGATGGTTGGAGTACTGACGGCGCCCGGCCCCGAAGGATGCGATTTCTTACAACCGTTTGCGGAAAATACTGCAACAACACACAAAACAATAAATAATAATATTTTTATTTTCATCTGAAACCTCTCTTTAGATCCATTGGTAATCAGTAATTTTTCTTACCTGCCCTATTTCTTCGCCACTTCCGCGTATATCTTGGCGCCTTTTATTTTTTTTCCTTTAAGAGCTTCTATAACATCATCCACGACCGTTGAATCTATCTGGACGAATGTGTATTTGTCAAAAAGGTCTATTCTGCCTATTTTCTCGCCCCTTATTCCCGACTCTCCTGTGATCGCGCCGAGTATATCGCGCACCATTACTCCCTGGCCCTTGCCGGCGCTGATGAATACCCTTGTCATTGCGTTGTCGGGCATTCTTTCGCTTCTTCCGCGAGACTCGCCGCGGTCTTCCCTGCCGCTTCTTTCATTCCTGTCGTACTTTTTGTAAGCAGGCGCGTTCAGGTCATTTTCAGCGCCAATCTGGGCGTTTTCTTCATCTTTCATTATCAATTTAACGAGCGCCGCCGCTATGTCCATGGATGACAAATCCTCTTCCATGAGTTTTTCTATTACTTTTGTCTGCGTTTCAAGCCCGCCGTCTTCTATCTGCTTCTTTACCTTTTCCATGAAGTTCTTGATCCTTTTTTCCTCTATGTCGTCCCTGGAAGGTATGGTTCCCGGCTTTATCTTTATCTTCGCGTACCTTTGGATGTCGCGCAGCTTGTGCATTTCATTTCCATACACAAAAGTATACGCTGTCCCGCTCTTTCCGGCGCGCCCTGTCCTTCCTATCCTGTGCACGTAGTATTCCTCGTCAGCCGGCACGTCATAGTTTACCACCGCTTCTATGTTTTCCACGTCTATGCCGCGGGCCGCGACATCGGTCGCGATAAGTATGTCGCATTTCGCGGCGCGGAATTTTTCCATGACTTTGTCACGCTGCTGCTGGGTCTTGTCGCCATGCAGGCACTCGGATAAGTAGCCGCGCGAACGCATCTGGTCCGCGAGTTCATCCACCATTTTCTTGGTATTGCAGAATATAAGCGTTGCCTTGTAATCGTTTGAATCAAGCACGCGCGTCAAAGCCTCGATTTTTTTTCCGTGCTTCACCTCAAAGTAGAACTGCTCTATGTTTGGCGCTGTCAGCACTTCGTGCGTTATCTTGACGTATTTCGGGTCTTTCTGGTAATGTTTTGTAAGGTCAAGTATGGGCCTGGGCATCGTGGCCGAGAACAGCACTGTCTGCCTGTCGGGCGGCGCTGATTTTAATATAAGCTGTATGTCCTCGATGAATCCCATGTTAAGCATTTCATCAGCTTCGTCCAGTACAACTATCCTGCAGGAATCAAGCTTAACCGTACGCCTCTCTATGTGGTCGATCAGCCTTCCCGGCGTGCCTATCACTATCTGAACGCCTTCCCTCAGGGCGCGTATCTGCCTGTCGATCGGCTGACCGCCGTAAACCGCAAGCGCATTAAACCCCTTGATGTATTTCCCGAGCTGCCTGATCTCTTCCGCGACCTGCACCGCGAGTTCCCTTGTCGGGCACATGATCAGCGCCTGTATGTACTTGACCTTGGGGTCTATCATTTCCAAAAGCGGAATGCCGAAAGCCGCTGTCTTTCCGGTCCCTGTCTGCGCCTGCCCTATCAGATCCACGCCTGTTCTCATAAGCGGGATAGTGGCGGTCTGTATGTGGGTTGCTTCTTCAAACCCCATATCAGCCACTGCTTTCAGGATTTCCGGTGATAAATCTAATTCTGTAAATTTAAGCTTGTTCATGATCCTACCTCGTTTGTATGGATATAAATATATCCAAAAGTTTTTTTGTGATTTTTTAGCGGCAATTGCTTTTGCAGGGTATGTCTCACCTGATCTGGTTCTCACCGGACACCAAAATAGCTGTCCACACATAAATCACACGGCCGGTTAAACCGGCAGAATTTCTCACGACAATATTATTGCATTTATGGGGTTTGGAAGCAAGCGTTATATTTATTCCCGCTAATTTCGTTTGTAATAAAAAGCTACGCACAGCAGCGACCCGACTATAATGGTAGGAAGCGTTTCACGGACAAAATACGGGAAGACCATAAGGGCGACCCCTATTATCATGAGCCAGAAGTTCTGCCTTTTTTTCCCCCGGCCAAAAGCATAAAGCCCGAATGTCCCGAATATTATCCCGGCTATGATCACGCCCGGGGTGAACCCGCCTAACAGGCTGTCCTGTTTTGCTTTTGAACCCATAAACGAGGTTGCGTCCTGTACCTGGCCCGTGATTTCGTCCGCTTCAGCGCAAAAAACCGCTGCCGTGAAAGCAAGCAACAAAGAGATCATAACGATAATTTTTTTCATTTGCTTTTCTTTATTGACGGCGGCGCCTGGTTTGAACTGCCGAACTGGTATGTCAGGGTTGCCCTGTGAGTGGTTCCCAGGTCCCCGTAAGGCACGATAGCGTAATCAAGTTTTATGCTTGCTATGTTCAAGCCTATCCCCCCTGATATGCCGGTTAAACCGTCCAGGTTGTTTTCGCCGAACCGTATATTATAACCGGCCCTGGCTGCGATAATATTTGAAAACACATATTCGGCGCCCACGCTCAAGGCAGGCGAGTCCTTAAAAAGATAATTAACATCAGCGGCAATCAACACCCTGTTTTCTCCTGTATTAATAGCTTTAAAAGCCGCGCCCGCATCTATCTTCATGGGCAGAGAAAACCCGGCCGCGCTTCCTGCGTTCTGCAGGCTGATCCCAGCCGACATGATCTCATTTTTGTAAAGGGCGCCTAAATCACCGGCAAAACCCGTGTATGACTTTGTGCCCGTGGACTGTGAAATTATTTTTATGGAAATACCCGCTGATATCCCGGGCATTATGCCCGTTCCATAACCCATGCTCCCCAATATGTTGTACGGATAAATGGATGCGTTTATGTTATTTCCGCTTTCGTTAAGCCTTTCAAATGTGCCTAAATTCATGTATACCACTTCACCGGCTATGGCCCCGTTTCCGAGCGGAACCGCGAATATTACCTGCTGGTTTGAAGTGTCCATGAACCACTTATCATAAGCCAGGCTGATTTCCGCGTCCTTTACCTGTGCCAGGCCAGCCGGGTTCCAGTGCACGGCGCTTGCGTCGTCGGCTATGGCGGTGTATGCCCCGCCCATGCCAAGGGCCCTCGCGCCCACACCCATGTCAAGCAGCGGGAACATGATCCCCGCGCTTGAATTTATAGCGGCGTTTATAAAAACCGCCGTAAATACTGCCGTAAAAATCAGGATTAATTTTTTCATCAGCCGCCCCCTATCTCTCTACCACAAATTTGTTTACTTTGAATTTATCTCCCGTGTCGCTCTTAATGATATAAAAATATATTCCAGGTGATAGGAATTTTATGTCAAAATTTGACGTATTGTAGCCGTCAGCCGATATGCCTGCGTCAAGAACTGCCACGGACAACCCGCTTAAATTAAATACGTTTATGGAAACCCTGCCCACCCTGGAAAGCCTGAAGGCAAATGTAATGTCGTTTTTTGCCGGTTGCGGATAAGCTTTTGCGATAAACGACGGGGTTTGGGTGGGTACGGGGGTTTCTGTGGATGTAAGTGTCGCTGTTACAAAAAGAGTTTCCGTGATTGTCGCTGTAATGGTTGATGTTGGAGAAATTGTCGGCGAATCAGTAATAGTGTACGTTTCCGTGATTGTCCGGGTTGCAGTCCATGTCTGCGTAGGCGTCAGGGTGGAACTTTGTGTCCATGTTGATGTTGGTGTTCCGGACACCGAGCTTGTCGGAGATTCCGAGGGTGTAACGCTCCGGGTAATTGTATAGGTAGATGTAGGCGACATGGAAACAGTCGCTGTCGCGCTCGAAGTGCGGGTATCCGTCGGGGTCGCTGTCCAAGTTGCCGTGAAACTTTGTGTCCATGTGTATGTCGCGGTATTTGCGCCCGTTGGCGTAAAAGTCTGCGTATACGACGGGGTCGTCGAGGCTGTCGCACTCCCTGTTCTTGTATTTGTAGAAGTAAATGTCGGTGACATGGAGGCTGTCGCACTCCCTGTTCCTGTATTTGTTGAAGTAAATGTTGGTGACATGGACGCTGTCTCACTCACTGTTATAGACGCACTCGGCGATGCAGTTTCCGTAAATGTTGGAGTTCCCCCCGGTATTGTATCTATATTAAAATCATAGACGCCCAAACATGTGACTGCCATGTTTGCCGCACCAGGCTGATTCAGGGGCGGAACGCCGCCGTCAAAACCAAGGTAATCACCCGGCTCGGGTCCTGAAGGCATCCCTGTACCGTTCACGTCAACAGCCGAATAAATATAATATGTTCCTGCCGGCGCCATTATATTGTAAGTGAACTGATTTGTCCCGATTGTGGTCCCTGACGCTGTGTACGGGGACTGTCCGTCCGTGTCAGTATCTATAAGCACAAACCATGTTTTCCCGGTTGATATAGATGGCATTGTTATAGTGCCGCTGACAGAGCATAAAGTCGGGGTGATTGTTGGCGACGGTCCTCCAGGCGTTATTGTTACTGTGGGGGTTCCTCCTCCCGGTATCACATCCATGGCAAAATCACGGTTTCCGGCAGGACATAAAATAACAACGTTTGGCGCACCCGGCGGGCTATATGCAGGAATTCCCCCATAGAAACCCACGTAATCACCGGGTTGAGGGCCTCCGGGCATTCCCAGCCCGTGTGTGTCCGCCGCCGCATAAAGATAGTAAGTGCCTTCAGGCACAAGCATGGTATATGATATCTGGTTTGTCCCTGTAGTTGTTCCCATTGCGCTGCCAATGAACCCGTTCCCGCCGTTAGTGTCATTATCCAGTATAACGAACCATGACTGCCCCGAAGAAACCGCTGGTAAAGTAATTGTCCCGCTCAGCATGCACTGCACCGGGCCTCCCGGGGTAACTGTCATCGTAGGCGTCGATGCACCGGGCATTAAATCCACATTGAAATCAAAAGTGGAGGAAGGAAATGTCACGACCGCGTTTGCGACAGGCGGAGGGTTAAGGGGCGGAACAGCGCCGTAAATGCCCGCGTAATCTATTCCGCCGTCATTGAAAGAACTGTTGCCGTTTGTATCCACAAGCGAGTATACATAGTATGTGCCTGAGGTCACTGTCAGGGAGTAGCTGAACTGATTTGTTCCGTTTGTGACGCCTGATGTTATGTTTAAAAATCCATTGCCTCCGTTAGTGTCGGTATCTATAACCACGAGCCACGTTTTGCCGGCAGATGAAGCAGGCATGGTTATGGTCCCGTTTACCGTGCATACATCGGCTGATAATATGGAGAACGTAAGAAAAAACAAAACGGTAAATACGGATAATTTTTTTATTGCCGTCATTAATTCCCTCCCAAATATTAAAATAATCATAGCATACTGAAATTATAGCATTTAAAAATTTAATGTCAATTTTTTTTTATCCGGAATGCTTAAAGGCAAATTTCTCGGGTTTTGTGTTTATCAGGTTTAAATGATCAGGCAGATTCCCTTATTATAAACTCCGCGTCAAATATGATATTTTTAGGCCCTTTAAGTTTTCCCTTTAAAACATCATTTATTATGTTAACGGCTTCTTTTCCCATGCCCTCCATAGGCTGCCTGATCGTCGTGAGCGCGGGTTCAACTGCGGCCGCCGCATCCATGTCGTCAAAACCTATCACTGCCAGGTCGCGCGGTATCCTGATCCCCTGTGACTTTGCTTCTATCATAAAACCTATGGCCACAGTATCGCCTGCCACGCTGAATATGGAATCAATTTTGTTTATTTTTTTCCCGAAACGATCCATGCAGATCCGGCCGCATTCTATGGTATGGTAATCGGCCCTTGCCGTGTATTCGCGGCAAAATTTTATTCCTGAAACTTTAAGCCCCGCCTTAAAACCAAGGAACCTTTCATGGGCCGCCGACTCTGTGTCGGCTGTCTGGGCGTCTATTATCACGCCCGGTTTTTTGCGGCCCGATCTTATCAGCTGCGCCGCCGCCATAAATCCGCCGTTGAAATTATCAACCTTGACCGAGTGGAGCCCGGGGATATGCCTTTCTATGAACACGACCGGGATCTTGCTTTTTATCGCCATATCAATTATGTTTTGTTCGGGCTTTATGCTCAGTACTATGATGCCATCCGCGCTTTTTCCTTTTATTATATTCAATATTTCAACGCCGGCTTCTTTGGGCGTCCAGTTCCTCGGGGTTTGGAATAACAATGAATGCTTTGCCCTGCCAAGCTCCCTGATACGCTCTTCCACCCCGCGTATTACAGTGGGAATAAATGCCGAACTTATTTTTCCGCTTATTAAGGCGATCGTTGAAGCCTGGTGCTTAATTTCGGCATACGGATCCCGCTCGTAAACAATTTCAGTGATTTCCTTATTGACATACGGGTAAGCAGACAAAGAACCCTGATTCACGGTTTTCCCGGTTTTTTTTCCTGGTTTCCTGCCGCTGTTTTCATCCATATTCATCATCCCCCGATGATCCTATGGTAATTATAGTCAAAAAAAATCCATAAAGCAAATTTATTAAGCCTGTCATTACGATTGATTTTTTGCGCTGCAGGATACTGCCGGAAAACCCATATCTTACACGATTTTTTATGCGCGCCGGACAGACTTTTCCGGCAATATCATCTTATTTATACAGCGCTTTATACGGTATTAGCTGGCCTTTGCCTTTGGGCGGTATCCATCCAAGCTCCATGACCGCGAATATATTGCCCTGGCTGTAGCGCACCTTTATCTTATGAAAACCTTTCCTTAAAAACATCATTTTCCTTGTTGTATTGCCGTACATTGCCGCGCCCTGATTTTCAACTATTTTTTTCCCGTCTATATAGACCTCGGCTGTCCCCCTTGAATACGGTATAAACGTATATTCCCCTTCTGTATCCGCTTTTATCCTGCCGTTCCACTCGCATGAAAATTCCCCGTAATCGGCGTCCAGGAACACAGCCGGCGCGTCTTCCACGGAAAAAGGGGCGCCTGTCCAGTCTTTTGACCGGTACCGCGTGAAAATCAGCCCGTTTTTCCCGTACTTTGCGGCCGCTTTTTCTATTTCCCCATACGGCACCTCATAGGCAAAATACATCAGCCATTTGTCATCATACCTGTTATTCATAGGTATGTATCTGCCGCCCGGATATATGTCCCTCAAAATAGGCTCAACAATTGAAACATAATGCGGGGTCAATATGTATGTGTAGTTCTTTTTACCATCAGGTTTTGCCGGTATGGAGTAATTTATGGCAAACGTGTCAAAGTCGTTTCTGTTTTGGCCGGATACCGCCATGTTGAATGTGCGTATCTTGTATCCCTCTATAGCCAACGCTGCGCGCCAGTCTGCGGTACCCAATTTTTTGTAATACTGCCCCGCTGTATAGGCGTCAGTGGCGAAATCAATCCAGCAAAACGGGTTTTTGGCCTGTTTCTCAAAATACAGGTAAAAATTATTTACCGCTATCATTATGATAACTCCGGCTGCAATGCCCATGTATATGGACCTGCCGTATCCGCTGATATTGCCGCTTTCCATGAGTTGGAAAAATTTTTCCAGAAATACGGCCGCAAAAATAATCACTACAGGTATGATAAATATGACCCGCAGGCTCTGCGGCGCCTCCACTGTGATAAAACCCGATATGATAAAAAGTCCGAATATTGACATAAAAAATAAATACACGGGATTTGATAACCTGAAAAGCATGTATCCAAACCCGAGAAAAGCGAAAATGCCCAGCATAAAATCCACGACAGGCTGGCCGGGAATATTGTGCGACGGGTTCATATCGCCCTTGTAATTGAACATAAGGAGCGTATCCTGTATGTTTTTAAAAAAAAGCCGGACTGGCGTGTATTTACCGCCGTACTGGTATGAATTTGCCACCACACCTTTCGTAAAAATATTCACTTCCTTCTGGCGCTGAAAAAACACATCAGGATTTTTCAGCGCATAGCCCGCTATAGGAATACAGATGACGCCGGCTATAAGCACGGCTGCTGCTATTTTTTTATAATTGCCGGCGAAAAATTCCCTGTCCTTTATGAAAACATAAATACCCGCGATAATCATCCATACGGGGATGAGCCTGGCTGCCTGATAGGTGTTTTGCGATATGCCCGCGGTGATGCCGAGCAGTATAAAATCACCCCATCCGCGTTCTTTGTAAGCCCTATAAAGGAAATATATGACAAGCACAAACATAAGCAGGGCAAAAGAAGCGTGAAAGCCGATCCTGCTAAAATTCACGTGCCAGCGCAGTATTGCCAGAAAAAACGCACCCAGCAGGGCCGGCCTGACACCGAGTGTGTACCTGAGCAGAAAATAAAAAGCTGGCACCGTGAGTATGCCGAGTATGGCCGAAACCGACCTGATCTGCGTGATTCCCGTACCAAAAGCCCTGAACATATCGGCTATAAGATAAAGATAAAGCGCCGCGTTATGGGTTGAAAATCCTACATAAACCGGCAGGTTTCCCTGTAATATACCCAGGGCATCAAAACCGTTCTGCGCCTCATCCACAAAACATCCCGCAGGCACCCGGTCTATCATAAATAACCTAAAAAACACCGCGACAGCCATAATAATACAAAACAGTATGATCTCAGTTTTTACGCTTATTTCAGCGGCTTTGAGTTTTATGCCGTTTTTTTTATCAGCTGTTAAAAACAGCGCGATACCCGCGAAAAACAGTATCAACCCCGGTATAACAGCTTTAAAGGTATAAAGAAAAAGCTGTCCCCCAGCGCCGCAAAGAAGCGCGGCCAAAACAAGCATGAAGGGCGTAAAAACCTGTGATAATACCTTTTTTAAATTTGCCATATATTCTCCCGGCATTTAGATACTGACAGATAACCATTTAAATACGAGCAATCTTTTATCTCTTACGACAGTTGACCTGACCCCTAAAAACTGGTCCAACCCTGATTGTTATTGTATAATATCAGGAATCCAAATACAAGGGGATTCCCATGGGAACCAAAAAGCACAAGACAGAGCAGATTGTTTCAATTTTGAGGCAGTTTGAAGTAGAAATGGCATCAGGGAAGAAGCTTGTCGGGATATGTAAAACGGTCGGTATTAGCATCAATACCTACTACAAGTGGAAACAAAACTACGGCGGAAATGAAATACCCCGCAGCAAGCTGCGGGGTATTGTATTGTACCCACATAATAAGCGCTTATTTGCCTTTTACTGGTACTGGTGTAGGTGTTGACACAGGCACAGTTGTTTGTTTTACAACGATCTTTGTTATTGTCTTTTTCTGTGTGTTAACCTGTGTCTTTTCCACGGTTTTACCCTTTGATTTTTCAACGGTCTTAGACATTGTCTTTTCCTGCGTTGTCACCTTAATAACCTCGACAGGCTTTGGCGCTTCCTGGGACCCGAACTGATAAGAAAGCGATATTTTATTTACCACGCCAAGGTCTCCATACGGTTCAAAAGCATAGTCAAGGCAGAACATATTATATTTTAAGCCAAGCCCGGCCCTTAAATCCTTCAGGCCGATTGGTTCTGTCCGGTCATACTGATACCCGGCCCTTAAGAACAACATCTTTGAAAAGCCATATTCCGCGCCAAATGAAGCATTTACCCCGCCGCCTGCCGGCAAACCGCAGTCAAACGCGAGGCTGAGCGCGTCACTATTATTTGTATACAGCTTATATCCCGCGCCAACAGTCAGATCCCTATAAACATCAAAACCGTCTATCTTTATCCCTATATTTCTTGCCGCAATCCCCAAAGAAAGCCCGTTAACCGGGGTCAGGTATTTCATTCCAATATCAAAAGTACCCATTTGTGAAACTGAGCCTCCTATATCCTCCCGGATATAGTTAATATTTAATCCCGCATATATCCCTTCAAAAACAAGCTTTGACCAGTTAAGTTTTGCAATCATCGCGTAGGGGCTTATATCGGGTATTTTCACCGGATTACCCAGTGAGTCAGTACCATAAGCATTTATTTTGCCTTCATTTATATAAGAGACTGCTATGCCAAACGTTCCAAGACCCATGCCATCCCTGACATACCCCAGGGTTTCCTGATTTGTGTCCCCAAACCAGCTGTTGTGCGACAGCATCAGGGAACTTTCATTGGCTAACTGGCTTGTATTTGCCGGATTTTCAAATATAGCCTCGGGCCCTGATGATAATGCCACATCGGCATTTCCCATCCCGGATGCCCTGACTCCCACGCCTATATCGGCATATTTCGCGGCAATGTTAGACCCAGATACCACCCAAAGATCAGCCGCAAAAGCAACCTGGCTGAATCCCATGACTGTCATGACAAATATAAGAAGTTTTTTCATTATCTAACCCCCGATTTCACAACTGCGAATTTTTTAATTTTGAAACTTTCCTTTGAACCATCAGTATATGTTGCTGTAACCCTGTAGAGATAAACACCGGGCGCCAGGTTTGCAAGCTGGAACCTGATAAAGCCGTTCCTGTATGTATTCTCGACTGCAGACAATACCTTGTCTCCGTTTATCGAGTATATTACAGCTTCAGCTTTGTCAACTGTGGCACCGGCTTTCGGTTGGTATGTCATGGTTATTTCCCCGCCTTGCTTTGCCGGATTTGGATAAGCTATGCCGCCATCATCAGTTACAGGCGTCGCCGTGAGTATGATTGTCGGCGTGCCTGTCACCGTTCTTGTAGGTGTTATTGTAGACGTGCCTGTCATTGTCCTTGTAGGTGTTATTGTCTGGGTACATGTCAATGTTACCGTAGCCGTCACAGTTTTTGTCACAGTCGCTGTATTCGTCGATGTTACGCTTGATGTCTGGGTAACTGTTGCTGTTGCAGCTGCCGCGCAAACAGGCACTGCTATGTTATCCGTGTCCATGCTGACTGTGCTGGCATAGGCTAACGCCCTTCCCGACCACGAAACCGCATTGCCTACGGTAATGCCTATGTCATCAATAACAGTTCCTATGAACGTGCTGGTCGCGCCAAGCGTTGTGGCCCCTGCAGGGGTCCAGAACACATCGCATAACTCTGCGCCGCCCGTTAACGAAACTATTGAATTGGCTGTTGTATTTAAAGCGCCTGCAGCCCTGAAAATATAGATTCCTTTTCCATTAAGGGTAATGTTTCCGACCATATTCATAGCTGCATCGGAGCAATACACTCCCGGTGTATAAACCCCTATACTGCCGTGTGTCGTATCTGCCGCTAAATCAACGGCCCCGGTCGGGAAAGTGTAAGTACATGCCATGTTATTCAACGAAACAAGAGCAGCCGCCTGATCTGATCCAGCCTGCGTAGGAGTGGTGTGGTTTGTACCGGTGACCGTATGTACGCCGGATACGGTTGTATATCCCGCATCTCCTGTAATAGCCGTTGTCCCTCCAATGCAAGTGAAGGTGCTTGAAAGAACGCCATAATTACCGGCAGTTCCAAGATCCACTAAAGAAACCGCTGACGTTACTGTTGTCGGTGATGCTGTAGGTACCGCTGTGTCAACCGCTGTTGGTACCGCTGTGTCAACTGCTGTTGGCACTGCTGTGTCAACTGCTGTCGGTACTGCTGTATTTACTGCTGTCGGTACTGCTGTGTCAACCGCTGTTGGTACTGCTGTATTTACTGCTGTTGGCACTGCTGTGTCAACTGCTGTTGGTACTGCCGTATTTACTGCTGTTGGCACCGCTGTGTCAACTGCTGTCGGTACTGCTGTATTTACTGCTGTTGGCACTGCTGTGT
>OCZT010000013.1_pt1 | contig 146212 bp, 139 predicted proteins | sample 1539031 | NCBI WGS metagenome assembly OCZT01 (sample SAMEA3539308, study PRJEB22396) | soil metagenome | biome: tundra; feature: field; material: soil | place: USA | collected 2010-05 | depth 0.15 m
TGACGTCCGACCTCGACGAGGGCCCCATCATCGATCAAGACGTCGTACGCGTCAGCCACGCGCGCGTACCGAAAGACCTCATCGCACTAGGTCGTGACGTCGAACGCAGCGTGCTCGCTCGAGCGGTCAAGCTCGTCGCTGAGGACCGCGTCGCGCTCGTCGGGAACCGTACGGTGATCTTCTCCCAATGAATCATTGAGGATCGGATTCTCCTAGTCACGGACGTAATCACGGGACATCACCGCGACGTCCTCCGATGATGGGGGTCCTAGCCGTCGTTGAGACTTCGTCAAGTTCACGGGGGCTACTGCCGGACTGCCTGACAGATTCACCTCCATTCGAAAACCAAGCGTGTAACACAATAAAGTTTGCATGTGACCATGTTCCTGGTAGTGATGCATCGCTCGGGTCCTCTGTGGGACAAGTCACTACCAATGGAAGAACAGTTGAACTGGCCCGAACATGCCGCATTCATGGATGAGCTCGTCGACGAAGGCTTCATCGTACTGGGCGGGCCACTCGCAGACGAGACACGAGTGGTGCACGTTGTCGATGCCGAATCCGAGGAGGTCATCCGCGCCACGTTTGCGCGTGATCCCTGGAGCGAAACGCTTCTGCACATCAGAGACGTCGAACCCTGGACCATTCGACTCGATGGGCGCCATCGATAGTACGAAGGTACGCGACCAGAAGCAGCATCGATTTGGAACTTCCCTTTAATCCCTAGGTGCCAGCAACGTATGGCAGGTCAACGTGTCAACTAGACCGACAGCCGTCTCATCTAGGACGCCCGTGATCGTAGCGATACGGAGTGTTGACGGCTACCCTGGCCCTTATTGGTTTTCCCGTTTGAGTGACAGGTTCGACTTGCAACGACTGACGCGTCACGAATCAAAATGAGCCCACGCTATTCGACGAGAGCATCAAGCAGGGGCGTGCCCCTCGTAACCATTGCGCGCGAGTGGATACGACTCGGCTGCATTGGTTTTGGCGGCCCTCCGACTCACATCGCTCTGCTCCGTAAGATGTGCGTCGAAGAGCGTCACTGGCTCGAGCCCGAGGAATTCGAAGATGGCATCGCCGCGACCAACTTGCTGCCCGGTCCCGCGTCCACCCAGCTCGCCATTTTCTGCGCCTGGCGACTGAGGGGAACGGTCGGCGGGATTCTGGGGGGTATATGTTTCATCGTCCCTGGACTGGTCCTCATTCTCGCGCTCTCGGTCCTCTTTCTCGCGCACCACCCCGCTGATTGGGTGCTCGGAATTGCGGCGGGCGCGGGCGCCGCCGTGCCCGCAGTCGCACTGAACGCGGCGTGGACTCTCGTCCCCTCGAGTCGAGCGCGCAGCGGTTCCGAGTCGTCCGCGAAAGCCCGCTGGATCATCTACGCCCTCCTCGGAGCGACCGCCGCGGCCACCGTGGGTCCGTATCTGATCATTGTCCTCGCGGCCTGTGGCCTCGTCGAGATCGTCGCCCGCCAACGCGGTCAACTGACATCACGAGGATCGACCAAGGCGATCTTCCCGGGCGTTATCGCCCACGTGGGCGCCTTCGGCGGCATCGGTGCCCTGGCGTGGGTGGCCCTCAAGGTCGGAGCTCTTTCCTACGGCGGCGGCTTCGTCATCGTGCCGCTCATGCAACACGACGCGGTATCGACGTACCACTGGATGAGCGCCTCGCAGTTTCTCAACGCGGTCGCCCTCGGTCAAATCACGCCGGGACCAGTTGTTCAAACCGTCGCCGTCATTGGTTACGCGGCCGCGGGACTTGGCGGTGGTCTTCTGGCAGCGCTCATCGCCTTTGGACCGTCATTTCTCTTCATTCTCGTCGGCGGTTCGCGATTCGACCAGATACGCGCGAACGCCTCAATGCGTTCATTCCTCACCGGGGCCGGACCAACCGTCATCGGCGCCATTGCGGGATCGTCGATACCTCTTGGTCTCTCGTTTCAATATCTCTGGCAGATACCTGTCCTCGCCGGCGCTGCGATATGGCTCTTCGTTTTGAGGCGCGGTGTTGTGAGTGGCCTGCTACTCGCTGGTGCCGTCGGCTTGATTCTTTCGCTCGCCGGGATTCGGGTCTAACGACTCCATAGAAAACTGCCGCAATCGTTCAGCGTCAAGGGAGTACACACCAGTCCCAGTCATTGTGCGAACTTTGCGAGACGTCGTTTCAAAAAACCACGCCTAAAGGAATAGTGGTTCATAGAGCCAACTGATCCGAGACGTCCCGATGAGACGACTTTCCCCGGCTACGTTTTCGCCGGCAACCCTAGCTGGCAACGTCGAATTGGTTCGCCAATGCCCGTGCGAGGCGGACTGGTGCGGCCTCTGGAAACGGCGAGACGCAACTGACGTTGATTTCGCAAAGCAAATACGTGTCGTGTCCCTCGGGAGACTTTGGACCGAAGAGGAAGTCTGCGTCCCCCAGCAGCGGTAGTTGGGGAAGTGACACACCAACGATGTCCATTAGACCGGAACCCATTCAGTTTCCATGCTCTGGCGAAGGGCAGCAAACTCGGTGCACGCGGCATCGAGCATCGTCTTGGCGGCAGGAATGCCAAATACTCGATCGCTGGGCACCGCGGGCGCTCCTCGTTCGCCTTGATCCGCGTATTGACGCGCAAAACCAACGACCTCGGCTTTCACCAAGTAGACACGCACCATTCCTTCGCTCACCCGCGACGCGAACGCTTGGTCAATCAAATGTCCCGATCCGTCGAAGAACCCTTTCATGCGCTCCAAAAAGTCTGATAACGGAACGTCCTCGGTGTGACCATCGCGAGGAGCGGCGTGTTGGATTCTCACCGTGACAAGGCTCGAACCGATGGTTGGGTTTGACATCGCCAAGGCCTCCACTTTCCAAACCCCAATGCCGCCGTTGCCTCGTTGCTGCTTCAAAACGCGTGCGGAACCGTTCTCGAGGCGCCTTGGGAATCGCTCCACGAACGACTCGAAATCGGGATATGAGTGGGTGTCGTGACTCCAACTCAACATGCGGGTTTCGTAGAGGACGTCCTTCGTTCCCATCTTGAGGATGGTGTCCGGATGAGTGTAAACAAGAATGCCGGTTGCGGCGACCTCTCGTAGGAGGTCGTCCAACGCGACGCGATTGCGATCGCCACTTATCGGATCGGCCCAGACCACGACCACGTCACTAGCGAGCAATGTCTCCTTGGCGTGCTCCGTATCCTCCTCGAAATACGCCAGGTGGCGCACGTTAAAACCTTCAGCAGCGAGCGCTTCGAGCACGGCTGGATAACGAATCTCTCGCGATGCGTCGGATCCCCGCGTGCGTGGATCTCCGCGCCACAACACGACGACCTTCACATCATTCAAACCCATCCCAAACTGTGACACAACCTGGCAAGGGAATGGTTATTGACTCAGCCTTGATATCTATGAGACGTTCATTCGCGCTTGGGCCACGCAGCACCGTTGAGTACCAAGGTGGCGAGGGGCAAAACCGACACTCGGGCCCGTGTGCGCCGATTCGATGATTGCACTTTTGTCCCTCGGGTTGCCGCCAGCGTTCATCACGACGCGGTCGACTTCGTCGTCACCGCCGTCAGACGCCGCCTCAACCACCTCCACGGCGACGGCGGGCGAAACTCGAGTCAAATATTGATCGCGGCGAGCGTACGGTGCGACACTGCGCCTGAGCAAATTGATCTCCCAGTCCCGCATCCCCCGCCACTTGGGTCGCCCCGAGCGGTCTTGAAACGTGACTCGGCTGTTACGTTATTCAATAGAGAACTTGATTGGGGTGATTGATGGCGGCGAGAGAGTTCAAGGACGCGATCTTCGAGCAGTTCGCTCGCGTGGGTGCCGCGATTAGCAGTTCAAAGAGAGTGGAGACTATCGACCTACTCGCTCTGGGAGATCGCGACGTCGAGTTGATCGCCACCGTATCCGAAATGACGGTGGCTAACACGTCAGAGCATCGACAGATTCTGCGCCAGGCCGGCGTGGTGAGTAGCAAACGCGACGCCTCGCGTCGTGCAGTTGAGCGATTGAGTACAAGGGAAGTGAGGTGCCCGTCATGATGCAGGAATGGGGAAATGGCAACTGGGGAGGGGGTTCGTGGCTCCTAATGATGATCATGATGTTAATTTTCTTGGCCGTCGTTGTCTGGGCGGTGGTGATGTTTACTCATCAGTGGACATCACGACCACAGTTTCACGACCATTCCGGTCAGTCCCCAAATGCAATGCGAATCCTGGACGAACGCTTTGCCCGAGGTGAGATTAACGAGGAGGAGTACCGCATGCGAAGAGACATCCTCCAGAAGGGTCAGTAGCTTTCTTCGTGCCCTTGTATGTTCGGCCCGTGGCGCGCAAGATCAGTGTCGTGCGAAATGGTGTCGCGGCGTACAGCCCGTGTCGAGCAACTCGCTTCGTCGTCTTGGGAGGACTGACGTGGACCTCACGCCGCTCATAGGAGGGCCATGTCTCTGGTCGCGGTGTCCCCCACGAGTTCCCATCCGCTCATGCTTTCTTAGAGTTTGAAGTAGATGGACAGCGTTCTCGGCACTTTAAAGCTTTAGAACCTCACGGCCCTACCCTCGAAGGTGTACCCAAAGGGCTTCGGCTCCCCGTCGAAATAGTAGGTGTCGAGATGCTCGATCCGGAAACCGGCGTTTTCGATGTACTCGGGTATGCGCCGGGTGAGGTGGCACCCTCCGGCGAGTCTCTTGTTGAGGGGCTCTATGCGTTGTTGCCAACGCGCGGTCTTGGTGTCGGGCGCATGACCGTGCTCAACGAAGTGGAAGGCGCCGCCCGGCTTCAAGACTCGCCGCAGTTCTTGGAGTGCTGCGGTGAGATCGGGGATCGTGCACAGCGTCCACGTGGATAGTACGGCGTCAAACTCCTCGGACGGGAGGTCAAGATGCTCTCCGGTCAACCCTGCCAGAGTGACGGACACGTCCGAGCGAGCGATACGGACTTCAGCAAGCTGCATGCAGACCCGTGACGGCTCGACGGCGAAGACCCTCGTTACTTCAGGCGGGTAGTGGCGAACATTCAATCCGGTTCCGAACCCGACTTCGACGACGTCGCCAGTGAGTCCAGCACAGACCCGATTTCGTACGTCACGAGTTCCCTTGCGATTCATCACCTTGTCTTGGAGTCGCGGTAGAACCTGGTCTCGGTAGATTCCCACAACAACCTCCTTTTACTCGCGTCACCCAATGACACTGGCGCCTCATGATCTTGCTCCAGCGTCCCAACTCTTCGGCGTTTCTATTTGGCGGAGTCCAACCTATGGCTGAAGTCGTTCGGACTCTGGTCCACCAATGACGTGGCGGCCAGGATCGGCGTCAAAAGCCTCGGCACAACCGAGTCCGCAGAACCAGTAATCGACGCCTTGGAACGACCGACGCGCGGCTGCGGTGGCGCGATTGACCGTCATGCCACAGACTGGATCAATAGCCGTGTCGGAATGGGCAACAGGCATCTCCGGAACATCCATTACGTCATATCGTGCGGTGCCCGACGTGTGGCGCTCTGGCTGGGCTTCAAAGCGCTCGCGGCATCGATCTGAACAGAAGTAGTAGTGAACGCCGCCGACGGACGCCCGTGCCGGAGCGTTCTCTTCACGAACCTGCATGCCGCATACCGGATCGATGGCGTAACCCACACCGCCCCCGAAGCGACTCTTGTTACGCGCCAACCACCAGACGACCACGACAACGCCAATAAAGAGAAAGTTGAGATACGTGGTGTAGTTCCACTCGAAATGAGCCGACGTCACCTGGAGCGTCCGAGTGGAGGGCACCGCGTGCAAGAGTTCGAAGATTCCTTCGGTCAACAGTCCGGCGGTCGCCATCAGCAGGTAGAAAAGACCCACGAGGCGAAGCGTCAGCTTGGGACCGTAGTACTTGCGATAGATGAGAATGAGGGGCATCGCGATGAGGTCGGCAAAAATAAACGCGATGACGCCGCCAAAACTGATTCCGCCCGACCACAGCGCCGCGGCGAGAGGAACGTTGCCAATGGAGCAGACCCAACTGATGACGGCGACCAGTGGACCAACGAGAGCGTTCTCGATAATGGTCCAAATACCGTGCCCGTGAATGAACATAGTGTTCCAAAGATGGGTCGGAACAAGAGCCGCCAGGAAACCGGCCACGGTGTAGCCAATGACCAGCTCCTTACGCAACATCGTGACGTCAGCTACCGCGTAGCTCGAAGCATCGGACCAGGCCGCCGGTGAGTGGAGCTTGCTGGAGAACGACGTGCGTTCGAGTTGGTCCTGTCGCTCCATCGACATTCCCGACATCGCCATGTGGTCATGCCCTTCGGGATTTTGATCGCTGAGTCGTCGGCGGGCGGCCTCGACGAGGGGTCGGCTGAAGACGAATCCACCGGTGAGGGCGAGAAAGGTGATCATGATCGGTCCACCCACGAACTCAGCGGCCATGAACTGCCAACCGAGTAAGACCAGCATGACGATGCCAAGTTCGACCACCAGATTCGTCGAGGCGATCATAAAGACCATGGCCGAAACAAAGTCGGCTCCTTTGGCGAAGAGCGACTTCGCCATTGCGGTGGCGGCGTACGAGCAACTCGACGACACCGTGCCGTAGCCGGCGGCTCGCCCAATGGCGGCGGGACGGTGGTTACCCAATTTGGCTTGCATCTGTTCTTTGGATACAAATGCCTGCACGAATCCAGAGAGAGTGAAGCCCAGTACCAGGGCCCACAGCGTCTCCCAGAACATGAAGAAGCCCTCGCGCAAACTGCGTCCGACGTCGTCGAGTAGACCTCCGAAAGTGACCGAGGCGACCAGGTCAGCGTGCACGGCTCACCCCCACGTCAACGTCCCGGGCATCAGACCACTCGATGACCGTGGCGTGTTCATTCATCGACCGTGACCGACCTCTCACGATCCTTCCATCAACTCGTTGGGCCAGCATTACAGATTGGAATTCACGGCATCGGTACTCGGGTTTCATGATCGAACCAGTCTTCGAATTGCCTCTTGGGCCTCTTTCACCTTGGCGTCAGCGGTCGGGCCACCTTCGACCAACGCTTCAGACACACAGTGCGAGAGGTGGTCGCCGAGAAGTATCATCGCGACTGCTTGAAGCGCACGAGTCGTCGCTGAAATCTGATCGAGGATGTTGACGCAGTACTGGTCCTCTTCGACCATACGCTGAAGACCACGAATCTGGCCCTCGATCCTCTTCAATCGTCTCTGCAGGGAGACTTTTTCGTCAATGTACGCAGGTTTCGTCACGTTACGTCCTTTCGACCTTTACGAGTATACCCCCTGGAGGTATCTCGTACCCGGTGAGTTTCACTGACCAGCGTGGGAGTGACGTCTTAGCGCGGGAGGAGTGGGGGCGACGAGCGTGTACGAGGCGCCGTGTTCAGCTACTGGCTCATGCTTTGCGCGACGAGCGCGATTCCCGTTCCCCACGTAGCGAGTTGATCCGGCGGAAGGTACGCCTTGTGCTTGGCGTTGTGGTCGGCCATCGGAACGGCGACGTAGCGCTTCGAACCGTTCGCGCCAATGAAATAGACGACGGACGTGTGAATGATGTCGGCCTTCGGGTTCGGAGCCTCAACCACGATGCCGTAGGCGCGCCAGACCGCCCGGAGCTCTTTCAATGATCCAGTGAAGAAGTGCCACGAGGGAATAGTGCTCAATCCGTGTTCTTTGGAGAACTTCGACACATCAGCAACGCTTGTGAAGAACGGATTCACGTTCACCGCCGCGAAGACGACACCCGAAGAGTGCGTGCCGAGGTCGTGGTAGGCGTCAACAAACTCCTGGGACACGATGGGACAGATATCGACACAGTGGGGATCCATGAACTCGAGCACGACAGTTTTCCCCTGGAGACTACTCAGTGACATAGTTTTGCCGTGTTGGTCTTGCAACGTGAAGTTCGCCGCGCGCGAGTGCGGCACCGGAGACAGCCCCATCAAGTTTGCCGTCGACGTCGGCACGGCAGCGGGTATCCCAGTGACTCGAAGGCTTTGCAGCCCTTGAGGCGAATTACGATTGCGAATTGCGTCGTACGCGAGGGTCCCCGAGAGAACAACCGCGACCGCAAGGGCGACGAAGAATATTGGACCCAGCCCCCGTCGACGTACTTTGACAACGGCCTCAACGGCGCTTTCGCTGGTGGCTACACCCTCGGGTCGTTGAGATGAAGTCATGTTTGCCTCCTTTTGAAGTCGATGTCAATGTCAATACTCGCCCGGCGCACGACTTAGTTACCGAACGCTTCGTGTAGGGCTGCACTGAGCGTGTCAGCGTTGAATTGGCCAATATGTCGACCGATGACTTTGCCGGTGGAAGAGACGAAAATGGTTGTCGGCAGCCCGAAGAGACCGTAGGTCGCAGCCTCCGATCCAGTGGGATCCGACGCCACCGGATAGGTGACGTGAACCTTCGCGAGAAACGCGCGCGCCGCGCCCGGTGTGTCGTTGGTGTCAATTCCGAGAAAAGCCACCTTGCCGCCCTCGGATCGAAAGGCCTTTTCTAGCAGCGGCATTTCGGTGCGGCACGGAACGCACCATGACGCCCAGAAGTTGACGACCAATGGTCGACCCCGAAACGTGTTCAGGGATAAGACGCGAGTCGACTTCGTGACACTGGGCAGAGAAAATCCCGTCGCCGACGCGCCAGTGCGGTTGGTGAGCACGTTCGTATCCGTCGGAGATGACGTGGAGACGCCTTGCCAAATGGCGTACGAAACGAGGGCAGCTACGACGATAAAAGCGGCGAGCCACCGTCCGGTCAAACGATGGCGATGGGGTGAACTCGCTGTTTCGTTGGCGACGGTGTCGTCGACCACGGTGGCGTCAGTGGGTTCGGCGGCGTTATTCATAGCCTTTGAGTACTCGCTCTTTTGAGTAGCCTATCGAGTCCCTCCGCGGTCACCGGTCCGACTATCTTGGCTAGCGCTCTGTCGCTCAGGCCAATGACGCCAAACCGTTCTCTTACGGTCGGAAATCAGAGTGGTGACCACGAAGAAAATTCGAAGGTCAACGGACACCGCGGGTCAACAGGTTCATCACGAGTGGCACAATGGATGGATTGGCGGGAGAATCCAAGCCCCCAGCGACAACACCGAAGGGTGAGGAGATAGATGAGTGCTGCCGCGTGGAAAGCCCGACGGGGATTTCGGTCGGCTCTGCCCATCGTTTTGCTCGTCGTGGTCTTGTTGGGTGGAGGTGTTACCGCGTGGTTGGCGGTTCACTCCAACTCGGGACCAAGTTCGCACGTGGGACCCGAGGGTGTGCTCATCTACAACGTCGCGAATCTCGCGCCGGCAACAACCACTCACGCCGGCCAAAGCGTCGACGGCATCTCGTGTCGCAAGCAAGCGAAAGAAACAGTTAAGTACCACATCCACGTTCACGTAGAGGTGTATGTCGATGGAAAGATGATGCGGCTACCAGCCGGGATCGGCATTACGAATCCCCCACTCCTGGAGAAGTACTCGAAGGGAGATTTTTATGACGTCGGGCTCTACGACTGCCTCTACTGGCTCCACACGCACGTCGCCGACGGGGTCATTCACGTGGAGGCACCAGCAAAACAGACCTTTACGCTCGGCGAATTCTTCGACATTTGGAATCAGCCGCTCGGGCCCAACCAGGTCGGCCCCGCAAAAGCGAAAGTCGTCGTGTTTGAGAACGGGAAACAGTTGGTCGGCAATCCTCGCGCGACGCAACTGCTTCCCCACGCGGTGATTCAAATCGATGTCGGATCACGAGTCGTACCTTTCCATCAGTTCCCGTTCAAAGTCACCGGGGGATGTGGTCAGGGAACGCTCGGCTGTACTACCCCCACAACGTAAGGCGCCGAAATTCACGATCGTTTGGCCCTGTCATGAAATTGAACGCTTCGAAGAGCTACGCGTTGCAGTGACACCATAATTTTCCAAGGTGATTCAAAGTATCGTTTAGTTTCGTTGCGTGTCTGCTATTGCGTTTGTTGCCTTCGCGCTCGGCTTGTCGAATTTCGCGGCAGCCATTGGCATCGGCCTCTCCGGAGTTGATGCGAGTCTGCGTGTACGCGTCGCCATCGTCTTTGGCTTCTTCGAGGCGGCGATGCCGCTGCTCGGGCTTTTTATTGGGCGAAACGTAGCGACGTCCATCGGCTCGTCGGCGTCGTACCTGGGCGCAGGACTCCTGATTGTCACCGGGATCGTCACCGTCGTGCAAGCGAGACGGCGTACAGCTAACGAACTGCCGAGCTCGTCTCGACCAGTCGGCCTTGTTGTCACCGGAGCCGCCCTCAGCATCGACAATCTCATCGTTGGTTTTGCACTCGGGACCCTTAAAGTGTCCGTCGCGATCGCCGCCATTGTCATCGCGGTCGTCAGCGTAGGGATGTCTCTCGTGGGGCTTGAAATCGGGAGTCGACTCGGCGCCCTGGTCGAGAAGTGGAGCGCCGAGCTCGGGGGTACGGTTTTGATCCTTGTAGGAGTAGCCATTGCCACGGGAATCCTCTAGGTGCCAGCGACCTCCGCGATCCCTTTGGTGAAGAGCTGACCGGTCGAATGCTGAGAGATGCTTGCCGTTTGCACCTGACCGGCGACTTGCGTCGACGAAAACTGACTTTTGAATGTCTTCCCTAGGGGCAACGGTTCGACAACTTGATGCTCTCGGCATTGATGGCCCAAGGACACGGATCACCCATCAAACGCCGCCTAGCCCGACGTCGAACCGTGCGTCGCGGTTGGTTACCCAGTCGATCCCAGGAACTCGAGGACACGTGGAGGTGCGACAATCGGCTGTCACTTCGTCGCGCGGTGCCAATTCAAACATGCTTGACACCGGGAACTCTAGAATCTGAATGATGGAAATTCACTGTGCTGATTGTGGATGTTTGGTCGATCGCGGCATTCGCGTCGCTGTATGCGGTGACGCGGACTGCTGCTGCAAAGATTTGCCCACAAAGTAGGGGCCTTTGTCCCGCCACCACCGCGCACTCGCCAAGGTCAAAGACGCGATACGTAACTGATTGGGCCAGATTATTCATTGCGCCAGACCGTGAATTCGCCGATCAACTGCGTCGCCGCGCCGCGATCCAGCTGAATGGTTGCACGGTACCGTTGGGCGTGTGGTGGAGTTCTCTCCTCTGTGCGAGGATCTCGAACTCAGCGCCAAGCACCGACGCGAGCTCGTCAGCGTCGTAGCGAATGACGGGAAGCCCCGAGCAGTACTCGGGGCCGTCCGGTGCGAACGTGGCGAGCACCACGGCGCCCTCTGGCGCAAGTGCGCGATCGAGGAGCTTCCGATAGTTGTCTATCTCGACTCCGGCCAAAAAGTGAAAGACGGCGCGGTCGTGCCAGAGGTCGTAACGACGTTTGGGCTGCCAGAGCAGGAGATCTTGCGCAATCCAGGCCACCGATCGCTGTTTGCCGACCCTCTCCTCACTAACGGCGAGGGCCGTAGCAGAAATATCAAGAACGGTCACGTCGGAAAAGTCTCGTGCGAGTAGCCGGTCGACGAGTCTTGATTCGCCTCCACCGACATCGATGATGGCTGTCGTTGGCACGGCGCCGAGGGCGTCGAGAAGTGCCAGCGAGAGAGTGGGCTCTTCTTGAAACCAACTGACCGTCGTTGGATCCTTGTCGAGGTAAACGGAGTGCCAATGACGCGCACGATGAGATGAACTCTCCGGACGATCAGCCACGCGCTTGATTGTATTGGTTGACTCATGAAAGTGCACGGCATCCTTAAGAGATGTCGAGTTAGCGCGCAGATCTTCATTGATTAACTCAGCATTCGTCTCTCAATCAAACCTGTCGGTGTCGGACTAACCCCTCTTCGACAGAATCCGTTCAGTTGGAAAGGTATCGGGCTGAGTGAAACCGTCGAGAAGTGCGGCTTGCTGCCAGCCGCCAAGTGAGTTGATGACCGCCGCCTCATCAGCTAAGCGAAGATCTTCCGGTCGCAGTGTCGCTTCTACCACCTCTCCGTCGTCGATCAGTCGAGCTCGCTCGATGCCCGGGAGACATCCAGAAAATAGTGGCGGCGTGAACCAGACGTCGCCCAGCTCGGACACCGTGAGGTGGGGTCGAAAAATGACGGCGAGCATGCAAAGAACACTGGTTTCGTCGGCGGCATCAATAGAAACCTTGCATTTGACGCCAGGTTGAAAGTCGCTTAAACCTGTGAGCCACAATTGATGTGTATGCATTCGTTAACCCAGTGACGGGCCCGACTACAAGAGGAGCGCATGAAGCGAGATCGATACGACTTCATCATCGTTGGCGGCGGGTCAGCCGGCAGCGCCCTGGCGAATCGGCTCAGCACCGATAGTTCCAACCACGTTCTGGTTCTCGAAGCGGGACGCTTGGATTATCGCTGGGACGTCTTCATTCACATGCCGGCGGCACTTACCATTCCCATTGGGAATCGTTTCTACGACTGGAAGTACGAGTCCGAACCCGAACCGTTCATGGGCGGGCGCAAGATCTATCACGCTCGCGGGAAGGTTCTGGGCGGCTCGAGCAGTATCAACGGGATGATTTTCCAGCGTGGCAATCCCCTCGACTATGAACGATGGGCCGCCGATCCCGGGATGGGCAAGTGGGACTACGCCCACTGTCTTCCTTACTTCAAGCGCATGGAGACCTGCCTCGCCGGTGGCGACGAGTACCGAGGCACGAACGGCCCGCTCATCCTCGAACGCGGTCCCGTCACGAACCCCCTCTTCAGCGCGTTCTTCGAAGCGGTGCAAGAAGCGGGCTACGAACTCACCACCGACGTCAACGGCTACCGACAAGAAGGCTTCGCCGCCTTTGACCGCACGATCTACCGCGGTCGGCGCCTGAGCGCCGCGCGCGCGTACCTGCACCCGGTCATGCGTCGCGAGAATCTGGAAGTCGAGTGCGGGACGCTCGTGTCGAAGATTCTCTTCGAGGGCCAACGCGCCGTGGGCGTCGAGGTGACCGAGCGCGGCAAGCGCCGAGAAATTAGGGCCGGCGAAGTCATCCTCTGTGGGGGTGCGTTCAATTCGCCGCAACTGTTACAACTCTCGGGCGTGGGCAACGCCGACGAACTCTCGGCGCTTGGCGTTCCGGTGGTGGCGAATCGTCCCGGCGTCGGCGAGAACCTTCAGGACCACCTCGAGGTCTACATCCAGCACTCGTGTACCCAACCCGTCTCGGTCGCGCCCGCCCTCAAGTGGCGCAACCGGCCGTGGATCGGCGCGCAGTGGCTCTTCCAGCGCAAGGGTCCGGGCGCCACGAACCACTTCGAAGGCGGGGGCTTCGCGCGCAGCAACGAGGACGTGGCCTACCCCAACTTGATGTTCCACTTTCTTCCCATCGCGATCCGTTACGACGGTTCGAAGCCCGCGGGCGACCACGGCTACCAGGTACACATCGGTCCGATGTACTCCGACTCGAGAGGATCGGTGAAAATAACGTCGCGCGATCCCTCCGCGCACCCGGCCCTTCGCTTCAACTACCTGTCAACTGATCAGGACCGCCGCGAGTGGGTCGAGGCGGTGCGCGTCGCGCGGTCGATACTCGGCCAGGCGGCGTTTGGGCCGTTCAGTGGTGGCGAACTATCGCCCGGCGCGGGCGTCTCCACCGATCAAGAGGTTCTCGACTGGGTGGCCCGCGACGCGGAGACCGCGCTGCACCCCTCGTGCACCTGCAAGATGGGTACCGACGACATGTCCGTGGTCGATCCGACGACCATGAGAGTGCACGGACTCGAGGGGCTTCGCGTCGTCGACGCTTCGGTCATGCCCTACGTGACCAACGCCAACATCTTCTCGCCGGTCATGATGGTGGCCGAGAAGGCCGCCGACCTCATCCTCGGCAACACGCCGCTGGCACCGTCGACGGTGGGCTTCTATCGTCACGCGCGCGGCGAGAAGCCGCGGGTCGGAAAATCGACGTTGCCTCTTCGCGACTAGGTCTCAACTGCTCGGGTCGTAGGAACCTACGTCATTGGCTCGGGTCGACTTTCGCGCCTGAATCGCCAAGACCAACGCCGGGACGATCACGTTGACGTCGCCGACGATCGCGTAGTCGGCGCGAGAGAGAAACGGCGCGTCGGCGTCGGTGTTGATCGTCACCACGTGTTTGGCGCTCCGACAACCCGCCAAGTGCTGGGTCGCGCCACTGATGCCGCACGCGAGGTACAGCTCGGGCGAGATTCTCGTGCCCGTTTGACCAACCTGTTGCGCGTGCGGACGCCAACCGGCGCTCGTCACGGCCCGCGACACCCCGACCGCAGCGCCCAACAACTGGGCCAACTCATCGAGTGGTGCGAAGCCTTCTTCACTACCCACGCCGCGCCCGCCTCCGACCACCACGCGGGCGTCGGCCAGCGAGACGCCACCGCCGCGACCTTTCCACTCAGCGACTCGAACGCTGAAGTCGGACTCGCTGCGCTGAAGTTGATACTCACGCACCGTCGTCACGACCGGCGTCGCGACGGGCTCGGCCGCGACCCCGTCGGACGCGACGGTCAACAACACGGGTGCACCCTCGAGCACGGCCTCTTCGATGAGACTGCCCGCCCAACGCTGTCGGCTAAGACGAACGGTGGCCCCGTGCGACCACGTCGCGCTCAGACAGTTGGCCACCATGGGAAGGTCGCTCAACGCCCCGACGTGGGCCATAACCTCGTGGCCCCGATCGGTGCCCGCGGCCACGACGGCGTTGGCGCCGACAACGTTGACGAGCGCTACGAGGGCCCGAGCCCACGCGATCGGAGTGTAGACGTCGACGCGCAACGACACTTCGTACGCCTCGCTCACACCAAATGAACTGAGCGACGCGAGCGTCGAGGCGGACATCGTTCCTATGACGGCCGTCGCGAGCGTCGAGCCCGACGACTCGCCGAGCTTCCTCGCGAAGGTCAGCGCGCGCCGCGAGGAGTCGACGACGCCGTCGTCGTCAGACTCGACGAGACAGAGCACCCCCGCGCTCAAGCCAGGACTCCCCACTGATCGAGCAGGTTGATCAACGCCGGTACGGCGTCCACACCCACGCCGAGGATCTCGGCGCGCTCGCGAGGGTCTTCGGGAACCCGCAGCCGCTCTTTACGCAGGGGTCCCTCGTGCCACTGCAGTGCGGTCTCTTCGATCGCCATCTTCTTGGCGCGCATGCGTCCCGGCAAGGACGGATAGCGCGGAAGATTGATCCCCTCCTTCACCGCCGCCACGCACGGCAACGTGAGATCGTAGAACTCGTCACCGCCGCCGAACTCACGGCGGGCGCGCAACGTGTCGTCACCGACGTCGAGGTGCTTCACACCGTTCGCGCACGGCCGGTTGAGCGCGTGCGCGACGCGAACGCCCACTTGGTAGTCGCCGGTGTCGGCGGCCTCGTTGCCGAACAAGATCAGGTCGAATGTTCCACTCTGCGCCTCGTGCCGGCGGATGGCCTCGACAATGGCTCCCGCCGTGGCCATCGGATCCCACTCTCGTCCGTCGGTGACGAGATGCACCAGTTGAGTGGCGCCGATCGACGCCGCGTCTCGCAACTGTTCGGCCGCCTCGGGTGGCCCGAGTGTCAGGACCGTGACGACGCCACCTCGTTGTTCGACCAGCCTCACCGCCTCTTCAACCGCGCACTCCTCGTGAGGACTGATCGTGAAACCGAGTTGGCGCACGTCGACGTCTTGGGCGTCTGGGGTAAGAACGATTCTGGCGCCCACCATTGCCACTCGCTTGACGCACACGAGAACGTTCACGCTTAACTTCTCACTCGAGTGTTCTCGGGATCGAAGAGGGGCGTCGCCCCGACGACGTCGACGGTGACCGGATAGCGCTCTCCCATGTACTCCACCATGAGTTGCGTGCCGACCTGCGCGTAAGGCGTGGGCAGATAGGAGAGGAGTACGTGCTTGCCGAGCGAAGGACCCGACCCCGCGCTGGTCACGTACGAGGGCCGGCCTCGTTCGTCCACGAGTCGCTCCCCCTCGAGGCTGGCGATCGGCTCGCCGCCGAGCATGTAACGCGCGACGCCGGTCGTCGAGCGGTGGTCGTCGACGGTCAACGTGCAGAGTTGCGCCACCGGTGCCTGCTCTCGTTGGGCCAGGTACGCGTCACGACCGATGAACTCCTGCTTCTTCACCGTGGGGCGCGCCATGCCCGCTTCCACGATGTTGTAGTCGGCGGTCAACTCGTTGCCGAGTGCCCGGTACCCCTTCTCGAGACGTCCGGTCGTGGCGTACACGCCGATGCCCACCGGCACGACGCCGTGCTCTTGACCCGCGTCGAAGAGCGTGTCCCAGGCCCGGGCGCCTTCCTCGATCGGCACGTAGAGCTCCCAGCCCAGTTCACCGATGTAGGAGATGCGAGACGCCAACACCTTGATGCCGCGCAGTTCAATCGAGCGACAGGTCGCGAAAGGAAAGCCGCCGTGCGAGACGTCGTCCGCGGTGCACGCCTGCAGTACGTCGCGGGCCCTCGGACCCCAGAGTCCGAACGTCGCCCACGCCGAGGTGAGATCGGTGAGTTGAGCGGAGCCGTCGGTGGGCAGGTGATCGACGAACCACTTCTTCTCGGTCATTCCCGTGCTCGCGCCCGTCACGACCCGGAACCAGTTCGCGCCGAGGCGCATGATGGTGAGGTCGGATTTGAAGCCGCCACGTTCATCGAGCAACGAGGTGTAGACGACTCGCCCGACGGCGACGTCCATCTGCGCGACGGTGAGCGTCTGCAGCGCCAAGAGCGCGCCGGGGCCGGTGACGTCGAGTACGGCGAAGGCGGAAAGATCGGTGAGCCCACACCCGTCGCGCATCGCGAGGTGCTCGGCGTTGATGATCGGTGACCACCAGCGCGACTCCCACTCGGCTTCTCGCGCCATGACCCGCCCGGCGTACTTGTCGAGGAGGTGTTCGTTGCTCTGGTACCAGTAGGGACGCTCCCAGCCCATGGTCTCGAAGAAGACCGCGCCGAGGTCGCGTTCTCGTTCGAAGACCGGACTCAGGCGCGTTGGTCGCTGCGACTCCCACTGCTCCTGCGGGTGCACGATTCCGTACATCTTGTTAAAGCCCTCGCGAGCCCTCGCCCTCACGTGCTGACTGGTTCGCTGGTGATCGTAGAATCGCGCGACGTCGGCCTCGTGCAGGTCGATCTCGGGCGCTTGGCCGTTCATCCACTCGGCCACGGCTCGAGCGATGCCCGGACCCTCCTTGATCCAACTAGCGGCGACGGACCACAGGCCCTTCACCTCGGGCGTTTCGCCGAGCACCGGGTTGCCGTCGGGCGTCATCGAGATGAGACCGTTGATCGCGTAGCGAACGCCCACCTTCTCGTCGCCCAAGAGGTCGGGCATGAGTTCCAACGCGTCTTGAAGCTGGGGGTCGAAATCGTCCTGCGTGAAGGGCAGCTCGGTCGGGGTGAGCGCCGACTCTTCGATGGAGGGAATGTCCTCGGGAGGCACGATGATCGGGCGGTGCGCGTAGGAGCCGACCTCCATGTCGCCGCCGTGTTGACGCTCGTACATGTTGGTGTCCATGTCGCGAACGATCGGGTAGACGATCTCGCCCACGGTGTCGGCGAACAGCGGGATCGGCCCGACGCTGATCATCTGGTGCACGATGGGGGTCAGGGGGATGGAGGCGCCGGCCATCTTGGCGACGCGATCGCTCCACACGCCACAACACACGGCGCACACCTCGGTCTCGATGTCGCCCGAGCTCGTTCGAACGGCTCGCACGCGCTGACCGTCCTCGGAGAGTTCGATGCCGAGAATCTCGGTGTTCGCACGAACTTGCAGCGCTCCCATCTCCTGGGCCCGCTCGCGCATCAGCGTGCCCGCGCGCAACGAGTCAACGACGCCCACGGTCGGAAAGTAGAGACCCTCGAGTATCGTCCTCGGGTCAAGGTACGGCACGAGTTGGGCCACGCCCTCGGGACTCAGCAACTCGCAGGGAACGCCCCAGGCCTTGGCGGCCGCCATCCGTCGACGTAACTCCTGGCGGCGCTCGTCGCTGCGCGCGACCTCGATCCCCCCGCTCTCGGTGAAGACGCCCAGTTCCTTGTACTGCGCGGTGCTGTCGGCCGTGAGTTCGGTCATCATCTTCGAGTAGTCCACGGGAAAGATGAAGTTCGACGCGTGACCGGTCGATCCTCCGGGGTTGGGCATTGGACCCTTGTCGACGAGGACCAGGTCGCGCCAGCCCAGCCGGGCGAGGTGGTACGCCAGGCTGTTGCCAACGATGCCCGCGCCCACGATGACCGCGCTCGCTCGATCGTTCGATTCGTTCATATCGCTCATTTTCATCTCCCAAAGTACTTCAATGCCAATTGCAAACCGTGTGGACGCTGCTCGCTCGTACCCCTCGTCGAGGTCGTCGACGCTTGAAGAACGCGCGCCGTCCCCGGCGTTGCGAGCACGTAAACAAGGATCAGATGAGAAGCCGTGCGCGAGTACGCGCGCGATTGGTGCCGGTCGCCGTGGGGTTCACCGTCAGTCCCCCAACTCGGCGCGGCGACGAATGACGTACTCCTCTAACTCGGCGCGGATGGCGTCGTCCAGTGGCGGTGCCTCGTACTCGTCGAGCGTCTTTTTATAGATCTCGCCCGCCCTGGCTGCGGCGTCCAGCGCACCTTCGCGAGACCAGCGTTCGAAGTTCTTCGAGGACGAGAGCATCGGTCGATAGAAGCAGTCGCGAAAGCGGGTCATGGTGTGTTCGGCGCCGAGGAAGTGCCCGCCGTGGCCGACTTCGAGGTGAGCGTCGAAGGCCAGCGCGGCTTCGTCGATCTCGAGTGGCGTGAACTCCACTCGTAGCATCCGCAACAGTTCGACGTCGATGATGAACTTCTCGTAGCAGCTCACGAGACCGCTCTCCAGCCAACCGGCGGAGTGCATCACCATGTTCGTGCCGGCGAGGAACGTGGGCAACATCGTCATGAGGGCCTCGTAGGCGGCCTGGGCGTCGGGCGTCTGGCTCGAGGTGAGACCGCCTCCCGTGCGAAAGGGCAGGCCGAAGTGCCGGGCCAGCTGGCCGGTGCAGAGCAGTCCGATCGCGGACTCCGGAGTCCCGAAGGTCGGCGACCCGGACTGCATGTCGATGTTGGACATGAATGAGCCAAAGATGACCGGGCATCCCGGGCGAATGAGCTGCGCCAGCGCGATACCCGAAAGGGCCTCCGCCAACTGTTGGACGAGGGCGGCCGGAATCGTCACCGGGGACATCGCCCCCATGAGCAGGAACGGGGTCAGCACCACGGGCTGATTGGCGAGGTTGTACTCGAACTGCGCGTCGAGCATCCGGTCGTCCCAGCGCAATGGCGAGTTGCAGTTGATGAGTGAGATCGTGGCGGGCGTCTTCTCGATGGTTTCGCGTCCGCCAAAGAGGATCTCGGTCATCTTGATCGTGTCGAGAGCGTTCGGTCCCGAGACCACGTTGCCCATGTAGAACTTGTCCGTCAGCGTCTGCAGAGCGAAGATCATGTCGAGATGACGCGAGTCGAGGGGCGCGTCGTTCGGCTCGCAGATCACCCCACCCGCCGAATCCAACTCAGGATAACTCTGCGCCAGCATCGAGAACTTGCGGAAGTCCTCCATCGTGGCGTCGTGACGTACGTTCCCTTCTCGTACGAACGGCGGTCCGTAGACGCCACTAAAAATCATGTGGTCGCCTCCGACGTGCACGTTGTTCGCGGGGTTGCGCGCCTGAACGTCGAACTCTCGAGGTGCTTTCGCCACTTGTTCGAGCACGAACTCCGGATCAAGCCATACCGTTTGACCCTCGACCTTCTGGCCCGCGCGCGCGAAGAGTTCGGTCGCTTCGGGCTTGACGAACTGCACACCGATCTCGGACACGATGCACCGCCACCCGCGGTCGAGGATCTCGATCGCTTCGGGGGAAAGAAGCTCGTACCGGGCCATCTTGTTGACGAACATCGCCACCTTCTTTCACGCGTCAGTGCCGCTCGCGTAACGTTATCGCTAGTCCACGATCCACATTGTAAAACTCCGTACTGTACTATGGAACGAGTGCAAGCGAGCGCCCTGACCAAACCATCCGGATCGCAGGCCATTGACCGCGCCGCCCAACTGGTGCGCCAGGTGGTCGACGCGAAGCGGTCGGTGACGTTCGCGGAGTTGGCGGAGTCCTCGGGTCTGGCCAAGAGCACGGCGTCGCGAATCTTGAGCGCGCTCGAGCGCAACGGTCTACTTCGCCGAGACCCGAGCGGCGCGTTCCTTCCGGGCGACGCCTTCGTTCGCTACGCGCTGCGCGGTAACGCCGAGACCGACCTCGTCAGTGTCGCTTTTCCCTACCTCGAACGACTCGGCGAGCTCAGCCGCGAAACGATCAATCTCGGCGTGATCCGCCACGCGATGGTCGCGCAGATTGCCCAAGTCGACAGCCGCTACGTGCTGGGCGGCACGAACTGGCTGGGCCGTTCCGAGCCCTTGCACTGCACCGCACTTGGCAAGGTGCTGCTGGCCTACGGCGCCGCCGAGCTCCCCGCCGGTCGTTTAGCGCGCCTGACCCCTCGAACCATCACGACCCGCTCTGTGCTCGACGCCGAGTTGGCCACGATTCGTCGCCGGGGGTTTGCCGTCGCCGCCGAGGAACTCGAACGAGGGCTCGTCGCCCTCGCGGCGCCGGTTCGCCGCGCCGACGGCACGGTCATCGCGGCGATCTCGGTCTCGGGACCCGCGACGCGTTTTCGTGCGTCGCGGGTGAGCCACGTGGGCGCGCAGTGCGTCACCGAGGCCAACGCTCTCTCGGCGGCACTGGGTTACCGACTAAAGAGAAGGGGTGCAGCGTGAATCAAGAGGAGTTGCTCAAGGAGATGTACGAATCCACGCTGTTGGGCAACGCCCCCGCGGTGCTGGAACTCACGAACGCGGGACTGGCCATGGGCCTCAGCCCCGAGACGTTGTTGTTCGACTCGCTCATCCCCTCGCTGGAGGAGGTGGGGGCGCGCTTCGAGCGCGGTGACTTCTTCGTACCGGAGATGCTCATCGCGGGTCGCGCCATGGCGGGCGCGCTTGAGGTGTTGCGACCGCTGATGATCGAGACCGGCATCGAACCCGTGGGCACGTTCGTCATGGGCACCGTCAAGGGCGACGTGCACGACATCGGCAAGAACCTCGTGGACATCATGCTCGAGGGGGCCGGGTTTCACGTCATCGACCTCGGCGTGCAGGTCGCACCCGAGAAGTTCGTCGAGGCCATCCAGGAGCATAAGCCCGACATCGTCGGGTTCTCGGCGTTCCTCACCACCACGATGCCCATGTTCAAGGCCAACATCAACGTGCTCGAGAAGGCGGGGCTGAGAGATCAGGTCATCGTCATGGTCGGCGGCGCCCCGGTCACGCAAGAGTACGCGGACGCGGTCGGTGCCGACGGCTACGCGTCCGACGCCTCGGCGGCCGTGAAGAAGGCCAAGGACCTCCTGGCGCGCAAGCGCGCCGTGGCGTCGGCCTAGTCAGCGCCGCGTATGACCGTGCACACCGTCTTGCGTTCGCCGACAAGAGAGGTGGTCATTGGCGACGACCAGCCGTTCTGCATCATCGGTGAACGCATCAACCCGACCGGACGCAAGATCTTCCAGGAGCAGTTGCGCGCCGGCGACCTCTCTCGAATCGCGATCGACGTCGCCCAGCAGGTAGCTGGTGGCGCCATGGTGCTCGACGTCAACATGGGCGTTCCCCTCGCGGACGAGGTGGATCTGATGGTCCAAGCCGTGACGTTGATCCAGAGTCTGACCGACCGGCCCCTGTGCATTGACTCGTCGGTGACCGAGGCGCTCGACGCGGGACTGGCGACCTACCAGGGTAAGGCCCTCGTCAACTCGGTGACCGCCGAGGACGATCGACTCGAGGCGATCCTGCCGCTCGTAAAGCGCTACGGCGCGGCGATCATTGCCCTGCCGAACGACGAGTTCGAGATTCCCTACGAACCCGAGCGGCGCCTCGAACTCGCCCGCAAGGTCGTGGACGTCGCTACGAACCACTACGGCATCGCCCTCGAGGACATTGTGATTGACCCGCTCGCGATGCCGATTGGTGCTGACACCTCACTCGTCACGAAGACCCTCGAGACCATCGCCCTCATTCACGACGAACTCGGAGTCAACATGACGCTCGGGGCCTCGAACGTGTCCTTTGGCATGCCCGACCGCTTGACGCTGGGCGCGACGTTTCTCTCCATCGCGATGCGGTCCGGTCTCACGAGCGCCATCATGGACGCGCGCGCGCCACAGTTGGTGCGAGCCGTCCAGGCCGGCGACTTGTTACTCGATCGCGATCCCTGGGGCGCCTCGTGGATCGCCGCGCACCGCTCCCAACAAACGGCTAGCAATCCATGAGCGAGCTTCGGGCACCCCAGGGTGTCCGTGACGGCGAGAACGAAAGCAACGAGGCGCCAACGGGCGGCGGCGTCCTTACCGACGGGCGCGGGCGCTTCGACCTCCTCTTCGAGCCATCCGGCCGTAAGGTTCGCGTCCCCCCGGGCGTCATTCTCTTCGACGCGGCGAGTTGGAATAGCGTGGCCATCGACTCCACCTGCGGCGGACACGGAACGTGCCGCAAGTGCAAGGTCCAGATCCTCGAAGGCACGGCGCCCATCTCCTCACTCGATACTCGCGCGTTCTCGACCGAGGAACTTCGCGCCGGGTGGCGACTCGCCTGTCGTGTCGAAGTCGTCACCAACTTGCACGTCGAGGTGCCACCACTCGCGACGCGACCCAAGGCCGCGACGGTGGGCGTTGGTCGCAAGGTCATCCTTCGCCCTGCGGTCCAGAAGCGTTACGTCGAACTCGACGAGCCGACGTTGTCGGACCAGACGACTGATCTGGAGCGGCTCTTTCAGAGTCTCGACGACCTGGAGTTGCGCCCGGAGTTAGCGGTGCTGCGCTCATTGGGACAAGTGTTGCGAGCGAGCGACTACAAAGTGACGGCCGTCGTGGTCGACGACGTCTTGATCGCCGTCGAGCCCGGCGACACCACCGAGCGACTCTTCGCCATTGCGTTCGACCTCGGAACGACGACCGTCGTGGCGACGTTGCTCGACCTGTCAACGGGCACGCCCGTCGCCGTCCAGTCGATGCTCAACAAGCAGCAACCTTTCGGGGCCGACGTGATCACTCGAATCAGCGCGATCATGATGGACGCGAAAGCGCTCGGGCAACTGACCCGGCTGGCGCACGAATCACTGGACGAGCTCGCCCAGGCGGTCTGTCAAGAAGGTGGCGTCGATCCGTCCGAGGTCTACGAAGTCGCGCTCGCGGGCAACGCCACCATGACCCACATCGTGCTCGGCGTCGACCCCGAGTCCTTGGGCGTGGCGCCGTTCATCATGTCGACCAAGTTGTTTCCCGAAATACTCGCCACCGAGGTCGGCGTGCACGTTCACGCGAGAGCGCGCGCCGTTATCTTTCCCTCGCTGGGCGCGTACGTCGGTGGCGACATCGTGGCTGGTCTCTTGGCGTCAGGGATGGACCGCGATTCGAGGTTGCGCCTGTTCTTAGACATCGGCACTAACTGTGAGTTGGTACTGGGCAACAGCGAGCGTCTACTCGCGACGGCCGCGCCCGCTGGTCCCGCGTTCGAGGGAGCGGCAATCCGTTGCGGCATGCGCGCGGCGCCGGGCGCCATCGAAGTCGTCAAGATCAGCGCCGCGGCGCTCGAACTTGGGGTCATCGGCGACGTCGAACCACTGGGGCTCTGCGGCTCGGGCCTCGTGGACGTCGTGGCGGAACTCGTTCAGTTAAAGCTCATCGACACGACGGGCCGTTTCGTCACCGACGAGGTGGCCGCCGATCTGGCCCCCGGCGGCGTTGCCCAACGGCTCACCCAACTCGAGGACCAGCGCGTCTTCGTGGTGCACTGGAGCGCAGAAGTGGGCAACGTCGCGCGTTCGATCTTCCTGTCACAACGTGACGTGCGCGAACTGCAGTTCGCGAAGGCGTCGATCGCCACGGGCTGGCGCATCCTGCTCGAGGACGCGGGACTAAAGGTCGACGATCTCCAACAAGTACTGCTCGCCGGCTCCTTCGGCAGTTACCTCTCCCCGGCGAGTGCGGTGCGATTGGGACTCGTCCCCAAGTTGCCCCTACTGCGCATCGTCAGCGCCGGCAACGTCGCGGGCGAGGGTGCGAAGATGGCCCTACTCAGCCTGCGTGAGCGCGCGGGGGCGATGGCCCTACTCGAGGAGGTGGAGTATGTCGAGCTTTCCGACCGGAGCGATTTCAATGACCAGTTTGTCGACCAACTCGCGTTCCCGGACTGAATCGGCGTCCAGCGCGCCGACGGCCGTCATCGCGTGCGGCGCCCTCGGACCCTCGATTCGCCAGATTGTCGATCGTCGTGGCTGGGCGGTGGAGTTGCACCTGCTGTCAGCCTTGCTGCACAACCGACCCCGCCACATCGCGCCCCGCGTTGAGCAACTCGCGCGCCACTTGCAAGGACGAGGCCAGAGCGTGATCTTCGCGTACGCCGACTGTGGAACCTACGGCGCGCTCGACGACGTGTGCGAACGCTTGGGGATTGGCCGACTACGCGGACAGCACTGCTACGACGTGTTCGCGGGCCCCGAGGCGCTGCGCGACCTCTTCGGCGACGAACCGGGCACGTACCTGCTGACCGACTTTCTCGTGCAGAGTTTTCGACGCACGGTCGTCGTCGAACTCGGTCTCGACCGTCACCCCGAACTGTGGGGCGACTACTTCGCCCACTACGAACGAGTGGTCTGGCTCGCGCAGCGCCGAAGTGAGCGTCTCGAAACCGAGGCGCAGTCCATCGCTGATCTCTTCGGTCTGCCCCTGGTCGTCGTGGACGTCGGCACCATCGCTCTGGAGTTCGAGCTCGAAGAGCTCTTGAACGCCACGAACGAATCGTCGCTCGCCAACGAGTGGGATCATCGTGCGTAGCGGATTGCGGGCGGCGGCGGCGCTACTAACGCGTCCGCGATACGAGATCATCCCGAGTCCTTCCATCGAAGAAAAAGTGCTGGAATCGGTGCCGCGCGACGTGACGATCACGGTGACCGCCTCGCCGCGGAAGGGACTCGACGCGTCGCTCGACATCACGGAACGACTGCGCGCCCAGGGCTACTCCGTCGTGCCCCATATTTCGGCCCGCCTCGTCGTCGACCGGGTCCACCTCGAAGAGATCGTGGCGCGCCTCGTTAGTTGTGGCGTCGAGGACATCTTCGTTCCCGCCGGTGACGCCACTCCCCCCGCGGGACCCCACGAGAGCGCGTTGTCGCTGTTGGTGGAGTTGGATTCGCTCGGACGGCCGTTCCCCCACGTGGGCATCACGGGCTACCCGGAGAGTCATCCCCTCATCGCCGACGACGTCACGGTCCAGGCGATGTGGGACAAGCGCCACTACGCCACCTACGTCGTGAGCAATCTGTGCTTTAACGCCGCGACGGTTCGTCACTGGATTACTCGCTTGCGAGCTCGAGGGATCGGACTTCCTCTCTACTTCGGACTCGCCGGTCTCGTGGAGCAGACCAAACTGTTGCGCATGGCCACGAAGATCGGCGTCGGCGAGTCCGCGCGGGTACTGTCCGGACATAAGAACTGGCTCTTGCACTTCGGAACCCCCGGCGGCTACGACCCGTCTCGCCTGCTCCAACGAGTGGGGGCGACCTTGGCCGATCCCGCGTCGATCGTCCACGGTGTTCACGTCTTTACCTTCAACCAAGTACGCGAGACGGAGCAGTGGCGCCAGTCCCTCTTCGAGGCGATGGCCTCGCAACATGTCGGCGCCGTCGACTCGGTCCAACCGCGCTAAAGCACGTCGTCACGTCAGAGAGTGTGATAGTTCCCGATTGACGTAGCGAGCGATACCAGTGTGGCTGCGAGTGAGCGCAGGCGGACCCACGTCCGCGAAGGGAACGCGGCGGTAGATTGACTACGTCGCGACGAAAGGGCGTTCACCCATGGCGGAAAGCGAGTCAGACATCGTCGGCACGGTTCACGATCCGCTGATCGAGGCCCAACAACTCGCCGAGGGCGCGTCGAAGGAGGGCGTCCACCTACGACTCCTCGGCGGCTTGGCCGTGCGCGTGCTGTGTCCCGACTTCCCACCCCGGCTTCGCCGCGATCAAGACATCGACTTTGGCTGCCTCTCCAAGGGCCGAAAGGACGTCGTGGCTTACCTCGAGGGGGCCGGTTGCGAACCCGATCGTCGATTCAACTCACTCAACGGCGACCGTCAGATGTACTTCAACGCCCCCTCCGGACGGCCGATCGACGTCATGGTCGATCAACTCACGATGTGTCACGTGCTGGATTTTCGCCCGCGCTTCAGCGCCCTGCCGATCACGTTGGACGTGGTGGATATTCTCCTGACGAAGCTGCAGATCATCGAACTCAACGAGAAGGACGCCCACGACATCGCGCACCTCCTTTCGGCTTTTCCCGTCGTGCGCGTCGTACCGGGTGAAGGCGCCCCGGGGATCGATTCGACGCGCTTTGGCAAGGTTCTCGGATCCGACTGGGGTTGGTGGCGAACCGTGACTGACAACTTGAACAAGTTGCCCGGACTCGTCGGCGAACATCCCCACCTGGTGCCCACGTCGGCGCCCTACGACGCCCTGCACAACGCCAACGAGCTCCTCGAACTCGCGCACGCGACACCGAAATCGATGCAGTGGAAGATGCGCTCGAAAGTCGGCGATCGGATGCGGTGGTACGAACTGCCCGAAGAGGTCACCCACTAACGAGGCTTCTTGACGAGTTTCCATCCTTGTGATAAACAGTGCCAGCGCTCCGGTAAGGCGGGGGAAGCGCCGCACCAGCAAGACCGGTAGCCCTTGCCCTGACGCAGTGCTCGGGAGGGGGAGGCGCCACTATGCGGGTCTTCTTCGCAACGGACATCCACGGTTCCGAGGTGTGCTGGAGGAAGTTCCTTAACTCCGCGGCCTTCTACAAGGCCGACCTCGTGATACTCGGTGGCGACCTCACCGGCAAGGTCATGGTACCAATCGTTGTGCGTCCCGGCTCGTTCGAGGTGACGTTCGCCGGAGAGGCTCTCCACCTCGAGACCGAGGAGGAAGTTCGTGCCATCGAGACCCGAATTCGCAATCGCGGGTTCTATCCGACGAGGATTTCGGTCGAAGAGCTCTCCACACTCAACGAAGAAGACGGCTCGATCGATCGCAGGTTCACCACCGAGATGATCCACACGCTCGATCGATGGCTCGACATGGCCGACAGCAAACTCGACGCGGGAAAGATCCCCTGCTACTTGAATGGGGGCAACGACGACACCTTTGACATCGACAACGTCATCGAGGCGGCGCCCCACGTCAACTTCACCGAGGGCAAAGTCGTCGAACTCGACGGCTTCTACTTGGCCTCCATGGGCTACACCAATCCGACGCCCTGGGACACATTTCGCGAAGAGTCCGAGCCCGATCTCGCCAAGAGAATTGAATCCCTCACCAACCAGATTCCCGACATGGGTCGCGCGATCTTCAACTTCCACGCTCCACCCTTCGGCTCCGGTCTCGACGACGCGCCGGCGCTCGACGAGAACCTGCGACCCAAGCACGGGGGCGCCGCGATGGAACCGGTGGGATCGAAGTCGGTCGCCGACGCGATTACGAAGCACCAACCGATGCTCTCGGTGCACGGCCATATCCACGAGAGCCGCGGCATCAAGAAGATGGGACGAACGCTCGCGATGAATCCGGGCAGCGTCTACACCGACGGCGTCCTGCAGGGCGCCGTGATCGATCTCAATGAGAAGAAGAAGAAGGTGACGAGGTACATCCTCGTCAACGGCTGAAATTAAAACCCACAACGCGGGGAGGCGACATGGCGATCAAGGAAGACTCGGAGGGTATGGGCGGCAAGCCGATTGGCTCGGAGGCGCCGACACTCTTTCTGCGAAAAGCGACCGGACTGGTGCGCGGGTGGTCGGTGCGCGACGCCATCATCTACGCCTGCCTATCGACGAACATCATCACGCTGGGTATCTACGAGTTCTCGTTCAACTCGTTCATACCCAAGGGCCAGTTGCTGACGGCGGTGCTCATCGCGGGCGTGTGGGTGACGTTCCTGGTCATCGCGTACACGGGTCTGATCGTCACGATCCCGCGCGCTGGCGGGGACTACGTCTGGCAGAGTCGGATCCTCGGCGGGCCGGTCGGGTTCGTCTTTGCGACGACGGGATGGTGGTTCATCCTGTGGCTCTGGGCACCGATCTACGGCACGGTCTTGAACGTCGAACTGTTCCAGCCCGTGCTCTACACCATCGGCGCCAAGGGGCTCGCGTCGTACTTCGGCTCGCACAACGGCACCATGACGATCTGTCTCATCACCATCGCGCTCGCCGGACTCTTCGTCTCGCTCGGCATGAGCGGCTACGCCAAGATGCAAAAATGGTGCTTCCTGGGCGGCATGATCGGTTTCGCCGTGGTCGTCGTCTTGCTGTTGGTCTACTCGCACGGTAGTTTCGTGAGCTCGGTCAACCTCGAAGCCCACAAGATCTTCGGCGTCAACAACGCCTACGGCGCGACGCAGGCGGCGGCGAAGAGTATAAGTTACGCGGCGCCGGCCTTTGGCCTCAACGCGTTCGGCGCGAGCATGCTGCTCGTGCCGATGTTGATGTTCTACCTCTTGTGGCCGAACTGGGGTTCGACGCTGTACGGAGAAGTGCGCGGCGCGAGCGACTTCAAGCGGGTCTTCACCGGCATGTTCGCCGGTCTCTGGCTGACCGTGTTGCTCTCCGTCGTGTTCTTGTTGCTGATGCTCAAGACCTTCGGTTGGTCCTTCTACAACAACGCCAACGCGGTGTACTGGGCTGGCAAGGCGACGATCCCCATCTGGCCGTATCCGATGATGATGACCGCGTGGCTCGTGCACAACACAGCCTTCCAGGTCATTCTCCTTCTCGTGATGAGTCTGTGGTTCTTCGGCTGGGTGGGCACCCTCTTTCTCTCGTCCACCCGCGTGATCTTCGCCGCGGCCTTCGACCGCGTCCTACCCGACGCGGCGGCGTCGGTTTCGGAGAAGCGCAAGGTGCCGGTGGCCTCGCTCGTCTTGATGCTGCTGCCCGCGGTGGCCCTCAGCGCCTTCTACTCCTACTCGATCAAATTCGCGACGTACACGCTGGACGCGACGCTGGTCATCGCCGTGACCTATCTGGTGAGCGCCTTCGCCGTGGTCATCCTGCCGTGGCGCAAACCCGAACTCTGGGCCGCCTCGGCGGCGAGCAAGTTCAAGTTGCTGGGCGTGCCGATCGTGCCGGTGGCGGGCCTCTTGACCATGGGTCTCGTCATCTACAACCTCATCGAGTGGCTGTCCAACAGCGCCTACGGCGTGAACAACCGCGGGTCGCTCGTCTTCATGGCCATGCTCTACGTGCTCGCGATCGTCGTGTACGTCGTCGCTCGCCTCATACGAAAGAGCCAGGGGATCGACCTTGGTCTCATCAATAAGGAGATCCCCGTCGAGTAGGTCCTCCCTCGATTCCACGTCGTGAACCGGGTCCCGGGCGATTAGTCGCGTACGTCGCCGGTAGGTAGAACAAGTAGAAGGATTCTCGTGAGCAGTAGTGCAGTAGTGACCATCGAAAACTTCATCGATGGCCGCTCGTCCGAGGGAAGCACCGACGAGGTAATGGAGGCCGTCGACCCCTCGACCGGAGAACCGATCGCCGCGACGAAGGCTTCGAGCCCAGCCGACGTCGACGCGGCGGTGCAAGCGGCGTCTCGAGCCTTTCCCCAGTGGTCGAAGCTCACGCCAGGCGAACGATCACAAAAACTCCGCCAGGTAGCCGACCTACTAGAGCGTGACCTCTCGAGATTCGCGGACTTCGAGGTGAGAGACGCGGGAAAGCCCTGGAGTGCGGCGCACGAGGTCGAGTTTCCCGCGATCGCCGACGCGCTTCACCACTTTGCGGGGGCCGCGCGCATGAGCACGGGTCAGTCCGGCGGTGACTACTCGCCGGGACACTCCTTCTATCTGCGACGCGAGCCCCTGGGTGTGGTCGCGGCGATCACCCCGTGGAACTATCCGCTGTGGCAAGCCATCTGGAAGATCGGACCGGCGCTCGCGGCGGGCAACACGATCGTCGTGAAGCCCTCGGAGAACACCCCGCTTTCGACGGCCGCGTTCGCGCAACTGGCCGGTGAGGTGCTGCCCCCCGGAGTGCTCAACGTGGTGCACGGACGCGGTCCGATCGCCGGCGAATCCTTGGTGGAGCATCCCCTCGTTGCGCTGACCACGTTCACCGGTTCCACAAGGGCGGGCCGAAGGATCGCGCATATCGCCAGCCAGACCCCGAAACCCGTCATCCTCGAACTTGGGGGGAACGCTCCGGTGGTGGTCTTCGACGACGCTGATCTCGAGCACGCCCTGTCAATCATTGGCGCCACCGCCTTGTACAACGCTGGCCAGGACTGCATGGCGGCGACTCGGCTCATCGTCGCGAACTCTCGCTTCGACGAGTTCGTCGAGGGACTCGCCAACGAATTCCAGAAGGTCACCCTCGGTGCCACCGACGATCACGCGACGACGCTCGGTCCCCTCATCTCTCAGGCCCAGCGTGATCGTGTTACCGCCCTCGTCGACGAGGCTCGATCGGTGGGCACGGTGGTCATGGGCGGCCACGTGGTGGATCGTCCAGGCTTTTACTTTGAACCGACGATCGTGACCGGACTCGGGCAGCGCGATGGTCTCATCCAACAAGAATGTTTCGGTCCGGTCGTGACGGTGCAGCGCTTTGGGGTTGAAGACGAAGCACTCGCTATGGCAAACGACGTCGAATACGGCCTCGCGGGCTCCGTCTGGACCCAGGACGTGGGACGCGCGACGCGATTCGCGAATGAACTCCAGTTCGGGAGTGTGTGGATCAACGACCACCTCGTCCTTGGTCCCGAGATGCCCGTCGGAGGTTTTCGATCGTCCGGCTACGGCAAAGAGGGCGGCATGGCCGGCATGGAAGAGTTCACCAGGGTGAAGCAGATCATCATCAACTCCCGTTGAGGGTTCAACGTCGTCGATCGGCGAAGCGCCGCCTGGTGAACCCGTGATCTCCTCAAGAAAAAGATGTTTTTGGCGACGACTGACAAAAATCGCGAACCTTTTGGGGCTCTGGAGCGTCTCTTAGTACGTGCCACGCATTTTCTCACCTCGACGGTCGACCAGGGACCACTAAGTGGCAGGCTCTACGGTCGTGAACGATCTTCAAGAGTGGCTGGCGGAGTGCTACCCCCAGTCCGTTCGCACGGCGTACTTGATTCTCGGTAATCGACTCGACGCCGAAGACGCCGTGCAGGAATCGTTCCTTCGCGCGTGGAAGTTCCGCGACTCACTTTCGAAGGAGTCCAGTTTCAAGCCGTGGCTGTACCGAGTCGTCGTCAACACGTGCAACTCCAAACTTCGCCAGGAGATCCCGCACCGCGATCGACGGATCAACGACGTCAACCTGGTTGACGTTTCAATAAAGGACGACGTCTCGAGCCGAATTGCCTTGTCGAACGACGTGATGAGCGCACTGCGTGACCTACCCGTGCATCTACGCGTCGTCGTGGTGCTGCGCTACTACGCCGACCTGAGTGAACGCGACATTGCCATCGCGATTGGCCGCAAGCAAGGAACGGTGAAGTCCCGGCTCAACGAGGCGCGCACGCGCCTGGCCGTGCATCCGGCACTTAAGGCAGAAGCTTCGAGAAGTTCCACTACCAGTAAGGAGGGGACCGCGTGACCATGATCGACGAGGAAGTTCTCATTAATGCACTCAAGGACGTTGCCAACACGTTCGAAGTCACCAGTGACGCGACTGATCGAATTCTGGCTGAAGCCCAGGCGAACGAACCACCAGTACGAACGAGTCACGTTCCGACCTTCATAAGCCAACCGAGTCGTGGCCGCACGTATCTGGTAGCGGCTGCGTTAGTCGTGATCGTCGCCGGAATTTCGGTTCCACTCTTTCGAACCGAGGGAACGCCAAACCGGACGGTCGTCCATGGCGCCCAGGCTCCGACCAAGAGCGTGGGACATGGTGCGCCGGGCGCTGTAACGAAGTCCGGACTCGCGGCGCCCACTTCGTCTCAAGGGGCGCTGTTACCTCGGGGCGAAAGCAATCTATCGCTGACCGGTACTGGATTCGTCAATGGAACAACCAGCGTCTCGCAGAAGATTGAGTCGAATGGAACGATTGCCCTAACGGTGAGCAGCGGACGCGTCGCGTCGGCTTTCACGACACTGACCAAGCTGGCGTCGGGTGACGGAGGATACGTCGACAGCACCGAAGCCCACGGGGGCACGCACACGTCGGGAAGGTTCACCGACGGCACAATCGTGTTGCAGGTTCCACAACGCAACTTCGCGAAACTGGTCGCCCAGGTACAACGCGTTGGTCACGCGACGTCGGTCAGCACCACCTCCAATGACGTGACGGCGCAGTACGTGGACCTGCAAGCGCACATCACCGCGCTCGAAGCGAGTCGCCGGCAGTACCTGACGATCATGACGAAGGCGACGACGATCGACGGCATCCTCGCCGTCCAGAGCCAACTCAACAATCTGCAGAGTCAAATAGAACAACTCCAGGGACAGTTAAACATGCTCAGCCACGAAACGACCTACGGATCACTCACCTTGACGTTGTCAGAGGCCGGCCAACACTCACACGCGTCGCATCGATCGGGACTAAGTAAGGCCTGGCACGACAGCATCGGTGGCTTCGTCTCCGGATTCGAGTGGCTCGTGCGCCTTGCGGGGCCCGTCCTCTTCGCGGCGCTTGCACTGGGTGCGTTGTTCGCTCTCGCAAAGTTTGTTCGACGCGCACTTCGCCGTCGACGAATCTAGGAGCTCGGCGCACAACTCGAAGTCCGGATTACGATGTCGATGCATGATAATTAGGGAAGCGCGCGACGCGGACTGGGAAGATATCTACCCGATCTTTCGTTCGATCGTCGACGAAGGCACCACGTACGCGTTCCCCGATGGTCTCTCGCTGGAGGACGCTCGTCCGTGGTGGATGGAACGACCACCCGGCCTAACCGTCGTCGCTCTCGAAGAGCACGTTGTCATCGGATCGGCGAAAATGGGCCCCAATCGACCCGGTCGGGGTTCGCACGTCGCGACGGCGAGTTTCATGGTTAGTCCAACCCATCAAGGAAGGGGGGTCGGATTTGCGCTCGGCCACTACGTCATTGACTGGGCCCGCGCCGCAGGCTATCGGAGCATCCAGTTCAACGCGGTCGTCGAAACCAACGTCGCCGCCGTGCGTCTGTGGGAGAAACTGGGCTTCTCGATTCTCGCTACGGTCCCCCAGGCGTTTGATCACCCCGAGGACGGATTAGTCGGACTCCATTTGATGTTCATGGAGCTTTAGAAAGCAACGCCAGCTTTGAAGATCATCGAGTGCGACGCGTCTCGAGCACCGAGAAATCAACCAGCACCTAAACCACCATCTGACGCCAAAAGTTGGCCGTTGATCCAACCTCCATCGAAGGAACAGAGAAACGACACGAGGTTGGCAACGTCTTTGGGAATGCCAAGGCGGCCTAGGGGCGTCTCACGCGTAATTCGAGATTTCAGTTCGGGCGTCATCCAACCAGTGTCCGTGGGGCCGGGGTTAATGACGTTGGCGGTAATGCCGAGGCCGGCGAACTCTTGCGCGGCGGCGAGCGTAATCCGGTCCAGTGCTCCCTTGCTCGCGCCGTAGGGCAAGTTGCCAACGGTGTGATCGCTCGTCAGGGCGATGATGCGCCCGTAGCCCGACGTCGATTGAAAACGGAGTCCGAACTCTCTAATGAGAAGCCACGTGGCTCGCGCGTTCACCGCAAAGTGACGGTCAAAACTCTCAACGGTGGTATTGAGTATCCCAGAGTCGACGGACTCGCAGTGGCACAGCACGAGCGCCGCGACCGGACCGAGACTGGATTCGATCGAGTCGAACAGACTCGACGTCGATTCGGGAATTTCGAGGTCGGCTTCAACGGCGGCGGCGCGACGTCCCAGTTCAGTTATACGGGTCGTGAGTTCGTCCGCGGTGGTCACGTCGGCGCCGTAGGACATCCGTTGGTCATAGGGAATCCAGTTGTTGAAGCCCACGTCGAATCCGTCGCGCGCGAGTCGCTCGGCCACGGCAAAACCGATGCCCTCACGACGACCGACGCCCGTCACGATGGCGACCGCGTTGATTGGTTCTTTTCCCGCTGACTGCTTCACTTCATTATCTTGACCGACGCGGACGATCCGCCAACGCGACAGTGCCCGCATCCGAGTTGGATGCGGGCACTGTCGCGTCTTACGACCCTCATTAAAACCAAGAGATGAGTCGCCACGTTGGCCGTTGGACAAATCATCGCTATTTCAGTCGTTGTGAGGCTCGAGTGACTCCGCCAAAAGTAGGTACATCTGGCGACGAAGTTCCGTCAACAGTTCTCCAGCTTTCGCTTTTTGCTCAGCGGTTCCCGCTTGTGCCACTTGCGTAACGGCAACGGCAACGTGGCGAAGTGCCCGATAGATGGCCATGTCCCCCTGGTCCGCTTGGCGGACCATCGTCTCCCAGGGCGCCGACCCTTCGGGTCGAGACTTCAACTCGGCGCGACCTTCTTCGGTCAACGTGAATTGACGACGACCGTCTGCGCTCTCGGAGCGCACCAGTCCTTGGTCTTCCAGAAGTTGCAGCGCCGGGTAGATGGATCCGGGACTTGGCTGCCACAGACCTTGGGTCCGCTCCGACAGTTCTTGCATCATCTCGTAGCCGTGCATTGGCCGCTCTTCGAGGAGGGCCAGTATCGCGAGGCGCACATCGCCGCGACGGCCGCGACCGCCCCTCATCGAGGACCCACGACCTCTCATTCGCTCGCCCCTTCCACCTTCGTGGCGCGGGCCGTGTCGACGGCGCTCACCAGAACGATGTTCAAAGAGCTTTCCTTCACTGTTTTCAGCGTTTCTTCCTCGCCCCTTTGGCGAGTGATCGAACTCTCTATTTCTCATTAACGTATCCTTTCGATAGTTTCATTGTGCTAACGATATATCGTTATCAGTCGTTTGTCAAGTGGCAAATCGAGAACGGAGAGAAATACCTGATCAGGACTCGGCCCCGTGGCCCACCAACTCGATTGCTCGCCCATACCGCGTCCTTTTGCCGTGATTGGTCGAAGCAGCGACGCGGACACGCTCACCGGGCTGGCACTCCCCGTTGTTGGGCGACGCCTCGTTACTGCCTCGCCAGAGGTTCGTGCCCCCGGGGCACACTCTGGACCTGTTGGCGCACGGTGATTACGAATGAAATCAAGCAATCGAATCTGAACCCTGGTGACCTCGTTGCGCGTCGCTCGTCCGGATAGCGGTATTGGCACGAGACTTCTCCAGTCAGGCAGTTGTTGGTGACGCGACTGCTAGGCCGGGGATGCGGTGAGGGGTCCGGTGCTTAGGTCGTTCGCCTTTCCCGTCGTGCAAACTTTAGTGATCGTTGCTTTCACGTGACGATTCAAGAGCCTCTTCGCGGGGACGATGTTGATTGTGAATCCCGTCGCGGAAGCAGGTCGGCAGGAGGTGATCGACTTCTTCACGGTGGCAGTTTCTCCAAATGGGTAAACGAGGTTCAGGTGGGTGTAAGCGGCCTTGCCGTGCCTGAGTGTCAGCATCTTGTACTTCGTTGAGGAGATGGCCACACCTTCAACGAGTGCGTAGACGGCTTCACCGTTTAGCTTGTGTGTGACTTTGATACCAGTCGGAACTATCTTGGGGAACCCGCCAATGTTGCACGTACCGCCCTCGTTCGAAATCGTGATAGGTAGCGACTGAAACACTGTTCCCGCAGTGCTCGGGTTGTACGCCCAGGCCCCCGCAGTGACGGTGAGTTCCTTCGGTGCGCAACTGGGCGCCGTGGTCGCCGATGCAACAGTTGCTGACGGCACGACGAACAGCGACGCGACGAAGCTCACCACGGTGATTACTGCCGACCATTTCCTCACCGTCGCCTCCCACGATTGGGCTTTCCCCGCCTTACGCCTACAACGGCATCGCGAGTTCTGGATTGGCTTGGTGACGCCGAAGCCTCACTGGGCTTAAGAATAGTGTCCTTGGTAACGGACCAAGGCTGTGACAATCACCGTACGTCATCTTGTCCCGAGTTTACCGAAGGGGGGTTCCTGACATGGAGTGTGAGGGAACTGCCTTTGACTACCACGGCGCACTCGTCGTGGTCGAAACCGAGCGTGACAAAATCGTGTTAATTCATCCGCTCGGAGGATCCCCCGAGGCCCCGGCGTCGCTTCCGAGTGATCCCTGCCAACCCGGTGAAGAACCAACGGCGGCCGCGGTGCGAAGTGTTCTGGAAAAGACCGGACTTGACGTCTTGGTGGTACGAGAGTTCGTGACCTTATATCCAAGAAGGAACCCCGACCGGCACCGTGCGCCCACGGTTACGTGGCGCGCGTCACGGGCGGCGAACTCCTTAACGACGGTCCGGAAGGTCCGGCGAGGGCGTACTCGCTGGACGACCTTCCCGAAATCGTGCCCGTACGCGTAGCCAGCCAGCGGACCCTGGACGCCTACCTTCAGCAGCGTTCGGACCTTTTTAGGTAACGGCGTTACGCTCCGCGAACTTGGCGTCGCGATACAACTCGGTGTTCATCACCTCGACGAGAATCTCCACCGCATCAAAGACGTCGACGAATCGCAGGTACAGCGGCGTAAAGCCAAAGCGGGCAATGTCGGGATCTCTAAAGTCACCGACGACGCCGCGCTCGAGGAGCGCTTGCACGATCCCGTAGGACTCGGCGTGACGAAGCGCGACCTGACTGCCGCGCTTGGCGTGATCGCGCGGCGTGGCGATATCGAAGACGTCCGGTAGTCTCGCCTCCACGAGTTCGATAAAGAGGTCGGTCAGTCGGAGGCTCTTCACGCGCACTTGACCCATTGACGCGCGCTCCCACACGTCGAGCGCGCCGTCGAGTGCGGCGAGCGCGACGATGGGCGGCGACGACGTGACGAAGGCCTGCATGCCCTTTGCCGGCACGTACTCGCTCTCGAAATCAAAGGGCCGAGCGTGACCGAGCCAGCCCGGCAAGGGATTCTCCAACACGCCCTGCCAGGACTTACGCACGTAGAGAAAGCCCGGTGAACCAGGACCGCCGTTGAGGTACTTGTAGCCGCAGCCGGCCGCGAAGTCCACGTTGGCGCCCTCAACGTCGAGGGGCACTGCGCCCGCAGAGTGCGCTAAGTCCCAGAGCATCAACGCGCCCACGTCGTGCACCTTCGCCGTGATGCCCTTCAGGTCGAGCATCTCGCCACTGCGAAAGTCCACTTGGGTCATCATGACGAGCGCGACGTCCTCGCCCAGTTCACTTTCCAGGGCGCTTCGCTCGATGGCCTTGACCGTGATCGGGCGCCCGGCCCTGGAAGCCATGGCCTGCACGATGTAGAGGTCCGAGTGAAAGTTCGCCGCGTCGGTCAAGACCACGTAACGGTCTTTTCGTTGATCCAGCGCGCCGCCAATGAGTTTCGCGAGCATGAAGGTGAGCGTGTCGGCGACGAGGACCTCGCCGGGTTTCGCACCGATTAGAGGCGCGAGTCGGTCGCCGAGGCGGGTGGGCATCGCCATCCAGCCCGCGTCGTTCCAGCTGCGCACGAGGCCGTGCCCCCACTGGTCGTTGATGACTTCGTTGACGCGCTTCGACACCGCACGTGACACGGGCCCAAGGGAGTTGCCGTCGAGGTAGATCTCATGCTCGTTGAGAGTGAACTCTTCGCGCAGTGGCGCGAGCACGTCCGTAACGTCGAGCGCGACACAGTCGTCACGGGTGGTCACAGCACGGACCTCACTTCCCACAGCACGGGGTAGAGACGTTGGTTCAAGGTTGTGTCGAGGTAGGCCATACCCTCACTGCCACCCGTGCTCGGACGACGACCAATCTGGCGTCCCGCCGTTTCGAGAGGTCATTAATACGCAAGTACGTCGAGTAGTCGGTGCCTTTTGCCACAGAGTGCACCTTAGGCCGAACGCGTGATCGAACGCGCTCTAAGAACGAGTGATTGGCTTGTAGCGAAGTCGATGGGGCTGATCAGCGTCGGTGCCGAGACGCTTGTGGCGATCGGCCTCGTAGTCCGAGAAGTTCCCCTCGAACCAACGAACCACCGCGTCGTCTTCGAAGGCGAGGACGTGCGTCGAGATCCGGTCCAGGAACCAGCGATCGTGACTGATGACAACGGCACAGCCGGGAAACGACAGTAGTCCGTCTTCCAGCGCGCGCAGCGTGTCGACGTCGAGGTCGTTCGTCGGCTCGTCGAGGAGGAGCACGTTCCCGGCGCTTCGAAGCACCTTGGCGAGTTGCACGCGATTACGTTCGCCGCCCGAGATCTCGCCCACGTTCTTTTGTTGATCGCTCCCCTTGAAGCCGAAGCTCGCGACGTACGCGCGCGCGTGGATCTCGCGTGAACCAACGACCATGTGTTCTTGTCCCCCGCTGATCTCGTCAAAGACGGTGTTCGCGGCGTTCAAGGTGTCGCGAGACTGGTCGACGTAGGCGAACTGCACGGTCGAGCCGATCTCGATTGATCCGGCGTCGGGCTTCTCTTCGCCGACCATCATGCGAAAGAGCGTGGTCTTGCCGGCGCCGTTGGGGCCAATGACGCCCACGATGCCGCCCGGCGGCAAGATGAAGTTGAGGTCCTCGATGAGTAGACGCTCTTCGAAGCCCTTGGTGAGGCCCGTCGCGTTCACGACCACGTCGCCGAGCCGGGGGCCGGGGGGAATCGCGATCTCGAGACGGTCGGCTCGTCGGTCGGCCGACTCCGACTCGGCGACGAGTTCGTTGAACGAACTGAGACGGGCCTTGCCCTTGCTCTGGCGAGCGCGCGGTGAGAGTCGGATCCACTCCAACTCTCGCTCTAGGGAGGCCTGGCGAACTTTGTCGGCCTTCTCTTCGGCGGCGAGACGGGCCTGCTTCTGTTCGAGCCACGACGAGTAGTTGCCCTCCCAGGGAATGCCGTGACCGCGGTCCAACTCGAGTATCCACTGCGCGGCGTTATCGAGGAAGTAACGGTCGTGGGTGATGGCGACGACGGTGCCGCTGTACTCCACCAGGGTGCGCTCTAACCACGCCACCGACTCGGCGTCGAGGTGGTTCGTTGGCTCGTCGAGCAAGAGCAGGTCCGGCTGGGAGAGCAGTAGTCGACAGAGCGCCACCCGGCGGCGCTCACCACCCGACAGCGTCGCCACGTCCGCGTCGGGCGCGGGCAGGCGCAGCGCGTCCATCGCGATTTCGAGCGTGCGCTCTAGGTCCCAAGCGTTCGCCGCGTCGATCTTGGTCTGCAGAGCGGCCTGCTCGCTCAAGAGTGCGTCAAAGTCCGCCTCGGGATCGGCCATCGCCGCGCAGACCTCGTTAAAGCGAAGCAGGAGATCGCGCTGCTCGGCCACGCCGTCGGCGACGTTTCCCACGACGTCCTTCGTCGCGTCGAGTTGAGGCTCCTGGGAGAGGTAGCCCACGCTAAAGCCCGGCGTTAGTCGCGCCTCGCCACTGAATCCGTCGTCGAGTCCGGCCATGATGCGAAGCAGCGAGGTCTTGCCCGAACCGTTGGCGCCAATGACGCCAATCTTGGCGCCCGGGTAGAACGAGAGATTGATGCCCTTCAGGACTTCGCGGTCGGGTGGATAGAAGCGACGAAGGTCTCGCATGGTGAAGATGAACTGAGCAACCATGTCTTCTAGTGTGGCCGAAATCGCCACCCCGCAGTTTTTGCGACGTGGTCAACGTCACGGGCACACTATTACACTCAGAAAATGTCTGAGAACACCGTCGAACTCGTCGAGGCCGATCGCCAAGCGCCGGACTGGATGATTCTCTCGATTGCGTGCATCGCGCAGTTCATGGTGGTGCTCGACGTCTCGATCGTCAACGTGGCTCTGCCGCGCATGGGAGAAGATCTGCACTTCTCGTACTCCAGCGCGCAGTGGGTCATCAACGCGTACGTTCTGACCTTTGCGGGGTTTCTCTTGCTCGGTGGAAGAATGGCCGACTACTTCGGTCGTCGACACGTCTACTTGACGGGCATCTTGATTTTCACCCTCGCCAGTATTGGCGCGGGCGTGGCCCACACGGGCACCCAGATGATCGTCTTTCGCGCCGTGCAGGGACTCGGCGGCGCCATTCTCTCGCCCGCCACCTTGACCATCATCGTCACGACCTTTCACGGTCCCCGGCTACCCAAGGCCATTGGTGTCTGGAGCGCGGTCGCGGGGGCCGGTGGCGCGGTCGGCGCTCTGTTGGGCGGCATCTTGACGGGATTGGTGTCGTGGCGATGGATCTTCTTCATCAACGTGCCCCTCGGGCTCATCGCCGGCGTTGCCGCCATGAAGTACTTGCGCGAAATGCGCAACAAGGACGCCACGTCCAAGCTCGACGTCACGGGTTCGGTGCTCGTCACCGGTGGTCTGGCCTCGGCGATCTACGCGGTCGTGAACACGACGACGCACGCGTGGACCTCGGCGTTCACGCTCGAGTGGCTGATTGGCGGGCTCGTCTTGCTCGTCGCCTTTTACGTCTGGGAGGCCAAGATCGCCTCGCACCCACTGGTGCCCTTTCGGATGTTTCGCTCACGACCACTTTCCACCGCGAACGCCATCATGGTCCTCGTGGGCGGCGTCTTTTTTGCCATGTGGTACTTCCTGACCTACTACTTCCAATTTGTCTTGAAGTTCGGACCCGTGAAGGCCGGTGTCGCGTTCGTGCCGACGGCGATTGCCATCATCCTGGGGGCCCAGATCTCCTCGCGACTCATCTTGAAGTTCGGCGTCAAACCGCTGCTCCAAGTGGGCGCGTTGCTCGCGACGTTGGGCTTCTTGTGGCTCTCGTTCATTCAGCCAACCAGCTCGTTCTGGGGCCACGTTTTGTTGGCGTCGTTCATCACCGCGTTCGCCATGGGTCTACTCTTTGCCCCCCTGGCGATGGCCGCGACGTCGGGCGTCGACCGTGCCGCCGCGGGTCTGGCCTCGGGCTTACTCAACACTGCTCGCCAGGTCGGTGGATCGCTGGCGCTGGCAATTCTCGCCACCGTCGCCACCGATCGGACGACGTCGATGTTGCACCACGCGACGAAAGCCGCGGCCCTAACTTCGGGCTACCAGCGGGCTTTTCAAATCTCGGCGGTCATCACGCTCGTCGCCCTCGGGGTTACTTTTGCCCTACCGCGTCACACCGGCCGCGCCGATAAGACGTAGCGCGTTTCTCCGTGTAAACCCCCCGCGCCAACGCTCTCGCGGCGCTCCCGGGGCCTAGCTACTAAGCAGTAGTGTCACGAATGACAATTATTCGAGAGTGCATCGTGACCGAGTCGGAGGTCTCTTTTCATCCTCGAACAATCCTTTTCAAGGGTTGACAAACGAATAGGGGAGAAACAATGGGGAGAATTCGTCGCCTCACGACGGTACTTGGAGCCAGCACGCTAGTACTGGGTACTCTGACTGTGAGTGTGGCCGCGACAACGATGTCGGCTTCTGCCGCGTCGAAGTTCAAAGCCTGCGTCGTTACCGACACCGGCGGCATCAACGACAAGTCCTTTAACGCTTCGGCGTACGCGGGCTTGAAGGATGCCGCCAAGAAAGACAGCAACATTTCGTACACGTACCTTTCGTCTACGTCATCAGCGGACTACGCGCCCAACATCAACAGTTTCATCTCTAAGAACTGCGGCATCATCGTTACGGTGGGCTTCTTGATGGACGCGGCGACCGCCAAGGCCGCCAACGCCCACCCGAGCCAGAAGTTCGCGATCGTGGACGACGCGCCCAAGGTGGCTAAGAGCACGCACGTCTTGTCACTGCAGTACGAGACCGACCAGGCGGGCTTCCTCGGAGGCATTCTCGCGGCCGGCATGTCCACGACCAACACGGTCGCCACGTACGGGGGCCAGCAGTTCCCGTCGGTGACGCTCTACATGAACGGCTTCGTCGCCGGCGTGCGCTACTACGACAAGACCTACAGCAAGTCCGTGAAGGTCCTCGGTTGGACACCGGCCAACGGCGCGTGCTCGCTCGCGATATGCAACGGCAAGGGCACCTTTGTCGGTAACTTCACTGACCAGACCGCCGGCAAGACCGACACGACGACCTTCTTCTCCGAAGGGGCCGACATTGTCTTCCCCGTCGCGGGTTCGGTCGGACTCGGCTCTATCGCCGCGGCCAAGCTGGCCGGCGCGGGCCACAGTGTCATGTGGGTGGACAGCAACGGTTGCGTCTCGGACAAGGCGGACTGCAAGTGGTTCGTCGGCACCGTCGCCAAGGGCGTTGAGCCTTCGGTGGAAGCCGCGGTGCTCTCCGCGGCGAAGGGCACCTTCGCAGCCGGCACGTACGTGGGAACGTTGAAGAACAGCGGCACCGCTCTCGAGTACGGCGGCATCACGGTTTCCTCCTCACTGAAGTCGAAGATCGCCACCGCCAAGGCGGGGATCATCGCCGGCACGATCTCGGTGAACCCGAACAAGTACCCAGCCAAATAACGAGGTAGCGCCTTGCGGCGCTACGCCACGACAAAGACCCGGGACACAGAACCCCGGGTCTTTGTCGCGACATACGATGAGGCTTCATGCAACTTGAACTGCGCGGCATAACGAAGCGTTTCGGCTCGTTCACCGCGAACGACCAGATCAGTCTCAAAGTTGAACCGGGCCAGATCCACTCGTTGCTGGGTGAAAACGGCGCCGGCAAGTCGACCCTCATGAACGTCCTCTTCGGACTGTTGCGACCCGATGAGGGAGAGATCCTCATCGACGGCGTCGTGGCGCCGATAGCGGATTCGGGCGAGGCCGTTCGCCGCGGCATCGGCATGGTCCACCAACACTTCATGTTGGTCCCGGTCTTCTCGGTCACCGAAAACGTGGTGTTGGGCTTCGAACCGACCAAGTCGTTCGATCGCGTGGACTACCGCCGAGCCACCGAGGACATCCAGCGCTTGTCCCAGCAGTTCCACCTCGACGTCGACCCCGACGCCATTGTGGAAAACCTCCCCGTCGGTCTCCAGCAACGCGTGGAGATCCTCAAGGCCCTCAGCCACGACGCCGAACTGTTGATCCTCGACGAACCCACGGCGGTGCTGACGCCCCAAGAGATCGATTCGCTCATGGCGATCATGCGCTCGCTCGCCGCGGCCGGTAAGTCCATCCTCTTCATCACCCACAAACTGAAAGAAGTGAAGGCGGTCGCCGACGTCATCACCGTGATTCGACAGGGACACGTCGTGGGCACGGCCGAGCCCAGCGCCTCCGAGTCCGAACTGGCCTCCATGATGGTCGGCCGCAACGTCCAACTCACGGTCGAGAAGTCACCGTTCAACCCCGGTGCTGAGGTGCTCGAGGTTCGAGACCTCGTCGTACTCGACGATCGCGGTCTCGTTGCCGTTGACGGCGTCTCAATCGACGTGAGAGCCGGTGAGGTGATGGCGCTCGCCGGCGTGCAGGGCAACGGACAGACCGAGTTCGTCGAGGCCCTCGTGGGCATGCGACCCGTCCTGTCGGGCACGATCACCTTGCACGGACGCGACATCACCAATCTCACGCCGCGTCAGGCCCTCGACGCCGGGCTCGGCCACATCCCCGAAGACCGACAACGAGACGGGCTGGTCTTGTCGTTGTCGGTCGCCGACAATTTGGTGCTCAACACGCCTCGGCGAGCACCCTTCGCGCGTCACGGCACGCGTAATCTCGCCGCGGTCAACGACAACGCCGTTCGCCTGGTGCACGACTTCGACATCCGCACCACCTCGATACAAGGGCCCGCCAGCTCTCTGTCGGGTGGAAACCAGCAAAAGGTCATCGTGGCCCGCGAGCTCTCACGACCGCTCGAGTTCCTCATCGCCTCGCAACCCACGCGCGGGCTCGACGTCGGCTCGATTGAGTACGTGCACCGCCAGATTATCGAGCACCGCAACCAAGGCAACAGTTCACTCATCGTCTCGTCCGAACTCGACGAGGTGTTGGCCCTGGGTGATCGAATCGCCGTGATGTACGAAGGCAAGATCAGCGGCGTCGTTGATCCCTCGGTGAGTCGAGAGTCCATTGGTCTACTGATGGCGGGCCACACCTCGGAGACGGCCAGTGTCTGAGGTCACGACAGTCCCGCCCCGACCCTCACTGTGGGTTCGCTACACGTCGAGCAGCCCCATCGTCGTCACCGTCCTCGCCCTGGTCCTCGGTCTCGTCGTCGGGGCCCTCATCATCATCACCACGACGCCCGCCGTACTCGACGCGTGGCGAGCGATCTTTCACGGATGGGACGGCGTGCCCCACGCGCTCAACGTCACGTTCAATAACGTGGGCGCGGCGTATCGCTCGATGTTCACGGGCTCGATCGTCGACCCGCAGGGCTTCTGGCACTCCCTCGTCACCGGTAAGGGGTGGACGAATACCCTGACGCCGATCTCCGAGACGTTCACGTACGCGACGCCGCTGGTGATCGTGAGCATTGGCGTGGGCATTGCGTTCCAGGCGGGTCTGTTCAATATCGGCGCGAACGGCCAAGCCGTCATTGGCGGCATCTCGGGCGCCGTCGTCGGCTCGATGCTGCACATGCCCACGATCTTGCACCTACCGCTCACGCTGCTCGCGGGCATCGCCGGCGGGATGATCTGTGGTGCAGTGCCCGGTGTGTTGAAGGCCTACACCGGCGCGCACGAAGTCATCGTGACGCTCATGTTCAACTACGTGACCTACGCGTTCTTGCTGTTCATGGTGCTCTCGACGCCCTTCCAACAGCCCGGCCAACAGAACGACATCGGGCGCACGATGGACCCCTCGGCCCAGCTGGCGCCGCTCTTCGGCTCTAGTTCAGGTCTACGAGTCAGCTTCGGCGTGTTCGTGGCCGCGCTGGTCGTCGCCTTCGCGTGGTGGCTCCTCAACCGCTCCTCGCTCGGTTTCGATTTCCGAGTGACCGGGGCCAACCCCTCGGCCGCACGAGCCTCGGGCATCAACGCACGATCGGTGATCGTGGTCGCCTTTCTCATCTCGGGCGGTCTCGCCGGGCTCGCCGGCGTGGTCCAGGTCGCGAGCACCACGCACTACATCGACGGCGGATTCCTGATTGGCAACGCGGGCATCGGCTTCACCGCGATCACCGTGGCGTTGCTCGGACGAAACAAGCCCATGGGGATCGTCTGGGCCGCGCTGCTCTTCGCGGCCCTCGGGGTGGGCGGAAGAAACATGCAAGCGGCGACCGGAATCCCCCTCGATCTGGCGACGGTCATCCAATCGGTGATCGTGCTCTTCGTGGCGACGCCGGTCCTCGTGAAGGAGATCTTCCGATTACGCGGTGTGTCCACGACCAGTGTGCAACTCGCGACGACGGGATGGGGCTCGTGAGTCTTCGAAGCACCAAGACCACGTCGAAAGAGACGCCGCTCGTGAAGAATCGGCGCACGCGCGTGATCGCGGTCCTGATGGCCCTCATAGGTATCTTCACGGTCTTCGTCTTCGGCTTGGGTAGTGAGTCGCGCGCGCACTCGTCACTCACCTTCACCCCGCTCAACCTCACCAACGCCCCCTGGCACCTCGGATCGCTCACCGTGGTGACGCGTTGGACCGACGTGGTGCTCGGACTGGTCATGATCGCGGCCGCGGCCGAGGTGTTCGTGCGCCAGCCCCGACGCGCCGTCATGGCGCGCTTTGGCGGCGTCGCGATCTTGTTTTTACTCGCCCTGCTCTTTTGGGCGGCGCGCTCGCCGGGGCCCTCGCCCGTTTCGTCGGTCAACATCACGACCATCCTGGTCGGGAGTTCCGCGGCCGCCATGGTACTCATCTTCGGATCGCTCTCCGGCGTGATGTGTGAGCGCGCGGGCGTGGTCAACATCGCGATCGAGGGCCAGTTCATCGGCGGCGCCTTTCTGGGCAGCATGATCGTCTCCACGACCCACGACTTCTTCTTCGCCGCGATCGCTGGCGCGGTCGCGGGGGCGCTCATCGGGCTGGTGCTCGCCTTCTTGTCGCTGCGCTATCGCTCGGACCAGATCATCGTGGGCGTCGTGCTCGTCACCATGCTGAGCAGCCTCTCGTCCTATCTGAATCTCCAGGTCCTCACGCCGTTTCCGAACTTCAACACCGGCAACCTGGCGCCGAACCTGGCCATCCCGTTGCTCTCCAAGATCCCGATCATCGGCCCGGTGTTCTTCAACCAGTCGGGCTTCTTCTACCTGATGATCGTCTTGGTCGCCGCCGTGAGCTTCGCGCTGTTTAAGACCCGTTACGGGCTGCACGTGCGCGCGGTGGGTGAACACCCCCGCGCGGCCGCGACGGTGGGCATCAACGTCATCCGCGTGCGCTACATCAACGTCGTACTCGGCGGCGCTATCGCCGGACTCGGCGGCGTCGCCTTCATGGCGACCCAGGGCCAGTTCCAGGTCGGCTACACCTCGGGCTGGGGCTACATCGCGCTCGCCGCGTTGATTTTTGGCCGCTGGCGCCCCTCGGGCGCCGTCGTCGCGTCGATCATCTTCGGGCTTTCGGTCTACCTCTCGTACGAACTGGTGACCTATCAGGTGCCGGTGTCTATTTACATCCTGCAGATGATCCCCTACCTCATCACCATCGCCGTCGTCGCCGGTCTCATCGGACGCGTGCGCGCCCCCGCCGCCGACGGACAGCCCTACCTGCGCGACTAACCGATCGCCCCGAGGCCGCTCACGACGTGGGCGGCGGCCAGCATCGCGGCCTCCAGGGCCGCTGGCGGTTCTTCGCCGTTGAGCCGCTCGCCGAGGTACGTCCCCGTGACTGCGTCGCCGGCCCCCGTCGTGTCGACGACGGGCCCGTTGCTCGCGCCCGCGCGAAATCGATCCGCGCCACGCGCGCCGAGCGCGCCTCGGGCGCCTACCGTGATGACGACTTCGTCGAACAACGAACCCAGGACGTCCAGCGCGTTCTCGACGTCGTCCTTCGACGTCAGCGTCAACGCCTCTTCCTCGTTCGAGAAGAGCGTCGAGGCGCCCGCGGCGGCCTCGAGAAATTTCGGCGGCGTCACCTCGCGAAGCGGCGCCACGGAGCAGACGTCGACCGAGGTGGAAGACCCTCGTCGTCGCGCTAACGCGAGAGCGCCCACGCCGATGGACCGCGTCGCCGAGTCAAGCAACAGATAGCCCGAGACGTGCAGGTGATCAAAGGGTTCTTCGAGTTGCGCGGCGACGAACGTCTCACTGAGACGCGAGTTGACACCGCGATCGGTCAACATCGAACGTTGTCCGTCGCTCGCGACGATCGACACCACCGTGCCGGTCGAGCCCTCGATCGACTCCAACAGGGGCGTCACGTTCGCGTAGCGCAGTGCCGAAACGAAGACGTCGTGGGCGCGGTCGCGGCCACCGGCGCCGACGTAGAGCACCTCGTGCCCGCTCGCTCGTAACGCAATCGCCACGTTGGCTCCCGAGCCGCCACGGGTCACTCGAATGTTGGCTGGCGTGTCGCTCGAGGGTGCCAGCGCAGCAGTTGGTTGCACGGCGACGTCCAGCATGACGTCGCCCAGCACGACGACGCGCCGGGTCACGCGAGGTGACGCGCGAGCGACGCGGCAATAGCGCCCGCCAGACCAGCGTTCGCCACCACGAGGTCACGATTCACTTGCACGCTCAGGCCCCCCGTGTGACGCGCGAACTCCGCGAGCAACGTCGGCGTCACCGCTTTGCCACTGACGCCATTGAGTTGCGCCATGGTCAACGCACCCTCCAACGCTTCGTCGTGCAGGTGGCGATCGAGCTCTTGATTGGCGGCGACGGGATTGGCCACCAAGAATCCCGTGGCCATGAGTTCACGGTGGCAGAGAAACGCGGCGGCGGCTTCGTCGGCGCTCGCAACCGACCAGTCGAGTTCAAAACCGCTGTCGCGCAGATAGAAGCCGGGAAACTGGCGCGTGCCGTATCCCACGACCGGCACGCCCAAGCTGTCGAGCCGCTCGAGCGTGGCGCCGATGTCGAGTATCGACTTCACGCCCGACGCCACGACGAGCACGGACAAGCGCGAGAGCGCGGTCAAGTCCGCCGACTCGTCGTAACTTTTGTTCGCGTCGCGGTGCACGCCGCCCAGGCCGCCCGTCGCCATCACGCTGATGCCCACGTGTTCCGCGATCGTGATCGTGGCCGCGACGGTCGTCGCGCCGTCGGTGCCCGCCGCGAGAGCGATACCCAGATCACGGGCCGAGAGTTTTGCGGCGCGGCGCGGCGGATCGGCGAGTCGTTCGAGTTCATCGCTAGTGAGTCCCACGACGACCCGTCCGTCCAAGACGCCAATCGTCGCGGGAACGGATCCGCCGTTACGTACGGACGTTTCACACTCGCGGGCAACCTCGAAGTTCACGGGTGAGGGCAGACCGTGCACGACGATTGTCGTCTCGAGGGCGACGACACCGCGGCCTTCGTGGAGAGCAGTCGCGACTTCGTCACGCACAACGACGGAAGAAAATCGAAAGTTAGTCACGCAGCGCAAAGTGTACAGTGAGGACGTGAGTTCGGCCCCTGAAATCGCGTGGGCGGACCTGCGCACCTTGGCTCGTGAGGCAACGAAGCGCTCGTACGCGCCGTACTCGAACGTGACGGTGGGCGCCGGTGCACTCACCAGTGACGGCAAGACCGTTGTCGGCTCCAACGTTGAGAACGCGAGTTACGGACTCACGCTCTGCGCGGAGTGCTCACTCGTCAGCGACCTCATTCGCGAGGGCGGCGCGAGACTCGTCGCGGTGTCCATTGTCGCCGGTGACGGTAAGCCGATCACGCCCTGTGGACGGTGCCGTCAACTGCTCTTTGAGCACGGCGGCGCCGATCTGCTCGTGGACGCGGGCGAGGGCGCGGCCCCGCGGCGACTCGGTGAACTGCTACCGGGGGCCTTTGGCCCCGAAGATCTGGGGATACGACGAAACCCGTGAGCATGTTTTCCGCGGTGGACGTCATCACCCAAAAGCGCGACGGCGCTGAACTGAGCAACGAAGAGATCTCGTGGATACTTGACGCCTACGAACGCGGCGAGGTCGCCGAGGAGCAGATGTCCGCTCTCCTCATGGCCATATTTTTTAACGGTCTCACGCTCCAAGAACTCGGTACCTGGACCGACCGGATGGTTGAATCAGGCGAACGACTCGACCTGCAAGGACTCTCTCGTCCCACGGTTGACAAACACTCCACCGGGGGCGTCGGGGACAAGATCTCACTTATTCTCGCTCCCCTCGTCGCCGCGTGTGGCGCCGCGGTCCCACAACTCTCAGGTCGCGGACTCGGCCACACCGGGGGCACGCTCGACAAGTTGGAGTCGATTCCCGGTTGGCGGCCGCTCTTATCCAACGACGAGATCCGCACTCAACTCGAAACGGTGGGTGCCGTGATCTGCGCGGCGGGATCGGGACTCGCCCCCGTCGATCGAAAGCTTTACGCGCTGCGTGACGTCACGGGAACGGTGGAGTCAATCCCGCTCATCTCGTCCTCGATCATGTCGAAGAAGATCGCCGAAGGCACCGAGGCCCTGGTCCTCGACGTGAAGGTTGGTCGAGGCGCCTTTATCAAGAGTGTCGAACGCGCGAAGGAACTCGCCGTCACCATGGTGGGGCTCGGTCGCGCGCACGGCGTGAAGACCGTGGCCCAACTGACGGCGATGGACGCACCGTTGGGCCGGGCCGTGGGCAACGCCCTCGAAGTCACCGAGGCGGTAGAGGTGCTGCGCGGGGGCGGCCCGAGCGACGTTCGCGAACTCACGATTGCGCTGGCGAAACTCATGACCGAGCTCGTAGGTATCGACGTGAACCCGAGTGAGAGGCTCGACGACGGGTCAGCGTACGAAGTCTACGAACGGATGATTCACGCCCAAGGTGGCGACCCGGACGCGACCATGCCCTTAGCGGCCCTTCGCGAGGACGTCGTCGCAGCCCACGACGGTGTCGTCGAGTCGATTGACGCACTGGCCGTGGGCGTCACGGCGTGGCGTCTGGGCGCGGGTCGGGCCCGTAAGGAAGACCCCGTCAGCGCGACCGCCGGGGTGAGGTGTCTCGTGCGAGAAGGCGACAAGGTTACAACGGGCCAACCACTATTCGAGTTGCACGCCGACGACGAAGCCCACCTCGCGACCGGTCGCGTCACGATCGCGCACGCGGTGGTACTGGGCAGCGCGCCGCGTGCGGCGGCGACACTCTTACTCGATCTCATCGACGAGTAGGTCGGCTGACTTCGTTGCGATGAAGTCGAAGGTCAGAAGTTGTATCGCGTGACACTGAAGTCGCCCTTGGCGAAGGCCATGATCCTCGAAGGCTTTACCGAAAAGACGATGACCGGCTCAACGCCGTCTTGGTGGAAGTAGCCGTCTCGCACTTCGTAGCGCCATCGACCGTCCCACTTCGTGGTCCACGCTCTACTCAGACGTTTCAGCAGAGCGTCGTCGCTGACTCGAAGAGCGGCGCCCTCGAGCACGACGTCGAGACCTCGATCCCAGCTGTTGCGGCCCGTCGTCAGAGTGACGTGCGCGTTGTCGCGAATGTTGATCGCCTTTTGCTCATCGATGCCGGTGCAAAAGTGCAGCGCGTCGTCGAGCCAGACGGCGACCAGTGGCGTGACGTGAGGGCGATCGTCGGCGCGAACCGTAGTGATCCAAAACAACTCCGCCAACTGCAGCACGTGAAGGGTTACTTTCCACTTCGTCGCGACGGCGGCGGGGTCGCTGAACTTCGCGTACAGGGTGGTCTGCGGACTGTCCACGCCAGTCCTCCTTTGGACGATCGTGCGATCGCCAGAAGTGTAGTGAGTTGTTTCACGAAATGAATGTGACCAACGTGGCGAGAGAGAACGGCCCGGATTCGGGCTCGTCGGCCCTTGCGTATTCGTCCACGCTGGCTAGCCTTACTTGATGGCAAGTACCGATTTAACCCTCGCGACCATCAAGCGAGCTCCGAAGGTACTCCTGCACGAACATCTCGACGGCGGCCTTCGGCCCGCAACCGTCCTCGAACTCGCGCGCGAGGTCAACTACCAAGGTCTGCCGACGAACGACCCCCACGAACTACAACAGTCGTTCATCGTTGACGCCCCGGGCAGCGACCTCGTTCGCTACCTCGAAGGCTTCATTCACACGACGTCGGTGATGCAGACGCGAGACCAGTTAGAGCGCGTCGCCGCCGAGAGCACGATCGACCTCGCCCGTGACGGCGTTATCTACGCCGAGGTGCGCTTCGCACCCGAGTTACACCTCAACGCCGGACTCACGTTGCACGAAGTCGTCCAAGCCGTCCTCGACGGCATCGCCCTCGGCACCAAAGAGGCCGCGAACGAAGGTCATCGCATCGTCGTTCGCGCCATTCTCTCGGCGATGCGCCAGGCCAGTCTCAGTGAGACCATCGCCGATCTTGCGGTGAACTTCCGCGACGAGGGCGTCTGCGGCTTTGACATCGCCGGACCGGAAGACGGCTTTCGCCCGACTCAACACCTGCGCGCCTTTCACCTCATCCAGCGAGAGGACTTTCACCTGACGATTCACGCCGGCGAAGCCTTCGGACTCCCCTCAATCTGGGAAGCGGTCCAGTTCTGCAACGCGGAGCGACTCGGTCACGGCGTGCGCATCGTGGACGACATCCACGAGGTCAACGGGCACCACGAACTCGGACGCCTCGCGAACTACGTGCGCGACCGCCGGATCCCCCTTGAGGTCTGTCCGACCTCGAACGTCCACACCGGTGCCGCGACGTCGATCGCCACCCATCCCATCGATCTCTTGAAACGACTGCGCTTTCGCGTCACGCTCAACACGGACAATCGCCTGATGAGCGGCATCACGCTCAGCAGCGAGTTCGAAACATGCGCGAGCACCTTTGGCTGGACACTGGCCGACATGGAGTGGCTGACCCTCAACGCGGCGAAGAGCACCTTCTACGAGTTCGATCAGCGCCTCGCGATGATCAACAACGTGATCAAACCCGGCTACGCGGCGCTTCGATCTTTAGAAGCGCAGTAAGGCAGCCAGACTCTCGAGCACGCCGCGAATTAACTCGGCGGCGAGCGCGCGCTGATCGGCTAACGAGCCCTCCCTAGGCGGCGTGACTTCTACGTAGGCCTTCACCTTGGGTTCGGTACCCGACGGACGGACGATGACGCGACCCATCGAGCCGAGCACGAGCGCGAGTCCCTCGGTCGGCAGCAGGCCGAGCCACCCGTCGTTGAGGTCAACCACCTCGGCGACCGCGAGCGTCCCGAGCATCGTCGGCGGCGCGGCGGCGAGTTTCGCCACGATCCCGCGAATGGTTGCTACGGCCTCGGGTCCCTCCGCACGCAGGGCGAACTGCGACGTCGAGTGGACACCAAAGCGAGTTTCGAGTTCATCGAGTCGATCGAGCAACGTTTGACCCGCTAGTGAGAGTTCGTGCGCCAGTCGTGACAGCGCGAGCGCCGCGGACAGTCCGTCCTTATCGGCGACGCGCGCGTCGACAGCAAAGCCCAACGCCTCCTCGTAGCCAAAACCCAACACTCCGCTACCGGCGGCCCGGGCGATCCACTTAAAGCCCGTCAACGTCGTGGCGAACGAGACGCCCGACGCCTGCGCCATCTTTGCGAGCATCGTGGACGACACGATGGTGGTGGCGACCATCTGGCCAGCAGCGCCGATCTCTTCGAGCAGGGCCGAGGCCAAGAGCCAACCGATCTCGTCGCCTCGCAGCAAGTGCCAGCCGTTTCGGTCCTTCGCCGCGGCGCCGAGGCGATCGGCGTCGGGGTCGTTGGCGATGATGAGCGTCGAGTTCGTTTCGTTGGCCGTTTCGATCGCGAGGTCGAGCGCGCCGGGCTCTTCGGGATTAGGGAACGGCAGGGTTGGAAAGGATCCGTCGGGCTTGAACTGCAGCGCGACCGGTGCCACGTACCGGTAGCGCGCGTCGCTAAACAGGCTCATCATCGTTTCGCCGCCCACGCCGTGCAGTGGCGTGTAGGTGATACGAAGGTCACTCCCCTCGTCGAGCTGAAAGCGATCGAGAAAGTGCGAACGGTACTCTTCGAGCAGCTCTGGCGACACGGTGACGTGCCCCGGCGCCGAGCGATCGGCCAAAATCGCCGGACCGGCGTTTCTCGCGAAACGCTCGACGGTCTCGTCGTCGGGGGGAATGATCTGCGCCCCGTCGCGCGCGTAGAGCTTGTAGCCGTTGTCCTCGGGCGGGTTATGACTCGCGGTGATCATGATGCCCGCGGCCGCGCCGAGCGCCTTCACGCAGTAGGGCACGAAGGGTGTCGGAAGCGGCGACGGCAACTCGAAAACGACGGCGCCCGCGCCGAGAAGTACCTGAACCACTTCGTCGTTGAACGCCTCCGAGCCGTGTCGAGCGTCTCGCCCGACGACCACACCCTTCGTAGCGTCCACACCGATCTGGTCGAGCCACGCGAGGACACCCTGGGTGGCCCGGCGCACGGTCCCGCGATTCATGCCGGCCGGCCCGGCCATCTCGGGACCACGAAGACCGGCCGTGCCAAAGGTCAAGGGCGTGGCGAATCTGCGTTCGAGCTCGGCCTCGTTGTCCGCGTCGAGCAAGACCTGCAACGTGTGACGATCATTTTCGTCAGGGTCGAGCGCGATCCACGCGATGACTTCGTCGCGCAGGGACGAGTTCACAGGACCGCAAGGACGTGCGCCAACAACGCCCCCAAGGACGCGGCGGCGGACTGACCGGCCTCGAGCACCTCGAGATGATTCAAGGGACTCGTCGACACGCCCGCCGCAAAGTTCGAGACCAAACTAAGTCCCAGGACCTCGGCCTCAAGATGTCGCGCGGCGATGGCTTCGAGCACGGTGGACATGCCCACGAGCGTGGCGCCCATGGCGCGCGCCATTTCGATCTCGGCGGGCGTTTCGTAGTGCGGTCCACGAAAACCGGCGTAGACGCCCTCGTGCAGATCAGGTACCACGGCGTGCACCGCGCCGCGCAGGCGTGCGCTGTAGAGATCGGTGAGATCGACGAACCGCGAAGCGAAACCCTCGGGCGGCGCGGCGCCCTCCAGGGGCGAGGTCGCGGTCAAGTTGATGTGGTCACGAATGAGAGCGACGTTGCCGGGTCTGATGACTAGATCGAGCCCGCCACAGGCGTTCGTGAGAACCACCTTCTTCGCGCCCGCCAAGATCATCGTTCGAACGGGATGGGCCACCTGGTCGGCCGTGTTTCCCTCGTAGAGGTGCACGCGTCCCGCGACGAGGCCGACCAGAAGACCGCCCAAGTCAAGAGAGAGAATCTGACCGCTGTGACCGGCGACCGTCGGGGCCACGAAACCACTCAGTGAGGTCGTCGGCACGACGCTCGTGGGAGTGCCGAGCGCGGCGGCGCCCTCCCTCCAACCAGAGCCCAACACCACGGCGACGTCGTAGCGGTCAACGCCACTCTTTTCTCGAAGTTCGTTCGCGGCGAGTTGGGCGATTTCGTAGGGATTGGTCACTACTGTCCGATCGTGTGCCACACGGTTGAGGTCTCGACGAAGGCACGAAGTCGTCGAAGTGACGCGTCGTCCGTTGGACTCGGTCGAAGGACGCGCTTAATTGAACCGGCCGCACTGTGCGCGAGGTCGTTCGCGAAGTCTTCGTCGACGCCACCGAGATCGATCCCGTCAACGTCTTCGTGCGCCGCGAGCGTGGGCGCCACCTCGCCCGTGAAGCCCGTGACGATGTTGAGCACGCCCCCGGGAAAGTCCGAGGTCGCGGTCATCTCGCCGAGCAGCACGGCGGGCGTCGGTCGCTTCTCGCTGGCGATCGCGACGACGGTGTTGCCGACGGCGATGGGCGCGAGCACCGCGTCCACGAAAGCCTCGAGCGAAGAGTCCTGCTCGGCCACGACGCCCACGACGCCACTGGGCACGGGCACCGAAAAGTTGAAGAAGGGACCGGCGACGGGGTTCGACGAACCCAGAATCTGGGCGATCTTGTCCGTCCAGCCCGCGTACCAGACCACCCGGTCGATCGCTCTCGACACGCAGGCCTGCGCCTTTTTCGGCGAAAGACCTTCGCAGAGTCGCACGTGCTCGGCCAGTTCGTCGCGCCGCGACTCGGCCATCTCCGCGAGTCGGTAGATCACCTGACCGCGGTTGTACGCACTCTGCGCCCACCACTTCGCCTGCGCGGCGCGCGCCGCGACGACCGCGTCGCGCACGTCCTTACGTGAACCCTGCGCGACGTTGGCGACGAACTCACCCTTCGTCGTGGTGACCTCGTAGCTCCGTCCGGACTCCGAACGCGGGAAGGCGCCGTTGATGAGGAGTTTGTAGGTCTTACGAACGTCGAGGCGGTCCTCAGACATTGAGGTACGCCTCCAAGCCGTGACGCCCGCCCTCGCGACCGAAGCCCGATTCGCGGACGCCACCGAAGGGACTCGTCGGGTCGAATCGGTTGTAGGTATTCGCCCAGATGACCCCCGCGCGAAGACGCTCGGCGACCCAGAGCGTGCGCGAACCCTTTTCGCTCCACACGCCACAGGCCAAGCCGTAGTTGGTGTTGTTGGCCTTGGCGACGGCCTCTTCGGCCGTGCGAAAGGTCAGCACCGAGAGCACGGGGCCAAAAATCTCCTCGCGCGCTATCCGGTGCGACTGGGCCACGTCGGCAAAGACCGTGGGCGCGAACCAGTAGCCCTTGTCGGGCAGCGGACACGTACTCGTGTAGCGCGTCGCGCCCTCCTCCTCGCCGTAGGCGGTGAGCTCTTTGATACGCGCGAGTTGCGCGGCCGAGTTAATGGCGCCCACGTCGGTGTTCTTATCGAGGGGATCGCCGACGCGCAGTTGATCGACGCGACGGATGAGACGACGCAGGACGTCGTCCGCGACGGACTCTTGGACCAAGAGTCGTGATCCCGCACAACAGACGTGACCTTGGTTGAAGAAGATGCCGTCAATGATGCCCTCGATCATCTCGTCGATCGGCGCGTCCTCGAAGACAATGTTCGCGCCCTTCCCGCCGAGTTCCAGGGTCAAATGTTTGTGGCTCGTGGCCACGCGCTGTTGAATGAGTCGCCCGACCTCGGTCGAACCGGTGAAGGCGATCTTGTCGACGCCGGGGTGATCGACCAACGCGGCGCCCGTCGTGCCGTCGCCGGTGACGATGTTCACGACACCCGGCGGCAGTTCCGCCTGTTGGAGAATCTCCGCCAACACTAGCGCCGAGAGCGGCGTCGTCTCGGCGGGCTTGAGGACACAGGTGTTGCCCGCCGCGAGGGCCGGCGCCAACTTCCACGCGGCCATCAGCAGGGGAAAGTTCCAAGGGATGATCTGTCCCGCGACGCCGAGCGGCTTCGGGTCCGGGCCGTAGCCCGCGTAGTCGAGCTTGTCGGCCCAGCCGGCGTAGTAGAAGAAGTGCGCCGCGGCCAAGGGGATGTCGATGTCGCGAGACTCTCGGATGGGCTTGCCGTTGTCGAGCGTTTCGACCACGGCCAACTCTCGCGAACGTTCCTGGATGAGACGGGCAATGCGAAAGAGGTACTTCGAACGCTCGGCGCCCGTGGTCTTGGACCAGACGGTGTCGTAGGCGCGACGAGCCGCGGCGACGGCCTGGTCGACGTCGGCGCTCGAGGCTTGGGCCACGCTCGCGAGGGGCTCTTCGTTGGCGGGATTGAGCGTGACGAACGCGGCGTGCGACGAAGGATCGGTGAACTCGCCGTCGATGAAGAGACCGTAACTGGGCTTTAGGCGCGCGATCGCGGCCGACTCGGGCGCCGGGTCGTACGCCATTTCACCGAGGCGCGAGTTCGTCAGTTCGTCGCTCATCAGTCGCCGCCGAATTCGTCGGCGCGCACGTACGCACCACTGCGCTGCTTCAATCGTTGCATCAAGAGATCGTTCAGCAGTGACGACGCGCCGAAACGAAAACGATCCGGGGTCAGCCACGCCGAACCGGTCGTTTCGTTGACGACGACGAGATACCGCAGGGCGTCCTTCGAACTCCTGATGCCGCCGGCCACTTTGACACCAACGAGTGCGCCCGTCGCCTCCGCGAAGTCGCGCACGGCTTCGAGCATCACCAGGGCCGCGGGCAACGTCGAAGAGACACTCACCTTGCCCGTCGAGGTCTTAATGAAGTCGGCGCCTCCGAGCATGGCGATCCAACTCGCGCGTCGCACGTTGTCGTACGTCACGAGTTCGCCGGTCTCGAGAATGACCTTTAAGTGCGCCCCGCCACAGGCTTCCTTCACCGCGACGACTTCGTCGAAGACTTGGCCGAGTCGACCCGAAAGGAAGGCGCCTCGATCGATCACCATGTCAATTTCGTCGGCGCCCGCAGTGACGGCTTCGCACACGTCGAGCAGTTTGACGTTGAGTGACGCGCGACCGGAGGGAAACGAGGTCGCCACCGCCGCCACCTTGACGCTCGACGTACCCAAGACGTGGCGGGCGTGCGCGACGAGGTCGGGATAGACGCACACCGCCGCCACCCTGGGCACGCTCGCATCACTCGGATCGGGATGTAGAGCCTTCGTACAGAGCGACGTGACTCGCCCCGGGGTGTCGGCACCCTCGAGCGTCGTGAGGTCCACCATGGAAATGGCGAGATCCAACGCGGCGAGCTTCGTCGTTTTCTTCAGAGAACGCGTCGCGAGCTTGGCGGCTCGAGCTTCGGCGCCGACCGCGTCGACGCCCGAGAGACCCGCGAGCAACCCTCGAAGCTGGGACTCGGACTCGACAACCGGCAACGTCGAGCCACTGGGTAACTGCACCCCACGCTCGTCACCCGTTACTAAGCGAAGCGGTGCCGTGCTCACCCGTCTCACGCTAGCAATCGAGCGTCAATTCCACCTAAAGCGATCCCTCGACGTAGTGCGGCAGTTGACCAGCCCACAGGCGCTGCATCAGTGTCGGCGCTAGAGCGTCCTTCTCGCTGGTGAGGGCCCCGCCCGACAGCGGCCAGGGAATGTTGAGCACCTGATCGAAGGGATTGATCTCCAACTCCTTTTCCGGGTTGAACGGCGACGACAAGAGGTAGGAAAGCGCACCTAGTTCGCTCGTCACGCAAAAACCGTGCGCCGCGCCACCGGGCACTAACACCGATCGTTCCTTATCGGCCGCCAAGTGAACCACCTCGACCAGGCCGTACGTCGGAGAACTCACGCGAATGTCCACGATGACGTCGTCGAGCTCCCCGTACGCGCAGGTCACGAGTTTCGCCTGGCCCTCGGGCGCGATCGAGTAGTGCAGTCCGCGCACCACGCCACGCTTGGACATCGAAAGATTGGCCTGGTGAATCGGAAAGTTGACACCGATCTCTTCGAAGTCGCCGCGCTTAAACCACTCACGAAAGAAGCCCCGATCGTCACCCCAGACCGTCGACTCCACGACGTACGCGCCGGGGATCGTGAGTTCGGTCAACTTCACGACCCACGCTCCTTCAGGGGTCGCCACCACGGTTCGTTCTCGCGGTACCACTTCACGGTGCGCGCGAGTCCCTCTTCGAAGTCGACCTCGGGCCGGTAGCCGAGCTCGTCGTGGATCTTCGTCCAGTCCACGCTGTAACGGCGGTCGTGGCCGAGGCGATCGGCGACCGGTTCGATCATGGACTCGTCGGCTCCACAGAGCTCCAAGAGCAGGTTGGTAATGGCGAGGTTCGTTAACTCGGTGCCGCCACCGATGTTGTAGATCGCTCCCGCGCGACCACCCTCGAGCACCTGAAGAATCCCTCGACAGTGGTCGTCGACGAAGAGCCAGTCTCGAATGTTCTGTCCGTCGCCGTAGAGCGGGACCTTGACGCCGTCAAAGAGATTCGTGACAAAGAGAGGAATGAGTTTTTCGGGAAACTGGCGCGGACCGTAGTTGTTCGAGCAGCGCGTCACCATGACGTTCAGTCCGTACGTGCGCTGGTACGCCAGCGCCGCCAAGTCCGAGCCGGCCTTGCTCGACGAGTACGGCGAGTTCGGCTCGAGGAGGTGGTCCTCGCGCCAGGCACCTTCGTCGATCGACCCGTAGACCTCGTCGGTGGAGACGTGTACGAAGCGCTCGACGCCCGCTCGACGCGCGCTCTCGAGTAGTTGTTGCGTACCGATGACGTTCGTCTCGTAGAAGAGTCGGGCCCCGGTGATCGAGCGGTCCACGTGACTCTCGGCGGCGAGGTGCAACACTGCGTGCGCACCGCTCAACACTTCGTCGGTCACCAGCTCGTCGGTGATCGAGCCCTTGATGAAGGTGACGCGCGAGTCGCGCAACACGACCTCGAGGTTTTCCAGTCGTCCCGAGTACGTCAACGCGTCAAAGAGAACGACGTCGTCGTAGCCGAGTCGCTCGGCCTGAGCCACCAGCACTTCGCTTAGTCGCGACCCAATGAACCCGGCCGCCCCAGTAATCACCACACGCATGAAGTACCTCGGCCTTTAGATGGGGGCTAGAGCACTTCTATACTAATGGAGTGAAGGGAATCATTTTGGCTGGCGGCACGGGAACGCGCCTGCATCCCATCACTCGCGCGGTCTCTAAGCAACTACTGCCGATCTACGACAAGCCGATGATTTTCTATCCGTTGAGCACGCTCATGCTGAGTGGACTTCGTGAAATTCTTCTCATCACCACGCCGCACGATCAAGACGCGTTCTTTCGTCTACTCGGTGACGGTTCGACGTTGGGCATAAAGCTCTCCTACGTCGTGCAGGACCAACCCAACGGACTCGCCGAGGCGCTGATCTTGGGAGAGAAGTTTCTCGACGGCGAGAAGTGCGCACTCATTTTGGGCGACAACCTCTTCTACGGTCCGGGCCTCGGGACACACCTCCAACAGAACACCAGCGTGCGGGGCGCCCTCATCTTCGCCTACCAGGTCTCGAATCCCTCGGTCTACGGCGTCGTCGAGTTCAACGACAATGGTCAGGTGCTCTCCATTGAAGAGAAGCCCGCCAACCCGAAGAGTAGTTACGCGGTGCCGGGCATCTACTTCTACGACGAGCGGGCCTCGGACTTCGCGCGACACTTGACGCCGAGTGAGCGCGGCGAGCTCGAAATCACCGCGCTCAACAACGCCTACCTCGAACGAGGCGAACTGCGCATCGAAGTGCTCTCGCGCGCGACGACGTGGCTCGACACGGGCACCCACGAGTCGCTCTACGAAGCGGGCGGACTCATTCGCACCTTGCAACATCGAACCGGCATGCGTATTGGCGACGTCGAACAGATTGCGCGCGATCAGGGTTGGATCTAGTTACTCGCGAATACTCAGAACGCTCGAGTCACCTCGCCCACTGACTTAACGTGACCACTTAGATGTGACGAGCAGCGATAGCCATTAGCCCGTGCTGCGGTAAAAGACGAGTTCGGGGTCGCCCTCGTCCAGCCCCTCCAGTTCGCCGCTGAACTGCCATTGCTCTTTACGCAACAAGTTGAGCATCGCGTGGTTGGAACGGTTCGTCGAGACGAAAATCGCTGATGTTGTCGCCTCGTTGACGGAGCCGCGAAGGAGAGCACCTCCGACTCCTTTCCGCCGATAATCAGGGTCGACAGCCAGCAACTCAATGAAGTCGCGCCCGAAGAACGAGCGTCGCGCCAAGGTGACGAACCCTACGACGCGACTTTGATTTTCGCGCACCAAGCACTCGCCGGACTCGATGCGAAGTGTCAGCAACGACTCTCGCTCGGTACTCGATGACGTAAGTTCGGCGATCTTCAGCACCGCTTCGAGGTCGGACGTCGTCGCTGCGCGGACCCTGTCGTTGCCCTTATCCATTTCAATGCTCCCGCATTGTACGACTGCGCTGCCGACCGCAGACGGCCGAAGGGAGCGGCCGTGTCAATGAAAGAGTACTCACCGAAGTGAAAGAAGCGAGATTCGGTCGCACCAGACCGTTACTTCGTCCAGCCCAAGAACTTAGCTTCGCCGCCGTGCGCCAAGTACTTGTGCTTCGACAAGGTCGTGCGATCCAGCGTCGCGTACTGCGCGGCGACGTCAATCGCGTGGCGCAGTACGTCATCCTCGCTCGCGGTCGCTTCGACAATGCCAGCAGCTAGGGCGTCGGGACCGTTGAACCTCTTCGCGGTCGTGGCGGCGACGATGGCCGTCGCCCGAGGAATCCGGTGGCTCATTATGGACCACAGTTTCTCGTCGAGCGCGAGGCCAATCTTGGCTTCGTTCATGCACCAATAGCCCCGGTCCGCGCGCATCACCCGGTAGTCAAAGGCGCAACTTAGTAACGCGCCACCGGCGAACGCGTGACCGTTAAGGGCCGCAACGGTGTAGGCGGGAAAAAGGAAGAGACGCGCGATCGTGCGTTCGAGCTCTTCGAGGGTCGCAGTGAACTCGGCCGGGTTGGCGCCGAATCGCCCGAGGTCCAGGCCGTTGGAGAAGAATTTGCCCGCGCCAGTTAGCACGACCGCAAGAGGACCACTGGTCGCTTGAAGTTCGTCGAGCAGCGCGTTCAGTCGCTCCAGGGAGTCAGCGTTTATGCGATTTTCACCATCGTTCCAGGTGAGGATCGCGACTGAACCTTCGTGACGTAGCGAGATGTCCATAGGGCGAGCATACGCAGGGCAATTGCTCAGTTGTAAGTTAAGACCATGAGCGAAGAAGAGAAAATACCTGAACCCGACGTCTCGAAAGAACACCCCGTTTCCGACGACTGGGTGTGGGTGGGACCGCACCGTCCACCGAGTCCTCGAATTCTCTTTGACCACATGACCGCCAACTGGGAAGTCGAGAACGTCTCGCACGACAGGCATCCCGCCACCATCTACGCGGCCGCGCGACGCCAGCGCCTAGCCAGTAAGTTCGCCGGCAAGACTCTCGTCGTCCCGACGGGCAACTTCAAAACGCGCGCCAACGATACCGACTACCGCTTTCGCGCCGGCACCGACTTCTTCTATCTCACGGGCTGTGAAGAGCCCGACGCGGCACTCGTGATCTCGCCCCGTGGCGCCAAAACGAACGCCACGCTCTACATCCCGCATCGACGCGACGCGTCCACGCACGAGTTCTACACCGACTCGCGCTACGGCGAACTGTGGGTCGGCCCGCGCCGCGGGGTCGACGAAGCGGCGATCTACTACGACATCGAGACGGCGCCGCTCGAAAACCTCGAAAAAGACTTGGTGGCACTTGGCGGCGCGGACGTCGTGACGTTGCGGGGCTTTGACGCCGCCGTCGACACCCTGCACGAAACCACCGATTCGGACGAGGAGCTCGCCAGCGCCTTAAGCGAACTTCGCCTCGTGAAGGACGACTTCGAAGTGGCCCAACTCCAGCTGGCCATTGACTTCACGGTGAAGGGCTTCGAGGACGTGGTGCGAGCACTGCCCAGCGCCGAGGGTCGCGGCGAGCGCGTCATCGAAGGCGTCTTCAATCTGCGCGCGCGTGTCGAAGGCAACGACGTGGGCTACGACACCATCGCCGCGAGCGGCTCGCACGCGACGACCCTGCACTGGACTTCCAACAACGGCCGGGTTCGACGGGGCGACCTGTTGTTGCTCGACGCAGGCGTCGAGTGTCACAACCTCTACACCGCCGACGTCACGCGCACGATGCCCATCAGTGGCACGTTCTCTGCGGCCCAGCGCCGCGTCTACGAACTCGTGTTGGCCGCGCAGATGGCGGGTATTGCCGCGGTGAAGCCGGGCGCCAACTTCATGGCGCCGCACGACGCCGCGATGGCGGTACTCGCCGAGGGACTCCACGAGATGGGCATCTTGAAAGAAGAGCCGGCGCTGGCGCTGCGCAAGGACCGCCAGCTCTATCGTCGCTACACGCTGCACGGCACGAGTCACATGCTGGGCATCGATGTGCACGACTGCGCGAACGCGCGAAACGAGTTCTACTGGGGCGACCTGGCCGAGGGCTACGTCTTGACGGTCGAGCCTGGCCTCTACTTTCAGACCAACGACCTCACCGTGCCCGAAGAGTACCGCGGGATTGGCGTGCGCATCGAAGACGACATTCTCGTGACGTCAACGGGCGCGAAGAACCTTTCGGAGGCTTTGCCGCGAGCCGCCGACGACGTCGAAGCGTGGATGGCGAGTCTGTGGGAGAAGATTTCCCCCAATCTCGGACTCTGACGCTACGCAAGGACCCGCAGTGGGATGGCGCGCGGCCCGCGCACCTGTCCCGGCGCCCACGTGACGCCACTCGGATCGGCCAGTTCGAACTTGGGGTAGCGCTTGATGAACTCTTCGACCGCCACTCGCAGTTCCATGCGCGCGAGATTGGATCCCACGCAGCGGTGAATTCCGAGCCCGAAGGCCGCGTGTCGATTGACCGCCCGATCGATGATGAACTGGTCCGCGTCGGCGAAGGCCGCGGGGTCACGATTCGCTGCCGGAAAGCCCAGCAGCACCCAGTCGTCCTTCTTCATGGGGCAGCCGTGAAAGTCGAGGTCCTCTTTCACCAAACGCGCCATCGTGACCGAGGCGTAGTAGCGCAAGAACTCCTCGATCGCTACGGGCAGCAGCTCAGGTTCGTTGACGAGGCGCGCGCGGTCCTCGGGGTGTTGCGCCAAGTGCCAGATCGCAGAGCCGATCGCCGACCACGTAGTGTCGATGCCCGCCACCAGCGTCAAGACCATCGTGCCGCGCACGTGCTCGAGCGACAACTTCTTACCGTCGATCTCGACGTTCAGTAGGTAGCTCGTGAAGTCGTCGCGCGGGCGCGCGACGTGCTCTTCGATCTGGGTGTTGAAGTACTCGGCCATCGGCAGGAACAGCGGTCCGCGCTCTTCGGGCGCTAGGTCCACGAGGTCGAGCACCAGGTGGACGAAGTCGCGAAAGAGATCCTCGTCGGCCTCGGGAAAGCCCAGCATCTTGGCGATGACGCCCGGCGAAATGTACTGCGCGTACTTCGACCCCGCGTCGAACACTTTCACGTCGCCGAGCGCGTCGAGGTGCTTGGTGCAGAGCGCTCGCACTTGGCCCTCGAGGGCGTTCACGGGTCCCGGCGCGAAGGCCGGCAGGATCAAGCGGCGCGCAAACCGATGAAAGGGCGGATCCGACGTAATGGGCGGCGCTCCCCCCATCGGCGCTGGCGGGGCGTTCGGCGGGAACTTGTTGTTGGTGACGACGACCATACGGCTCGTGAAGTGCTCGGTGTCGTTCGCGATCTCCGAGACCATCTCGTGGGTCGTGGGAAACCAGCCGCCGGCGTAGCGATCGGTGTGCGCCACGGGACAGCGCTCGCGCAAATCCTCCCAGATCGGGTAGGGGTCGTGGACCCACGTCGGGTCGGTGTGATCCCAGTCCGTGGCAAAGTCAACGACCGCTCGCTTGGCCTCAGCCTCGGTGGACACGACTTAGCGCAAGATTCGCAACGGTAGATTCCTCGGACCACGAATCTGGCCCTGAGCCCAGGTGACGTCGTCGTTGTTCGCCAGTTCGAACTTGGGGTAGCGCTTGATGAACTCTTCGATGGCTACTCGCAGTTCCATGCGCGCCAAGTTCGATCCAACGCAGCGATGAATCCCGAGACCAAAGGCCACGTGGCGATTCTCCGCGCGATCGATAATGAACTTGTCCGCGTCCTTAAAGACCGTCGGATCGCGATTCGCCGCCGGAAAGCCCAGCAGGATCCAGTCGTACTCTTTCATCGGACAGCCCAAGTACTCCATGTCGGCGTTCACGAGACGCGCCATGGTGACCGGCGCGTAGTAGCGCAGGAACTCCTCGACCGCGACCGGCATGAGCTCAGGTTCGTTCACCAGACGCGCGAGATCCTCGGGGTGTTGCGCCAAGTGCCACAGTGCGGCGCCGATCGCGGACCACGTCGTGTCGATGCCCGCGACGAGGATGAGGACCATCGTGCCAAAGACGTGCTCGAGGGCGAGCTTTTCGCCGCCGATCTCCGCGTTCAGGAGAAACGTCGTCAGGTCGTCGCGGGGATTCTCCAGGTGATCTTCGATCTGACGCGTGAAGTACGCCTCCACGGGCTCGAAGAGCTCGATGCGCTCTTCTTGGGGCCGGTCGACGTTCTCGGTGATGAGGTGGACGGCCTCGATGAACATCTCGGTGTCCTCTTCGGGAAAGCCCAGCATCTGGCGAATGACCGACGGTGGGATGAGACGCGCGTAGTCCATCGAAGCGTTGATGACGCCTTCAAAGATGACGTCGTCGAGCAACGTGGCACAGAGCGCTCGTATCTGGGGCTCGAGCGCGTTCACGACGGCCGGCGAGAAGGCCGGCAAGATCAACCTTCGAGCGACCCGGTGAAAGGGCGGGTCCGAAGTGATGGGCGGCGCGACGCCGATGGGCGACGGCAGGTCTTCCTCGGTGGGTCGGCCCTCGTGGACAATGACGTCACGGCTCGTGAAGTTCACGGTGTCCTTCGCGATCGCCGAAACGCCGGCGTGCGTGGCGGGAAACCAGGCGCCGCCGTATCGATCGGTGTGCGCGACGGGACACCGCTGACGAAGGTCCTCCCAGATGGTGTACGGATCGCTCACCCATTCGGGGTCGGTGTGGTCGAAGTCGGTGGCGAAGTCGAGGACGGGGGGCTTATCGGTCACGGTGACTCTTCGATGAAGATCGCGTGCTCGGGGCAGTTCGCTTCCGCCAAACGCGCGAGGTCCATCGTCTCGGGGCTGAGCGTGCCGTCGCCGATAACGAAACCGCTGCCGAGATCATCGAAGTCAAAGATGCCCGGCGCGATGGAGAAGCAACGCCCTTGTCCCTGACAGACTTCGGCGTCAATGACTACCTTCACGGTTCCCCCACTGTCGAACTAACGCTGACTTTACTACCTGGTCACGGCCGTACGACCCACACATCGCGCACTTAGACGGTCTCAATCTCTTCGCGAGTGATGCCCAGAAAGTAGAGCACGGCGTCGAGGTAGGGCACCGAGAGCGCGGTGTCGGCGTGCTCTTGAACCAGGGCCTTCGCGTTAAAGGCGATGCCGAGTCCCGCGACCGAAAGCATGTCAATGTCGTTCGCGCCGTCACCCACGGCGACGGTCTGTTCGAGGGGCACGCCGACGTCGTCGGCGAAGTGGCGAAGCGCGCGGGCCTTGCCCGCGCGGTCGAGAATCTCACCGACGACGCGTCCGGTGAGGACGCCGTCAACAATTTCCAGCTGATTGGCTTCAAAGTGAGTGACGCCGAGCTCGACGAGCAGGGGCCCGAGCACTTCCACGAAGCCGCCCGACACCACGGCCGGCACGTAGCCGAGGCGTTGGAGCGTGCGCACGAGCGTGCGCGCTCCCGGCGTGAGGCGCAACTTCGCGCGCACGTCCACGAGGACACTCGCCGGAAGTCCCGCTAGGAGTGCCACTCGACGTCGGAGCGCTTCGGCGAAGTCAATCTCGCCATTCATCGCGGACTTGGTGATCGCGGACACGTCCGCGGCGCGCCCGGAGGCCTCGCCGAGCAGGTCGATGACTTCGTCTTGCAACAAGGTCGAGTCGGCGTCCATCACCACGAGGTGCTTTGCGCGACGGTGCAGTCCCGCGCGCTGCACCGCGAGGTCCAGTCCGCTCTCCTTAGCCACCAGCGTCAGCGACTCACGCAACACCGTGTGGTCGGGCCCGATGACGATGAGTTCGTAGCAGTCGACGGGGTAACTGGCTAAGTGCACAATGCGCTCGCACGTTGCGCCACTCGAGGCGATGGCGTGAAAGACGCTTTCGAGCTGGCCGGCCGCGACCACGGGCGCCAACAACGTCACCAGAAGTCGTCGACCGTCGACCTCGTCCTTCGGGGTCACTTCTTGCACGTGCACCGTGATCCCCTCACCCTCGATGCTTCGTTCGTGCAGTGTGGCCATCAAGGAGTCGTGGGTCAGTGCGTCGGCACTGACTTCGCAACAGAGCACCAGCGTGCCGCGAATGGTGATCTGGGCGACGTCCATCAGACGCACGTCCTCGCCCTCGAGGGAGTGCAGCGCGTTGAAGAGTTCCGCGCCCACGCCAATTCGATCGGGCCCACTCACCGTGACGAGAAACGTTGAACGCGACATGGATAGAGCGTAGGGGCTTCGAACGACTCTCTAGTCCGCGTTACCCTCTAACTCTCGAAGCGCGCGCACCTCGGCGACGTGCACGTCGGTCCGCGCGTCAAAGCTCCACAGCGACGGCAGCGCCGCCGTGACGACCGCCACCGATCCCGTGCACGCGAGCCCCCCGAAGGTGAGAGAGAACCGCAGCGTCGTCCACGCGGCCATCACGCCCGCTCGGAACTGTCCGGCCGTGGGACCGAGCGAGTACGAGATCATCTCGATGCCGGCCATGCGACCACGGACCTCGGGCGGAATCGATTCGTTCCACATGGTGGAGCGAAAGATGCCGCTCACGGCGTCGGCCCCGCCCCCGATGGCGAGCCCCAACAGCACCAACCACAGCGACGACGAGAAGCCAAACAGCGCGATGCCCAGTCCCCAGAGCGCGGCCGAGCAGACGACGGCGCGGCCGTAGCGGTGCACTCGGCGGGTCCAGCGCGACGTCAAGGTCGCGATGAGGGCCCCGACCGGGAGTCCCGTGTAGAGGACGGCCAGAGCGTAGGACTCGTGAAAGCGCGCCGCCACGAACGGCAGCATCACGACGGGAAAGGCCAGAATCATCGCGAGCAGATCGATCACGTAGGTGCCCACGATGTCGGGACGGCTCCGCGCGTAACGAAGTCCCGCGCGCATTGCCGCGACGTCGCCTTCACCCGAGGGCAGCATTGGCGGCGTCGCCTTCAACGTGAAGAGCAGCATCAATGAGAACGTAAAGGTCACGATATTCGCCAGGTACACCGAACCCGGTCCAAAGGCCAGGGCGGCGAGTCCCCCGAGGGCCGGTCCAATAATCGAGGCGGTCGTGAAGCGCACGTTCGCGAGTGTCGACGCCGCTCGCTGCAACTCGTGCGACACGAAGAGTTGGTTCAGCGCCTCGATGCTCGGACGCTGCAGACTCGACGCCGCCGCCGCGATCGCGGCGTCGAGGTAGAGGATCCACACCAAGGGGTGGGCAAGCAACGCGTTGACGAAGAGCATCACCGTGGAGAGCATCAATATCTGCTCCATGGAAATGATGAGGCGGCGACGGTTGAGACGGTCCGCGAGGACCCCGCCGTAGAGGCCGAAGAAGACCAGGGGTGCCAGCTCCACCAGGCCGATCGAGCCCACGGCGAGGGTCGAGTGCGTGAGTTGCTTCAACTGAAAGGGCACGGCGACGTAGGTCGCCTGACTGCCGAGCGCCGTCACGAAGCCAGCGATGTACAGGCGGCGGTACTGCTTCGAGACACGAAGGGGCGTGAGATCAATGCCAAAAAACTGTTGGCTCATGCCGGCCCCGCCAGCCAACCTTCACTCGGGCTGTAGTGGCGCAGCACCTTCGCGGGCACGCCGCCGAGCACCACGTGATCGGGGAACGTCCCGCGCACGACCGCGCCGGCGGCGACGGCGGTGTTCTTGCCCAGGGTCGTGCCCGGCAGGATGACCACGTTCGCGCCCAGCCAGCTGCCCGAGCCGATCTTGACGGCCGCTTCACTCGGTCGCTGCCAGCCCACGGGTTCATCGATCTCGTCGTAGGAGTGATTCTGGTCGGTGATGTAGACGTAGGGTCCCGTTTGAATCTCGTCGCCGAGTTCGATGGACCAGTGGCCAATGATGTGCGAGCCTCGGCCGATGACGCAGCGGCGACCAATGGCGACGGTGGGCGCGGCGAGCATCTCCTGTTCGCCGTTGATGCCGGCCGTGAGACAGACGTTCGGACCAATCAGCGTGTCGTCACCAATCGAGAGGTAGCGCTCGTTGTAGATCACGCCCTGAGGCGCCATGAGGGCCGCACCTTTGCCGAAGTAGTAGAAGGCGCTCGCGTAGTCGTCGCTCGGCCCGACGATCGCGACGTCGTTGAGGTAGCGACGCCACCAGCGCACGCGAGCGCCCAAGAAACGACGAAATTGAAGACGCAAACTCACCTCGGCCACGCTACCGCCGCGGGGCGACGCCACGAAGACTGTGTAGCGTCGGGTCATGGTGGTGGACGTCGCGGTGATCGGGTCGGGCTTTGGGGGGCTGGGCGCCGCCATCCGGCTGAATGAGACCGGCGTCACCAACGTGGCGATCTTCGAGCGCGCCGGCGACCTCGGCGGAACGTGGCGCGACAACACCTATCCCGGGTCGCTGCGACGTGGCGAGCAATCTCTACTCCTTCTCCTTCGCGCCCAATCCCGCCTGGACGAACACGTACAGCTACCAGCCCGAGATCTGGCGTTACCTACAGAACGTGGCCGACGAGTACCAGTTGCGCGATCTCATCAGGTACGACCACGACGTACTCGACGTCTCCTTCGACGGGCCATCGAAGACGTGGCGGCTCACGACCAGTCAAGGCGACTACCATGCGCACTGCGTCATTCTCGCGACCGGCGGTCTCGCCGAGCCGCGCCTGCCCGACATAGCGGGACTGAGTTTGTTCCAAGGTCCGATCATGCACACGGCTCAGTGGAACGACACCATTGATCTACGCGACCAGCGCGTGGGCGTCATTGGCACCGGCGCCAGCGCCATTCAGACCGTGCCGCAGATTGCTCCCCTGGTGCGCACGCTCGAAGTCTTTCAACGAACGCCCTCGTGGATCTTGCCGCACCTCGGGCGACCGGTGATCGAAAGAACCAAGCAGATCTTCACGACCTTGCCGTTCTCGCAGCGTCTCGTTCGCGCCTGGGACTACTGGCGCCGCGAGTTGATGGTCCTGGGCTTCGTGAAAGATCCGAGTCGCATGACCAAGGCCGAGACCATGTCACGCGATCACCTCGAACGCCAGATCAAGGACGAATCTCTGCGAGAGCGTCTGACGCCGCACTACCGCCTCGGCTGCAAGCGCGTACTCATCAGCAACGACTTCTACCCCGCGCTCAATCGCGACAACGTGACGCTGGTCACCGAAGGGATTGAGTCCATTGAGGCGAAGGGCGTTCGAACCCTCGACGGCGAACTGCACGAGTTTGACCTGCTCATCGCCGCGACGGGATTTTACGTGACCGACAATCCGATGGCCACGCAGGTCCACGGCGCGAAGGGCGAGGAACTAGCCGACGCCTTTCTCGGCGACGTCGCCAACTACAAGGGCACGACGTTTCCGGACTTTCCGAACTTCTTCATGCTCGGCGGGCCCAACACCGCGCTCGGTCACTCGTCCATCATCTTCATGCTCGAGAGCCAGCTCAACTACATCACGAAAGCGGTGAAGGTCGCGCTCGACGATGACGCCCTGATCGAACCCAAGGCGCACATCGCCGCGCGCTGGACGCGCGAACTCCAAGCCAAGTTGCCCGGAACGGTCTGGGACACGGGGTGTTCGAGCTGGTACCTGAACGACGCCGGGCGCAACACCACCATCTGGCCCGACTTCACCTTTAAGTTTCGAAGCGCTACTCGCCACTTCGATCCCCGAGACCACCAGATCTCTACGTCGAAAAAGTCCGAGGTTGCTTAGTCGAGGCTGAGGGGCGCGTCGACGTCGAGACCCTCGGAGGATCCAACAACGTCGGGCACGAGCGCGTCCGCGAGATGCGCCCGCACGCGCTCGTCAATTTCGGCCATGGTCTGGGGATTCTCACGCAGGAACGTCTTGACATTCTCGCGACCCTGACCCATCTGCTCACCTTCGTAGGTGAACCAGGCACCGGCCTTCTTCACGAAGCCCAGCTCCACGGCGACGTCGAGCACCGAGCCTTCACGACTAATGCCTTGGCCGTACATGATGTCGAACTCGGCTTGGCGAAAGGGCGCGGCGCACTTGTTCTTGACAACCTTCACTCGCGTGCGGTTGCCCACGACCTCCGTACCGTCCTTGATGGATTCGATACGACGAATGTCGAGTCGCACCGAGGCGTAAAACTTGAGGGCGCGTCCGCCGGGCGTCACCTCGGGCGAGTTGTGCACCACGACTCCGTTGACGAGGTAGTTGTGACTGTCCTCCACTTCGATGTCGAAACGGTGCATCGAGCGAGACTTGGGCTTCACTCGCACGTCGATCACCGGCATGGCCACAAGCTGGTAGTTCATCGGCACGAACTCCGGCTCGACGGCGAACTGCCCACGGAATCGAGGTAGGAGCTTGTACTCCATACTCGGGTGCACGAAGGGGGCAATTAGGGCCTGAAACTTCGCGGTCTCGGCGTTGGTGAATATCAACGTCGCCTGTTTCCGCGCTCCGCCTGCCCTCAGCGCAACGTGAATTCCCCACGTGTCGGCGAGGTAGCTCACAAGGCGATCGCGAGTGCCCTCTTCCATCGCCTGAACACAGATTGTTGCGCGACCCGAGAGTCCCTCCGTCCGCTGCTGTACGCCCTTGGACCTGACCGCGAAATGTGCGTCGTCCATGTACCAGAGCGCTAGTGACAGTGGAGTGAGGGACTTGAAGTAGTCGTCGTCGAGGTATTTCTTTCCCTCGAGGTAGACACTCTGTCGCAGATCTGCGAGCTCCGGCAGCGGTTGGAAGTCATACGTGACGACGCCATCGGGTCGCGCGTGACGGGAAGAACCCACATTGGCGAAGAGTGAGGCCTTCCAGTCGGCATACTCAGCCTGGGCACCGCCGTGGGAGTAGCGGAAGCGAGCCGCGAAACCGCTACGAGAGGGCGAGAGCGCGCCGTCACCCATCAGGGTGCCGCGCAGCGCCGACCATTGGAAGTCCGATAAGTAATGTGGAAGCGCCTCGAGTACGCGGTCGCCAACCTTTAGCTTGCCGGCTTCGACCCATCCACTCGGCGTCCGGACCAAGTGATTAGCAGTGCAGGCGAGTGCGACCCGGCCGCCCTTGATTGGTTTTGCCACCGTGATGTTAAGGAATTCCTCCGTTTTGCCGTTGTCGAACCAATTAACGACGCGTTTGGGGACTACAGCGCCCGTCGCGGCGTCGAAAGAGAGCACTTCGACGGGAAGTTTCTGGTTGACAATCTTGCCGATCATCTCGGTCGTTCCGTCGGCGAGGACCACGCGAGCGTCATAGTGAAAGCATCCATACATGACGCCGATTTTTTCGCGCAACTGGTTGATAAAGATCGCGACTGTGTTGGACTTGGAGAGACCACCGGTCAACTTGCGAAGCGCCTGACTCATGAGGCGAGCCTGCAGTCCCACGTGGCTGTCACCCATGTCGCCTTCGATCTCCGCGCGCGGCGTCAACGCCGCCACCGAGTCGATGACGATCACGTCCAGCGCACCCGAACGAATCAACATGTCGACGATCTCGAGTGCTTGCTCGCCGGTGTCGGGCTGGCTGATCAAGAGATCGTCCACGTTCACCCCAATGGCGCGCGCGTAGACCGGGTCCATGGCGTGCTCCGCGTCGATGTAGGCGCACACCCCGCCGTTGCGCTGCGCTTCGGCGACGACGTGCATGGCCAGCGTGGACTTGCCCGAGGACTCAGGCCCGTAGAGTTCGACGACGCGCCCCCTCGGCAGTCCGCCAATGCCGAGTGCCATGTCGAGCGCGAGGGCGCCCGTGGGGATGGACTCAATGTTGAAGTTCATGGTCTCGCCCATGCGCATGATCGAACCCTTGCCGAACTGCTTTTCAATCTGGCCGAGTGCCGCCTCGAGGGCCTTGTCGCGATCATCGGTTGCCATTACTATCTCCTTGTTTTTCGTCATCGGGGCAAATTAGATAACCCCTGTGACATCGGTCGGCGTCCGCCTAGGTTTTAGGGTACTACGAACACTTGTTCGTAGCGGGCATTTACCTCCCGGTTCTTCAGCACAGCCCACCGTGGAACTAAACCCACGATAGCGGTGAGAATTGGCGGATTTTCACCATTTCTACGTCGCGATCCCCCACCCCGGTGAGCGGCTCACGGCGAGGGGACCTCGCTAAAGGTGAGGATGCGGCCGGCCCCCAGCGAGGCGACCGCGTCGTTGATGAGGACCACGCGTGAAGCGGTGGCAAAACACTCTCGCGACGTCGGACAGCTGAGGGACTCGATGAGCCCCTCGGCACGCGGTTCATACTCGTTCACCCACTTCTCGCCGCCATTCGCGGTGAGAAACGTCGTGTAGTTATCAACGACGACACAGACTGCGGCACTGGCGCACGAGACGATCGGTGAGCGTCCATTGAATGACGGCCCACGCGCACCCAACTCCACAGTCCAGCGCCAGCTGGTGCCGCCATCTTTCGTCTGAAGGATGAACAGGTCGTTGCTTCGAGTCAGTCCAACGAGAGTGCACGCTTCGCTCGTGGGACACGAGACACTCTTGAACGTCAACGATTCCAGAGACGCCGTTGAGAGTTTCGCGACGTGCTTTATTGCAACGGGCCTCCACGACGCGCCGCCCGACGATGACTTGAAGAAGGCGGCGCCGTCTTGGTAGAAGTCGGACACCGTGTAACACACGCGCGCGCTAGGACAGGACACCGCCTGAAGGCCACCAGTTATTCCGAGGTTGGGAAACGAAATCTCTGAGCGTTTCCAGATTGAGACCTGCGACGTACCCGTCGCCGAGAGATTGCTCGAAGTCCAGACGGGATAGTGATTTGCGTTGCCGCCGGGCGCGGCCGCGCCGACGGCTACGCATTCGCTGGTCGACGGGCACGAAATGGCGTCGACACCCACAACACCCTGCTCGGCAATCTTCCCGGACACCGGAACCCACGTGGAGCCCGATACCTCGCTCAGGAAATAGATGTAGTTCCCGCCTCGAGATCCAATGCCTCGACACACATAATTGGCCGCGCATGATTCGTCGTACACGGAGTACGACGCAGCGACTCGATCGACCGTCCACGTCTTGCCACCATCGTTCGTTTGTTTGACGGTGTTCCCGTCTCCCGCAACACAGAACGTGTCCGAAGGGCACGATATTCCTACGAGCCTCGCGCCACTCTTCAGCGAGGTTTGAATCGTCCAACGAGAGTGGGCACGCTTAACCGGAGGACTACTGGAACTCTGTCCGCACGCGCTGAGCGTCAGGCCCGCGAGCAGCACCACCAGAAAAATCAGACGAGTCGTGCGCACGCTCTCTGTTTAGTGGAGAGACGCGATCTGACGTGAGAAAACTTTTCTCGAAGCTGCCAACCACTAATCAGCCAACGCTTGATAGACGAATCGCTGCAGATCACGTCGAATGGGGTAGGTCCCACTCGGCAGCAGTTGGGTGTAGAACCCAACGGCCAGGTCTTCGACGGGATCGACCCAGAAGGTCGTCGACGCCGCGCCGCCCCAGAAGAACGAACCCTCCGTGACCATTGACTTGTTCTTGCGCCGGTCGATCATCACCGACATGCCAAAGCCGAATCCCTGACCGGCGTAAGCGGCCTCGGAATACGAGTCCTCGGCGAGGTCCACGAGGTCGCCGTCGCGGGGCAGGTGGTTCTCGATCATGAGTTCGAGCGTGCGACTCGACACCAGTCGCTGCCCGTCCAGTTCGCCACCACGAAGCAGCATGGTCATGAAGCGGTTGTAGTCGTAGGCCGTGGAGAGCAACCCTCCACCTCCGCCGAAGATGCGCGGCGGGTGCAGCGAATGCTTGCCCAGGTCGTCAAAGGGAAAGGAGTCGCCGCTGGAGGGCACGTAGAGCGTCGCCAGACGGTCCGCCTTTTCCGGCGGGCACCACCACTCGGTGTCGCTCATGCCCAGTGGGTCAAAGATCCTCTCCTTCATAAAGACGTCAAGGGGCTGACCACTCCAGATCTCAATAAGGCGGCCCAACACGTCGAAGGAGACTGAGTAGTTCCACTTCGAGCCCGGTTGAAAGAGCAGCGGACTCGTGCACCAGTCGTTGACGGCTTGGACGAGATCCGCGCCCTTGCGAAATCCGAAGTCGTAGCCCTTGTCGCGGTAGATGGCGTCGACGGGGTGGAGATAGTGAAAGCCGTAGGTCAGTCCACTCATGTGGGTCAAGAGGTGGTGTACTCGCACCGGCTCGATCGCCGCCACGGTCACGGGGTGTTCCGGCGTGCCACCCTCCCACACGCGAGGTTCCTGCAGCGCGTCGATCCACTGGCCGACCTCGTCGGTGAGATCGAAGTGGCCCTCTTCGTACAGCATCATCACCGCGATCGCGGTGATGGGTTTGGTCATCGAGTAGATGCGCCAGATCGTGTCGTTCGTGACCTCGAGTTCCTTTTCCCGGTTCCGGTGTCCGCCCTTGTCGCTCCAGACGAGCTGGCCACCGCGCGACACCGTCGCTAGCCAGCCGGCCAGGCGCCGGTCCGCAACGTAACGATCGAAGGCCGGCTTGATGCGCGCGAGACGCTCCGTGGAGAAGCCGTAAGCCGATGGGTCTACTTCGACCTCGAGTGACGACATGGCCACCTCACTTTCCTAAGGGAGATTAGATGCGGTCGCCGAGGCCTAGTTACGTTCGAGAGCTCGGCGAAGCGCGTCGAGGGCACTAATGGCGCTGTAGGCGCGCACGCGTGGCCGATCGCCCGGCAGTCGAAGCGCCACGTGGTGGACTTGATCGCCGAGATCGAGTCCGACGAAGACCGTGCCCGCGGGCTGACCCTCTTGTTCTTCGGGTCCGGCGACGCCGGTGACACTTAGTCCATAGTCCGCCCCGAGTAACTTTCGTACACCTATGGCCATCGCCTCGGCGGCCTCGGCGCTCACGACGGGTCCCTCGGGCACGCCCAGCACGTCGAACTTTACTTGCGAGGCGTAACTCACGACGCCGCCGCGAAACCACTTCGACGCCCCCGCGACGTTCACGAGACGACTCGCGATAAGCCCACCGGTGAGTGACTCGGCGACGGCCAACGTGGCGCCGCGCGCAAGGAGCTGTTCCGCGATCACGTCTTCCATGGTCTGGTCGTCAACCCCAAAAATGATGTCACCGAGTTTCTCGTCGATCAGTGCGCGCACCGTTCGTTCTTCGTCGCCGAGGAGCGACCACGCGTCTTCGTCGTTGTCGCCACGAGCCGTGAGGCGAACTTTGATACCTTCGATGCCCGACGCGAGAAACGCAATGGTTACCCGTCCGCCGTTTTCGAGCGCGTCAAAGCGCTCGGCCACGGATTCGGCGAGCGCGGACTCGCTCGCGCCCCACGTGCGCAACACTCGACTGCGAATGACTGAGGTCTCGCCCGACTCGCGTTGTCGCACCAAGAGGTCGGGCAGAATGGCCCGTTCGAACATGTCACTCATCTCGTAGGGCACGCCGGGCACGGCGTAGACCACCTTCAAACCGACCTGGCAGATGAGTCCCGGTGCCGTGCCGCGGGTCTGGGGAATAATCGTGGCCCCCCGAGGAACGTCGGCCTGGAGCAGGTTGTTGTCGGACATCGCACGTCCGCGTGACTCGAACATCTCTCGAATAGTCGCGACTAACGCTTCGTCGCGGTCGAGTGGCACGTTCATCACTTCGGCGAGGGCGGCGCGCGTGATGTCGTCTTGGGTGGGGCCGAGCCCGCCACAGACGATCATCGCGTCACTGCGAGCGAGGGCCGTTCGAAAGGCCAGCACGATGCGTTCGTGGTTGTCGCCGACGTGTTGGTGAAAGTACGAAGAGATACCGTTCGCGGCTAAGCGCTCGCCCAGCCACTGCGAGTTGGTGTCGGGAATCTGTCCCAGCAGAAGTTCCGTACCCACCGCGACGATCTCAACGCGCACTCGCGACGACCCTTTTTCCCACGGCGTAGTACTGCCATCCGGTGTAGAGCGTGAGGACGACCGCCAACCAGATCGTCACGAAGGCGAACGCCGGGTGGTGACCGGTGAGGGGCAAGACGCAGAACCCAATGGCCCAGTCCTGGACGAAGGTCTTCCACTTGGCGAGTCGACTCGCGGGAATAGAGAGGCCGCGCTTGGCCGCGCGCGCCCGGTACACACTCATCCCGATTTCGCGCAGCGTGATGAGGATGGAGGGCACGACAAAGAATGTCAGTCCGTGCGGACGCGACACGATCATGGCGTAGAGCCCGCCGAGCACGATCACCTTGTCGGCGAAGGGATCGAGGAAGGCGCCCGAGGTCGTCGTGCCGTGACGGCGAGCGACGATCCCGTCAAAGAAGTCCGACGCCGCCACCGACAGTCCCACGATGGTCGTCCACCACGAGATGCGATGAAAGACGATCAGGTAGATGAAGAAGGGCGCGGCGACGATACGAAAGGCCGTCATCATGTTCGCGGGCGTGAGCAACGCCGACGGGCCGTAGGTACGGTCGGTACTCACCGCGCGACCGCCTCGAGGTCCGTTCCGTGGCTCGCCACTATTTCACACTCCACCATCGAACCCACGATAAGTGAGGGATCGACCGTGACGACGCCATCGATCTCCGGGCACTCACGGACACTTCGACCAACACCAACTGAGTCGATGAGCAACCGTTGGCGAGTACCCACCAGGGCGTCACGCTTCTTCGCGGTGATGGTGTCTTGGAGTTCGGAGACCTCGCGCAGTCGCTCGAGGGCGAGCTCGTGGTCGACGGGATCGTCGAGATCGTCCGCGTAGGTGCCCACTTCCGAAGAGAACGTGAAGAACCCGGCCCAGTCCAACTGCGCGGCCTCGATGAAGTCGAGCAACGCGCGCTGATCGTCTTCGGTCTCGCCGGGATAGCCCAAGATGAACGAGGAGCGAAACGTCGCGTCGGGTTCCACGGCGCGAATCGCCGCGATGCGCTCGAGGAATCGAGGCCCGTCGCCCCAACGACGCATCGCTCGCATCAGGGGTCTCGAGGCGTGTTGCAACGAGAGGTCGAAGTACGGTACACCGGTCGAAAGGATCGTCTCGATCAGTCCCGGGGTGAGACCCGACGGGTAGAGATAGAGCAGGCGCACGCGGTCGACTTCGCGACTGAGCGTCTTCGTGAGTTTGATCAACGGCTGCGTGCCGCCGTCGTCGAGCACTTCGAGCGCCTCACCACGCCCGGCCCGACGCCGGTCGTGACCCCAACTCGCTAAGTCTTGCGCGATCAACACCAACTCCCGCACGCCGCCCGCGACGAGGGCGCGCGCTTCGATCAAGATCTCTTCGGTCGAGCGAGAGCGTTGATCACCGCGAAACGTCGGGATCGCGCAGAAGCCACATCGCCGATCACAGCCCTCGGCAATCTTCACGTAGGCCCACGGCGCCTTCGCTTTGGGCCGGGGCAGATTCAACAGATCGAACGACGAACCGAGACGCTGGCCAAGGGTGACCGGCGTCGAGGGCACGACGCTGGTCAGGCTCTCACCAAAACCCGCGACGAGGTCCACCTCGGGTAGCGCGGCCGCGAGTTCGTCGCCGTAGCGCTCGGCCATGCAGCCGGTCACGACCAGACGCGCACCCTCGCGCTTTCGATCGGCCAGGTCCAGCACGGTTTCGATGGACTCTTCGCGCGCGGCTTCGATAAAGGCGCAGGTGTTCGCCACCACGAGATCGGCCCTCTCGGGGCTCGTCGCGACGAGGTAGCCCTGGGACTCCAAGAGTCCCGCCAATTTGTCGGAGTCCACGAGGTTCTTGGGGCACCCGAGCGTCTCGATCCAGTACCGCACACAACTCCTTCACGTGGCAACACCGAGCGCGGCGCGCTCGGTGTTTCGTGGCGGAGAGGGAGGGATTTGAACCCTCGGGCCCACTTTCGCAGGCCGCATTCTTAGCAGGAATGTGGTTTAAACCGGACTCACCCACCTCTCCCTACCGAGCCAGCCTACTAAAGACTGACTCTTCACATATCGTGCGAAGCACTCGCGTTCGGCGCCTCGCTTCGAGTGAAGGTCGAACCCGAAAGTGCACCACGGTCAAGCGTTACACTGACTGGCACCGTGGCGCGAAATCGCGTCAAGAAGGGATGCCCATGCGTAGCGTTCGACTCGCCCTCGCCGGAGTTCTCGGTGCCTCACTGTTCACGACGGTGACCATGACGTCAGGAGTCGCGGCCCAAGCGGCCAGCACGTCGAGCGCGCTCGCCAAGTGCAAGACCAGCGTCTCGGCGCACGAGTACACCAAGGGTAAACTCACCGTCGCGACGGACACGCCCGCCTACACGCCGTGGTTCATTGGCAACAAACCCTCGAACGGCAAGGGGTACGAGTCGGCCGTCGTGTACGCCATCGCTAAGGAGTTAGGGATCAAGAAGTCCAACGTGACGTGGATGGTCGAGCCCTTCGACAACAGTTACGTGCCCGGCGTGAAGAAGTTCGACTTTGACATCAACGAAATCTCGTACACCGCCGCGCGCGCGAAAGCCGTCACCTTCTCCTTGAGCTACTACGACGTCCAACAGTCGATCATCGCTCTCAAGACCAACCCCATCGGGACCAAGCACACGCCCCAGGAACTCAAGAGTTACCTCTTCGGCGATCAGATCGGCACGACGGGACTGGCCTACATCAACGACCACATCAAGCCCACCCGACCCGCGCGCATCTACTCCACGCTCGACGAAGCGGTGGCCGCTCTGCAGAGTAAGCAGATCGACGCACTGGTGATCGACACGCCCACGGGCCAGTACATGGCCTCGGCGCAGATTGTCAACCGGCAGAAGAAGACGGTCGCGACCCAGGTCGGCCAGTTCCCGAGCGTGGGCGAACACTACGGTCTGCTCTTCGAAAAGGGCAGCGCCCTCGTGAGCTGTATCAACACCGCCATCACGACGCTCAAGTCGAGCGGCGCACTCTCGGCGCTGCAGCACAAGTGGCTCGGCATCTACGTCGGCGTTCCCATCATTAAGCCCTAGCCGTGGCGTTGACGACCGACGAGAACTCGGCGCCAACTCCGCCACCACTCTTCGCTCCTCGTCACCGGCGTCTCTTCGTGGGACGTCGCGGCGTTATCGCGAGCGCGCTGTCGAGCGTCATCATTCTGGGCGCGATCTTCGCCATCTTCTGGTTCGCGCCCGGCGGTCCGACCGTTCGCTACTTCTTCTTCAACCCGCACCTCATGTGGCAGGCCTTCGTGGGCGATCCCCACAAGGGACTCCTCTCGGTCGGCAAGGGTCTCGTCACCAATCTCTGGATGTTCACGTTGAGCGAAGTCCTCGTGCTCATCCTGGGCCTTCTCATCGCGTGGGTCCGCCTGAGTCAGTCCCCCGTGCTCTTTCCCTTTCGCGTACTCGCGACGATGTACACCGACGTCTTTCGAGGCGTGCCCGTCTTGTTGGTGATGTACATGGTCGGATTCGGACTGCCCGAACTCAACCTCGGTTTCATCTCGAACCAGTCGCCCGCGGTCTACGGGTGCGCCGTGCTCACGATCTCCTACAGCGCCTACGTGGCCGAGGTGTACCGCGCCGGCGTGCTGTCGGTGCCCCACGGACAACTCCTCGCGGCCCGATCGGTCGGACTGACCCACACCGCCACCATGCGGCGCGTCATTTTGCCCCAAGCGGTCCGCACCGTCATTCCACCGCTCCTCAACGACTTCGTCTCGCTGCAAAAAGACACCGCGCTAGTGTCGGTGCTCGGCGCCATCGAAGCCACCCGGGCCGCGCAGATCTACGGCGACACCGTGTTCAACTTCAGTGGTTACACCGTGGCCGCGGTCTTGTTCTTGTTGCTCACCATTCCCATGACCCGTTTCACCGATCACCTGATCGCGCGCGACCGCAACCGACGACTGGCCGGCACGTGACGGACGTCGTCCTGGAACTCGCGGGCGTCGTCAAACGCTTCGACGAGAACGAAGTGCTGCGCGGAGTGTCAATCACGCTGCACCGCCACGAGGTGGTCTGTCTTATCGGGGCCTCGGGTTCGGGAAAGTCAACGTTGCTGCGCTGCGCGAATCTCCTTGAGACCATTGACGCGGGCACCATTTCGTTCCTCGGTCAATCACTGCAGGATCCTCGAATCGATCCCGATCTCGTGCGTCACCACATTGGGATGGTCTTTCAATCGTTTAATCTCTTTCCCCATCTCAGTGTGCTCAACAACATCCTCATCGGACCGGTGTACTCGCTCAAACGACGTCGCGCGGAAGTTCGCGAAGAAGCGCTGGCGCTGCTCGAGCGCATTGGACTTCGCGATCGCGCCGACGACTATCCCGATCGACTCTCCGGCGGTCAACAACAGCGCGTGGCCATCGCCCGATCACTCGCCATGCGACCGACTTTGCTCCTACTCGACGAGGTCACGAGCGCGCTCGATCCGACACTGGTGGGCGAAGTGCTCGACCTACTTACCGACCTCGCGCACCAGGGCACGACCATGTTGATCGCCACGCACGAGATGAACTTCGCGCGCGACGTGGCGAATCAGGTGGTCTACCTCGACAGCGGCGTGCTGGTCGAGCAGGGTTCACCCGAGGAGATCTTCGACCACCCGAAACACCAGTCGACGCGCAACTTTCTCGAGCGCGTTCGCTAAGAGGCGAGCGCTCTAATCTCGGGCATCTCCATGACCAGATCAAAGAGTTCCTGATCGCGGTCCCACGTGAGGTGCGTGCGCACCTGTTCGAGGGGCAACCAGACGAGTACGTCGACTTCTTCGTTGGGCGCGAACTCGCCGTCGACGGAGTTCATCAAGTAGTACGCGACGATCTTCGTCTTGCCCTTTCGGTGCGTGTAGTTCGTCGTGCCGACGAACCGTACGACGCGACAGTGGATTCCCGTCTCTTCGAGGACTTCACGCAGCGCGCCCTGCTCGAAGGTCTCGCCCTCTTCGATCTTCCCCTTGGGAAACGTCCAATCACCTCTCGACTCGCGGTAGATGCACGCCACTTCAACGCGACCACCGGGCACGAAGCGCGTCACGATGCCCCCGGCCGCGCGAATGAGATCGTTCGGGACGTCGTTGGGGACAATCAGCTCGCCACTCAAGAGGTACACGTCGCTAACGGTAGATGAAGGCGTGACCAAACTCGGGGATTACGTGTTCCCAATAACAAAAAACTCATCGTACGTAGAGTAGTGAAAAAGTCCCTCGGCACTCTTCCACTGGTGGCGCCTCACGAACGTTCCCTTAGCCGGCGCGGCTGCGGGCACCGCGCACGGCGGCGCCGGCGTCGCGACAACCATCACGTTTCCCACTTTGTTGGGTAGGGGATACCAGCACTCCACGACGATGTCTCGACTTGGGCGGCCGCGGTGTCGAGTGACGTGGGATCACGTTGTGACTTTCGCCACGACCGTGAAGCTCGAGCAGCTAGTGACACATTTCTGACCGTCTCCCTAAACTTTGTTGAGTGAAGCGGTTCTTCTCCTTTCCCAATCCCGTCAACGACGCCGCGGCGCGTAGCGTCGCGCTCGGCGTGCTGGCGATGTCCGTCGCCGCCTTCGTCACCGGGGGCGCCGGGATTCTCATTCCCTTGACCTACGGATTTCTCGCGCGCGTGGCGGCGAGGCCCAAGATCTCCCCCCTCGGGTGGTTCGCGGTGCACGTGAGTGGACCACGGATCGAGCGTTGGCAGAAGTCCGTGCCCGGCTCGCCCAAGCGATTCGCGCAGGCCCTGGGTCTGGCCTTCTCCTCGGCGGCGCTGATTACTTGGCTCTCCGCCTGATGGTTAGACGCACGATGGATACTTCTCCCCCTCATCGGCGCCGCGTCGCTCGAGGGACTCCTGGGCTACTGCCTCGGCTGCACCGTCTTTGGTTGGTTCATTCGCGCCGGCATGATCCCCGCGTCAATCTGCGATGAGTGCGGTGATCTTTCCGCTCGGTATCGGCGTGCTGGTTACGAAGTTGAGTAAGAATTGGCTGTTATGAGGGAAGACCGAATACTTGGAGTGGCCGGTACTTCCCTAGGCTGACGTCTATGCCCGGGTCTCGAACGCGTTCAAAGTGGCGCCTCATCGCGCTCAGTTCGACCCTCGTCGTACTCGCACTCCCGGCCACGTCGCTCTCGGCCAGCGCGAGCGAGGCGCGCGTCGTCGTCGCGGGCCTGACGCCCCTTCCCACTACGGACGTCGTCGTCAACAAGTCCATCACGACCTCCTTCGATCTCGCTCTCACCCAGACCCATCAACGCGCGCTGAGTACGTTCATCGCGAGTCTCTCCAACACCGCGTCGGTGAACTTTCACGCCTACCTCACGCCCAGCCAGTACGCCAGTGGCTACGGCGCGACCGCCGTAACGGTGAACGCCGTTCGACGTTATTTCAAGAGTTACGGTCTGCACGTTGGAGCCCTCAGTAAGGGCCACAACATCTTGCACGTCACCGGCACCACGAGCAACATCGCGCGGGCCTTTGACGCGCCCGTCGAGACGGTACGTCTCAGCGACGGATCACTCGACGCGCACTTCCAGAGCGTCGCGTCGCTGCCCGCGTCCCTCGCGAAGGACGTCACGGCCGTCGCGGGTCTATCGAACGTTCAGCCAGAGTCCACGAACACCTCGACCTCGCACGTGGTCGCGACGCCGAGCGCGTGCACGTCGGCGGGCAGCTACTCGGGCACGACGCCTAACACCGTGGGCGGTTACACCGTGCAGCAACAGTCCGAGCTCTACGGTCTCAGCACCGCGTGGGCCGCGGGCGATACGGGCGTCGGACAGACCATCGGTGTCTACGAACTCGCCAACTTCGACGCCGGCGACGTCAACACCTTCTTCAAGTGTTACAGGCTCTCGCCCGCGATCAATCAGATCAACGTGGACGGCGGGCCCACGTCGTCCGATAACGCCAACAACGCCCCCGACGAAGCCACCTTGGACGTCGAAGAGTCCTCGGCCCTCGCGCCCGGCGCGGCGATCGAGGTCTACCAGGGAACCCAGAACGGTAACGGACCCACCGACATCTACTCGCAGATGGCCAGTGACAACACCGCCACGATTATTACGACGTCGTGGGGCATCTGCGAATCACAGACCGACGGCGCGGCACTCGCCGAACAGACGATCTTCGAAGAGATGGCCGCCCAGGGCCAGACCGTCGTCGCGGCGGCCGGTGACGCCGGATCGTCGGACTGTGAGGGAACGCCCCAACCGTCGAAGGGCCTCGCGGTCGACGATCCGGCGTCACAGCCCTACGTCACGGGCGTGGGTGGCCTCACCGTCACTTCGATCGCGCCGCTGACGCAGAAGGTCTGGAACGACAACTGCTCGTCACAGCGCTGCGGGGCCGGCGGCGGCGGCGAGTCGACGCTTTGGAGTCGCCCCTCGTGGCAAGCGGGCGACGGGATTAACGCCACCGCCGACACCCGGCGAATGGTGCCTGATCTCTCGGTCATGGGCGACCCCGCGACGGGATTTATCCAGTACTTCACCGGTACCGACACCAGTTTCTGCAATCACACCTGCTCGGGGGGCTGGGGCGCCATTGGCGGCACGTCCATCGGGGCGCCGCTCGTCAGCGCGCTCGTCGCCGTCGCCGCGCAGTCCTGTACGACGACGCCCGGCGGTCGCCTGGGTTTCATTAATCCTTCGCTCTACGCCATGGCGTCGACGGACTTCATCGACGTCACGAACGGCACCAACGATCTCTTCGGCGTCGGTGGGTACAGCGCCGGACCCGGTTACGACATGGCGTCGGGACTCGGCAGTCCCAACGGTGCCACGTTCATCAACGGACTCTGTCCGACGGGACTGTCCGCGAGCGAGAGTTCGTTCGCCCTCTCGAGTAGTAGTGGCCCCGCCGCAACCCCGGGACCCACCATCTCGGCGACGCTGCGTAACACCAGCGGCACTCCCGTCGCCAACGTCGCGCTCAGCGTCTTGGCCACGGCCACGGGTGGATCGCTCAGTATCGACAACGTCGTCGACCACACCGACGGTCTCGGCACTGCCAAGGGAACGGTCACGAGCGACGCGACGGGTGTCGCGACGTTCACTGTCGGATCCTCCATCGCCCAGAGCGTCAACGTGACGCTGAGCTACGCCGGACAGACCGTCTACACCACAACCCTCACCTTTAGCGCGTCCACCGCAGTACGAAAAACGATACCGGGGCCACCAACGATTTCGAAGTTGTCGCCACTCGTGGGGGGCTTCATACTCACGTTGAAGGCACCAGCGAAAACCGGTGACAGCGCGATTACGACGTACCAGTATTCGATCAACGGTGGAAAGTCGTGGATCTCCCTCGGAAGTGGCCGAACATCCATTAACGTCGTGAAGTTGTCAAAAGGCAAGTCGTACGGCGTGAAGGCGCGGGCAATCAACGCAATTGGTGCGAGCGGATCGTCCGTCACGAAAAGAGTTGTAACACGTTCGTAGCAAGTTATTGCATCCTCGCGGTCTATGACCGGAGTCGAGGGATGCCTCGCCCCTAAACTTGAACACGGTGAAGGTCCCTATCGAAGTGGACGCGTCGCCCACCGAAGGACGTGAGTGAAGATTCGACGAACTGCGCTGATGGCCATTGTTTTATTGGCGGGCACTTTCCTCGCGGAGAGTTCTTCACGCGGCGCCACGACCGCGGTGCCGGCCGGCCTGCCGCTGTACCAGTTCGTCGAGACGGGTGTGCAGCCTCTCCCCTGGAACGCCGTGTCGCTGAGGAACAAAATCAACACCACCACCATGCTCGGCGGACCGCACGGCGCGACCAGCGCGACCGAAGGTGTCCTCGCGTATCGGACCAACGAAAGTCACCTCGCGCTCTTCACCCAGAGCACGGCCAACACCTCGCAGTGGATGGACTACACGCCGCTCAACGACGTGCCCACGCCCGCGGCCGATCCCATTCCGTTCTTCGATCCCTCCAACCACGTTGACCTGCTCTACGTCGACGACTCGGGCCACGTCATCTTGTTGAGCGCGAACGATCCCGACACCCCGCTCTGGGCGCGCTTGCACTACGACACGCCGTGGCGTCGCTACGTCACGACCGACCTCAGCGCGCTTACGGGTGTCGTCGCGTCGAATGGTCTGCCGAGCATTCAGATCACGGGAACGACGGGCACCGTCGCGTACCGCACCCAGCGGAACACGATTGAAGTACTCACGCTCTCGTTCGAGGCGGGACAACCGATTCCGGTCTACGCCCAGAACGCCTTCAACGTGACGAACGTGGGTTCCTCAACGACGACCACGACGACGACGACCACGCCTACAGGTGCGTCAACCACATCGACCGCGCCACCAGCGACGACGACCTCCACGACGCCGCTCAGCGCGACGGGTTTCGCGAGTGATCCCGTGGTGCTGCCCGGCGTGACGCCAACTTTCGCCGCGACCCTCAACAACGGCGATCTGGTGGTCTTCACCAACACGGGCACGTCAATACGCGCGTGGACGACGGAGAACCTGACCACGCTGACGGGGTCGCCCACCGTGAGGGGCGCACTCGCGCTAGGAACGAGCACGTCGAACATTGACCTCGCGGCGTTGACGAGTGGTGGCGCCGTGGAACTCTTCACGACGCAGTACGTCGCGCTCGTCGCGGGCGTCTCGAGCCACGTCGTGCACTACTCGAACCTCATCTGGAACGTCCAGAACATCACGAGTCTCGCCACGGGCGCGCCGCCCCTCAGTGGATCGCTCTCGGTGCAAGTGACCCCGAGCCAAGTCGCCGTCGCCGGACAGGCGGCGAACTGGGGCGACCTGTTCGTCCTCACCAGCGTCACCGGCTCATTCACGTGGAGCGCTACGGACGTCTCGGTCACGGCCGGCAGCTCCGCGCGTACCGTCGGGAACATCGTCGCGGGTCTACAGATCAACGGTCAGCTCACGCTCTACGCGGCGGGTCTCGACTCCCCACCGCGACAGGGTGTCGGGGTGTACGCCATTCCGACCACGAAGTGGACGAAGGCCATCGGTGACGGCTGGCCCATCATCTCGGAGACTGGTGGACTCGGCACGCGGTCGGCTCCCTGGGTCGGCTTCACGGGGTCGCCGAACCTCGCCTACTCACCGGACTTTCTCTTGGGCCAGTCGATCTACAACGCGCACAAGCGCGTCACGTGGCTGGACTTTTGGACGGTGAGCGGTCCCCTCGCGGGTCAAGCCCAGACGACCGCGAACTTCTACAACCACGGCTTCGCCGCGGGCGTGTGGGTGGCGACCCAGATCGACGCCTACCGGGGTCTCGGCGTTGGCCTGAAACCTGATTGGGTCATCTTCGATCCCGAGGGCTACCCCGACAACCACTCGGGCGTCGACGCGCCCGGCGGGGCGAGTAACGCCACCCTCGCGAAGTACGCCACCTTCTGGAGTGCGATGGTGAACGGTTGGCAGGTGGGCATTAACTCCGTCGACCCGAACCTCAACGCCGGGGTCTACGCCTCGCAGTCCGAGTACCGCAACTACCAACTCTCCACCCTCTCGTTGCCGGTCTTCATCGCCATCGCCTTTGGCGGAGGTGGCCCCATCCCGGTAACGGGGGCCAGCGGCAGCAACGTTCGAGGCTTCATCTCCTTTAACGCCGTCTGCACGCCGGCGTCAACACTCCAGAGCGAGGCGACGACGCTACTCAACCCGCCGTGGGGTGGTCAGTTCAACACGCTGCAGTTCAACGCCGGCGTCTACTGCGCGCCACCGTCCACCTAGTCTTAACTCATGAGCGATAGCGCCGAATCCAGTACCAACAAATCTCAGGACCTAAAGAGCCGCATCAAACAGATCACCCAGCCCATCGTGGACTCGCTCGACGCGCGACTCTCGACGCAGGTCGACAAGCGCGTCGATCAGCGAGTGGACGAGACCCTAAAGGATCGACTTTCGGTGATCGAGCGCGCGATTGCCGACCTCGATCGGACCGTGCACGAACTCCAAGATCGACTGAAGGACTAGGTCTCTTTCGTTGACTCCTTGGCGCGCCGCTCGCGGTCGCGCATGATGGCCCATCGCAGTGTAAACACGCACAGTACGATGATCGCCAGGACGAAGACGCTAAAGACGGCGGCGAACACGCTTCGAGGCTAGGTCGTGTCACAGGGTGACGCCAAACTCTTCTCATGACTTCACTGCTTGACGAATCGCCCGCGAGCGTGATGGACGTGCTGCGAGGCGAGCGCGCGACGAGGCCACTCGCCAACGCCACGGCCGCGGCGGGACTGAGAGCGCTGCTCGAAGATGGACTATTCGAACTGCTCGGGTCTGATCTGCTCGAAACGCCACTCACCGTTCGGGCCTCGTCACTTCGCCCGGGGCCTTTCGTGAACGACCCCTCACTCGCCACGCTGGCTCAAGTACGCGGGATCCTCATCAACGAGGCGCTTCGACTCATGAGCGTGGGACTCGACGTCAGCGACGTCTACGACGAGGCTCTTCTCGCCTGGCGCGCCGACGTGGGCTCGAACGAGATGACGAACTATGTCGATCAGCTCGACGACAACGAAAGAGCTCGACTCGCCACCGACGTCACGGCGCACGGGGTTACGTTGAAGCGTTCGCTCGGCCCTCTCTCGAATCGTTGGCTCCCACGAACCTCCTTTCGGGCGTACCAACGACTGGCTGGGGGCAACGTGGTGTTGCGCGACGTCATCGACCTCATGGTCGGCACCACGACGAGCGACGTCGCTTCGGTGGCGCTGCTCGACGTGACGACGTCGCCCCTGGGCGAAGGCGCCGAGCGAATCATGCGCTATCACGCGCTCGTCCAGACGCTTCGCACCTCCATCGCGCCCCTGCGCACGTCGATGTTCTCGACCGCCTCGGGTGAGCTCTGGAGTATCGACGTTGACGACGAACTGCTCACGAGGTCCGTCGCCGACGTGCTCGAGGTCGTTTCGCGCATGGTAGGGCCGGCGTGACGACATTGACGCACCGTCGCTTTTCGAGGAACGTCCTCAATCGCCTGATCGACGACGCGCCAACGAATCCACCGTGCTTAACGGACGATCACCGTCGTTCACTGAGCGCTCGTTTTCGCGCCGTGGTGAGCGTCGAACATCGTCGCCTCGACGCGTGGATGGTCGAACGAGCCGGCCAACCCTTTGACGCCTTTCGCTGGTCGCCCACGACCGCCAAGCGCGTGGTCGGAAACGCCGCGCTACGACGCTCGATCAACGACCCCACGCTCACGCGCTTCGACGCGGTCGACATTGAACTCACCGATCAGCTGCTGCGCGTCACCTCGGGCTACGCCCGACCCGGTTCACTCGCTTCCTACTTGGCCCAGTCGTCGCCCGCGGTGCTCGGCCTCGTGAGCGCCGAAGCGGCCAACTGGACCACGCAACTGGGCGAAGCGGCCGAGAGCATCGCGGCGCCGTGGTCGGTCCCCACGAGTGACGCGTACTACGACGTCGCGAGAGCGCGCACGACACTGCGCGGACGTCGCGACCTCATCATCCCTCGCGGTCTATCGAGGATCTTGTTGCGCGTTCGTGCCGGCGCGCCGGGAAAGAGTGCCGGACCGGGACTAAGGGCCGATCTCACGATTGACGCGTTGGCCGAGCCCACGGGCCTCGCGGCCGCTCGCGTTATCGGTCTCTGGCCCGAGGCGGGCGTCGTGTTGAGCGTGGACGGCACGATGGAGGATCTGCGCTACGGTGCGCGTGACCTCGTGCGCACGGCCGTCGCCAGCCAGCGTCGTACACTCCTGCGCGCGGCGTGAGCTTTAGCGAAGGGCCCCGCCTACTAGCGTGGTTCAGTCATGTCGCTACGAACTTCCCTTAGAAATATTGCCATTATCGCTCACGTGGACCACGGAAAGACCACGTTGGTGGACAAAATGCTCCGCCAAACTGGCTCGTTCACGGCCCACGAGGAGATCACCGATCGGGTCATGGACTCGGGCGATCTCGAGCGCGAAAAGGGCATCACCATCCTCGCGAAGAACACCGCCGTCAAGTGGAACGGCCTCACGATCAACATCATCGACACCCCCGGTCACGCCGACTTTGGCGGCGAAGTGGAGCGCGGTCTCGCCATGGTGGACGCCGTCATCCTCCTCGTTGACGCGGCCGAGGGCCCCCTGCCCCAGACCCGGTTCGTGCTGCGAAAGACCCTGGAGAAGCGCTTGCCCGTGGTGCTCGTCATCAATAAGGTCGACCGGCCCGACGCGCGCGTCGGCGAAGTCGTCGCGGAAGTGGAGAATCTCTTCCTCGACCTCGACGCCGACGAGCACCAGATCTCCTTTCCCATCCTCTACGCCAGCGCCCGACAGGGCTGGGCCTCGCTCGACCCGGACGTTCCGACGAGCGACCTCACTCCGCTCTTTCAGACCATTGCCGACTTCGTGCCCGCGCCCGAGTACGAGGAGGGCCACGGACTCCAGGCCCTCGTGTGCAACCTGGACGCGTCGCCCTACCTCGGACGCCTCGCGCTCTGTCGCGTGATCAACGGCTACTTAGAGCGCGGTCAGCGCGTGGCGTGGTGTCGCATCGACGGAACGGTCGAACACGCCAAGGTCACCGAACTCTTCATCACCGAAGCGCTCGAGCGCATCCCCGCCCAGAGCGCGGGACCGGGCGACATCGTCGCCGTGGCGGGCTTCGAGGACATCACCATCGGTGAGACCTTGGCCGACGCCGAGAACCCCGAGCCCTTAGAGCCCCTGCACGTCGACGAACCGAGCCTTTCGATGACCATTGGCATCAACACGTCCCCGCTGGCGGGCACCGAGGGCAAGCTGCTCACGGCGCGCATGGTGAAGGACCGTCTCGACAAGGAACTCGTGGGCAACGTGGCGTTGCGCGTCCTGCCCACCGATCGTCCCGACGCCTGGGAAGTCCAAGGTCGAGGCGAACTCCAGCTGGCGGTCTTAATCGAGACGATGCGCCGCGAAGGATTCGAACTCACGGTCGGTAAGCCCCAGGTGGTGACGCGCATCATCAAGGAAAAACTGCACGAGCCCATGGAGCACGTCACGATCGACGCACCCGAGGAGTTCGTCGGACCCATCAACACGCTGCTCGCCACGCGCAGGGGCACGATGCTCGACCTCGTGAACCACGGCACCGGTTGGGTGCGCACGGAGTGGCGCATCCCCGCGCGCGGCCTTGTCGGGATTCGCACCGAGTTCTTGACCGAAACGCGCGGCTCGGGCATGATGCACACCACCTTTGACGGTTACGACCCGTGGTATGGGGACATTCGCCTGCGCCAAAAGGGCACGCTGGTGGCCGATCGTCGTGGCGACACCACGGCGAACGCGCTGCTCGACCTCGAACAACGCGGCGTGCTCTTCGTGGGACCGGGCGTTGAAGTCTACGAGGGCATGATCGTTGGTGAGAACGCGCGCTCCGATGAGATGAACGTCAATCCCACCAAAGAGAAGAAACTCACGAACATGCGCGCCTCGGGCAGCGACAACACCGAGAAAATTGCGCCGCCGACGATCTTCTCGCTCGAACAGGCACTGGAGTTCATCGCCGACGACGAGGCCGTCGAAGTAACGCCGAAGTCGGTGCGACTGCGTAAAGTCGTGCTCGACGTGGCGTCACGGCATCGTCTGCGTAAGAAGGCGTAGAGATCCGTTCAACTAAGGTTGTCCCCGGAGGGATGACAGAGCGGACGAATGTACCGGTCTTGAAAACCGGCGTGGGCTTGCCCACCGTGGGTTCAAATCCCACTCCCTCCGCCAATTGTGCTTGACCCCATTGGCTAGACCAAGTTCATGAGAGTTGGGTCTGGTTTTGGGTTGAGTGTAGGTCTTCAAACTCGTCAGGCGTCAGGTAGTTCAGCGAGCTGTGTCGACGCTCGCGGTTGTAGAAGTTCTCGATGTAGTCCGCCATGGCGACCGAGAGTTCGACGAGCACCACGTACGCCCCGGCGGCACCGAGTCGCTCGGCAATGGCTCGCCCGATGCCGCTCGAGGCACCGGTGACACGGCGCTTCGCCCCGTTAGGTCCAGTTCACTTGAAATGAGATGCTCCTTGTACCGAGTTGGGTCATCCTACGGCTCCCTCACCACCGTCGGGAACGACACGCTACGCACGCGCGGCCCCGATTAGTCCCTTGCGAAGTACACCTTCATCGGCGTGAAGTAACTCTGTTGCCAGCCGCCTTCTTCGTAGCCCCGCTGATCCGAGGGAACGTCGCTGTGACGAACCGTGACGAGGGTCCCGTCGTCGTTGCCCTCGAGCCGGACTTCGATCTGGGAGTCTTCATGCTCATCAGTGAACTGAGCCGATCGCCACGACTGCACGATGCGGCTGGTCGGCTCGAGTTCGAGGGTCTTTCCGTGGATGTAACCGTCCCACGCGTCAAATTCGTCGCCGACGTAGGGACCAACGTGGGCTTCGCCGCCCGTCATCGCGGAGTGCCCCTCTGTAGACAACCACGCCGCGTAAATTTCATCGGGCGGCGCCGGAATCTGATCCGATACTTCAAAGTTGTAGGTCACGCTCGTTCTCCTCGGTTCCTTCGCCGCTTCGTCGCACGCGACGTTGCTCACGGTGAACGTAATCCTAAGCACTTCGATGTCGATCCGCCCGGGGACTTTTCGTCGTCACCCGATGGTGACGGCGACGTGAACGTGGACCCCGAGGACGCTAGGACCGGCGAACGCGGGCGCGGATGGCCTCCATCCACTTGGCCGCGGCTTGGCGAGCCTCGCCAACCTCTTCGCGCCGAGAACTCGAGCCCTCGCCGGTGACGGCGTACGAACCGAGGAACTTCACGCGTGCGAGGTGCGCTTGAAGATCCGTGAGACAGTCCGCGACGACCTCGTCGGCCACGTGACCTTCGAACTCGATGACGAAGCAGTAGTCGCCGAGACCGCGCTTGGTCGGTCGGCTCTCGAGTTTCGTCAGGTTGATATCGCGCGCAGCGAAGCGGCCGAGAATCGCGTACAGCGATCCGGGGCGGTCGGCGTCTTGGAAGCAGACGATCGTCGTGCGGTCGTGGCCGGTGGGGGCCGCGACGTAATCGCGGCCGACCAACACGAAGCGCGTGGCGTTGTCGGGATGATCTTCAATGTCCGCCGCCACGACGTCGAGTCCAAACAGTTCGCCCGCCAGCGCCGATCCCACGGCCGCCAACGGCTCGTTCGATTCGGCGACGTCGCGCGCGGCCTGCGACGTCGAGGTCGTCTGCGCGCTCGAAAGCCCCTTGGAGTGAAGGAAGTCGCGTACCTGGGCCAGGGCGTGCACGTAGCTGCGCACGCTCGTGATGTCGCCGAGACCAACGCCCGGACGAGCCAGCAGGTGCAGGTGGATGGGCAGCACGATCTCTTGGAGAATGACGAGATCGTGATTGAAGACCAGCCCGTCAATGGTCGCCGATACCGTTCCTTCGAGCGCGTTCTCTAACGGGACGAGTCCCTGATCGACGGACCCGTCCGCCACCGCGCCGAGCAGGTCTTCGAGCGACGAGTAGGCGACGGCCTCAGAGTTTCCAACGGTGGTGACGGCCTCGTGCGAAAACGAGCCCTCGGGTCCGAGATAGCCAACGCGGGCGCTTTCCATGTCGGGATGTTACTTCGTCACCCAAAACGTTCAATTCGACTCGACTTTGTGGACATCGTTTGAGACCGTACGATGGCTAGGGACCAAAATCGAAAGGGTGGGCCATGGGCCACGAAATGTTTGAGTTCGACCCTGAACTCGCTGACGCCGTCTTCGAGTACTGTCGCGAGCGGCTCGCCATGGACCCGGTGCCACTGGACTTCGGCAGCCTCATGGCCATCCCGCCCGAATCGATGGCGGGTCTCATCCGCCCCGAGGGTCGAAACGCCGAAGACGTGCTCGAACTCTTTAAGACCACCCTCGCGCCCGCCGTCGTCTCCATTGACTCGCCGGGCTTCTTGGCCTTCATCCCGAACGCCCCGACCAAGAACTCACTCCTCTTCGACATGGTCGTTGCCTGTTCGGGGTTGAACGGCACCAGTTGGCTCGAGTCGAGCGGCGTGGTCGTCGCCGAAAACCAAGCGCTCACGTTCATCGCCGACACCGCCGGCATGCCCGCGGGCTCGGGTGGCGCGTTCGTGTCGGGCGGTTCGATTGGCAACCTCTCGAGCCTGACGGTCGCGCGCGACGTCGGACGGGCCAAACGTCTCGACCTGAATCCCCGCGACATTCGATTCGCCATCTCCGAAGACGCACACTCGAGTATTGGTAAGGCCCTGCACGTCTTGGACGTGGCGACACTCAGCGTCGCTACCGACGATCATCGCTTCACCCGCGCCGCCTTGGAAGCGGCGATCGCGGCCGATCCCCACCCGGAAAACATCATCGGCATCGTCGCCACGGCCGGCACCACCAACGCGGGCATCGTTGACGACGTCGAAGGACTCGGCAGCTTCGCGCGTGAGAACGACCTCTGGTTTCACATCGACGGCGCGTACGGTGGCGCGGCGATCTTCTCGGCCACGCATCGCCACCTCTTTACGGGCATTCGCTACGCCGATAGCTTCATCGTCGACCCGCACAAGTGGCTCTTCGCGCCGCTGGACTGTTGCGCGTTGATCTACCGCAACCCGACGGTGGCGCGAAAGATCCTCGCCCAACAGGCGAGCTACTTAGACGTGTTGCACGAGGGATCCGACGACGAGTACGAGTGGAACCCCTCGGACTTCGGCATCCATCTGTCGAGGCGCGCGCGGGGTCTGCCCTTTTGGTTCTCGCTCGTCACCAACGGCTCGGCCGCGTACGAGTCGGCCGTGCAGTGCGCCATCGACCTCGCGCAACGCACCCAAGAACTCATCAACGAGAGCGACTACGTGGAGATGGTTCGACCCTCCAGCCTCTCCATCGTGCTCTTTCGTCGAAAGGGCTGGGGCGCCGCGCGGTACCACCAGTGGAGTGAAGAGCTGTTGTGCCGCCAGATCGCCTTCGTCACGCCCACGAAGTGGGAGGGCGAGACAGTGGGGCGCATGGCGTTCTTACATCCGAACACCACGGAGTCGATGGTGCGCGAGATTCTCGAATCGATGCGCGACTAACGCTGCAAAAGTGGATCGCTCGGGTGACGGTTCGTTTCGCCTCGCTCGTCGCGCCAGCGCCACGCCACGCCGCCCAACGCTTCCAGAACAATGCGGTTGCCGAGGTAGGCCGTGATCTCCGCGTGGTCGTAGGGCGGCGCGACCTCCACGACGTCGACGCCGCCGATCGGCACACTCATCGCGACGCGGCGAACGGCGTCGAGGAGTTGACGACTGGTGAGACCTCCCGGTTCCGGCGTGCCCGTTCCCGGGGCCGCGCCGGGATCGACCACGTCGACGTCCACCGACATGAAGACCGCGTCACAGTCGGTCATGGCGATGTCGAGGGCCTCGTCGAGGACGTCGTCGAGACCGCGCGCGACGATCTCACCCATCTCATAGGAACGCATACCTTGTTCGGCCATCCAGTCCAACGTTTCGGGCTCGGGCCAGTAGCCACGAAGGCCAATCTGTAAGAAGCGATCCCCGCGACAGGCGCCGGATTCGATAAGCCGGCGCATGGGCGTGCCGTGACCGTAGAGCGAACCCATCTGACTCTGGCCGGTGTCGGCGTGCGCGTCAAAGTGAATCACCGACACCCGCCCCCATCCGACGTGTCGCGCCACGCCGGTCACGTCGGGCAGCGCGATCGTGTGATCGCCCCCGAGGATGATCGGAATAACGCCGGCATTCGCCACGGTGCTCACGCGATCTTCCAGTTGTTGCAACGAGCGTTCCGTGTCGCCCGAGGGCATCATGACGTCGCCGAGATCCACGACGCCGAGGTCCATCAAGGGATCGACGCCCAACGCGAGCGAGGGACGTTGCCCGTCGTGGGGCAGATAGTCGGTCGTTCGAATGGCTTGGGGCCCAAAACGACACCCCGGACGGTGCGACGTGCCTCCGTCAAAGGGCGCGCCGATAATTACGGCGCGCGCGTTCGACCACTGGGCCTCGTCGTCGGGGTCGGCGGCGGGCACGCCGAGGAAGGTGGCGTCGGGGCCGTAGAGATTGCCGATTCGTGTCACGTCATCCGATTCTAGAAACCATTGGTTCTACGACTCGAACGCCGACGCGAGTTCGGCCTGCACCTCGTCGAGGTGGCGCGCGTAGATCGACAGGTGACCATCGGGCGGATGTTGGTGCGTCGTCGCGCTGGGCAGATGACCGGACAGCCAGGCGCCGTGCGAGGGCGGCACCATGAGATCGGCGCCGCCGTAGAAGAGTGCGACCGGCACGTCAATGGTCGTGGGATCGAAGCCCCAGGGCAGGTAGAACGCGCTGTTGTCGTCGAAGTAGCCGTACCACCCGTTCGCGAAGCCGTAGCTCATGCCGGCAGCAAAGAGCTCGCGGGCGCGGTCGTCGTCGAGGACGGCTCGGTCAGCTTCGCTGAGGAGTCCACTCATCATCTCGATCACGTTGTCCTTGTCCATCACCGCGATAAAGGCACCCGCGGTCGCGATGTACTCCTCGTAGACGGGACCGCCCTCCTTCGCGAGCGCGAACTCCTCGAGGTTCTCTGGACCCATGCCCTCCGTCCAGTCGAAGTCCACGTCGAGGGGAACGACGCTAGCCAGTGCCACGGCCTTTCGACAACGCGGCGCGTCGAGTGCGGCGCAGGCCAGCGCGTGTGGCCCGCCACCGGACCAGCCGAGCGTCACGTACGAGTCGCGTCCGAGAGCGTCGAGCACCGTGCGCGTGTCGTCGACGACCGAGGCGACGTTTCTTCCTTCGAGACGATCCGAGGCGCCGTAACCCGGGCGCGACGTCGTGACGAAGAAGAACTTTCCGTGCTCGACGAGCGGCTCGAAGGTCAGCATCGTCTTGGTCGAGCCTGGCGTGCCGTGGTGAAAGACGATCGTGTGACCCGCAGGATCACCCATCGTCGCCACTTCCAAGACGCGCCCATCAGGGCAGTTGATGAGTTGTTCGCGATACGCCATGAGCCCCCGATCAAAATGCTTCCCTCACCCTACGCTTTGCTCCTGACCCCAAGGCGATGCGTCCGCGCCGTGCGCACGATTCACGCACCCGCGACCGTCACCTTCAATCTCCTCGCCGATCCCCGTCAGCACGCCAGTTTTGACGGATCGGCTCGCTGCAAGAGGTGAAAGAGGGCCCCGATCGCCTCGCCTTAGGATCCACCTTCGCGATGAGTATGAAGATCGGTGTTCCCTACTTCACGCGCAACGTCGTGGTCGACTTCGTCGAGAACCGGTCCATTGCGTGGCATCACTTCGCGCGCTGCGTGTGGCGCTACGACCTCGAAGAAGTTCCCGGTGGCACCATCGTCACCGAGTCGTTCACCTACGACAACCCCGCGGAACTTTTCGTGATGTTGATGGGCTTTCCCGAAAGGAATCGCCAGTCAATGGAGGGGACGGTCGAACGGATCGAGAAGCTCGTTACCTCGTCACCGTAAGGGTGGTGCCGGTGTCGAGGAGCTCCACCCAGGTCTGACCGGGGGTGAGTGTGATGGTCGCGCCCGTCGCGGTCTTGTACTGAATGATGTCGGCCTTGGAGGGTCCTCTCGACCACGTCCCTCGCACCTCTCGTCCGCCACTAAAGATGGCGGCCTGGCCCGAGCCCTGGAGATTGGCGTAGGAGTTTTCGGTGCCGATGCCGTTCACGTAGGTGACGAACATGACGACCACGTTCTTGGGTGACTCGCGAGCGCCGGTGCCGGTGACGTCGGCCTGGCCGAATATCGTGCGGTCCCACGACGTCGTCGTGGTGTTCCACGTCCACGTCACCCTGTACATGCTCGGAAAGGGCACGATGAAGCTGGAGACCTTGGGACCAACGGGTTGCTGGCCGCTCTTGCGGTAGCTAAAGAGCGCTGGCGGCGGCGTCGGAGTGCCCTTAAAGGCGAACAGTAGGGGCGCTACGGCGAAGAGATTGTGCGGCGATTGGAGTGAGTAATCGCGGTACATCGCCGTTCCGGCCGAGTCTTCGTCAACCAACTTGACCGGCGCCGTTGAAATACTGTCCACGGCGTAGGCCGCGCCGCCCGAGTACGCGAAGATCCCGCCGAGGGGCCACACGACCTGGGTGTCCGTCGGTCGCACCGAACGAACCGGCCCCACCTTCGCGGGCGCCTCGGAGTTAAAGATCGCCGCGAGACGGGTAATGCCGCCGTTCACGATCTCCTCGTAGACCACGTCGGCCTTATCGATTCCCCACTGGGGCAACGCCTGTGGCGTGTTCTCTACCTTGACCGTGAGAGCGGGACGTTGAAGCGCCGTTCCCGAAGGGTCGACGAAACCCGTCAATGGTGCCGTTGGATAGTGCGGCGCGGGCGTGGTCGTCGTGGTGGTGGCGGTCGGCTTCGACTTAGCGTGAGGAAAGACCACGACGCCCACGCCCACGCCGATGACGACGAGCACGGCGAGGAGAATGAGATACTTCCGCATCTACCAAACCTAGTAAATGGTTTGCTTGACGAGAGGGCATCTACAAGCTCTCAACGAGCAGTTTCACGATGATCGAGTGCGGAAGTTGCGTTTCGGCACTGATGAACTCTGATCCTTCGACGATCGTCCACCCGGTCGCCACGTAGAAGCCGAGCGCACTGTCCCTGGCGTACGCCCACACCTGCTCGGCGCCGAGCGCGCGCAGTTCGTCGAAGGCGATCAAAAGGACGCTTGCGCCGTAGCCCCTGCCCTGCACGTCAAAGTCCGTCGCCATGTAGCGCAGTTGGTACGACACGAGGTCTTCGGTTACTGGTGCCGCCGCAAAATAGAACGACGCGCTCACGACGAGGCGATCGCCGACGAAACCTCCGAAGTGCCGTGTCGTCACGTCGCCGTCGCGCGGATCGGCGACACTCAACTCGGGATCGTTTCCTCGCAGGACCCGACGACGTAGTTCGTGGAGCACGGGTGCCTCCACGCGCTCGACGCGAAACTCAGGCGTCGACAATGGCCCGCCTCATCGTTTCCAACGTCATCGAGGGGTCACGAAACATGGCGTGGCGCTCGCCCGTTGGCCGAAAGCCCAACTTCAGATAGAAGGCACTCGCGCGCGCCACGCACGTCGTGACGTCCAGATGCAGTTCGGTGGCGCCCTCACCGCGCGCCCACTCTTCGACCACGTCGACCAACATCACCGCCGCCGCGCCGCCGCGCGCTGAGGGCGTGACGTACATTCCGTACAGCCAGTGAGCGCCCGCGTGATCGTTGTTGAGTCCGCCCGCGGCCATGCCCACGACCTCGCCACCACGTTCGACCAGGAAGTAAGACATCTGTGCGGTCATCGTGCGCCAGCGGTCCTCGGAAAAGGTCAGAGCCGTGATGATCGTCGAGCCGTAGGCCTCGGGCGTGTCTCGAAGCGCTTCGAGGCGAATGGTCTTGAGGGCCGACCAGTCATCTGCTCGGGCGCGGCGCACGACCAGATTCGTGTCGCTCATCGAGCCCTCGTCGCGGTTGCACGGCCTCGTTGCACGCCTCCATTGTCTCACGCGCCCAACTCGTAGAAAACTGTCGCGTTGGTGTTACGTCGAACTCGGCGCTTCGCGCCGGGGCAGACGGGCCGAGTAGATGGAGTAGCCGTCAATCTGACGCACGAGGAGCGTGGCGATAACGGTAGCGACCATCATGGGAATCATGATGTTGAATCCCCCGTGGGTCAGTTCCAACACCAACACGAGTCCCACGAGCGGGGCCTGCATCGAAGCGCCGACCATCGCCGCCGCGCCCACTAACGCGAACGCCCCCACCGGCGTGCCGGGCCACAGATGGATCCAGAGTGCACCGAGAAACCCGCCGAGTACGGCGCCCGTGGCGAGAAACGGGGTAAAGACACCCCCGGCCGCGCCGCTGCCGAGCGTTAGGGCGGTTACCAGGGGTTTAAGGGCGAAGAGCGCAAAGAGTAACCCGACGCCGCCCAGTCCCAAAAAGGCGCTGTGGGCCATGCCCTTGCCGTTACCAAAGAGCTGCGGGTACCACAGTCCGATAACGCCCACCACGACAAACGCCAGCGGCATGGCCCAAAAAATATGAGCGCCCCGGGCGCGGTGAAATGACACCCATCCGATGAGACGAACGTAGAAGACGGCGAGAAGACCGATGACGACGCCCGCGAGCAGCGACCACACCAGGAGTGACGAACTGAATCGATACTTCGGGATATCGGCGTAGGTGGCACCACTGGGTAGGTAGACCCACGCGACGACGGTGGCGATGAGCGAGGTCGCGAGCGCGGGAAAGACGACCGGCAGCGCAAAACTGCCGTACAGCACTTCGGCGGTAAAGAGGGCACCCCCGAGGGGCACGTTGTAGACCGCGGCGAGACCGGCGCCGCCACCGCACGCCACGAGCAGTCGCTTCTGCGCGGGGGTCAAGTTAAACCAGCGCGAGATGACCGATCCCGACGCGCCGCCCATCAACTTGGGCGCGGCTTCGCGGCCGATCGACGCGCCCAGACCAATAACGACCTCGGAAACAACGGAAGTGAGAAGGCTCCGTCGAGGCGAGAGTTCGCCGTCACCGCTCCAGACGGCCTCGTCGATCTCGGAGCGTTCGTTCTTGAGATAGCGACGAATGAGATACCACGAGACCGCGCCAATCGCGCCCGCAACGAAGAGCGATCCCACGCGACGAACTCCCGACACCGCCGCCACGGCACCCTGATAGCTGCCCGAGTGGTAGTTATAGGCCGTGTGTTCGACGAGCGTCAAGATCCACATCAAGAGGTCCCCGAAGAGACCGGTCGCGACGCCGGTTAAGACGACGGCGAGCCAGAACTTCGGCGTAAGGCGAGCGTCACCGTCGTGCGTGACGTTGGGCTGTTCCATAGCACCACGACCGGAGGCGATTCGCCGCTTGATCAGAGGTTGAGGTACACGCTGGCGTTCACTCTCGCCACTCGACTTAGGCACGGATCTTCACCTTGGCTAGCGAACTTCCATCGTAGTCGTGAGCACCACGATCTTCGCTGGCTCGCCATTCACGACATTGTCACTAGAACATGTAGCAGCGAGCGAGCGCGGTGGCGTTACTGGTCGGTGAGATTCATGGGACCTTCGCCGAAATCGTCGTGGGTCGCGGGCACGAGTTGACGACGTCGTGGTAGCAACGTGTTCCACGGCACTTGACTTCGGCCCACGAGGACGCGCGCGAGGGGCGTGCGCGCGAAGACGGCGCTAAAGAGCCATCCCATGAGGTACGCCACCGTCACGGCGAAGAGCAACAGGATCAGCCACGGCACGCGGTGAAAGAGATTGAACTGGACGGCCCATCGATGCATCAGCAAGATCCAGAGCATCTGCGAGACGTAGATGCCGTACGCCGCCTCGGACCCCGAGGCCGTGATCGCCCGCGTGCGCGCACCTCGCTTGGGACTGACGAGATAGATCCCGAGCAGGTACACCGCGAGGATGGAGCCGACGTCGTAAGGAACGACGGCGAGGGCGAAGGGATCGCTCCCGGGCACCATGATCTTGGGCAAGGCGTAGCCGTGGCGATAGAAGTAGTCGAGCAGGATCGGCAGCGCACCCGAGACCACCGTCCAACCGAGAATCGCTCGCTGGTGACGGACGACCCAGTCGTGAAACGCCTCAAGATAGAACGCCGCCACTACGCCACCGAGCAGGTAGAGCGCGTAGGAAAAGATGAGGCGCGTCTCGAGCTTCGTGGAGATGACGAAGCCGAGCCAGCCGCGGCGCACCACGTAGTGAAAGAGAATCTGCCAGACCACCGCGCCAATGAGAATGTAGAGGTGCGACTTAGGAAAGCGGTGAATGAGTTTGAAGAGGAAGGGAAAGACGACGTAGAACTCCAGGAGCACGAGTAGGAAGTACAGGTGGTAGTACCCCGTGGCGAGGGCAAAGAAAAAGTTGTGGGCGCCCGAGGCACTGAACAGCGACGACATCGGAATTCGAAAGTAGGGAAACGTCGCCGAGGTCTTCGCCGCGGCGACCGGGAAGTAGATGACCGTCCACACCACGTAGACGAGACCCACCGCCCTGAAGCGGCGCTTCCAGTAGGGACCCAGTTTCACTTCGCTGCTGTTTCGATAGCTGTAGGCCAGCATGCACGCCGAGACGAAGAGGAACGCGTCGCGTGAGAAGTGCGTGAGCGTCAGTAAGCCCGACGCGAAGAGACTCGTCGTCAGGGGCGAAAAGTAGATGAGCGCGTGCGTTGAGATAACCGCCGACTGCTTGATCGGACGCATCGCGTCCACGTGATCCAGACGTTGGCGCGTACCACTCGGTGGCGCTTCAGCGGCTGGGCTCATTACTTTCCTCGTCATCGAACTTCGCTCCGAACTTATTACGTGGCAGCGCTGCTAGAGGCGTTCTTCATGAACGACGACCACGTCACACTCACGCAGTAGCCCCTTACGAATCTTGCCAGTGGCGTGCGAGGGAAAGTGATGGATCAACTTCACGAGGGCCGGCCGGTACACCCTAGAAAATGCCTCGTTCGAGCTGATCCGTACCCGCTCGACCAACTTCGACATCTCGTCGAGCGAGCTCAGAACCGCGACGTCGACGGGTTCCAGGTAGGCCACGGGAATCTGGCCGAACACCTCATCGAACTCACCGATGACCGCGACCGCGGCGACGCCCTCGACGGCCACGAGTACGTTTTCGATCTCGAGCGGGTAGATCTTTTCGCCGCCTCGATTGATGACGTCGTCGGTTCTTCCGACAATGAAGAGATAGCCGTCATAGTCAAAGTAACCCAGGTCTCCCGTGCGTAGCCAGCCCTCCGCGTCAAAACGGTCGTCGTAGGCGGCACTCTCGTAGCTCTTGATGACCGTCGAACCCCTTATCTCAATGTGACCAACGCCGTTCGCCTCGGTTAAGGGGGCGTGGTCTTCCGTCCCCACGACGCGCACTTCAACGCCCACGGCCACGCCCACCGAACCGGACTTTCGAACACCCTTCAAGGGGTTCACGCAGATCTGGCTCGCGGCTTCGGTCATGCCGTAGGACTGAATGATGGGGATCCCCGTCGATGCCTCGAACTGCTCGAAGAGCGCGGGTGCCAGCGGCGCCGACGCCGAGCGGATGAATCGAACCCTCCGTGGCGGCACTTCATCACCCCGCAACACCGCGAGTCGCGAGATGATCACCGGTACCGCGTTGATCCACGTGACCTCGAAGTCGTCGATGATCTTCCAGAATCCGGTTCGATGGAAGCGGTCGTCGAGGACCAGCGACGCGCCCGCGAAGAGCGTCGAGAGCAGCCCCACCACTTCGGCGTTGATGTGCCAGAGCGGCAAGGGATTAAAACCCCGATCAGCGACTTCGAGCTGATTGTGTCGAGCAATCAGCTCGGCGGTCTCGAGCAATTGGGCCGCAGGAAGCGCGACGACCTTGGGCGTGCCCGTGGTCCCCGATGACGAGAGCAGCACGCCGCCCTGGCTGAACGTTTGGTCAGAGATTTCGAGAACGCCGGGTGACGACACGTCGGGGGTCGCCGCGACGACGTTATGCCAGGGCACGAAGTGCCGCTCGGGCGCGTCGCGGTCGCTGAGCACCGCGCCGAGGCCCAGACTCTGCGCACGCGCGTCGAGGTGAATCAGATTGGAAGTGCTGACCGTGGGGTCGAGGGGTGCCACCCACGCACCCGCCGTCAGACCCGCCAAGAACCACGAGGAAAAGGTCAGCGGATCACCGAGCAAGAGACCCACGCGGTCGCCGCGGCCGACGCCCCACGCCCGAAGCTGTTGCCGTAGATCGACGATCTCGTCGCGCAACGCCGCGTACGACAGGATTCGAGAGCCTCGTGCTTCGAGAAGATACGGCGCCGACCCACGCGATGACGCTTGAGCGGAAATTAAAGCGTCGAACAGTTGGAGACCTGAGCCGGGTGAAGAAGGTTTCACTGAGAAACCGTTAGTACATCATTCGATGGTCAACGTAGTGCTTGAACTCGATCAGGTTGGACGAAGGATCGCAGGCGACGAACGTCTGATGAACTTCAACTCTTCCTTCGAAGCGAAGGCTCACGTCACGGTAGAGAGGTACGTCACGCTGTTTGCACAGCTGATAGAGAGCGTCGAAGTCCTTCTGCTCGCGAAACGTCACGCCAAAGTGACGCGGGTACATGGGTAGTTCCTTCATGGGCGTCAGTTGCTCGGGCGCCGGCGTGAGATGGCAGACTAGTTGGTCACCAAAAAAATCCAACGTGACACGGTCGTCGTACCGACGAGCCAACTTGCAACCCAACTTGGTCACGTAAAACTCCAACGTATCATCGAGATCGAACGAAGGGATGGCCAGGTGAAAAACGTCGCGGCTTTCTCTCATCGGTTCTCAGTCGGCGTCGAGAAGGCCGGGCTCGAACGCGAGAAGCGTCTCACTGCGCAGTCCCATTCGAATCGTCTCGAGCGGAATAACGTCCGAGACCGAGATGTTGCCCAAGTTGGCGTCGGGCCCCACGCGCTGGACGAAGTAAGTTTGCAGTTCCGTCGTGGGAGCTTCGAAAAGAAGTTTGTCGTGGTCAATCTTCGCCGCCAGTATCTCCTCGATGAGTCCGTAGCGAAGCTCTCCGTTTGAGCGACAGATGCCACCCTTGCCGCCTTCACGACTCTCGAGGGTGACGAGCACCGCCCCGGCGTCGACGTCGGCTTGGATGTAGCTAATCCACTTGACTGGCGCCATCATGTCTGACTTCGCTTGGTCCTTCGAACCAACCTCGGAGATGACGTGGAAGTCATCGGAGAGTCGCTTGACGTAGTCCGCCTTGTCGTCGTTCGTTATGTCGATCGTTCCGTTGGAAACCTCAACAAAACGGCAGGCGTAACTCAGGCAAAGGCTACGGAATTCATCGAACAGGTCCTGCTGGATGTACTTTTCAAAGAGCGTGCCGCCGAGGTAGAAGTCAATGCCCGCCTCTTTTAAGACGTCTAGTTTCACTTGGAAGTTTTTTGTTACCACCGATGTTCCCCAGCCGAACTTCACGAAGTCAAAGTGTTCACCGTGACTTTCGACGACGTCAACAAAGTGATTGAGTGGCACACCCTGGTCGATAATCATCGTGAGTCCGACGGAACGTGGCTTCGAAGCTCTCGGTGGCAGCAAAAGTGGCACGGCTAGATGTTACCCGCGGCAATCCGCACGTTTTTGGGCGACTGCTCCCACTCAACTCGCCGCTTCCCTTCAGTTACTTGTGTCGCGAGCGCGCCGTCAGCCGACCACTCTTGGAAAATCCTGAGAATCGACGCACTCGCTTGGCCGGCGTCGCGGTACTATTCATCACTTCGGACGCTCGTAAGATCGATCACGTGAAGACTCGCGACGACGGGCGAGGCGCGGATCTAGCTTCGTCGTGTCGCTGACGGCGTGATGCGGTGACGTGTCGGTTCGACATCCAACGACGCGGCGCTTCACTTTCTCGTACCTTCTCGACTTCACTAACCTGGACGTCGTGACGTCCGCACCGCGCAACGAGTTCTCCATCACGCTGGTGCGTCACGGCGAAAGCAATTGGAACGAACTGCGCCTCGTCCAGGGACAGAACGACACCGCTCAGCTCACCGCCCGAGGTAAAGAACAGGCGTACGAGGTGGCTCAATCCTTGCGAGAACCGGGTTTTGACTCCCTTTTGTCGAGTGACCTCGATCGTGCAGCCGAGACCGCCTCGATCATCGGTGCGACACTCGGTCTCACGCCCGAGAGCGACGCCCTACTTCGCGAGCGCTGTTTTGGGACCCTCGAAGGCGGACCATTCGAGAGTCTCACGGGCGACGTCACGGGTGTCGTCGACCACGTCCTCGTCGATCCGGACACCCGACCGCCGGGCGGCGAATCCTTTCGCGACGTGGTCGCGCGGGCCGGACTCTTCATCGAACGAGTGAAAGTACTTTGGCCTAGCCAACGACTACTCGTGGTCACGCACGGCGGAACAATCCGCGCACTTCGCGTCCATTGGTCGCGTGCACCACTCGAGGGAATGACGTGGGACCGAGTGGTCAACGCCAGTGTGTGGACACTCGACGCGCACGCCTCAAAGTAACCGACGTAGCGACGAGCACTACAACAGCGGCGCGGCGCACACCAGGGCCACGATCGCGACGACCGTTCCCACTGCGGAAAACGTCCACAGCGAAGGCTGCAACTTGTGCCGTCGCGCAATGCGTATCCACAAGAGCGACGACAGCGCGCCGGTGACGAGACAGTTCGGTCCGAGGTCGAGGCCTAAGAGCAGCGCGTACGGGTGAGCCACGCCGTGAGCGGCGAAGAGCGAGGCGGCGGGCAGATTGTTGATAACGAGTGACGCGAGCGTCGACGTGGCGATCGTCGCGGCGATGCTCGCGTGGCGCAAGAGATGCGTCGTCAGCGAGGAGTATCGGGCAAACCAGCCCACCGCCATCGCGATCACGAAGAGCAGTGAAAGGGCCCAGGGATTCGTCACGGCGAGCGCGTCGTGAAGTTTGACGCGCTTTTTGGCGACGCTCTCGTAGAGTTCGGCCGCGACGCCCACGACGAGAACCCAGAGCGCGGGCCTCGAGAGAAACAGCATCGCGATCACGGCGAAACCTACGGCGAGGACACCCGGCCCGAAGACGAAGGTGGTCTTGCTTCTCGTAGGGGTCTGCACGGCCTGGCGCAGCGCGCGCCAACGCCACGCCAGTACCACCGCGATCGTCACCATGACGGCAACGATCCAGGCCAACAGCATGTGGCGAGCAAAGGTTGATCCCAGCGTGGCCCTTCTGGAGAAAACGAGCAGGTTGGTCAGATTCGACCCGAGAAGCAGCAGCGAGGCCGAATTCGACATGAAGATCGTCCCGTAGAGAAACGCTTTCTCATCAGTTCCTTTCGCTCGCGCCGCGTACAGGGCGACGGGCGTCATGAAGACCACCGACGTGTCGAGATTCAGGACGGCAGTGACGAGAGCGACGGCGATCATCGTCACGAAGAAGAGCGACACGCCGCCGCCGGGGACTCTCGCGCACCCGGCACCGACGAGTCGAAAGAGACCTTCTCCCGAGGCGACGTGGCCAATGAGGAGGAGACCCGCCACGAGGACGAACGGTGACCACGTCGCGCTGATGGTCTGGGCCAACTCGTGCATGGTGTCACGTTAGAGGCCGCTGCCGACGCGAGTCTTCGCTAAGCGACTCGAATAGAGTTTCTCATCGTGTAGCCCCTCAACTCGTTCTCGACGAGATTCTCAGGAGTTCGCGTGGCGCAGCACTGGCCAGTAGAGCGTCAAGTAGCTGCGCGTCGTGCAGACCTTCAAGGGACTTCCCGCTAGCGCCAATCGCACGTACTTCACGATGTGCGCGTTACCCGACGTCCACAACGCCAGTTCACTCGCCCAGGACGAGGCGTCACCGTCGCCGGCACGATTGAACGAAGTGAGGTGGTCACCATGGCGCGCCACCTGGTGGACTTCGCTCGACACCAAGGCATTCACCGAGACGAACTCGTGGCGCTGATCGAATCACTCTCCTAGACGACTCAGCGATTCGAGCGAAACCAGGGCGGCGGCCCGACCTCGATTCTCGGTAGGGAGGACGCGACGCGTCCGAAACGAACGTCGCTCTTCATCCAGCTCTCGTAGGCCCTCGAGATCTCGTCTTGGGTTCTCGCCACGAAGTTCCACCACATCATGATGGTCTCTTCGAAAGGGATGCCCCCGAGCAACATCGCCACGGCCTCCTCGCACGTCGTGAAGCGCACTTCGTCGCGACCTTGTCCGAGGTACGCGAGATGGCCCGGCGTGATCAGTGTTCCGTCAACGTTCAGTTCGCCCTTCGTCACGACCACGGCGTACTCGAACTCCTTCTCCAGTGGCACCACGTGCTCGCCACGGTGGAGTTTCAGTTCCACGCCCACCATTTCACTGTCACGTCGTGCGCTCGACACGGCGTCGCCCACCCGGCCGATCAGCACGATTCCTTCACCGTTGCGCATTTCGAACGTGGGTAGCTCTCCGTGGTGTTCGAAGGCCGACTCACCGTGGCGCGTCGACGACGGCAGGGCCACCCAGAGCTGCACGCCGTGGAGCTGACCCGACGTCACGCCGGGGTTCTCTTCGGAGTGCGCGATCCCTTCGCCCGACGTCATGAGGTTCATCTGGCCGGGGCGAATTAGCTGCTCCGAGCCGAGACTGTCGCGGTGCAGGATTCCCCCGTCGAAGAGCCACGTCACGGTCTGGAGTCCGAGGTGAGGATGTGGCGCGATGTCGAAACTTTTGGTCGGACTGAACGTTTCTGGCCCCATGTGGTCGACAAAGCACCACGGACCCACGGTTCGTCGACCCCTGGTGGGTAGTGCGCGACGCACGCTGAACTCGCCCACGTGCGTCGCGCGCGCGTCCGTGACCACGAGTTCGCCCTCACTTCTACGTTGCTCGTCGGCCATGGTCGTAGTATTCCAGGACCACTCACCATTTGCAGGTCTCCGCGGCGCCAAGCAGCCCATGCTGGAGGAGCGCGCGAGGTTAAGTGAATTCGAACCGGTACCCGACGCCGGGCTCGGTGACTAGATGTCGCGGCGCTGAAGGATGGCCTTCCAACTTGCGTGAGAGCGCGGAAACGAGTTCTCCCAGATGCTCCGACTCCTCTTGGTAACCCGGGCCCCACACTTGTTCGAGCAGTGTCTGCTGGGTCACGAGCATTCCCTGATTTCGAACGAGCACAGCGAGCGTCGCCCACTCTTGTGGAGTGAGGCGCACTTGTTCGCCGCGACGTTCCACGCGGCGCGACCCGAGATCGATCGAGAGATCGCCCGCGACGATGACACTCTCCTCGCCCGTGGAAGCGCTTCGCCGCAAGGCCGCACCGATTCTCGCGAGCAACTCGTTGATCCCGAAGGGCTTCGCGAGAAAGTCGTCGGCTCCCGCGTTGAGGGCCGCCCCCTTTTCCACCTCACCGGGCCGAGCCGAGAGAACAATGATCGGCGCGCTACTCCAGCCTCGAACGGCCGTAATCACTTCGATGCTCGAGAGTTGGGGCAGCCCTAGGTCCACCAATAACAAGTCCGGGTACGTTTTCGCCGCGAGCGTGATCGCCTCGTGGCCCGTCATTGCCGTCACCACGTCGTACCCGTGAGCGCCGAGTCCCTTGAAGAGCGCCCGACACAGCGAGTGGTCGTCGTCGACGACCAGAATCGTCGTCACGCGAGAGCTTCGCTGGGGCGCGACTCGTCATGGCAAGTGGGAATGGTGAGGACCATAGTGCCTCCGCCGCCGGGCGTCTCGTCCACACTCAGTTCGCCGCCCACCGCGGCGATAACACCGACAGCGAGCGTCTTTTCGATCAGTGCCCGGCCCACCCCCCACGACTAACCGCTCAACGGAAACTCGAGGATGACGGTCAGCCCCCCACCGGGCGTGTCCTCAAAACGAAGGTCACCACCGAGCAGTCGCACGAAACCCGACGCCACGTGCAGACCAAGGTTGGCACCACTCTCTTCACTGAAACCTTGCCGTGGCTCGAGGATCGCTGCTCGTCGGGCCAACGCGATGCCCGGACCACGATCGATGACGAGGAGTTCGATCGCGTCACCCGTGACGCCAGCCGTGATGCGCACGGGCCGATCGCTTGGACTGAACCGACACGCGTTACTTACGACAATGCCAATAGCTCGTTCCGCCAATTCCGGATCCGTCGCGAACTGAGCAAGGTCGTGCGCGACGTCAATGTCAACCGTTCGACCGCCCTTGTCAACGGTCGCCAACGCTTGGTCCAATAGCACGTCAATCGATGCCGGCACGGATCGAGGCTTGATGCTCCCGGTTTCGAGACGGCCCACGTCGACCAGATTGGTGACGAGTCGTTCGAGCCGTTGCACTTCGGTGCCGATGGCTAGCAATCTTTCGCGCTGTACTTTCGCCGGCGCCGTCTCGCTTCCGTCCAAGAGTGAGGTGACCTTGAACTGAATCGCCGACAGCGGCCCGCCTAAGTCGTGCGAAACGGCTCGCAGGAGTCCCGAACGCAACGCTTCCGCTTCGGCGATCACCCGAAGTTGGGCGACGTCTTGGACGTTACTGACTCCTCGAAAACCAGCGGCAATGCGTCCGGCGAACGCGCTCACGAGTTGGCGATCCTCGTTGTCGAGCGAGACGCCCTCGAGCACCAGAGAGTGGTCCTCGTCGATGGCGAAATGGATTGTCGACGCTTCGTCGTGCAGTTCATCACCACTGACGACGGCAGGCTGCCACGCGTGGTCCCTTCGAACGAGTATCGCCACGCTCGACGCGTCAAACACGGCTCGTAGTGAATCGAGCAGCGGCAACAGATCCTCGTGCGAGGTCCCCACCGTAGCCACGACCTTCACTAAGACTTGCGCTTCGGCGCGGGCCCGATCGGCCTCGTAGGAACGACGCGCGAATCGGCTCACGACGACGCTGGCCCCTACTGCGAACACCAAAAAGGCCAACAGGGACACCACGTCGTCGGGCCTCGAGACCGCCAGGGTGTGCAGCGGCTTCACGAAGTAGTAGTTCTCTAACCCAGAGGCCGCCAGCGCCGCCACGACGCCGACGAGCGCCCCACCCCACGAAGTCAGCGCCAATACCACGACGAGGTAGGCGAGAAACTCAGTCGACAACGAAAGGCTCGATCGGGTTTGCGTCATAATCACCGTCAGTAGGGGCATCGTGACGGCGGTGAGCACGAGCGCTAGGACCTTGCGCCGCCTAGAGAACTGCCTCTGGCGCCGACGTTGATGAACGTGGTGCCTTCGTTCAGCGCCCACCGCGATGACGTGCACGTCGAGGTCGGGCGTTTGACGAAGCACCTTCTCCACGACGCCACCGAGCGGACGAAGGACCGATCGCGGCCGACCCGCGCCGAGAACGATCTGGGTACCGCGCTCCGAGCGGGCGAAGGAAACGAGCGCGGTCGCGACGTCGTCGTCGACAATCTCTTGATACCTTCCTTCGAATTCGGCGACTAACTCTCGAGTCAGCGAGGTGTCGGCGTCACTGCGAAGTAATCCATCGGCGCTCACGACGTGGACGGCGACTATCTGCGCTCCCGTGCGCGACGCAATCCGGGCGGCTCGACGAAGGAGAGTTTCGTCTGCTGGGCTAGCGGCCACCGCGACGATGAGTCGCTCGCGCGTCTCCCAGGTCTCGTTGATATCGTGATCATCTTGGTAGCGCTGGAGGGCGTCTTCAACTCGATCGGCCAGCCACAACAGGGCGATTTCTCGAAGCGCACTGAGGTTGCCCACCCGGAAGTAGTTCGAGAGCGAGGCGTCGATCTTGTCCGCGGCGTAGATATTGCCGTGCGCCATTCGTCGTCGCAGTGCCTCAGGCGTCACGTCCACCAACTCAATCTGATCGGCGCGTCGCACCTCGGCGTCGGGAACGGTCTCTTGTTGCGTGATGCCCGTGATCTTTTCAACGACGTCGTTTACCGACTCCAAGTGCTGAATATTCACCGTGGTGATGACGTTGATGCCCGCGTCGAGTATCGCTTCAACGTCCTGCCAACGCTTCTCGTTCGCGCTCCCGGGCACGTTGGTGTGCGCGAGTTCGTCGATGAGCGCCACCTCGGGCTTTCGCGCCAAAATTCCTTCGAGGTTCATCTCTTCGAGTTGGGCTCCTCGATACTCGCGCGTGACGCGGGGCACGACTTCGAGGTCGCGCACCAGGGCGTCCGTGGAGGATCGTTGGTGTGTTTCAACGTAGCCAATAACGACGTCCGTTCCGCGTGCGCGGCGACGCCAACCCTCATCCAACATCCGATAGGTCTTGCCGACGCCCGGTGCCGAGCCCAGATACACGCGAAGTTGACCTCGTGCCATAGTGCTAATTCTTGTCCGTCGAGACCGAGCTCACCACTACGCGCGAGGCTCGTCGGAAACTGGGACAGTCGCCGAATACCGTATTCATCTAGACGACTTGAGTCTCGTTGGCCAGTGCCGCGCCAACCACACTCGCCAGCAACGCCGCGACCATCCGACGTTCGAGCGGCACGGGTTGACCGGGCGACGGCGTCAGGACAAATCGCCCGTGGGCGCGACCGCGCCACTCGGCGACAATTTCGGCCTCGGGTCCGGGAATGCCGATGTCTCCAACTGGCCAGTTGAGTCCGACGTGAACAACCGCGCCACTCGAGAGGATCCGAGCCAGCGGAGGATCGGCCAGGTCCGACTCAAAGCGACACGCGCGCAGCTCGAGAAGTGGAACGAGCGAGTGCACGACGCTTTCGATCACCAAGGAACTCTTCGACGCACTCGTCGCCAGATCAGTGAGATCTCGGATCATTACTATGTACGTGGATTCTTCGCTCGAGACTCGAGAGTGGTGCCGACTTCTCGCGGCCAACTCGGTGACCATCATGCCAACGACCAGAATGGCGATCGTCGTCTCGACGTCGGGGCGATGACTGATGGCGAATCGTTCGTAGGGCGGGGTCAAGAAGAAGTCGAACCAGAGCGCGGCCGAGACGCTCGCCACGATGCCGGCGAAGCGATTGCCGATGACCGCGGCAACGAAGATGACCCCAACGAGTACTAGGGCCGCCGCCGTGTTGGCAAAGGAACTACGGAACGGTACGAGCACCGCCGCGACGCACAGGGGAACCACAAACGCCGCCACCACAGTGATGCCTTGGCGATATTTGCGAAGAGAACCTACCGGCATCATCATTCCCCCGCGCCCACGGAACTCACGTCGACCTTCACCCCCGCGCCCGCAACGGAGCGCGACCTTAGCCCAGTCGTGCGAGCGCCTCATTTAGCTGAAGTACGTCGATGTAGCTGCTGCCAAGAAATCCCCACTGCGCGCCGTGGGTCTGACTCTTGATCAAAGTACGCAACCGGGCCGAAGAAATTCCGGTGGCCTTGGCGACCATGGGGATCTGGACCATGGCGTCGAGCTGGGAGATGTCCGGGTCGTAGCTGCTGCCCGAGGTCGTCACCAGGTCGACCGTCGGGTGCGCCACGCCCAGGGCGTGCCACATGGCGACCAGCTGCTTGGTGTCGGCCACCAGGACCTTGGAGCGCGGGCCCAGTTGGGTCGCGGCCGACTCGCCGGCGCAGCTGTTGGCCACCAGCGGGTTGTCGCCGCCGCCGGTGTGGGTCTTCTCGTTGCAGGCGTAGGGGCCCATGTCGTCGGGGCGCCCATGGAACCACTTGGGGCTCGACCAGTTCTGGCCGATCAGCGTCGAGCCGTTCTTGGTGAGCGAGCCGTCGGCCTGGTGCTTGAAGAGCGCCTGGGACAACCCGACGCCCGCGAAGGCGTAGACGAAGCCGAAGAAGACCAGGCAGATGACCGCCATAACCAGTGAGCGACGGAGGTGGATGAGCATCAGCTTTCTCTCTTTAGTAGGCGTGCAGGGCGACGAGCACGAGGTCGATGAGCTTGATGAAGATGAAGGGGACGATGATGCCGCCCACCCCGTAGATCCACACGTTGCGCCGCAGGATCGCCGCCGAACCCGTCGCCCGGAACTTCACGCCGCGCAGGGCCAGCGGGATGAGGGCCACGATGACCAGGGCGTTGAAGATGACGGCCGAGAGCACCGCGCTCTGGGGGCTGTGCAGCTTCATGATGTTGAGCGTGTTGAGCTGCGGGTAGGTCGCCACGAAGAGCGCCGGGATGATCGCGAAGTACTTCGCGATGTCGTTGGCGATGGAGAAGGTCGTCAGCGAGCCCCGCGTGATCAGCAGCTGCTTGCCGATCTCCACGATCTCGATCAGCTTGGTCGGGTTGGAGTCGAGGTCGACCATGTTGCCCGCTTCCTTGGCGGCCGTGGTGCCGGTGTTCATCGCCACGCCCACGTCGGCCTGGGCCAGCGCCGGTGCGTCGTTGGTGCCGTCGCCGGTCATGGCGACCAATTTGCCGCCCTCCTGCTCCTGGCGGATGAGCGCCATCTTGGCCTCGGGGGTTGCCTCGGCCAGGAAGTCGTCCACGCCGGCCTCTTGGGCGATGGCGGCCGCGGTCAGGGGGTTGTCGCCGGTGATCATCACCGTGCGGATCCCCATCTTGCGCATCTCGTCGAACTTTTCGCTGATGCCCTGCTTGACTACGTCCTTGAGCTCGATCACGCCCAGGATGACCGATCCGTCGGCCACGACCAGCGGAGTCGATCCGGCGCGGCTGACCCGCTCGACGATGGGGTCGAGGTCGGCCGGCACCGTGCCGCCCGCCTCGGTGACCAGCCGCTTCACCGAGTCGGCCGCGCCCTTGCGGATCTTGCGCTGGCCCATGTCCAACCCCGACATGCGCGTGGTGGCGGTGAAGGGCACGAAGACGTGGTCCGGATCGAACTGGCGCTCGCGGATGCCGAACTTCTCCTTGGCCAGGATCACGATCGATCGTCCCTCGGGGGTCTCGTCGGCCAGCGAGGCCAGCTGGGCCACGTCGGCCAGCTCCTGCTCGTCGTGGCCGCCCACCGGAAGGAATTGGGAGGCCATGCGGTTGCCCAGAGTGATGGTGCCGGTCTTGTCCAGCAGCAGGACCTGGACGTCGCCGGCGGCCTCGACGGCACGTCCGCTCATGGCCAGCACGTTGCGCTGGACCAGCCGGTCCATGCCGGCGATCCCGATGGCCGACAGCAGCGCGCCGATGGTGGTCGGGATGAGGCACACCAGCAGGGATACCAGGATCACGACCGAGACGGCGGCCCCGGCGAAGTTGCCGAAGGGCACCAGGGTCACCACGACCGGAATGAAGACGATGGTGAGGACCGCCAACAGGATGGTCAGGGCGATCTCGTTTGGCGTCTTCTGCCGGTTGGCGCCCTCCACCAGGCTGATCATCCGGTCCAAGAAGGTGTGGCCGCGCTCGGCGGTGATGCGCACCACGATGCGGTCCGAGAGGACCTTGGTGCCGCCCGTCACCGCGGAGCGGTCACCGCCGGACTCGCGGATCACCGGGGCCGACTCGCCGGTGATTGCCGACTCGTCCACGCTGGCAATGCCCTCGATGATCTCGCCGTCCGAGGGGATCACGTCGTTGGCCTCGCAGACCACCAGGTCGCCCATGGAAAGCTCAGCCGCCGCCACCGACTCCTCGCTCCCGTCGGAGCGGAGGCGCCTGGCCTCGGTCTCCGAGCGCATCTTGCGCAGGGTGTCGGCCTGGGCCTTGCCCCGGCCCTCGGCCATGGCCTCGGCGAAGTTGGCGAAGATGACCGTGAGCACGAGCCATATGGTGATGGACCACGTGAAGGTGCTCGGGTGGGCGATCGCCTCGAAGAAGGTGACGACCGATCCCACCAGCACGACGAACATCACCGGGTTCTTGATCTGGACGCGGGGGTCCATCTTCTTGACGGAGTCCTTCAGCGCCTGGCCCAGGATCTGCCGGTCGAACAGGCTCCGGGCCGTGGCGACGCCGCGGGGCGCCGTGGCGGCGGTGGGAGTTTGGGTGACTGTGCTCATTAGAAGAACCTCAGGTGACTCAGCTGTTCGACGATGGGACCGAGCGCGAGGGCCGGGAAGAAGGTCAACCCGCCGATGATCAGGATGACGCCGATGGTCAGGCCGACGAACATGCCGTTGTCGGTCCTAAAGGTGCCCAGCGACTCGGGCACGACGCCCTTGGCCGCCAGATGGCCGCCCAGGGCGATGGCCGGGATCATGATCCCGAAGCGCCCGATCAGCATGTCGATGCCGCCGATGACGTTGTAGAAGGGGGTGTTGCCGCTGAGGCCCGCGAAGGCCGACCCGTTGTTGTTGGCCTGGGAGGTCAGCGCGTAGAGGATCTCGGTGAACCCGTGGGGACCGGCGTTCAGGGGGCCGGCCCGACCGACCGCGAGCGACACGGCGATGGCCGTCAGGACGAGCACGATGATGGGCATGACCAGAGCCCCCAGCCCGGCGAGTTTGACCTCGGCGGCTTGGATCTTTTTCCCTAGATACTCCGGCGTTCGCCCGATCATCAGCCCGCCGATGAAGACCGCGATGATCGCGTAGAGCAGGATCGTGTAGAGGCCGGTGCCGGTGCCGCCGGGGGTCACCTCGCCCATCATCATGCCGGTGAGCAGGCCCATCCCACCGATGGGCGTGTACGAGTCGCCGGCGGAGTCGATTGATCCCGTGGACGTCTGCGTCGAGGCGACGTTGTAGAGGGCGCTGGAGGTGTCGCCGAAGCGGACGTCCTTGCCCTCCATGTTGCCCACCGTCGAATGGATCCCGGCCGCGGCGACCGCCGGGTTGTTCTGGTGCTCGGCAATGCTCGTGAAGGCAACCCAGGAGCCGAACAGAATCACCATGGCGGCGAGCAGCGCCCGCCCGTGCTTGACGCTGCCCACCATCTTGCCGAAGGTGTAGGTCAGGGCGAAAGGGATCGACAGAATTATGTAGAACGAGAGGAAGTTGGTGAGCCCCGTCGGGTTCTCGAACGTGGTCGCCCCGTTCTGGTTGAGGAAGCCGCCGCCGTTCGTCCCGAGCTGCTTGATCGCCTCCATGAAGCCGATGGGCCCGCGGGCGATCGTCTGGGTCACCCCGTTCAGCACGTCGTGGATCGACGCGGTGCCCGCCAGGGTCTCGACGGCGCCCTGGCCCACGAAGATGATGCCGGCGATGAACGCCATCGGCAGCAGGACGTAGAAGAGGCACCGGGTGAGGTCCACCCAGAAGTTGCCGATGGTGGGCGAGTTCTTGCGCTGGAACCCGCGCACGAGCGCGATGGCCGACGCGATGCCCACGGCCGCGCTGACGAACTGCTGGACGGTGAGCGCACCGATCTGAGAGAAGTACGACATCGTCGTCTCTCCCGCGTAGTTCTGCCAGTTGGTGTTGGTGAGAAAGGAGGATGCGGTGTTGAAGCTCAGCGCCGAGCCCACCGCGCCCAAGTGCTGGGGGTTCAGCGGCAGGGAGCCCTGGATCCGCAGGATCACGTAGGTGAAGGCGAAGGAGACGCCCGAGAAGATGACCAGCGCGCCGGCGTAGCGCTTCCAGGTCTGCTCTTGCGTGGGACTTGTCCCGAGCAGTCGATAGATCGGCCGCTCCACGAAGCCCAGGAAGTGCACCCGGCCGTCAAAGACGGCGGCCATGTAGGAGCCGAGGTAGCGCCAGGTCAGCCCGAGCGTGACGACCAGCGCGACGAGAGTGAAGAAGAAGCCCATCTAGAACTTCTCCGGCCTGAACATGGCGTAGCCGAGGTAGAAGAACATCGCGACGGCCACGATGAACAGGATGATCTGGGAGGCGCTCATACGCGGTCGAGCGCCCAGATGTAGGCGATGAACGCGACAGTGAACCCGATGATACCCAATATTGCGTAGATATCTCCCATGACTCCATACTCGACACTTCGTTCTTTAAGAATTCTTTAAATGCCGCGCGGACTCTTCTTTTTCTCTTCATTCGTGAACTCAACCTCTGCTTGACGGGTTTCCGACGATACTGAAGTGGTGCGGAGGCGTCTTGCAGGTTCGATCGTCGGCGTGGTGTCCGCTGTCGCTTTTGGCGCAGCGTTGCTGCCCTTTCGATCACACATCAGTGTCTCGACGACGGCGTTGGTGCTCGTCATTCCCGTGGTCGTGGGCGCGGTCATTGGCGGATTTAGCGCGGGCGCGGCGAGCGTCGTCGCGGGTTTTCTCGTCTACGACTACGCGTTCGTTCCTCCGTACAAAACCCTGAATGTCGGCACGACGCAAAACTGGACGGCTCTCGTCGTCTACGTCATCGTGATGCTGCTGGTCGCGCGAATCGTCAACGTGCTCGACACGGCGCGCACCGAGACCAGTCGAGGCCGCGAGGTCATGCGCCGCGTCTCAGAGGTCTCCGAACTACTGGTCGGTGACCAGCCCGTCGACGAACTCCTAAAGACCATCGTCTCGACCGCCCAGACGGTGTTCAACGTTCCCGGCGTGTCGCTGCTCGAACTCGAAGAGGGTCGTCTGGTCGTCGTCGCCAGTGCCGGTGTGCCGTTGTCGAGCGAAGAGCTTCACCAACTCGACCCTCACTCGGGACTCCCGATCCGAGTGGGCACCGCGACGGGGTCTTCGACCGAGCTGCGCACCGTGGCCATGTCGTCGTCTGGTCGCGCCATTGGGATACTCGCGATGAGCGGCGTTCCCATCGAAGATTCGGATCGGGCAGTCCTGAACACCTTCGCAAACGACGCCGCGTTAGCCCTGGAGCGTGCGAAGTTACGAGAACAGGCCCTTCGATCGAAACTCCTCGAAGAGGCCGATCGATTCCGTCGCGGACTACTGGGCGCGGTCTCGCACGACCTGCGCACACCACTGGCCACGATCAAGGTGGCGTCGTCGACGCTTTCAGATCGCGCGGGCCTTCTCTCGCGCGAGGACACCAGCGAACTACACCGGCTCATTGAGATCGAATCAGACCGTCTCACCCGACTCGTCACGAACCTGCTCGACATGACGCGCATCGAGGCCGGTGTCCTCACACTGCACCCAGAAACGACGTCCGTCGCCGAGCTCGTGAAGGAGGCCGTGGGTGCCATGGGCGCTTCACTGAACGAGCAGCGTCTCGAGGTGATCGTCCCCGACTCCCTGCCCGACGTTGACGTCGACCCCGTGCTCATGGGACAGGTTCTCGTGAACCTCCTCGACAACGCAATACGCCACGCGCCGCCCCATAGTGTGATCACCGTGATGAGCGAACTTCGGGGAGATGTTGTCGTGCTCTCGGTGGCCGACCAGGGTCCCGGCGTCCCCTCGGGCGATCGTGAGACGATCTTTGACCGGTTCACCCAACTCAGTACGGGAGGGCGCGCCGGGCTCGGGCTCACCATCGCCAAGACGTTCGTTGAAGCGCACGGCGAGCGCGTCTGGTACGAAGAGGTTCCCGGCGGCGGTGCTCGCTTCGTTATCTCACTCCCGCGTCACGTCGACGCGGCGAGCCAGTAGCGATCGTGGCGAAGGTTCTCGTCATCGATGACGACCCGTCACTGCTGCGGGCGCTACGCCTCGGACTCGAAGCCGACGGCCACAACGTGATCACCGCCGTGAACGGCGAACGCGGCATCTCGCTCACCGCGCTCAAGTCGCCCGACGTCGTCGTGTTGGACATTGGACTGCCCGACATGGACGGCTTGGTGGTCAGTCAGCGAATCCGCCAGTGGAGCGACGTGCCGATCATCATCCTGTCGGCTACCGGCGCGGAGGATCGGAAGATCGATGCTCTCAACGGCGGGGCCGACGACTACGTCACCAAACCCTTCAGCATGGGCGAGCTAGAAGCTCGTATTCGAGCGGTGCTACGAAATCGTCCGTCGGAACCTACAGAGCAGACGGCGGCCGAGTTGTCGCTCGGCACCCTCGATCTCGATTTGGTCCACCACGAGGTACGACTGAAGGGCGTCAAGGTGAGTCTCACGGCCAAGGAGTTCAACGTACTCGCCTACTTGGCGCGCTTCGCCGGGCGCACGTGTACGCACCAAATGATTCTTAACGCAGTCTGGGGTCCGGGTTACGGCGACGAGGCCGCGTACGTGCACGCGTACGTACACCGGCTGCGTCAAAAGCTCAACGACGAATCCGGCACGCTCATTCAAACAACGCCCGGCGTGGGCTACAGCCTCCATCCCCAAGAGTGAAGGCATCCTCGGGTCGTGGTCGAGAACTCCTTCTCCGTTGGCCAGTGGTATGAGCACTTCGAGCAGACTCCGGACGAAGAAGTCGTCGAGTGTCTGAGTCGGGCGAGTCGTCGCGCATCCGCCGTCGCTGAGGCAGGCGAGATGGACTATCCGGAGTGACGCCTTGTCCAACTCGGGGCTGTCGAAAATATTGGCAACGCCGAACTAGAGAGAATCTTCTCCTGAAGGGATGACCCCCAGGTCAGCCGCATACCTACCCGAATCCGACCAGAGATCAGTCTCGTATTGAAGTCGGCCCTCTGGCACGAACCCGTACGCCGTCTTCTTGGATGAGAAATCCGTCCTCATCACAGCCCGATTGTCCCAAAGTTCAGTTCACGAACAACCAGACCGAGAACAGTTACCTTTCTCGCGACCCGCCAGAAGTTAACCCGCGCATTTCCAACTGCCCTTCACGTAAACGGTGCCACTGGCGGTGCCCTCATGAGCGCCCAAAGTGAGGTTGACCTTTCCGGAGTTGTTCCCGAGCGTCATCGTTCCCTTCGTCGCGACCCAGCCGTTGAGTCCGCTTTGCAGTACGAAAGTCGCGGTCGAGGACTTGAACTTCTTAGCGGCGGCACCCGGCTTGGTCAACGAGATGGTTATCGACCACTTCTTGTATTTCTTTGAAGAAAGCGTCGTAGAAAATGAACTCAGCTGGGCGTTCGTGGTGCTCCCGCTGCATGAAGTAACGGGACCGATCTTCAACGTCCCTGACAGAGCGCCGCTTACTACCAAGGAGTTCGTGGTAGACGCGGAAGCGCTCGCCCCGGGAACGATCATCGAGACCGATGCCATCGCCAATAACGGCACGGCAACCAGAGCAACTTTCGCCATTCGGTGGATGGCGAATCGATTCGATTGATTCGCAAAGTCCTTCACGTATTCTTCCTTCTCTAAGGTGTCGAATATCGATTGACGAGCGTCTCTTGCGAAAAATTAGCCCAAAATTGCGTCGCTCAGAAATCGAGACGTTTCACGGTATGTACGACGAGTTTGGCACAAACTCTGCACTGATTCGTTGCCCGTCGCGTGAAACGTTTGATACCGCTCACGCCACCGCCGAACCCCCTCTTCCGGTCCGGGCCAATGGAAGCTGACGTTGAAGTCGGAGTCCACGTCCCAGTCAAATGAGGACGATCCTGAATGGTCCGGGCCTTCATAAGTGAGCGAAGGTGGCAGCGAGGCAAGACCGGCCCCTCACATGAATACACCATTGGGGGATGGGTTCGGGGGCTTCGAGACCATCAACGGCTCATCGCAGTGGCGTACCCATTTTGCCTTACGGGCAACGTTCGTGAGCCCCGCCGATGGCGGGTTCCGCGACCAAATTCAAATGGCTCTTTCACTTGTGGAACAGAGTCGAATTGCCTGCATCGCAAAAGCCTGGGAACAGCTTTCGGCACTGTTCGGCTACCGGTTACGGTCAGATCCCTCCATCGGCGTGCTGCGGTGAGGCGACGAACCGTGCCCCAAATCGCGGCACATGGGGCAGTCGACTTGACTGCTCGTCCCTCAGCAAGAAGATCTAAAGCCCTCCGAGGAATGTCCAATGAGTATCGCTTGGTCATCTGATCCCCCTTTGGTTATCGGCATTTCTACTCAACGAAACCGACCCACAAGACAGGGACACATCATCTTCCGGACTATAGACACGAAAGTTTCACGTGAAGGTTGAAGGCAGGTCGAGCGACTACAGCGACCCGTCACGTTTCATTAAGGTCTCGCTTCGACTGTCACACACTTGCGGGAATCAAAGAGTTCGAAGGGTTTCGCGTGCGAAAACATTGTCGAGTGAGAAAACTACTTCACGTGAACGAAGGCGCAATACTCACTCTTCATTTCACGCGATCGATGGCGCCGCCGAGCGGTCGAGTGATTGCGTCACGTCAAACAATTTTTTACTTTCAATTTCACAAGCGATGGTCGCGCTCGTCACTGTTACGGTGACGAACAGATGCGAAATTCCTCGGACCCACTGCCCCAACGACGTTGGCGCGTGCGAATGGTTCTCTCCGTCGTACTTCTCGCTCTCGTGCTCGTCGGCGCGAGACTGGAGTGGTCAACGAACAATTCGTCCGCTCCACCGACCACCATCTCGTCAATGACCACTAGCACCAGATCAACGGGTACTTCCACTGACCTAACCACAACCACGACCACGTCGCCTCCGACGTCCTCGACGACGTCCCCGCCTCTCGTCTCGGACCCGCTAACGCTGAACGAGCCGTCGCACGGCTGTGGATTCGTGATGTCGAATGGGTCCAGCACGACGCCGACCTCAACAACGTCGTCGACCACCACCACGTCCTTCTCTACGACGTCGTCATCCTCCGCGTCGACCACGACGTCAACGAACAGCGCCCCTTCGGCGTCAACGTCTAACGTATTCGTTCCCGTCAGAGTGGTGGGCCACTGCAAGGTTCTCGAGATCGGAGATTCACTCGGTAACGACTTGGGTTGGGGACTCTCGCGCGAACTCGCGTCGACGCACGCGCTGAAGCTCGTACAGAAAGACCAGTCAGCGTCGGGTCTCGTGACGGCGTGGTTTTACAACTGGCCCCATCACCTCAAGACGTTGCTCAAGCAGTACCACCCCGACCTGCTCATCGTCTGTGTCGGAGCCGACGACGAGCAGGGTATGAAGGTGAACGGCCACGTGTACGGCTTCGACACGCCGCAGTGGCGAGCGAGATATACCCTCCTGATCAGGCAGATCGATGCTATGGCCACGAGGACCGGCACCTACGTCCTTTGGGTGGGCCTACCCGTCATGGCGCCCAACATCTATCGAGAAGGTGTCGTGACGCTCAACTCGCTCTATCGCTCGGTCGCGGCCACCGTGCCCGGCGTCACGTTCCTTCCGTCGTGGTCGCTGTTCGCCAACGCCCGAGGTCAGTTCGAAAACGCGGCCCCGGTGAATCACGTGAGGACCGTGCTTCGCTCGCCCGACGGGATTCACTTGAGCTACGTAGGTGAGAACGTCTTTGCCACGTTCGTGACGAACGAGATCGCCACGATCTACCACGTCCACCTCAAGCCCTCGCAACCGATGTCCATAACGAGTTAGCACGCTCGGGTTCCTCACGTTCACGTCACGTGCGCGAGACGTCCGATCAACAAGGTCGCGTCCCACGAGAGCGCGATAGCAATAAGCAACACCAGCGCCGTCGCCCATCCGTCACGGTTCAGTCGTCGTGAGTGACGTATCGGATTCTCGACGAAGTGGTACGAGAACACGGCGCACACTGTGGCGCCAGCGACCTCAACGACCCGAGCCATCGGCGACGAGATCGGATGAACGCGTTGCAGGGGCAACATCAACCAGGGATAGTGCCAAAGGTAGAGCGAGTACGAAATGTCACCGACGTAGCGAAGGGGTCGCCACGAGAGCCACGACGCTGGCGCTCCTTTGACACTCGCTCGACCCGTCCAGAGCAACAACGCACTCGCCGAGCAGGGCCACCACGCCAGGACTCCCGGAAAAGCGCTGTTGGCGTTCAGACGCCACACGGCCGTACCGAGGGCGACGACAGCGAGTACCGCGACCACGGAGTTCGCCCGTTCACTCCGTCGGGCCCACGCGGCGGGCACGACGGCCACAAGCCCACCGAGCGCCAACTCCCAGAACCTCGTAAACGGCGAGTAGTACGCCGTCACGGGATTAATGGGCGTGAGGTGAAACGACCACCAAGCGGAGACGGCGATCGCGACGACGAGAAAGCCCGCCATCGCGTGCACGCGATATCGGCGTGGCGTGAGCCAGGTGAGGGAAAACACCACCAACGGATAGAAGAGGTAGAACTGCTCCTCGATCGCGAGGGACCAGTAGTGCGTCACGAGCGACGGCGCGACGCCGGGCACGAAGTAGTTGCTTCCGGTGTTGATGAGTCTGAAGTTCGCCGCGAACATCGCGGCCCATCGAACGTCGCCAAGCAACTGCGACTCGAAGTTGACGCCGAGGAGGAGGTACGCCGCGATGACCGTCGCGACCAACGTCAACGTCGCCGCTGGGACGATGCGTCGTATCCTTCGCGCGTAGAAGTAGCCGAGATTTCGTCGAACGCTCCGCGAAGGCTGACGCAAAAGTAATCCCGTGATGACGAAGCCACTGATCACAAAGAAAATGTCGACGCCGACGTAGCCGCCCGCAAGCCCCGGCACCGAAGCGTGCACCAAAATAACGAGCACGACAGCCACCGCTCGCAGTCCTTGAATATCGGGACGGAACGTCGACAATCCACCGTGAGGTTCGTCGGACATCGTCGCTAGAAGGTTGCGTTCATCAAGCGACAAGTCTCTGGCCACGACGACAAGAGTAAACCCGCGTGATCATCGACTTAAACGTGTTTGTCCGCGATCCCGAGAAGGCTTTATCCCAGTGCTGGCAAGCTCCACGGGAGCCGGAAGCACGTGGCTCCCGCTCCCTCAATCGATCGATGACGAAGCGTAATTGGTTGGCACGGCAACGACGGTCGCTACCCGTCGGCTGCGCGACGGATCCAAAATGCCGCTGGCCCCAGTGTCCATCCACGCCCGTATCTCCAAAACACAACGTTGCGACAGCAGTTCCGTTCGCATATGCAACAGCATCCGGTAGATAGATAGAGTCTCAGTTATGCGCGATGCCCACCAAGTGGTAGTTGACTACTGGGATGCAGCGGCGAACAGAGACTGGGCGACCTTCGCTGATCTGCCATCCGATCAGGTGGTGCATCAGGCACCGCAGACTCGGGAGAGAGTTTGCGGGCGGATGGACTACGTTCGGTTCAACGCCGAGGGTTTCCCCGGCGACTGGCATCTCAAGGTGGAACGAGTCGGCGCCGAGACGCGACGTGCAGCAAGTTGGGTCGAGATCTCGGATGGAAGCACTCACTATGTTGGCCTATGTTTCTTCGATTTTGATGAAGACGGTTTGATCGAGCTGATCACCGACTTCTGGCCCCCGTCGAGTGAACTCCCTTCCGCTCGCATTCACTTAGTGGAGCGCTACTGACCGGTCGACAGCCCAAAACTTTCCGAGACGTCTTCGAACGCGAGCAGTTTGAACTCGAGTAGGATCGCTCGTCGGCGGAACGCCGCTGGCTAGGCACGCGGCATGGAATGAGCCTTTCACTGATGCCCAATCTCAACGACCGGAAATGTATGGAAAACGCGGGGAAGCTCAAGGAGTCAACTAATTCGAGGGCGGGTCAAGTGCCGCGGACGAGTCGGTCGTGAGCCACGGTGCGGGCTAAAACAGATCCATTTTAGGCCTCATATTTCTGCAACACCGCAAGACCAGACCGGCGAGGAACAACACGTTTCCGTGAAAACAAACGACCAGCACGACCAGTTCGACACTCCCCAACAAGTCGCAACTTCCTTTTAATCTCGAGGCGCCGGGATCAAAACCCGGGCGGCCTACCAGTAGTACCAACGCGTTTCCAGCGTTGCTAATAATCCACCTCGAAACAATCTCATGATCGTGTCAGAAGCCGCGCGGTGAGTAGATATGAATGTCTTTCGCCATGGAGATTGAATCGATTCTTCGTGAATCGATCGGGAGACGCTCTTCACACGCGACAATGGTGATCACGACGGGACCTTCATCAGATCGTCAGCTAAAGCGAATGCTCCTCCCGCTTATGACCTCGCCTGCTAAAAACCTCTCGTGTGTACTAAGGCGCACGCAGTCCCGCGCGAGATAGAGTCCAACCGAACGTGGCACCATCGCCTAAGGGAGATCAGTGGCATTAGTACCAGACGAACTTCGAGGTATGGCTCAACGATTCCCCGACCGTCGAGCGGTGGTGGTCGACGGTAACGGATCAATGACGTTCGCCCAGTGGGAGCGACGATCGAACGCCATTGCGCGTGGTTTCGTGGATCTTGGGATCCGGCCTGGCGATCGCGTCGCTATCTTGCTCGCCAATGAGGACGCGATCCTCTGCTACGTCACGTACGTGGCCATCCAAAAGGCGGGCGGTATCGCCGCCCCGATCAACTCTCGTCTGGCTCGCAATGAGATCGCTCATATCTTGGCAAACGCTCGTCCCACCGCGATAGTGGCGGCGGGTGAACAACTGTCCAAAGTACGAGATGCCTCCCTTGACCTCAAGCCGCGTCCTTTGCTAATCGGTCCAGCCGATTCCAAGAACGCACACGGGCGCAACATCTCAATCGACCGCGCGTTAGGAGATCTCGAGGTCTTCGACGACGACACGTTCCAAGTTCCTACGTCCGAGTCAGATCTCGCCGACCTCCTGTACACCTCGGGAACGACCGGGCTGCCAAAGGGCGTTGCCTCGACACACCAGAATGTGCTGAGCATCAACGTGCTGGCTTCGGAGAACGACGACGGGTTCTTGCACGCGGCGCCGCTGGGGACGGTGCTGGGCACCTACGGAACGATGATTGCTTGCCTCCGCCTCGGACTCACCAACATTTGTCTGCCGATGTTTTCCACGTCGCGCTTCGCGGAGCTAATCGATGATCTGCGACCCGGGTGGCTAATGTTGGTCCCAGCCCACGTGCACCTCTTACGCGAGTCAGGCGCACTCGATGGAGTTGACACAACTTCAGTCAAGATAGTTCTCTTCGGATCCGCCCCGATGCCGTCGGAATCGTTCAGGTGGCTCGCCACGAGATTCTCCGAGGCGTTGGTCATGAATGCGTACAGCCTTACCGAAGCGGGTGACGCGGCGTGTCTGCTCTCATCCGATGATGCCCTCACCAGGCCCGGCTCCGTTGGCAAGCCGATCGCCGGCGGAGCCGTCCGCGTCGTTGATGAAGAGGGCAATCACTTAGCGGCCCATCAAATTGGCGAAATCGTCCTGCGGATTCGCAGCGGCCAGCGGTTCTACTTTGACAATCCTGACGCCACCGCCCAGACCTGGCGCGACGGATGGGTCTACACGGGCGACCTGGGCTACGTGGACTCCGACGGATTCGTCTATCTGGTTGATCGAAAGCACGACATGATCATCCGCGGTGGCTTTAACGTCTACTCGGTTGAAGTGGAGAACGCCCTCTACGAACATCCCGCGGTCCTGGAGGCGGCGGTTCTGGGCGTCGTTCACCCAATCCTTGGTCAAGACGTCGTGGCAATAGTGCGCCTCGTGGAAGGGACTTCGCTCGATCTGGAAGGGCTTCGCACGTTTCTGACCGATCGCCTCGCCGACTTTAAGCAGCCCCGCCAGTTGTTCTTCGCCGAAGCACCACTGCCGCGCACGTCGCTCGAAAAGATTGACAAGTCGGCCCTTAGGATCGCACTGTCCCTCGACGGCGCGCCACTCACGTAGATCACCCGAGAGCTAGACGCACCGGCAGAGGTCTTCTCATTCGACGTACTCGCTGCACCGCCTGACGCTGTCGGCATCGACCGACGTATCATCGAACATGCGGTTAACTCGGCGCAACCTTGACGCACGACTTCGAGACGCCGTCAGCGGATTGGTGGTGATGGTGACGGGGGCATCGTCGGGGATCGGCGAAGCGAGTGCTCGAGCACTCGCTTCAGCGGGAGCAACCGTATTGCTGGTCGCTCGTTCCAAGGAGCGTCTGAGCCAAATCGAGCGCGACATCAACGCTGCCGGATGCTCGGCGCGAGCCATGCCGGCGGACCTGACCGATGGTGGCGACGTGGAGCAGCTCGTCGACGAAGTACACCGCTCGTACGGTCACGTCGACATCCTGGTCAGCAACGCTGGGCGCTCGATCCGCCGCTCCATTGAACTCTCCTATGACCGGTTCCACGACTTCGAACGCACGATCGACATCAACTACCTCGCTCCGGTTCGCCTCGTGCTCGGCCTCCTGCCGGACATGCGCGAGCACGGACGGGGTCACGTAGTAAACGTTTCGTCGTTGGGGGTGCTCTTCAGAGCTCCGCGCTTCTCTGCTTACCTCGGATCCAAATCGGCCTTCGACACCTTCCTGCAGTGCGTGGCCCCCGAGGTAAAGGGTGATGGGGTAGACGTGACAAGTATTTACTTGCCGTTGGTGCGCACGCCAATGATCCAGCCAACTCGCGTGTATCAGTTCTTGCCTCAATTGACCCCCGAAAAAGCGGCCCAACGGGTCTGCCTCGCCATCGTCGAACGTCCGTCGACGATGACCCCGGCGCTCGCTCGACTAGGGACTCTTGCCGGGGCTATTGCACCCGGCGTCTTCAAAAAGTTGCTGGTGCTCGTGTACCGATCTACCACTGACTCAGCCGCCGCACGGGGCGTGGAGGAAGAAGGCATCGAGGCACCGAGATTCCATGGCATCTTGAAACTCGTCGGACATGTTTCGAACTGGAAACGATCGTCAGACTTACAGGATGACTGACCCCACCGCTTCTTCGCCCGGTACGTCTCCGCAGAAGATGCCTCACTGTCTAGAAGTACGGCCTGACGGCGGCGAGCCGGGACCTGAGTACGTTGCCCCAGCGGTGTGACAAGGGATTGACGATAGTGAAACTTGAACGGTCCGCTTAACCGCTTATGAGAGCAGATCCGAATTCGCATTCCTGACAGTGACATCTGGCACATCAAACCGCTCGGATCAAGAATTCGGTTCTGAAATCCCACATGGCAACTCACAGACCATTCCGACCACACAGGACAATATTTTTGCGGTTCCCGATGATTCCGACCCCACCAGATGAATCCGACCATATTCGTTCCTCTTTTAATCCCATGGCGCCAGCATCAAGACCGGGCGGACCGAGGACGTGAAACAACCTGGGGCGGCAGGCCCTTCAGCACCTTGTAACGTCTTTTCCTCTCCGCGGACTGTACTCATGGACGAGGTCGTCCGACGTGTCGAGTGACATGCATACTGCCAATCCCGCAGAGAGGAAAGATCACATGAAACGATTTATTGCAACCCTGGCTTTGCCCACGGCACTCGCTCTAGGAACACTCGGCTTCGGCGTAGTTGCTGCGGGACCCGCGAGTGCGGCGCAGAGCCACGCCACGATGAAAGCGCACACGTGGCACGGCCAAGTCGGGAAACTCAACGAGACGATGGGTACGACGGAGTCATTCAATTTGGTCGTCGGCGCCAAGACCTACGTCGTTCACTACGACAGCATGACCCACTGGGTAATGGGATCGAAGAAGAACCTCAAGGTGGGCGCCCTAGTGAGCGTCACCGGAACCCTCACTCATTCAACCATCGCTGCGGCCAAGTTCAGTGCTTTACAACTTCTTATGCCGCCTGCAGTGTGGTGACGAGTGCGTCGCTGGCAGTATGGAGATGACCTACGCCCATTGAGCGGTGAGGGGAACTAATGACTTCTAGGGACGTGACGTTCGAGATCGCACACGATCGTGGTGACCTGATCAAACCCCTCTACGCTCGGTCCATCATCAACCTCGCAGGAACGAACTGATTTCATGGCACCCGCAACCAATGATCCGGCACCAAAAGAGCCAATCAAACGAGTAGCCGTCGGACGCAGAACCCTCCTCGGCGTGACGGCCCTGGGCGCACTCGGGGTGGTCTTTGGTAGCAGTGTCCAGAACTTCCTCGGCAACGCGTTCGGTTCCGGGCTGGGCGGACTCTTGCCCGGCGGAGACCGTTTCCGTATTTACTCCATCACGGGCGCGTACCCCAAGATCGCCGACCGAGATTACCGGCTTAAGGTCAGCGGACTCGTTGAACGCCCGCGAACCTTCACGTTGGAGGATCTGAAGGCGATGCCGCCGACGTCGTTCGTGAAAGCCTTTCAGTGCGTGACGGGCTGGCGAGTTCCCGAGGTCCACTGGGAGGGAGTTCGCTTGTCCGACATCTTGGACAGCGTGGGCGTGAAACCCGAAGCGGTGGCGCTGAAGTTCGAGTCGTACGACCGCGCTGACACCGAGAGCCTCACGATCGACCAGGCCCACTTGCCCGACGTCATCGTGGCCTATTCAATGCTCGGCGCACCCGTTACGACCGAGCACGGCGGACCGGTGCGGCTCTACGTGGCGCCGATGTTCGGCTACAAGTCGCTGAAGTGGCTCTCGGCCATTCGCGTCGTCAACGCGGTAGAACCGGGTTTCTGGGAAGAGAATGGCTACCCAGTGAACGGTTGGCTCGATGGCACGACCGGTCCGACCAATCCCGATCCCAACCTGACCTGACGCTGATGGCAATCACTCAAGCGAATCCACTAGCCGTGACTCGAATACTGCGCTTCGACCGAGTCCAGCGCGCCGCGCACTGGGCGAACGCCGTGCTGTTCGGCGTCCTCATGTTTACGGCCATTCCGCTCTACTTTGGTTCTTTCTTCGGCCTCGTCATGCCGCGCCACCTCATGGAGATGATTCACCTCTGGAGCGGCCTCGCGCTGCCAATTCCGATCATCGTGTCGTTACTCGGACCGTGGGGACGACAGATGCGTCGTGACCTGCGACGCATCAACTACTGGACGCGCAGCGAAATTCGCTGGATGAAAACCCTCGGAAAAACTTCGCTTGAGGCTGACAAGTTCAATCCCGGTCAGAAGTTGAACTCCATCTTCACCGGCACGGTCGTCATCATCATGCTGGGCACGGGCTCGATGCTGCAGTGGTTCAGGTTCTTCCCGGTGCCGTGGCGCCTAGGCGCGACGTTCGTCCACGACGTCTTTGCCTTCACGATTTTCGCGGTGGTGGTTGGACACATTTTCATGGCCCTGGCGCATCGCGACTCTCTTCGTTCGATGTTTACTGGTTGGGTGAGCGAGAAGTGGGCCGCGACGAACGCCGCGAGTTGGTTGAAGGAGAAGCAGTTGAAGGGAGATTCGCCAAACTCGCGTTGAAACGGTCGAGCTGTCCAAGGCGAGTTCGTCACTGGCCGGCGCTGCCTGAGGACATCGAGTCAGTGTTAGGTATCCTCATTATTCTGGTGATGGAACGCGGCGCGAAAATATCACTAGGTTCGATTGAGGCGCATTTGTTTCAGAGAGATCGGAGTCAGTCGTGTGGGTTCGCGGAATTATCGGTGTCGTGTTGTGCCTCGTCGGAGTCGTGTGGATTGCGCAGGGTACGAACGTAATGCACGGTTCGGGAATGAGTGGTCATGGCGTGTACGCCGTTCTCGGCGCCGTGGTGCTCGTGATCGGGGCCGTGCTTCTTGGGTGGGCGTGGCGCATCCGTAGTAGCGGAACGGCCTGAAACCTTCACCGTCAGTGGTCGTGATGCTTCATTCATGGGCACGGGAGCTGATCTTCTGGCGCCGCGATCGAGACCCAGCGACACAGCGACACAGCGACTGCCTGGTCAAGTGTTGTTCACTGGCGTGCAACTAGTGACCGAAGAATCTTGCCCCCGTCCGGCACCACCTGGGTGAACTTCATCTCGATGTCACGGAGGCGGTATCCGTCGCGACCTTAGAGGCCCTGACGTCAGCACGAATTTTCTTCTTCCACTCGTCGACGTACTTCTAGGGCAAGTGGTTATGGCGAGCACGAAGTTGTATCTACTCGCCGCGCGACGCCTGCCATGGACGAAACGCGCAAGAGCCAAGGGCTAGGTTTTAGCAAAGGAGAGTTTCGTGGCGACGTCGCGTGTCTATTTGGAAGAGGGCGAGAACGTTGTCTTCGCCGTTACCTTGGACTGGCCCGGCTGGTGTCGACGAGCCAAAACCCCCGACCTCGCTATGGAAGCCCTCGACGACTACCGCGAGCGCTACGCGAAGATTGTCACCGGAGCGTTTCGACCCGGCACCTTCGAAGTCATCGGTACGGCGAAGGGTAACGGCACGACCGACTTTGGTGCGCCGGACGCGCGCGGCCCGTGGGACCAGATCGACTTAACGCCGCGTGAACTCAATCGCCACATCGCCCTGCTCCAAGACTGTTGGAACTACTTCGACACGGTGGTGGAGAACGCGCCAGCCGAGATGCAAAAGGGGCCACGAGGCGGAGGGCGCGATCGAGACGGCATCGCCGATCACGTTCGAGAAGCCGAACGCGCGTACTGTTCGAGGGTTGGTTTTCGCATGGCTCCTCGAACGCCCTGGGACGAACAGCGCGACGTGGTGGTGACGACACTGAGAGCGGGCACGCCCAACGCGCAGTGGCCCGTCGCCTACGCAATCCGACGCTGCGCGTGGCACGTTGTTGATCACGCGTGGGAGATCGAGGACAAGAGCGTCTAGCTCCTCGAGAATGATGTTCGCTCAGCTCTCTTTTCGTTCACGGAGAGGAGTAAAGCGAAGTTCGAGGGCCCGGTCGGCGGCGTCAAAGCCCAAGCGCCGATAGAACGAGAACGACGACTCCGTGGGGTGAGTTGTGAGATAGTCCAACGCCATCGTGCGCGCGTCACTAATGAGCGACTCGACGAGCTTGGTCCCGACGCCAGCGTTTCGATGCACGGGTTGGACGTACACGCTCTGCACCATTCCCGCGCGACGAACAAACTTCTCGGGTCCGGGAATGCGTTCAACGACGACGAGCCACGCACAGCCGACCGCTTTGCCGTCGATCGTGGCGACGTAGGCGCGGTGCGTTTCGCGGTGTTTTTCGTACCAGTCGAAGAACTTCAATTCGAAGCCTTCGCGACTGAGTCCTCTTTCTCCTCCTTCTTCACTTCGCCACTGAAAGCGAAGGGACGCGAGGTCGGAGATGTTCGCCGGACTGGCTCGAAAGACGTTCGCGTTAGAGGCCACGTCCAGAGGCTACGTCCAACGCTACCAACTACCGAACGGCGCCACGTTGAAGGCTCCCGCACTCAACTCAAGAACGAACCAGCGTGCAGGGCGTCGCGCCCTCTCCGGCCACCACCGAACGGCACTCGTAGCCACTCGGCCACTCGCCCACCGCCTCAATGAGTCGTTCTCCCGACTCTAGGGTGATCGGCACCACGGCAAGGTGGAGTTCGTCAAGCAGGCGGGCGTCGAGAAACTCTCGAATCGTCGCCACGCCGCCGCCTAGAGAGCGAGCGCCTGATCGAGGTCGGCCAAAAGATCGTCAACGTCTTCAATACCCACGCTCAGTCGTACGAGATTGGCGGGCGGCTCGAGCAGGGAACCAGCCGTCGACAGGTGCGTCATCTCCGACGGCAGTTCAATCAAACTCTCGACACCACCGAGGGACTCCGCAAGGATAAAGATCGACGTCGACTCGCAGACTTTTCGAGCGACGTCCACACCGCTCTTGAGCGTGAAACTCACCATGCCACCAAAGTCGCTCATCTGCGCCGCGGCCACGTCGTGTCCGGGGTGGTCGATCAGTCCGGGGTAGTAGACCTTTTTGACGGCGGGGTGATCCGACAGAAAGCCCGCCACGGCACGCGCGTTCGAGCAGTGGCGATCCATTCGAACGCCGAGGGTTTTCACGCCGCGCAGCAACAAGTAGCAGTCCAACGGTCCCGGGACGGCGCCGATGGCGAACTGGTGAAACCTCAGTCTCGTCGCGAGTTCGTCGTCGTTCGTCGCGACAAAGCCGCCAATGACGTCGGAGTGCCCGCCCACGTACTTCGTCGTGGAGTGCACCACGACGTCGGCGCCCAGGGTGAGGGGACGTTGGAGGTAAGGCGTGGCGAACGTGTTATCGACCACGAGGCGAGCGCCGTGTTCGTGCGTGGCGGCGCTCAACGTCGCAATAGAAACAACGTTCAAGAGCGGGTTACTCGGCGTCTCGACCCAGAGCATCTTCGTCGTGGCCGTGAAGGCGGACTCGACCGCGTCGACGTCACTTAAGTCCACGCACGACACGCGCACCCCCCAATCGCCAAAGATTCGCGTTAGCAGTCGATACGTTCCGCCGTAGGCGTCGTTACCCAAGATGACGTGGTCACCCGGCGACAGCGTTCGCAGCAGTGCGTCCTCGCCGGCCATGCCTGAGGCGAAGGCCACGCCGTGCCGGGCCTCTTCCAGTTCGGCCAGGCACGACTCCAGCGCGGCCCTCGTGGGGTTGTTGGTCCGTGAGTAGTCGGAGAACCGAGCCATGCCGACGGCGGCTTGGGCGTAGGTCGAGGTGAGATAGACCGGCGGATTCACGGCCCCCGTGACGGGATCGGGTTCCGAGCCCGCGTGGATTGCTCGAGTGTTGAATCCGCTCACTTCTCACTCCGCTGCTCTAAGTATCCCAACAGATCACTTCGGGTCAGTACGCCCACGGGATGTCCCCCGTCGAGCACCAGCACGCCCGCCGTCGTAGAAAGTCGCCTCGTCAGTTCCGTGACACTCATACCCACGCCCACCATCGGCATCGAAGGGTCCGCGACGTCCTTCACGCGCAGGTCCAACACCGTGGCGTCGCGCGTCGTGGCTTCGAGGAGACCGAGCTCACTGAGCGAGCCCGAGACTTCCTTCGCCGCTAAGGGCAACTCGGCCGTCACCGTCACCAAGAGCTGCGAGACGTCCTTCTCGCGCATCAGTGAAATGGCGTCACGAACCAACACGTCCTCGGTGACGAGAACGAGGTCAGCCAGGGTGTCGGCTTGACGCGAGATCTTGGCCGCCAACACGTCACCGGCGTCCATCTCGTCGTGAGGACGCAAGAAGCCAAAGTCGGTCATCCACGTATCGTTAAAGATCTTCGATAGGTACCCGCGCCCCGAGTCCGGTATCAGTACGACGACGACGGCCTCGTCGGGCAACGGGCCGGCGACGCGCAGCGCCGCCGCGACGGCCGTGCCGCCCGAACCGCCAATCAAGATGCCCTCGCGTCTGGTTACTTCTCGCGCCATGGCGAACGCGTCGGCGTCACTCACGGCGATGACCTCGTCAACGAGCGAGGGGTCGTAGTTCTCGGGCCAGAAGTCTTCGCCGACGCCTTCAGTAAGGTACGGACGACCCGAGCCCCCCGAGAACACCGAACCCTGCGGATCGGCGGCGATGACTTTGATGTTGGGATTCTGTTCCTTTAGGTACTTGCCAACACCGGTGATGGTCCCCCCGGTACCGGCGCCCGCCACAAAGTGCGTCACCCGACCGTTCGTCTGCTCCCAGATCTCTGGTCCGGTCGCCTCGTAGTGGGCGCGGGGATTATTGGGATTCGAATACTGATCGGGTCGAAAGGAGTTCGGCGTCTCGCGCGTCAGGCGTTCGGCCGTTGAGTAGTACGAATCGGGGTCTTCGGGCGCGACGGCGGTCGGACAGACCACCACTTCGGCGCCGTACGCGCGAAGAACGTCAATCTTCTCGGGCGCCATCTTGTCGCTCATCACGAAGATGCACTTGTAGCCACGGTGCGCGGCCACGATCGCGAGTCCCACGCCGGTGTTGCCACTCGTTGGCTCAATGATCGTCGAACCCGGTCCTAGGAGACCTTCTCGCTCGGCCGCTTGGATCATCGTCAGCGCCGGTCGGTCCTTGGAGCTACCGCCGGGGTTCGTCGTCTCCAACTTTGCGATGAAGTCGCACTTGAGATCTCTGCCAATACTGCTCAGACGAACCATCGGCGTGTGGCCAATGAGATCCAACGGGCTCTCAGCCACGTCCATGTCGGCGTAACGCATAACTCTTCGTTTCTACTAAGACTGCTCACACTTCCGGTGAGGCCGAAAACTTCTCGCCCACACTCTAAAGGAATTAAACCGTCCCAAAATAACGACGGTCTTTGGAACTTTTCATTGACGCGAATACCCGATAGAGGCAGTGGCGACCGAGGACCAACGCGCGAGACGTCGCTACGTCGCACTTTCCGAGGGTCACTGACCACCCTTACGATGAGACAATGACAGACTCCTGGCCCCGGAAAGTCGTCGATCAGACAACCTTGGCCCTCGAACCACTGCGCAACCCGGAAGAAGCGCTCGCTATGGCGAAGTACATGAAGTTCGTAGCACCGTTTCTGGGTATACGCTCGACACCACGTCGAGGGGCGTTGCACGCTCAGTGGCAAGGGATCGACGTGCCAACGAGTCACGAACTCGGTAAGGCGTGCTTCGCCTTAATGATGCAGAGGAAACGTGAGTATCACTAGGCGGCCTACGACCTCATCGCGAAGTACGTCACCGTTGCGGACGAGTACTTCCTCTCGGAGTACGTCGAAGAGCTCATCACCACGAAGTCCTGGTGGGACACGGTTGACGGATTTGGCACCACTGCCGTGAGCCCGCTGTGCTGGCGTTACGACGCGACCGAGCTCGCCCTGTGCTGGTCCGCGTCAGACAACATGTGGCTCAATCGAGCCGCCCTACAGCGCCAACGCGGGTGGAAGAACGACACTGACGTCGACTTCGTGCTGAGCATGCGCGACGCGCACAGCGCCGACAAGGAGTTCTTCATCGCCAAAGTAATCGGTTGAGCGCTGCGCGATATCTCTCGATTCGACGCGCCGGCGGTGCGTCGATTTTTATCGAGGCATCCGAACTTGAGTTACGTCGCCGTTCGTGAAACACGGCGCGGACTCAACGACTAGTCGCCATTCACTTCGCGCGCAACGAAGTTGTTCCATCGTCCACGCCTTAGCGACGTAGGGCGAACGCCCGCTAACGTGGCGCCACCCAAAGCCAGATCGCGAGGGCGAATCCCAACAAGGCCACCAGAACACGAATAACGTTGCCCGGTACTCGCCTCGTCACCGAGGGTCCGAGGAAGCTTCCAACAAACAGTCCGCCCGCGAGAGCCAGTGCCGCCTCCACGTGGACGGGTCCAAAGAGTAAGAAGCCAATCGCGGCCACCACGTCGGCCACGCCCAGAATCATGTTCTTCAGCGCGTTAGCTCGGGGAAACTCTTTATCCACCGTCAGCAGCAGTAACGCGAGGATCATGACCCCCGAGCCCGCACCGAAGTAGCCGCTGTAGACACTCACCACAAAGAGACCGATCGGCAAGAAGTACCGGTTCCCACGACCGAGTCGGTTCTCGTGCCACCTCGAAATTCTCGGTTGAACCAGCAACACGAGAGCAGCCGACGCCAACAGGTACGGCACTATTCGATTGAAGACCCGATCGGGCGTCGAGAGCAGCAGCACGACGCCCACGACGCCGCCGACGATCGCTACCAGGGCCCAGCGACGAAGCCACGGTCCCTGGCCCTTCAGCTCGGGTCGTGAGCCCAGGGCCGAACCGGGAAACGAACCCATCAACGCCACGGCGTTGGTGACGTTCGCCGGCAGCGGAGGAATACCAATGGCGAGAAGTGCCGGATACGAAATGAGTGAGGTTATGCCCCCGGCTGATCCCATTACACCGGCGATGACTCCCGCACCGATGAGCAAGAAGGTGTCCGCGGATGAGATCACAACACTGACGACGCTACCGCAGAGCCCGTCGTCTCTTTTGATCTCGCTAGATTAACGACACGCCGTAGGCGAGCATCACCGACGCTCGCGCGACCCACCGAACGGCTCGCTCAAAGTAGCGAATCTATTTTGAGCGATACTGTCCCCGTGACAAAAGACGCCAACGTGCACGTATCGATCCGCCAACTCACACGTGACGAGGCGAAGAGCGTCGTCAAGGATCGTCGTCCAGAAAGTGGCTGGGCGATCGATTTTCCGGCTGAGGGTGACGTCACGGGCGCCAAGTACGCCCAATTTGTTCCAACAAGCAAGCACGAACCTTGGTTCGCCCCCTGGTTTGTTATCGCGGACGGACTCATCGTGGGGATGCTGGGCTTTAAGGGCGAACCTCTGGCCAACGTTCTCGAAGTGGGCTACAGCATCGTTCCGTCTGCCCAGGGGCGCGGCGTCGCGACAAGAGCTCTGTCTGAACTTCTCGGCCTGGTACGCGGTCGAGGGTTCACCGTCATTGCCGAGGCCGCAACGTGGAACGCGCCGAGCCAGGCGATTCTACGTCGCCTCAACTTCATCGAAACAGGGCGGCGCTACGACGTCGACGACGGGGACGTCGTCGTCTGGCGCCTGCCTGCTGAGTAGACAACTCATTGAAGCGTCGGACGATCGATCTCAGAGATCGGTCTTCGACGGTGAGACCTTGCGCTTGACAACCGAAATCGAGCAACCTACATCCGAAGTTCGAACAGAGGTAGACCCCGGCCGGTTGACGTCGACTTCGCCGTTCCCACGAGGGTGGCTCCCTGGCTCTCGTAGAACGGCGCGGCGAATGGATCTGACTCAATTCGCAGTATCGACGAACCGAGGAGGCTCGCGCGACGAAGTGGCTTCGCGTCGATCACTTCTCTGGCCGAGCTTGAGCGGAAGAAGACGAAGCGAGGTTTACTCTTTGGACCCCGTCCCCCCTTCGCCAGGTTCGATGAAGAACTGATACACGTTCGTCTAGCGCACATTGGCCGAATTCTCTTCTCGACGAAGCGCCTTCGTTATCTCGACAGCGAGAACCGTCCATGCCAGTGCCGACAACACCTCGATGGTCGACGCTTGGTCGACGTACTGAACGAAGATGTGTGCCTCGATAACTCGCACCAATGCTTCACCAACGAAGAGGAGCGCCAAAATGATGACGGGAATCATCGAGAGTTGTCGCCTCCACCAGGTACCGAGTGCACCAAAGATCGGCCCGCTCAGAACCGATAGAGCAAAGACCCACTTTCCGCCAGTCACCGCTAGACGCAGGTCCGTCGGCCACGCGTGTGAGCCGAGATCCACGACAAAACTATTGACGAAGTAAAACCCGACTAACCCGAGAAGTGTCGCTTCAAGACCTGCAAACGCACCAAGAGTAAGTCGTCGTTCACCAGCAAAGGCGCCGGCGAGGAAAGCAAGCATTAGCCAGGGCGCAGCAGTTTGGCCCAACGCGCCAAGCAGACCAAACCCGTTTCCCTTCATCAGTGAGTCCGCAACACCGATCACCGCCGCGCATACGCCGACGGTGATGACACGTTCAGTCTGACGGTTCCAAGCCACCAAAACAGGCTAATGACGTGCGCCCGAGGACCCACGAGAAGTGGTTGGCTCTCGACGAGCATTCATCTCGCCACGATTCTGTTTTGCGTCTTGATTCGTCGGCTTCTAAAAAGGAAAACGACATACAGGGAAGTGATACCGGCGCGATTTCTCTAACTCATCAATCGGAAGTGCCGAAATAAAAGCTAAGAGGTTTTAGTGGGTCCGGTCCCGATCTTCCCGCCAGAATGGGGTTGACCCGAATGGCGCCGCACCAAAAGAAAACACCGGCTCGCTGGGGCGCCACGGTCACCGGAGTGGACGTCCCGGGCAGCCAGGCCAGCATCTTGTACGACACGATGCACCTCGAGGGCCGACCATTCCCTTGTCGAAACTGCTCATCGGTTCCGGCGATCCAAAAGGAAACCATACCCCCTCGAGGCAACAGTGTCACGGTGGGCAGTGGTAGGCCACTTTTGATGCCGCCAAGTTCGGCGTCTTCAACCCCGCGCGAATCAGCTTCTTGGACGACGAGCGAGTGCGTCTTCTTGACATCGGTCCTGCCGCTGTAGTTGCCGACGTAGGCATCCCGGACGAAACCACGAAGTGAGCACCGCTGGCTACCGACGTTCTCGATCCAATAGAGTTCGTCCACGCTGCCCGTCGCCACGTTGGCTTTGTACGTGATGATCCGCACGGACTTCGGACCACACGTCGGTGGCGCTGTTGATGACGCGAACGCAGGACTCGTTCCCGCCGACCACTGCGCCAAGGGGCCGATCAGTAGGACCCACGCGATTGGTATTCGGCGCACGACGCCAGTATGACATCGTAGGGAGTTTGTCAAACCGGCAAGCGCCGAACGAATTTTTGATGGTCGTTGTTTTGACCCTTAGCTTTCTATGAAAAAACGATAGACATTGGTCTCTCGACGTTCGAAGCCGAGCTTTTGATACAGCGCGTTGGCCACTTCTCTCGAGGGTCGACTGGTGAGATCGATGGTGTGAGCGCCGCGGCCGCGCGCCTCGTCGACCGCGGCACTCGTCAACGCTTCACCGATGCCCAAACCTCGAGCGTTCTCGTCGACCACGACGTCCTCGATCCACGCCCGAACGCCCGTCGGAATGGAGAAGATGACCAACGTCAACGTTCCGACGACGTCACCGCCCTCGGTCGCGACGAAGAGCGTTGCCGCGTCGGAGTGCACCATCGCTTCGACGTCACTCATCGTCAACGGCGTCGCGTTCGGCGAAAGCTGCGGCAATAGATAATTGAGGCCAGCGAGTAGTTCCGGTGTAGCCGTGAGGGCCTTCGCGACGGCGACACTCATCCGTCACCTCGCCAGACCGGACGACGGAGGTCGTCGTAAAAGACGTCGCGACGTTCCCCGTCGATGGCCGCAAAGATCGGCTCGGCCCAGCGTTCGACGCCGATCGTCGGCGTGGGAATCTCGTCGCGGGCGAACCAGCCGGCGTTCTTGACTTCGAGAGGGTGAAGTTTTAGTTCGCCGCCAATGGCGCGACAGAAGAAGAGCAACGAGTAGAGCGGAATCCGCGACTGTCCGAGTCGCATGCCGTCCAGCACACCAATGAGTCGAACGATCTCAACTTCAATCCCCGTCTCTTCGAGGACCTCCTTCACGACTACTTCCGGCGCGGAGTAGCCCACGTCACACCAACCCGTCGGGTAGAGCCAGATGCCCGAGTCGGCCCGCTCGATGAGCAGGAGTTTGCCCTCGCCGTTGGCGACCGCGGCGCCGACGGCGACCTTGGGTGTCTGATAGCCCGGCACGCCGCGGCCCACGTCGCTCATCCACTCCGTCACGTAGCCGTCAGCGTCGACGACGCCCTCGAGACCCTCGTCGGCGGCGACCTTGATGTCGCCGGCGATCTTGAGCACCTCTTCGAAGCGTTCGCGTTCGTACTGATTCTCGGTGAAGCCGAGCCCGGTCTGGGCGACGCCCGCGAGGGACTCCGCCCAACGGCGAAGCGTCTTTTCGGGAACCGAGTTACTCACGCTCTGACGCTACCAACGTCGCCTAGGCCAACGTGGCGTCGAGTACTTCGTCAACACTTCCCACGAGCCCCGTGTAAAAGGCGCCAAAGTCCGCGTAGAGCGTCGACGCCTCGTCGAAGCGCATGGTGTAGACGCACTCTTTGAGATCGTCCACGTGCACGCCAAAGAGCGTCACGCCCCACTCCCAGTCGTCGAGTCCCGTCGAGCCGGTGATGACCTGCAAAATACGGCCCTTGAAGGTGCGACCAAGAGCCCCGTGTTGGCGCATCAGGTTCTCTCGCTCGTCGTAGCCCAACGCGAACCAGTTGTTCACTTCACCGCGGCGCTTGGACATTGGATAGAAGCAAAAGGCCTTCATCCCCTCGGGCGGCAACTTCGGGTAGAGACGGTCGTTGAGCATCTTCTCGGGCATGCCGGCCGCGTACTCACTCACTTCAGTCACCGAAACGTAACTCTCAGAGACGGTGAATCCCGACGCTTGCACCCTCGACTGAAACTTTCGAATGTCCCAGAGGTTCTCGCCGAGCACCATGAAACAGGCGTCGGCCTTGGCGCCGAGGATCGCGGCCGCCACGACTTGCAGACCGACTTGGGTCGCCTCGTCGACGGCTTTACGCAAGGCACCGGCGTCCGCCTCGCGCTCGACGTGACAAAAGAGGTGCACGACGTTGAGACCCTTCGAGGGACCCAGGGGGGTAGGAGTCGACATAACCCCATGCTACGGGTATTCATTGTCGATTCAAATGGCCGCCAACGAACGAACCGCGGGACAATGTCCCGCGGTTCGTTGATGAAAACGTGGTAAACGGCTTAGTAGTCGTCCATCCCGCCGCCGCCGGCCATGGCCGAAGACTTCTCTTCGGGCTTGTCGACGATCACGCACTCCGTGGTCAAGAACAGCGCCGCGATCGACGCCGCGTTCTGCAGCGCGGAGCGCGTCACCTTGGCCGCGTCAATGACGCCAGCCTTCAGCAGGTCCTCGTACTCGCCGGTCTCGGCGTTGAGGCCCTCGGTGGGGCTCTTCAAGTGGCGAACCTTGTCGACGATGACGCCGCCTTCGAGACCGGCGTTGACGGCGATCTGATTCAATGGCGCCTCGACGGCCTTAGCGACCATGCGCGCACCGGTCTGCTCGTCGCCGACCAACTTCTCTGCAGCTTCGAGGATGCGGTCCTGGCTGCGCAGCAACGCCACGCCACCGCCGGGCACGACACCCTCTTCAATAGCGGCCTTCGTCGTGGAAACCGCGTCTTCGATGCGGTGCTTCTTTTCTTTGAGCTCCACTTCGGTCGCGGCGCCCACCTTGATGACGGCCACGCCACCGGACAGTTTCGCCAAACGCTCTTGGAGCTTCTCGCGGTCGTAGTCCGACTCGGTGTTGTCGATCTCGGCCTTGATCTGACTGATGCGACCCTTGATGTCCTCTTCGGATCCGGCGCCTTCGACAATGGTCGTCTCGTCCTTCGTGACGACGACCTTGCGAGCAGTGCCCAGCAGTTCCAACGTCGCGGTCTCGAGCTTGAGGCCGATCTCTTCGGAGATCACGGTCGCGCCCGTAAGAATCGCGATGTCTTGGAGCATGGCCTTACGGCGCTCACCAAAGCCCGGCGCCTTCACGGCCACGGACTTAAAGGTGCCGCGGATCTTGTTCACGACTAACGTCGCCAAGGCTTCGCCCTCGACGTCTTCGGCGATGATCAACAGTGGTCGTCCCGACTGCATGACCTTTTCGAGGACGGGCAGGACGTCACGAACCGAGGAGATCTTGCTCGAGACGAGCAGTACGTACGCGTTCTCGAGCACGGCCTCTTGGCGCTCCATGTCGGTGGCGAAGTAGGGCGCGATGTAGCCCTTGTCAAAGCGCATACCCTCCACGAGGTCCATGTCCATGCCGAAGGACTGACTCTCTTCGACGGTGATGACGCCGTCCTTACCGACCTTGTCGATGGCGTCGGCGATCATCTGGCCGATCTCGGGGTCCGCAGCGGAGATGGACGCCACTTGGGCGATCTGCTCTTTGGTGTCGGCGGGCTTGGCGAGGTCCTGTATCGACGCGACAGCCGCTTCAACGGCGGTTTCAATGCCCTTCTTCATCGACATGGGGTTCGCGCCGGCGGCCACGTTCTTGAGACCTTCACGCACCATGGCCCACGCGAGTACGGTCGCGGTCGTGGTGCCGTCACCGGCCACGTCGTCGGTCTTCTTCGCGACTTCCTTGACGAGTTCGGCACCGATCTTCTCGAAGGGGTCCTCAAGGTCGATGTCCTTGGCAATCGAGACGCCGTCGTTCGTAATGGTGGGTGCTCCCCACTTCTTGTCGAGCACGACGTTGCGGCCCTTGGGCCCGAGAGTGACGCGCACGGCGTCGGCCAGCTTGTTCATTCCGCGCTCGAGGGCGCGACGCGCCTCTTCGTCGAAAGCGATCAGTTTCGCCACGGTGATTCCTCCTAGTGCACGCACCAGTTTGGTGCAAAGCAATGTTAGCAGTCTCTTACGGAGAGTGCTAACGGGGCCTTTAGCCCCCCGCCACCGCCGGCACCAGGGAAACCGTCTGGCCGGGCTCGACGACCGTGTCGAGGCCGTTAAGGAATCGAACGTCCTCGTCGGCAACGAAGACGTTCACGAAGCGCCGCAGTCCACCCTGGTCGTCGAGGACGCGCGTGGCGAGGCCCGGGTAGGCGACGTCCACGGCCCTGATGGCTTCACGCACCGTGGTCGCCTCCACGGGCACTTCGCCGACCCCGCCGACCAGGGAACGCAGTTGGCTCGGCAGTCGTACGACGACACTCACGAGGCCGCCACCAACTGGTGAAAGCGCAGGGCTTCTTCCGCCGCTTCGAGCGAAGGGCGAATCGTGGAACTCACCGTGGCGCGGTCCACGATGGCGTCGAGGGTCTTCAGGCCGTGACCCGAAATGATGGCCACGATCGACTTGTCCCGGTCAATCGTTCCGCGCTCGACCATCTGGCGAAGCGAGGCGATCGTGACCCCGCCGGCCGTCTCGGCGAACACGCCCTCGGTCTTGGCGAGGAGTTCAATGCACTCGAGGATCTCGTCGTCGGGTACCGAACCACAGTCCCCGCCGTTGGCGCGCAGTTCGTCGAGCACGTAGGGGCCGTCGGCGGGATTGCCAATGGCGAGCGAGCGCGCGATCGTGTGGGGACGCTGGGGCGTAATCACGTCGGCGCCCGCGGCGAACGCCGTCGCGATCGGCGAACAGCCCGTCGCTTGAGCACCGAAAAGTACCGGCGCGGGGCCGTCGACGAGACCGAGTTCGATGAACTCCTTGAAACCCTTGGCGACTTTGGTGAGTTGACTGCCCGACGCGACCGGCACGACGACTTGAGCGGGCGTGCGCCAGTCGAGCTGTTCGCAGATCTCAAAGGAGAGCGTCTTCGAACCCTCGGCGTAGTAGGGGCGAAGGTTGATGTTGGCAAAGGCCCAGTCGGGGTGTTCGGCCACGAGTTCCACGCAGAGTCGATTCACGTCGTCGTAACTTCCTTCAACCCCGAGCACCGTGCCGCCGAAGATCGCGGTCATGGCGATCTTGGACTTCTCGAGGTCGGCGGGAATGATGATGACGCTCGGCCAACCAATGAAGGCGGCGTGCGCCGCCACCGACGTGGCGAGATTGCCCGTCGAGGCGCACGCCGCGGTCGTAAAGCCGAGACGCCGGGCACTCGAGAGCGCCACCGAGACCACGCGGTCCTTAAAGGAACCCGTGGGGTTTCGCGTGTCGTCCTTCAGCCAGAGCTCTCGTACGCCCAGCACCTCGGCGAGACGGGTGGCCCGACGTAGCGGTGTCCACCCGGCGCCGAGATCGACCGGCCCCTCGCCCGGGTCGGGCAACAGGGCGCCGTAACGCCACATCGAGAGCGGACCCTCTTGGATTAACTGGCGCGTGACGACGTTGCGGGCGGCTTCGAGGTCGTAGTTGACCTCGAGGGGACCAAAGCAGTGGTCGCAGGCGTAGCGTGCCTCGCCTGGGTAGGTAGTACCACACTCTCGACATATAAGACCGGTAGCGAAACTCATGACTCCCTTTTCATCGTTCGGCCTTTGGCACCTGGTGTGAAGGGACAATCCCGGGTCTCACACTGGTTGTCGCGACTTCTGCGGGGCCGTCCCTCAGTCGCTCTGGATGATGAGTCAATTCTTACCGAGCGCAATCAGTTTGTCAAGTGCGCGCCAAGTGACACGTAGCCTCAACGGAATGGTGAATTCAAAAGTGCCCTGGACCCTCGCGAGCGAGGCCTTCACGCTCGAGCGCGTCGCCGCACTGAAGGGCGACACCACCGTCGCGGTCATCATCCCCGCGAAGAACGAAGCGGCCACCATCGGTTCGGTCCTCGACTCGGTACTGGTCCACGACCAGCTCATTGACGAACTCATTGTCGTCAGCGATCACTCGGGTGACGACACCGCCACCGTCGCTGATCATCACGGCGCGCGCGTGGTGCGACTCGAAAGAAGTACCGGCAAAGGCGCCGCGATGAGCGCCGGCGTCGCGTCGAGCACGTCAACGATTCTCGCCTTCCTCGACGCCGACATCTTGAACACGACGCCCGACTACGTGGCGCGCCTTATCCAGCCCCTGTTGGAACGCCCGGCCACGCAACTGGTGAAGGGTTTCTACGAGCGTCCCCTGCACAACATGCCCACCGGCGGCGGACGAGTCAACGAACTTACGGCGCGACCCATACTTTCACTGCTCTTTCCCGGTCTCGGCGAGATTCGCCAACCCCTCGCCGGTGAGACGGCCGTACGACGAAGCGCGCTCGAATCGATCACGCTTGAGCCGGATTACGGCGTGGAGATCGCCCTACTGATTGACGTCGCGCAACGGTTTGGCGTGCACGCACTCGCCCAGGTTGACCTCGGTATTCGTCGCCATCGCAACCGTCCGCTCGAAGACCTACGACCAATGGCCGTGGAAGTGCTGCACGCGGCGCTCGAGCGCTACAAGGTTGACGTGCCGAACGAAGGTTCGGAACTACTTGATGCCCGAGTTGGGACCGAGGATGACGATAACGCCGTCACCCGGCGCGCCCGCGATTGGTCGTAGACCACCCAAGGGATGCACGACCGACGCGCTAACACCGACGGTGGTCGCGATTTCGAGAGCGGCGGCGCGTTCACCGGGGTTGTAGTAGATGATCGTCGCTTTGACGTGTGGGCCGTTAACGGGCGGCAACGTGTCCCAGTCTTGCGTCATCAGTTTCTGTGTGAAGTGTCCGGCGAGTGACCCGATGGTCGTGCCGTTGGCCACCTGCACGCGAACTCTGGACTTGATGATGCGGGTCGGGGCGGTGGTGCTCGTACTCGATGTCGAGGTTGTTGTCGTCGTCGGCGTAGATGATGACGGGACCGCCGCGCGAACCATGAGGAACGTGGCGCCAATGAACAGCACGACGATGATAATGACGACGCCGAGCGAAGGTTGGAAGTGCGACCCTGACGCGTGGCCGTCCCGCGGTGATGAAGATGCGTCGCTCATTTCACCAACACTAGAGCGATTAGACGCAATTTACTAAACTAAGTAGTTCCAAGCCGGTGTGGCGCAGTCTGGTAGCGCAGGCGATTTGTAATCGTCAGGTCGTGGGTTCGAATCCCTCCACCGGCTCCAACGCGAACGGACGTTTTTTCCCAGTGGCCGAGAGACTCAGGACACGAACACCTCGACTCGCGAGTACTGCGGCGCGGTCTTGCCCGCGACGGCGCCTTCACCGGCGGCCGAGATCACGACACCCTTCACTTTCATGGCGTTGAGCTCGCTTCGCAAGTAGTTGGCCACGTTCGAAGCTCGCTCCCGGCTGAGTGATCTGTCGAGTGAGGCGACGCCGGTTTCCGCGGTGTAGCCGTACAAAGTGACTTTCGCGTACTTCTTTGACTTGATGGTTGTGGCCAGATGCCGCACCTGAGCTTTGAGATCGGACGTCAGCGTCGCCGACCTCTTGGAGAAGGGTCCTACCGCGCCGAGGAGCACCGCCGACGGCGTCTTCTTCCACTGTGCGTAGAGCGTCAACGACGTCGACAACGTCACGCTTTGTCCGAGCGCGTAGGAAGTACCGCTTCCATTTGTGGCCGTGTTCCACGACGTCAGCGTGTAACCAGACTTCAACAGACTTGACGAGCCCGGCAGCGTCACCGTTGACCCAGAAACGCCACTCAACGTTGCGGCAGACCCGCTTCCACCGTTGACCCCGAAAACTATCTGGACTGTTGAAGTCAGACCCCACTGCGCGTAGAGCGTCACTGACTGGGTAGGCGCGAAGGTGGCGCCCGCGACGCCAATCAATGAACCGCCCGACGGTGCGGTGAACCAACCATCGAAATTTTCACCCACGTAGGTGGGGGTCGGTAGTGAGATGGGCGTACTTCCGACGATGAAGTTCAGCGCCGCCGGGTTAACTGCTCCTCCGTCTGGCGCAAAGGTCACGACGAACTGAAGCGGTGTCCACTGCGCGTAGAAAGTCTCATTCGCGTTCAGCACGATTGACGAACCAGCCGCGTATGAGGTGCCGCTTCCGTTTGCGGCGGTATTCCAGCCCGCGAAGGCGTAGCCAACGTAGGACATCGCTGAACCCGAAGGGAGCAACACAGTGGAGCCAGCGGGATCGCTGATCGATGAAATTGAACCAAATCCCCCGTTGCTGACGAAGTTGGCCGTGAATGTCGCCGTTGCCGTCCACTGGGCGTAGAGCGCTAGGTCCGATGAGAAGGAATAACTTTCTCCGTTG